>Ga0209127_100011_pt1 | contig 734269 bp, 655 predicted proteins | sample LakSupMetagenome_FD_187469 | JGI IMG/M metagenome (GOLD analysis project Ga0209127, IMG submission 187469) | Freshwater microbial communities from Lake Superior, Canada - Sta WM archaea (SPAdes) (version 2) | ecosystem: Environmental > Aquatic > Freshwater > Lake | place: Lake Superior, Canada... | reverse complement strand
TCATGAGCGTTTTTGGCTTCAAAGAGCCGAGTTCCAAAGAACTTGGCTGTTCGCCTCAAACGCCCACGCTTATCGGCTGTATATTTTTAAGGATCGAAGCAGAGAATTTCTTCTTTACTTCCGACTCGCTGCGATCAGCGAAGCCTTGAATTCTAGCACAGTTTTTAGCGTCGTTGCAATCAAATTTCTTCGATCTTTTCAACACCAGCGATCTGCATCGCTTCTCTTCAGCAGAGCCTTGCATTGTAGCACGTTTTTTCGTGCTGTCTACAAGACTTTTCTGACTCATCGCTGTCTGCAAGGCAGTGTGGCGACGAGGGATCGAACTATAGCATGGGTTTTTACCGATGGCGTGAAATTCGTGAACTTCCTTGCAGACCCGTGAAGAAGCCAGCGCCCCGCCCTCTGAAACCGGCCCGGAGCCTGCCCTGCGGGCAGGCTCCGGGCGGGGAGGCCTTGCTGCCTGCACCAGGAATCGGGCCCGCATAGATAATGCGCGCACGATGGCATTGATTACTTTGATAGACGCCCAACTGGCGTTCGGGCATGTGGCGCTTCTCGACCACGCCCAGTTTTCCCTGGAGAGCGGCGAACGTGTGGGCCTGATCGGTCGAAACGGCGCAGGGAAGTCCTCTTTGTTGAAGATTCTTGGCGGACTGGCCAAGGCCGATGACGGCCAGGTCCAGACGCAGTCCGGTATCCGCATTACTTATGTGGCGCAGGAGCCGGTGCTTGTGCCCGAGCAGACGATCTTCGAGTCGGCGTCCGCCGGCATTGCCGAGGTGATCGCCGTGCGCGATCGCTATCTGGCGGGTGGCGAGGGCGAGGATCTCGATGCGCTGCAGTCCCAGATCGAGGCCTATGACGCCTGGAATTGGGAGCAGCGCGTGGAAGAGACGCTGCAGCGGCTGCATCTGGATCCCGACGCTCTGGTGGGCACGTTGTCCGGGGGGATGAAGAAGCGCGTTGCGCTTTCCCAGGCGCTGGTGGCCCGTCCTGACGTGCTGCTGCTGGACGAGCCTACCAACCACCTGGATCTGGATGCCATCGAGTGGCTGGAGGAGCTGCTGCTGAACTTCAAGGGCAGCGTGGTGACCATTACCCACGACCGCTCCTTCCTGGACCGCGTCTCCACGCGCATCGTTGAGCTGGATCGTGGAACGCTGCGCTCCTATCCCGGCAATTTCGTTCAGTACCAGCAAACCAAGGAAGATCAGCTGGCCCAGGAAGCCGTGATCAATGCCAAGGCCGACAAGCTGCTGGCCCAGGAGGAGGTGTGGATCCGCAAGGGCGTGGAGGCGCGCCGCACGCGCAGCCAGAGCCGCATCGGCCGATTGGAGCAGTTGCGGGCCAACCGCGCTGCCCGCCGTGATGTGCTGGGCGGGGTGAAGATGGACATTGCCTCGGGCCGGGGCGATGGCTACCAGGGCAAGATCGTGGCCGAGCTGACCGATGTGGCCAAGTCCTTTGGCGACAAGCAGATCGTCTCGCATTTCAGCGCCACCATCCTGCGCGGTGACAAGGTGGGACTGATCGGGCCCAACGGTGCCGGCAAGACGACGCTGCTCAAGATGATTCTGGGCGAACTGGCGCCTGACAGCGGCAACGTGCGGCTGGGTGCGAATCTGCAGGTGGCTTACTTCGACCAGATGCGGCACCAGATCAACATGGATGCCACGCTGGAGGATTTCATCAGCCCCGGCAGCGAGTGGATAGAGATCGGCAACCAGAAAAAGCACGTGAAGAGCTATCTGTCGGACTTCCTGTTCTCTCCGGCACGCGCTCACTCTCCTGTGCGTTCACTGTCCGGCGGCGAGCGCAACCGCCTGCTGCTGGCACGCCTGTTTGCCCGCCCCGCGAATGTGCTGGTTCTGGACGAGCCGACCAACGACCTCGATATCGAGACGCTGGAGATGCTGGAAGACCTGCTGCAGAACTACGACGGCACGGTGTTCCTGGTCAGCCATGACCGCAGTTTCCTGGACAACGTGGTCACCAGCACCATTGCCTGGGAAGGGCCGGGCAAGTGGCGCGAATACGAAGGCGGCGTGCAGGACTGGCTGGACCAGTCGCGCCGCAGCCAGGATCTGGCCGAGGCTGCACAGCCCAAGCCTGCCAAGGAAGAGGCCAAGCCGACGGCGGTGCGCAGCGACAGCAAGCCCAAGCGCAAGCTCAGCTACAAGGAGCAGCGCGAGCTTGATCAGTTGCCCGAGACCATTGCATCGCTGGAGGCGGAGCAGAAATCCATTCGCGAGTCCCTGGCCGACGGCTCGCTGTATGCCAACGACAACTCCCGCGCCGTTCAGTTGCACCAGCGCGATGGCGAGATCGATGAGCAGCTGATGGAAGCGCTGGAGCGCTGGAGCGCCTTGTCCGAGTAAGCACCGTGTCGAACTGACAAAAAAAAGAGCACCATGCGCTCTTTTTTTCATGGAGGCCGCCAGAGCGGGCCGTTGCGCTCAGATGCGGTGGTGCACCTGGTCCGAACCTATGCGCAGCTTGCCCAGCAAGGCGGCGGCGATCTGGTTGAGGGGCAGCACTTCGTCGGCAGCGCCGTGGGCGATGGCCTCGCGCGGCATGCCGAAGACGATGCAGCTGGCCTCGTCCTGCACGAGGTTGTAGCTGCCTGCATCGCGCATTTCGCGCATGGCGACCGCACCATCGGCGCCCATGCCGGTGAGCATGATGCCGTAGGCGTTGCGGCCCGCGCAGGCGGCCACCGACTTGAACAGCACTTCGACCGAAGGCTTGTGGCGATTCACCGGCGGGCTGTCATCGACCACGGCGACATAGTTGGCACCGCTGCGCTGCACGGAGAAATGCTTGCCACCCGGGGCGATATAGGCATGACCGGGCAGCAGGCGCTCGCCGTGCTGCGCTTCCTTCACGGTCATCTGGCACAGGCTGTTGAGCCGGGCCGCGAAGCTGGTGGTGAAGCCCGGCGGCATGTGCTGGGTGATGACGATGGCCGGGCAGTCGGCCGGCAGATGGGTGAGCACTTCGCGGATGGCCTCGGTGCCGCCCGTGGAGGCGCCGATGGCAACCAGCTTCTCCGTGGAAAGCCGCCCCAGCAGCGACGTCGGTGCAGCCTGGCGCGGCACGGCCGAACCTGCAGAGGAAGCGACCGGCGCTGCCGCGCTGCCTGCGGCAGAGGCTGGACTGCGGGGAGCGACCGGCAGACGCCGTACCTGGGCCACGGCAGCAACGCGGATCTTGTCCACGATCTGCGCGGCCAGTTCCTGCAGGCCGTTGGAGACACCCACGCGCGGCTTGGCCACGAAGTCGATGGCGCCCAGCTCCAGTGCACGCATGGTGACCTCGGCGCCGCGTTCGGTCAGCGTGGAGATCATGACCACCGGCATGGGGCGCAGGCGCATGAGCCGGCCCAGGAAGTCGATGCCATCCATGCGCGGCATTTCCACATCGAGCGTGATCACGTCGGGATTCATCTCGCGAATCATTTCGCGTGCGATCAACGGGTCATTGGCCGAGCCGATGCATTCCATGTCGTGCTGGCGATTGATGATCTCGGACAGCAGACTGCGCACCAGCGCAGAGTCGTCCACCACGATCACCCTGATTTTCCTGTCCATTCCTTTGAACCTTCCTCAAAACAGGTCGACCGAGCCGCCTGCCGTATTGCGTGCCACGACGGCTGCATTGCCGCGTGTGAATTCCTGCTGTACCAGCTCCTCCGGATGGGCATGTGCCAGGCGCTTGACCATGGCCTTGCCGCTGGCGGGGAAGAACACCACCTTGCGCGGGTAGATGTCCAGCACATCCTCCGAGACGATGGGGATGCGTTCGGTCTGCAGGTACTGCGTGACGAAGGCGGTATTGCGTTCGCCCACGTTCATGGTGGTGAAGTTGTGCATCACCTGCCCGCCGCCGAAGATCTTGGCCTGCAGCGACTCGCGCCGGGCACCGAGCTTGAGCATTTCGTTGATCAGCAACTCCATGGCGTACGAGCCGTAGCGGCCCGATGCATCGGCAGAGTCGCCGTCGGGCAGCATGAAATGGTTCATGCCGCCCACGCGCATGGTGCGGTCCCAGATGCAGGCCGAGATGCAAGAGCCCAGCACGGTGACCAAGATCACGTCCTCGTTGGAGACAAAGTATTCGCCGGGCAGCACCTTGACGGCGTTGTGCTGGAAATGCGGGTCGTAATAGAAGAACGAAGCCTCGCCAGGGTAGCGCTGCTGGCGCTTGAGCTGCTCCAGCGAGGAACGCGGCACCGGATCGCCCGGCGCCGGATAGTCTGCAGCGGTATAGCTGTTGATGCGCGGCATGCGGCGACGCTCCGAGGGCGCCGGTGGCGGTGCGAAGGCAGGGCGGTCTCCGATCATGGGAGCACCCCCTGGCGTGCGGCAGGACCTGCGTCAGCGGCGCTCATAGACGGTCTTCCCCTTGAGCGTGAACAGATCGCGCGATTCACTGAAATTCTCGGCATGCCCGACGAACAACAGGCCACCGGGCTTCATCACGCGGTGGATGCGCTCCAGCACGCGGCGCTGCGTGGCCGCGTCGAAGTAGATCATCACGTTGCGGCAGAAGACCACGTCGAAGGGGTCGCGGAACGGCCAGTCGTCACGGATCAGGTTGACGTTGAGGAACTCCACCAGGCGGCGCAGTTCGGGCTTGACGCGCACCAGGCCCGCATTGCCGGCCTTGCCCCGCAGGAAGAAGCGGTGCAGGCGCTCGGCGCTCATGCCCTTGATGCTTTCGGCGCGGTAGACGCCGGCCGATGCCGTGTCCAGCACGCGCGAGTCGATGTCGCTGGCCTGCAGCTGAAAGCTGGGCGTGGCACCCAGCGCTTCCAGCGCCGTCATGACGATGGAGTAAGGCTCTTCCCCGGTCGAGGCCGCATTGCACCAGACCTTCCAGGCCGTGCCGGCCGGCTTGCTGCGCAGATGCTGGGCAAAGATCTCGAAATGGTGCTGCTCGCGAAAGAACGCCGTGAGATTGGTGGTCAGCGCGTTCACGAACTCCTGCCACTCCACGCCGTCGGACTGCGACTCCAGCCAGTCCAGGTAGGTGGAGAAGCTGTCGTAGCCCGTCTCGCGCAGGCGCCGCGACAGGCGGCTGTAGACCATGGCGTGCTTGCCATCGTGCAGGCTGATGCCGGCCCGCTGGTAGATCAGCGCCTGTACGCGGGCAAAGTCCCGCGACGACCATTCGAATTCGCGCCCCTGGGCCAGGGGCCCGTTGGCATCCCCGTCGTCGGCGACGGGACGTGCGGCCAGTGCCGCATTGGAAGAGCCGGATCGCATGAGGGCGCTCAGTGCAAGAACGGGTCTCAGTCGACCGAGGCGACCAGGCCCATGTCCACGTTGTTCATGAGCTTTTCGATGTCCAGCAGGATGAGCATGCGCTCGCCCACGGAACCCAGGCCCAGAATGCAGCCGCTGTCGATGGCGCTTTCGATGTCCGGCGCGGGGCGCACGGCTTCGGGAGCCAGTTCCATCACGTCGCTGACCGAGTCCACCACGATGCCCACCACGCGGTTGCGCAGGTTCAGGATGATGACGACGGTGAAGCTGTTGTATTCCACCTGGGAGCAGTTGAACTTCAGCCGCATGTCCACGATGGGCACGATGGTGCCGCGCAGATTGACCACGCCCTTGATGAATTCCGGCGCATTGGCGATGCGGGTCGGCGGCTCGTAGCCGCGGATTTCCTGCACCTTCAGGATGTCGATGCCGTATTCCTCCTGGTCCAGGCGGAAGGTCAGGTACTCGCGCGCGCCGGTGGCGACGCCTTCTGCGGTCTTAGCGATCACGCTCATTGCTCAGCTCCTCAACTGTCGGGCCCGCGCCGTGGTGGCGAAGGCCATGGTTTCTTGGCGGCGCGCAGGCACTGCCTGCGGCGCCGTCGATTGTGGTCAGGTATCCCTGTCCCGTTCAGTGGCGTGCACGACGCACCAGCGCGCCGGTGTCCAGAATCAGCGCCACCGTGCCATCGCCCAGGATGGTGGCGCCCGAAACGTTGGGCACCTTGCGGTAGTTCGATTCAAGGTTCTTGACCACCACCTGGTGCTGGCCCAGCAGCTCGTCGACCAGCAGGGCCACGCGGCTGCCGTCGGACTCGACCACCACCATGATGTTGCTGGACTGGCTGGTGTCGCTGCGCGGCACGCGGAAGGTCTTTTCCAGCGCGAACACAGGCATGTACTCGTCGCGCACCTTGACCAGCTGCGTGCCGTTGGCCACGGTGTTCACGTCTTCGGCCTTGACCAGGAAGGACTCGACCACCGAGGACAGCGGCAGGATGTAGACCTCGTCGCTGACGCCGACCGACATGCCATCCATGATGGCCAGGGTCAGCGGCAGGCGAACGGCTACGCGCATGCCCTTGCCCTGAGTGGACTCGATCTCGACCGAGCCGCCCAGCGCCGCGATATTGCGCTTGACCACGTCCATGCCCACGCCGCGCCCGGACACGTCGGTGACCACGTCGGCCGTGGAGAAGCCCGGCGCGAAGATCAGTTGCCAGACCTCCTGATCGGGCATGTTGTCCGAGACATCCATGCCGCGCTCGCGGGCCTTCTGGAGAATCCGCTCGCGGTTCATGCCGCGCCCGTCGTCGCGCACCTCGATGACGATGGAGCCGCCCTGATGGGAGGCTGCCAGCGTCAGCGTGCCGTGCTCGGACTTGCCGGCCGCCAGGCGGTCCTCGGGCATTTCGATGCCGTGGTCCACGCTGTTGCGCACCAGATGGGTCAGCGGGTCGGTGATCTTTTCGACCAGTCCCTTGTCCAGCTCCGTGGCCTCGCCCAGCGTGATCAGGTCGATCTTCTTGCCCAGCTTGCCGGCCAGGTCGCGCAGCATGCGCGGGAAACGGCTGAACACGGTGGACATGGGAATCATGCGGATGGACATCACCGATTCCTGCAGATCGCGCGTATTGCGATCCAGGTCGGCCAGGCCCGCCAGCAGTTGCTGGTAGGCCGATGCGTCCAGTCCGTGGCTGTTTTGCGCCAGCATGGCCTGGGTGATGACCAGCTCGCCCACCAGGTTGATGAGCTGGTCGACCTTGGACACCGACACGCGGATGCTGGTGGACTCCATCTGCGCCTGCTGCGTCTGGGCCGCCGTCTTGGCGGCGGGCTTGGCCACGGCGCCGGCCGGCTGGATGGCCAGCGCGCCATCGGCCTGGGGCATGCCGGGTGCGCCGTTGAAGAAGCCATAGGCCTCATCGGCAGGCGGGATGGCGGCCAAGGCCAGGGCGGCATCGGGGTCGTGCGCATGCTCTTCAGCGGCCGGGGCTTGCGCCGCCGCCGCTGCGGGTGCTGCCTCGGCAGGGGCTCCGGCCGCCGTGATGCGGACCTGCTCCTTGGCCACGTGGAAGGCGAACAGATCGAGCAGGTCGTCGTCGGTGGACGAGGTCTGCACGTCAAAGAGGCGGCTTTGCGGCTGATCGCAGGCCAGGTCCTCGATGCGTCCCAGGCCCGGAATGTCGCGGAACAGCTCCTTGATGGCCTCGGCCATCTCCAGGCGCTCCAGCGGACCGATCAGGATATGCAGCGAACGTCCGCCGCTGCTGGGTGCCGTGCCGACGGCGCCGCCCGAGACAGGTGCTGCAGCAACCGGGGCCGGAGCCTGCGCCGGCGCAGCCACAGGGGCTGGAGCTGGGGTCGGTGCGGGAGCCGGCGCTGCCGCTGCAGGTACGGCGCTGCGGCCTTCCGCCAGCGTCTCGATGCGTGCCACCAGATCCGTGGTGGACAGGGCCTCGCCCTCGTTGCCGGCCTGGTGGCGTGCCAGCAGGCTGCGGCTGGCATCAGCCGACTCCAGCAACACATCGACCATCTCCGGAATCGGTGTGATCTCGTGCCGGCGCAGCCGGTCGAGCAGCGACTCCATGCGGTGCGTCAGCTCGGTCACGTCGGCAAAGCCGAAGGTGGCCGCCCCGCCCTTGATCGAGTGCGCGCATCGGAAGATGCCGTTGAGTTCCTCGTCATTGGCCGCTGACAGATCCAGATTCAGCAGCATCTGCTCCATCTGGTCGAGGTTCTCGGCCGCTTCTTCGAAGAAGATTTGATAGAACTGGCTCAGGTCGAAGTCTGCGCCCGCTCCTGCCCCATCCTGGTGTAGATCCGCCATCTTTGGTCCTGCTGTTTCCTGTTGCCCGTACTTATCGGCTCAACGCATTACTTTCTGAATGACTTCGATCAAACGGTTTGGATCGAAGGGCTTGACCAGCCAGCCCGTGGCGCCCGCGGCGCGTCCGGCCTGCTTCATCTGGTCGCTGGATTCGGTGGTGAGAATGAGAATCGGCGTGTTCTGGAACTTGGGGTCTTCGCGCAGCTTGCGGGTCAGACCGATGCCATCCAGACGCGGCATGTTCTGGTCGGCCAGCACCAGGTCGACTTGTTCGAGCTGTGCCTTCTCGAGCGCATCCACGCCGTCAACCGCCTCCACAACGCGAAATCCCGCCCCTGCGAGGGTGAACGCCACCATCTTTCGCATCGAGGGGGAATCATCAACAGCCAGAATCGATCGCATGTATAGCTCCAACAGACGGGCAATAAAAGGTAGAAGAGTGCATGGTCAGTGGTCAGAACAGCTCGACCGAGCCAGCATCCATCTCGCTTTGCGTGACGGGATTGGGCCGGTCGGGTATCGCCGGCAGGCCCAGGGAATCGTCCTCCCCCTCGTCCACGCCCATGGTGGCTGCGGCCAACTGGAACGCGCAGCCTTGCAAAATCTTCGTAATATGGGCGATCAACTGGGAGGACATGTCGTGAAACTGCAACTCGGTCACCGCCAACCGAAGCGTGGACCGCGCGGCGTCCAGCTCGGGCAAGGCGCCTAGCGCCTCACCGGCCAGCTGGCCGTGGGTCTCGTCGAAACGGTCCAGCAGGTTCTGCGTTGCATGATTGAGAAGGCCTTCCAGGCGCTGCAGATCGCGCATCGCCACCAGCAAGGCATCCTGCAGGTCTGCGGCCACCATGACGGGCATGGGGACGGCAGGCTCGCCCGAAGGCTTGTGCATTGACTGCATTGTTACTCCACCACCAGCGTTTCAGCCCAATGTTCGCCATGCTCTGCAGCATGGCCAGCCCTTGTCAATCGTCCCCAGGAATGCAGCGCATCCCTTGATATACACGACCACTTGCATTTATGTTCCAAAATGTATCTCATGATAGCGCCCCCGGGGATGCCAGACCACCGCACAAGCCCTTGCGCATATTGCACATCGAGGATTCGGCGGCCGACCAGGCGCTGGCGCGGCTGAGCCTGCTGCGCGGCGGGCTGGTCTGCGAGATTGTCGCGGTCGACCTGCTCGATGATGCCGCAGCCGCGCTGCAGAGCCAGGCATTCGACCTCATCCTGGCCGACTACCACCTGCCCGGCTTCACGGCGCTGGACGCCTGGGAGCTGGTGCGCCGCCAGCCCGGGCATCCGCCCTTTGTGCTGCTGTCGGGCGCCATCGGCGAGTCGGCCGCCGTGGACGTGATGCGCGAGGGCATCAGCGACTACCTGCTCAAGGACCACATCACGCGCCTGCCCCATGTGGTCTCGCATGCGCTGGAAGTGCACGAGGCCCGCCTGGCACGCCGCCGCGCGGCGGCCGAGCTGGCGGCGTCCGAGCGCCGCCTGGCCGATCTGACCGAGCACCTGCAGACCTCCACCGAGCGCGAGCGCGCCAGCATTGCCCGCGAGATCCACGATGACATCGGCGGCTCGCTGACCTCGGTGAAGTTCGATGTGGCCTGGATTGCGCGCAATGCGCCCGAGGGCGGACTGCGCGAGCATGCGCTGGCCGCGCTGGAAATGCTGGAGCATGCGCTGGGTGCAAGCCAGCGCATCATGATGAACCTGCGCCCGCCCGTGCTGGACCAGGGACTGGTGGCCGCCGTGCAATGGCTGGCCGAGAATTTCGAGCGCCGCACGGGCGTGCCCACCCGGGTGCGCAGCAGCCGCGAGAGCATGGACATCGCGCCCGACATCCAGGTCGTGGCCTACCGCACGGCCCAGGAGGCGCTGACCAACGTCGGCAAATATGCCCAGGCGCGCCATGTGGACATCGATCTCTCGGACCGCGAAGGCTTTCTCACGCTGGAGGTGACGGACGACGGCGTGGGCCTGGCCGAAGGCGCGCGCGACAAGCCCGAATCCTTCGGTTTGCGTGGTCTGGGCGAGCGTGCGCGCACCGTTCGGGGCTGGCTGGATGTCAGCAGTCAAGCCGGGCGAGGAACCTCGGTCATCGTCTCCATTCCGCTGGACGATGGCGGCACTTGCCCTAATATCCCGGGCAATGAATGCTGAACGCCATGGCGGCGTGACCCTTTTTCCAGGAGGCCGACTTTGATCCACGTGGTGCTGTGCGACGACCATGCGGTGCTGCGCCGGGGCATCCGTGACACCCTGGCCGAGGCAGTGGACATCAGCGTCACCGCCGAAGCAGGCAGCTATGCCGAGCTGCGCGAACAGCTGCGCACCGCCACCTGCGACGTGCTGCTGCTGGACATCAACATGCCCGGCCGCAGTGGCCTGGAAGCCCTGGCCAGCGTGCGCGAAACCCATCCGCTGATCAAGGTGCTCATGGTCTCCATGTACCCCGAGGATCAGTACGCGCTGCGCTGCCTGAAGGCGGGCGCGCAGGGCTACGCCAACAAGGCAGGCGACCCGGTGCTGCTGATCGAGGCGGTGCGTACCGTGGCCACGGGCCGCAAGTACCTGACGTCCGAAGTGGCCCAGATGCTGGCCGACAGCCTGGCCCAGCCCGCACCCCAGGTGCCGCATGAAAGCCTGTCCGAGCGCGAGCTGCAGACGCTGATCAAGATCGCGGCCGGGCAGCGGCTGACCGACATCGCCACCGAGTTGATGCTCAGCCCCAAGACCGTCAGCGTCTACCGGGCCCGCGTGCTGGAAAAACTGCAGATGAGCAGCAATGCCGAACTCACGGCCTACGCCATCCACAACCAGCTGATCTGAGGCTTTTGCGGCCGACAGGCCTGTAAATCTGTTGTTTTTCACAACTGCTTACATTGAAGTGCCAAATACCGCAATGCCGCGCTGCAGCAAGGCGACCAGGGGCTGCTCGAGCAGCGGCAGCGTGGCCATCAATCCCGTCAGGCCCACGGTGAGCGTGACCGGAAAACCCACGGCATAGATGTTCATCTGCGGTGCCACGCGCGAAATGATGCCCAGCACCAGGTTCACGAACAGCAGCATGGCGACCATGGGCAGGGCGATCCAGAAGGCACTGGCGAAGACCGCCGCCCCCATCTCGTGCAGCCGCATCTGGTTGATGGCCTGCAGGAAGCTGCCGTCCACAGGAAACGCCTCGTAACTCTTGAGCACGGCCATCAGCACCAGCAGGTGCCCGTTGATGACGATGAACAGCAGCGTGGAGATCTGGACCATGAAGCGCGCCACGGCGCTGAGCTGGGCATTCGTGGTCGGATCGAAGAAGCTGGCGAAGTTCAGGCCCATCTGCAAGCCGACCACCTCGCCCGCAACCTCCACGGCGGCAAACACCAGGCGCACCGCAAAGCCTACGGCCAGCCCCACGCCGACCTGCTGAATCAGCGTGCCCAGCGCCTGTGGCGAGTTGATGCCGATCACGGGCTGGTCGCCCAGCACGGGCTGCGCGCACACCGCGACCAGGAAGGCCAGGCCGATCTTCAGCCGCATGGGAATGACGCGCTGCGAGAACACGGGGGCCACGGAGAACATGGCCAGCACGCGCAGAAACGGCCAGAGAACGGGCGACAGCCACGCCACCAGTTGGGCTTCGCTGAAGGTGATCACAGTGGCGTTTCCAGTGCGCGGCGAAGGGCTCAGCCCACCGCCTGCGGAATGGTCTCGATGGTGCGGCGGATGAAGTCCACCAGCGTGCTCAGCATCCACGGGCCCGCAATGGCAAACACCAGCACGGCGGAAATGAGCTTGGGCACGAAGGCCAGCGTGGCCTCATGCACCTGGGTCACCGCCTGGAAGACGCTGACGGCCAGGCCCACGGCCAGCACCACGCCCAGCACGGGCATGGAGATCATGAGCAGCAAGGTCAGTGCCTCGCGGCCGAAGGTGAGCACGTATTGGGAGGTCATGGAAGGATTTCCAAAAAAGAGCGGGGCTAGACGGCGAAGCTGGCGGCCAGCGAGCCTATGAGCAGGTTCCAGCCATCGGCCAGCACGAAGAGCATGAGCTTGAACGGCAGGGCCACCAGCACGGGCGACAGCATCATCATGCCCAGGGACATCAGGATCGAGGACACGACCATGTCGATGACCAGAAAGGGGATGAAGATCATGAAGCCGATCTGGAACGCGGTCTTCAGCTCGCTGGTCACGAAGGCGGGCACCAGCACGCGCAGCGGCGCGGTCTCGCTGGTGACGCCTGCATCGAGCTTGGCCAGCCGCGCGAACAGCGCAAAGTCCGACTGGCGCGTCTGCTTGAGCATGAAGTCGCGCATGGGCGCCTCGGCCTTCTCAATGGCCTGCTCGAAGGTCACGGCATTCGTGGTGTAGGGCACGTAGGCCTCCTGGTACACGCGGTCCAGGGTGGGGCCCATGACGAACAGCGTCAGGAACAGCGACAGGCCGATGATCACCTGGTTGGGCGGCGCCGACTGCGTGCCCAGCGCCTGGCGCATCAGCGACAGCACGATGACGATGCGGGTGAAGCCCGTCATCATCAGCAGGATGGCCGGCAGGAAGGACAGCGCCGTGAAGAACAGCAGGGTCTGGATGGGCACCGAAAAGCTGGTGCCACCACTGCCCTGGCCGATGACCAGCGGAAGGCTGGCGGGCGCGCCCTGTGCCCAGGAGGCCAGGGGCGTGGCGCAGCACAGCGCCAGCGCTGCGGCGCCAGCGGCCTGGCTCAGCGTGCGCGCCGGGCGCTTGCAGGAATATTCAGACATTCGCACCGTCCGCAGGCAGGCTGCGCGCTTGCGCCATCGCAGCCGAAAAATCAGCAGGGGCCGGGGCCTGCAGCACATGCAGGCACTGGATGCTTTGCGCCGTGACGCCCAGCACCAGACGCACGGTCTGCGCGCCATCGCCCACTTCCACCGTCACCACCCGCTGCTGCGGGCCCACGCCCACGGCGCCCAGCACCCGCGACTGCAGGCCGGCGGCACCGCGCAGCGCAGCCGTGCGCTGCTGGAAGCGGCGCAGCAGCCAGGGCAGAGCGGCCATGGCCGTGACCAGGGCCACCACCGTGAGCAGGGTCGGCCACAGCGGGCCCATGCCGGCGCTCTCAGCCACGGCTGACCCGGCGCAGGCGCTCGGACGGCGTGACCACGTCGGTCAGGCGGATACCGAACTTGTCGTTGACCACCACCACCTCGCCCTGGGCGATCAGGTAGCCGTTGACCAGCACGTCCATGGGCTCGCCGGCCAGTGCGTCGAGTTCGACCACCGAGCCCTGGGCCAGCTGCAGGATGTACTTGATCGGCACCTTGGTGCGGCCCAGCTCCACCGACAGCTGCACCGGAATGTCCAGCACCATGTTGATGTCGTTGACCGGCACATCGGCGCCACCGGCGTAGGGACGCACGGGCTCGCCCGTCAGCGGGCCGCCCTGCTCCTCTTCCAGCTTGGCGTCGCGCTCGCGCTGCTCGTCCAATGCCTCTGCCCAGCCCGAGAACGGATCATCGCCAGCGGGCTTTTGCGTATCTTCAGTTGCCATTGTTTTCTCCCATCCAGCCAGCGTCGGCGCCACGCAGGCAGTTCTCGACGCGGATTGCGTACTTGTCGTTGTGAGTGCCGTACTGGCACTCGAAAATCGGAACGCCGCCAATGGAGGCGCGGATCAGCGGCTCGCGGTCGAGTTCGATGAAATCGCCGGGGCGCATGGCCAGCAGCTGCTCCACCGTGGCGTCGGCACGTGCCAGTTCGGCCACCAGGGTCACCTCGGCGGCCTGGATCTCGCGCTTGAGCACCTTGACCCAGCGGCGGTCCACTTCGATGGAGTCGCCCTGTGTCGAGGAATACAGCACATCACGGATGGGCTCCAGCGTTGCATAGGGCATGCAGATGTGGATGGAGCCCGAGATGTCGCCGATCTCCAGCTGAAAGGCCGTGGACACGACGATTTCGCTGGGCGTGGCGATGTTGGCGAACTGCGGCTGCATCTCCGAACGCTGGTAGCCCAGCTCCAGCGGATAGATGCCGTGCCAGGCCTTCTTGTATTCCTCGCAGATCACGTTGACCAGGCGGTTGATCACGCGCTGCTCGGTGTGCGAGAAGTCTCGCCCTTCGATACGCGTCTGCAGCCGGCCCGTGCCGCCGTACAGCGTATCGATGACACCGAACACCAGCGAGGGGTCGCAGACCACCAGGCCGCTGCCGCGCAGCGGACGGATGGCGACGATGTTGAAGTTGGTGGGCACCACCAGCTCGCGCAGGAAGGCGCTGTAGCGCTGCACCGACACCGTGCCCACGGACACTTCGGGGCTGCGGCGGATGAAGTTGAACAGGCCGATGCGGAAGTTGCGGGCAAAGCGCTCGTTGACGATTTCCATCGTCGGCATGCGCCCGCGCACGATGCGCTCCTGGCTGGAGATGTCGTACTGGCGGATGATGCCCGCCTCGACCTCCTCGGTCGTGGATTTCTGGCTCTCGCCGGTCACACCCTCCAAAAGGGCATCGACTTCTTCCTGGGAGAGAAACGAATCGCTCATGGCGCCTGGCCTCCCCGGTTACTGGATGATGAAGCTGGAGAAGAGCACGCGGCGCACCGGGTTCTTGCCAGCGGAGGAGCGGCGGCGCTCGCCGTCTTCGTCCTCGGCATCCTCGTCGCGGCTGCGCTTCTTGGCCTTGGCCTGGTTGCCGTAGCCCAGCGGGGCCGACACTTCGTTGAGCACGTCGGCGGCCAGGCGCTCCTTGCCTTCGCGCTCCAGCAGTTCCTCGGCCGTGCGCTGGGACACCAGCATCAGGATGCCGTTGCGGATGCTGGGCAGGTATTGCTTGACCGTGGTGGCGGTCTTCTCGTCGGCCAGCTCCAGCGTGATGCCGATCTGCACGAAGCGGTCGCCGCCCGTATCGGACAGATTGACCACCAGGTTGTCCAGCGGCAGGAAGGTGGGCACGGTAACGGCCGCCTTGCTGGCGCTGCCTTCTTCCTCATCGCCGCTGCTGTGGCGCTTGGACAGCAGGATGAAGGCAGCGGCCGCGCCTATGGCCAGGACGGCAATGATGACGATCAGCACGATCAGCTTCTTGCCCTTGGCCGGGGCGGGAGCTGCATTGTTGGCGGCATTGGGTGTGGCAGACACTGGAATTCCTCTGGGTGAGCGGGACCGCCACGCGCTCGCGCTTCATGCGCGGCGCCATGACGCAGCAGGCCCATGGCAGGAATTATTCGGCGATTGGACCCCGGACCATGGCCTGAATAAGCGCATGAAACCCCGGTTTCTCGCTGGCTTGATGGCCCTCAAACGCCACAGGCCGGGCAGCTTGTCGCCACCCGGCCTGTTGTGAAAACCCTGAAACGGCGCATGCGCCGCCCCGCAAGAAGCGCAGGAAGAATCAGACGAACAGATCCACCCCGCCCGCTGCCGCGCGGCCACCGCCGGCCTGTGCGGCACCATTGCCGCCCGTGACACCGGCGGCATCGACCATGGCGCTCACGCGGCCCTGGCGCGCCTGGGCGTCAGCACCCTGTCTTCCCGAATCGCCGCTGCCGGACTGGCCGCCCGCATCCACGCTGACGCCGGCCAGTTGCAGGCCCTGGGCCTGCAGCAGCTCGCGCAGTTGGTCGGCACCGTTGCCCAGCCAGTCACGCGCCTGGGCTTCGCTGGCGCCAAAGCGCACATGGGCCTCGTTGCCCTGCAGGCTGACCTGCACCTGGATGGCCCGGCCCTCATGCTCCACGGACAGCGAGGCGTTCTGGTTCTTGTTGTGGACCCAGAAGGCCACCTGCTCGGACACCTGCTGCTCGCGCTCGGTGGAATTGCCCGGCTGGGCCTGGGCGTCGGGCTGGGCAAAGGCCGCGCCATTTTGGCCGGCCGCCTGCTGGCCCAGGGATTGGCCGGCATGGGCCGCGCCCACGGCAGCCGCAACGCCGTGCAGTCCGTTCGCCGCCGACTCCGTGGAGGCGGTGCCGCCTTCACGGGCTCGCTCGAACAGGCCGCGCCATTCTTCGGGCCGCACTGCGGCCATGCCGTTGAGCGCAATGCCCGACGCCAGGGCCGCGTCCTGCCGCACACCGCCCGCCAGGGCCTGGGGCGTGTGTTCATGCGTGGCCTGGGCGGTGGTTGCCGTGCGTGCGGCGGCGGCCGTCAGTGCCGCATCGGACTGCACGGCGGCCAGCACATCGGCGGCCTGGGCCTGTGCCTGGGCCTGTGCCTGGGTACGGCGCGCAGCGCCATCGGTCAGGGTCCCGGCTGCATTGGGGTCCGCAGCGGCAGCCAGGGCCGCAGCATTGGCGCTGGCCGTGGCCAGCGCCGTGCCTGCGGCATCACCGGCTGCGGACTGCGGTGCCAGGAAGGCCGCGTGCGCCACGGCGCCCTGCTCCTGGCGCAGGGCCATCATGGCGGCGCTGCCCCGGCCGGACAGCCAGTCTCCCGCCACGCCCTGCAGCATGTCGCGGTCGCCCTTGCCGTCCAAGTGGGCGGTCTGCCCGACCAGGCTGAGCCAGGGCGCCTGGCCGTTGGCAGCCAGCGCCATGGCATCGGCCTGCGCCGAGGGGGTCATATCGGTCGGCTCCGCCTGCGGTTGCAGCGGCAGTTGCGGCTGCTGCAGCAGGCCCTGCGCCAGGCCGGGATCGGCCAGCAGGTCTGCGGCATCCTTCAGGCCGTCCTTGGCTGCGCCCTTGAGGCTGGACAGCGCGGAAAGAGCGGCACTGCCGTCCTCGCCCAAGGCCTGGCCGAGGGCGCCCGAGGCCAGCGCCGGCAATCCGCCAATGCCGTCCATCGCTGCCAGCAACGAAGAAAAGCCTGCGGCCTGGTCGTTGGAGGGCGGCTGCGTGCCGCGCGCGGAGCGAACGCCTTCCATGGCGCGCTGCATGGCGCTGCGCGCTTCGGCGCGCTGTTCGATCTGGTTGGTGGACATGCGTCAAGCCTCCTGGAATGTCAGCCCGAAGCTGCGACGGAAAAACTGGATGGCCGCACGTTCATCGGTCTCCTTTTGCTCGCGGCGCATCTGGCTGAGCGCCAGATCGCGGCGGCGCACCTCGACGACCTTGCGCAGGCTGCTGACCCGCAGCTCGCAGGCCATCAAGGCCTTTTGCGCGGCCTCCAGGCGGATCGCCAGGTCGGCCAGCACCCGCGTCTGCAGGCCGATGGCGTGCTGCAGGCGGTCCATGAACTGGTACTGGTGGAACATGACCTCGGGCTGCACGGACTGGTTTTCCTGCGCGCCCCAGCGCGTCTGCATTTCCTGCACATAGTGCTGCAGCTGCTCCATTTGCGTCTGCGCGGCCTGCTGCGAGCGCAGGCGCTCCTGCACCGCCTGGCGCGCCTCGTCACGCTTGCGCGACGCGGCATCGATGGCCACCATCAAGGCATTCAAGGACGACATACCGGGGTTTCCTCCCTGTGTTCGTTATCGCGTTGGTCGCGTTTTGGCAATGCCGCGTCGCCGCGTCACTGCCCACCGAGTGCGGCAGCCATGCCCGAGATGCTCTCGTCCATGGAAGCCGACTCGAACATGCTTTGCTGCAGAAAGGCCGCCATGGCCGGCTGCAGGCGTATCGCCTCATCCATCTGCGGGTCCGAGCCCGCCATGTAGGCGCCGACCTGGACCAGGTCCCGCCCCTTCTGGTAGCGCGAATAGACAGCGCGAAAGCGCCGTGCCAGCTCGAAGTGCTCGCGCGAGACCACGTTGTGCATCACGCGCGAGGCCGATTGCTCGATATCGATGGCCGGGTAGTGGCCCGACTCGGCCAGCGCCCGCGACAGCACGACGTGGCCGTCCAGAATGGCACGCGCCGCGTCGGCAATAGGGTCCTGCTGGTCGTCGCCTTCGGACAGCACGGTGTAGAAGGCCGTGATCGAGCCCACGCCGTTGAGGCCGTTGCCGCTGCGCTCGACCAGGGCCGGCAGCTTGGCAAAGCACGACGGCGGATAGCCCTTGGTGGCCGGCGGCTCGCCAATGGCCAGGGCGATCTCGCGCTGGGCCATGGCATAGCGGGTGAGCGAGTCCATGAGCAGCAGCACATGCTGGCCCTTGTCGCGGAAATGTTCGGCAATGGCCGTGGCATAGGCGGCGCCCTGCATGCGCAGCAGCGGCGGCGCATCGGCCGGGGCGGCGACGACCACGGCGCGGCTGCGGTCCTGCGCACCGAGGATGTCCTCGACGAATTCCTTGACCTCGCGGCCGCGTTCGCCGATCAGGCCGACCACGATCACGTCCGCCTGGGTGTAGCGCGCCATCATGCCCAGCAGCACGGACTTGCCCACGCCCGAGCCCGCGAACAGGCCCAGACGCTGCCCCCGGCCCACGGTGAGCAGGGCGTTGAGCGAGCGCACACCGGTGTCCAGCGTCTCGCGCACCGGGTCGCGGTCCATGGCGTTGATGGGGTTGCGGTCCAGCAGATCGGCGCTCACGTCGGCCAGCGGGCCGCCATGGTCCAGAGGCTGGCCCTGCGAATCCACGACACGGCCCAGCAGGCCGCTGCCAATGGGCAGGCGCAGCACGCCGGCCGCCAGGGACACGGGCGGCTCGACACCGTCGCCAAAGCGCAGCGGTGCGACAAAGGGTTCGGCCGGCGTCACGATGGCGCCGCTGGACAGGCCCTGGATGTCGCCCGCAGGCATGAGAAACGCACGCTCGCCGGCAAAGCCGACGACCTCGGCCAGCACCGGGTCCTGGCCCTGCTGGCGTATCCAGCACTGCGAGCCCACGGGCACCTGCAGGCCCGTGGCCTCCAGCACCAGGCCGGTCAGGCGCGTGAGCGTGCCGTGGGTTTCCAGGGGAATGTCGCCCTGCAGGCGGGCGCGGGCATTGGACAGCAGTTGCTGCCAGGGCCTGGCGGCAGGCTCGGGGGTCAGTTTGGCGGCGTCGGCCAGCGGGGCGTCAACCGGCATCGCGTTCTCCGTCATACCAGGTGGAGACCAGGCCCAGCGCGGCCACGGCACGGCGCCAGCGCTTGTCCATGCCGGCATCGACCTGGGCGCCGCCCGATTCCACGCGCACATCGCCCTGTGCCACGGAGGCGTCACTGATCCACTGCACCTTGGACTGGGCGCCATGCTCGGCGCGCAGCGCCTCGTCCAGCACGGCGAAGTCGGCGGGGTTCAGGCGCACGGTGGCGGCGCGGCCGTCGGCGGCCAGCATGTCCAGCGCCTCGCGCACCACGGGCAACAGGGCCTGGGGCTGGCTGCGCAGCTCCTGGCGGACCACCTGACGCGCAATGTCGCAGGCCAGGTTGAGCAGTTCCTGCGCGGCATCCGTCTGCAGCTGCTTGAAGCCGGCATCCAGGCCGGACAGCAGCGCGTCCACGCGCTGCGCCGTCTCGCGGCCTGTGCCGGAGACGTAGTCATCCATGTGTTGCTGCCACTGCTGCTGGGCTTCCTGGCGGCCCTGCGCCAGGCCCTCGGCATGGCCTTCGGCGCGTGCCTGTTCCAGCAGGGCATGCAGTTGTTCCTCATCCACTGCGGGGGCGGTGGAGGCCGGGGCGCCCGGCGTGTCGGCTTCGACATCCAGCGCCATGGAGTCGGCCTCCAGCCGGGGCGCATCGGAGCGTCCGGGCAGCGACAGGCTGTGAAAGCCCGACGAGGAGGCAGGCGCGCGCGCCATGCCCGCGCCGCCATGCGCAGCCTGGGCACCGGATGCGGCGGGCGCACCCTGGATGTCCGGCAGCCCCGCGAGGCTGGGCAGGCTTTTCAGGCCGCCCATGTGGTCCACGGCGCCGAAGCGCCACTGCACCACCTGGCGCTCGTCGATCTCCTCGGAAGGGATGAAGCGCGAGTTCATGCCGTTAGACATAGCTGTCTTCCGCACCGCTGCCGATGGTGATCTGGCCTTCTTCGGCCAGGCGACGCACCACCTTCAGGATTTCCTTTTGCTGCGCTTCCACTTCGGACAGGCGCATCGGGCCGCGGCCTTCCAGGTCCTCCCGCAGCGACTCGGCGGCACGCATGGACATGTTGGCCAGGATCTTGTCGCGCACTTCCATCGAACCGCCCTTGAGCGCGATGATCAGCGTCTCGGACACCACCTCGCGCAGCACCAGCTGCACCGAGCGGTCGTCCAGCTTGACCAGGTCGTCGAACACGAACATCTTGTCCATGATCTTCTGGGCCAGGTCCGGGTCGTAGTTGCGGATGGTGTCCAGCACGGCCACGTCGGCATTGCCGCCGAGGTTGTTGATCATCTCGGCCGCCGTCTTGACGCCGCCCAGCGAGGTCTTGCGGATCTTGTCGCCGCCGGCCAGCACCTGGAACAGCACCTCGTTGAGGTCCTTGAGCGCGGTCGGCTGAATGCCTTCCAGCGTGGCCACGCGCAGCATGACTTCGCTGCGAAAACGCTCGGGCAGCTGCATCAGGACGGCAGCGGCCTGCTCGTGCTCCAGGTGCACGAGGATGGCGGCCACGATCTGCGGATGCTCGCCGCGCAGCAGTTCGGCCACGGACAGAGGGTCCATCCACTTGAGGCTTTCGATGCCGGAGACATCGCCGCCCTGCAGGATGCGGTCGATCAGCAGCGCCGCCTTGTCGTCGCCCAGGGCGCGCTTGAGCACCGAGCGCACATAGCCGCTGGCGTCGTCCACCAGCAGGCTTTGCGCGGCCGCGTCATCGGCAAAGCGGTTGATGACGAAGTCCACCTTCTCGCGCGAGACACCGCGCATGTGCGCAATGGTCTCGCCGAGCTTTTGCACTTCCTTCGGGGTGAGGTGCTTGAACACCTCGGCCGCTTCCTCCTCGCCCAGGGAGACCAGCAAGATGGCGGCGTCGTTCAGGCCTCGTTCGTCCATATCTCAGCAATCCGTGTTTTGAGAGGCTCAGGTGGCCTCGCCGTTGATCCAGGTCTTGACGATGTTGGCCACCGCGATCGGGTTCTGCTTGGCCAGTTGGCGCGCCTGCTCCAGGCGCACTTGCTCCTGCGTGGGCGAAAGATCGACAGCGGGTGCAGCCAGCGCCGGACGGTCCAGCTGCTCGCCTTCGATGGCATTGAGCTGTCCGCCCACGGCCACCGTCTTGCGGCCCTTGAGCATGGGTCGCACCAGGCCCAGCAGCAAGATGGCGCCGAACAGGGCCAGGCCGATGGGCACGCCCAGGCTGCGGGCCATGGCCAGCACTTCGGGCTGGCGCCACAGCGGCACATCGGCGGGCACTTCGTCCTGCACAAAGGGCGTGCTGACCAGGTTGACCGAGTCGCCTCGCTCGGCGCTGTAGCCCACGGTCTCGCGCACCAGGGTCAGCAGTTGCGCCTGCTGCGCTGCCGTCAGGCCGCGTGCGGCGGCAGCGACGGTGGCTGCATCGGTTGCCGCACCGGCCGCACCGGCAGCGGCCGGCGCAGGGGCAGCCACCAGGGGCGCATTGATGACCACGGCGGCCGTCAGGCGCTTGATGCTGCCCGTGCTGCCGCGTGTGTGGCGCACGGTCTTGTCCACTTCGTAATTGGTGATGGACTCGCGCTTGCTGGCAGCGCGGGCGGCGTTCTGGCCGTCGGCCGCCTGGGGCGCGGGATTGGCGCCGTTGACGGGCGCGGAAGCGTTCTGGGGCGGCTGGTTGCTGGTGGCGCCGGGAATGCCCGTGGGCTGGGGCGGCTTTTGCTCGCCCGAGCTTTCAACCACCTGCTGGCTGCGCACCACGCCCGCGTCGGAGGACTGGTTGGGGCGGTGCTGCTCCGAAGTCGATTCGGTCTGGCTGAAATCCATCTCGGCCGAGACCTGCGCCTTCACATTGTTCTTGCCGACCACGGGCTCCAGGATCTCCAGGATGCGGCGCACGTACTGCTGCTCGATCTGCTGGGTGTAGTTCAGCTGCTGCATGTCCACGGCGTTGGCGTTGCCGTCGGGCGACTGCGACAGCAGCTTGCCCGAGTCGTCCAGGATGCTCACGGCCGTGGGCGCCATCTCGGGCACGCTGGAGGCCACCAGGTGCACGATGCCCGCGATCTGCGTGCGGTCCAGCACGCGGCCCGGGTACAGGCTCAGCAGCACCGAGGCCGAGGGCTTTTGCTGCTCGCGGAAAAAGCCGTTCTGATTGGGCAGGGCCAGGTGCACGCGTGCGCTTTGCACGGCGGCCAGGGCCTGGATGGAGCGCGTCAGCTCGCCTTCAAGGCCGCGCTGGAAATTGAGGCGTTCCTGGAACTGGGTGATGCCGAACTTGCTGTTCTCCATCAGCTCGAAACCCGTCACCGAACCCTTGGGCAGGCCCTGGGTGGCCAGCTTCAGGCGCACATCGTGCACGCGGTCGGACGGGATGAGGATGGCACCGCCGCCTTCCGTGTAGCGGTAAGGCACGTTCATCTGCGACAGCTGGGCGACGATGGCGCCGCCATCCTTGTCGCTCAGGTTGGAGAACAGCACCTTGTAGTCCGGCTGGCGGTAGAACATGGCCGCCGCACCCAGGGCGACGACCAGCAGCACGGCGATCGCGCCCCAACGCAGGCGCGCGCCACGGTCCATGGCCGTCCAGCGCTGCTGCAAGGCAGGCTGGGGCACGGGAGTGGCTTGAGGGACAGGGATTTCAGCGACAGCAGACATCTTGGTTCCAGGTGTTCGAGCCCTGCACACACAGGACCCTAGCGTGCTGTCGATTATTCGAAGTCCGCCGCTTCACATTCGCCCGATAAGCGCGCCGTTTGGCCGTCTATTTGCCGCGATGCGAAAACCCTGCCGCCCTACGATCTCGTCATCTTGCTAACTCCGATGGAATGTGTCATGGACCTTCGCATCCCCAGTACCACCTCTCCCCTGTACGGCACCCAGCTCCCCAAAGGCGTGGGCGCAGGCGACGCATCGACCAAAGTGGCGGCTGGCGGCTTCAGCCAGGCCCTCCAAGGCGCGCTGCAGTCCGTCAGTTCAGCCCAGAACAACTCCAGCCAGCTGCAGCGTGAGGTGCAGTTGGAGAACCCGGCCGTCAGCCTCGAAGAAACCATGATCGCCATGCAAAAGGCGCAGATCGGCTTCCAGGCCACGATGCAGGTGCGCAACCGGCTCGTGCAGGCCTATACCGACGTGATGAACATGCAGGTGTGAGGACGTCCGGCCCCGGCCGGACCCTCTTTGCCTCCTCAGATCGCAGACCGCAAACCGCAGACCGAACGGGATTTGCGCGCGCCATTGCGCTTGCATTGCGCTTGCATTGCCATTGCCATTGCCATTGCCATTGCCATTGCCATTGCCATTGCCATTGCACGGCAGCGTCATTTCCGCGCATTTCGGATCTTGCCGCCTTCAGGGTCCTTGCTTCGTTTTCCCCGGATCTGGCCTCCGGCCGCCCCTCATTCCTGGCCGCCGTTCCTGCGCACGGCCATCCAGCATTCCCCCGCCTCCACCTCATTGACCGAGCGCCGCCTCATCCCGCGCATGGATGGGTACGCCCAAGCTCCAGCCGTGCCTGCGCCCGCTGTGCAGATTCATTCAACCGAATCCCAGCCCGGAAAAGACAAAACCCTCGGGCACGGATGCCGGAGGGTTGAGCAGCGGGAAGAAAGAAGAGAGAGAAAAAAGGGACGCGGCTTCAGCTGGCCGAGTGGTAGATGCGCGCCTTGCCCGGTCCGGCATGGGGGTGTCCATACAGGTCGCGTCCATACGTGGCCTGGTCCGAAGTCTGGGGAATCAGCGCCGCCGCCTGGCTCTGGGCCACCACGGCCATGCGTGCCAGCTGGTCGCGCTGCATGGCCATCTGCTCGCCCAGAGCCTGGGCGCGTTCGCGCAGCTCCTGCGTCCAGTCGGCCGCGCTGAAGCGCCGGGCCAGTTCGGAGAACGCCGCCATGGCATCGCGCAGCCGGGTACTGGACTGCTCCAGCGCGACCGCATCCTTCGATTGCAGCGAGGCGGACACCATCCGGACCACCGCGTCCAGGGAATCGAGCATCTCGCTGAGAGTCATGGGACAGGCCTTGCTGAAAAAAGAAAGCGCGTGCTCGCGCCGGAAGGAAAAAACCGAGAAAGAACCGAACCCGCGCTCAGACGCGCGAGTGCGAGAGGAATTCTTCGGAGTTGGCCAGCAGCTTGTCGGCCACGGCGTCGGCGTTCACGCGGAAGGTGCCGTTGGCAATGGCTTCGCGGATTTCCTTGACGCGGTTGGCATCGAAATCAGCCGTGGCGCGACCAGATTGGTCCAGTGCGCGGGCCGAGGTCGAGAACGACACGGGAACACCGGCCGCCTTGGCAGGCTGGGCCTGGGCGGAGGATTCCTCGGTGGCAATGGTGCTGGCTGTCTTGGGCTGCTTGGCGGCGGCCTGGGAGGCAGCGGCGGGCAGTTCCGGTTTTTGACCTATCTTCATCTTGATTCTCCAATCGCCCTGGCGGCGTGAGGCGCTGTGCCTAGCTTTCGACTGCCTGGAACAAAACTTGAGGTTTTTTTACTGGACCAGCACCACGCCCTCGGGATTCACCACCCCGGAGATGAGCCGGCCATTATCCATGCGAACCCGCACGGTCTGGCCTTCGCCGGCGGCCGACATGGCCTTGCCCGACGATGTGACGGAAAAACCACCACCGTTGACCAGCACACGCACTTCGGCACCCACCGCGAACAGCGCCGGCGTGCGCAGCATGTTCTGGCGCAGCGCCTGGCCTGCGGCCAGCGGGCGGGAGGCCACCAGGCCCACCCAGTCCTGCTGGTTGGCGTAGACGGCTGCCGATTCCTCGGCCCAGTCCACTTCGGCCTGGACGGCATCGTCGGCCGACAGCGGGCGGCCCGAAGGCACGCCGTTTTGCAGCACCCAGGCCGGCCCCCAGGCCTTGACCGTGATGGGCAGGAACACATTCCAGGCCACGGCGCCCTGCAGGCAGCGCAGACCCAGGCGGGTACGGCCCCACAGGCGCGAGCCTGCGGGCAAATAGGGTTCGACCTTGGCGCAGGCGGCCAGGCGCAGGCGGGGATCGAGCTGGCCCATCTGCACTTCCATGCGCAGGGGCAAGGCGCCCGCGCCGGCCATGCCCTGTTGCAGGGCCTCGTCGGCAAAGCGCTGGCCGATCTGGCTGAGCTGGGCGGCACCGTCAGGAGCGTTTTGCGCGAAGGCAGGGCCTGCCAGCGACGCTCCAGCGGCAAGCGCAGCGCATGCGGCGGCGCGAGCGAGGGCTCGGACGGCGGATGGCGAATGGGCGGTGCTGAAGTTCGGCATGGCTGTGGCTCCTGACTTGCTCCGGCCTCCCGTCAGGATGGGTGGGACACCTGGAGCGATGCCAGCAAATATAGGGCGAGCGCTCTTTTCCGAAGCGCCGAACTGCGCAGGCAAACGCGCTTTCTTCGCGCTTTAGCGTTCGGGCCCGATTTCCATAATCGACGCATGCCGCAGTCCGTGGGCTGCCGCCATTTCGTCAACCGATCACCGCAAATCCCAGAGGGCGAGGCCGACATGCTCGACAAGATGACTGAACGACTGGACTTCCAGAGCAAGGCGCTGGTGCTGCGCGCCGAGCGCCAGCGTGCAATCGCCAGCAACATCGCCAATGCCGACACCCCGGGCTATGTGGCACGCGACTTCAATTTCCGCGAGGCGCTGACGGCCGTTACCTCCGGCCCCTCGCCCATGACGCTGGCCAGCGTCAGCCAGGGCGGACACATTCCCCTGCCTGCCGCCGCCTCGGGGCAGAGCGCGCAAAGCCATCTCGGCTACTCGGTGCAGGCCCAGACCAACATGGACAACAACACCGTGGACCTGGACCGCGAACGCGCCAACTTCGTCGACAACGCCGTGCGCTACGAAGCCACGCTGCGCTTTCTGAACGGCCAGGCCAAGACCATGCTGTCGGCCATCCAAGGCCAGTAAGCCGGCGCCACAGATCACAGGAGCTTTCCCATGTCCATGTTCTCCATCTTCAGCATCTCCGGCAGTGCCGTCAGCGCCCAATCGCAGCGCCTGAACGTCGTGGCCTCGAATCTGGCCAACGTCGATGCCGTGGCCGGCCCCGATGGCAAGGCCTACCAGGCGCGCCAGGTGGTCTTCCAGACCGTGGCCATGGGCGAGGAAGGCTCCTCGGGCGTGCGCGTCAGCGCCATCAGCCAGGACAACACGCCCGGCCGCCGCATCCACGACCCCCAGCACCCGCTGGCCGATGCCGAAGGCTATGTGACGCACTCCAACGTCAGCGCAGTGGACGAGATGGTCAACATGATCTCGGCCTCGCGCTCCTACCAGAACAACGTCGAGGTCATGAACACGACCAAGTCGCTGCTGCTCAAAACCCTGCAGATGGGCCAGTGAGCCCCGTCCGCACCACTTTCCAGGAGCCACTCCCATGATCTATGGCGCAGGCAGCGTCGCCAGCACGGCCGACATCAACAACAAGTCCGCCACGAGCAATTCGACCACCGACCCCGCGGCGGCGCAGGACCGTTTCCTGAAGCTGCTGGTCGCGCAGTTGAACAACCAGGATCCCATGAATCCCATGGACAACGCGCAGATGACCTCGCAGATGGCGCAGATCAACACCGTCACCGGCATCCAGCAGTTGAACAAGACCATGGAAAGCATGGCCGGCCAGTTCACCGCCATGCAGGTGCTGCAGGGCACGCAGATGATCGGCCGCACCGTGCTGACCGAAGGCAACACCCTGGGCGTGGGCAAGGAAAAGTCCTATACGGCTGCCTTCGACCTCGAAGGCCCGGCCGCCGACGTGAAGGTGCAGATCACCACCGCCAGCGGCGAGCTGGTGGACACCGTCGAGCTGGGCAGCGGCACCGCTGGCCGCAACTACTTCACCTGGGACGGCAGCAAGTACACGGGCGACGCCAGCCAGCTGCGCTACACGGTGCAGGCCACGAATGCCGACACGGTCGTGGCCTCGACCACGCTGTCGCCCCATGCGGTGCTCGCCACAGGCACCACCGACGGCAAGCTGACGCTGGAGCTGGACGACGGCACCAACGTCGCCTACGCCTCCGTCAAGGCCGTGTACTGACCCCCGCACCATCCACCCAAATACATCGCAGGAGCACACCATGGGATTCCAACAAGGCCTCTCGGGTCTGAACGCCGCCAGCAAGAACCTGGACGTGATCGGCCACAACATCGCCAACGCCAACACCACGGGCTTCAAGTCCTCGCGCGCCGAGTTCGCCGAGGCCGTGGCCAGCGCCGTGGGTTCGGCCAGCGGCCAGAACAGCGGCATCGGCGTCAATGTGGCCGCCGTGACCCAGCAGTTCCGCCAGGGCCCGATCACCACCACGGGCAACAACCTGGACGTGGCCATCAACGGCAACGGCTTCTTCGTCGTGCGCCAGCCCGACGGCAGCACGGCCTATACGCGCGCCGGCAACTTCGGCCTGGACAAGCAGGGCAACCTCAAGACCGTGCAGGGCGACAACGTCATGGGCTACCCCGTGGACGCCACCACGGGCAAGGTGCTGGCCGGCGGCCAGCCCGTGCCCATGGTCTTTCCTTCGGGCCAGCCGATCGCTGCCAAGACCACGACCAAGATCGACGTGTCGCTGAACCTCGATGCGCGCGCCACGCCCGCAGCCGGCAACTCCACCGCCACGCCGCCCGTGCCCGCCACGCCGCGCGCCACCTATGGCACCTCGATCAACGTCTATGACAGCCAGGGCGTGCCCACGCCGGTGCAGATGTACTTCGAGAAGGACGCAGCATCCAACACCTGGAAGGTCTATGACGGCCTGGACGATCCGACGGCATCGCCCCCGAAGGTCGCCACCCTGCTGACCACCCTGGTGTTCGATGCCTCCGGCAAGATCACCAGCGGCAGCCCTGTGACTGGCGTGCAGATCAAGAGCAGCAACCCCAACGCGCCCACGCCCGGCACCATCAACGGCACGGCGGGCGTGACGCTGGACTTCTCCAACGTCTCGCAGTTCGGCTCCAAGTTCGCGGTCAGCAGCCTCAAGCAGGACGGCTACACCGCAGGCGCGCTCACCGGCATCAATGTCGGCAACGATGGCTCCATCGTGGCCACCTACTCCAACGGCGTGACGCGCACCGAGGGCCAGCTGGCCCTGGCCGCCTTCACCAACACCCAGGGCCTGGGCGCCGTGGGAGACAACAAGTGGGTGGAGACCTCGGATTCGGGCCCGGCGCTGAACGGCACGGCCGAGTCGGGCACCTTCGGCTCGCTGCGCTCGGGCGCGCTGGAAGACTCCAACGTGGACCTGACGGCCGAGCTGGTGAACATGATGACCGCGCAGCGTGCCTACCAGGCCAATGCCCAGACCATCAAGACCCAGGACCAGGTCTTCTCGACCCTGGTGAACCTGCGCTGATAGCCAAGAACTGAGTCAGGAGAGCCGGCATGGACCGCATCATCTACACCTCCATGACGGGCGCCAACGCAGCGGCGCAGCGTCAGTCCGTGCTGGCCCACAACCTGGCCAATGCCGGCACCAATGGCTTTCGGGCCGAAATGTCCACCTTCCGCTCCGTGCCCCTGCAGGGCAGCGGCGCGGGCACGCGCGTGTTCGCGCTGGAGGCGACCTCCGGCTACGTGGACACGCCCGGACCCACCCAGCGCACGGGCCGCGCACTGGACGCCATGGCCATGGGCCGCGCCTGGTTCGCCGTTCAGGGCCTGGATGGCCAGGAGGCCTACACGCGCAACGGCGTGTTCGAGGTTTCCCCCGAGGGTCAGCTGGTCAACAGCAACGGCCAGGCCGTGCTGTCCGACGGCGGCGGCCCCATCGACATTCCCCCCGAGTCCACGATCACGCTGGGCTCGGACGGCACGCTGACCGCCAAGACCGGCAACCAGCTGCCCGTGGCCGTGGGCCGCGTCAAGCTGGCCACGCCGCCCGAGGACGCCGCGCTGGTGCGCGGCAATGACGGCCTGTTCCGCACGGGCGACGGCGATCCGCTGCCCAACGACGAGAACGCACGCCTGCTGTCCGGCGCCATCGAAGGCTCGAACGTGAACTCGGTGGAGACCATGGTCGGCATGATTGCCGCCGCCCGCCAGTTCGAGACCCAGATGCGCCTGCTGCAGACGGCAGAAACCAATGACAAGACGGCCAGCCAACTCTTGAGCATGAACGGCTGAAAGCACTGAAAAGGAAAACGCCATGATCAATTCACTGTTCATCTCCAAGACCGGCATGGAAGCCCAGCAGACCCAGCTGGACGTGATTTCCCATAACCTGGCCAACGTCTCGACCACGGGCTACAAGCGCGCCAGCGCGGTGTTCGAGGATCTGATCTACCAGAACCTGCGCCAGTCCGGCTCGCAGACGACCGAGCAGAACCAGTTGCCCACGGGCCTGCACCTGGGCCTGGGTGTGCGCACGGTGGCCACCTCGCGCAATTTCCTGCAGGGCGCCCTGCAGCAGTCCAACAATGCGCTGGACGTGGCCATCGACGGCAACGGCTTCTTCCAGGTCAACATGCCCGACGGCACCACGGCCTATACCCGTGATGGCTCCTTCCAGGTCGATGCGCAGGGCCAGCTGGTGACTGCCAGCGGCATGCCCATCGCCAACGGTGTGACCATTCCCCAGGGCGCGACCAAGGTGTCGATCAGCCCCGAGGGCGTGGTCAGCGTGACCATGGCCGGACAGGCCGCGCCCCAGCAGGTGGGCAATATCGCCATGAGCCAGTTCATCAATCCGGCCGGCCTGGAGCCGCGTGGCCAGAACCTGTTCACCGAGACCGCTTCCTCGGGCCAGCCCCAGCAGGGCCAGCCCGGCGTCAACGGCATGGGCATGATCAAGCAGGGCTACCTGGAAGGCTCGAACGTGAACGTGGTGCAGGAGCTGGTGACCATGATCCAGACCCAGCGCGCCTATGAAATGAATTCCAAGGCCATCACGACGTCGGACCAGATGCTGGCCAAGCTGGCGCAGCTGTAATCGATCTCTCCCCCTGAGCGGCTTCGCCGCTTCCCCCTCTCTCGCTGCGCGGGAGGGGGACGACACCCTCGGTGCGGGGCGGCCCTTCCTCGGTGTCCCTGGGCTGGGACATGCCAGTTCTCGAGGGTGGGGTCTGCATGCGCAGCCATGAACCATTGAACCCGGGAACATCGCCATGACCCAACGAATCTTCTCCCTTTCCGCGACGGGCACATGCCTGGCGCTGGCGGCAGTCCTGTCGGGCTGCACGACGCTCAATGACCCGCCGCCCGTGGACATGCCGTCCACTGCGCCTCCCGTGCTGATGCCGGCCGCGCCCGTGGCGGGCAGCCCTACGGGCAGCCTGTTCAATGCCGCCAGCTACCGTCCCGGTTTCGAGAACCGGCGCGCGCGCCTGGTGGGGGACATGGTGACGGTGCAGATCGTGGAGCGCGTGACGGCCAGCCAGAAGTCGGATTCGGGCCTCAAGCGCTCCAACAAGACCACGGCGGGGATTTCTGCGCTGCCGCTGTTCTCGGGCAATGCGCTGGCCAATCTCAAGGACCGCTCGAACATCGGTTTCAACAACAACAACGACTACACGGGCTCGGGCTCGACGTCGAGCGACAACACGTTCACGGGCGCCATCAGCACGACGGTGGTCGATGTGCTGCCCAACGGCCATCTGGTGATCGCCGGAGAAAAGCAGATCGGCGTGAACCACAACGTGGATGTGCTGCGCTTCACGGGCACGGTGGACCCGCGCACGATGCAGCCCGGCAGCCTGGTCGCATCGACCCAGGTGGCCAATGTGCGCGTGGAATCGCGCAGCCGCGGACAGGCCGGGGAAGCGCAGTCAATTGGCTGGTTGTCCCGGTTCTTTTTGAACGTTATGCCGTTCTGATTCTCCGGAGAATGGACAGCATGAAAGTACTGTCCATGCTCCTGACATTGCGCCAAGCGCAGCGCCCCTTCTGGGTTGCAGCCGCCCTCGGCGCCAGCATGCTGACCCTGCCGGCGCATGCAACACGCATCAAAGAGGTCGCTGCCATCCAGGGCGTGCGCAGCAACCAGTTGACCGGCTACGGTCTGGTGGTCGGCCTCGACGGCACGGGCGACCAGACCACCCAGATGCCCTACACCAAGCAGGCCCTGGCCAATTACCTGGAGCAGATGGGCATCTCGCTGCCCGCCACAGGCAATTCGGGCCAGCTGCAGCTCAAGAACGTGGCGGCCGTGATCGTCACCGCCGAACTGCCGGCCTTTGCCCAGCCGGGCCAGGCCATCGACGTGGTGGTCTCCTCCGTGGGCAATGCCAAGTCGCTCAAGGGCGGCACCCTGGTGGCCACGCCGCTGCGCGGCGCCGATGGCGAGATCTATGCGCTGGCCCAGGGCAACCTCGTGGTCGGCGGCGCCGGCGCCTCGGCCGGCGGCTCCAAGGTACAGATCAACCACCTGAGCGCAGGCCGCGTGCCGCAGGGCGCCCAGGTCGAGCGCGCCGTACCCACACCGATCAACGAAGGCGACAGCATCACGCTGGGCCTGAACGCCACCGATTTCCAGACCGCCGACAAGGTGGTGCGCGCCATCAACCAGCGCATGGGCCAGGGCGTGGCACAGGCGCTGGACGGGCGCACCGTGCGCGTGTCCGCGCCCCAGGACCCGGGATCGCGCGTGCGCATGATCGCCGAGATCCAGGAGATGCCGATCGAGACCTCCAAGCCCTCGGCCAAGGTCGTGATCAATGCACGCACGGGCTCCATCGTGCTCAACCAGGCCGTGACCCTGGGCCCCTGCGCCATCGCGCATGGCAACCTGGCCATCACCATCAGCACCACGCCGGTGATCAGCCAGCCCGGCGCCTTCTCGCAGGGCCAGACCGTGGTGGCCCAGAAGTCCGACATCCAGATCAAGCAGGAGCCCGGCAACATCATCAACATGCCCGGCTCCCCGCAATTGACCGACGTGGTGCGCGCACTCAACACGCTGGGCGCCACGCCCCAGGACCTGCTGGCCATCCTGCAGGCCATCAAGGCAGCAGGCGCCCTCAACGCCGAACTGGAGGTGATATGAGCATCGCACTTCCCAATGGATCGCAGACTGCGGCCAGCAATGCGCTGGCGGCCGACGCCCGGTCCCTCAACGCACTCAAATTCGCGGCCGGCGAGAACAGTCCGCAGGCCGCGAAGGAAACCGCCAAGCAGCTGGAATCGCTGTTCATGCGCGAGATGATCAAGAGCATGCGCGAGGCCACCATGAAGTCCGGCCTGCTGGACAGCGCACAGGGCAACCTCAGCACCGACATGCTGGACCAGCAGCTGTCGGTGGCCATGTCGGGCCAGCCCGGCGGCCTGTCGGATGCCATCACGCGCCAGCTGGCCCGCACCATGGGCTCGGAAGCCGCCGAGGATGCCGAGATCTCCGTGCCCTCCACACTGAGCATGAGCCGCATCGCCTGGCGCAGCACGGCCGACAGCGCCAATGGCACCACAGGTGCCTGGAGCGGCAGCCGCAGCAGCGCGGCCCAGTCCGTCAACGCCTACGCGCCCGCGCCCAAGGGTCGTGACAACTTCGTCGCCCACCATGGCGACGCCGCTGCACGCGTGGCGCAGGAAAGCGGCATTCCGGCCGCCTTCATGCTGGGCCAGGCCGGACACGAGACCGGCTGGGGCAAGAGCGAAATCAAGAATGCCAATGGCAGCAATGCCCACAACCTGTTCGGCATCAAGGCCGGCAAGGGCTGGACGGGCAAGGTCGCCGAGGTCACGACCACCGAATACATCGACGGCGTGGCGCGCAAGGTCACGGCCAAGTTCCGCGCCTACGACTCCTACGAGGAGTCCTTCCGCGACTACGCGCGCCTGATCACCAGCAATCCGCGCTACGAGAAAGCCATGGGCAAGACCGACTCGGCCCTGGCCTATGCGACCGAGCTGCAGAAAGCCGGCTACGCCACCGATCCCGAATACGCCAGCAAGCTCAGCCGCGCCATCCAGAGCGCCGTGCAGAGCGCGGCACGTGCCCAAGCCTAACCAGAGAACACGTCATGAGCCTTTTGAACGTCGGGTCCCGCGCCCTGATGGCGAACCAGATCGCCCTGCAGACCACAGGCCACAACATCGCCAACGTCAACACGGCCGGATATTCGCGCCAGAGCGTGGCCTTCCAGACCTCGCCGGGCCAGAACATGGGCAGCGGCTACATCGGCAATGGCGTGGATGTGAACACCATCCTGCGCAACTTCAATGACCTGCTCAACCGCCAGGCAGCCACGGCCAGCGCCGTGTCGGCGGCCGACTCGGCACGTGCCACCTCGCTGGCGCAGATGCAGGAAGTGTTCGGCGGCGGCAAGACTGGCCTGGGCGCGGCGATCACCGACATGATGAATTCGTTCGGCGACGTGGCCGGTGCGCCCACCGACCCGTCGGCGCGCCAGGTGGTGCTCACGCGCATGAACGAGCTGGCGGCGCGCTTTCGCTCGGCATCGGCCCAGCTGGACGAGCTGGACTACAGCGCCAAGCAGCAGATGGGCAACGATGTGACCGTGGTCAACAGCCTGGCCGGCCAGGTGGCCACACTCAATGCGCAGATCAGCCGCTCCATCGCCTCGGGCCAGACGCCCAACGACCTGCTGGACCAGCGCGACCAGCTGGTGCGCAACATCAACAAATACGTGCAGACCAGCCAGATCCCTGCGGACGACGGCAGCATCAGCCTGTTCGTGGGCGGCAGCCAGCCGCTGGTGCTGGGACCCAATTCCGCCCAGCTCACGCTCAAGGAAGCCACCGAGTTCCCGGGCAGCGGCAAGATGGCCCTGTACTTCCAGCAGCCCGGCGGCCAGAACGTGGAACTGACGCCCTCCATGCTGGGTGGCGGCGAGATCGCCGGCCTGCTGCAGTTCCAGGGCAGCGACCTGACCGAGGGCCGCAACCTGCTGGGCCGCATGGCCCTGGCCATTGGCGACTCGCTGAACGAGCAAAACAACCTGGGCCTGACGCTGTCGGGACAAAGCGGCAGCAATCTGTTCAAGCTGTCCATGGTCAGCAACGGCTCGACCACGGGCGCGCAGTGGACAGGCGCCACCACGCCGACGACCACGGTGGTCGACTCCAGCCAGCTCAAGGCATCCGACTACCAGATCGTCTTCGGCAGCACGGCCCCAGCTGGCAAGGTCATCCGCCTGTCGGACGGCAAGGTCACGGACTTCACCGACATGGCCGACCTGAGCAGCAAGGAGATCGACGGCCTGCGCTTCGACCTCAAGGCCGAAGGCGTGTCGGGCAACACCGTGCTGTTCCGCCCCATGGCGGCGGGCGCCCACGACATCCAGGCCGCCGTGCACTCGCCCAACGACCTGGCTGTGGCCAACCCCGTGGCGGCCAGCATCAAGTCGCTGGGCGACGCCACCCTGCAAATGGGCGGCATCCAGGTCAGTGCCGGCTTCAACATGGCAGGCTTTGCTGGCGCCGAGGTGTCGTTCAGCAAGAACGCCACCGGTCAGCTGGAATACACCATCACCCCGGCACCCGCAGGCGGCATTCCCGCCACCGGCCTCTACACCTCCGGCCAGCCGATCCAGCTGGCACCGGGCCTGCAGGTCAAGATCACCGGCACGCCCGCCATCAACGGAACCACCAGCGACAAGGTCACGCTGGGCAAGGCCACCGACCCGCAATACGGCACGGCCTATCAGCGCGATGCGGGCAATGCCAGCTCCTTCCTGGCCCTGCGCGACAGCAAGCTCTTCGATGGCTCGACCACGCTGAGCGACGGTTTTTCCACCGCCATGGCCCAGGTCGGAACGCGCACGCAGAGCGCGCAGTACGCGGCCAAGCTGTCCGAGACCATTGCCAAGAACCTGGAGGCGGACCGCACGGCCGTCTCGGGCGTGAACCTCGACGAAGAGGCCGCCAAGCTGCTGCAGTACCAGCAGTCCTACCAGGCCTCGGCCAAGATGCTGCAGGTCGCGCAAAGCATTTTCGACAGCGTTCTGCAGACCGTAGGCCGCTGATCACAGGACAGGAGCATTCCACCATGAGCATCTCCCGCATTGGCACGGCCAACATGTACGAAAGCACCATCAACAACCTGAACTCGCGCAACACGAGTCTGGTGGACCTGATGGAAAAGACCACTTCCGGCAAGCGCGTGGTGCGCGCCAGCGACGACCCCGTGGCCGCCGCACAGGCCGAACGCGCACTCACGCGCATCTCTCGCTCGGAAAACGACCAGCGCGTGCTGGGCCTGCAACGCGATGTGATGGCCCAGGGCGAATCCAAGCTAGGCACGGCCCAGGACGCGCTCAAGGACTTCCGCGACCTGATCCTGCAGTCCGGCAATGGCTCTTATGACCAGAAGGCGCGCGATGCGCTGGTGCAGCAGCTCGAGAGCCTGCGCAACCAGGTGCTGAGCTATGCCAATGCCAAGGACTCCAACGGCCTGCCCATCTTCCGCGGGCTGGGCAGCAAGGAAGATCCTCTTGTCAACAACACCCCCGGCGCCAACTCCCAGTTGCAGCCAGGCCAGGCCACGGGCAGCGAGAACGGCCTGCCGCTGGCGCTGGACGGCTTTGCGACCTGGATGAACGTGCCCACGGGCAACGGCGTCTTCGCCGTGTCGCGCCAGTCGCCAACGGGCAGCTCGGCCTATGCCGACCTGGGCACGGTGTCGGACCCCAGCGCCATCACGGGCGCCAGCTACACCCTGAATTTCACCAAGGACGCCACGACGGGCGCCCTGAGCTACACCGTCACCTCCGGTGGCACGACCGGTGCGGCCGTTCCCTACACGGCCGGCGACAGCATCACCGTGGGCGGCATGTCGATGAAGATTTCGGGCAACCTGGCCACGGGCGACAGCTTCACGCTGGGCCCCAGCCAGCGCACCGACCTGTTCAGCGTGCTGGACAACGTGATCGCGGGCGTGAAGAACGGCGCCACCGATGCCGGCGCCATGCAGCAGGCGCTGGGCCGCGGCCTCAATGAACTCGACGCCGGCATGAGCCGCGTCCAGGCCATGCGCAGCTTCGCCGGCGACCAGCTCAACCGCGCCGACCGCCTTGAAGACGACATGAAGAACCAGGCGGACCAGCAGGAAGCGGCGCGTTCGCGGGCCGAAGACATCGATATGATCAAGGCCCTCTCCGATGTGGACATGCAGAAGGTGGGCATGCAGGCGGCCTTGCAGTCCTATGCCTCGATCCAGAAACTGTCACTGTTCAACTTCATCAACTGATAGCCACCCGCGCATGCATCCATGGTCCAGTCCGTCCTGAGCTCTCTGACCCTCGGCTATAGGCCGCTCTGGAACCAGGCCCGCCGTCTGGCGGGCGTGCAGCTTTATCTTCACGAGGAACCCGGCGTCCAGGCCGACGTGGCCCACCTGCTGCGCATACTGCGCGAGACCTGGGGCACGCAGTCGCCGCCGGTACTGCTGTCGCCCCAGTCGCGCCAGGTGCTGTGCGACCTGCTGGAAAACGCCTCCAAGGGCAGCCCCTGGATCGAGGTGCGCGGCGACTGGCTGCAGGACTCCGCCATCTACGACCTGGTGCGCCAGGCCCATGCGCGCGGCCTCATGCTAGTGTGGCGCGGGCCACTGTCCGATGTGCCCGACGCCCAGGCCGCCCACTGGTTTGCCAGCAGCCTGCTGCACCTGCCGCCCGAAGGCGCTTCGGGCATGCCCAACCAGACAGCGCTTGCGCTGCAACAGGCCGCGCAGGCAGCCCAGGCACCGACCAAGCTGCAGGCCCTGAAGCAGGCCGCCAGGCCAGCACCCACCCTGCCGCCCCTGCAACTGCTGGGCGGCCAGATGTACGAGGGGCTGGACAGCCTGGCTCTGACCGATCTGTGCCTGGACAGCTTCCATGCGGGCGCCATCGCCGGCTGGCCCGTGGCCGATACGCTGCATGCCCAGCGCCATCACGCCGCCCTGCCCAGCCGCGACACCGTGCTCGCACTGATGCGCGCCGTCGATGCCGAGCAATCGATCGAGGCCTTCGAGCAGATCCTGGGCGAGGACCCCATCCTGGCCTATCGCTTCATGCTCTACACCAACTCCGCAGCCCTGGGCCTGCGAGGCAATGTGGACTCGCTGCGCCGCGGCCTGGTTATGCTGGGATACGGCACGCTGCAGCGCTGGCTGTCCGACCAGCTGCCCCACGCCTGCACCGAGCCCAGCCTGGTGCCCGTGCGCACCGCCATCCGGCTGCGCGCCAGCCTGACCGAGCGACTGATCGAGGCCGGCATCAGCCACGACCTGCAGCGCGAGGTCTATCTGCTGGGCCTGCTCTCGCAGCTGGACCAGCTGCTGGGCGAACCCCTGCCCACCGCGCTGCGCCGCATTCCCGTGTCCGAGCGCGTCTTCGACGCCGCAGTGACGCGCACCGGCCCCTACGCGCCGGCCCTGCTCATGGCCATTGCGCTGGAGTCCGACGATCCCGCACCGATTCGCCAGCTGCGCGAAGAACACGCCTTTGAGATCGAGGACGTGAACCGCATTCTGCTGCGCATGCTCAGCGAACTGCAGGTGCAACCCTCGCCTGCGGCCTGATCAGTCCACAGCGGCCGGGTGGGAAGCCTTAGCCGCCGCTGGCATCCGCAGATTCCGCCCATAAAAAAACCGCCTGAACATCAGGCGGTTTTTTTGTGGCCGGCAGGAAGGCTGCGGATGCAGCTCCTGCCGATCTGCCCTGCTCAATGCATGGCGTGGGGCTGGCCGTCGAACATGTGCTCGAACTGTGCCAGCCAGGGCTCGGCCAGCGTGCGGATCTGGGCATCGTTGCGCAGGATACGCTGCATGATGCGGGCCTTCTCCTTGCGCTGATCGGGCGCCAGCGGCTCGTCATGCGACTTGAGCCGCAGCTGCTCGATCAGCACGGCACAAGTGCCCTCGTAGCGCGTCACCCCCTCCCAATCCTTGTTCTGTGCGGCCTGCAGCATCTTGGCGCTGCTGTCTTCTATGGCCCGGTAAAAGTCAATCAATGTCAGCTCCATTTCTAGGTCCCGGCAACGGCTGGCGTGTTGGCGATGTCGCGCCAACCATGGGCAATCGGAGCCAGCACATCCTGCGCGCTTTGCAGCAGCGCCGTGTCGTTGCGCAGATTGGCCAGCGTCAGCTGGGTGATGCTGTAGTCGTAGACGGAAATCAGGTTCTGGGCCAGCTCGCCACCTTCATCGGGATTGACGGAGGCCTTCAGGCCTTCTTCCAGAATGCGCACGGCCTTGCCGATCTGCACACCCTTCTCACCGATGTCGCCACGCTGCATGGCTCCCTTGGCCGCGTTCAGCGCTTTCTCGAGCGCATCGAACAGCAGCTGGATCAGCTGGTGGGGCGATGCGCCGTCCACGGAGGACTGGACGCCGACCTGGGCGTAGGCACTTGCAGCACGGCGGTTGAGCGATGTGTACATGTTCGTTTCCTTGATGTCTTGTTCTTCGGCTGCAATGCCTGAAAATTTAGAGGCACCGGGCATTGGTTACAGAAAACACGACCGCCGCTCCGCATGGCTCCTATTTATTTATTCCACTGGGAAACCTGCTGGTTCATGTAGGCACTGAGCGCCGAGTAGCCGCTCATCTTCTTGTCCAGGGACGCGTACTGCTCACGCAGGCGCTTTTCCAGCGAATCGGCCTGGTCATTGATCCGGTCCTGGGACTTGCCGTTGCTCTTCTTGAGCTCCTGCAAGCTCTTGCTCTTGGTGTCGAAGGTGCCATCGAATTCCAGCGCCTTGCGCGTGAAATCCTTCATGCGCGCGGCCAGGCCCTGCGTATCAGGCTGCCCGTCCGTTCCCACCGCGGCAAACATCTTGCTCATGGACTCCGGATCCTTCAGCGCTGCGTCCAGCTTGGTCTTGTCGCTGGCCGTCGTACCGAAGGTCAGCTTGCCGCCCTTCTGGATCTGTATGCCCATGTCGGACAGGCGCTTGAGCGTGTCCGCTGCGCCAGCAACCGTACCCGAGACCACGCTGCGCAGGCTGTTGGTCATGCCCACCGTGGTGGAGTCCCCCTGCAGCACGCCGGCCGCCTTGCTTTCGGCGTCGTACTTGGTCGAACTCGCCAGCGCGTCATTGAGCCCGTTGTAGGCATCCATGAAGGCCTGGATCTTCTTCTTCATGCCCTCAGTGTCCGAGGACACCGTCACCGTCACCGGGGTGGCCGCCGCCGTCACCTGGTTCACGGTGATGTTCAGGCCAGGCACGGTCTGCTTGAACTCGTTGGTGGTCGATTGCACCGTGATGCCGTTGACATTGATCTCGGCATTCTGGGCGTACTGCGCCACGGAGCCCGTGGTTGCCTTGCCGTTGAAGGCCAGGGCCGACAGGCTGGAATCGCCGCTGGCACCGACCGTGAAGCCGGCATCGGCACCCGTGGCACGCGAGCGCAGCACCAGGCGTTCACCCTGGGCATCCTTGAGCACCGACGCCACCACGCCCGTGCCCTTGCTATTGATGGCCTGGACCACGTCTTCCAGCTTGGCACCAGCCGCGATATCGATCTCCACGGGAGTGCCGGGATTGCTGAACTGGTCGCCAGTCTTGTCCCAGCTGCCCATGGTGATGGTGAGCTTGCCAGCCCCGAACTGGGTGGCCGTCGGCATGACACCGGTCGCCACGGACTGGCTGCGCGCCAGCTGCGTCACCGAGATCACCGAAGATCCGGGCAGTGCATTGGCATCCGTCACCGTGGCAGTCACGGCCGTATTGGTCGAGGTGGCATTGGATAAACGCCACGTATCAGCGTCGGCCAGGGAAGTGGCCGCGTCCTGAAGCGTGGACATCAGGGACTTGATCTGCCCGAACGTGGATATCTTGGAATCCAGGACAGACGCTTTTTGCTGAAGCGGAACCAGTGACTGCCTTTGCAGGGCCACCAGTTTGGCGATCATCGTCTCGTCCAGGCCGCTGCCGCTGATGCCAGCTGAACTCAAGGTGGCCATGACCATCCCTTTCTAAGTGCAGAACACCTCCGCGCCATAGCGCAGAGCGCGTCCTTGCGAACACGCACACCAAATGCCCAAGGGCATTCCCCGGTATCTTATCGACCGGTTTTTCTGGAACCTGAGGCTTTTTTTGGCCACGCCCCGCGCAGCCAGGCTCAAAAGCCCCCCTGGCTCCCTCTTACTGGATCAGCTTGAGCACCGACTGGGGCAGCTGGTTGGCCTGGGCCACCATGGCTGTGCCGGCCTGCTGCAGGATCTGCGTGCGGCTCAGGTTCGCGGTTTCGGCGGCAAAGTCGGCATCCATGATGCGCGAGCGTGCGGATGCGGTGTTCTCTGCAGCCACCTGCAGATTGGAGATCACGGCTTCGAAGCGGTTCTGTGCGGCACCGAAGGTGGCGCGCGTGTTGTTGACCAGGTCCAGCGCCGTATCGATGGCAGCCATGGACAGGCGCGCATCAGGAGCCGAGCTGCCTGCACCGAGCAGAGAACCCAGAGCTCCACCCAGCGAAGGAGGCGTACCGGTCGTGATATCCAAACCGCCCGGTGCTGTGCCCGTCAGGTTGACGGCCATGATCGTGATCTGGTTGTCGGCGCCGGTATTTGCCCCCACCTGGAACACGGTGGCATTATTGTTGTCCAGCAGTTGGCGGCCGTTGAAGCTCGTGCTGCCGACGATACGGGCGATTTCCTGTGCCAGTTGCTGGAACTCCTTGTCCAGCGAACCACGGTCCGTCGTGCCGTTGGTGTCGTTGGCGGCCTGCACGGCCAGCTCACGCATGCGCTGCAGGTTGTCGCTGAGCTTGCCCAGCGCGCCTTCGGCCGTCTGCGCCATGGAAATGCCGTCATTGGCATTGCGCATGGCCACATTCATGCCGCGTACCTGAGCGTTCATGCGCTCGGCAATGGCCAGACCCGCCGCGTCGTCCTTTGCACTGTTGACACGCAGACCCGAAGACAGGCGCTGCATGGTCGTGCTCAGCGACGACTGGGATGTGCTGAGATTGCGCTGGGCGTTAAGCGAAACAAGATTGGTGTTGATGATGGATGCCATGGGGCAGCTCCTCGTTAGGCATGAACAATGGCCAACCGTTCGACGACCCCAAGCCGCCAGAACGCCAGAAAGCACGCCAGGACTTCCAGCTCTGCCTATCTGATGCCAACGATTGTGCGGAAAAGCCCCTGCGCCAAAGCGCCGATAAAGCCCATGATCCGGCGCCAATTCACCCTTCGAACACCCTCTTCGCCCACTCTTTCGGCCATAAAAAAACCCCAGGCAGATGCCTGGGGTTTGGAGAATTCCGGCCGCCTCCTGCTTGGGAAGGCAGCCAGACTCGTACTACGATCAGCGCAGCAGGGCCAGAACGCCCTGGGGCAGCTGGTTGGCCTGGGCCACCATCGCCGTGCCGGCTTGCTGCAGGATCTGCGAGCGGCTCAGGTTGGCGGTTTCCGAAGCGAAGTCGGCATCCATGATGCGGCTACGGGCCGAAGCGGTGTTCTCGGAAGCCACTTGCAGGTTCGAGACCACGGCCTCGAAGCGGTTCTGCGTGGCGCCCAGCACGGCGCGCTCGGAGTTGACCGTGTCCAGAGCCGTGTCCAGGTTGGAGATCACGGTGGCCAGGGCGGTAGCGTCCAGAGCCGTGGTGGCGTTGGAGCCGATCGAGGCGCTGGTGATGGCCGTGATGTCGGTGTTCGTGCCCAGGTTGCTCGTGGTGACCGTGATCGAGTCGTTGGCCGAGGTGTTGGCGCCGACCTGGAAGTTGATGGCGCCGGAGTCGGTGCTCAGAATCTTCTTGCCGTTGAAATCAGCGCCCTTGATCACGCGGTCGATTTCCTTGCCCAGCTCGACGAATTCCTTGTTCAGCGAAACCTGGTCCTTGGCGCCGTTGGTGCCGTTACGGGCCTGCACAGCCAGTTCACGCATACGCTGCAGAGCGTCGGTCACCTTGGACAGGGCGCCTTCAGCGGTCTGGGCCATCGACACGCCGTCGTTGGCGTTGCGCACTGCCACGTTCATGCCGCGAACCTGGGCATTCATGCGTTCTGCGATGGCCAGGCCAGCGGCGTCATCCTTGGCGCTGTTGACGCGCAGGCCGGAGGACAGGCGCTGCATGGTGGTGGACAGCGAGCTTTGCGAAGTAGCCAGGTTGCGCTGGGCGTTCAGCGATTGCACGTTGGTGTTGATAGACATGGCCATGGTGACAACTCCTAGTAAAGTCAGTTACGTCGCCGCCACGGTGCCCTCGCTTATCGCAAGGCGGGCGGCGGCGGCCCAATCCGACCATCGGCCGCTTTCACATCGAATTACGCGGCTTTTGGTGGGCTCAGGACTTTTTGTCCCTCTGCTGAGTTGGTTTTCGGAGCTGCCCCGGCGAACTTTAGGGGGACTTCACAAGATTTTTTTGCACCGCGAAGCATGGCCATCCGCGCGGTGCATGGTTCGCTGTTACAAAACGGGGGCCACAGGAGCGGCCAGACCCAGATCCTCATAGGAGACACGCAGATCCACAGGCTCCTGTCCCTGGCACCAGCGGGCCCAGGCCTGGCGCATCCCCATCGCCACCGAGCGCGCCACGATATCCGCCTGTTGCGGCTCCTGGTCCTGCAGGCGTGCGCGCAGCCCCTGGCGTATCTGCTGCAGCTGCGGCAAATCTGCCTGCCAGTACGCAGCCTGGTCCAGCAGTTGCGCCAGGTCCCGCGCTGCAAAGCCCTGGTCCAGGCCCACACGAGCCATCACTTCGGCCGACTGCCGCCCCGCCAGCAGCTCCCCTATCAGCGTCAGCGTGGGCACGCCCATCCACAGGGCGTGGTTGGTGACCACTCCGCCCGTAAAAGGCAAGGTATCCAGGCAGATATCTATGTCATGGTGGGCCCGCAGATAGTGCTCGAACCCCATCTGCTCCACAAAATCGACGCGCTGCGCGGCCACGCCCTCCTCGGCCAGCCAGTCACGCAGGTGTTGGGGAGGGCCGGAACGGGGGCAGGCCGCGATCTTCAGCCGCGCCGTGGGCAGGGCGCGCAGCACCTCACCCCAGACAGAAACCACCTGGCGGTTGATCTTGGACAGGCGGTTGAAGGAGCCGAACGTCAGATGGCCGTTGCGCAGCGCCGGCAGTGGCGCCACGGGCTCCTGGTGGATGCCTCCGTCGAAGACATAGGCCAGCGGAACACGCATCAGCCGCTCCGTCAGCTGGGTCTTGAGCAGTTCATCTTCCAGGATCAGGTCGCTGAGCACGATGTAGTCCATGCTCTCCAGGCCCGTGCTGCCGGGGTTGCCTATCCAGGTCATCTGCAGCGGTGCGGGCTTGGCGGCAAACAGATCCAGCCGGTGCCCGCGCGTATGGCCGCTCAGATCGATCAGGATATCGATGCCGTCGGCCCGCACCAGGTTCGACAGCGACTGCACATTCATATCCCGGATACCGCGCCACAGCTGGAACAGGCCCTGGAACTCCTTGGTGACTTCGTCGTGGATCTCGTTGTTGCAATAGGCAACGCACACCAGATCGCTGTGCCGGGACAGCTCGCGCATCACCGGCAGGAAGAACTTGGCGGCCGCATGGGCGCGAAGATCGCCGGACACAAAGCCCAGGCGCAATGTCTTGCCGGGGTCGCGGGCATTGTCATGCCCGGTCCCTTGCTGCCCCGCGGAGTGGCACCGCATGAGCGCGCCATATTCGCGGTTGGCCCGGCCCACCGAGGCTGCACTGGCCTCAGGAGAATGGATCATGGCGAACAGGCGCGCGCTGTAGGCGGGCTCGTAGTCCGGGTGCAGCCTCACCAGTTCATCCAGCTGTTGCATGTGGCGCGCAGCGTCACCGCAGCGGTCCCAGTAGGCGGCACGCTGGAACATCAGCTCCCGGTCACCGGGCAAGCGCTCCAGCGCGGCCGTCAGCGCCTGGTCGAGCCGGGGCAGATCACGGGTTTCAAGCAGCACGTGGCAACGGATTATCTGCGCGCGAGCGCTATCAGGCTGAATGCGCAGCGCTTCTTCAAGTAGTTCCAACGCTTGATCCCACTTCTTCTGGGCGAACAGCGTGAAGGCCGTTTCGCAGAGAAGCACCGCATTGTCGGGACGCAATTGCAGCGCCTTGCGCAAGCAGGTTTCGGCTTCCCCCAGTCGGCCGCCGGCACACAGCAGCAACGCCAGATGCAGCAGCAGTTCCAGGCTGCCGGGATCGAGCTGCAGCGCCATGCGATAGGCCGTTTCCGCTTGCAGCTCCCAGCCAGCCTCGCCCAGCACATGGGCGCTGGCCAGGCACAAACGCAGGTCCTCGGGCCGCTGCTGCATGAGCAGCACCAGGAACTGCGCACATTCCTGCAGCCGTCCGGTCTTCTGCAGCGCAGCGGTCAGCCGCGACAGCGTGTCCACATCCTCGGGATCGAGCAGCAGCGCGTTCACATAGCAGGGCAGGCTGTCCTCGGTACGGTCCTGGGCACAAAGTGCATCGCCCAGATGCGAGAAAGCCTGGGTCCAATGCGGCCGCAGCGCCAAAGCCGCGCGCATCGCACGCTCGGCCTCAGCCGCGTGGCCTGCCTGCAGGCAGATACCACCCAGGTTGAACTGCACCTCGGCATCGCGCGGCAGCAGAACGGCTGCCTGGCGCGCTGCCTGCAGGGCCGCCTCGATGCGGCCGTTCGCATGATCGGCTGCCGCCTTGAGCTTCCAGACCAAGCCGCTCCTGGGATACTGGCGAACCAGCGACCCCGCCAGCTGACTGGCCTCGGCATGCTCGCGCTGGGCGAACAGCTGCATCAGCAGCCGCAGCTGCGCCTCGGGCACCCGGCCCCGGCCATCGCCTGCAGCAGGCGCCATCTCCGGCTCAGCAGGCCCCAGCGGCCAACGCGCGGCCTGCTCCTCCAGAAACGCTGCGGCCTGGGCGCCCTGCACCAGAGCCACATCCTTTTCCAGCTGCTCCAGCGCAATCTCCTGCATGCCGTTGGCCCGTGCCACGTCGATCAGCGAGATGGCCATGTCCAGCAGGCCCTCGCGGATCAGCATGTGGATGTACAGGCGCCAGTAGCCAAAATCCGCAGGCCGCACGCCGATGGCCGCCTCCAGATAGGGCAGCGCCTCGGCGCTGCGCAGCTGATGCAGACCCAGCAGCTGGGCCATGCCGTGCAGGGCTTCGGCATGGGCAGGCTCCTGCTCCAGCACCTTTTCATAGGCTTGGCGAGCCTGCTCGAACTGCCACTGGTCATGCAACTGGCGGGCCTGCTGCAAATGCTCGTTCGTATTCATCTTGGTCATCAAGGTTGCGGGCAAGCGCCCCCTACGGGCCCGGCACACAGGCCGACACCCGCACAAATACCGCCATCGTGCAGGCAAGCCGGCAAACACTGCCCCTGGATAAGCGGGAGCAAACCGCATTTCTTCCACTTTTACCAGGCGGCTAGGCTACTGCCTGCTACAAAACAGGAAGCGCGCCAAGGAGCCATATGCCATCATCCCCCGGGTCCGCCAGGACAGCATCGCCCCGAGCAGCATCGGAACAGGACTCGCTTTCGCCCACAGTTCCAGCCTTCCGGCGCAGGGGCGCTCTGCGAAAATTCATCGAAGCGTCTGCCCTCATAGACGGGCGCGTAGCCCTTTTTCAGGACCCCATCCCATGCCCTCCATTGACCAATTCATCGAAAGCTTTCTGACCGCCGTGGACTTCCAGGAGGCCGTCGAAGTGACCCCCGAAACCGAGCTCAGGAGCCTGCCCGAGTGGGACTCCCTGGCTGCGCTGGGCGTGATCGTCATGTTCGATGTCGAATTCGGCAAGACCATCACCGGGGACGACCTCAAGAACTGCTCGACCATCGCCGACCTCTACAAGCTGCTGGGATAACCACCATGGCGCTGTCCACTCTGCACAACGTCCGCTTTGCGGGCATGGCCAGTTGCGTTCCCAAGCGGGTGATCTCCAATCTGGAGGATTGCCCACCATCGCAACGCTCGGAGCGGGAAAGGTTGGTGCGCAACATCGGTATCCAGACCCGGCGCCTGTGCTCTGAATGGCAATGTTTTTCCGACCTGGCCTTGGCTGCCGCCGAGAAGCTGATCGAAGATCTGCAGTGGCAGCGCGAAGAGATTGATGCACTGATCGTCGTCACCCAGTCGCCGGATTACCTCGTTCCGGCCACTGCTATCATCATGCAGGACCGTCTGGGCCTGCCTCACACAACCATCGCCTTTGACGTCAACCTGGGTTGTTCAGGCTATCCATTCGGCCTGCACCTGCTGGGCAGCATGATCTCGGCAGGAGGCGTCAAAAAGGGCTTAGTGCTGGTTGGAGACAAGTCCGGCAGTGTCAAGGACCCTCTGTTCTCTGACGCAGGTACTGCCACCGCCCTGGAGTTCTCGCCCGGCGCAGCACCCATGCACTTCGACCTCAATAGCGACGGAAGCGGTTACCGCGCCATCATGCTGCCGGCAGGCGGGCATCGTGAGCCCTTTGGCGTGGAGCACCTCATGGCGACACGCGATCAGCATGGCGTGCTGCGCTCCCCCATGGACCTGATCCTCGATGGCCCCGCCGTATTGAGCTTCTCCACCCAGCGCATCCCGCCATCGGTCGAAAAGCTGTTGGAGCACACCGGAACATCCAAGGACAGCATCGACCATTTCATCTTTCACCAAGCCAATCGGATGATCAACGAGACCATCCGCAAGAAGCTGGGGCTGCCTGCAGAAAAGGTGCCTTCCACTTTGCACGATTTCGGCAACACAAGCGGCGCCTCACTGCCGGTCACCGTGACTGCCCGCCTGCACGAACAGCTGGACGGAGCCCGGGCCAGACTGCTGCTGTGCGGCTTCGGCATTGGTCTTTCCTGGGGAACGGCCATCGTGGACATAGAAAGCGCCCGCTTTCCAGCAATGGTCGAGCAATGAGCACCCCCGATCCCTTCTCGCTGGCGGGCAAGCGAATTCTCGTCACCGGCGCTTCTTCCGGCATAGGCAGGCAGGTTGCCATTTCCTGCGCCGAGCAAGGCGCTGAACTGGTCATCACCGGCCGGAACCCTGACCGGCTGACCTCCACCTATGAGGCCCTGCAGGGCGATGGACATCAATCCATCGTTGCCGACCTTTCCAATGCGGCAGATTTGGACAGTCTGGTCACAGCGGCAGGCGTGCTCCATGGCGTAGTGCACGCGGCAGGAATTTCCAAGCTCGTGCCGTTTCGAATGGTCAACGAGACGCACCTGGACGAAATTTTTGCCAGCAATACGTTCGCACCGATTCTGCTGACCAAAGGGTTGCTAGCCAAAAAGCGCATTTCCCCTCAGGGCTCCATCGTCTTCGTCACATCGGTCGCGTCGCACATCGGCCCCATGGCCAGCGCTGCCTACGCGGCAAGCAAGGCCGCATTGCTGGGAGCCGTCCGCACTCTGGGGCAGGAAGTAGCCAAGCAAGGCATACGAGCCAACTGCATTGCACCCGGCTATGTCCGCACGCCCTTGCTCGATAGCTTGAGTCAGGGCGGCGCCAACATGGGCAGCCTGCTTGAACTGGCGCCTCTCGGACTGGGCGAGCCAGAAGATGTCGCCTATGCAGCGGTGTTCTACCTCTCAGACGCAAGCCGCTGGTTGACGCGCAACTATTTCATCGTTGACGGTGGTCTGACCATTCCCATGGACATTTACGCATGAATGCCCCAGTGCACGATCCGTTCACTCTCAAAGGCAAGACGATTCTTGTCACTGGCGCGTCTTCCGGCCTTGGACGGCAGACTGCAATCACTTGTGCCCAGCGCGGAGCTCGCCTGATCATCACGGGACGCGACGCAAAGAGACTCGAAGAGACTTACGCCCGGTTGAAGAAGGGGGCCGACCATGTACAGATATCGGCAGATCTGACCTCTCCGGCAGACCGCGAGCGCCTGGTGACCATTGCTTCATCAGTCAATGGTTTGGTGCATTGCGCGGGACAGCAAAAGCACTGCCCAATCCGGCAGCTCAGTGAGCAAGCGATGACAGACATGTATGCCATCAACTTTCTCGCGCCTGTCATGTTGACCCAGCGCCTGCTCCAGACAGGAGCGCTCGAACCGAGCGGGTCCATCATTTTTCTGCTATCCACAGCTGCACACATCGGCACTCGCGGCATAGGTCCCTACTCGGCAATGAAGGCAGGCCTGACGGGCATTATTCGCTGTCTGGCACTGGAGCAGGCCAAGCGCAAGATCAGGGTCAACGGCATATCCCCCTCGGCCGTGGCCACGCCGATGTGGGGAGCCGACCAGCTTGAAGCTCAGAAAACCCGACACCCTCTAGGCCTCGGCACCCCGGAGGACGTCGCCAATGCGGCGGTGTACCTACTTTCTGACGCAAGCCGCTGGGTTACTGGAACCAGTCTGGTCATGGATGGCGGAGCGATTCTTTGATGCACAAGATACTTATCATTGGTGCGGGGGGATGGGGACGCGAAGTCCTTGCACAAATGCAGGATGACCCCGCCAATGGCAAAGACTGGACAATCAAAGGTTTTCTGGACAGCCGCCCGGGAGTGCTGGGTGATACCGGATGTGACACCCCCATTCTTGGCAGCCCGCTGGACTATGTGCCAGTCTCAGAAGACGCCTTTGTATGCGCGATAGGCGCTCCTGCCGCAAGGCACGATTATTCCCAGCCCCTGCTCGCACGAGGCACGGAGTTCATTCCCTTGCTTACGGGGGCCTTCCTGAACCCCAGGATTCGCATCGGAAAGGGCTGCATCCTCTGCAGCCGAGTTCAGATCAGTCCCGATGTATGGATTGGCGACTTCGCAAACATTCACACCATGACCGTGGTTGGGCATGACGCCCATATCGGCGACTACGCCCAGATCGGTGCCATGGTATTTATTGGTGGCGGGGCATGTATAGGGGCAAAAGCCTTAGTCAATCCGCACGCGACCATTCTCCCTGGAATACAAATCGGCGAAGGCGCCACCGTCGGTGCAGGAGCGGTGGTTGTCAAGGACGTTCCGGCAGGCTCGACGGTCTTTGGCAATCCCGCCAAAGTCATCTTTCATTCCATATTGCCTGAGAATTGAACTGATGCGTTCCCGTATGCACCCAAGGTACTACCTTTGCTCCGAAGTATTTTCCCAGGAGCAGCAAAAAATCTTTCGAAAAACATGGCAATTTGCCGGACTCAAGACTTTGCTGCCCCAGAACAACTCGTTCATCACACGCAAGATTGCAGGCCTACCTATAGTCATCCAAAATTTTCATGGCGAACTTCATGCATTCGAGAACGTTTGTCTGCATCGTAATGCTGCCTTGCAGAAGGATGCCGTCGGCTGCCGCCCGCTGATCTGCCCGTACCATGCGTGGAAATACAATGCGACGGGACAAGTCAGCAATATTCCACACTGTGATGCAATCTATCGATTTGATGAATCGCAAAAGCAGTCCCTCAAATTGCGTGAGTTCGCTTTACGCATCGTCGGCAATCTCATATTTATCAACCTGGATCCGCAGCCCTACCCATTGGAAGAGCAGTTCTCAGCCGAGTTTATAGAATCATTGGAAAGCAGTTCAAATTCCTATGACAACGAAGTCATGGTCACAACATGGAATTGCAAATTCAACTGGAAGTTGCCTTATGAGAATTTGCGCGATGCCAACCATGTCGCATACGTCCATCCTCGTAGCCTAGCCCCGTTTGTGAGTTTCGCAATCGATGTGGATTCGACTGCCGCGAAAGAGTCTGAGCAGCCCCTATCGAACACCAGTCCCGAAGGGCTACGCCAAGAGATGCGCGGCTTCAGCTTGGGCGGCAAGCCAGAAGGGATTATCGAGAAGCTTTCACGCTTTGAATGGCATGGGAATGTGGACCGTTGGCGCGCCTCGGCACGATCGAAAGCAGACCCACGCACAGACGATGCTTATTTCAACTGGCTTGTCTATCCCAACACCCATATCGCCAGCGGAGATGGTGGTCACACGTTCACGATCGAACACCACATACCACTAGCTCCTCACCGCACGGATGTGGAGATTTACTACCTCACCGCTCGGAAGAAGAATTCGTATGCGACCTCTGCACAGGTTTTGCTAGCCGCCATGCATGCTGGTCATCGCATTTTGACCGAGGACTACGACATTCTTGAGCAACTGCAATCAACGCTGCACATGGATGCCCCAGTGCCAACTCAAGGTGCTTATGAATCAACCAATCAACAGATTGAGCGCTGGTACACCACCCTGATGGAAGACAGTCATGAACTGTAAATGGATTATTGGCATCGATAGCTCCTTCCTTGATATTGCCCACGATGCCTGGACTCGAGCGTATCCTGAGCTGCTTATAAAAAAAATAATCATACATCAGGACTCTCAATACAGATTTGATCTGGAATCACTTACAGATCTTCCAGAAAATGATGGCACTGCTTTTGTCGCGATTGACGAAAGATTTGGCAATTTCAAGAGAGCCGAGCTGATGCAGGCTGTCATGAATCACCGCATCAAGCTGGTAAGCTTCATCAGCCCCAGAGCGGCCGTGGCGGGCAATGTCCAAGTGGGGCCCAATACTTTTATAGGCGATAACGCTGTAGTTGGCCTGGGCAGTCGAATAGGCTACAACAGTGTCCTGCTTCCAGGCTCTCGGGTTGGTGCAGGCGTCCAAATCCGCAACTCCTGCTGGATAGAAGGTGCTGCGGTGATTGGCGATGCAGCTCAGATCGGCGGGTTCTGCATTTTGCGAAATGGGGCAGTTGTTGCCCCACGCATAGAGATCGGACAAGGCTGTGAATTAGGCTGGCCACAGCACTACGACAAGGATATACGGGCAAAGACCTTTTTTGACCCCCGCTATTCTTCACCGATTTACACCCATGGTAGGTGATATCACTCTTCACCTACACATCACTTGAGAGATTCTATGATTTACGGACTCATCCCAATTGGCGGGCAAGGCACAAGACTTGGGCTGCCGTTCTCCAAAGAAATGCTTCCCCAGAAGAACTACGGATTTTACAATCCCGTATCAAATCATTTGGTTCAAAAAATGCTTTTCGCTGGAGCAGAAAAGATTTTCTTCATCCATGGGAAAAATACCAAGCAAGATGTTGCCGAATTTTATTCAGACACCAAAAAATTCATCCACATAGAGCAAAAGGAACTGGGGTTTGCTCAGATTCTTCGGGATTTTTATCTGAACTCCAATATTAACGATAAAGATCAATGTCTTTTCGGCCTTCCAGACAGTATCTTTGATGGAAATCCATTTATGGAGATGCTTGGAAATCCCGGTATTTGCGCAGGACTTTTCACAACATCCAATAGTACCAAAGTGGATAGATTGACATTATGCGGGAATCGCTTTGAGGTAAAATCCGCGAAAACAGAAAATAACTCGGAAAGATTCTGGGGAATTATAAAATTTGACGGACGTAATCTTCGAAAATTCCACGAAGAAGACGTCTTCAGCAAGACAAAAGAGATTGGAGACATCCTAAATATATATGGATTCAACAAGTCCCATGGCAACAACTATATTGATATAGGAACTTGGGAAAATTACAACAAATACATCTCAAAAACCGGAATTTCCCCTGACACAGAAATTGAGAAAAAATATCTTGCAAATGAAGTTAGCGAACAAGAATTCATAGAACTTTTTTCTGGAAACTCTGATTTTTCCTATGAACGCGTCAACTCTTCCGACTACTACTTCACCCCAGAAAACAAGAAGATCGAGTTCATTCGCTATAGAGAACAGCCTTCAGGTGCAACATTCCCCTCAGATATCACCGTCAAGGATTCAAATACAAATTCATTGAATCGTTTTGAGTTAACCATTCCTCTCGCACACGAAGCAAATACACAATCAGTACTCACATTATTGAATCTTGTATCATCCCAGTTTGACTTCAAGATTCATAAAGATTGCCACATATTCACTTCCAACGAGGCAGTTGTTGTACTTTACAGCTTCACAGTTCGAGAAAGTATAATTAAACTCATTGAAATTGAACTACTTCAAGCAGATTTCAATATTCTTGCGAAATTCGAAAACCAGCTTTCTCGTCTTGATGGATTCGATATCGCCAATCACGTCAACGAATCAAAATATCGGATGATCAAGGAGTTACTCCATGACGCCCCACATTGAAGCCCAGCCCGGCGCCTACGCAGAAACGGTGCTAATGCCCGGCGATCCTCTGAGAGCGGCGTTTATTGCAGAAAATTTCCTCGAAAAATCAGAGCAGGTCAATAGCATCCGCAACTGCCTTGGATTTACTGGTTATTATAAAAATCAGCGCATTTCCGTTCAAGCATCAGGTATGGGGCAGCCCAGCTTGGGAATTTATGCAACAGAGCTTTTCGATGTCTATAGCGTGCAGCGCATCATCCGTATCGGCACCTGCGGAAGTTTTCAGAATCACGTACAGCTTGGCGATCTGGTTGTTCCGCTAACCGCATCAAGCGACAGCCAACTGGGCAAGAACCGTGCTGATGGAGCTCACTTATCTTCCTGCTGTAGTTATGAACTACTGGAAAAAGTGATGCATACGGCAAAAGGTTACCCTCACAAAGTACACGTAGGATCTTTCTTCGCTTCCGATAATTTCTACGATGACAGAACCAATTGGTGGCATGCCTACCGAGATGCTGGTGTACTTGGCGTAGATATGGAAACCTATTACCTCTATCTGCTTGCCATGCTTCGCAATAGGCAGTCCTTGACCATCAACATAGTTTCCGATAATTTCAATTCCAAGGAAACCCTTAATCCTAAGGCACGAGTCGAACTATCTAGCAAGTCAGTTCAAATTCTACTTGATGCCCTTTGCACAGAATCTTTATAAAATCCATCATGGCAATTATTCACGGCGGGCTATCGCGGATATCTATCAGATATCCCTCTCTAGATCTAAAAGGAATAAAATTCATTGGTTGGGGTGCCGGCCAGTTTTTTAAGAACTTCTATCAATTGTTGGGCATTGATATATCCTATACAATTTGCCCCTACTTAGAAAATCAGGGCAAGATCATTAACGGCATCGAAGTCAGATCACCTGATGCTCTAGCCAATGAGGATCCGGAAAAAATATTCATCCTCATCTTCTCCGGATCATGCGTAGAGATCACACACCAAATCAATAGCCTTGGAAAATTCAAAAGCATACAAGCACTGGAATACGGAACCCGTAGTCACGATATTCTTCAGGAATTGGGATATCTGCAGAAAAATATCAATTGCCCACCCCCTCCCAAGCAGTATTTCTCGGATATAGGCTTTTTTACCCAAGGACCAATTCTCCCGTTTACAGAGTTGGCCCTCGCCTATCAACGCTATAGATACCCCAATGACTACCACTGCCTAGTGACCGACACTGGACAGTCACCAGAGACATTGAGCCGTTGCGCCAGATGGGTAGATGACATTATAGAAGTCGATGCACCAAAGACCCCCGGGCCTTTGCGGCGAAACTATATGATTCGGACCGCCAAAGCTGGCGCAGAAATAATACATCGCAAAGGATTAAAATACTCCATTCGAGTTAGAAGTGGAAATATCATTCTCGGCGATGTTAGACGGTATATAAGCGCGTCCTTCGGAATTCAGGGAAATTACCAAGCAGGCAAGATTGGATTCCATATGGGCTGGACCATGAGGAATATACCATTTCAAATATCAGAGGCATTCATGCTCTCCCGCTCAGAGGACATGCTGGCCCTCTGGAGCATCCCTGAAGACAATCGCCCAAGCGACGATCCGAGTCTGCATGTATCTCCGGATATGCATTACTCCCAATTCGTCCGACTCTCAAATGAGAATTACGTTTGGTCAAGCTATGCAGCAATTCTGGGAATCCCAAACTCCACATTGGAAGACTCTCTCAACTTCATGAGAGCGAAGTTGATTCCTTTGGAGCCAGAGCTTGACACTTTTTCACTTAAATACATCCCGCTTTTCAGCATGGAATACGACAACAATGTCATTCCAGATAAGCAGTGGTGGAACAGCCTCATAAATAATTTTGATCATGAGCTTGACCGTAGTCTCGCAATCTTTGGCTCCCACTCCACTATAAGCGACCATTTCACCAGGAAGATCGGATAGCTCTAGGCGAGGCCTTGGGCCAAGCCTCGATTTTCCAAATCAACTTGTAGCAAACGTTTGCGCCACTGCATCCCTGATGGTGCTACGTTGCTGCAGTGTCATCCCCAGAAAAAAAGGAAGTCCCAACAGAGTTCTGCCCAACGCCTTGGCATTTGGAGCCTCGAGCACATGGCAATGATTTCGCAGTGCAGGCATATCTTGGAGTAGCGGTTGATACCAACGGCGTGTGACGATCCTACCTTTTTCACAAGTTTGTTCCAGACGCTGACGGGCAGACTCATCGGGCAATTGCACAGACATCAAGGTAGGCGCAACTCTGGGGCCTCCACTACCCTGAGCCTGAAACAGCAGGCGGTATCCGCTTGCACGACTCAGCTCCTCAGACAACTCCGCATGCAACCGCTGCCTTTCTTTTGCATGTTCATCCCATGTCTTCAAAGAAGCCAAAGCAATAGCTGCGTGATATTCGCTCATCTTGGCATTCGTGCCCATGCCAGCCAGTGCGCCGACGGGCAATTCAGCGCGAGGGTCCAAGTTGATGCCAAAGTTTGAAAGCTGACGCACTTTCGCACTCAGTTGTGGGCGCGACGAAACAATGAGCCCACCCTCACCGGCAGGTAGGCTCTTGGTTGTATGCATGCTGAATACCAGTGTTCCCTCCCCGCCGTCCAGCCATTGGCTACCGTAAGCGGCCGCAGCGTCGATGACTACAGGAATACCGGTATCCAACTCGAACTGATGCCAAGCCCTCATGTCATGCGGTGTTCCGAAGGTCGCAACCGGCATAACAGCATCTATGCGCGTTGTTGCGCAAACGGATCGTGCGATTTCCGGTGTCAGCATCCAATGCATCGCGTCTACGTCGGCAAGCACAGGTACATTGCCGGAACGCACAACGGCGGTAGCGCTGGCCACAAATGTGAAAGCCGGTAGCAACACTCGGGATCCTTGGGATAAATCCAGTGCTTGCAAGACTAGTTCCAGCCCCTGAGTGGCATTGGAAACAGTTGTCAGTTGCTCCTGTGGAATATCAAAAATTTTTGCAAAAGTGCTCTCCAACTCTTTAACCAGTGGACCGAAATTTGAGTACTGCTGAGCAGAGTGCATGCGTTCAAGCCAGTATTGCAACGCATGTGGGGCAGGCATATCAGGCACGAGTAACGGCACCCAGTCTAGCAGCTCAGAAGACAAGGCGTGAGTCATGGCGCTGCCTTTGCACAGGCAGCGGTCAACAGGGGCTCCAACTCTTCTCCGACACTCAGCGTTTTTTGGTCACCACGCAACCAGTTAAGCCACATGAATCGATATGCCCGCTCAAGCTCGGCTGTACGGTTCCCATAGTCCATCAGCACGCAATCGAGCATGCACGCCCGTACCTTTTTGCGTCGCTCTGCCAAAAGATCAGGACTATTCATTAATCGCAGTGCGGTACTGACATAACCATCGATATCAAGCGAGACTTCGTCGTTAAATCCCAAGGTCTGCAACGTCCGCGCGGTGGATGCATCTCCACCGCGCTCTCCGTCCAAGGCCACGATCGGCAACCCCATCCACAAAGCATGCAATGTGGTTGTGCCACCAGATATAGGAGATGTATCCAGTGCGATATCTGCGATATGTCCCAACTCCATAAATCTTTCCAACGGCTGTTGATGCAGAACGCTGACCCGATCTAGGGGCATGCCTGCCAGTTGTACGCGCGGCTGCATATGGGCTTGAGCTGCATCTGCGTCCTGCTCTTTCACCATGATGATCAGGTGTGCGTCCTGACGCGCATGAAGAATACTGGCCCAAGCCGCAAGCATTTCATCGGTCAGCTTGGCTGAATTGTTCATAGAGATGAGTGTCGGATGACCATTGCGCAGCATGGGAGGTTCTTCGCACAACGGTGAATCCTCTGGCGGCGCGTAGCTAGCCATGTAGTGCAGCTGGAACAGGTTTTCGGAGTAATACGGCGCATGGCTGGGTGGTGCAATGCCGCCATCCACCAACCTGTAATCCATGGCCTTCATCCCCAGCGTGTGCATATAGCCCAGCCAGGTCACCTGCACGGGTGCGGCGCGGCGGGCGAAGACTTCCAGGCGGTGGCCCAGGGTGAAGCCGGACAGGTCCACCAGCACGTCGATGCCGTCGGCGCGGATCTGTTCGTAGAGCTGGTCGTCGGTCTGCTCGACCGCATCGTGCCAGTGCGGCACCAGGGCGCGCAGCTTCTCGGTCATCTTGTCGGGGCGGCCGCTGGAGTAGACGTGGATCTCGACGTTGTCCGGGTTGTGGTGCTCCAGCACGGGCCGCATGAAGAAGGCCACCGAGTGCTGGCGGAAGTCGGCCGTGACATAGCCGACCTTGAGCTTTTTGCGCGGGTTGCGGTCGCGCGGGGGCAGGGGCTTGGCGTTGCGGGTCAGCGGGTCGGCGAAGCGCCGGCCCCAGTCACGCGCCACTTCCAGGGATTTGAGCGGGTCGCTGCTGGTGTGCGAGTGGATGTAGGCCCGCGTCATCCAATGCGTGTTCTCGTTCTTGGCATGGCGGCAGGCGTCGTCGATCAGGTCGCAGGCCTCCTGCCTGCGCCCCGTGCTGAACAGGGCCAGCGCCAGCAGGCGCTGGGCGTTGGGCATGCGGGGCTCTATCTCCAAGGCCATCTGCAACGCTTCCATGGCCTGTGGCCAGATGCTCATGCGCACGTAGACAAAGCCGATGTGCAGCCAGACCTTGGAGTTGCGCGGGTCCCGGGCCACCAGTTGCGCCAGGTCCGACAGTGCCTCCAGGAACTGCGCGCGATCGACCATGGCGCGGATGCGGGTCAGCTCGCTGTCGATGCTGGGCGGCTGCGCAGCGGCAGCGAAGGCGTTGGCAAGAGGTGAAGATGGCATGGCGATGCAGCAGAGGAAGTATCAGGCCGGCCCGCGGTCGGCACACGGTCGGCCCGCGATCAGCACGCTTGTGCGCGCGGTGACACAAAGAATAAAACTGTGCCGACTATCCTCGCATGCGCGCCGCGCGATCCGCTATTAAGCGCCCGCCTTGCAAGACTCAAACAGGCACCGATTTGCCGGCCTTTTTGGGCTTTTGGCGCGCAGCGGCGCGTTTACACCTGCATCTCAGGGCTCTCAAGTATTGATGCCTGCGGTCGATAGCTTGACAAGCCATGGGTTCGTCGATGGCCGCCACCCCGCCACGGCCCAGTGTCAAAACAAGCGCGCATTTCCAAGCCAGTTCCGACTTTTCCATCGGGACACCTCTGACAGAATCCACTCCCATGCTTGTCATCATCGGATACATCGTCGCCTTCGGTTGCATCTTCGGCACCTATGTGCTGCACGGGGGCAACGTCCAGGTCATTCTCAAGGCCCTGCCCTTCGAGATGGTGACCATCGGCGGCGGCGCCATCGGCGCCTTCATCGTGTGCAACCAGCCCAAGGTGCTCAAGGCCACGGCCAAGGCCATCCCTGGCGTGATGAAGAGTTCGCGCTACACCAAGGCCCGCTTCATGGAGCTGATGGCCCTGCTGTACGAGATTCTGCAAAAGGCCCGCAAGGAGGGCCTGATGTCCATCGAAAGCGATGTGGAGGCACCCAACGAGTCGCCCATCTTCACCAAGTACCCCGAGCTGCTGGCCGACCACCATGTGGTGGAGTTCCTGACCGACTACCTGCGCATGATGGTGTCGGGCAACCTCAACTCCCACGAGATCGAGTCGCTGATGGACAGCGAGATCGAGGCGCATCACGCCGAAGCGCATGCCCCGGTCAATGCGTTGACCCGCCTGGCAGGCGCCCTGCCCGCCTTCGGGATCATTGCCGCCGTGCTGGGCGTGGTGAACACCATGGGCTCGGTGGGCCAGCCGCCTTCCGTGCTGGGCGGCATGATCGCCTCGGCCCTGGTCGGTACCTTCCTGGGCATTTTGCTGGCCTATGCGCTGGTGGAACCCATGGCCGGCCTGGTGGAGCAGCGCGCCCAGGATGCTGCCAAGGAACTGGAGTGCATCAAGACCACCTTGCTGGCCAGCATGCAGGGCTACAACCCCGCCACGGCCATCGAGTTCGGCCGCAAGGTGCTGTTCTCCACCGAACGTCCCGGGTTCCTTGAACTGGAAACCCACGTCAAGGGCAAGAAGTAATCCTGCGTCCAGCAGCGTCAAGCCATGGCAGAGAAAAAGTTACAGCCGATCATCATCAAGCGCGTCAAGAAGACGGCGCATGCACCCCACGGCGGTGCCTGGAAGATCGCCTATGCCGACTTCGTGACCGCGATGATGGCCTTCTTCCTGCTGATGTGGCTGCTGGGCTCCACGGCCAAGGGCGAGCTGCAGGGCATTGCGGCGTATTTTTCCTCGCCGCTGAAGGTGGCGATGGCCGGCGGCGACGGTGCGGGCAACAGCTCCAGCGTGATTCCCGGCGGCGGCAACGACCTGGCCAAGGTGCACGGCCAGGTGCGGCGCTCGGAGGCGGCGGACAGCTCCAACCGGCGCACCAGCGTCGATGCAGGCCGCGCTGACCAGGCCCAGGTGGATTCCAACCGCATCAAGGCGCTCAAGGCCAAGGTGGACGCGATGATCACCAGCAATGCGCGCCTCAACGAATTCCGCTCGCAGATCCGCACCGACGTGACGCCCGACGGCCTGCAGATCCAGATCGTGGACGAGCAAAACCGCCCCATGTTCGACAGCGGCAGCGCCATGGTCAAACCCTACATGCGCGACATCCTGCGCGAAGTGGGCGCGGCCCTGGCGGGCGCGGAAAACCGCATCAGCCTGTCCGGCCATACCGATGCCGCCCCTTACGGCAATGCCGACCGCGGCTACAGCAACTGGGAGCTGTCCTCCGATCGTGCCAACGCCTCGCGCCGCGAACTGGTGGCGGCCGGCATGCCGCTGAACCAGCTGGCCCGCATCACGGGCCTGGCCAGCAGCGACCTGCTGCTGCCCGATGATCCGCGTGCCCCGCAGAACCGGCGCATCACCATCACCGTGCTCACGCAGGAGGCTGAAAAGCGCCTGCTGGGCCACCGCGGACCTGTGACACGCAACGCCTTGCCGCCATCATTGGCCGGCGGCAATGGCGGCACGGCGAATGCGGCCACCACCGAATCCGCAACCGGCGAGACCGCTGCGCAGCCCGCCGCCACCTCGCCTGCAGCTACCCCGTCTGCGCCCGCGTCACCCGATCGTGTAACAAATTAAGGTTTGCGCCCGATGCTGCCGAAAAGCAGGAAAATTCCCACATTGCGCCAAGAAGGTTTCATATTGTTACCATCGCGGCGGATTCTTACCAGTACCGAGCACCTACCGACCGAAAGGGCCTCACGTGGCTAATGCCCTGCGTTTTTTGATCGTTGACGACTTCTCCACCATGCGGCGCATCGTGCGCAATCTGCTCAAGGAGAGCGGCTTTCCCGAAGCCGATGAAGCCGAAGACGGCGTCGTGGCACTGCACAAGCTGCGCAACAGCAAGTTTGATTTCGTGGTGACGGACATCAACATGCCCAACATGAACGGCTTCCAGCTGCTCACCGAAATCAAGCAGGACGACAAACTCAAGCACCTTCCCGTGCTGATGGTGACGGCCGAGGCACGCAAGGAGGACATCGTGGCAGCGGCCCAGGGCGGCGCGGCAGGCTACATCGTCAAGCCCTTCACCAAGGCCACGCTGGAAGAGAAAGTCAACCTGATCCTCAAAAAGCTGGGCCTGTAGGGCACGCGCCATGAGCAACCCGGATGTCCCCGACAGCGTCCACTACAAGGTGGGCGTTCTCACGCGCCAGCTGCATGACTCGCTCAACGAGCTGGGCTATGCGGACCGTTTGCGCGGCAGCATGGGAGAGCTGCCGGACGCGCAAAGCCGCCTTTCCTACATTGCGCGGCTGACCGGAGAAGCCGCCGAGAAGGTTCTGAACCGCGTCGAATTGGCCAAGGTCCAGCAGGACCGGCTGGCCGAGCGTGTACGCGCCATGCGGGCACAGATGGTCGAGGACCCCGTGGCGGCCGTGGCCAAGGGCCGGGTGATGAACTTCCTGGAGGAAGTCGAGCAGGGCACGCAGCAGGCCGACGAGCACCTCACCGAGATCATGATGTCCCAGGACTTCCACGATCTCACGGGCCAGGTCATTGCCCGCGTGGTCTCGCTGGCCGCCGATCTGGAGGACCAGCTGGTGCAGTTGCTCATCCAGACCTCGCCCAACCCGCAGCAGACGGCGCTGGAGCCCCTGGAAAAGCCCAAGGAGCACCTCGCCGGCCCCGTGGTCGATCCCGAGAAGACGCCCGACGTGGTGACTTCGCAGTCCCAGGTGGACGATCTCCTGGCCAGCCTGGGATTCTGATCCCCCGGGGAGGCGCCCGGCGCCTCCCCTCTCATTGCAGGGCAGCCTCTTTCGCTTGGGCGCAAGGGGCTGACTGCCATCTTCGCGGCGCCCTTGCACCATGCGGCTGCCGTTCCTCCCCTTGTGCAGACAGCACATAAGCGCCGCTTGAGCCCCGCTTATCGGGGCTTCGCCTGCCTGGCTTGTTCCGACAATGACGCAAATCCTTCCGTCATTGCGCCATGGACTCCAGCCAAGACAAAAGCCTTCCCGCCACCGAACGCAAACTGCAGAAAACGCGTTCTGACGGCCAGGGTGCGCGCTCTCGGGACCTGTCGCACCTGGCCATCCTGGGCACGGGCGCGCTGATGATGCTGATGGGCGCCGAGCCCCTGATCCAGCACCTGCGCATGGCACTGGCCCAGCAGTTGGCCTTCGACGCGCACACGGCCAAGACGCCGGCCCTGATGATGGAGCGCATGCTGTCCATGGGCAGCCTGGGCCTGAAGATTTCCCTGGTCGTTGCCGCCGTGACCACGGGTGCGGCCCTGGTGTCGGGCATGCTGGCCGGCGGCTGGATCCTGAGCCTCAAGCCCATCCAACCGCAGTTCAACCGCCTCAATCCGCTGTCGGGCCTGACCAACCTGTTTTCCAAGCAGCAGATGGTGACCGTGGTGAAGATGGTGGTGATGACGGCCATCCTCTCCTTCGTGGCCTGGAAGTTCCTGAGCGGCCATCTCGCCGAGATCGCAGCCATCTCCTCCCAGCCCTCGGCCATGGCGCTGTCCATGACGGGGCAATGGCTGGCCAGCGGCGTCGCCCTGCTGCTGCTGGTGGTGTTCCTGATGGCCGTGATCGACGTGCCGCTGCAGGCCTACCTGTTCAAGTCGCGCCTGAAGATGAGCCACGAGGAAGTCAAGCAGGAGCACAAGGAATCCGACGGCAACCCGCAGATCAAGAGCAAGATCCGCCAGAAGCAGCGCGAGATCGCCGACCGTGCCAGTGTCAACGCCGTGCCGCGCGCCGACTTCGTGGTCACCAACCCCACGCACTACGCCGTGGCCCTGCGCTACGACGAAAAGACCATGGCCGCCCCGCAGGTCATCTCCAAGGGCACGGACCTGGTGGCGCTGAAGATCCGCGAAGTCGCCGGTGCCCACAAGATCCCGGTGCTCGAATCCCCCATGCTGGCGCGCGCCCTGTACGCGCATGCCGACCTGGACCAGGCCATTCCCGCCGCGCTGTACACGGCCGTGGCCCAGGTCCTGGCCTATGTCTACCGCCTGAAGGCCGCGTTGCGCGGCGAAGGCCCCATGCCTGGCGATCTCGGCGAACCCGTCGTGCCCGCCGAACTCGATCCGCACCAGGGCCGCCGCGCGCCAGGCGCCGCCGCGACCACTGAAGGTACTGCTCCATGACGACGAATCCGCTCCAATCCCTGCAATCGATGTGGTCGAGCGAGAACGCCAAGTTCGCTCAGGGCCTGATGGCGCCGCTGCTGGTGGTGGCCATCCTGGCGCTGATGGTGCTGCCCATTCCGCCATGGCTGCTGGACACCTTCTTCACGCTGAACATCGCCGTGGCGCTGATGGTGATGATGGTGGCGGCCTACATGATCCGGCCGCTGGACTTCGCGGCCTTCCCGTCGGTGCTGCTGCTGACCACGCTGATGCGCCTGTCGCTGAACGTGGCCTCCACCCGCGTGGTGCTGCTGGAGGGCCACACCGGCCCCGGCGCGGCCGGCGCGGTGATCGAGGCCTTCGGCCACTTCCTGATCGGCGGCAACTTCGCCGTCGGCCTGATCGTGTTCGCCATCCTGGTGGTGATCAACTTCGTGGTGATCACCAAGGGTGCCGAGCGTATCGCCGAAGTCTCGGCCCGCTTCACCCTGGACGCCATGCCCGGCAAGCAGATGGCCGTGGACGCCGACCTGAACGCCGGCCTGATCGACGAAAAGGAAGCCAAGCGCCGCCGCGCCGAGGTGCAGGAAGAGGCCAATTTCTTCGGCTCCATGGACGGTGCCAGCAAGTTCGTGCGCGGCGACGCGGTCGCCGGCATTCTGATCCTGGTGATCAACATCATCGGCGGCTTCGCCATCGGCATGATCCAGCACGGCCTGTCGGCCGGCCAGGCCGCCGACAGCTACATCCTGCTGGCCGTGGGCGATGCGCTGGTCGCGCAGATCCCCGGCCTGCTGATCTCGGTGGCCGCGGCCATGGTGATCTCGCGCGTGGGCAAGGAAACCGACATGGGCCAGCAGATCGCGCAGCAGCTGTTCATGTCGCCCAAGGTGCTGGGCATCACGGCCGGCGTGCTGGGCCTGCTGGGCGTCATTCCGGGCATGCCCCACGTCGTGTTCCTGTGCACGGGCGCGCTGCTGGGCTGGCTGGCCTGGATGCTCTCGCGCCGCCAGCAGGAACGCGCCTCCCAGCAGACCCAGGCGCCCGCACCCGTGGCCGCGCCCAGCGACGGCGAAGCCACCTGGGACGACCTGCAGCCCGTGGACCTGCTCGGCCTGGAGCTGGGCTACCGCCTGATCACCCTGGTGGACAAGGGCCGCCAGGGCGACCTGCTGACCCGCATCAAGGGCGTGCGCCGCAAGTTCGCCCAGGAAGTGGGCTTTCTGCCCCCGGCGGTGCATGTGCGCGACAACCTGGAGCTCAAGCCCAGCGCCTACCGCATCACCCTGCGCGGCGTGATGGTGGGCGAGGGCGAGGCCTTCCCCGGCATGTTCCTGGCCATCAATCCGGGCGGCATCAGCACCCCGCTGATCGGCACCCAGACCACCGACCCGGCCTTCGGCCTGCCCGCCCACTGGATCGACGAACGCCAGAAGGAAGCGGCACAAATGGCAGGCTTTACCGTGGTTGATTCGGAAACCGTGATGGCCACCCATTTGTCACACTTGATGCAAGTGCATGCCGCCAAGCTGATCAGCCGTACCGAGACGCAGCAGTTGGTGGAGCATGTGGCCAAACTGGCTCCCAAGCTGATCGAAGAAGTCATTCCGAAAATGGTGTCCATCACGACGTTCCAGAAAGTGCTCCAGCTGCTGCTGGAAGACTCGGTGCACGTGCGTGACATCCGCACCATCATCGAGACGCTGGCCGAGCACTCCTCGACCACGCAGGACCCTGTCGAGCTGGCCCGCCGCGTGCGCATTGCGCTGTCGCCGTCCATCGTCCAGCAGATCTACGGCCCGACCCGCGAGCTGAACGTCATCGCCATCGAGCCCGGACTCGAACGCCTGCTGGTGCAGGCCCTGTCCAACCCCGGCTCCCCCTCACTGGATCCCGGCGTGGCCGAGATCCTCACCCAGAAGGCGGCCGACATGGCCAACCAGCAAGAAGAGCTGGGCCTGCCTGCCTGCCTGCTGGTTCCCGATTCCATCCGCAATTCCATTGCCCGCCTGGTGCGTCGCGTGGCGCCGCGTCTGCAGGTTCTCGCCCACAGCGAGATTCCCGAAACGCACACCATCCGCATCGGCTCGATTCTTAAAGGTGCATCCGCATGAACATCAAACGCTTCTACGCCCCCACCTCCCGCGAGGCCCTGGCCAAGGCGCGCATGGCTTTCGGAGCGGGCACCCTGATCCTGTCCAACCGCAACACGCCCGATGGCGTCGAGGTCATGGCCACGGCCGAGGACACGCTGGAGCACAGCAAGGCCGCTGCCAGCAGCACGCCGCTGCAGCAGGCCATCGAGCGCCGCTCTGCAGAGGAAACCACGGGCCTGCGCCCGCAGGTGCAGGCCAAGCTGATCCAGGCGCAGACCCAGCCGCGCACGGCGCAGCCGGCACTGCAAGCCGCTCAGGCGGCTCCATCGCGTGCTTCCCAGGCAACTTCGTCGGCGATTGCGCAGGCCATCTCGCAGGCAGCCTCGCTGTCGGCAGACGGTGCCGAGCCGGCCGGCCTGCGCCAAAGCGTGCAGGAAGACACCGAACAGCTGGCAATGAGCACCCTGTCCTTCCAGGACTATGTGCGCGAACGCATGCTGCGCCGCCGCCACGAGGCCGGCGTTGACGAGCCGCTGCCCAGCTTTGCTCAGCGCCGCAGCCTGGGCGACGCCCTGCGCGAAGCGCCGGCCGCCGCGCCCACGGCTGCACAGCAGCCGTTCAAGGCACAGCCCGCACCTTCCGTGGCCCGCCACAACCCGCTGCGCGCCAGCGCCGAAGCGCCGCTGCGCGAGACCCTGCGCAGCGAGCCCGCACCGACCATGGCCTCCCAGGCACTGCGCGATGAGCTGCAGTCCGTGCGCGACCTGATCGAAGAGCGCTTCAACACCCTGACCTGGCTGGGCCAGACGCGCCAGAACCCCATCCACGCCAACCTCACGCACAAGCTGATCCGCGCAGGCTACTCCCCCGTGCTGGCCCGCGCCCTGGTCGAGCACATGCCCCAGGACCTGTCCGCCGGCGACGCCGTGCGCTGGCTGATGCAGGTGCTGGAACGCAATCTGCGCACCGACGCCGACCAGGCCCCGCTGTACGAGCAAGGCGGCGTCTTCGCCCTGGTGGGCTCCACCGGCGTGGGCAAGACCACGACCACGGCCAAGCTGGCTGCCCTGTGCGCAGCCAAGTACGGCGCCGCCAGCGTCGGCCTGATCACCCTGGACACCTACCGCGTCGGCGCCCACGACCAGTTGCGCTCCTACGGCCGCATGCTGGGCGTGGTGGCCCACCTGGCCCATGACCGCGCCGCGCTGCAGGACCTGCTGGGCCTGCTGGCCAACAAGCAGCTGGTGCTGATCGACACCACGGGCGTGGCCCCGCGCGATCCGCGCAAGGACGAGATCCTCGACCTGCTGGACCTGCCCGGCATCCAGAAACTGCTGGCCGTGAACGCGGCCGGCCAGGGCGATGCGCTGGACGATGTGATGCAGGCCTTCAAGGCGCGCGGCTCCAGCCAGGCCATCCTCACCAAGGTGGACGAGGCCGTGAAGCTGGGCCCTTCGGTGGACACGCTGATCCGCCACCAGATGCAGCTGCGCGGCGTGACCAACGGCCAGCGCGTGCCCGAAGACTGGGAACGCGCCGATGCGCAGCAACTGGTCTCCGCCTCCATGCGCGCCGCCACCCGCTCGGCCTTCGATCCCAAGGCGCTGGACCTGGACTTCTTCTTCACCCCGTCCAGCCCCAGCACGGAAGGCGAGATCCACCATGCTTGAAACCTTCCCCCAGTTGCACCAGGGCCTGGGCCTGCACGGCCAGCCCGGCGCCGCCGCTCCCATGGGCCTGCGTGTGCTGGCCATGCTGCGCGACACGGCCAACGACCCGCAGGGCCAGGCCGAACAATCCCTGCTGTGGCCGGTCTGTGCCAGCCTGCAGCGCCTGGGCCTGCCCGTTCTGGTGCTGGACGCCAGCCAGGGCGAGTCCCCGGATGCACCGGGCCTGGCGCAGCTGCTGCAGCAAAGCGCCTGGCAGGCCCGTACCGGCCTGCACCCCGATCCCCGCCACAGCTCGGTGGCCGTGCTGCCCGCCCGCCAGGGCCTGGATCTGCTGCCCCAGCAGGCGCGCCAGGCCGGCATGACGCCCATGCAATGGCTGCAGCGCCACGTGCGCGGCTACGCCATCGTCATGCTGTATGCCAATGCCGACACGCTGGCCAGCAATCTGGCCGGCCAGGCCGTGCACCCGCTGATGGTGCTGCCCGAACAAGGCACCCGCGTGCTGGGCTGCTACCGCCAGCTCAAGCAGCTGGCAGTGCATGCCGGCCTGCGCTGCCTGCTGGCGCCGCTGCTGCCCAGCGCTGATGACCTGGGCGTGACCAGCTACGATTGGCGCCGTGGACAGACCGGCGCCCGCAGCCAGGCCGAGGATGCGCGACAGCTGCAATCCCAGATCGACGCGCTGATGCGCTGCGCGCAACGCCACCTGGGCCATGCGCCGGGACTGCTGCCCGTGCGCCTGCACCATGCACCGGACTTGCAGCGCCTGGCGCTGCAACTGCTCAACCATGCGGGCAGCGTGTTGCCACATGGCGGCCAGGATCTGGCCGCCGGCTTCGCGCCGCTGCCCGCATCCCATGCCTGGAGCCACTGACTGCCATGTACACCGCCAAAGGCCAACTCGACCGCGATGCACTGATCCGTCGGCATGTACCTCTGGTACGCCGGATCGCGCTGCACATGATCGCCAAGCTGCCTCCCAATGTGGAGCTTGATGATCTGATACAGGTCGGAATGATCGGCCTGGCCGAAGCCCTGTCCCGTTTCGAGAGCGAGCAGGGCGTGCAATTCGAGACCTTCGCCAGCCAGCGCATCCGTGGCGCCATGCTCGATGAGCTGCGCGAAGGCGACTGGATGAGCCGCAGCTCGCGCAAGAGCCAAAAGGACATCGAGCACGCGCTGCACCGCCTGGAGCAGCGCCTGGGGCGCACGCCGCTGGAATCCGAGATCGCCGACGAACTGGGCATGGACCTGGACGACTACCAGTCGCTGCTGGGCAAGGTGCGCGGCACGCAGCTGGTGTATCTGGAGGACATGTCGGGCGGCGACGAGGGCGAGGACTTCCTCGAACGCCACGTGGCCGACAGCGGCGCCGATCCCTTTGCGCTGCTGCGCGACCACCGCCTGCGCGTTGCCCTGGTCGAAGCCATCAAGGCCCTGCCCGAGCGCGAGCAGTACATCATGGGCATGTACTACGAGCACGACATGAACCTCAAGGAAATCGCCGCCGTGCTCGGCGTGACCGAATCGCGCGTGTGCCAGCTGCACAGCCAGGCGATTGCGCGCTTGCGTACGAAGATGCGGGCGCATTGACTGGGGGCACCCCCTGAGGCGCTTGCGCGCCTTCCCCCTCTTTACTTGCTTCGCAAGGGAGGGGGACGACACCCTCGCGGCGGGGCGGCCCTTGCTCGGTGTCCCTCGCTTTGGGGCGCGCCGGGTTTTGGCGCTGCACATCTGATCAGCGCTCGCGGGTCGATGCTGCTTCAGTCCCCTTCCCTCTTCCTCTTCCTCTCCCACTCCCTTTTCTATGCGTTGCCGCGCATGGCCTGGACTTCGCGCTCGAAGATGCGCCAGAAGGCGGGTTCCTGCGTGGTGGCGAAGTTGATGCGCATGCAGGTGCTGGGCTGGCGGCCGGCGTGGAACATGGCGCCGGGGGCGATGAAGTAGCCGGCGTCCAGCAGGCGCTGGGCCAGGGTTTCGGTGTCCACGCCGGTGTCCACCCAGCCGAACATGCCGGCCGGCTCGGCCGCGAAGCGGGCGCCGGCCTGCTGGGCCAGTGCCACGCTGCGCATGCGGGCCTGGGCCAGGTGCTGGCGCAGGCGCTCGGCATGGCGGCGCAGCTGGCCCTGGTCCATGCAGTGGGCCAGGGCGCGTTCCATCAGCGAGGGGGTGGTGAGCGTGGACAGCAGCTTGGTGTCCACCAGGCGCTCCACCAGGGCGGGCGGGGGCGCCAGGTAGCCCACGCGCCAGTTGGGCGCCAGCAGTTTGGCGAAGCCGCTCACATAGATGCTGTGGCTGAGGCGGTCCAGCACGGTCATGCGCGCGGCGTGGTCGGGCGCGATCTCGCCATAGGTATCGTCCTCCACCACGTAGAAGCCGAATCGCCGCGCCAGCTGCAGCACCTCGTGGGCGCTGGCCGGTGACAGGCTGTAGCCGGTGGGGTTGTGCAGCACGCTCACGCTGACGTAGAGCTTGGGTGCGCAGCTTTCGCAGTAGCGCTGCATCACGGCCAGGTCCGGCCCGTCGGGGCCGCGCGGCACGGGCAGCACGCGCATGCCCAGCGATGCCAGGCGCGCGAATTCCACGGCCCAGCCGGGCTCCTCCACCATCACCGGGTCGCCCGGCTGCAGCAGGGCGCGGCTGACCACGTCCAGCCCATGTGTGGCACCCATGGTGGTGATGATGTGCTGCGGCGCCGCCGCAATGCCCAGGCGCGCCAGGCGCCGCGACAGCGCCTCTCGCAGGCCGATGTCGCCCAACGGGTCGCCGTAGCCCACGCAGGAGTCGTGCAGGGATTTGCCCGAGCAGGCCTTGCGCATGGCCGCCGCCAGGAAGCCGGCCTCCAGCCACTCGGCCGGCAGCACGCCAGCCCCGGGCTGCGGCCTGCCGCCCACGCTCTGGTGGAACATGCCGCGCACCAGCATGGAGGCATTGATGCGCGTGCCCTTGGGCACGCCAGGGGCCTCCTCGGCGGGGACCGCACGGGCCTGTTCGGGCTGCAGCAGCGGCGCATCCTGCACGAAGTCGCGCACGAAGAAGCCGCTTTGCGGCCGCGCCTCGACCAGGCCCTGGGCCTGCAGCAGGTCATAGGCGGCCACCACCGTGTGCGTGCTCACGCCCTGCTGGCGCGCGCATTCGCGCACCGAAGGCAGGCGTGCGCCCGCAGGCAGCAGCCGCATGCGGATGCGCTCGCCCAGGCGTTCGGCTAGCTGGGTGCTCAGGGTCTGCGGCGCCAGCCGCGAGAGGGGGACGGTCATACGGAGACGGGTGTGAACGGCTGCAAACGGCTGCGAAGGGGTCACCAGAAAGTCACTGTATCGGGATAGGCACCAATACAGAACATGCAATTGAGGGTCCAACTGTATTGGCACTGTACAGGTCTTGCACCTATATTTCATGCATTCGTGCTGCGGAGAAGGCCTGCCGTGCCCTCCTCCCCAACAGCCCCTGCCGCCTGTATGGAGACCTTCGGGGCCACCGCCTCATGCCACCGTCCGAACTCACCGCCTTGCTGCTGCTCGCCGCTTCCATGAGCTTCAGCCCCGGTCCCAACACCACGCTGTCCACGGCCCTGGCCGCCAACCACGGCCTGCGCCCGGCGCTGCGCTTCGTCCTGGCCGTACCCGTGGGCTGGTGCGTGCTGCTGGTGCTGAGCACGGCCGGCGTGGGCGCGGCCATTGTCGCGGCGCCGCTGCTGCTGTGGCTGGTCAAGGCCGCCGGCATCGGCTACCTGCTGTGGATGGCCTGGCGCCTGAGCCGCAGCGCGCAGATGGCTTCGCTGCAATCGCCGCAGCAGCTGCAGGTCGGCTTCTGGCAGGGCGTGGGACTGCAATTCGTGAACATCAAGGCCTGGCTGCTGGCCCTGGCCATCGTGGCCGGCTGGCTGGCCGGGCGCGACGACCTGACCGAGCGCCTTACCGTGGTGCTGCCCGTCATGGCCGCCTATGCCTTTTTCAGCAATCTGCTGTATGCCTGCGTGGGCGCACTGCTGCGCCACTGGCTGGCCCAGGGACGCAGGCTGCTGTGGTTCAACCGTGCCATGGCGGCCATGCTGGCGCTGACGGCGATGTGGATGGTGGCCGCATGAGGGTCCTCCACCCACGCCCAGGCAAAGGCCGTACTGGCCTGCCCAGCTATTGAAGGGAGGATGCGCAGACCCTTCACGCCCGCGACAAAATACCCTCATTGCCGGCGCAAGAGCGAGCGCACTATCCGCACTCCGCTCTTCACATGCGGCCGGCCCGTGCCCCACGACGGCATGGCAATCCATACCAGCCCGCCCGCATGGCGGGCACCGCAAGACCTGGAACTGTTTTTTTTATGACGACCTGGACGCTGGCAGACCGTGCTGCCAAGATGAACCCCTCCGCCATCCGAGAAATCCTCAAGCTCACCGACCGTCCCGGCATCATCAGCATGGCGGGCGGCCTGCCCTCGCCGCTGGCCTTCCCGCTGGACGAGTTCACCCAGGCCTGCCAGACCGTGATGCAGCGCGATGGCGCCTCGGCCCTGCAGTACGCCACCAGCGAAGGCTTCGCGCCCCTGCGCCAGGCCGTGGCCGACTTCCTGCCCTGGGAAGTGGACCCCGACCAGGTGCTGATCACCACGGGCTCGCAGCAGGCGCTGGACCTGATCGGCAAGGTCTTCCTGGACCGTGGCAGCCGCATGCTGGTCGAAAAGCCCACCTACCTGGGCGCGCTGCAGGCCTTTGCACCGCAGGAACCGATTCCCGTGGGCGTGGACAGCGATGACGACGGCATCCTCGTCGAGGACTTCGCCGCCAAGGCCGGCACCGGCGCCGACAAGGCCCGCCTGGCCTACGTGCTGCCCAACTTCCAGAACCCCACCGGCCGCACCATGGCCGAGGCACGCCGCCAGGCCCTGGTGGACAAGGCGCGCGAACTCAACATCCCGCTGATCGAGGACAACCCCTACGGCGACCTGTGGTTCGAGCAGGCCCCCGCCCTGCCGCTGGCCGCGCGCAACCCCGAAGGCGTGATCTACCTGGGCTCGTTTTCCAAGGTGCTGGCCCCGGGCCTGCGCATCGGCTTCCTGGTGGCGCCCAAGTCCGTCTACAACAAGCTGCTGCAGGCCAAGCAGGCGGCCGACCTGCACACGCCGGGCTTCAACCAGCGTGTGGTGTCCGAGGTCATCAAGGACGGCTTCCTGGACCGCCATGTGCCCACCATCCGCGCCATGTACAAGCGCCAGCGCGACGCCATGCTGGCCGCGCTGGAACGCGAAATGGCCGGCCTGGACGTGCAGTGGACCCGTCCCGTGGGCGGCATGTTCCTGTGGGTTCGCCTGCCCAAGGGCATGGATGCGCAAAAGCTGCTGCCCGCCGCCGTCGAACGCGGCACGGCCTTCGTGCCCGGCGCGCCGTTCTACGCGGACGAGCCCCAGGCCAACACGCTGCGCCTGTCCTACGTTACGGTGTCGGCCGAGCAGATCGACAAGGGCATCGCCGCCCTGGCCGACGCCATCCGCTCCACGATTTAAACCACCCCCTGAGCGGCTAGCGCCGCTTCCCCCTCTCTACCCGCTTCGCGGGGGAGGGGGACGACGCCCTCGCCGCGAGGCGGCTCTTGCTCGGCGTCCCTGGTGTTTGGGCCAGTTACCTGCTTGGGCCAGAGGGAAGCCGACACGCAGTCGAACCAAAGTCCGGCTTGCTGTCGGCTTTTCCATCCTCCCTTCCATCTGCCCATTGCCATGACACCTGCATACGTCTCCCGCCAGCGCCCCTTCATGACCGTGGATGTGTTCACGGCACGGCCCTACCTGGGCAATCCGCTGGCCGTCGTGCTCGACGCCACCGGGTTGACCGATGCGCAGATGCAGTCCTTCGCGGCCTGGACCAATCTGTCCGAGACCACCTTCGTGCTGCCTCCCACCGAAGCGGGCCGCGCTGCAGGCGCCGACTACCGCGTGCGCATCTTCACGCCGGGCGGCGAGCTGCCCTTTGCCGGCCATCCCACGCTGGGCAGCTGCCATGCCTGGCTGGCGCAGGGCGGCGTGCCGCAGCAGGCGCAGCGCATCGTGCAGGAATGCGCCAAGGGGCTGATCGGCATCGAGCGCCAGGACGGGCGCCTGGCCTTCCAGGCACCGTCCACCGACATCAGCGACGTGGAGCCCGGCCTGCTGGATGACGTGGCGGCCGCGCTGGGCGCAGAACGCGGCCAGATCCTGCGTGCGGCCTGGCTGGACAACGGCCCGCGCTGGATGGGCGTGCTCTTCGAACACCCCGACCAGGTCCTGTCGCTGGAGCCCGACCATGCAAGGCTCAAGGCGCTGAACACCAAGGTGGGCGCCTGCGCGTTGTACGAAAGCGCGCAAGATGCACCGGCACTGATCGGCCGCAGCAGCCGCGAGGCCCGCGCCTTTGCCACAGGACAGCGGCCAGCCGCAGCCGAGACGGATGCCGCCCCCAGCCTGGAAGTGCGCGGCTTCGCCAGCCCCGTCGGCGTCGCTGAAGACCCCGTCACCGGCAGCCTCAACGCCAGTCTGGCCCTGTGGCTGCGCGGCGAAGGCCTGCTGCGCGCGCCCTACATCGCCAGCCAGGGCTGCTGCGTGGGGCGCGACGGTCGCGTCCACGTCAGCGAGGACGCGCAGGGCGCGCTGTGGATAGGCGGCCATGTAGTGGAGTGCGTGAGCGGCCAGGTACTGCTGTAGGGCCCGGCACGGCAGGCCTGTCGCCAAGGCGGCAGCCAGTCGCCCGCAGGACAAACGCCAGCGCCAGCGCTGGCCACAATCCGCGCCATGGGAACCCTCTATCTTGTGCGCCATGGCCAGGCCTCGTTTGGTGCCGAAGACTACGACCAGCTCAGCGAACGCGGCACGGCGCAGTCGCAAAGGCTGGGTGCCTACTGGCGAGAGCGCGGCCTGCGCTTCGACGCGGTCTACACGGGCACGCTGCGCCGCCATGCGCAGACGCTGGCCGGCATCGCCGACGGTCTGGGCAGCCTGCCTGCCGAGCAGCACCGCACCCAGGCGCTTGCAGGCCTCGATGAATACGACAGCGGCGCGCTGCTGCAGGCCATCCATCCAGCGCCCCTGCCCAAGCCCGACACACCCGAGCTGTACCGCCACCACTTCCGCCTGCTGTGCGATGCCCTGGCCCAGTGGATGGCCGGCACCATCAGCCCCAAAGGCATGCCCAGCTGGGATGATTTCTCGGGCGGCGTGCGCCAGGTGCTGGAGCGCGTGCGCCACGAGCATGCCGACGAAAACGTGCTGCTGGTCAGCAGCGGCGGCCCCATCTCCACAGCCGTGGGCCATGTGCTTGGCACCTCGCCCGAGGTCACCATTGCGCTGAACATGCGCATCCGCAACAGCGCCGTGACCGAGTTCACCACCAGCCCCAAGCGCCTGATGCTGCAGACCTTCAACACGCTCAACCACCTGGACACGGACGAGCACCGCAGCTGGATCACGCACGCCTGATACGGCACCGGCAAGGCTGTCACACAGCTATCGCGCCAAGGCATAGCAGCCAGAACACGGGCGCTCTGGGCCGGCCTGCGCTTTTGCGCCAAACTCGCCGGCCAGGAGACAAAAGACCCATGAACAAACGCCGTTTCACGCGCAGCGCCCTGGCCTGCGCGGCCCTGCTGCTGGCCGCCATCACCAGCCAGGCCCAGCCCCTGTCGAACAAGCCCATCCGCATCGTCGTGCCCTTTGGCGCAGGCGGCGTGGCCGACGTCACCTCGCGCGTCGTCGCGCAAAAACTGGCCTCGCAGCTGGGCCAGCCCGTCATCATCGACAACAAGCCCAGCGCAGGCGGCATCGTCGCGGCCGACACCGTGGCCAAGTCCGCGCCCGACGGGCACACGCTCTTTCTCATGTCCAACGGCAGTGCCGTCACCGTGGGGCTGTTCAACCAGCTGCCCTTCGACATGGTCAAGGACTTCACGCCGATTTCCACCCTGGGCTACTTCGACATCGGCGTGCTCACCGCCAGCGACTCGCGCTTCAAGAACCTGGGCGAGCTGGTGGCCTGGGCCAAGGCCAACCCCGGCAAGCTCAACATCGGCAGCATCGCCATCGGCAGCACCCAGCATCTGGCAGCCGAACTGTTCAAGACCACCGCCGGCATCGACGCCCAGATCGTGCCCTTCAACGGCACCCCTGCCGTGGTCACGGCCCTGCGCGGCAAGCAGATCGACGCGGCCGTGGAAATCCTCACGCCCATCATGGGCCAGATCAACTCCAAGGCCGTCAACCTGCTGGCCATCACCGGCGACAAGCGCTCGGCCTTGCTGCCCGGCGTGCCCACGGCCCAGGAGTCAGGCATCAAGGGCTTCGTCGCCTCCTCCTGGAACGCCCTGGCCGCCCCCGCCAAGACCCCTCCGGAAATCATCGCCCGCCTGAACAAGGAAATCGCCGCCGCCGTGAACTCCCCCGAAGTCACGCAGAAACTGCGCGAGATGAACGTCCAGGCCCAGTCCAGCACGCCCGAGCAGACCGCGCAATTGCTGCAGTCGGAAATCAAGCGCTGGGGCGACGTGATCGTCCAGGCCAAGATCCCGAAACAGTAAAAAAGGCCGAGCGCAGCGAAGGGGTCGCGGACATTTGGGCGCATTTCTTTGCCTACTTTCTTGCTGCGCGGCAAGAAAGTAGGTCGGCCGCCGGGCCGAATCCCGGCCTCGAAAAACCACCACCCGGCAGGGTCCAAAAACGACCCCGCAACAAACCTACAACGGCTCCGGCGACCGCCCCACAGTATCCGCAGGCAGCGCAACCATCTCGGACAACAACCGCACCAGCCCCCGAGCCGAAGCCTCCACCATCAAAGCCCCCCGCTCGGCCGTAGCCCCCGCAGCATTCCCCACCGCCCCGCAAACGTTGTAGTCCTCGATGGCCCAGCCCATCTTGGCGCTTCGCCCATTGCCCAGCAAGGCATGCCGCTGCGCCCGATCCTCCGAAGTGGAATGAAAGTCCCGCGCATGCTCCATGCGCACGGTCTCCGGCGCCAGGTGCAGCATCATCGACGTCTCGACCTCGCCGCCATGGATGCCGAAGCGGTGCTCATGCGCGCTGAACTGCGCATTGGCCGCATCGTCCACCAGTCCGAACCAGTTGCTGCTGTAGACCAGCAGGCCATGGCGCATGCGCAGCTCGCGCGCCACAATGTCCATCACGCTGACCTGTCCGCCATGACCGTTGAGCAGCAGCAGCCGGCGCACGCCGGCCCGCGCCACGCAGGCGCCCAGCTCGGTCCACAGCGCGATCACCGTGGCGGGCGACAGCGTCAGCGTGCCGGCAAAGGATTGGTGCTCCACGCTGAAGCCGATGTTCTGCGGCGGAAGGAACAGCGCGGGCAGCTCGGGCGGCAGCAGCGGCAGGGCCGCATCGATCACGCCCTGCAGCAGGCGGGCGTCGACGGACATCGGCAGGTGCGGGCCGTGCTGCTCCACGGCGGCCACGGGCAGCACGGCGATGGTTTCGGCAGCCAGGCCGCTGGCCTGGGCCTGCGCAAAGTCGCGTGCAGAGGCCTCGGCCCACCAGCGGGAAGGCCAGGCGCCGGGGGATATCTGTTCGGGCGGGGAGTCTTGCATGGCCCGATATTAGGGCCATCCATGGGCTGCCGGAGCCCTCCTCACTCGGCCTTGAAGTTGGATTCCTTGACGATGCGTTTCCAGCGCTCGTTGTCCGACTCGATCAGCCGCGCGAACTCCTCGGGCGTTCCCCGGCGCGGCACATAGCTGTAGCTGCGCAGCTTGGCCAGCACGTCGGGCATCTGCATGACCTTGTCCATCTGCTGCGCGAGCTGGGCCACGATGTCGCGGGGCGTGCCCTTGGGCGCCAGCAGGCCCGACCAGGAGCTGAAGCCCATGCCGTCCACGCCGGCCTCCTTGATGGTGGGCACCTGGGGAAAGACTTCGGCGCGCTGGGGCAGCAGCACGGCCAGCGCCTTGACCTTGCCCGTGCGGATCATCTCCACCGAGGTGAAGGAGTCGAACGAGAAATCCACCTCGCCCGCCACCACGGCCTGCATCTGCGGCGCCGTGCCCTTGTACTGGGCGTTGACGATGCCCGGCGCGCCAATCACCTTCTTGAACTGCTCGGTGATCAGCGAAATCATGCTGCTGCCCGAGGACACGCTCAACGGCTTGCCCTGTTTGGCCATGGCGACCAGCTCCTGCAGGCTGTTCACGGGCAGGTCCTTGCGTGCGATGAGGACGAAGCCCACGTCGCACAGATGGCTGATGGGCTCGAAGCTGGACAGCGCCTCGTAGCTGGTCTTGTAGAGCACGGGGCTCAGGGTCTGCGCGCCGGCCGTGTTCATCAGCAGGGTGTAGCCGTCAGGCGTGGCGCGGGCGGCCAGTTCCGTGCCGATGACGCCGTTGGCGCCGCCCTTGTTGTCCACCACGAAGGACTGGCCGGTCAGCTCCCCGAGCTTTTGCATGGCCAGCCGCGCCACCACGTCGGTGGTGCCACCGGCGGGAAAGGGCACGATCACGCGCACGGACTTGTCGGGATAGGCGGCTGCTGCGCGCGCGTGCTGCGGCAGTCCCCAGGCTGCGGCCGCTGCCGCGCCAGCGGCCAGGAAGTGGCGGCGAGATGTCTCCTGCATGGCTTGTCTCCTTGTGTTGCTCTATCCCGGATGGGTGGCCGGTCCATGATGGGCAACGGACATATCGCCTGTCCAATACCAAGCGCCTATGCAACGATATCTTTTGCCAATCGTCCTGCAGCCGGCCACAGGCGATCTCTCTGGACGGCCCGCTACCATCGCAGCCTGCAGCCGGGGGAACCAAAGACCATGCCCCTGGCTCCCACAGTCCGCCATGCCGCACCAACCACCTCTTCGCCACACTGCCCCCCAGCACCTCGCCTTCTGGCTCCTCGCCTTTTTCCTTGCCGCCGCCAGCCTGCTTGCCACCCCTGCTGGCGCGCAGCTGCGCCTGAAGACCGGCAGCGGGGCGGCCGCGGCCGTGGACACGCCACGCGTGCGGGCCGAGCTCGTGGCCCAGGCACCCGAAGGCGTTCAGCCCGGTCAGACGCTGTGGCTGGGCCTGCTGATCACCCACCAGCCCGAATGGCATACCTATTGGAAGAACGCCGGTGACTCCGGCCTGGCCACCGAGCTGAACTGGCAGCTGCCTGCAGGCCTGACGGCTGGCGAGATCCAGTGGCCCGTGCCCGAGGCGCTACGCGTGGGCCCCCTGCTCAACTACGGTTATGAGGGCCAGGTGCTGCTGCCCGTGCCCGTGCAGGTGGCCGCCGACTTCAAGCCGCCCGCGTCCGGCATGCTGGACCTGCGCCTGCATGCGAATTGGCTGGTCTGCCGCGTGGAGTGCATTCCCGAGGAAGGCGATTTCCAGCTGCAGCTGCCCGTGCAGGGCAGCACGGCAGGCCAGGGTCAGGCCTTCACCCAGGCCTGGGCTCTCAAGCCCCAGGCACTGTCCGCGCCAGCCCAGGCCAAGGTGGTGCCGGCCAGCCAGCCTGCCGCACAAGGCAGGACGCCCGACGAGCGCGTACAGCTGCGCATCGAGGGCCTGCCGGAATCCCTGCAGGGCCGCACGCTGGACTTCTATCCCGAATCTTCCGACACCTTCCACCACGCGGCAGAACTGGGCAAGGACTGGCAGCAGCATTGGGACGGCGCGGCCTGGGTGGCCCAGCTGCCCCTGTCCGACATGCGCGGCGAGACCCCGGCCAAGCTGCCCGTGGTCCTGGCCCTGCCGCCTGCCGAGCGCGCCGCAGCGCTGGAGCAGGGCCAGCCCGTGGCCTGGCGCGCCGAGGCCCCGGTCGAGGGCCGCTGGACGGCTGCCGCCATGGCCAGCGTTTCCCCCGCACTGGCCGCTGCCCTGGCGGCCAACCAGGCCGCTGCGCCTGCTGCCAGCGCCACCAGCCTGTGGATGGCCCTGCTCGGTGGTCTGGTGGGTGGACTGATCCTGAATCTCATGCCCTGCGTCTTCCCGGTGCTGGCCATCAAGATCCTGGGCTTTGCACGCCATGGACAGGACCGCCGCGCCCAGCGCCTGGGCGGGCTGGCCTATACGGCCGGCGTGGTGCTGTCCTTTCTGGCCCTGGGCGGACTGCTGCTGGCCCTGCGCGCGGCAGGCGAGCAGCTGGGCTGGGGCTTTCAGCTGCAGTCGCCGGCCATCGTGGCCTTGCTGGCCGCCCTGTTCACGCTGCTGGGGCTGAACCTGGCAGGCCTGTTCGAATTCGGCTCCATGCTGCCCGGCCGCTGGGCTGCGGCCCATGCGCGCCATCCGGTGGCCGATGCCTTTCTGTCCGGCGTGCTGGCCGTGGCCATTGCCTCGCCCTGCACGGCGCCGTTCATGGGCGCCTCGCTGGGCTTTGCCATCGACATGCCGGCCCTGCAGGCGCTGACGGTGTTTGCCGCCCTGGGCCTGGGCATGGCCCTGCCCTATCTGCTGGCCAGCTTCGTTCCGGCCGTGGTGCGCTGGCTGCCGCGCCCGGGCGCCTGGATGGATACCTTCCGCCGCGCCATGGCCTTCCCCATGTTCGCCACCGTGGTCTGGCTGGTCTGGGTGCTGGGGCACCAGAGCGGCATCGACGCCGCCACCGCGCTGCTGGCCCTGCTGCTGGCCTTCAGCGCCCTGGTCTGGACGCTGACGCTCAAGGGCCGCACGCGCGCCGTGCTGGCCACGCTGGCCGTGGTGCTGGCAGGCGCGCTGCTGGCCACCACCGCGCCCCTGATCACCACGCCTGCCCAGGCGGAGGGCACGGGCACGGCGTCCGCGGCAGGCGAGCGCTGGCAGCCCTGGTCGGCCGCCCGCGTGGCCGAGCTGCAGGCGGCGGGCAAGCCCGTGTTCGTGGACTACACGGCCGCCTGGTGCGTGACCTGCCAGGTCAACAAGCGCACCACGCTCAACCATGAGGAGGTGCTGGCCGCCTTCGACAAGCACGGCGTGACCCTGCTGCGCGCTGACTGGACGCGGCGCGACCCGGCCATCACCGCTGCGCTGCAGCAACTGGGTCGCAGCGGCGTGCCCGTCTATGTGCTGCATGCGCCGGGCAAGCCGCCGGTGGTGCTCAGCGAGCTGCTATCGAAGAACGAGGTACTGGGGGCGTTGGCCGCGCTTTGACGGCACGCCCTCCTGGGACAAACCCCGATTTTGGGTAGGTCCCAGGCCTACATTTGTTGCAGCGCACGCCGTCCTAGACTGGATGCATCCGGGGAATACCGCAATCCGAACGCTAGGCGCCGCGGCTGCCGCCCGACTCCGGAGACCCGCCCGCGCGGCAACTGCCCGCCCTGCACGACACAGGAGGTGGGCCATGCATGCACTGATCACCCATTCGCACCCTTCGGGGGTGCACCATCGTTCACGCGGCAAGGGTTTGCTGCTGGCGCTGGGACTGGCCAGCCTGGCTGTGGCGGGGATCGTCCTGCCCTTTGTCTGGGACCTGCTGGGCTTCGTCAACGGGTTGCCCAAGATGGGATGGCTGCAGTCCATCCTGGCGGTCTCGCCGGTGTTCAGCTGGCTGATGATGTTCGCCTGGGGCCTGGCCGTTCCCGTGGCGCTGATCTATGCGCTCTACCACCCGCAGACCCATCCCTGGGGCAATGCCGCCATGGTGGCGGGCGCCATGTTCATCGCCGTCACCTGGTACGTGCACATGCCCGCCGCATCGCAGTGCACGGCGATGTATCCGCAGACCGGCATGGCCTGCTCGGTGCTGCAATGGGGCTTCAGCATGAGCCTGGGCGTGGCAACGGCGGCCTATGTGTTCCTGGTCTTCATGATTGCGCTGTCCTCGCTGGGCCTGCTGGCCGAATGCGTTGCGCGCAATGAGCCGCCCAGGCCCTGAATCCGCAGGGTCTTGCGCAAGCGTCCCGGCCGCCGATTTTTTGCCTCCGGGCCGCCCCAAGGCAAAAAGCGGCCCCCTCGGGGGGGGGGGGCAGCGGACCTTGCGCAGCAAAGGGAGTGGGGGCTTCTTTTATAATGGCCGCTGGGTGTCCAGACCGCATGAGGCGGCAGGACAGGTGTTGATAGCGCAGGTCGGGCCGCCTGCGCACCGGGGCCGCAAGGCCCCTTTGCTGCTTTGCACATGAACACCTACACGACCCCGCGGCCGTCCGGCCCGCGCACGCCCCTTTTCCTGTCTTTCGCCGATCGCGTCGGCGCCTTCCTGTCCCGCTGGTCCCATGCCGAGGCCGCGGGCGGCATCGTGCTGCTGCTGGCAGCGGCCGCCGCCCTGCTCTGGGCGAACTCCGGCTGGGCCGGTTCCTATGAGGCGCTGTGGCACACACCGCTGAGCGTGGGCCTAGGCCCGTGGCAGCTGTCGCAATCCCTGCATTTCTGGGTCAACGACGCGCTGATGAGCGTGTTCTTTCTCGTGGTCGGCATGGAGATACGCCGCGAGATGCATTCCGGCGCACTGGCCCAGCCGCGCCAGGCGCTGCTGCCCGTGATGGCCGCGCTGGGCGGCGTGGTGGCGCCGGCCCTGATCTTCCTGGCCTTCAATGCCGCGCCGCCGCTGCGCAATGGCTGGGCCGTGCCCACGGCCACCGACATCGCCTTTGCCATGGGCGTGCTGGCCCTGCTGGGCCGGGGCCTGCCGCCCGCGCTGCGCGTGTTCCTGCTGGCGCTGGCCATCATCGACGACCTGGTGGCCGTGCTCATCATTGCGCTGTTCTACTCGGGCGGGCTGCAGTGGAGCCAGCTGCTGGTGGCCGCCGCCGGCCTGGCCGGCGTGTTCCTGCTGCAGTCGCTGGGCGTGCGCCGCGCCTGGGCCTATGTGCTGCCGGGCGCCGTGCTCTGGTGGGGCATTTGGCAGACCGGCGCCCATCCCACGCTGGCCGGCGTGGTGCTGGGCCTGGTGACACCCGTGCACGCACTGGCAGGCCGCGAAAGCGCAGCGCCCGTGGAGCGCGTGCAGGCGGACCTGCATCCCTGGGTGGCCTTTGGCGTGATGCCGCTGTTTGCGCTGGCCAATGCCGGCGTGCCGCTGCAGGGGGCAGGCACCGCTGGCATTGATGTGGCGGGCACTTCGGCCGTGATGTGGGGCGTGGCCCTGGCCCTGGTACTGGGCAAGCCGCTGGGCGTGCTGCTCAGCTGCTGGCTGGCCGTGCGCCTGCGGATGTGCGCGCTGCCGCCGGGCATGGGCTGGGGCGACGCGCTGCTGGCCGGCCTGCTGGCAGGCATTGGCTTCACCATGGCCATCTTCATCGCCACGCTGGCCTTTGACAGCGAGGCCCTGCTCAATGCCGCCAAGCTGGGGGTACTGATGGCGTCGGCCACGGCCGCCGTGCTGGGGCTGGGCTGGGGCCTGGTGCTGCGCCGCCGCCATGCTGCGGCCGCGACAGTGCAGCCAGCCTGATCCGCATGCGCTGCGTACACTGCGGCGCATGAGTGATACAGCCACAGACTCCCGCCTGCGTGACATCCTCGTGCAGTGCCGCACCCTGGCCGTGGTCGGCCTGTCGCCGCAGCCCGACCGGCCCAGCCATCAGGCCTCGCAGTACATGCAGCGCCACGGCTACCGCATCGTTCCCGTGAACCCCGTGGTGGCACGCGAAGGCGGACGCATCCTGGGCGAGCCCGTCCATGCCAGCCTGGCCGACGCTGCGGCCGCGCTGGCCGCACAGGGCCTGCGCATCGACATGGTCGATTGCTTCCGAAAGAGCGAGGACATCCCGCCGCTGGCCGCCGAGGCCGTTGCCATCGGCGCTCGCTGCCTGTGGCTGCAACTGGGCGTGGTCAACGATGCCGCCCTGGAGCCGGCCCGTGCCGCAGGCCTGTGGACCGTGCAGGACCGCTGCGTGAAGATCGAGCACCAGCGCCTGCTGGCCGATGCCCCAGCCGCTGCCCGGTAGCACAGGAATTGCCCATGAAAAAGGCCGCAGCCCCTGAAAGGCTGCGGCCTGCAATTGGCGTGGACCAAGGCCCGGTCAGTCCGGTGCAGGTTACCTGCCTCCGTCCGGGTGTCTGCTTCAGCCCACATCCAGCATCATGCACGGTCTTTGTGACAGCCCTGTGATGCACATCACGGTCCGGCTCACTGCACAAGAAGCCGGATCCGCCCTCTCTTTCCGAAAATCCCCCGATTCCCCCCAAGCGCCGGGACGGCCTCAGCCGCGCCGCGTGAACAGGCGCATGTAGCGCGAAGGCAGGTCCTGCATGCGCATCATGATGGGCAAGTCGGCCGTGTTGAAGTCGCTGTCCCAGGCCGGCGCGCCCAGCACCTTGGCCCCCGTGCGCAGATAGCCCTGGATCAGCGCGGGCGGCTCCACGCTCATGCCGCTGGTGCTGACCGATGCCAGCTCCTCGGGCAGGGCCACGCGGGGACGCACCTGCAGCTCGGGCTCGGCCAGATGGGTCTGGCGCAGTTGCTGCCAGACGCGCGCCGGGCCCTCGCCATGGGCCAGGCCCGGGTATTGCATGGGAATGCTGGCGCAGCCGACCATGGCGTCCAGCTGGTTGCGCTGCATGAATTCGGCCAGGGCGCCCCACAGCGCCAGGATCACGCCGCCCTGGCGGTGCGATGCGTGCACGCAGCTGCGGCCCAGCTCCACCATGCGCGGGCGCCAGGCATGCAGCGGGGCGAGGTCGAATTCCTGGTCGGAGTACAGGCCGCCGGCGCGCAGCGCCTGGGTGGGGGTGAGCAGGCGGTAGGTGCCGATGACCACGCCCCGGTCGGCGTCGCAGACCATGAGGTGTTCGCAGAAATCGTCGAAGGCGTCGATGTCGTGTCCGGCCAGCGGCGTCTGCAGCACGGCGCCCATCTCGGCGGCGAACACCGCGTGGCGCAGGCGCTGCACCTGTCGCACTTCGTCAAGGTGCCGGGCCCAGCGCACGTCCAGCCGCAGCGGTTTGTCTGCGGCCTGGGGTGGCTGGAGAAGCGCGGAAAGCGGGGGCTTGGCGACGTCGATCGCCGCGTTGCGAAGGGTGTCAAGAACGTCCATATGCCCGCCTTCCTCGTCATGTTGGACGCAGTCGGTGACCTGCCTGTGCCACTCGGTTTGCCTGCGTGCCGCCATTGTGGAAAGCGGCCATGAAAGTCCCGCGACGGTTGCGTTACAGCAACATGTCACACCGCACTGCAATGGTGCACTGCAGCAAATGCCTCTATGACAGGTGTTGCGCGCAAGTTGGTGCACGCCATCCCAGGGTTGGCATGTCGTCAAGAATGAAACAAATTGTGCGTTAATGACAGGGCCGCATGCCCGGCCATCGCGGCTTGCGGAGTCCTCAGTCTTCCCTTGCCGCGCCATGCTCCAGACCCTTCGCTCCAAGATCCTTGCCATCAGCACAGCCACCGTGGTCGGCGCCCTTGCCATCACGGGGGCTGCCACGTACCACATCGTTCGCGGCAGCACGTTCCAGACCATCGAACAGGATCTGGATGCCATCACCGCAGGCAACACCATGGCCATCGACCAGTGGGTGGCCTCCAAGGCACGCGCCGTCAGCGCCGCCGCCGCCGTGATCGAGCATGGCGACCCGCAGGGCTTTGCCGCCCACATGGGCCAGGCCAGTGGCTTCCCCATCACCACGGTGGGCTGGCAGGACAAGACCTTCAAGTCCACCACCAGCACCCCGCCCGACTACGACCCCACGGCCCGCCCCTGGTACAAGAGCGCCGTGCAGGCCGGCAAGCTGACGCTGACCAAGCCCTATGGCGACTCCACCACGGGCGTGCCCTATGTGGCCTTCGTGGCGCCCATGCTGCGCGGCGGCGCGCTGCAGGGCGTGATCAGCGGCGCCGTGCCGCTGGAGGGCGTGCGCGAGGTGGTCTCGGCCATCCGCCCCACGCCCGGCAGCCTGGGCTTTGTGGTCAGCCGTGACGGCCAGGTGCTGGCGCATGCCGATGCCAAGCTGCTGCTCAAGCCCACCTCCGACCTCTCCGAGCTGCTGACGCCGGCTGCGCTGACCGCGCTGGCCAGCGCCACGGCGCCGCTGGAAGTGAACCTGGGCGGCAGCGCCAAGCTGCTCAAGGCCCGCCCGGTGCAGGGCACGGACTGGCTGCTGGTGGTGGCATTGGACAAGGCCGAGGCCACGACCGGCCTGCAAAGCGTGCTCAAGACGCTGGCCATTGCCATCGTGCTGCTGGCCTGCCTGGCCACGGCCGTGGCGGCGGCGCTGACGGCCCAGTCCTTCCGGCGCCTGTCGCAGGTGCGCGACGCCATGGACAAGATCGGCTCGGGCGGCGGCGACCTGACGCAGCGCCTGCCGGTGTCGGGCAATGACGAAGTGGCGCAGATCGCCTCGTCCTTCAACGGCTTCGTCGAGCAGATCGGCACCGTGCTCAAGGATGTGCGCAACGGCGTGGAGTCCATGAAGACCGCCACCGACGAGATCAAGCTGGGCAACCTGGACCTGTCCAACCGTACCGAGTCCTCGGCCAGCAGCCTGCAGGAGACCTCGGCCTCGCTGTCGCAGCTGACGGCCAATGTGCGCCAGTCGGCCGAGGCGGCCGCCATGGCCACGCGCCTGGCCCAGTCGGCCAGCAGCTCGGCCACCAAGGGTGGCGACGTGGTGGGCAGCGCCGTGAGCACCATGGACGACATCTCCAAGGCCTCGTCCAAGATCGGCGAGATCATCGGCGTCATCGACGCCATCGCCTTCCAGACCAACATCCTGGCGCTCAATGCCGCCGTCGAGGCAGCCCGCGCCGGTGAGCAGGGCCGGGGCTTTGCCGTGGTGGCGGCAGAAGTGCGCAGCCTGGCCCACCGCAGCGCGGCGGCCGCCAAGGAGATCAAGACCCTGATCGACGCCTCCGGCGCCAGCGTGGCCATGGGCACGGACCGCGTGCGCGCGGCCGGCCAGACCATGGGCGAGATCGTGGACGGCATCCAGCGCGTCTCCCAGATCATTGTCGAGATCAACGGCGCCATGACCGAGCAGAGCGTGGGCATCGGCCAGATCAACCAGGCCGTGGCCGACATGGACCGCGCCACTCAGCAGAACGCCGCGCTGGTGGAGGAGTCCACCGCCGCATCGTCCGTGCTCAACGAGCAGGCCCACCACCTGTCACGCACGGTGGCCGGCTTCACGCTGGAAGGGCGTGCGCCTGCCCGGGATCAGCTGCTGCTCACCAACTGAGCCGCAGCACGCGACAGGCTCAGGCCTGGGCCGGCGCTCCCAGGCGCTCGGACAGGCTGCGCGCCTGGGCCTGCAGCAGCAGGGCCGGCCGGCCTTGCGGGTCCAGGTCCAGCGTGGCCGAAGGGCCGATGGCGGCAATGGCCAGCACCAGCTGGCCAAAGCCGTCGAACACCGGCACGGCCAGCGCGCTCACGCCTGACAGCAGCTGGTTCTCGACCCGGCTCAGGCGACTGGCGCGGATGGCGGCCAGCTCCTTTGCAAAGGCGGGCTCTTCCAGGCTGTGACCTTCCGCGTCCAGCAGGGGCGCAATGCGCCCGGGCTCGCCAAAGGCCGCAAAGATCTTTCCCGTGGCCGTGTGGCGCAGCGATGCGGGCGTGCCGTGGCGCATGGCCACGTAGACATGGGTGGGCCCCTCTTCCACGCGGATGATGGTCGGGCCCTGGCCGCTCCACATGGCAATCGACACCGTGCTGCCCACCTCCTGCGCCAGCGCGGGCAGCTCGGCAATCGCCAGGCGCACGGGATCGGCCTGCTGCAGGCTGATCAGCCCCATCTGTATGGCCAGCGGCCCCAGGCCGTAGTGGCCGCTGGCGCGATCCTGCTCCATCAGGCCCAGCTTGCAGAAGCTCACCAGGTAGGGATGGGCCTTGGCCGCCGTCATGCCGGCCTCGCGCGCCAGATCCTTCAGCGCCATGCGCCGGCCGGTGCGCGCCAGCGCCTTGAGCAGCTGGCCGCCGACCTCCACGCTCTGGATGCCGCGCGGGCCGCGCGCGGGCTCGTCATCGGCGCTGTCGGAGGGGAAGACGGGGTCGTTCGGGGAGGAGGCGGCATCGGACATGGCAGGCATTGTGAAGGCTGGAACCCGAAGTTTGCGGCTCCGAGGGTTTTTCACTATGTCAAATGAATTGTTCAATGTTGAATTTTTCCCTAGCATTCAAGCATTCGATAAAAACAAATGCATTTGTCCATCTCAAAAGCAGGATGCCCATGACCACCAAGACCTTTGCCTCCGCCGCCGACCTCGAAATCAAGCAGGTCAGCTTCGACAAGCTCTCCGAGCACGCCTATGCCTACACGGCCGAAGGCGACCCCAACACCGGCATCATCATTGGCGACGACGCGGTGATGGTGATCGACACCCAGGCCACGCCCGTCATGGCCCAGGACGTGATCCGCCGCATCCGCGAGGTCACGGACAAGCCCATCAAGTACGTGACGCTGTCGCACTACCACGCGGTGCGCGTGCTGGGCGCCTCGGCCTTCTTCGCGGAAGGCGCCGAGCACATCATCGCCAGCCAGGACACCTATGACCTCATCGTGGAGCGCGGCGAGCAGGACAAGGCCAGCGAGATCGGCCGCTTTCCCCGCCTGTTCCAGAACGTGGAAAGCGTGCCCGAGGGCATGACCTGGCCCACCCTCACCTTCACCGGCAAGATGACGCTGTGGCTGGGCAAGCTCGAGGTGCAGATCCTGCAGCTGGGCCGCGGCCACACCAAGGGCGACACCGTGGTCTGGCTGCCCCAGGACAAGGTGCTGTTCAGCGGCGACCTGGTGGAGTTCGGCGCCACGCCCTATGCGGGCGATGCCTACTTCCAGGACTGGCCACACACGCTGGACGCCATTGCCGCCCTGCAGCCCGAAAAGCTCGTGCCCGGCCGGGGCGCCGCGCTGCAGACGCCGGCCGAGGTGCAGGCAGGCCTGGCCGGCACGCGCGACTTCATCAGCGACCTGTGGACCGAGGTCAAGGCCGGCGCCGATGCCCAGCAGGGCCTGCGCAAGGTCTACGAGGCCGCCTTCGCCAAGCTGCAGCCCAAGTACGGCCAGTGGGTGATCTTCAACCACTGCATGCCCTTCGATGTGACCCGCGCCTATGACGAGGCATCGGGCCACGCCGACCCGCGCATCTGGACCGCCGAGCGCGACCGCCAGATGTGGCTGGCGCTCGAAGGCTGATGCACGGCGGCGTCCGGGCCTGAACACCGGCACGCCCGCCCATCGCACCCGTCCGTGAACCGGCGCCCTGGCGCGCCGGCGGGGATGGCTGCGCCCTTTTTTCCACACTGCCCACGCCAGAGGACGAACACCATGTCCCACCCCGCCATCTCCCTGCAAGCGCTGCGCGGCAGCGGCGCAGACATACAGTCCATCCACATTCCCTACGAGCGCCATGCCGACCAGGACGCCGGTGCGGACACGCCCGCCCGGCATCCCGTGGTCATCGTCGGCGCCGGCCCCGTAGGCCTGTCGCTGGCCATCGACCTGGCCCAGCGCGGCCAGCGCGTGGTGCTGCTGGACAACGACTGCCGGCTGTCCACGGGCTCGCGCGCCATCTGCTTTTCCAAGCGCACGCTGGAGATCTGGGACCGCCTGGGCGTGGGCCAGCCCATGGTGGACAAGGGCGTGTCCTGGAACCTGGGCAAGGTCTTCTTCAAGGACCAGCCGCTGTACCGCTTCGACCTGCTGCCCGAGGACGGCCATGAGCGCCCGGCCTTCATCAACCTGCAGCAGTACTACGCGGAGGCCTACCTGGTCGAGCGCGCACTGCAGCTGCCGTTGATCGACCTGCGCTGGCACAGCAAGGTCACGGCACTGGAGCCGCAGGCCGAGGGCGCGCTGCTGACCGTGGAGACGCCCGATGGCAGCTACCGCATCGATGCGCAATGGGTCCTGGCCTGCGACGGCTCGCGCTCGCCGCTGCGCGGCCTGCTGGGCCAGGAAAGCCATGGCCGCATCTTCCGCGACCGCTTCCTGATCGCCGACGTGAAGATGCACGCCGAATTCCCCACCGAGCGCTGGTTCTGGTTCGACCCGCCCTTCCACCCGGGCCAGAGCGTGCTGCTGCACCGCCAGCCCGACGATGTCTGGCGCATCGACTTCCAGCTGGGCTGGGACGCGGACCCCGAGGAAGAGAAAAAGCCCGAGAACATCATTCCCCGCATCCGCGCCCTGCTGGGCAAGGACGCGCCCTTCGAGCTGGAATGGGCCAGCGTCTACACCTTCGCCTGCCTGCGCATGGACCGCTTCGTCCATGGCCGCGTGGTCTTTGCGGGCGACAGCGCCCACGGCGTCTCGCCGTTTGGCGCACGCGGCGCCAACAGCGGCGTGCAGGATGCCGAGAACCTGGCCTGGAAGCTGGACCGCGTGCTGCGCGGCCAGGCCGATGCCTCGCTGATCGCCACCTACGGCGCCGAGCGCGAATACGCGGCCGACGAGAACATCCGCAACTCCACGCGCGCCACCGACTTCATCACGCCCAAGAGCGAGATCAGCCGCCTGTTCCGCGACGCCGTGCTGGACCTGGCGCGCGACCATGAATTCGCGCGTCGCATCGTCAACAGCGGGCGGCTGTCCGTGCCGGCCACGCTGCATGGCTCCGCGCTCAACACGCCCGACACCGACACCTTCGACGGAACGCAGCTGCCCGGCGCCGTGCTGGCCGATGCGCCCATGCGCCGGCCCGGCGCAGACGGCACGGCCTGGCTGCTGCGCGCCCTGGGACCGGACTTCACGCTGCTGCACTTCGGCCCCACGCCCGCCTGGGCACAGGCGCTGCCCGGCGTGCTCAACCTGTCCATCGCGGCCGAGGGCGAGGCCCATGCGCCAGACGCCGACCTCATCGATGCGCGCGGCCTGGCGGCCAAACGCCTGGATGCACGCCCCGGCACCAGCTACCTGCTGCGGCCTGACCAGCATGTCTGCGCGCGCTGGCGCCGCCCCGACGAAGCCAGCGTGCGCGCCGCGCTGCAAAGAGCCTGCGGCGCCGCCGCCACGGCCTGAACCTCTTACGCCCCATCCACAGGAGACCGCCATGCTGCTGTCCACCCACCCCAACCTGCAGGCCTGCGACGATTTCTACGAAGCCCTGATCGCCACCCACCAGGGGCTCGATACCGCGCAAAGCCATGCCCTCAATGCCCGCCTCGTGCTGCTGCTGGCCAATCACATCGGCCACCAGGGCACCTTGCTGCATGCGCTCGAACTGGCCCGCGCCAGCGCAGGACTTGCCCCTGCCGGCGCGGACCCGGCCGAGCGCGGCGCCGTGACGCCGGTCGCCCCGGTGCACGCGGCCGCCTGAAGCCGCGCGCCGCCGCCCGCGCGGCGGCCTGCCATCCCCACAAAGGCGCCCGCCTCACAACTCGGACATCTCACAAGGGCGCCGCATACAACATGGAGACAAGGATGCAACGCAAGCAGTTTCTGGCCGCACTGGCCTGCTCGGGCCTGGCCCTGGCCGCAGGGCCTGCCGCCCTGGCACAGGACAAGCCCCTGGAATGGGTCGTGGGCTATGCGGCCGGCGGCGGCTCGGACGTGGTCGCCCGCGTCATCGCCGAGGCCATGGGCCGCAACATGGAGCGGGTCATCGTCATCAACAACAAGCCCGGCGCAGGCACCAACATCGCGGCCGAGTACAGCGCCCGCTCGCGCGACCACGGCAACCTCATGTTCACGGCCGACTTCGCCACGCTGGCGGCCAACCCCTTCCTGTTCAGCAAGCTCAACTACAACGCCGAGCGCGACTTCAAGCCCGTGGGCATGCTGGTGCGCTTTCCCATGCTGCTGGTGGTCAACAACGAGGTGCCCGCCACCAACCTCGCCGAATTCCTGGCCTGGGCCAAACAGCAAAAGACCGGCGTGAGCTGGGGCTCGGCCGGCCTGGGCAGCCCCCACCACCTGGTGGGCGAACTGTTCCGCGAACAGGCGGGCATCAGCAACATGACCCATGTGCCCTACCGTGGCGCCGCTCCGGCCGTGCAGGACGTGGTCGGCGGCCAGATCCCTGCCATGTGGGCCGACAGCGCCACCATCATTCCCTTCCTGAGCGAGAAAAAGCTCAAGGCCATCGGCGTGGCCAGCCCCGCCCGCGTGGACGTTCTGCCCCAGGTCGCCACGCTGCAGGAGCAGGGTCTGAAAGGTTTCGAGGGCTATGCCTGGCAGGGCATCGTCGTGCCCACGGGCAGCTCGGCCGAGGTGGTCAAGAAGTTCAGCCAGTCGCTGCAGCAGGCCCTGGCCGACACCCGCACCAAGGCACGCCTGGCCGCCATGGGCGTGGAACCCATGCCAGGCAGCGCCGACCAGATGGGCCAGTTCGTGCGCGCCGAACGCAGCAAGTGGGGGCGGGTGATCTCGGCCAACAACATCAAGCTGGATTGAGCGCCCCGCTGCAGATGCAAAAAGGCTGCCGGTCCGGCAGCCTTTTTTCGTTGTGGCGGGAGGTTGCGTCTCAGGCCACCGCCACCGCCTCCGCACTGCGCCCCATCCCCAGATAGGTATCGATGATGCGCCGGTCATGCAGCAGCTCCCTGGCCGCGCCGCTGAGGGCCACGGCGCCCATCTCCAGCACGTAGGCACGGTCGGCCACCTTGAGCGCGGCGCGCGCGTTCTGCTCGACCAGCAGCACCGAGACGCCGTGGTCGCGCAGCCCGGCCACGACCTGCAGCACCTCGCGCACGATCAGCGGCGCCAGGCCCAGCGAGGGCTCGTCCAGCAGCAGCAGGCGCGGGCGTGCCATCAGCGCGCGGCCGATGGCCAGCATCTGGCGCTCGCCGCCCGACAGGGTGGAGGCCATCTGCGGACGCCGCTCCCTCAGGCGCGGGAAGATGGCAAAGACCTCGTCCATGCGCTGCGCCTGGTCGCGCAGGCCCCGGCGCCAGCGCGAGAAGCCGCCCAGCAGCAGGTTGTCTTCCACCGACATCTCGCCGAACAGCTCGCGCTTTTCGGGCACCAGGGCCACGCCGTTGGCCACCATGACCTCGACGCCGGGGCGTGCGATGCGCTTGCCGTCCAGATGGATCTCGCCGCGCGAGGGCAGCAGGCCCATGGCGGCCGACAGCAGCGTGGTCTTGCCCGCGCCGTTGGGGCCGATGACGGTGACGATCTCGCCGCTGCGCACATCCAGATCCACCTGGTGCACGGCCTCCACGGGTCCGTAGGACACGCTCAGGCCCTTGAGCTGCAAAAGGGTGTCGCTCATGCCGTCTCTCCGGTTGCCTCGTCGTCGTCGCCGCCGCCCAGGTAGGCGTCCAGCACGCGCTGGTTGACCTGGATCTGGGCCGGCGTGCCTTCGGCGATCACGGTGCCGAACTCCAGCACCGTGATGCGGTCCGCAAGATTCATGACGAACTCCATGTCGTGCTCCACGACGAGAATGCCCAGCCCCTCGGCGCGCAGCTGGCGCAGCAGGTCGGCCAGGGCCTGTTTTTCCAGGTGGCGCAGGCCGGCGGCCGGCTCATCCAGCAGCAGGGCCGCAGGCTGGCCGGCCAGGGCGCGAGCGATCTCCACGATGCGCTGCTGGCCCAGGGCCAGCGAGGCGGCCGGCACATCGGCGAAGGCGCCCAGGCCGCAGCGCTCGATCTGGCGGCGCGCCTCGGCCAGCACCGAGGCCTCCTCGGCCCGGTCCAGGCGCAGCATGGAGGCCAGCCAGCCCCGGTGCGCACGCCGGTGCGCGCCCACGGCCACGTTCTCCAGCACACTGCGCTGGCCCAGCAGGCGCACATGCTGGAAGGTGCGGCCCAGGCCCAGGGCGGCGAAGCGGCGCGAGGGCGCATCGTTCATGGCCTGGTCCATGAAGCGCACCTGGCCCTCGGTGGGCGAGTCCACGCCCGAGATCATGTTGAAGAAGGTGCTCTTGCCCGCGCCGTTGGGGCCGATCAGCGCATGCACCTCGCCGGCCTTGAGCGTCATGGCCACATCGTTGTTGGCCACCAGGCCGCCGAAGCGCTTGGTCACATGCTCGGCCGCCAGCAGCACCTGGCCCGCCGCGGGCAGCGCGCGCTGCGCCAGCGGCGCCGCGTCCGCCAGCTTCAGATCGGACACGGGCCGGCGCACCCAGCGCGCCGTGAGCGCCTGCAGCGTGGGCCACAGGCCTTCTGCAAAGCGCTGCAGCACCAGCACCATCAGCAGGCCGAAGACGATGACCTCGAAGTTGCCGCTGGTGCCCAGCAGGGCCGGCAATATGTCCTGCAGCTTTTGCTTGACCAGGGTGATCAGCGTGGCGCCCAGCACCGCGCCCCACAGGTGGCCGGCGCCGCCGACCACGGCCATGAACAGGTACTCGATGCCCACGTTGAGGTTGAAGGGCGCCGGGCTCACGAAGCGCTGCATGTGGGCGTAGAGCCAGCCCGACAGCGTGGCCAGCAGGGCCGCCAGCACGAAGAGCTTGACGCGGTAGTGCGCCGTGTCGATGCCCATGGACTCGGCCATGACGCGGCCGCCGCGCAGCGCGCGGATGGCCCGGCCCTCGCGCGAGTCCAGCAGGTTGTGCAGCAGCCACAGCGCCACCAGCAGCACGGCCCAGATCACCACGCCCATGGCACGCGGCGAGGCCAGCGAGACGCCGCCGATCACCAGCGGCGCAATGCCCGTGATGCCGGTCTGCCCGCCCAGGAACTCCATGTTGCCGAACAGGTAGTACAGGCTCAGCCCCCAGGCGATGGTGCACAGCGGCAGGTAGTGGCCCTGCAGCTTGACCGTGACCGCGCCCAGCAGCCAGGCCACGACGAAGGTGATGAGCAGGCCCAGCGCCAGGCCCACCCAGGGCAGGCCCGCCGCGCCCACCAGCCCGCCCAGCGCGGCCACCGAGGCAGGCGCCGTGCACACCCAGGCCGTGGCATAGGCGCCGATGCCCACGAAGGCCGCCTGGCCGAACGAGGTCATGCCGCCCACGCCGGTCAGCATCACCAGGCCTGCGGCCACCATGGCGAACAGGCCGATGTAGCTGAGGATGACGACGGTGAAATCGGGCAGAAAGCCCCAGGACGCGGCCAGCAGCGCAATGGCGGCCACCGTGAGCACGCGCGTGCTGATGCCGCCCGAGGCGGCCTTGGCAGGCGCCGCGGCCTGCGAGGAAACGGGGGCGCTCATTCTTCTTCCTCCACATGGTGGCTATTGCGCGATCGCCACCACAGCACCGGGATGATCAGCGTGAACACCAGCACCTCCTTGTAGGCACTGGCCCAGAACGACGAGAAGGCCTCCAGCAGCCCGACCAGCAGCGCGCCGGCCAGGGCCAGCGGGTAGCTGGCCAGCCCGCCCACGATGGCGGCCACGAAGCCCTTGAGGCCGATCAGAAAGCCGGTGTCGTAGTACACCGTGGTCAGCGGCGCGATCAGCAGGCCCGAGATGGCGCCGATCAGCGCGGCCAGCGCAAAGCTCACGTCGCCGGCCATGGCCGTGGGAATGCCCATGAGGCGTGCGCCCACGCGGTTGATGGCCGTGGCGCGCAGCGCCTTGCCGATCATGGAGCGCTCGAAGAACACGAACAGCAGGGCCACCAGCACCAGGGTCACGCCCACCACCACCAGGGACTGGCCCGAGATCGTGATGTCGCCCAGGCGCAGCTGCGCCTCGGAAAACGCGGGGGTGCGCGAGCCTTCGGCACCGAAGAACAGCAGCCCCAGGCCGACCAGCACGCCGTGCATGGCCACCGAGACGATGAGCAGCATCAGCACCGAGGCATGGGCCAGCGGCCGGTAGGCCAGGCGGTACAGCAGCGGCCCCATGGGCGTGATCAGCACCAGGGTGGCCAGTGCCTGCAGCATCAGCGAGGACGGGCGCAGCCCCCAGGCCAGGGCCACGGCAATGGCCGGCAGCGCCAGGCACCACAGGAAGGTGGCGGGCCAGCTCACCTGGCTGCCCGCGCGCCAGCGCAGCAGGTCCACCACCAGCACGGCGGCGGCCAGGGCCAGCAGCAGCCACAGCGTGGTGGGCACGCGGCCGGCCTGCATCATGGCCAGGGTGAGCGCGCCGAAGGCGACGAACTCGCCCTGCGGAATGAAGATGATGCGGGTGACCGAGAACACCAGCACCAGGGCCAGCGCCATCAGGCCGTAGACGGCGCCGTTGACGATGCCGTCCTGCCCCAGCAGCAGGGCGATTTGCAGATCCATGATCGACTTTCGAGCAGGCGCGGCCGAGCGCCACAGCGGCCGCCGCCAGGTGCGGCAGCCGCTGCGGCCTCAGGCCCGCAGGTTCAGGGCTGGTACTTCCAGGTGCCGTTCTCGATCTTGACCATGACGGCCGCGCGCTGGTCCAGGCCCAGGTGGTCGGTGGGCGTCATGTTGAAGATGCCGTGGGCGCCGGCCACGTCCTTGGTCTGCTCCAGCGCATCGCGCAGGGCGGCGCGGAACTCGGCCGTGCCGGGCTGGGCCTTCTTGAGCGCGGCGGGAATCGCCGCTTCGAGCACGCGGCCCGCATCCCAGGAATGCGCGCCAAAGGTCGATGCCGTGCCCTTGCCGTTGGCGGCCTCGTAGGCCTCCACATAGGAGACGGCAGACTTTTTGACCGGATTGCTGTCAGGCAGCTGGTGGGCCACCAGAACGGGGCCGGCGGGCAGCAGCGTGCCTTCCACATCCTTGCCGCCCACGCGCAGGAAGTCGGCATTGGCCACGCCGTGGGTCTGGTAGATCTTGCCCTGGTAGCCGCGCTCCTTGAGCGATTTCTGCGGCAGCGCGGCCGGCGTGCCCGAGCCTGCGATCAGCACCGCATCGGGCTTGGCGGACATGAGCTTGAGCGTCTGGCCCGTGACCGAGGTGTCGCTGCGCGAATAGGCCTCGGTGGCGGTGAGCTTGAGGCCCTTGGCCTCGGCCACCTTGCGGAACTCCTGCAGCCAGCTTTCTCCATAGGCGTCGTTGAAGCCGATGTAGCCCACGGTCTTGATGCCGGCCTTGGCCATGTGCTCGCCGATGGCGGCGGCCATCATGGCGTCGTGCTGGGGCGTCTTGAAGACCCAGAACTTCTTGGCATCCACGGGCTCGACGATCTTGGCCGAGGCCGCCAGCGTGATCATGGGCGTCTTGGCCTCGGAGACCACGTCCACCATGGCCAGCGAGTTGGGCGTGATGCTGGAGCCCAGGATGACATCGACCTTGCTCTCACTGATCAGCTTGCGCGTGTTGGCCACGGCCGCCGTGGTGTCGGATGCGTCGTCCAGGATGATGTAGTTGACCTTCTGGCCCGCCACCGTGCGCGGCATCAGCGCCACGGTGTTCTTTTCGGGAATGCCCAGGGAGGCGGCCGGTCCGGTGGCCGAGACCACCACGCCCACATTGATGTCGGCCAGGGCCGAGCCCCAGACCGTGGCCAGGGTCGCGGCCAGCAGGCCCAGTTTCGTCAAACGCTTCATGTCTGTCTCCTTGTGTTGGATGGGGCGTGGCACCTTCAGGCGCCACAATTTACCGTGGTAACTATTTTTTTGCCAGCGGTTTGATGCCCGGGTTTGCCTGGGGTCTGCACGGCCGGCAGGCCTCCGAGGAACAGGTCGGCCACCACGGGGGCCATGGCCTCGTGGTCCAGCGAGCCGTCGGGCCGCAGCCAGGTGAACATCCAGTTCATCATCCCGAACAGCAGCATGGCCAGTGCCTTGGACAGGCCCGCGCCATCGGCGTCAGGCCGCAGCTGGGCCACCGCCTGGGCAAAGGTTTCGACCACGGCGCGCTCCTTGCCCAGCACGCGCTGGCGGTCGTCGTCCTGCAGGAAGCGCACGTCCTCGGTCAGCACGCGGTGGGCATGGCGGGCATGGGCGTATTCCTGCACGAAGCGCTCGATCAGCATGCGCAGCCGCGGCTCGGGCGGCAGGCCCATGGACTGCACTTCGTCCACCAGGGCCTGCAGCCGCGTCATGTGGCCATCGGTGATGTCCACCAGCAGCGCGTACTTGTCGCGGAAGTAGTGGTAGATGGTGGGCTTGGACAGGCCGCAGGCCTGGGCTACCTCGTTCATCGAAGTGCCGGGGTAGCCGCTGCGCGCGAACAGCGCGGCGGCATGGCCCAGGATCAGTTCGCGCTGGTCGTCGTATCCGGAAGATCGGCCTCGGGCCATGGGACTCCTGTGCGCGCTCAGCGGCTGCGGTGGTCGATCACGCGGCGGGCCTTGCCCACCAGGGTGCGCTCTATGGAATCGGGTCGCAGCACCTCGACCTCGGCGCTCACGCCGACCAGGGTCTTGATGCGCTGCTGCACCCACTGGGCCAGCGCCTCGGTGTCGCCCTGCGTGCCCGGCTGCATCTCGCAGCGCACGGCCAGCCGGTCCAGGTTGCCGTCGCGCGTGACCACCAGCTGGTACTGGCCCGACAGCTGGGCGTTCTGCAGAACGATCTCCTCGATCTGCGTGGGAAACAGGTTCACGCCGCGGATGATGAGCATGTCGTCGCTGCGACCCACGATCTTGCCCATGCGCCGGAAGCTGCGCGAGGTCGGCGCCAGCAGCCGCGTCAGGTCCCGCGTGCGGTAACGAATGATGGGCATGGCTTCCTTGGACAGCGACGTGAAGACCAGCTCGCCCTCGCTGCCGTCGGGCAGCACCTCGCCCGTGTCCGGGTCGATGATCTCGGGATAGAAATGGTCTTCCCAGATCACCGGCCCGTCCTTGCTCTCCACGCATTCGCTGGCCACGCCCGGGCCCATGACTTCGGACAGGCCGTAGATGTCCACGGCATCCAGCCCCGCCTTGCCCTCGATCTCGCGGCGCATGGCCTCGGTCCAGGGCTCGGCGCCGAAGATGCCGATCCGCAAAGAGCTCTCGCGCGGGTCCATCCCCTGGCGCTGCATCTCCTCCACGATCACCTGCATGTAGCTGGGCGTGACCATGATGATGTCGGGCCGAAAGTCCTGGATCAGCTGCACCTGCTTTTCGGTCTGCCCGCCCGACATGGGCACCACCGTGCAGCCCGCGCGCTCGGCGCCGTAGTGCGCGCCCAGCCCGCCCGTGAACAGGCCGTAGCCATAGGCCACATGCACCATGTCGCCGGGCCGCCCGCCCGCCGCGCGGATGGAGCGCGCCACCAGGTTGGCCCAGTTGTCGATGTCATTCAACGTGTAGCCCACGACCGTGGGCTTGCCCGTGGTGCCCGAGGAGGCATGCACGCGCGCCACCTTCTGGCGCGGCACGGCGAACATGCCGAACGGGTAGTTCTCGCGCAGGTCCTTCTTGGTGGTGAAGGGAAAGCGAGCCAGGTCGGACAGCGTGCGCAGATCGGAGGGGTGCACGCCCTTCTCATCGAAAGCGCGGCGGTAGTGCGGCACATGGTCGTAGGCGTGCTGCAGCGACCAGCGCAGGCGCAGCAGCTGCAACGAGGCGATCTCGTCGCGGCTGGCGGTTTCGATGGGGTCGAGTTCGCCGGGGGCGGGGCGCTGCAAGGACATGGCGGACCTCTTCAGGCGGGCTCTGTCAGGCCGGGCACAGTGGGCCGGCCCTTGAAGCTGTGCGAGCGGCCACGGAACAGCGCGATCACTTCCTGGCGCTGGTTGGTGACCTGCACGTCATAGACGCCGGTGCGGCCTGCGCGCGAGATTTCGCGGGCCTGGGCCGTGAGCACGTCGCCGGGCCGGCCGGGCGCGACGAAGTCCACGCTCAGGCCCGAGGCCACCGTCATCTCGTTGCGCGCATTGCAGGCATAGGCAAAGGCCGTGTCGGCCAGCGCCGTGATGAAGCCGCCGTGGCAGATGTCGAAGCCGTTGAGCATGTCGTCGCGCACAGCCATTTCCATGCGCGCTGCGCCGGGGGCAATGTCCGTGATGCGCAGGCCCAGGCCTTGCGCGGCGCGGTCGCGCGCCAGCATGCCGTCGCGCACCTGTTCGGCCAGGCGCTGTGCGGCTTCGTCCGGGGTGTGGGTGTCTTGCATGGCGCCGCTCCTCAACGGTCCGAGAACACGGCAGCCCGCTTGCCCAGGAAGGCGGCCACGCCCTCCTGGTAGTCGTGGGCCGCGCCCAGCTGGCCCTGCTGACGCGCCTCGCGCGTGAGCGCATGCTCGTAGTCCAGCAGTTGGGCCGAGTCCATGGCCTCCCGCGTGCGCGCCAGGGCCCGCACGGGCATGGCGGCCAGGCGCTGGGCCAGGGCCTGGGCCTCGCTGCGCAAATCGGCATCTTCCACGCAGCGCCAGATCAGGCCGATGCGTTCGGCCTCGGCCGCAGGCAGCTTGTCGCCCAGCAGGGCCAGCCCCAGGGCGCGCGCACGGCCCACCAGGCGCGGCAGCAGCCAGGTGCCGCCGCAATCGGGCACCAGGCCGATCTTGGCAAAGGCCTGGATGAAGCTGGCCGAGCGCGCGGCCAGCACCAGGTCGCAGGCCAGCGCGATATTGGCGCCCGCGCCTGCGGCCACGCCATTGACGGCGGCCACCACGGGCACGGGCATGGACTTGAGCCGCAGGCACAGCGGCTGGTAGCGGCGCTCGATCAGGTCGCCCAGGTTCTGGTAGGGCGCCGCCTCGGGGTCGGACAGGTCCTGGCCCGCGCAAAAGCCGCGCCCCGCGCCCGTGAGCACCACGCAGCGCACCGTGGCATCGCCGGCGGCCTGCTCCAGGGCCGAAAGCAGCTGCTCGTGCAGTTGCGCGTTGAAGCTGTTGAGCGCGTCGGGGCGGTTCAGCACCAGGGTGCGGACGGCGTCTTGCTGCTCAACCAGAACCAGCGATGGGGGCATGGAAGTCTCCGTGGCCTGTCTGCCGTCTTTATGCGGCAGATCAAACATAATTTACCGAATGGTCGGTAAATGTTAGTCGCCAGACCCTTGCCACCACAAGCGCCCAGGCACCGAGGAAACCCCTAGGCCCCACGAAAAATGACCCCCACGCTGCCCTTGCTGCGCAAGGTCCGCTGCCCCCCGAGGGGGCGTTTTTCATCTTGGGGCGGCCCGGCGATGAAAAAAGGCCCGCACGGGCCATTTTTCTTGAAGGTTCAGGGCTTGAAGCCCGAGCGCTGCACCACCGGCGTCCACTGCGCGCGGTAGGCCTTGAGCATCTCGGCCGTCTGCGCGCTGCTGCTGGAGACCGGGGTGAGCCGGCTGGCCTCGAATTTCTGGTGCGTGTCGGGCTCCTTCATGATCTCCTGCACCATGCGCGACAGGCGCTCGGCAATGTCGGGCGCCATGCTCTGCGGCGCGAACAAGGTGTTCCAGCCCATGCCCGACAGGTTCAGGCCCGATTCCTTGAGCGTGGGAATGTCCGGCGCCATGGTGCTGCGGCGCTCGCCCGACACGGCCAGCACGCGGATCTTGCCGGCCTCGTGCTGGGGCAGCAGCACGTCGAAGGTGTCGATGGCCAGCGGCACCTGGCCGCCCACCAGGTCGGTCAGCAGCGGGGCCGAGCCCTTGTAGCCCACGGTTTCGGTGCGGACCTTGGCGGCTTCGCCCAGCATCAGCGAGAAGAAGTGCGGCAGGCTGCCCGTGGCCGGCACGCCCACGTTGGCCTGCTGCGGATTGGCACGCAGCCAGGCCAGCAGGTGCGACAGCTGCCTGACGGGCACGGCACTGGCCACGGCCACGCCGAATTCGTAGCGGTTGACCTCGCTGACCGGGCGGAAGTCCTTGTCGGGGTCGTAGCCCGAGTCGGGGAACACCAGGGGCGCCACCAGCATCACGGCCGGGTTGGCCAGCAGCAGCGCGGGCTGGGAGGCCGGCGCGTTCTTCACATACTGGGCCGACAGGCGGCCGCCCGCGCCGGGCTTGTTCTCCACCACCACGGGCGAGCCCACGCGCGCCTGCAGCTTGTCGGCCACGATGCGCGCCACGCGGTCGGTGGCGCCACCGGGCGGGTAGCCCACGACGATGCGCAGCGGCGCCTTGCCCGGAAACAGCGGCTCGGCCGCCATGGCACTTCCAGCCAGCCAGCTGGCGGCCGAAACAGCCGGGGCCAGGGCCAGGATCTGGGTCAGGGTTCTTCGCTGCATCGCAAACTCTCTCCTTGTATGGACGGATTCCCGTGCGGAACGCACGCCGCACAATGTAGCGGCCTCAAAAAGCCCGTTGCCGCCGATATTGACCAGGGTTAACCCGAGGCAAGACGCCCTGCGCTGCTCGGGCATCGCGACAGCCTGGCGAGGCCGACTCGGCGACAATCGCCCACCATGAGCTTCGCCCCCCTGACCAACGACACCTTCCTGCGCGCTTGCCGGCGCCAGGCCACCGACTACACGCCGCTGTGGCTGATGCGCCAGGCGGGCCGCTATCTCCCCGAATACAAGGCCACGCGCGCCCGGGCCGGCAGCTTCATGGGCCTGGCCACCAACGTGGACTACGCCACCGAGGTCACGCTGCAGCCACTGGAGCGCTTCCCGCTGGACGCGGCCATCCTGTTCTCCGACATCCTGACCGTGCCCGACGCCATGGGTCTGGGCCTGTCCTTTGCCGAAGGCGAAGGCCCGCGCTTTGCCAAGGTGGTGCGCGACGAGGCCGCCGTGGCCGAGCTGGCCGTGCCCGACATGGACAAGCTGCGCTATGTGTTCGACGCCGTGACCAGCATCCGCCGCGCGCTCGATGGCCGCGTGCCGCTGATCGGCTTCTCGGGCAGCCCCTGGACCCTGGCCTGCTACATGGTCGAGGGCAAGGGCAGCGACGACTACCGCCTGGTCAAGAGCCTGATGTATGCGCGCCCCGACCTGATGCACCGCATCCTGGCCATCAACGCCGACAGCGTGGCCGCCTACCTCAACGCCCAGATCGATGCGGGCGCCCAGGCCGTGATGGTGTTCGACAGCTGGGGCGGCGTGCTGGCCGACGGCGCCTTCCAGGAATTCAGCCTGGCCTATACCAAGCGCGTGCTGGCCGGACTCAAGCGCACGGGCGTCGATGGGCAGGACGTGCCGCGCATCGTCTTCACCAAGGGCGGCGGCATCTGGCTGCCCGACATGAAGGACCTGGACTGCGAGGTGCTGGGCCTGGACTGGACGGCCAACCTGGCCCGCGCCCGCGCCATCGTCGGCGGCGAGGTGGGCGGACCCGGCAAGGCGCTGCAGGGCAACATCGACCCCAATGTGCTGTTCGCACCGCCCGAGCGCGTGGCCGAGCAGGCGCGCGCCGTGCTCGACAGCTTCGGCGCCCCGCATACCGACAGGACCACCACGGGCCCCACGCACATCTTCAACCTGGGCCACGGCATCAGCCAGTTCACGCCGCCCGAGCATGTGGCGGCCCTGGTGGAGACCGTGCACAGCCATTCGCGCGCCCTGCGCCAGCGCTGAGCGAGCCGCCTCCCCGCCCCCCGCTTCTCCCGAACCCCAGGGCCGGACGCCAGCGCAGCGCCGGCCCCTGCCGGGGGCGCCAACGGCCCGGCAAGGCCCCGCTGTCCACAAGCCGGGTACCCGACAGCCGCTTGCTGCACAAGATGGCCACAGACCATCTTATGCACAGAAAAATCCGAGCGAGGCCCTAGGAGTTGCAGTTGTCATCCGCGCCTGCACGCCGGCGACATATCGATATAAGCCATTGTTTTTGAATAATTTTTTTGATAGCAACATTTTCAGCATGCACCGATTGGCAAGACCGGATAAGCAGGTGCATGCCCATAGATCCGAATAATCCCCACAAAGTTATCCACAGAAATTGACGATATACCCAGAAACCCGCAGTCACCGGCCGGGGCGTCTGGTGTAGAACGCCGCACCCAGGCTCCGGGCAGCGCCAAAGGCTTATGCTTGGCGGCTTGGTTTGCCGCAGGCCCTGCCGTGCGGCGCCCGCGTTTTCAGGCCCCGCTTTCCCCGCATTCGCATGTCCCTCCCCGCCCACACCGTCCATGTCGCCGTCCAGACGCCGGCGCACAGCGCCGTGGGCGAACTGCTGAGCTACACCTGCGACCAGCCGCTGGAGGCGGGCACCCTGGTGCGCGTGCCCCTGGGTCGCCGGGACCTGCTGGGCGTGGTCTGGGACGCCCCGCCCCGCCCCGCCGCCATGCCCGAAGGCGTGGAGCTGCGCCCCGTCGCCGCCGTGCTGCAGGGCATTGCGCCGCTGCCGGCCGCCTGGCGCCGGCTGGTGGCCTTCGCCGCCTACTACTACCAGCGCAGCGTGGGCGAAATCGCCGTGACGGCCCTGCCCCCGCAACTGCGCGAGATGACGGCCGAGCAGCTGGCGCGCCGGCTCAGGCCGACCAAGGCCGCAGCGAAGAGAGCGGCCAAGGCTGCAAAAGAGGAACAGGCGCAACAGGCGCCTGGCACTGCGCCTGCATCAGCGCCTGCATCAGCGCGCGCACCGGCCCCGGCCGCCGCAGACATTCCCCCCATCGTCCTCAGCGCCGAGCAGGCCGACGTCTTCACGCAGATCGCCGCCCATCCCGGCCCCTTTCTGCTCTTCGGCAGCACGGGCAGCGGCAAGACCGAGGTCTATCTGAGAGCCACCCAGGCCGCACTGGACGCCGACCCCGGCGCCCAGGTACTGGTGATGGTGCCCGAGATCAACCTCACACCCCAGCTGGAGCAGCGCTTCACGGAGCGCTTCGCGCCGCAGTACGGCGCCGCCTGCGTGGTCAGCATGCACAGCGCAATGACCAACCCCCAGCGGCTCAAGAGCTGGCTGGCCGCGCACACCGGCGTGGCGCGCATCGTGCTGGGCACGCGCATGTCGGTCTTCGCCAGCCTGCCGGGCCTGTCGCTCATCGTGGTGGACGAGGAGCACGACGCCAGCTACAAGCAGCAGGAAGGCGCACGCTACTCGGCGCGCGACCTGGCCATCTGGCGCGCGCGCGATACCGGCGCCAAGGTCATCCTGGGCAGTGCCACGCCGTCGCTGGAGAGCTGGCACGCCAGCCGCCCGCCCAATGCCGACGAGCCGCAGGGCGGCCGCTACCTGCGCCTGCACATGCCCAGCCGCATCGGCGCGGCCGCCCTGCCGCGCGTGCGCCTGGTGGACATGGGCCAGCAGCCGCGCAAGGCCGTGTTCTCGCCGCCGCTGATCGATGCCATCACCGAGCGCGTGCAGCGCGGCGAGCAAAGCCTGGTGCTGCTCAACCGCCGCGGCTTCGCGCCCGTGCTGTTCTGCGCCGACTGCGGCTGGAAAAGCGACTGCCCGCACTGCAGCGCCCACCAGGTCTTCCACAAGGCCGACCGCACGCTGCGCTGCCACCACTGCGGCTACACCCAGCGCGTGCCCATGGCCTGCCCCGGCTGCGGCAATCCCGACATCCTGCCGCTGGGCAAGGGCACGGAGCAGCTGGAGGAAGAACTGGCCCGCCTGCTGCGCAATGTGCAGCGCCCCGACCGCGAGCCCGCCCGCGTGGCGCGCATCGACGCCGACACCACGCGCGCCAAGGGCGCACTGGAGGAGCAACTGGCCCAGGTGCATGCGGGCGACATCGACGTGCTGGTGGGCACCCAGATGGTGGCCAAGGGCCATGACTTCCGGCGCATCACCCTGGTGGCCGCCGTGCAGCCCGACAGCGCTCTTTTCTCCAGCGACTACCGAGCGCCCGAGCGCCTGTTCAGCCTGCTGATGCAGGCCGCCGGCCGCGCAGGGCGCGACGCGCACTACGTGGCCGCCCAGGGCAGCCACCCGGAGATGTGGATACAGACGCACGACCCGTCCCACCCCGTCTACACCGCGCTGCGCTCGCACGACTACCCGGCCTTCGCCGCGCGCCAGTTGCGCGAGCGGCGCGATGCGGGCATGCCGCCCTTCGCCTTCCAGGCCATCGTGCGGGCCGATGCGCGCACGCAGGAAGCCGCCCAGGCCTTCCTGGCCGCTGCGGCCGAGGCCGCCCGCCAGGCCGGCCTGCCCCATGTGGACGATGTCTTTCTCTATCCGCCCATTCCCATGTCCGTGCAGCGCGTGGCCAATGTGGAGCGCGCGCAGATGCTGATCGAGTCGGCCCAGCGGCCCGCCCTGCTGCGCTTTCTCTGGGCCTGGCAGGCGCACCTGCACTGGATCAGGGCACAGCCCGGGCACCGCGCCCTGGTGCGCTGGCTGGTGGACGTGGACCCGCTGGCCATCTGAGCGTGGCACAGCCTTTGGAACGGCCCCAAAAAACCTCAAGCCTTTCAGGCCTTGGGCGCAATCCCGCAAAGCGTTCACCGCTCCTTTTTCGGAAGCGCTTTTAGCGCATTCGCAGCGCGGCTCCCATCGGGATTTGCGCTGATGCAGGCGGGGCATGTTTATTGCATCGTGCCGCATTCAGCCCACAAGGCTGGATCATTCAATGCCTTTCCAGGAGCGATACATGCCGTTCACCCCCTTCCGTATGACCTTGATGGCCGTCGCGCTTGCGCTGGCAGGCTGCGCGTCCCAGCCCGGCGCCAGCCAGGCCCCCGCAGCCGCTGCGCCCGCCACGGCCGCCGCCCCTGCACCCGCTCCCACCGCACAGGCCGGCAAGCCCAACGTGGTCGTCCTGGCCACAGGCGGCACCATTGCCGGTGCGGGCGCCAGCGCCGTCAACAGCGCCACCTACACGGCCGCCAAGGTGCCCGTGGACAAGCTGCTGGCCGGCCTGCCCGAGCTGAGCAACATCGCCAACGTGTCCGGCGAGCAGGTCTTCCAGATCGCCTCCGAGAGCTTCACCAACAAGGAACTGCTGACGCTGGCACGCCGCGTCAACGAGCTGGCCAAGCAGCCCGGCGTGGACGGCATCGTCGTCACCCACGGCACGGACACGCTGGAGGAAACCGCCTATTTCCTGAACCTGGTGGTGCCCACCGACAAGCCCATCGTCGTGGTCGGCTCCATGCGCCCCGGCACGGCCATCTCGGCCGACGGTGCGCTGAACCTGCTGGGCGCCGTGGCCACGGCCGCGTCCAAGGACTCGGCGGGCAAGGGCGTGCTGGTCAGCATGAACGACAACATCGACTCCGCACGCGATGTCGCCAAGCTCACCAACATCAAGACCAATGCCTTCGCCAGCCAGTGGGGCCCGCTGGGCATGGTGGTCGAGGGCAAGACCTACTGGTTCCGTGCGCCCATCAAGCGCCACACCAAGGGCAGCGAGTTCAACATCGAGCAGATCACCGACCTGCCCGCCGTGGACATCGTCTATGGCTACGGCAACGTGCCCGCCACGGCCATCGACGCGCTGGGCAAGGCCGGCGTCAAGGCCATCGTGCATGCAGGCACGGGCAATGGCTCGGTGGCCGACCGCATCGTGCCCAAGCTCAATGAACTGCGCCAAAAGGGCGTGGTCATCGTGCGCAGCTCGCGCGTGCCGGCCGGCTTCGTGCTGCGCAATGCCGAGCAGCCCGATGACAAGTACGACTGGGTCGTCGCCCATGACCTGAACCCGCAGAAGGCGCGCCTGCTGGCCGCCGTGGCCCTGACCAAGACGCAGGACACGAAGCAGCTGCAGCGCATCTTCTGGGAGTACTGATAGCACCCCCTGAGGCGCTTACGCGCCTTCCCCCTCTCTACCCGCTTCGCGGGGGAGGGGGACGACAGCCTCGCTGCGGGGCGGCCCTTGCTTGCTGTCCCTTGCTTTGGGCCGCGCCGGTTTTTGCAGCCTCGTCCCAAGCCCCGTTCGCGGGGCTTTTTCTATTGCCGCTTGCTAGTTCGATGTGAACAGCGGGGTGAGGGGGCCTTGGGCGATGTGGCAGTGCGCCTGTTCGAGGGCCTGGGCGAAGGCGTCGGAGCGCAGGTAGGCGTATTCGACGGCGCGCTGGGCGCCTATGGCGTCGCCCTGGACGGGGGCGGTGGCGGGGTGGCACATCATGAGGCTGCCGGGCTGCAGCTGGGCCAGCCATTGGGCCATGTGGCTGCCATAGCCTTCGGGCGTGGGCTGGTCGAAGGCGTAGACGCCGCCGAAGCCGTGGTTGAGCGGCACGCCCTGGCGGCGCAGGCGGCGGGTGGTGGTCCAGCCGCCCAGCAGGGCAATGATGGCGGCCTTGGGGTCGCGCCAGAGCTGGCCGGCCGGGGTGGTGGAGCGGACCCAGGGCAGGTCGTCGGCGTTGTCGCCATAGCGCTGGCGCAATTCCTGCACCAGCGCGGCGCGCACGCCGGGGAGCTGGTGCACGTGCTGGTGGCCGTCGATGAAGTCGGGGGCCATGCCCAGCGCGTCCTCGAAGGCGTCGAGCTGGCGGCGCCAGGCGTCGCGCATGGCGCCGCCGCCGAGTGCGCCGGCATAGGCGCGCGCGATCACGGCACCGATGCCGGCGGCGGGCTGCAGGCCGTGGCCTTCGGTCAGGTTGAAGTGCAGGCCCAGCGACAGGCGCGGGCGCAGCGCGGGCAGGCGCCTGGCGGCCTGCCTCCAGTGCGGCGAGGTGGTCATGCAGCTGGTGGCCGACAGACGGCCCTGCAGCGTGAGCTGCTCCACGGCTTCATCGACCAGGGGGTGCAGCGCATAGTCGTCGGCGCACAGGACGACGGTTCTGGCCGAGGCCTTCTCCCCGTTGTTTCTGGCAGGTACGGTGTTCATGAGGATTCCTTGCGGCCGGGGGCCGCAAAGGCCCAGAACTTGGCGAAGACGAAGGTGCCCACCGCCACCAGCACCAGCACCAGGGCCAGGCTCCAGAAATAGTGCCAGTGCAGCCAGTGCAGGGCCACCCAGTACAGCAGCTCGTTGGCCACGAAGGAGGCGCAGGCGACGGCGAAGTACTTGCCGGCCACGGCCCAGCCTTGCGCCCCTGCCTGCACGAAGGTGAACAGCGCATGGCCGTTGTAGCTGACCACGAAGGCCACGAGAAAGGCCAGCACGTTGGCATGCAGCGGCGCCATGCCCACCCGCTGCACCAGCAGGGCGACCACGGCCAGGTGCGTGGCGGCCGCGCAGCCCCCTACCAGCACGAACTGCAGCGCCTGCGGCAGGCGGCGCAGCTGTGCGATCACGTCGTGCATGGCTAGTCCCGTGGCGCCAGCGGGCTGCGGTCTTCGTCGCGCGCCAGCAGGTAGGTGGGACGGCGCTTGACCTCGTCATAGATCCGGCCGATGTACTCGCCCAGGATTCCGATGGACATCAGCTGCACGCCCGAGAACAGCATGATGCTGGCCGCCAGCGTGGGCCAGCCATCCAGCGGGTTGCCGAAGATCAGCGTCTCCATGGTGATCCACAGGCCGTAGAGCAGGGCCGCCAGCGAGATGATCCCGCCCACCACGCTCCACACGCGCAGCGGCAAGGTGGTGAACGAGGTCAGCCCCAGCAGGGCCAGCGAGCCCAGGCGCCGGAAATTGAAGCTGGACGCCCCGGCCGTGCGGTCGGCCGGCACGAACGGCAGCGCCGCAGCCTTGAAGCCCACCCAGGCGTACAGGCCCTTCATGAAGCGGTGGCTCTCGGGCAGGGCCTTGAGCGCGTCGGCCACGCAGCGGTCCAGCCAGCGGAAGTCGCCGGCATTGGGCGGGATCTTCACCAGGTTGCCGGCATTCATGAGCCGGTAGAACAGGTTGGTGCCCACGCGCTTGGCGCCGCTTTCGGCGCCCCGGTCGGCGATCACGCCATAGACCATGTCGTAGCCGGACTGCCACAGCTCGCACATCTGGGGCAGCATCTCCAGCGGATGCTGGAAGTCGGCGTCGATCAGCACCACGGCGTTGCCGCGCGCATGGTCTATGCCGGCCGACAGCGCCGCCTCCTTGCCGAAGTTGCGCGACAGCGCCAGATAGCGCACGGGCAGTTCCTGGGCCATGCGCAGCGCGATCTCGTGCGTGGCGTCACGGCTGCCGTCGTTGACGACGATCAGCTCGTAGTCGGGCGTCAGCGTGCGCACCGTCGCGTCCAGGGCGCGCAGGAACGCCTCCAGGTTGCCCTCTTCATTGTGGGCTGGCACCACGCAGCTCAGCCGCAGCGGGGGGCGCGGCAGCATCCCCTTGGGAGCGGCCGGAGCAATGTCAGCATGCAATTCGGTCATAGGCCAGCATTGTCAGCGGGCTGGCTGCCCGCGCGCGGCAACACGTCAAAAACCGCATAGGCATAGGGACTGGGCCGAGGAAAACGCCAGCCCGAGCGTTGCACCGTGAGCACACGCGCCTCCTGCGGCAGGCCCAGCTTCGCCAGCCAGGCCTGCGCCTGCTGCTCGCAGTCGCGCGATTTCGCGGTCGGGCCGGGCTCGCTGGCCACCGGGCCGCGCGGGCACAGCAGCAGCCCGGGCTGCTGGCGCCAGTCCGGCAGCGCCAGCACGCGCGCATATTCGCTGTCGGGCAGGCCGGGAATGGTGCGCAGATGCGGCTGGGCATAGAAAGACAGCATGGCGTTTTCCGCCCAGTCGCCGCCCACCCACTGCAGCGGCTGCTGCGGGTGGCGCTGGTTCCAGGACAGCACGATGGCCTGCGCCGCATCGGCCGCAGGGCGGTAGTAGTCGGAGCCGCTCTTGCGCGCATTGCCCCAACCCGCGGCCACGCCAATCACCAGCACCACGGCCAGGCTAGGCCACCAGGCGCGGCGCAGCGCGGCCAGGGCGGCCTGCGTCACGGCGGGCGCCTCGGCGTCCAGGTTGCGCAGCCACAGCAGCACGAAGGCATAGCCGATGGGAATGGCCCAGGGCGTGGACAGCTCCACCACGCCGGTGGCGCCAAAGCCCAGCGTCGCAAGCCAGGGCATGAGGGCCAGCCAGAACAGCGTGTCGCCGCGCCCCTGCCAGCACCAGCTGCGGCGCAGGAAACGCGCACTCCAGCGCAGCCAGCCGCCGCCTTGCTGGCGGGCCTGCATGAAGCCATACACCAGGCACACGGCCAGCCAGGCCGGCAGCCAGTAGAAGATGGGCGCCAGCGCAAAGCGCAGCACATAGCCCCACACCACCTGCCCGCCGCCCTGGTCCATGGCATAGCCCAGCGTCACCCACTGGTGGTGGGCAATCCAGGCCACATGCGGCGCCAGCGCCAGGCCAAAGGCTGCCAGCGCCACGTAGGGCCGGGGTGTGAGCAGCCACTGGCGCCCTTCACGCACCAGGAAGATGGGCAGCAGGAAACCGGCCAGGAACACGCCGCTGTAGTACTTGCTGAGCATGCAGGCGGCCGAGACCACGCCCAGCGCCACGCTGAAGGCCACGCCGCGCGCCCCCTTTTCCTGCCAGCTGGCCAGCAGCAGGGCCGCCGCCCAGGGCCACAGGGACAGCAGCTGGCTGTTGGCATTGAACTTGCCGGCCAGCGTCGTATACGGAAAGCACCACAGCAACAGGGCCGCGCCCAGCGGCGCCAGGCGCGCCAGCCCCAGGCGCCTGCCCAGCACGTAGACGCCCCAGATGCCCACGCCCACATTGGCATAGGACAGCAGGCGATAGAAGCCGTCGTTCTGCGGGAACACCATGAACCACAGGCCGACCACCCAGGCGAAGAACGGCGGATGCTTGTGCGTGCCCAGCTGCAGCGGCTGGGCCCAGGCATAGTTCTCCAGCATGTCGTGGTAGCCGTCCAGATTGCCATTGGCCAGCCAGGACACCAGGGCCCAGAGCAGGCAGGCCAGCGTCACCATCCAGAGCAGGGCCGCGCCCGTGGGAACGCCTGCCGGGGCAGAGGGGGAGGATTTCATGCGATCCCGTCGAGGTGGTGAAAAAACATGGGCGGGATTGTAGTGAGCACCAGCATGCCCGTGCGGCCCGGGCCTGCCGCTCAGGTGTGCCCGGGGCCCGCTCAGGTCATCAGCGCCACGGCGCCCGAGAAGCTCAGGAAGGCCAGCACCGTGGACACCAGGATGATGCGGGCCACGCGCCCGCCGTGCGCCCCGAAGCGCTCGGTCAGCAGCGAGACATTGCTGGCGCTGGGCAGCGCGGCCAGCAGCACCAGCGCCACAAAGGCCTCTTCACCGAGCGGCAGGCCCAGCGCCATGGCCGCACGGGCCACGGCCCAGACCAGCAGCGGATGGACCAGCAGCTTGGCCAGCGCAATGGGCACGTAGTCGCGCGCGGCCACGCGCTCGTGGCTGTTCATCTGCGAGCGCGCCAGCACGGCGCCAATGGTGAACAGCGCCACGGGCGAGGCCGCGCCCGCCAGCATGGCCACGGTGCGGTCGATGGGGCCGGGCAGCGTCCAGCCTGCCGCCGAGGCCACGCCACCCAGCACGATGGCCCAGGGCATGGGATTGGCGGCCATGCCGGCAAACGCCCTGCGCAGCGCCACGGACACGCCATGCCCGCCCGGCAGCCCCAGGCGCGACAGCGCAATGCACAGCGAAGTGGTCACCACCATGTCGATGGCCATGGTGACGATGACCGGGCCTGCCGCACGCTCGCCCAGCAGCGCCACCAGCATGGGCACGCCCATGAAGCCGGTGTTGGGAAAGGCCGCCACCAGCGCGCCAAAGGCCGCATCGTTCCAGCCCACGCGCCGCACGGTCAGCGCCACGGTGGCGCCCACCATCAGCAGCGCGCACAGCAGGTAGACCACGGAGACGCCCACATCCAGCAGCTGAGCAATCGGCGTCTGCGCGCCAAAGCGGAACAGCATGCAGGGCAGCGCGAAATACAGCACGAAGGCATTGAGCCCCGGTATCGCCGCCTGCGGCAGCACGCCACGCCAGGTGGCCGCAAAGCCGCAGGCCACAAGCGCGAAGAAGGGGAAGGTGATCAGCAGGACGGACAGCACGCGGCGATTCTGGCAGCAAGCCGGTGCCGCTGCCGCGCGCCCGTGTCACCGCGCGGACGCCGGGCGAAAAAAAACCTGCCGGAATACGCATCCGGCAGGTCGGGCGTGAGCGCAACAAGCGCGTGCGCTTACAGCGCCAGGTCCTTCTCGACGTCCTGCACCTTGCGGCGGGCCAGCGCCAGATTGGAGCGGCTCTTGTCCAGCACCAGGTAGAAGAACACACCTTCATGGGCGGCCACGGGCCGGATGATGTGGTACTGGTGCGTCAGGGTGATCAGGATGTCGTCGATGGCGTCATCGAGCTTGAGCATGCGCATGGTCTTGAGCTTGGCGCGCACCACCTCCGTGTTGCCGGCAGCGGCCAGCTCCATGTCGAGGCCGGAGCCCACGCTGCCCATGAGCATGCCGCTGGTGCTGTCTACCAGAGCCGCGCACAGGGCGCCATCGATGCCCAGCAGGCCGTTCAGAGAATCATGTATCGAAGCCATATGCCACCTTTTCAAATAGCAAGGGCAGGCTGTGCGATGGACCACCGCGCCCGCTCCTCGGGGGGGAGAAAACCAAACTTCTGCAGCGGATGCCGCGGATCAGGAACGGGACAGTTCGGAGGCCACTTCGCCCGCCGCCCACAGCGCGCGGCCCAGCAGTGCGCTTTGATCGACCACCATGCACAGGATGGCCGGCTGGCTGCCGGCCACGGCCTGAAAGAGGACGGTGCCCAGCTCGGTCTCGAAGGTCAGCCGCCGGCAGGACTTGTGGCCTATCTCGGTGGCCACGGCCCTGGCCATGGCCATGAGCGAGCCCGCCATGGCCGACAGGCGCTCCGTCGGCAGTTCGCTCCTGACCCGCAGGGAGGTGATCTCGAAGCCGTCAGGCGTGCACAGCAAGGCGATGTGTACGCCCTCCAGGGGCGCCACCACGCGGTGGAGCACATCGCTGCCAGCTTCGATCAGAGAGGGAGGAATCCGGGGAAGCGTTGGTGTCTTCATGCCTGACTTTGCAAGGAAAGCAAGGAAACGAGCACCCCCAGCGCATCCAGCAACTGCTGCCGGTCACGGGGGTCCGCCTGGATGACAGTCACTATACCGTGACCTCTGTCCGCCAAGGCGCTGCTGAATGCTTCCTGCTGTTGCTCGCTGGCATCACGGCAGCTGACCACCACCACCAGGGGCTCGGATTCCAGAGAGGCGATCTCGGCCAGGCACTGTGCCGCGTAGTCCGGTGCGCGGGCGTCGCCGACATCCACCATCAGCAGCACGCCCACCGAGGCATTGAGCACCCAGCGGCGCACGAAGTCGAAGCGTTCCTGCCCCGGGCTGCCCACCAGCTGCAGCCGCTCTCCACCGCCCAGGTCGATCTCGCCGAACTCGGCACCCACCGTGGTGAATTCCTTGGAATGGGAGGCCCGGTCCAGATTGGGCACATCCGCCGCCGCCATCAACGCGCCGCACAGGCTACGCAGCGCCGTGGTCTTGCCTATGCCCATGGGGCCCACCAGGCTCACCCGTACCAACCCGGCAGCAGGCTGCGCGTTCATCCACAGGCTCATGCCACTCCTCCGCGCCGGATCCAGCCGGCCAGCTTCTGCACCCACTGGCGCGGCAGGCCGGCCACCGTGTCGGACGCCTGTGCGCGGCTGCGGCGCAGCGGCGGGAGATCGTCTTCACGCGCGGGCCGCAGGCTGCACTCCAGCAGGCTGCGCAGCCGGGGATGGCGCAGCAGTTCGGCCACGGCGCGGGCCTGCATGCCGCTGTGCTCGCACAACAGGGCCACCTCCATGGGGCCACGGCACAGCATGGCCAGGGCACGCAGGCATTCGGAGTTGTTCCACGGCGCGGGCAGCGCCACCCAGGCCTTGAGCTGGAAGCGGTAGCGGCAGTCCACGCCCTGCTGCTGCAGATCGTCCAGCGCCCGCTCCAGCGTATGCGACGTCGCCACCTGCTGGCGCACCGTCCAGTCCATGAGGAAGACGGCCGCCCGGTCCAGCATGTCGATCAGGTCGGACAGCGTGAAATTCATGTCCAGATAGGTTGCCAGGCGCTGCTGCGTGCGCTCCAGGTGCTGCCCCTGGGGCACTCCACCCACGTAGACCACGCAGGGCATCCACCCTGCAGCCTCGGGCGCGGGCATGTTGCCATCGACGACCAGCACCTGGGCGCTGACCAGGGGCACCTGCCGCCAGCCGCGCAGCGACTTGCGGGACGCCACGGCGAACAATGCCTCGAAACGCTGCTTGAGCAGAGGAGACCACAGCTCGGCAGCCAGGCCGATCTCGTCTGTAGTGCGAGCCATCTTTGACACCTCACCGGATAGGAACTGAAATGGACAAACCAGATTCGCCCGTGACAGAACATCGGCGAAGACTGATATTTTGGATAGTTTTTACACATTACTCACTTGATTTAATGTGAACTTTTCTATTTAGACCAACGCCGCCACAGTACGGACCAGAGTGGCCGCGAGATTTGTCGCCGAATTCCAAGGGTGCTTACACCTGGCCTGATGGCCACGATCCCCGAAGCGGTATGCTCCCGCTTCCCTCACTTTCACGCCTTTCCCCGCGCAACGCACCCATGTCCGCAGGACTCAATCTGGCCCAGCTCCAGGCCGTCCACTACACCGAAGGCCCCTGCCTGGTCCTGGCCGGCGCGGGCTCGGGCAAGACACGCGTGATCACGCACAAGATCGGGCGCCTGATCGAGATGGGCATGGCGCCGCGCCGCATCGCGGCCATCACCTTCACCAACAAGGCCGCAGCCGAAATGCGCGAGCGCGCGGCCGGCCTCATCGGCCGCCAGGCCAAGGACGTGCTGGTGTGCACCTTCCACGCCCTGGGCGTGCGCATGGTGCGCGAGGACGGCCATGTGCTGGGCCTCAAGCCCCAGTTCAGCATCCTGGATGCCGAAGACGTGACGGGCATCCTCAAGGACTGCTCGGGCGGCACCACCGACCTGGCCACGGCGCGCCAGTGGCAGTGGACCATCAGCAACTGGAAGAACGCCGGCTGGGACAGCCGCAAGGCCCTGGCCATGGCCCAGGACGACAACGAGCGCAGCACGGCGCTGATCATGCAGCGCTACGAAGAGCGCCTGACCGCCTACCAGAGCGTGGATTTCGACGACCTGATCGGCATGCCCATGCGCCTGCTCAAGAACCACATCGAGGTGCGCGAGAAATGGCAGCGCCTGCTGGGCCATGTGCTGGTGGACGAATACCAGGACACCAACGCCACGCAGTACGAGCTGCTCAAGATGCTGGTTGGCAGCCGCGCCCACTTCACCGCCGTGGGCGACGACGACCAGAGCATCTACGGCTGGCGCGGCGCCACGCTGGACAACCTCAAGAAGCTGCCGGTGGAGTTCCCGCAGCTCAAGGTGATCAAGCTGGAGCAGAACTACCGCTCCACCTCGGCCATCCTGCGCGCGGCCAACAACGTCATCCAGCCCAACCCCAAGCTCTATCCGAAGACGCTGTTCTCGGAGCTGGGCGAGGGCGAGCCCGTGCGCATCGTGGACTGCGACACCGAGGAGCACGAGGCCGAGCGCGCCGTCGCCCGCATCCAGAGCCTGCGCGCGGCCAGCAACCCGCCGCCGGACTGGAAGGATTTCGCCATCCTCTACCGCGCCAACCACCAGGCCAAGCCCTTCGAGAAGGCCTTGCGCAAGGCCAGCATTCCCTACAAGGTCTCGGGCGGCACCAGCTTCTTCGACCGCGCCGAGATCAAGGACCTGTGCGCCTGGTTCCGGCTGTGGATCAACAACGACGACGACCCCGCCTTCCTGCGCGCCATCGGCACGCCCAGGCGCGGCATAGGCCACACCACGCTGGGCAAGCTGGGCGAGTTTTCCTCGCAGCACAAGCTCAGCATGTTCGGCGCCCTGTTCGCGCACATGCTGGAAGCGGCCCTGCCCAAGAAGGCGCATGACAGCCTGCTGGAGTTCGGCCGCTACATCAACGACCTCGAGTACCGCGCCCGCCACACGCTGGGCGCCGAGCAGTCGCGCGGCTTCATGCTCGACTGGCTCAAGGAGATCGGCTACGAGCAGTACCTCTACGACAGCGAGGACAGCGAATCGGTCGCCGCCGCGCGCTGGAGCAACGTGCTGGAGTTCTGCGACTGGATGTCCCAGCGCGCCGGTGGCCAGATCGAGGATGCGGCGGGCACGACCACGCACACCGAGGTCAAGAGCCTGCTGGAAGTGGCGCGCAACATCGCCCTGCTGTCCACCATCAGCGAGCGCGAGAAGGAGCAGGACATGGTCATCCTGTCCACCCTGCACGCCTCCAAGGGCCTGGAATGGCCGCATGTGATGCTGGTGGGCGTGACCGAGGGCATGCTGCCCTTCAAGCTCGACGACGACAACGGCCGCCAGCAGAAGGTCAGCGACGAAACCGCACAGCGCCTGCAGGAAGAGCGCCGCCTCATGTACGTGGGCATCACGCGCGCCCGGCGCTCGCTGGCCGTGAGCTGGACCAAGCGCCGCAAGAAGGGGCGCGAGATGGTCTCCACCCTGCCCAGCCGCTTCATCAAGGAAATGGGCCTGGACGCCGCCACCTCGCGCGAGGACCCGCGCGAGAAGCTGCGCCAGCTGCGCGCCGAGTTCGCCCTCAAGGCACAGCAGTCCACGCCCGCCGACTCCTGATTCCAGAAAGACACCGCATGCGTTTTTACCGCCCCGTTCTCAGCCTGGCGCTGGTGGCCGTGACCACCGCCTGCTCCAGCACGGACCTGCAGACCACCACCGGGCCCACCCTCCAGGCCGCGCCCAAGGCCGCCCGCGCTGCCACCGCCCTGCCACACGCCCCATGCCCCGGCGACGAGGAGATGAAGGACAGCCAGCTGCAGGGCGAATGGACGGGAACCGTCGAAGGCCAGTCCCAGCCCGTGCGCCTGCAGCTGGGGCCGCACCCCCAATGGAAGGGCAACGTCAAGGGCACGATCGCGCGCGGCGCAGACACCCGCCCCATGGTCGGCGACGTGGCCGATGACCACATCACGCTGGAAGAAAGCGCCGACGGCAAGCGCATCACCGCCACCTGGCTGGGCGATGTCGTCGAAGGCAGCTGCGCCCGCGAGATCCGCGGCAACTTCATCGAAGGCGACGATGCGGCGCCCCGGCCCTTCGTGCTGCGCAAGCTCGCGCCGTGACCGCCCCCCGAGCCTGCACACGAGTCCCCTGCTCCCTCTTCACTCAATTCCCCCTTACTCTTCGCTCCTTCCATCACCGGACCCAAGCCATGACGACTCCTACACACCTGGATCGCCGCAAGCGCCCAAGCCGCACGCCGACACCCCTGCAGTGGGCCCTGGCCATGGGACTGGGCGCCACGCCCTGGCTCGGCGCCCAGGCGCAGACCGCGCCCCGCCCCCTGTCCGAGGACGCCTGGCGCCAGTGCGCCGCCACCACGGACAACCAGTCTCGCCTGGCCTGCTTCGACACCTGGGCACAGCAGCAGCAGCCGCTGACCGCGCCGCCGGCCACCGGCTGGAGTGCTCCGGCCGCCAGCGCCGCAGCCGATCCTGGCGCCCTGCCCACGCCCGCCCCCGTGGTGACGGCCGACAGCGGCCAGGGCCTGGCGCTGCCCACCACCCCCACCAACGGCGGCTGCCGCGACCCGCGCTACAGCGAGCTGTCGCGCTACTTCGAGCTGGAACCGGGCAGCGACTGCGGCACCTTCAGCTTCCGCGGCTACCGGCCCATGTCCGTGTCCGTGGTGACGGCCGACCATGTCAACCGGCAGCCCACCACGCCCGGCAAGGACCCTGCGCAGTCGCAGCCCTACAAGACCGAGGAAATGCGCGTGCAGCTGTCCGTGCGCACCAAGGTCGCCCAGGGCCTGCTGACCAGCAGCACCTCGGCGGGCAAGGATTCGCTGTGGGTCGGCTACACCCAGCAGTCGTACTGGCAGCTGTTCAGCCCCGCCATCTCGCGGCCCTTCCGCAACACGGACCACGAGCCCGAGATCTTCTACGTCTACCCCACCGATGCCCGGCTGCCCTTCGGCTGGCGCTGGCGCTACAGCGGCGTTGGCCTGGTGCACCAGTCCAACGGCCAGAGCGATCCGCTGTCGCGCAGCTGGAACCGCTGGTATCTGATGACCGGCTTCGAGCTGGACAACCGCTGGCAGCTGCACGCCAAGGCCTGGCAGCGCATCCGAGAAAGCGCCGAGCACGACGACAACCCGCGCATCCAGGACTACATAGGCCGGGGCGAGGTGAAACTGGGCTGGAACGTCAATGCGCAGAACTATCTGGGCTTCACTGCGCGCGGCTCGCTGGGCCAGGGCCGCGGCTCCGGCCGCGTCGAATGGCTGCGCACCCTAGGCGAAGGATGGAACGGTGGCAAGAGCAATTTGCGCCTGCATGTCCAGCTTTTCAGCGGATACGGTGACAGCCTGATCGATTACAACTACAAGCGCACCGTGCTCAGCGTGGGCTTCAGTCTTCTGGACTTCTAGAAGACCGGCCCTCGCCGGGCACGCTTTGCCGCTTGCCCTTCGCGGGGAAGCCCCGCCCCGCTGGCTGCATTGCCAGCGGCCGGGGCCATGCGTCAGAATGCGCCGATGCCCCGGGCCTTTTCAGGCAGGCCCGGAACCCGCCCCAGAACGAACCGCGGAGGTCCGCCATGGATTTGCAATACCAGCTCAAGGCCGGCAGTTACTGCCTGTACGACATGCGCGAGACGCCCAGTGCCATCACGGGCGAGCGCCGCTGCCGGCTCAGGACCGAGCTGGTGGCCATTGCCTTCGACCTGGTCACGGGCCAGGTCCATGAGCATGGCTCGCCCACGCGCATCCATGCCTGGGCGCTGTGCACGCGCAGGCGGCTGCGCGCGGCCGGCGACTGGGACCAGGCCGACAGCATCGTCGTGGTCTCCGGGCCCCTGCCGGTGGATGAGATCAACAAATGCCTGGGCATACGCGGCTACTGCCGCCGCATGTTCCAGCGCCTGGCCAGCCTGCCGCACGGCAAGCTGCAACCCCACGCGCATGCGCACGCTCATGGTGCCCACGGCGCCTACGGAGCTTACGGCGCCCATGCAGGCCGGCACCAGTCCCATCAGGGTCAGCAACGGCGGGCCGCCTGAAAGCCCGCGCGCGCCCGGCACCCCCTCACTCGGGACCCAGGTCCTCTTCCCCTTCTTCATCGTGCGGCTCGGCATGCTTGACGATGGTCACAGGCAGCCGGCTGTTGCGTGCCACCTCGCGCGAGACCGAGCCGATCAGCACGCGCCGCAGGCCCCCCTGGCCCAGTGCGCCGATGATGATCTGCTCGCAGCCCGTGCTCTCGGCAATGTCGGCCAGCGCGGCGGCGGGCTCGCCCAGGCCGATCTCCACCTCGTAGGAAATGCCGGCCGCCCGCACCAGGGCCACGGCCGGCGCCACCAGGTGCATGCCGGCGTCCACGCTGGCGGCGGCAATCATGTCCGAGTCCTGCGTGGCCAGCTCAAACAGCGAGGCTTCCTGCTGCACATGGGCCAGCACGAAATGCGCCTGCAGGCCCTGGCGCACCAGGGAGATGGCGTGGTGCACGGCATCCAGCGAGGGCTCGGACCCATCGACGGCAATCATGATCTTCAGCATGCGGACCTCCTTTTTTGTAGCTGGCGAATCGCAACCACCCCAGTGTAGACGCGGGCCGGCTAAGCCAGACGGGCTCCGGGGACAGTCCCGGCGCGTCCGACACGCACATGCGGCCATCTGGGACAATGGAGGGCTATGCTGCAATTCGACCTGCTCAAGACCGATCCCTCCAGCCACGCGCGCCGCGGCCAGCTCACGCTCAACCACGGCGTGGTGCAGACACCCATCTTCATGCCCGTGGGCACCTATGGCACCGTCAAGGGCGTGATGCCGCGCAGCCTGCAGGAGATGGGCGCGCAGATCATCCTGGGCAACACCTTCCACCTGTGGATGCGCCCGGGGCTGGACATCATGCAGAGCTTCGGCGGCCTGCACGGCTTCGAGAAGTGGGACAAGCCCATCCTCACCGACTCGGGCGGATTCCAGGTCTGGAGCCTGGGCGCCATGCGCAAGATCACCGAGGAAGGCGTGCACTTCGCCAGCCCGGTCAACGGCGACAAGCTGTTCATGTCGCCCGAAGTCAGCATGCAGATCCAGACCGTGCTGAACTCGGACATCGTCATGCAGCTGGACGAATGCACGCCCTACGAGACCAACGGCCACAAGACCACCGAGGCCGAGGCGCGCAAGAGCATGGAGATGAGCCGCCGCTGGGCCAAGCGCTCCAGCGACGAGTTCCAGCGCCTGGGCAACCCCAATGCGCTGTTCGGCATCGTGCAGGGCGGCATGTACGAGAACCTGCGCGAGGAATCGCTGCAGGCCCTGGTCGAGATGGACTTCCCCGGCTACGCCGTGGGCGGCGTCTCGGTGGGCGAGCCCAAGGACGAGATGCTGGCCATCATGGCCCACACGCCCCACCGCCTGCCGGCCCACAAGCCGCGCTACCTGATGGGTGTGGGCACACCCGAGGACCTGGTGCAGGGCGTGGCCGACGGCGTGGACATGTTCGACTGCGTCATGCCCACGCGCAATGCGCGCAACGGCACCATCTTCACGCGCTATGGCGACCTGAAGATCCGCAATGCACGCCACAAGACCGACCACCAGCCGCTGGACCCCAGCTGCACCTGCCATGCCTGCGCAGGCACCAGCGGCGTGAGCTGGGAGCAAGGCGGACGCGACGGCTTCTCGCGCGCCTACCTGCACCACCTGGACCGCTGCGGCGAGATGCTGGGCCCCATGCTCACCACCATCCACAACCTGCACTACTACCTGAACCTGATGCAGGAAGTGCGCAATGCGCTGGAGGCGGGCAACTTCACTGAAATGCGCGCACGCTTCAAGGCCGAGCGCGCCCGGGGCGTCTGACGCCCCTCAGCCGATTGCTCGAGTCGCTCAGATCGCTCAGGTCGCCAGGTCCTTGAGCGACCAGGACACGCCGGTCTCGAAGCCGGCGCGCATCTCGTCGGCCACGCGCTCCAGCTCGTCCAGAAACAGCCGCATGGCGGCTGCCTTGGTGTAGCCGATGCGCTGGTACAGGCAGCCGGGCAGCTGCGCACCTGCGTCATGCAGGGGCCGCCAGAGCAGGCGGCCGGCCGCCACATCCTCGGCCACGTTGTCGGGCACCAGGAATCCCAGGGCCGTGCTGCCGGCCACCAGGCGCCGCACCATGGGCACGGAGCTGGTCTCCACCAGCGGCCGCTGCTGGTGCAGGGCCGCGCTGTCCATCTGCTCCAGCATGCTGCGCAACTCCATGCCCGGCGCCATCAGGATCAGCGGATAGTCCACGCAATCGCGCAGGCGCAGCAGGCGCGGCTCGGTGGCCAGCGGATGGCCGGGGGCCATCACCGCGCCCAGCGGCTGGGGCCAGGCGCGCACCTCCTGCACGCCGGGCGGCGGCGGGCGGCGCAGGCAATAGGCCACATCGATCTCTCCCTGCGCCACGCCGCGCAGCAATTCCTCGCCCGTGCCCGAGCGCACGCTGAAGGTGATGCCCGGATAGCGCCCGTGCAGGCTGGCGATCACCAGGGGCAGCAGGTACTCGGCCGTGGCATGGGACACGCCCACGCGCACATGGCCCCGGCGCAGGGCGCGCAGGTCCTCCACCTGGGCCAGCGCGTTGTCGAAGTCACGCTGGCTGCGCCGCACGGCCGCCAGCATCAGCTCCCCGGCCGTTGTCAGCTGCATGCCGCGCGGCAGGCGGTCGAACAGCGGCACGCCGACCTGGGCCTCCAGATTGAGGATTTGCTGGTTCACGGCGGCCGCCGTCAGGTGCAGCGTGACGGCGGCCTTGCGCACCGAGCCACGGCGCGCCACCTCGTCAAAACAGCGAAAGGCCTGGGAGATTGCGGGCATGGCGTGGAGTGTAAATTTTTATCTGACACCTCATCCAAAACAAACAGCTATTCCTGACGCTTGCGACTGCCTAGAGTGGCGCTCATTCCCGGCCTCCTTTGAAAGCAGCCCATGGCAAGCACCGTAGACCAAGTCACCCAGCGCCGCCGCGGCGTCGGACTCATCGCCCACGACCCCGCCCTCTCGGCCGGCGGCTACACCCTGATCGCGCCGCAGACGGCCGACGGCCATGTCTACCTGGTGGACATCGAAGGCCGCGTGGCCCATGAATGGAAGCTGCCCGTGCGCGCGGGCCGGCACGCCGTGATCCTGCCCAACGGCAACCTGGGCTACAACGGCAACCACCCCCGCTCGCCAGACCGCTATGCGCCGTGGTCCATGTGGCATGGTGGCGATTTCTACGAGGTCACGCCGCAGGGCGAGATCGTCTGGCGCCACGAGGACCCGGACCACCACCATGACGCGCAGTGGCTGCCCAACGGCCATCTGCTCTACGCCGCCTGCGCGCCCGTGCCTGCGGGCTTTGCCGAGCGCGTGCCCGGCGGCACCGCGCACGGGCCCGGCGAGGTGATGTACGGCGACGTGATCCGCGAAGTGGACCGCAGCGGTCGCCTGGTCTGGGAATGGAAGGCCTGGGAGCATCTGGCGCCCGAGGACTTCCCTATTCACCCGGGCTTCGGCCGCTACCACTGGCCGCTGGTCAACGGCCTGGGCGTGAGGGCCGACGGCAGCGTGCTCATGAGCCTGCGCACCACCTCCGGCATCATTGCCGTGGACAAGGCCAGCGGCGCGGTGAAGCTGCACATTCCGCCCTCCGTGGTCTCGCACCAGCATGCGCCCGTGGCGCTGGACAACGGCCACATCCTGGCCTTCGACAACGGCAACTTCCGCGAAGGCGCCCATGTGGCCTTCTCGCGTGTGGTGGAGATCGATCCTGCCGACCACCGCGTGGTCTGGAGCTACCAGGACGAGATGGTCAACGCCTTCTACACCGCCTTCATGGGCAATGCCCAGCGCCTGTGGAACGGCAACACCCACATCACCGAATCGGCCACGGGCCGGCTCTTCGAGGTCACGGCTGCGGGGGAGGTGGTCTGGGAATACATCCTGCCCTGGTTCGCCGAGTACCCCGATGCCGCAGCGCGCCGCACCGGCCCCGGACGGCTCAACAGCGTGTTCCAGACCTGGCGCTACCACGCGGACCAGCTGCCCTGGCTGGGTGCCGCCGGGAGGCTGTCATGAGCCTCAACCGCAGGCAACTGGCGGCCTGGATGCTGGGCGCGCCCTGGCTGTCACCGGCAGCCCGTGCGTCCACGGCTGGAGCCGACGCCTGGCCCAGCCAGCCGCTGACCGTGGTCGTGCCCTTTTCGCCGGGCGGCAGCGTGGACGTGGCCGCGCGCCTGGTCATGCCGCGCCTGGCGGAGCGGCTGCGCCAGCCCGTGGTCATAGAAAACACCGTGGGCGCCTCGGGCACCATCGCCACCCAGCGGGTGATCAAGGCCAGGCCGGACGGTCATACCGCGCTGTTCGGCGTGGCCAGCTGCGTGCTCATTGCACCTCTGGTGTCGCCAGAGCGCTTCCGGTATGACGGCCTCAGGGAACTGCTGCCCGTGGCGCCCGTGGCCTCTTCGGCCTTCGTGCTGGCAGGCCGCCCCGACCTGCCGGCCACCACGGCGGCCGAACTGGTGCAGTTGTCGCGCCAGCAGCCGGGCCGGCTGACCGTGGGCACCGATGGCGTGGGCACCAGCCTGCACCTGACCGCCGAAATGCTCCAGCAACAGGCCGGCCTGTCATGGACGCATGTGCCCTACAAATCCGGCCCGCAGGCGCTGACCGAGCTGGCGGGCGGGCAGATCGACCTGGCCGTGCTGCCCGTGGCCCTGGTCCAGTCCTTCGTGCGCGAAGGCAAGCTGCGCGGCCTGGGCGTGACCTCGCGCCTGCGCGCCGCCACCTTGCCGCAGACTCCCAGCCTGCAGGAAACGCCGGTCTGGCAGTCCTTTGATGTCGAGGCCTGGCAGGGCCTGCTGCTGCCGGCCCGCACCGACGCCCGCATCGCAGAGCGCCTGGCCCGGGAAACCGCAGCCGTGCTGGCCGAGCCGGATCTGGTGCGCAAGCTCGCCGACGCCGGCTTCAAGCCCATGACCATGGAGCAAGCCCAGTTCATTGCACACCTGGAGAGGGAGAGAAAGCTGCTGGAGGCCACGGTGCACGCCGCCCGCCTGCAAGGCACAGGCTGACCCGGCCAGGCGCTGCTTGCGGTGCTACTGCAGGGCGCCAGGCGAGACAAACAAGAGGTCGGCCATCTGCACCAGGGTCCGGCCCCGGGTCAACGGGTAGGAGGGCGAAGGAGACAACGCGCGCGGCTGCAGCCGGAAAAAGGCCTTGCCGCCACAGCGCTGGCCCAGCATCTCGAACTCGGCGCCTTCCAGGCGGCAGTCCACCTGCAGGCCCGGTGCGGGCTCATGGGCGATGCCAGACAGCTGCGACAGGCGCTGCAGCGCATCGGGCTCGGGCAGCACGGTGGTTTCGGCACTGCCATCGACATGCTGGACATGCACGGGCCGGCCAGCCAGGACCTTGAGCGGATACACCAGTTCCAGGCCTGCCCGCCCGGCGCGCAGGCCCCGCTGCAGGCCGCCGTCGACATCCCCCTGGGCACGCGCCCAGCACGTGAAGCTCAGTCCGCGCGCCGAACCCACGATGCGCACGCGCCAGGCCAGGCTCAGCTCCTCGCAGTCCACCACCGTTTCGTAGAAGGCCTCGAAGCGGCCGGCCCGCTCGCGCAGGCTCAGTTCGCCCGCGCCATGCACACAGCGGTCACCTTGTCCGTCGCGCGCCACAAAGGCCATGGAGCGCAGGATGTCGACGCCGCCATAGCGGACATTGCGCAGGCCGCCGTCGGCCAGTTCGGCGCGGAGCGGGCCGGCCTGCAACTGGCGGGGGCCGGACTGCAGATGCCTATCCCAGCCTTGCGCAGACACCACGATGCCAGCGCCCTCGGGCCCGTTGCCGGCGATTTCAGCGAACCATTGGTTCATATTTGCACCCTTGTCCATTCCGAGCATGGATGCCGATGCTATGGACGATCGGTGCGCATGAATAACGATGTTTTCTGTCACCCGTCGTGAGCTGCACTCACAAGCGGTCAGGCATTCCGGCATCAGTCCGGGGGGCCGGGGCGCCGCTCAAGGCCTGCGGGGCCTGCTGCGGCTCCAGCACCGTGCAGTTGCGGCCCTGGGCCTTGCCACGGTAAAGCGCCGCATCGGCACGCGCAATGGTCGCCTCCACCGACTCGCCCGCGCGGTACTGCGCGGCGCCCAGCGTGCAGGTGACGCGGGCGCCCTCGCCCAGGGTCTGCGTCCACGGGGCTTCGGCAATGCGCAGGCGCAGGCGCTCCAGCAGTTCGCCGGCCTGGGCGAGGTCGGTGTCGGGCAGCACCAGCAGGAACTCCTCACCGCCATAGCGGCCCACGCCATCGGCACTGCGCAGCTGCGACTTCAGCAGCGTTCCGAAGGCGCGCAGCACGCGGTCGCCGCCCTCATGGCCAAAGCTGTCGTTGATGCGCTTGAAGTGGTCTATGTCCAGCAGCGCCACGCACAGCACCGTGCCACGGTCGTGGGCGGCGGTGCGCACCTCGTGCAGCCGCTCGATCACGCCCCGGCGGTTGCTGACGCCGGTCAGGTCGTCATGGCGCAGCAGGGCCTCGATCTGCGCCAGCGCCGTGGCCAGCTTGTCATTGGCGATGCCCAGCCGGTACTGCATGCTGCGAAAGAAGGTGGCCTGCACGCTGCAGCGCACCACGGCACCGAGCACCACGCCGAAGGCCAGCAACTGGCCTGCAGCCGTGTCCGTGGTCATGCGCATCAGCGGCCCCCGCCAGAGAATGATGGCCGCCACGGCGATGAGCGTGCCTATCCAGGTCAGCCAGAAGCTCGTGCGGCTGCGCGCCAGGAAACCGTCGGCGCTGAAGGCGATCAGCATCACCATGGACTGGAACGCCAGCGCAGGGGCGGCCATGACCATGCCCAGCACGCCGATGATGGACACCAGCTGGTGCGTGAGAAACATGCCGGGATCGCGCAGCCTGTGGCACCAGTCGCTGGCATAGGCCCAGGTGATGAAGCCCATGCCCGCCGCCACCCACAGGCCATAGCCCAGCACAACGGCCCAGGGCGCATAGCCGGACCAGGCATGGCCCAGAAACAGCAGCAGCGCATAGATATGGCTGACCAGCACGGAGATGTGCAGTTGCCAGGTGCGGCGCTTCCAGCGCTCCAGGTGCAGCGCCTCGTCCACCAACGGCGACGCCGGCTTCGGCCCCCACAGGAGACGGTCCGGGAAATTCCGAGAAATGGAGGAAAGCACGGGCATGCAAAGAAGCGCGGCGGGCCGGCGGCCCTCATGGGCGCCCATTGTGACCGCATCCGGGAAATCCCGGGGATTGCATCCTTCTCGCCTAGGAGGTACGTGGCGGCCGCACGTCCTCGGCCACCACGATCTGGTTGCGCCCGCAGGCGCGGCCATGCGCGAGGGCCGCTTCGGCACGCTGCACCAGCCGCTCCGAGGTTTCGCCCGCCTGGAACTCCGCCACGGCCAGGGTCAGGGTCAGCGGGTCCTTGTCAGGGTCGGGGATGGGCTTTTCGCTCCAGTGCTGCTGGCGCACGCCCTCGCGCACGCGCTGCAGCGCCCAGACGGCCTGGACGGAGGCGGTATCCGGCATCACCAGCATGAAGGTGTCATCGCGGTAGCGGCCTATGCCGTCCACCGTGCGCAGGTGCGTGACCAGCAGGCCGCTGAGCATGAGCAGCACCCGCTCCTGCAGCGATGGTCCCTTGTGCGGCGGGTGCACGCCCGCACGCTCCACCCAGGGGTCCAGCTCCAGCAGCACCACGCAAAACGGTTCGGGCTTGCGCGCATGGCGCTCGCGCAGGCCATCGACGGCATCCATCAATCGCGAGTAGTTGGCCACGCCGGTCAGCGTGTCGCGCCCCGTGGGCAATTGCAGCGAGCCCACGCGGGTCTGCAGCTGCTGCACATCGTCGGCCAGCTGGCCGCAGTAGCTGGACAGCTGCGCCAGCTCCTCGGTGTACTGGCGCTGCATGCGGCTCAGTGCCTGCCACAGGGCCAGCGCATGCACGGCCAGCGGCAGCAGCACGCTGGCCAGCCACAGAATGCGCACGGCGACCGAGCCCGGTGCCATCTGCGGCATGGGCCTGGCCACCACCACGGCGCAGAGCATGGCCAGCATGGCGCACAGCAGCACGATCTGGCCTGCGGGCAAGTGCAGCGCCTGCTCGCGCTCGCCATCCCAGGGCAGCCAGGCGATGGCGGCCAGCCACAGCAGGGCAGAGGCCCAGGCCAGCGATGGCTGCCAGGCCGCCAGCAGCAAGGCCATCGTGGCCTGTATCCAGCCGTGGCCGCGCAGCGTCCGGGTCAGCGGCAGGCCGGCTGTATGGCAGCGCCAGACCCAGGCCATGCCGGCCAGGGCCGACAGCGCGGAGTAGGCCGCCCAGGCTTTCCATGAAGAAGGGCCGGCCAGCACATGGCCGGCCAGCAGGGCAGCCCCCACGGCCCAGGCCGCCAGGGGAAGAAGATGGGCGGACGCGCCGGCCGGTGGGTGGGCGGGCTGCGCTGGCGTGTGTTGTGGGGGATACGGCAGCTGGCGTGACATGGCATCCTCGCTGAAGACATCTGCGCCCCGGCCGAGCGCGCAAGCCATGGTGTACCACAACCCCGCGCAGCTTCAAGGGTCTTGCCGGCCCCGGCCGACACCGCCACAGCCGCCGCCAGGGCAGCTTCCGGCGGGCTCAGCCAGACTCAACCCGGTGCAGGCCCGGCCTCCTGCACGGGAGGCACGGCAGGCGCAGCAGACGTGGAAGGCAGCACGGCTCCCGGCTTCCTGCGGTTGCCATCGGCCTGCGTGCCGCAGCTGTGGCAAAAGTGCACAAAGGCGCTCTTGCGGGTATTGCAGCTGCCGCAGCGGTCGAACAGGCCTATGCCGCAGTGGGGGCAGAAATCGATGGCGCCGTCCTTCAGGTCCACGGGGCGCTCGCAGCCCGGGCATACGCCCTTGGCCAGGCGGGCCAGGGCCACGTCGTAGCCCAGTTCCTGGCGCCGCTGCGTCTCGGGCAGTGACTCCTGCTGCTTTTGCCGCTCCAGGTAGCGGTTCAGGCCCAGAATGGCCGCGCGCCCCAGCAGCACCGTCACCACGATGCCGACCACATAGCGCACGTAGCCGCCGTAGTCGGGCAGGTAGGGCACGAGTTCGACGAAGAAGGCGAACAGCGCAAAGAAGATGAAGCCCCAGACAAAGGGCCACCAGGTGCTCTTGCGCTGTTTGGCGAACAGCCAGCCGGCCACCAGCAGCAGGGGCAGGGTCAGCGCCAGGCGGTAGAGGAAGACGCGCAGCTCGATGGCGCGCATCTCCTTGCGCCAGGCCTCCATGGCACCGTCGCGCAGACCGTCCCACTGGCGGTTGGCCGCGTCCAGGCGCTGGCGTGCCTGCAGGCTGGCGTCCTGCAGCCGCTCCACGGAGGCGCGTGCGGTGTTCTCTTCCTGCTTGATGGCATCCAGCGCCTGGGTGCGCGACAGCAGCTCGCTGTCCTGCTCGGGCCGGGCCGTGGCGCGGCGCGTGGCCACCCAGTTGTCGAAGGTCTCGCGCGCCGAGCGGTAGCGCGCCTGCGTGGCCTGGTACTTGAGGCGCGCGTTCTGCAGCGCCGTCTCCGCCTTGTCGTGATCGGCATCGGCGGCCTTGATCTCGGCCTTGACGGGCTCGGCCGCAGCGGGTGCGATGAGGTCCTCCACCGTGCGCGGCGACTCGACCTGGGGCAGGTCCCCCACCACCAGGCCGCCCAGGCCGATGAGGAACGAGGCGAACACCACCGCCACCAGCCACAGGCCTCGGCGGAACCATTTTTCGGGCAGACGCAGGGCCTTGCTCATGGGGAAACTCCTGTTTCAGTGGCCTGCGGCCGAGGAAGACCGCAGGCGGAGGAAAAGCCGGTCCGGCTCAGGGCAGCACGCGCACCGGACCCGCCAGCTGGCTGCGCTGCAGCCATTGCGTCACCGACTCCACGGTCACGGTCTCTATGCGGCTGGCATACCGCTTGTCGTTGGGATGGTCGTCGAAGGCGATGTTGGCAGCCGTCACGCGCCCGCCCAGCCGCGACAGCGCGCGGATGACCAGCACGCCGGGCTCGTAGCCCTTGAACTGCAGCCAGGCCTGGGCCTGCTCGCGCCGCTGCACCGTGGCCGGCTCCATGGCGGCGGCCAGGGTTTCCGTGGCCCACTGGTTGGACTGCTGGTAGCGCTGGCCCCAGGCATAGCTGACCATGCTGTAGGGCTCGTGCTGCAGGCGCAGCACGGTCTGGGGCTGGGTCAGAAAGGTCCACAGCGCCTGCTGCACGGCGGGCGTGGGCACCTGAACGCCGGCCTCGTAGCGCCACAGGTCGTCCAGAAAGAACTCGCCCAGGCCCTGGCGGTAGACATGGCCGCCTGCCGTGCCGCATTCGTTGAGCTTGTGCGCCACGCGCCAGGGGCCCTCGGGGGTCCTGTAGGCCCAGCCGTAGTGCGAGTAGTGCAGGTCGTACTTGCCCAGGTCCTGGCCCACACGCGCCAGCAGCACGACGCGGGTGCCGTTCTTCGCATATTCGGCATCCAGCGCCTGGGATGTGCGCTGGGCCAGGTCCAGCCCCTTTTGCAGGGATTGGGGGGTGAGGGGCTTGTCCTCGCAGCTGCGGCCTGCATGGGCCGTGCCCAGCGCGGCGGCCAGCAGCAGCACCAGGCAGGCGGAACGGGCCACAGGGGAAGGGAAAAGAGGCGGTTTCATGGCGGGCATCACAGGCGTTCGTTGTGCAGCAGGGCCTTGCCCATCTCGTTGGGAATGAAGGCCAGCACCTTGCCGGCCGCCGAGATGACAACGCCTGCGCCGATCACGCTGCAGGTCACCACCGTGCCCACGGCATAGGCCGAGGCGGAGGCGCCCCGCCCCACCACTTCCACGCTGGCCTGGGCGCCGTCGGAGGCACGCTCGAGCAGATAGACCGTGCCCGTGGCCGAGGCCTGCACCGCCTTCACGGTCAGCACCGCGCCGCCCACCGACAGCGCGGCCGGCAAGGCCACCACGGCGCCAGCGGCCGTCGAAGCCACCGAAGCCGTACCCACCACGGAGGCCACCGGCAACATGGACAAGGCCACCGAGGCCTCGCTCTGGGCGCGGGCAGGCGCCATGGCCAGGGCTGCGCACAGCGCACCAGCGGTCAGCAGGGCACGCGGCAGGCGTGCGAAAACGGATTGGTTGACCATCATTGCTTGGACTCCTGGAAATGCGGGGAAGGGGTGGACATCACTCGGCGTCGGCCGGTTGCGCGGCCTCGCGGCGGCCATGCATGCGGGCCTGCGCCAGGTCGGCCTCGTGGCGGTCGCGCAGCATCTTGGCCAGCGTGAAGGCGGTGGTGATGAGATAGAGCCAGCTCACGCCCAGGAAGGCCTTGTAGGTCACGTTGATGTCCATGCTCACCAGCCCCCAGCCGGTCAGCGCCATGGACACGGCAAAGCCGCCCCAGACCACCAGCTTCCACATGGGCGTGTCGCCTGCGCCGCTGCGGCCGCCCTCGTTGTCCCGCACGAACTTGGCCAGCACGAAGGCGGCCGAGAGGCAGAACACATAGCCCATCACCATGAAGGCCTGCTCCAGCTGCTCGCCGGGCAGCCACGCCAGGCCGATGGCGCACAGCGAGACCGCAATGCCGAACGACACCCACACCTGCAGTTGCCAGGCCCGGGTATCACGCTGAACGACGATGGGAGAAGAGGACATTTGCCGAGGTGCCCCTCAAGGGCATTGGTTGAACACGGGACGCATGGTGCCCAGACGTAACTTGCGTGTCTGCATTCAACCGTAACAGTGGCCAGACACAGGCCATCGAGTATCTTCAAACGGTACTTTTCAAGTTTTTGACTGTTGTTTACACCCCAAAAAGTTCCTGCATGTGACACCAGCACACAGGGCATCGGGCACGGCACCTGGGCGACAGGAACCCTGCGGCGCGCCACAGACAATGCGCCCACCCCGGCTGCAGTGCAGCGGGCAATCGCACGTTCGCCACGCTGATTGATGGAGATCTCCCATGACCAAACCCTTTGACCTCGTCGTCCACGGCGCCACCGGCTTCACGGGCCGGCTGGTGGTGGAGTACCTGCTCAGGCGCTACCCCGCAGGCAGCGGCCTGCGCTGGGCCATGGGCGGGCGCAATGCCGCCAAGCTCGCGGCCGTGCGCGACGAGCTGGGCGCGCCCGCTGATACCCCGCTGGTGGTGACCGACACCGGCAATCCCGCAAGCCTGCAAGCGCTGATGGAGCAGACCCGCCTGGTGCTGACCACGGTGGGCCCCTACCAGCTCTACGGAAACGAACTCGTGGCCGCCTGCGCCAGCGCCGGCGTGGACTATGTGGACCTGTGCGGCGAGCCAGCGTGGATGCGCCAGATGATCGATGCCCACGAGGCCGCAGCCCGGGCCAGCGGCGCGCGCATCGTGTTCTCCTGCGGCTTCGACTCCATTCCCTTCGACCTGGGCGTGTTCATGCTGCAGCGAGAGATGCAGGCCCGCTTCGGCCAGCCCGCCCAGCGCGTGCGGGGCCGGGTGCGCAAGATGAAGGGCACGTTCTCGGGCGGCACGGCGGCCAGCCTCAAGGCCACCATGGCGGCGGCCGCCGCCCAGCCGGGCGTGCTGGAGCTGCTGCGCAATCCGTTCTCGCTCACGCCGGGCTTCGAGGGCCCGCGCCAGCCTTCAGGCAGCAAGCCCATGGTGGACGAGGTGCTGGGCCTGTGGGTGGCGCCCTTCGTGATGGCGGCCATCAACACGCGCAACGTGCACCGCTCCAACTTCCTGCTGGGCCATGCCTATGGCGCCGACTTTGTCTACGACGAGATGATGGTCACAGGCGCGGGCGAAAAGGGCGAGGCCCTGGCCAACGCCGTGGCGGCCGACAAGTCGCTGGGCGCGGACGACGGCCCCAAGCCTGGCGAGGGGCCATCGCGCGAAGAGCGTGAATCGGGCTTCTACGACGTGCTGTTCATCGGCACCGACACGGCCGGCCACAGCCTGCGCGTGGGCGTCAAGGGCGACCGCGATCCGGGCTACGGCTCCACGTCCAAGATGATCACCGAGGCAGCCGTCTGCCTGCTGCAGGACGCTCCGGACACGCCCGGCGGCATCTGGACCACGGCGCCCGCCATGGGCAACGCGCTCATCGCCAGGCTCAAGGCCAATGCCGGCCTGAGCTTCACGGTGGAGGAACAGAACCCCTCTTAAGCCGCCAGCAGCCGCAGCACGCGCTCGCGCAGCAGCGCTGGCTGCACATCGGACTGGGCCATGGGCTGGCCCACGTTCAGGCCCACGCGGTTGAACAGGCCACGGCGGAAGGGCCGCACCATGGCGCCGCCCTGCTCGATGCGGCTGAAGTACGAGCCCCAGAGATTGGTCAGCGCCATGGGGACCACGGGCACCTGCAGGCCATCGGCCTGGGCGCGCTCGATGATCTTCATGATGCCGCCACGGAACTCCTGCAGCTGCCCGTCGCGCGTGATGCCGCCCTCGGGGAAGATGGCCAGCAGATCACCCTCGCGCAGCACCTGGGCGGCACGCTCGAACGCAGCCTCGTAGGTGGCGGGGTCCTCCTTCTGCGGTGCAACCGGAATGGCCTTGGCCAGGCGGAACAGCCAGCCCAGCACGGGCACGCGGAAGATGCGGTGGTCCATCAGGAAGTAGATGGGCCGGGGGCTGGCGGCCATGAGCAGCACGGCATCGACAAAGCTCACATGGTTGCAGGCCAGGATGGCCGCGCCGGTGGCCGGAATGTGCTCGTCGCCCTGCACCTTGAAGCGGTACACGAAGCGCGAGGCCACCCAGGCCACGAAGCGCAGCAGGTACTCGGGCACCAGCAAGAAGATGTAGGCCGCCACCACGGCATTGGCAATGCCCGTGATCAGGAACACCTGGGGAATGCTGAAGCCCGCCGCCAGCAGCGCGCCGGCCAGCACGCTGGAGGCGATCATGAACAGCGCGTTGAGGATGTTGTTGGCCGCGATGATGCGTGCGCGGTGCGTGGGCTGGCTGCGCATCTGGATCAGCGCATACATGGGCACGCTGTAGATGCCGGCCGACAGGGCCAGCATGCCCAGGTCGGCCATCACACGCCAGTGCGCGGGCTGGGCAAAAAAGGCACCCACGCCCATCAGCTCGGAGGCCGGCAGCGCGCGCGAGGCAAAGAACAGGTCCACGGCGAACACGCTCATGCCGATGGCGCCCAGCGGCACCAGGCCGATCTCCACATGGCGGCGGCTGAACACCTCGCACAGCAGCGAGCCCGTGCCGATACCCACAGAGAACACCACCAGCAGCAGCGAGGCCACATGCTCGTCGCCATGCAGCACCTCCTTGGCAAAGCTGGGGAACTGGGCCAGGAACACGGCGCCGAAGAACCACATCCAGCTGATGCCCAGCAGCGAGCGGAACACGGCGGGCTGCTCGCGGGCCAGTTGCAGGTTGCGCCAGGTTTCGGTGAAGGGGTTCCAGTTGATGACCAGGTGCGGGTCGGTGGCCGGTGCATTGGGGATGAACTGCGCAAAGATCCGCCCGATCACCGCCAGCGCCAGGCAGGCCACGGCCACCTGCATATGGCCCACCTCGGGCACGGCCACCAGCAGGCCGCCTGCCACGTTGCCCAGCAGGATGGCCACGAAGGTGCCCATCTCCACCATGCCGTTGCCGCCCGTCAGCTCGCGCTCGCTGAGCACCTGGGGCAGGTAGGCGAATTTCACGGGGCCGAACAGCGTGGAGTGCAGGCCCATCAGGAAGACGCAGCCCAGCAGCAGCGGCACATTGGCCTGGATGAAGCCCCAGGCGGCCAGCGCCATGATGGCGATCTCCAGGTTCTTGACCAGGCGGAACATGCGGGTCTTGTCCCACTTGTCCGTCAGCTGGCCCGAGGTGGCCGAGAACAGCAGGAACGGCAGGATGAACAGCGCCCCGATCACCAGCCCCGCCATGGCCGAAGGCAGCCAGGAGACGCTGAGCTGGTAGGTCACCATCACGGTGAGCGCGAACTTGAACAGGTTGTCGTTGGCCGCCCCCGAGAACTGCGTCCAGAAGAACGGCGCAAAGCGCCGCTGGCCCAGCAGGGCGAACTGGTTGGGGTGCTCGTGCGCGGCCGATGGCACGGCGCCGGCCGTTGCGGTGGGGGCAGACGGGCTGCCGGTCTCTTGCTGGAACATCTTGTCTTCCCTCAACGGTTGGTGGCGCCGCCGTGGCCGCACGCATCGGCGCACATTGTGCCCGTACTGGTCATGCGCGCCGTGCCGGCCGCACGCAGCGCGGCGATCACGGGCAGGGCGGCGGCCGCCGCCACCACATGCTTGAGGCTGTGGCCGGACACCAGCCCGGCCGTGGCCTCGAAGACGGCCGCGTCGCCCCACTCCAGCAGCTTGGCCGCGCCATACCAGGCGATCACCACGCCCAGGCGCAGCGCCAGCGCGCCATGGCGCGGCGCCACACAGGCCAGGCCCAGCACTGCCAGCATGCCGCCGCCCTGCACCAGCGCCCAGGGCAGCAGGTTGCCGCCATGCAGCCAGACCAGCACCGAGGCCACGGCGGCGACCAGCATGGCCACCGCGGCGCGCACGGCCACGCGGTCGGCAATGCGCGATTGCAGCGCCAGCCCCAGCATGCCGGCAAAGGCCATGGACATGCCCAGCCGGTCGCCGGCCAGGGTGGCATCGTGGGGTGCCCAGTGGTAGACGGACGAGCCTATGGCCGAACACGCCAGCCCCGTGAAGAACAGCGCGGCCAGCCAGCGCAGGGCCGGCGCCAGCGCCTGGCTACGCCGGTCCAGCAGCAGGCGCGCGCCCGCCACGGCGGCCCAGGCAAAGCCCAGGTTGCTGAGCACATCCAACGCATGGGGCAGCGGCCCCCAGGCGCGCTGGTCGGCAAACGCGTGAAAGTCCTGGGGCTGCGGCACGGCAGGGCCAATCAAGGCGGCCAGCAGCAGCAAGGCAGCGCCCCAGTACAGCGTGCGCAGGGCGGCGGCCGGTGAAATCGATACGGATGGCATGTGTTGCTCCTCGTGAAAAGTGAGGCGGAGTGTGGCGAGCCATCGGCTCTTCCAGCATCGTTTTTCTGCACCCGCCGCGCAAACCAGCACCTCGGGTATCGATAATCGCTACCCATGAGCACCACTGCCGATCTCGTCATCGCCCTCAAGAAGGAACTCAAGGCCGCCCAGATGACCTATGCCGACCTGGCGCGCGCCCTGGGCATGGCCGAGTCCAGCGTCAAGCGCATGCTGGCCAAGGGCGACATGCCGCTGTCGCGCATCGATGCCATCTGCCGCGCGCTGAGCCTGGACTTCGCCGACCTGGCGCGCCGCGTGGCCGACAGCCAGCCGCTGCTGCAGGAGATGACGCCCGAGCAGGAGAACGCCGTGGTCGCCGACCGCAAGCTGCTGCTGATGGCCATCTGCGTGCTCAGCCAGTGGACGCTGGAGCAGATCGTGGCCACCTACCGCATGACCGAGGCCGAAGGCATCCGCTACCTGGCCCAGCTGGACCGCATCGGCATCATCGAACTGCGCCCCGGCAACCGCTACCGGCTGCGCCTGGCCAAGACCTTCCGCTGGCGCGCGCGCGGGCCGGTGATGGAGTACTTCCGCGAGAACGCCGTGCTCGACTACTTCGGCGGCGGCTTCGACCAGCCGGGCGAGGGCATGCTGATGGTGCACGGCTCCATCGGCAGGCATCTGGCGCCCAGCTTCGTGGAACGCATACAGCGGCTGGCGCATGACTTTTCCCAGCAGCACCTGCAGGACCAGCGCCTGCCGCCGGGCCAGCGCGAGGGCTACACCCTGGTGCTGGCCATGCGCAGCTGGGAATTCACGGCGTTCACGGCGCTCCGAAGAGGCACTGTCTGACGGCGGCTGCAGGACGGCAGCCCGCGCTGCAGCGCCTGGCAACAAGGCTTCACCAAGGCGATACACAAGATTGCAAGACTTCGCGGCGCGGCAACCCGGGATTGACGATGGACCTGCACCATGCAGTCATGGATTCCTTTCACCAGGACTCCAGCCCGATGAACCAAGGACAAGGAGCCGCCATGATTTCCCTTCGCACACCGCTGATCGCCGCCACCCTGGCCCTGGCCGGATGGGCCGGCACCGCGCAGGCCCAGGCCAACGTGACCTATGCGGCGCCGGGCGCCGCCATCTCGGTCCAGTTCGGCGCGCCGCCTCCCATGCGCTACGAGGCCGTTCCTGCACCGCGCCGCGGCTACGTCTGGGCACCCGGCTACTGGCGCCCGCAGGGCCACCGCCATGCCTGGGTGGCCGGCCACTGGGTCAAGGCGCGTCCCGGCTATGTGTACCGCCAGCCCGTGTGGTCGCAGCACGGTGGCCGCTGGGGCTACGCACCCGGCCGCTGGGACCGTGACCGCGACGGCGTGCCGGACCGCCATGACCGCCGCCCCAACAACCCCTACCGCCATTGATGGGCGCTTGCGCCCGGCATGAAGCCCGCCCCATCGGCGGGCTTTTTGCTGAGCGCTGCGGCCATGCCCACACTGGCTTCATACCAACATATGCATATAAAAGTGGCTCATTAAGTTCTCAGGAAAATATGGGAATTGATTCACCGGATTTCCCTGCACACCATGCGCCCCTCGTTTTTCCGCTCCTGGATTCCCGCCGCCGCCGCGGCCCTGGCCGTCTTCGGCTCCACCGCAGCGGTGGCAGCCGATTCGGCGGCTTCGTGGCCGCACCAGCCCGTGACCATGATCCTGGGCTTCCCGGCAGGCTCGGGCGTGGACGTGATCGCGCGCGGCGTGCAGGAGCCGCTGTCCCAGCGCCTGGGCCAGCCGCTGATCATTGACTACAAGTCGGGAGCGGCCGGCAACATCGCCAGCGAGATCGTGGCGCGCGCCAAGCCGGACGGCTACACGCTGGCCTTCGGCACGGCCGCCACGCACGGCAGCAATGCCGCGCTGTACAAGAAGCTGCCCTTCGATGTGGAAACCGACTTCGTGCCGGTGGCGCCGCTGATCGATGTGTCCAACGTGCTGACCATCAATCCCAACGTGATCAACGTCAAGAACCTCAAGGAGTTCGTGGACGAGATCAAGGCCAACCCCGGCAAGTACAACTACGCCTCCACGGGCAACGGCGCGGGCACGCACATGGCCTTTGCCGAGTTCAATGCGCGCCTGGGCCTGAACATGGTCCACGTGCCCTACAAGGGCGGCCCCGAGGCCATCACCTCGGTGCTGCGCGGCGAGACCTGCTGCATCATGAACCAGGTCCAGACCGTGCTGCCCCACTACAAGAGCGGCAAGGTGCGCCTGCTGGGCGTGACCACGGCCAAGCCCGTGGAAGTCATCAAGGAAGTGCCCACCATCGCCTCCAGCGGCCTGACGGGCACCAAGGGCTTCGACAGCTCGATCTGGTTCGGCATCTTCGCACCCAAGGGCACGGACCCGGCCATCGTGGCCAAGCTCAGCCAGGCCGTGCGCGAGGTGCTGGAGCTGCCCGAGGTGCGTGCGCGCTTCGAGTCCCAGGGCAATGCCATCCGCATCGAAACGCCCGAGCAGTTCAAGAAAACCGTGCACAACGACCGCCTGAAGTGGGCACAGGTGGTCAAAGACGCGAAAATCAGCATCGATTGATGCCGCGCGCGCCCGCAGGCCCTGCCCCGCTGGCGCGCCTTTCCTCGTGAGTTCCTGGTGAGTCTATGTCCCTGACCGAACCGGCAGCCCCGGCCCCTGCGGGCCTGGCTGCCCTTGAAGAACGCCTGCGCGACGACCTCGTCGCCCTGGGCTGGCCTGCCAAGGCCTGGATTCCTCCCTCCACCCGCAACGGCCAGCCCGTGCACGATGTCCTGGTCATCGGCGCCGGCCAAGCCGGCCTGGCCCTGTCGGCCGCGCTGTCCCAGTTGGGCATCGCGGCCGTTTTGCTGGACAAGGCCCCGCTGGACTTCGAAGGCCCCTGGGCCACGACGGCGCGCATGGAAACCCTGCGCTCGCCCAAGGAGCTGACCGGCCCCGCGCTGGGCCTGCCCTCGCTGACCTTCCGCGACTGGTTCATCGCCCAATGGGGCCGCGAAGCCTGGGCCGCGCTGGACAAGATCCCGCGCCTGCAATGGATGGACTACCTGCGCTGGTACCGCCGCGTGATGCGCTGCGACGTGCGCAACGGCCACCAGGTCACCGCCATCCGCCCGCAGGCCGACGGCACGGTCGAGGTCGATGTGATGGCCGATGGCGCCTCGCGCACCTGGCTGGCACGCCGCGTGGTGCTGGCCACGGGCCGCGACGGCCTGGGCGGCCCGCAGATCCCCGCCTTCATGCAGGGCGTGGACCGCAGCCGCTGGGCGCACTCCTCCGACGTGCTCGACTACGGCCGCCTGGCCGGCCTGCACGTGGGCGTGGTGGGTGCGGGCTCCTCGGCCATGGACAGTGCCGCCACCGCGCTGGAGAACGGCGCCGCCAGCGTGGACCTGCTGGTGCGCCGCAGCGACCTGCCGCGCATCAACAAATCCAAGGGCTCGGGCACGCCCGGCCTCACGCACGGCCAGTTCCTGCTGCCCGACGCCTGGAAATGGCGCATACGCCACTACATCAACGTGCAGCAGGTGCCACCTCCGCACGGCAGCACGCTGCGCGTCTCGCGCCATGCCAACGCCCACTTCAACCTGGGCTGCGCCGTGCAGAAGGTGGAGCAGGACGGAGACAGGCTGCGCGTGGACACGCCGCGCGGCATGTTCGTGCTGGACTTCCTGATCGTCTCCACCGGCTTTGCCATCGACTGGCGCCAGCGCCCCGAGTTTGCCGACCTGGCGCCCCATGTGCGCATCTGGAGCGACCGCTTCGTGCCCGAGGCGGGTGCCGAGGACCAGGAACTGTCGGACTCGCCCGACCTGGGCCCGCTGTTCGAGTTCCAGGAAAAGACGCCCGGCGCCCTGCCCGGCCTGGACCATGTGCACTGCTTTTGCTATCCGGCCGCGCTGTCGCACGGCACGGTGTCGGGTGATATCCCCGCCATCAGCGACGGCGCGCGCAAGCTGGCCCAGGGCCTGGCCTCGCTGTTCTACCGCGAGGACCTGGAACACCACTACGCCCAGTTGCAGTCCTATTCCGAGCCCGAACTCGACGGCAGCGAATGGACGCCCGCCGACCCCGAAGCCCGCGTGCAGACCCTGGCAGACAAGACCTGAGATACCCATGACCACCGCCAACGACACCATCGACCGCCTGGCCGGCCTGACCGACCAGTCCCCCGTTTTCGCCACGCGCCGCCAGCGCGACAAGGTGGCCATTGCCACCCAGGCCTGCGAGGACCTGCTGCTGGGCGACGGCCTGGCCGACAGCCTGTCGCGCGCCGAGCGCCTGGTGCTGGCCAGCGAGCAATGCCGCGTCAGCGGCGTGCAGGCCCTGGCCGATGAATACCGCCAGCGTGCCGAATCCCTGGGCGATGCCCTGACGCCCGCGCTGCGCACCGTGCTGGCCCAGCCCGGCGCCCAGATCGGCAACGCCCGCCTGGACGCGGCCCTCCACTTTGTGCGCACCCTGGCCCTGCACCCGGCCGAGAGCGACCGCGCGGCCCTGCTGGCCATGCCTGAGTCCGGCCTGTCCATCGACGACACCGTGCTGGTGGCCCAGCTGGTGGGTTTCATCGCCTACCAATTGCGCCTGTTCGCGGGCGTGCAGGCCATGGACGCGCTGGGCGGCCAGGCCAGCGCACCGGCTGCCGAAGCCGCCGCCGCACCCTTCGTGCACCCCGCCAACCTGCCGCCACCGGGCGAGCCGCTGCGCCGCAACGGCTACACCAGCGAGACGCTGGACTGGACGTCATGGCTGCCCGTGCTCGACCCCGCCACGGCCACGGCCGAGCAGCAGGCCGTGCTGGACCTGAGCCACCCCAAGGCGCGCACTTCGGACTTCTACCTGCTGCTGGCCCGCCAGCCGCGCGTGCTGTCGGAGCGCTCGCAGGCCTTCAACGCCATCATGTATGCACCCGGTGGCCTGTCGCGCGCCGAGCGCGAGGTGGCGGCCACGGCCGTCTCGCGCTCCAACGGCTGCGTGTACTGCGCATCGGTCCACGCCCAGCGCTTCGAGCAGCTGGCCAAGCGCAACGATGTCATGGCCCAGATGTTCGATGACCCGGACACGGCCGGCACCAATGCGCGCGAACGCGCCATCATCCAGTCCTCGCTGGCCCTGACGCGCGCACCGGGCAGCTTTGGCGCAGCCCAGCTGCAGCCGCTGCGCGATGCCGGCCTTACCGACCAGGAAATCCTGGACATGCTGCATTCGGCCGCGCTGTTCGGCTGGGCGAACCGGTTGATGCTCAATCTCGGCAAGGAGAGGTACATCACCCCCTGAGGCGCTTACGCGCCTTCCCCCTCTCTCGCTACGCGGGAGGGGGACGACACCCTCGCGGCGGGGCGGCCCTTGCTCGGTGTCCCTGACTTGGGCCGCGCCAGTTTCATGCGCTGTGCATTAAGACGCGGCGCTTCACCTCAGTACACATCCCTGCGGTAACGGCCTTCGACGATCAGATCTTCGACGGCGGTAGCGCCCAGGATGTCGGCCAGCGCGGCATCGACGCCTGCGGCCATGCCGTCGGCGCTGCCGCAGACGTAGAGCACGGCGCCGTCGGCGATCCAGTCGCGCAGGGGTTCGGCGGCTTCGCGCAGGGCGTCCTGCACGTAGCGGCGCCGGGCCTGGTCGCGGGAGTAGATGAAGTCGGCGCGCTGCAGCTTGCCTGCGGCCAGCCAGCCGGAGACCTCGGCCTCGCAGTACCCGTCATGGGCCCGCTGGCGTTCGCCGAACAGCAGCCAGTTGCGGTGGCGGCCTGCGTGCATGCGCGCCAGCAGGTGGCCGCGCAGGCCGGCATAGCCGGAGCCGTTGCCGATGAAGATGGCCGGCGCATCGGGCTCGGCATCTGCCTCTTCACGCGGCTCGAAGGCGCGGTTTTCCACCAGTCTCATGGCCACGGATGTGCCCGGGGCCGCATGTGCCGTCAACCAGCCCGACGCCACGCCCAGGCCACCGTCATGGCGGGCCTGGCGCACCAGCAGCCGCACATGACCGTCCTGCGGCAGCGAGGCGACCGAGTAGCTGCGCGGCAGCAGCGGCCGCAGCGCATCGGCCACGGCCTGGGGCGCGGTGCCGGGGGCGATATCGCCCGGGGCCGGCAGCACGCTGGCGGCCAGCGCCTCACCCAGCGTGCAGCTCTGCTGGCGCCATTGCACGGGGGCCGAGCCGTCACATTCCTGGGCGGCCAGCCAGGCCTGCACGGTGGCTGCGCCATGGCGTGGCAGCACCTCGGCCAGCGCACCGGCCCGCCACAGCGGGGCCACGCCTTCGGGCGGCGACAGTTCCAGCACGTAGAGACCGGCGCCCTGGCTGCCCGCATTGCACAGGCTGCGCGCCTGCAGCGGCCATGCGGCAAAGGCGGTGGCATCGGCCAGCGGGCCTGCAGCGGACGCAGGCAGCGCATCCGATGCAGGCGGCAAGGCCCCGAAATGCCCAGCCAGCGCCTGCTGCCAGGCATTCCAGGCCTGGGGTTGCTCGCCATCCATCTCGATCAGCGGAAACACGGGCTGTGCGCCCAGGCGGCGCAGTTGGTGGTCCAGCGCATGACCAAAGCCGCAGAAGGCCGCGTACTGCCGGTCGCCCAGCGCCAGCAGACCGTATTGCAGGTGCGGCAGGGCCGAGCCCGAGGCCGCGCCCAGCAGGCGCGCAAAGCGGCGCGCGGCATCGGGCGGGTCACCTTCGCCGAAAGTGCTGGCCACGAAGAGCACGCGCCGATGGTGACGCAGTTGCTCAGCATCCAGCCTTGCCACGGATTGCAGGCTGGCTGCCATGCCTGCGCCACGCAGCGCGGCCACGGTGGCCACGGCCAGGCGCTCGGCGCGGCCGGCCTGGCTGGCAAAGGCGACCAGAACGGTGTCCTGGCCCGCAGGGGCGGACGGTGGCGGGTCCGCCATCAGCGCCTGGCGCTCCTTGGCCAGGGCGCGCGCCTTGCGCCGGCGGTCCAGGTAGAGCATCCAGCCCGTGATGGCGAACAGGGGCATGATCAGCGAGGCCAGCGTCATGAAGATGCGCCCCGGCATGCCGAAATAGGTGCCCATGTGCAGCGGGTAGATGGCGCCCACGGCGCGGCGGCCCGTGGGCAGGTCGGCATATCGCTCGTCGCGCTGCACGGCGCCGTCGGGCAGCAGGGCCATCTGGTTGCGCGCGCGCTCATGGGCGGCTTCGGCATCCAGCCAGCTGATCTGCAGGGGCTGGCCCGCGCGCTCGGGCAGGCGCAGCTGGGCGAACTGCCAGCCATGGGCGATGCGCTCGAAGGCGGCCCAGCCGGGCGCGATGTCGATGGGCTGCTGCGCACCAGCTGGCTCAGGCCGGCCGCCACCGGGTTTCGAAGACGGCGCCGCGGGAGCGGCCACACGCGGCGGCACGCCGGCCCAGCCATCCACCGTGCTGCGCACCACGCCAAAGGCCCAGTACATGCCGGTGAAGGTGAACACCACATAGGCCACCAGGGCCCAGGTGCCCGCCACCGAGTGCAGGCCCCAGAGAAAGGAGCGGCCCTTGAGCGCCGGATCGAAGGTCAGCCAGGTGCGCCATGACAGCGGCCGGCGCGGCCAGCGCAGGTACAGGCCCGACAGCGACAGCATCAGCAACAGGCCGGCCAGCGTGCCGGTGATGGGCTTGCCGTCATCGCGCGACAGCAGCAGCCAGCGGTGCAGGCGCTCCACCCATTCGAAAAACTCCGTGCCGTGCTGCTCAGGCAGCTGTGCGCCCGTGTAGGGATCGACAAAGACCGTCTGGCCCCGGCGCTGGCCGGCCGGCGGCTTGAAGGCCACCTGGGCCGAGCGGCCGGGCTCGGCAAAGACGGTGATGCGCTGGACCACGCGCTGCTCGCCGGCCTCGCGCAGCGCCTGCGCAATCTGCGGCGGCGCCAGCGGCGCGGCATCGCGCGCGGGCACGGAGGCAGTGCCGGGATTCATCCATCCCAGGATTTCCTCATGGAACGAGAACACCGCGCCCGACAGCCCGATGACGATGAGCACCGTACCGGCCGTAATGCCGACGAACCAGTGCAACTGGAACCAGATTTTCTTGAAAGTCATGGGGAGCAGGCGAGCAGGCGGCGTCGGTCGGAAATCCATTGCGGTGCGCAACGGAACATCAGGACAGAACGGTGCATGGAAGGCAGGCGGGCAGAGATGAAAGTGCGCGGCACCTGTGCATCGGCCCCGGGCGGCGTTGGCCGGGACTTGTCGACGGAAGGCGCCAATCAGCGAGAAATTCTAAATTGTTCTCATTTACGGCGTGTTGCACGCGCGATAGGCCCGCAAGGCGGCCTGGGGTTACGGGCAGGCTTGGGCCGCCGGGATGCAGCGCCTGCGCCCAATGGAAATCGCCTGCCGAAACAGGTTCGGCAGGCGATGGTTCAGCTCCTCTTCAACCGTGTGTCAACCGCGTCTGCGGCGCAGATTCCACAGGCCTGCAGCCAGCATCAGCAGCATGGCCATGGCGAGCATGCGCGGTTCGAGCGCAGGGATCGGCGTGGCATCCGATGCCGCACCCACACGCGCCGGACCGCTGGGATCCACGATCACGCCATTGGCTGCGCGATCGTCATCACCCTGGCCGCCATCGGTGACCACCACCGAGGTCGTATTGCCCGACACCACCGCACCCGGAGGCTGATACCAGGAGTCCGCCGCCCCTGCGGACGCTGGACCGAACTTCCAGTACGCCATGCCGGTCACCGGCCCCGGCCAGGTGACGCTGACCGTGATCGAGCTGCTGGGCGTACAGCCGCGGGCCACGAAGTGCACATTGCCATACGGGAAACTCAACTGGCCCGGCGCACCCGCCGCAGCCGCGACGAAGGACGACTGCGACACATCGAACCCGCAGCCCGCGCCACCACCGCTCAAGGTCGCCGTGGCATTGCCTGCCCCGGTGGCTGTCGGACCCGTGAATGTCGTTCCGAGCACGTTGAGCGAAGTCGTTGTGGCAGGTCCGGTGTTGCCATTGCCAGGATTGGTCTGGGTCGCGCTGATCGTGTGCAGACCCGGCGTCGGCAAGCCGCCGCCTGGCGTGCAGCTCCACGTCTGATCGGCCGCGACGATTGCCGTACACAGTGTCGTCGAGCCATCCTTCACCGTGATCGTGTAGCCCGGCGTGCCGGTGCCGGAAATCTGCGGATAGCCTCCCACCGTGGTCGGTGAAACCGTCAGCGTCGGAGCCACCGGCACCTGCGTGCTGGGAGTGACCGGCGTTGCTGGTGTCGATGCACAGTTCACAGTGCACCCTGCCGTCGGATTGACAGGGCTGATGCCGCCGGACGGATCGTAGGAAGCCGTATTCGTGCTCGAGCCCACAGCCGTCGGCACAGCCGGCAGGTTGAAGCTGGTGTTGCCACCGGCTGCCACCGGCGTAGTGAAGCTCACCGTGCAAGACAGGATCGCCGTGCCATTGCCCACGAAGGGGAAGGTGTTAGGCGTGCAGGTCGCGCTGGCCACGTTCGCACCAGTCGGCACGCCCGTGATGCTGATGCCTGCCGGCACCAGGTCCTTGATGGTCACGCTGTTGGCGGGACCAAACGCTCCAGCGGCGTTGGACACGGAGAACGCGTAGTTGAACGCAGTACCCACAGCCAGGCTGCCCGGGTTGGCCTTGGTAACCGTCAGCGCAGGCATGCCTGGCGTGACCGGAGTCACCGGTGTGGAAGCGCAGTCTGTCGTGCAACCGGCCGTCGGATTGACAGGGCTGATTCCGCCCGACGGATCGTAGGAGGCCGTGTTCGTGCTCGAACCCACCGCCGTCGGCACAGCCGGCAGGTTGAAGTTGGTGTTGCCACCGGCCGCCACTGCCGCAGTGAAGTTCACCGTACACGTCAGCACGGAGCTGCCGTTACCCGCAAACGGGAAGGTGTTGGGCGTGCAGGTCGCACTGGCCACGTTTGCGCCGGTCGGCACGCCCGTGATGCTGATACCCGCAGGCACAAGGTCCTTGATGGTCACGCTGTTGGCAGGGCCGAAGGCACTGGCGGCGTTGGACACGGAGAACGCGTAGTTGAACGCAGTCCCCACAGCCAGGCTACCCGGGTTGGCCTTGGTGACTGTCAGCGCTGGCGTACCCGGCGTGACTGGAGTAACCGGCGTGGAAGCGCAGTCTGTTGTGCACCCTGCCGTCGGATTGACGGGGCTGATGCCGCCCGACGGATCGTAGGAAGCCGTGTTCGTGCTCGAGCCCACAGCCGTCGGTACAGCCGGCAGATTGAAGCTGGTGTTGCCACCCGCTGCGACCGAAGCCGTGAAGTTCACCGTACACGTCAGCACGGAGCTGCCGTTACCCGCAAACGGGAAGGTATTGGGCGTGCAGGTCGCACTGGCCACGTTTGCACCAGTCGGCACGCCCGTGATGCTGATACCCGCAGGCACAAGGTCCTTGATGGTCACGCTGGTGGCGGGACCGAAGGCACTGGCAGCGTTGGACACGGAGAACGCGTAGTTGAACGCAGTCCCCACAGCCAGGCTGCCCGGGTTGGCCTTGGTGACCGTCAACGCTGGCGTGCCAGGCTTCACCGGAGTCACCGGTGTGGAAGCGCAGTTCGTCGTGCAACCGGCCGTCGGATTGACAGGGCTGATGCCGCCGGACGGATCGTAGGAAGCCGTGTTCGTGCTCGAGCCCACCGCCGTCGGCACAGCCGGCAGGTTGAAGCTGGTGTTGCCACCGGCCGCCACTGCCGCAGTGAAGTTCACCGTGCAAGACAGGATCGCCGTGCCATTGCCCACGAAGGGGAAGGTGTTGGGCGTGCAGGTCGCACTGGCCACGTTTGCACCAGTCGGCACGCCCGTGATGCTGATGCCCGCAGGCACCAGGTCCTTGATGGTCACGCTGGTGGCGGGACCGAAGGCACTGGCAGCGTTGGACACGGAGAACGCGTAGTTGAACGGCGTGCCCACAGCCAGGCTACCGGGGTTGGCCTTGGTGACCGTCAGCGCAGGCGTACCAGGGGTCACAGGCGTGGAAGGCGTCGATGCGCAATCCGTCGTGCAACCCGCCGTCGGATTGACGGGGTTGATGCCGCCCGACGGATCGTAGGAGGCCGTGTTCGTGCTCGAACCCTCCGCCGTCGGCACAGCCGGCAGATTGAAGCTGGTGTTGCCACCAGCCGCCACCGGCGTGGTGAAGCTCACCGTGCAAGACAGGATCGCCGTGCCATTGCCCACGAAGGGGAAGGTGTTGGGCGTGCAGGTCGCACTGGCCACGTTCGCGCCAGTCGGCACGCCCGTGATGCTGATGCCTGCCGGCACCAGGTCCTTGATGGTCACGCTGGTGGCAGGACCGAAGGCACTGGCAGCGTTGGACACGGAGAACGCGTAGTTGAACGGCGTGCCCACAGCCAGGCTACCGGGGTTGGCCTTGGTGACCGTCAGCGCAGGCGTACCAGGGGTCACAGGCGTGGAAGGCGTCGACGCGCAATCCGTCGTGCAACCCGCCGTCGGATTGACGGGGTTGATGCCGCCCGACGGATCGTAGGAGGCCGTGTTCGTGCTCGAACCCACAGCCGTCGGAACAGCCGGCAGATTGAAGCTGGTGTTGCCACCCGCTGCGACCGAAGCCGTGAAGTTCACCGTACACGTCAGGACGGCGCTGCCATTGCCCGCAAACGGGAAGGCGTTGGGTGTGCAGGTTGCACTGGCCACGTTTGCGCCGGTCGGCACGCCCGTGATGCTGATGCCTGCCGGCACCAGGTCCTTGATGGTCACGCTGTTGGCGGGACCAAAGGCACTGGCCGCATTCGCTACCGTGAAGGCGTAGTTGAACGCAGTCCCCACAGCCAGGCTGCCGGGGTTGGCCTTGCTGACCGTCAGCGTGGGCGAACCAGGGTTGACTGGGGTGGCGGGCGTCGACGAGCAGTCCGTCGTGCAACCTGCCGTCGGATTGACCGGGCTGGTACCACCGGACGGATCATAGGAAGCCGTGTTCGTGCTCGAGCCCACAGCCGTCGGAACAGCCGGCAGGTTGAAGCTGGTGTTGCCACCGGCTGCGACCGAAGCCGTGAAGTTCACCGTGCACGTCAGGACAGTGCTGCCATTGCCCGTAAACGGGAAGGTGTTGGGCTTGGGCGAGCAGTCCACACTGGCCACGTTCGCACCTGTCGGCGCACCCGTGATGCGGATACCCGCAGGCACCAGGTCCTTGATGGTCACGCTGGTGGCGGGACCGAAGGCACTGGCAGCGTTGGACACGGAGAACGCGTAGTTGAACGCAGTCCCCACAGCCAGGCTGCCGGGGTTGGCCTTGGTGACTGTCAGCGCAGGCGTGCCAGGGGTCACAGGTGTGGAAGGCGTCGATGCGCAGTCTGTCGTGCAACCCGCCGTCGGATTGACCGGGCTGATGCCACCCGACGGATCGTAGGAGGCCGTGTTCGTGCTCGAACCCACCGCCGTCGGAACAGCCGGCAGATTGAAGCTGCTGTTGCTGCCGGCTGCCACCGGTGTGGTGAAGCTCACCGTGCAAGACAGGATCGCCGTGCCATTGCCCACGAAGGGGAAGGTGTTGGGCGTGCAGGTCGCGCTGGCCACGTTTGCACCAGTCGGCACGCCCGTGATGCTGATACCCGCAGGCACCAAGTCCTTGATGGTCAAGCTGTTGGCGGGGCCGAAGGCACCGGCAGCGTTGGACACGGAGAACGCGTAGTTGAACGGCGTGCCCACAGCCAGGCTACCGGGGTTGGCCTTGGTGACCGTCAGCGCAGGCGTGCCAGGCGTGACTGGAGTCACCGGTGTGGAAGCGCAGTCTGTCGTGCAACCGGCTGTCGGATTGACGGGGCTGATGCCGCCCGACGGATCGTAGGAAGCCGTGTTCGTGCTCGAACCCACAGCCGTCGGCACAGCCGGCAGGTTGAAGCTGGTGTTGCCACCGGCTGCGACCGAGGCCGTGAAGTTCACCGTACACGTCAGCACGGAGCTGCCATTGCCCGCAAACGGGAAGGTGTTGGGCGTGCAAGTTGCACTGGCCACGTTTGCGCCGGTCGGCACGCCCGTGATGCTGATGCCCGCAGGCACCAGGTCCTTGATGGTCACGCTGGTGGCGGGACCGAAGGCACCGGCAGCGTTGGACACGGAGAACGCGTAGTTGAAGGGCGTGCCCACAGCCAAGCTACCGGGGTTGGCCTTGGTGACCGTCAACGCAGGCGTGCCAGGGGTCACCGGCGTGGAAGGCGTCGATGCGCAATCCGTCGTGCAACCCGCCGTCGGATTGACGGGGCTGATGCCGCCGGACGGATCGTAGGAAGCCGTGTTCGTGCTCGAACCCACAGCCGTCGGAACAGCCGGCAGGTTGAAGCTGGTGTTGCCACCGGCTGCGACCGAAGCCGTGAAGTTCACCGTGCACGTCAGGACAGTGCTGCCATTGCCCGTAAACGGGAAGGTGTTGGGCTTGGGCGAGCAGTCCACACTGGCCACGTTCGCACCTGTCGGCGCACCCGTGATGCGGATACCTGCAGGCACCAGATCCTTGATGGTCACGCTGGTTGCAGGACCGAGGGCGCTCGCCGCATTCGCTACCGTGAAGGTGTAGTTGAAGGGCGAACCTACGGCCAGGCTGCCTGGGTTGGCCTTGGTGACACTGAGGTTCACCACGCTCACAAAATGAATTTGTGCGGCGCTTGGCGAATACGCGTTTGCTCCCACGGTGAACGTGCCACCCAGGGTTCCTGCAGGAATGCTGGTGGCGATGCTGTAGGTACCACTTGCTGTGCTGGTGGCAGTGATCGAGCAGATGCCCAAAGTTGCGCCGCTTGTTCCAGTGGTGCAAGTGGCTGACGCGCCGTCCGCGCCACCGTTCAGCTTCACGCCGGGAGTACCGGCAAAGGTCACGACCTCGCCGCCCTTGGGGTTGCCACCGGCATCGCGCACATACGCTTCCACCACATCGGTTGCCGTGCCATTTGCCGCCGCGTTGTCGCTCACGACACGCAGGCCCGAATTGCTTGCCGAGGCATTGCCGGCGACAAAGGCCATCGATTGCGGGCTGTTGCCGATGGCAGTTGCACCCACCGTGGCGGCAGCCGAGTAAGTCGATGCGGTCACGCTGGTGAACGACACCGAGCAAGTCGCCGCCGCACCCGCAGTCGTGCAGCTGGCGGTGGCAGGCGCCGCTCCGGCAGGCGTCACGCTGAAGTTCACGACAACGCCGGTGACCGGATTGCCGAACGCATCCTTGGTGACCACGGAAACGACGTCCTGGCCGCCACCGGCTGCCTGGTTGTTCACATCGACCGACATGGTCGAATTGGCGGGATCGACGGCACCTGCCGTAAAGACATAGGCAGCCGTCGCACCGTACGTATTGCCACCGGAGCTGACGCCGCTGCCGCTCAATGCGCCGCTCGCGATGCTTGCGCCGGAAGTGTAGGAACCCGCGACGGTTGTCTTGGCGGTGACCTGGCAGGTACCGGCCGCATTGGTGGTGCAGGTACCGCTGAAGGTGATGTTTGCGGTGGGAGAGAACGTGACAACGCTTCCGGCCACCGGATTGCCGTTGACATCTCCCACAAACGCTTCAAGCACATCTGTCGCCGAGCCATTGGCCGTGACCGGACTGGTGACGGTACGCACCCCCGACCTGGCGGGGTCGGCGGCATTGGCCGTGAAGTTGATCACGGCCGGACTGCCGTTTGCCACGCTCTGGGTGGTGGTGCCGTTGTTGTCCGTGGCTGTGAAGCTCGCCGCACCCGCCACGGTGGATGTCACCGTGATGGAGCAGCGCGCTGGATTCGCATTGGCCGCAATCGTGCAGGAAGTTGCCGACGGCGTGCCGGCGCCGGTATGGACAAAGCCGATGGTGTGGGCGACCGTATCGACGGTTGCATTGCCATTGGCGTCCTGCAGTGCGACGGTCACCGTGCCGGTGCTCGTACCGTCGGCCATCACCGAGAGCGGCGTGGCACTGAGCAGATTGCCACTGGCTGTATTGCTGGGCGGCCCGGCAATGAAGTTGACCGATACCGGACTGCCATTGCTCACGGCCGTTCCGTTGTCCGTTGCCGTGAAACTTGCGGTGCCAACCGTGGCCGATTTCACCGTCACGGAGCAGGTGGCCGGATTGGCGTTGGCCGCGATCGTGCACGTGGGTGCGGCCGGCGTGGTCGTGCCCACGCCCGTTTTGGTGAAGACAATCGTGTGCGCCACCGTATCCGTGGCGGGATTGCCATTGGCATCGCGCAGGGCCACGCTGATCGAGCTCGTGGCAGTGTTGTCTGCGACAACGCTGAGCGGACTGGCACTGATCAGGTTTCCATTCGCGCCATTGCTGGGCGAGCCGGCCGTGTAGTTCACCACAGCCGTAGCCGTGGCGGCCGAGCCATTGATGGTGAAGCCAAAGGTGCCGCTGCCGACTGCGGTAGGTGCCGTGACGGTGGCGGTGTACACCCCTGCGCTGCACGACCCCGCGCCGACCGCAGGCGAGCCCTGTGTTCCGCTGTTCAGCGTGAAGGCCACCGTATTGGCACAGGTCGCAATCGAATTGCCTGACGCATCCTTGAGCTGCGCCGTCAATGTGCTGGTTGCGGTGCCATTGGCAATGATCGAGGTCGGACTCGCAACGATGGTCGAGGCGCTGGTACTTGGCGGACCCGCCGTGTAGCTCACTGAAGCTGTAGCAACTGCGGCAGAGCCGTTGATGGTGAATCCGAAGATCCCGCTGCCGACCGCCGTGGGCGATGTGACGGTGCCCGTATAGATGCCGGCGGTACATGAGGCCGCGCCCACACTCGGCGTTCCCTGCGTTCCGCCGTTCAGGGTGAATGCCACCGTGTTCGTGCAGGTGTTGATCGGATTGCTGCTGGCATCGACCAGTTGCACGCGCAGCACGCTGGTGGAGCTGCCGTTGGCCACGATCGATGTCGGTGTGGCGACTATCGTCGATGCACTCGTGCTCGGCGTTGCGGCCACATAGGAGACCGTTGCGGTGGCAACAGCCGCAGACCCGTTGATGGTGAACCCGAAGGTTCCGCTGCCGACCAGCACCGGCGATGTCACCGTCCCCGTGTACATGCCGGCACTGCAGCCCGTGACGCTGACGGCAGGAACGCCTTGCGTCCCCGCATTGAGGGTGAAGGCCACCGTATCGGTACAGGTGGTGACAAGGTTGCCTAAAGCATCCTTCAACTGCACGGCCAAGGTGCTGGTGGAGACGCCATTGGCCGCAATCGATGGCGGACTCGCGGCGATTTCAGACCCGCTCGTGCTGGCCGGCAGCCCGGTGAAGCTGTAAGCAACCGGCGAAGGCTGATAGGTCACTGCGCCAGATACCGGGCTTCCACCCAATGGAAGATTGGAGAACGTGGCACCAGCGACTGACGAAGACAAGGTCACGGGTGTCGTGAATGTTCCGGCGACACTGCTGCTGGCATTGATGGGAGACGCGCACTTTCCGCTGGCGTTGGTCGTGCAGCTGACTGCGGCGGAGCTGCCATTGAACGTGACACCTGCAGGCGGCGCTGCGAAGGTGACGGTGTCACTGCCCCCTGTCCAGGCATTGCCTTGGCCGTCAACAATGTAGACCTCCAGCAAGTCGCTGCTGCCGACAGGTTGATTGTTGGTCGTCGCCAGAACGCCGGATTTCAGGGCACAGGGAAAACCGGTGACGCTTGCAGCCGTTGAAAGCTGCGAGGTCTGGGCTCCGCCGGAATTGCTGTCCGTCACTGTGACTCGCACCTGGCCGCTGAGATACGAAGGAACGGTCAGCGTTCCCGAGGCTCCGGCCATGGTTCCGGAGCCCAGATAGACCTGCGCATCGTTGACGCCCGCGCCGGTCGGCGACCAAAAGGCTTCCACCGTATACGGTGCCGGCTCGCTCGCATTGGCATTTGCCGTGATATTGAATGTCCAGGTGCAGGCGGCAGTGTCACTGGCGCCGACGCCAAGGGTGGGGGTCCATCCGGTTTGTCCATTGCCCGTCGTCAGCAAACTGATGCCTGAGTTTGCAGCCACAGGCACGGAAAACAGCGTGTTCTGAGAAATCTTGAAGAAATCACGCGTAGTGATACGAATGGCACTTCTCGACTGGCTTGTCATCTTGTTGTTGCCAATCAATCCTGGTGCCGTACCCGTACCACCGATATTCACCCCGTCCCCGCCGCCAGTGAAGTTGTTATCGCTCACCGTCACTACCTGCGTCGTGCCCGAGGCTACCGTATTCACCGTTGGTGCCGACACATGCGTTGGCGATGAAGCGGTATAGGCGGCGATAGGCAGCGAAAAGTTGTTTCCCTTCACAGCAAGTCCGATTCCATTGGCCAAGCTGATCGCTCCATCAACCGACACCACGGCCCTGGGCGCATTTCCACCAGTCGGGCTCAGTGCGATATTCGAATTTTTGATCGTCAATCCGTTGACGGTCATGTTCGACATGACCTGGAAAAACTGCTCAAGCTGCATTCCCCCGATAGGGTTGGGCAGATTCGTTACCGTGAAATTATCGACAACGATGTTCGAAACCGTGCCGGTACCGTTGGTTGCGGCAACGGAAATGGCCGAGCCCTTGTTATTGCCGTAATTTCCATTCCATATCGCGGAGTTGATTGTGCTATTGGCAAAGAATACGTTTTGTGCGCCTTGATGAATCTCCGCGTACAGCTCGCAGTTGAACGGCGTCCCCTCTCCCGCAGGGGTTGGCGCCACATTCACCAGACCGACGCGATCAATGATGACATTGTTTGCTGAGGAGCCAACGACGAATACCGCTTCGCCACAGGTCATGTTGGGCGAATTGGTGAGAGTGATGTTCTTCCCACCAAGATAAAAAGTTTCCCAGGCGGAGTCCGCCCAGTTCTGGACTTGTATGACTCCCCCGAAATCGATGGTCAATGAGCCCGTGCCGGCTGGCACGGTGCCTTTGATCCAGTACCAGGCGCCACCGGCACCAGTGGTGGTGCCCGTATCGCCGCCGGAAATCATCTGGGTTTGACCACAGGCATTGGTGGCTCCCGTCACGGCGCCGGACTGGGCTCCGCTGACGAATGTATTGGCACAGCGCACATAAACCGTCTGATTGTCGACATACGGAAAGAGGTTTCCGGCCGCATCCTTGGATGTCCCGCTCTGTATGGTTCGTACCGACGTAGTCAGTGTCGGCGCAAAGACGATGGAAACATCGGCACTCGGATCCAGCGTTTGCAGCGTGTAGTTGGCTGCCTGAATGGCCGCTCGCAGCGTACATGCGCCAGCAAAGGTGCCCCCCAGCGTGCTGACACAGGTGGTTGGTGTCGTTGCATTGGCATTGGGAGCATCGCTGTTGTCGGTGACCGTGAAGACGATGGTCGCCGCCAGTGCCGTGGATGAGATACCCGCGCATGAAAGCAGCAGCAAAGATAAAAGGCACTTCGCTGCACGCCACTTGCGAAAAAATGCCGAACCAGGCAGGCGATTGAGAGCATGCATGATATTCCCCGTTTTCTCAAGGAGATATGACAGGAAAATGATTTTCCCAATGGCAATGGCCATCAGTTGTACCCAGCGCATTTGCATCGCCGTACCTCGAATAGTTCTATTTGAATCACGAGCTCACAACTCACCTTGCAGCCGGTGAGGTTGGAAGCAGAATGTTTCGCGCAGATCCTGCGCATCAATCAGAAAAGGCGGATTTCCATCAACGTTTGCGAACTGCTCCGCTGCCCATTGAGCGGGACACGCCTTCAGTCGGGTTTGCGACGCAAATCATTCCTCCCTCGACAAACCATATTCACCGTGCTTGTATTTTTTCAGTGCCAGACCAGTTTCCATGGACCTGCACCTGTGCAACGTTAAGTCGCCTATCAGACATATACACAACCCATGGTTAACCCATGCAGGTCCAATCGACCAGAACATGCACTGACAAACCACTGCACATATCGATAGGCTAAATCATGTTTTTTTCTATTTCAATAGTTTTTTTACATGAAACCGGAGACTCGTACCAGCGCTACGAGGGAGGCGCTTGAGCGATCTAGGGAATACCCTGAATCAGCCACACCACATACAGGTAACAGGTGGTATCCCCAATACGACTGGAGCTGGCTGCGCAAGCCACATAGAATCGCCCCTGCAGGAGAGCAGGCGGGCACCACGGTGCCGAGCCTCACCGAAGGCGCAAACTCCCATACACGCTCAGGTTCCGTACTGCAAACACAACATGCCGTCTGGAGAGCCGCCGCACGCAATATGCGGCGCACCGAAGGAGCAAGCCCCGTTCCCATGGACGGCGGTGAATCTCTCAGGTACCAAGGACAGGGGGAGCGGCAGCTGCGTCACGACGGACGCCGGCTGCTTGCTATTGAATCCATAGCTACCAGCTTCCGCGTGACCGGCACATGCCTTTGAAAGGGCATTGTCATGCGCGTCATCGTTCTCGGAGCCGGCCTGATCGGCACCGCCTCGGCCTACTATCTGCAATCCCTGGGCCACGAGGTCACGGTCATCGACCGCCAGGCTGCGCCCGGCGCCGAAACCAGCTTTGCCAACGGCGGGCAGATCTCGGTCAGCCACGCCGAGCCCTGGGCCAACCCCGGCGCACCGCTGAAGTTGCTGGGCTGGCTGGGCCGGCAGGACGCCCCCCTGCTGTTCCGCCTGCGCGCCGACATGCGCCAGTGGCTCTGGGGCCTGTCCTTCCTGCGCAACTGCACGCCCGCGCGCACGCGCCACAACATCCAGCAGATCGTTCGCCTGGGCACCTACAGCCGCGAGGCCCTGCAGCAGCTGCGGTCGGACACCGGCATCCAGTACGAGCAGCGCATGCAGGGCATCCTGCACTTCTACACGAACGCCCGCGAGTTCGAGGGCGCTCTCAAGCCCACCGAGCAGATGCAGGCCCTGGGCTGCGACCGCCGCCTGATCGACGCCGACGAAGCCGTGCGCCTGGAGCCGGCCCTGGCCCATGTGCGCGGGCAGATAGCGGGCGCCACCTATACGGCCGAGGATGAATCGGGCGACGCCAACCTCTTCACGCGCGAGCTGGCACGCATTGCCACCACCACGGGCGTGCAGTTCCGCCACGGCCACCACGTCATGGCGCTGCGCACCACGGGCGCAGGCGCCAGCCGCCATATCGACCATGTGGAGGTGACCAATGCCGATGGCCGCTACGAACGCATCCAGGGCGACGCCTATGTGCTGGCCATGGGCTCGTTCAGCCCGCTGCTGGCCCAGCCGCTGGGACTGCACCTGCCCATCTACCCGGCCAAGGGCTACTCCGTGACCCTGCCGGTGCTGGACCCCGCCAAGGCCTACCAGGTCAGCCTCACGGACGATGAGTTCAAGCTGGTGTTCTCGCGCTACACCGGCGCGCAGGGCGACCGCCTGCGCATTGCCGGCACGGCCGAGTTCAACGGCTACGACCGCAACCTGGACCCCGTGCGCTGCGAGGCCATCGTGCGGCGCGTGCAGCAACTGTTCCCAGGCGCCGGCGATACCGGGCGCGCCCAGTTCTGGAGCGGCCTGCGCCCCGCCACGCCCAGCAATGTGCCGCTGATCGGACGCTCACCCATCGCCAACCTGTTCCTGAACACCGGCCACGGCACGCTGGGCTGGACCCATGCCTGCGGCTCCGGCATGGCGCTGGCCGACCTGGTCAGCGGCAGGCAGCCGGCCGTGGATTTCGATTTTCTGGGAGCTGCAGCCACGGACCCGGATCGCAGCGCAGGCACGGTGCGCCCGCGCGCGGTCTGAGGTGCAGACGGTGTGTACCGTGTGTACGGCGTGTACGGCGTGTACGGCGTGTACGGCGTGTGCGGCGTGTGCGGCGTGTGCGGCGCCTAAGCAGTGAACACCGTCAACACCCCGGCGAAGCGGTGCAGGCGGGCGTCCATGATCTCGGCTTCGGCGACGAAGCCGATCAATGGCACATCGCCCAGTGCGTGGCGCAGGGTGCGCAGTTCGGCATCGGGGCCGCCGAACAAGCCGCCGCCGCGGCCCCGGCAACTGATGTAGATGGCGCCACGGATGCGGGGCTGGGCCTCGCCTTCGGGCGCCGCCTCCTCGGGCTCCGCCGCATCGCGCAGCGCGGCGCCCAGTTGCAGCAGTTCCTGGCGCGCGACCTGGGCCTGGCGGCGGCAGAAGATCACAGAATGCCCGGCCTCCACGGCCGATGACAGGGCCACGCCCTGGCGCAGCGGGTCCAGCCCGACCAGGGTCAGTACCTGGGCCTCTTCGGTGAGCACGCCGTGGGCCATGCCCCGGCCCGGCGGCGCAATGGCCGCCAGCGTGCTGCGCACCGTGGTCAGCGCGGGCTGCCAGTCGCTGCCTTCCAGCTCCACGCCCAGCAGTTGCAGCAGGCGCTGCAAGGCCGGATCTCCATTGAGCCCGGTGACCAGGGCGCCGCGCGCCTCGGTGATCTCCAGGCCCTCGCCCAGCGGCACGCAGCCCTGGGCCATGCCCGTGATGCAGGGCACGCCCGCACCGAAGGCCACGCCCGAGAAGCCTCCGCTGAAAATGCCGCGCGCATCCGCATGCTGCGCATGCAGGTCCTCGGTGCGGCAGGCGATCTGCACGCCCTCCACGCCATCGTCCCCGTCATCGCCCACGCCGCCGAACAGCAGGCCGGACTCGGTGCGCTCGGACAGCTCGTACAGCAACTCGGCCAGCTCGGGCTGGCCGCCTCCGGCATGGACCAGGGCCGAATGGGCCGTGAACCCGGCCTCGCCGCCCGGCGCATGCAAGGGCGCCAGGCCCGAATACAGGCGGTAGTGCGCGGCCGGCACATCGAGCAGCATCACCGCGAGCGCGGAGCCGGACAGGTATTCATGGGACATGGCCAGCACGCCACCGGCCGAACAGCCAGCCCAGTCCGCCACATGGGGCAAGGCCCTGGCCAGATGCTGCAGCAGCGGTCTTGCATGGGCGGCATGCGCGTGGGACAGGTACACCAGGCCCAGTCGAGGGCGCTGCGCGTGGCCCGGATCGGCCATCTGCGAGCGCAGTTGCAGCAGCACCGCATCGGCCGCGGCGCGCCAGTCGGAATGGCTGGCATGGCCTACAGGAAACAACGACATTCCAACCTTCTTTCTAGCCCTGCCAGCGCCCGGCTTGCGGAGGACTCTAGACCATCCATGGGTGCCGCCGTCCCGCTCAGCGCGGCGGCCGGCTCTTGGCCGGTGCCTTGGCTGTTGTCTTTGCGGTGGTCTTTGCCGCCGTCTTCCTGGCCGCTGCCTTGGCTGGCGCTTTGGCGGGAGCTTTCGGTGGAGCTTTGGCTGGCGCATTCGCAGGCGCCTTGGCGGCTTCGGCCGGGGCCTTGGCCGCCGGTGCAGCCGCCTTGCCTGCCTGCGCGGCGAAGGCGCCAGCCTGGGCCGTCATGCGGTCCATGGCGGCCTTGGCGATGTCGCCGGCCATGCCGGTGGCGCGCTGTGCGGCCGCCACGGCCTCGGGGGCCATGGGCTCGGCCATGGCCTTGGCGGCGATCTGCTGGAATTGCTGGGTCAGTGCGCCCCACCATTGCATGGCCTGGCCCATGGCGGCGGCCTGGGCCGGCTCGTCCTTGGGCGCAGAAGCTTCAGGGCCGGAGGCCTTGCTGCCGGCATCCGCGGATGCAGCGGCCGCAGCAGCTGCAGGCGGCTCGGCAGGGGGCTGTGCGGGCGCGGCCTGCGGCTTTTCCTGCTTGCCGGGCTTGCCGGCGGAGGACATGGGCCAGTCCGAGTGGTCGGACTGCCCCGCGCTGGCGGCGCCCTTGCCCGCAGTGGCTGCAGCAGCGGTGGCGGCTGCAGCGGCGGGGAACTGGAAGGCCTGCGCCAGTTCGCCCATGCTGACGTTCATGCCCTGCAGGGTGGACAGCGTCATGCGCTGCACTTCCAGGGCCTGGATGGTGGCTGCCAGCGCCTTGCCATTTTGGTCCAGCCAGAACTGCACGGCCTTGAGTTCGGTGATGCGCTTGTCCACCTCCTCGATGCTCACCGTGGGCGCCACCCATTCGGGCAGGCGCCCCAGGGGCCGGGCGGTGGCCGATCCCGCGCTCTGGGCCAGGCCCTGCAGGAAGTCGAAACCGGGGATGAACTTGCCGAAACCGAAGGAGGACGCGTCACTCATGGCAGCACTCGCTAGGACTGGGTTGGAAGAGCATGCCGGCGAAGGATGCCGGCCATGCTCCCAGCTTAACCCAGGCACACGCCAAGTCCACGGCAAGTCATGCGCATGCGGCTGCGCACAAACCCGGTGCAATGGCGCTGGCTCAGTGCGAATGGCCGGCGTGGCCGCCGCCGTGGCCCGCTGCCGGGGCAGCCGCCGCGCCGGGCGCCATGGCACGCACGGGGACCTGCAGGCTCAGGCGCGAGGTTTCGCCCTTGGCATCCTTGAACACCAGGGTGATGGGCACCTGGCTGTCCTTGAGCAGCGGGCTCTTGAGCTGCTGCAGCATGACGTGGTAGCCGCCGGGCTTCAGGTCCACGGCCACGCCCTTGGGCAGGTCCAGGCCGTCGATGGCGCGCATGCGCATCACATCGCCTTCCATCTTCATTTCATGCACCTCGGCCACGCCGGCGGCGGGCGACTCCACGCCCACCAGGCGCAGCGGCTCCTCGGCCGTCAGGCGCATGAAGGCGCCCGTGGCCTGCTGGCCCGGCACGCTGGCACGCGCCCAGGCGGCGTCGGCCTTGACGTGGGCGGCATCGGCATGGGCATGGGCCAGACCCATGGACAGGGAGGCGGCGATCAGGAAAGGGGTGGTCCATTGACGCAGTGTCATCACGGTTTCTCCAGAAAATTCAATACGTTGCAGCACGGTCTGTGTGCCTTGCAAAAACAAAAGCCAAGCGAAAGAGGCAGGGATTGAAATGGGGAGTCACCGGGGCGGGGCGCGGGCCTGCGGCAAGGCCGGCATGGCCACGCTGTGGACGGAGGCCGGGTGCGCCCGTGGCTGCGCATCTGCCATCAGCGGTGCAGGGGCCGCACTGCACCGGGCGGGCGGCGGCGCCAGCGGGGGCAGGCACAGCGGGCAGTCGATGCCGTGGCTGCCGGCAAGGGCATTGTCCTGACCGGCCGGCGATGGCACCCAGACCGATTCGCCAGCGGCCGAGCACAGGCGCTCCCAGCCCGAGGCACGCGCCAGCGGCGCAAACGCCGATGCCAGCGCCACGCACAGCCACAGCCCCAGCACCCAGCGGGCGCAGGCAGCCAAGGTGGAGGGCAGGCGAAGCGGCATGGCGCCATTCTAGGGGTCTGCCCCAGTCGTCATCTCCGGGACCGCGCCATGCCCTGCCCGCCCCTACCATCACAGGCGCGCACCCTCGCCTTCACCACAAACAACCCAAGGAGACACCCATGCTCACCCTGTGCGGATTCGCGGCCAGCAACTACTACAACAAGGTCAAGTTGGCCCTGCTGGAAAAGCAGCTGCCCTTCAACGAGGAACTGGACTGGCTGGGCGAGACCGACATGGCACTGTCGCCGCTGGGCAAGGTGCCGTACCTGCGCATCGACGACGGCCGGGGCCTGTGCGAATCGGCCGCCATGGTCGAGTACGTGGAGACGCTGTCGCCCTCGCCGGCCCTGCTGCCGGCCGACGCCTTCGAGGCGGCCAAGGTGCGCGAGCTGTGCGTGTACCTGGACCTGCACCTGGAGCTGGTGGCGCGCATCCTCTACCCGCAGGCCTTCTTCGGCGGCCAGGTCAGCGACTCCACCCGGGAGCGCACGCTGGCCCAGCTCGACAAAAACGTGGCGGCCTTCGCCAAACTCGCGCGTTTCTCACCCTTTGTGGCGGGCGACAGCTTCACGCTGGCCGACTGCTGCGCCATCGTCCACCTGCCCCTGGTCAGCGCGGCCAGCAAGATCGTTGGCGGGCGCGACGTGCTGGCCGACCTGCCCGTGCGCGAGTACCTGGCGCGCATGGCCGAGCGGCCCACGGTGCAGCAGGTCAATGCCGACCGCAAGACCAATACGGCGCTGATGATGTCCCGCTACGCCAGCGACAAGACTCCGGCCTGAGCCGCCGCCCTGCCCGCCTCAGTCCTGCAGCCAGCGCAGCAGCCCGCTGGCGCGCTGCGTGGGGCTGCCAACGGCCGAGGCCAGCAGGCCCGGCACCTCGGAGAACAGCGAGAAGGCCTGGCGGGCGCGCGTGATGCCGGTGTAGACCAGCTCGCGCCCCAGCACGCTGCCGCCGCGCGAGGGCAGCACCAGGGCCGTGTGCTCGAACTCCGAGCCCTGGCTCTTGTGCACCGTCATGGCGAAGGCGGTCTCCACATGGGCCAGGCGGCTGACACCGACCGAGCGCAGCTCGTCACCCTGCAGGAAGTACACGCGCAGCGGCTGCCCGGGCCCACCCTGCGGGCCCCCCTGTGACCCGCCATGCGACCCACCCGGCAGCGCAATGCCGATGTCGCCGTTGAACACGCCCAGCTGCGCATCGTTGCGCGTGACCATGACGGGCCGGCCCGCATACCATTCGCCGCTGCGGCGGATCGCGCCCTGCGCTTCCAGGGCCTGCTCCACCGCCCGGTTGAGGCCGGACACGCCCCAGTCCCCCTCACGCACGGCGCACAGCAGCCGGAAGCGCTCGAAGGCCTGCAGCACATCGACCACCCAGGCCCGGTGCGCGGCCTCGTAGCCGCCGTCCGCAACCGGCCTGTTTTGAAGCGCCCTGGCATACAGCGCATAGCTGGCCAGGCCGCCGCGCCCGCGCACGGCCAGTTCGGTCACGGCCTGCACGCCGCCGCCCTGGCGCTCCCAGAGTTCGGAGTGCGTACCGCCTTGCGTGCCGGCATCGAGCAAGGCCTGGGCCTGCGCGGCGTGGCCGGCATTCACGGCGCGCGCCAACTGGCCGATGGGGCCACCGAAGCGCCGGCTTTCGCGCAGCATGACGGTGTGCTGCGCAAGAGCCGGAGGCCGGTCGCCTGCCGGCGCCGCGAACTGCGGCGGTACCGCCTGGCCGGCCACGCGCAGCGCGTAGTCCAGCGTGTCCGGCAGGTAGCGTCCGGCCTGGGCATCGCGGCACAGGTCGCCCAGCACGGCGCCCGCCTCCACCGATGCCAGCTGGTCCTTGTCGCCCAGCAGCACCAGGCGGGCGCCGGCCGGCAGTGCCTCCAGCAGCGCCGCCATCATCTCCAGGTGGACCATGGAGGCCTCATCGACGATGAGCACGTCCACGTCCAGTTGCCGGCCCGCATGGAATCCCCAGTGCCGTGTATCGGGCCGCGCGCCCAGCATGGAGTGCAGGGTGCGCGCCGCGCCCATGCGCTGCACCAGGCCCGCCAGGTCGATCTCGCCGCCCATGCTGCCCTGCAATTGCAGCAAGGCCCCGTCAATCGATTGCTTCAGGCGCGCAGCCGCCTTGCCCGTGGGCGCGGCCAGGGCCACGCGCAGCTGGCCGGCGTCGGGCGCCGTGGCAAACAGCAGGGCCAGCAGCCGCGCGGCGGTATAGGTCTTGCCGGTGCCGGGGCCGCCCGTGATCACCGACAGCCGGCCGCGCAGCGCCAGAGCGCAGGCCAGCTTCTGCCAGTCCACGGGGCTGCCTTCCGCCGCAGGCGGGAACAGGCGGTCCAGCCATCGCCGGGCCTGAGCTTCGTCCAGCGGCTGGCCGGCCACGGCCTGCGCCGCCGTGCGCTGGATGACATGGGTGGCCACGGCGCGCTCGTAGTCCCAGTAGCGGCGCAGGTACAGCAGCGGCGCGGGGCCGTCGGCACCGGCCAGCACCAGGGGCTGGCCAAGGTCCTCGCCGCCATCCTGGCCCGCGTCGCCGACCACGCGCACCACGGGGCTGGCACCCAGCGCCGCCACCCAGCCGGACAGGCGCGCGGGCAGCATCTGCCAAAGGGCCTGCTGCGCGGGCAGCGCCTCGGCGGGCCAGGCCAGCACGTCGTTGGGGTTGCCGGCCAGCGGTGCCAGGGGCAGGCAGCTGTGGCCGCGCCCCTCCATCTGCGCCAGCAGTGCGGCGGCCACCAGCAAGGCGGGCCCGGCCTGCGCATCCTGCCCGGCGATGAAGGAGGCCAGCGCCGCATCCAGGCGCCGCAGCAGGCCGGCATCGGCCCAGCGGCGCAGCAGGGCCAGCACTTCATTGGTGTCTGGCGGCACGGCGCCCGGCGGTTTGCCGCCCAGCGATGCGTCGCCCGGCGAGTCGTCGCCCGGCGGCTCGCCGCTCGGCCGTTCATCGAACAGGTCCAGCGTGGCCGTATCGACGGTCCGCGAACGGGGGCGCGGGCTCATGGCGGCTCCTGCATATCGGCGCGGCCGGGGCCGAGCAGTTCATCGAGCGCATCGAGCAGGGGCAGCTCGGGCGCCATGGCATGCATGCCACCGGCCGGGCCATCGATGCCGCGCAGAAAGTAGTACAGCGCGCCGCCCAGCTGGCGCTGCGGCTCGTAGGCCGTGCCCAGGCGGCTGCGCAGCAGCCGGTGCAGGGCCAGCAGGTAGAGCGCGGCCTGCACGTCGTAGCGGTGGTGGAGCATGGCGCGGGCCAGGGCCTCCTGGCCGTAGGCGGCGCCGTCCGGGCCCAGGTGGTTGCTCTTGTAGTCGAGCACCCAGTAGCGGCCCTCGTGGCAGAACACCAGGTCGGCAAAGCCCATGAGCATGCCGTGCAGCGAGCGCTGGGGCAGCGCGGGCCGCTCCTGCCCCGGCAGGATGAAGCGCCGGCACAGCTGGTCGATGCGCTCGGCCGGCAGCTGGCGCGCGGGCAGCCAGAACTCCATCTCGGACAGTTGCGGGCCCAGCGTGGCCAGCGTGACATCGAGCGGCGCCAGCGGCTGGTGGACCACGGCCGTGAGCCAGGCCAGCAGGTCGCGCGCCTGCTCGCCACGGCCCGCGCGCTCGCAGCGGCGCACCAGGCGATCAGCGAGCGCACCCTGGCCGTCCACGGGCAGGGCAAAGTCTTCGCCGCCCAGCCATTCCAGCTGGTCGTGCACGAAGTTGCCGACCACGGGACCGCGCAGAAAGCGGTGCCAGACCGCAGGCCCACCGGCCGGTCCATCCTGCAGGGGCTGCAGGCCCGCCAGGCCGGCGATGTCCGCCAGTTCCGGCGATGGCGGCGGCTCCAGCGCCTGCTCATCCTCGGCCGGGCGCTGCACGGCCACGGGCAGCACGGGCAGGCTGGGGGCGGCCATGGCACGCACCAGGGCCGAGAAGCTGCCGATGCCCCAGCGGGTGTCGAAGCGCGCGTCGTAGGCCGGGGCATCGTGCAGCGGCGTGGCGCCCGCCGGGGGCTGCCAGCGCGTGCGCTGCAGTGGCACGGCATCCAGGTCGCGCCAGGCCATGTGCGGGTCTTCGCCGCACAGCTGCTGCAGGCCGTCGCGCCAGCCCTGGGCCGAGCGCGGCTCGGTGCCGCCCAGCAGGTAGCCGGCTGCGCCCTGCTCGTTCACGCAGGCCTTGCCGTTGCCGCGCTTGAGCGGGGCCAGGCCCAGCCACAGCGCATGGCGCGGGCGGGTGAGCGCCACGTAGAACAGGCGCAGGTCCTCGCGCAGCCGCTCGCGGTCGGCCTGGGCAAGCTCCTCGTCGCTGAAGTCCAGCAGCAATCGGCGGGCCGGAGCCGCATCGTCTTGCGACTCGTCCTGCGCGGACAGGGTCAGGAACGGCGTTCTGGCCCGCTCCATGGGGCGGAAGCTGCCCGCAAACGGCAGGCAGACCAGCGGGTACTCCAGGCCCTTGCTCTTGTGCACGGTGACGAGCTTGACCAGGTCGGCATCGCTTTCCAGGCGCACCACCTGCTCTTCGCTGCCGCTGCCCGGCGTCTCGATCTGGGTGGCCAGCCAGCGGATCAGGGCCTGCTCGCCCTCCAGCTGGGCGCTGGCGGTCTGCAGCAGCTCGGCCAGGTGCAGGTAGTTGGTCAGGCGCCGCTCGCCGCCCATGGCCGGATCCTGCAGCCAGCGCACGGGCAGGTCCAGCCGGTACAGGGTCTGGCGCAGCATGGCCAGCACGCCCAGGCGCAGCCAGATGCTGTGCAGTTCGCGCAGCTGCTCGCTGCGCACGTCAAAGGCTTCCTCGTCGGCGGCCAGCCAGGCCAGCTCGTCCAGCGACAGGCCGATGAGCCGCGTGGCCAGGCCCGCGCGCACGGCCTGGGCATCCAGCGGCGCGGCGACGGCGCGCAGCCAGTACAGCAGGTCATGGGCCTCGTCGCTGGCAAACACCGAATCCTGGTCCGACAGGTAGACCGAGGCCACGGCGCGCGCCTGCAGCTCTCGGCGCACGGCGGCCGCCTCTCGGCCCGTGCGCACCAGCACGGCGATGTCGGCAGGCCGCAGGCGCACAAGGCGGCCATCGGGCTGAACAAAGCCGGCCTTCGGGTCGGCCAGCCACTGCACGATCTGCTCGGCGCAATGGGCCGCAAAGCGCCGCCGCACCTCGTCGGCCGACAAAGGCAGGGGGATACCGGTGTCCTCGTCGCGGCCCGCACTCCAGGCCACGGTGAGGGCGGGCATGGCGCCGTCGCGCGTGTGCAGCTGTTCACCGCGCCCCTGGGCGGCCACGGGCTCGAACGGCAGCGGGTTGTAGCTGCCGCGCCGGAACATGAAGGCGCCCTCGCCCGGCCGCTGCTCGGCCTGCGCGAACCAATGGTTGACGGCGCCCACCAGTGCCTGGGTGGAGCGGTAGTTGGTGCCCAGCACGTAGTGGCGGCCCTCGGTGGCGCGGCGCGCCTGCAGGTAGCTGTGGATGTCGGCGCCGCGAAAGCCGTAGATGGACTGCTTGGGGTCGCCGATCAGCAGCAGGGCGCTGTGCGGGTCGTTGGCCGCCGTGCGGTAGATCTGGTCGAACAGGCGGTACTGCAGCGGCGAGGTGTCCTGGAATTCATCGATCAGCGCCACCGGGTACTGGGCCAGGATGCGCTCGCGCAGCACGGCGCCGTTGTCGCCGGCCAGGGCCGTGTCCAGGCGCTGCAGCATGTCGGCAAAGCCGAAGCTGCCGGCCTGGCGCTTGAGGTGGGCCAGCCGCTGCGCCACGCGCGCGGCCGCATGCAGGCGCACTGCCACGCTGACGGGCGGCAGTTGCTCCAGTTGCACCAGCAGCGCCTGCAACTCGTCCAGCTCCAGCGGCATGAGCACATCGCCGGCCGATCCCTTGAAGGCCTCGGCCAGGCCCTCGGGGCTGAGGCGGTGGCGCGCGGCCTCGGTCAGCGCCAGCGGACCGTCCAGCGGCGCGCGCGACCAGTCGGCCAGCGCGGCCAGCCAGCCGGTGTAGCGCGCGGGCTGCAGCTTGCGCTTGTCCCACAGCGCGCCATGGCCGTCGAGCTGTCCATCCAGCCACAGCTGCAGGCGCTGTGCCTTGTCGTCCCAGCCGGCCGCCAGGGCCAGCAGGCGGCTGCGGCGCTGCTCCATGGCGCGCTGCAGGCAGTCGGCCAGGCTGCCCTCGCCCGCGCCGGGCACAGGGGGCTCGCGCAGCAGTGCGCGCATGTCATCGACCAGGGCGCCGACGTGGGGCCAGATCTTCAGGACCTCGTCCAGCAACTCGTCGGACAGCGGGTAGCACTGCTGGCGCCAGTAGTCCTGCGCGGCCTCGGTCTGGCGCTGGCTTTCGTCGGGCTCCAGCGTTTCGTCGAAGAGGTTGCCGCTGTCGAAGGCATGCTCGCGCAGCATGCGCTGGCACCAGGCGTCGATGGTGTGGATGGCTGCGTCGTCCATGCATTCGGCCGCCATGGCCAGGCGCCAGGCCGCGCGTTCACGGGCCGCGCCTTCGGGGTAGGCCTCGCGCAGCGCGTGCAGGAAGGCGTCGTGGGGCGCGGGCTCGGCCTCGCCGCGAAAGCACTGCACGGCCTCGATCAGGCGCTTGCGTATGCGGTCGGACAGCTCGCGCGTGGCCGCGCGCGTGAAGGTCATGACGAGGATGTCAGGCGGCATCAGCGGGCGCTCGAAGGCCGTGCTGCTGATGCCGTCCAGGCTGCCCTCGCCATGCCCCAGCACCAGGCGCAGGTAGAGCGCGGCGATGGTCCAGGTCTTGCCGGTGCCGGCGCTGGCCTCGATCAGGCGGCTGCCCCACAGCGGGAAGCGCTGCGCGTCGAGCACATGGCCGGTCACGTCGCCGTCCACATCGCCGGTCGCGGCGCCGATCATTTCTTCGCTTGCGCTCATTGCGCATCCCCCTGGTACGGCAGGACCTGCACCTGCGCGGCCACCCAGTCGAGCAGCGGCGCGTGGGCGGCATGGGCCAGGGCCTCGAAACGGCCATCGGCGCTCAGGCGTTCGAAGTCAGGGTAGCAGCGTGCCCAGGACGGGTCCTCGCCTTCGCCGCCGACCAGATGACCGCCCTCATAGGCCTGCTGGGCCGCAGCGGGAAAGCCTTCGGCCATGGCCAGGCCGCTGCGCAGCGGCAGGGGCAGCGGACCGTTCTGGCCTTCGCGCCACAGGGCCATCAATTCACGCAGCCGTGCCAGCGCGTCGGAGGGGTCCATGGGCAGGACCTGCACCAGGCCGTCGCGCGCCACCACGCGCAACTCGGCCTGCGAGCCGCTGGCGGCCAGCGCCAGGCTGCGCAGGTAGACCGGCATGAGCTTGTCGGCATGGGGCCTGCCCTTGGCATTGAGCAGGTTGCGCGGGTCCAGCAGCAGCCAGCACTGTGCGTCGTCCGCATCGGGGGACTCTTCGGTTTCGCAGGACTGGCGCAGCCCGTCGATCCAGTCGTCGAACACCAGGCCATCGTCCTCGATCAGCAGCCGCCTGCGCGGCGCGGGATGGGCATACCGATCCAGCTGCTGGCGCCAGGCCCGCAGCGAAGGCGTGACCGAGGACTGCAGCGCCCGCGCGCCGCGCTCGCCCAGCCCCGCCAGCGGCAGCCGCCCCGAGCGCGTGAGGCGCGCCACGGCCGCACGCACGCTGTCTTCCATGGCCTGGGGCGCCTGCCCGGGCTCGTCCAGGCGGGCCGCCACCTGCTGCTGCAACTGCTGCACCAGCAGGTACTCGGTCAGGCCGTCGAGCTGGAACAGCTCCTCGTCCACCACGGGGTTGTCCTCCTGCTCGAAGCGCACCTGCAGGCGCTGGCGCAGGTAGGCGCGCGCCGGGTGGCGCAGGAAATCGGTGAGCCGGGCCAGCGTCAGCGGCGCCGAGGCGTCGGGGACAAAGGGCGGGCGCGGCTGCGCGGGCAGCGGAGGCAACGCGTCCGTGCCGTCAGACTGCGCATGCGCGGCCCGCCATTCGCGCGCATAGGTGGTCCACGGCGAGCCTTCTTCGAAATAGCGACGGCTGAAGGGCTGCAGCGGATGCTGCTGCGTGCGCTGCGCCAGCAGCGGCTGGCCACCTTCGCCGCGCCAGCCTGTCTCCAGGTAGTCGCGCAGCTGGGAGACCAGGACCGAGGGCGGCTGCTCGCTGTTGTCGCGCACATGATGGCCGGTCCAGCTGATGTAGAGCGCGCGGCGTGCGGACAGCAGGGCTTCGAGCATGAGCTGGCGGTCATCGTCGCGGCGCGCGCGGTCGCCGGGGCGCTGCTGGCCGGGCAGCGCCATCAGGTCGAAGTCGCTGCGCGTGGCGCGGCGCGGATAGTCGCCATCGTTCATGCCCAGCAGGCAGACCACCTCGAAGGGAATGGCCCGCATGGGCATCAGCGTGCAAAAGGTCACGCCACCGGCGCGAAAGCGCTGCGACAGCGAGGGCTGCTCCAGCGCCTGCATCCAGGCCTCCTGGGCCACGCCCAGTTCCACGGCGTCCGCATAGCCGGCCTGCTCGCAGGCGCGCTGCCAGTCCGTGAGGGCGGCGTCCAGCGCGGCCAGCATGGCCTCGTCCTCATCGTCCTGCGCCTTGAAGAAGTCCTGCAGCAGTGCGCGAAAGCGCTGCGCCCAGACCTCGGGTGTGGCGGGCCGCCCGGCCTCGCGCCACCAGGCCAGCATGCGCTCCAGCAGCGCGGCAAGCACGCCGGCCAGCTCGGCCGACAGGCCGCCCACTTCGTCATAGGGCTCGATGCCGCCAAAGGCCTGGCCGTCCTGCGCCACGCCGCCGGCATAGCCCAGCAGCATGCGCTGCAGGCCGAACCAGGCGCTGTTGTGCTCGCCACAGGCCTGCAGGCCCAGGGCGCCGCGCTGCGGCGCATTGAGTCCCCAGCGGATGCCGGCCCCGGCCATCCAGCGCGTGAGCTGGGGCAGGTCGTCGGCCGCCAGCCCCATGCGCGCGGCAATCGCGGGCACGTCCAGCAGGTCGCACAGCTCGCTGAGCCGGCAGCGCTGCTGGGGCAGGCGCAGCAGCCATTGCAGGGCCACGGCCAGCGGGCTGCTGGCGCGCGCACCCAGGTCGGCGATGTCGAAGGGAATGTGGCGCGGGTCGTGGCGTCCGTACTGGCCGAAGACCGCACGTATCGAGGGCGCAGCCGTCTCTATGGACGGAAGCATGACCACCACGTCACGCGGGGCCAGCGGCGCTTGCCCTGGCTGGGCAGGATCCGGTGGCCGGGCCAGCATCTGCAGCAGCTGGTCGTGCAGCACCTCCAGCTCGCGCACCACGCTGTGGGCGCTGTGAAAGACGATGGAACGATCGGCCCGCGCCACCTCCAGCGGCGGGTGCTCGGCCAGCGGCACCAGGTCGCGGATGCGCTGCTGTACCTGGGCCAGCAGCGGCGCGGTGCGCAGGTCCTCGGCATCGGTTTCGTCGAACAGGTCCACGCGCGGCATCTGCAGCTGCGCGGCGGCACCCGTGGTGTCGAAGGCGTCGAGCTGGCGCACATAGTCGCGGCTTTGCCGGCCCCAGGCGGCCAGCAGCGGATGGGCGTGTGCATGCATGGCCTCCAGTGGCAGCTGCGCCAGATCGCGCCCTCCGCGCAGCGGCTGGCGGCGCCGCGCCATGCGCAGCAGCTCGCGCCCGTCGATGGCGTCGGCCCAATGGAAGCGGCAGGGATTGGGCACGGCCAGCAGCACCTGGCTGTGGCGGGCGATGGCGGCCAGGAATTCCAGCAGGCTCAGCGGCAGCTGGCTGATGCCGAACACCACCACGCGGCGCGCCAGCGGCGCGGCCGGCGGCTCGCCGGACTGCAGCGCGGCCAGCACCCTGCCCTGCAGGCGCGCGCGCGTGGCGCCGCGCTGGTCCTCGTCCAGCTCGGCCAGCACGGCGCGCCACAGGCGTGGCTGCCACTGCTGGCCTTCGGGCACCGGGGCGTCCGCCACACCAGGGCGCAAGGGCATGGGCAGCACGTCATGCCCGGCCTCCCAGGCGTCCAGCCAGTCGGCGCGGTAGATCTGGTATTGGTCGAAAAGGTCGGCCAGGCGCTGGGCCAATTGCAGCAGCCGCTCGGGCTCGCCGGGGCGCAGAAAGCCTGCAATGGGGGCGAAGGCCGGGTCATGAAGGCACTGCGGCAGCAGGCGCATGAGCCGCCAGGTCATGGGCGTCTTGTCCAGGGGCGATTCGCGCGGCACGGCCTGGCGGCCCAGCACCTGGCGGTAGCTGCGCCACACAAAGCGCGCGGGCAGTTCCACGCGCGCGGCGGCGCACACGCCCAGCTGCTCGGCCATGCGCATCTTGAACCACTCGGCCATGCCGTTGCTCTGCACCAGCACCACCTCGGGCTCCAGCACATCCAGCGGGTGCGCAGCCAGCCATGCCAGCACCGTGTCGGCCAGCACCTCCGTCTGATTCCCGTGCAGGGCGATCAAGCCCGGCTGCCAATGCGATGCCACCTCTGCGCCCCCGTGCTCCAAGCCATGCGAGCAGCGAGCTTAACGCGGGCAGGGCCTGCCTGCAGGCTGTTTACCAGTGCAGGTAGAACATGGCCTTGGCCAGCAGCACAATGGCCAGCACGTGGCAGAACACGCTCAGGTGCAGGCGTTGCGAGCGGCGCCCGCCCAGCACACCGCGCCGGCGCCACCACATGGCCGCCAGGAAATGCCCGAACACGCTGAGCGCCAGCACGATCTTGAGCGCCAGCAGCAGGCCGAAGCTGCTGGCCAGCGGAGCGGCAAAGGCGGCAGCCAATGCCGCGCGGTGCTGCCAGGCCAGCCCCAGCCCCGCGACGTACAGCACCACCAGCACCCAGGGCATGACGGCGACCGCGCGGTCGCCCAGCGCCTGCTCGGTGGCGCGCGCCACGGCAGCGGGCAGGTGGCGGCGCGCCCCGGCCAGCAGCACGACTTCGAAGAACACCGTGCCTGCAAAGGCAATGGCCGCCAGCAGGTGCAGGGTCAGCAGCAGTCCGTAGCTCATGCGCGGCTCCTTTGCGGCAGGGGCAGGGGCAGCGGCAGGGATGCGGGAGCCGGCAGCAGATCGGCCAGCGTGAAGCCGTCCAGATGGGCCATGAAGCTGTCCAGCGCCCCGCCCAGCACGCCGGCCAGCCGGCAGTCCTGCGCAAGCGTGCAGGCCGGCGGGCTGGTGCCCGTGAAGCACTCGACGATGGCAAGGTCCGGCTCCATGCCGCGCACCACGTCGCCCAGGCCGATGTCGGCCGGCGCATGGGCCAGGCGCATGCCGCCGCCCTTGCCCCGCACGGTCACGATCCAGCCGCGCAGCGCCAACTGGTGCGTGACCTTCATGAGGTGGGCTTCGGAGATGGCATGGGCCTGGGCGATCTCGGCAATCGTGCACAGCCGCCCGGGGTGGCGCGCCACGTGCATGAGCAGGCGCAGCGCGTAGTCGGTCATCAGGGTCAGGCGCATGGCAGGCCTGCGATCATGCCTGCCGGTCGGCACGCGGGCGCACCAGCAGCGGGGCGAAACGCCACAGGTACAGCGCAAAGGCCAATACCCAGGCAGCGGCCGAGGCATGCAGCGCCGCCAGCGACAGCGCCGTGGGCAGCAGGGCCGCCAGGCGCAGCACGGCAGCGGCAATGACCAGGGCATAGGCGGCGACCATGCTGCGGTCGGTGCGCAGCGGCAGGCCCAGGTGGCCCATCGACGTCCGTGTGCACATGCCGATGATGAGCAGGGCAAAGCCACCCGCACCGATCACATGCACGGGCCAGGCGGGGCGCAGCACCCATCCGGTCGCATGCGCGCCGGCCACCAGCAGGCCCGCACCCAGCGCCGCGTGGCCCAGGTAGAGAATCCACAGCAGCGGCACGCGGCGCACGGCATGGGGCTTCCAGGCCAGCACCTGCCACAGGGCGATCAGGCCCGCCACGGCCAGGCCGGCCGCCATGCCAGGCATCCAGCCCGCCAGCAGGCAGGCGATGGCCACCACGCCCGCGCCCAGCTGCCACGGGCCGCTGGCCGTGTGCATGGGAATCTGCAGGCCGGCAACGGCGCGCATGGCAAAGAAGGGAATCACGCGCCGCGCGATCAGCAGCGCAATCACGGCCATGCACAGCAGGCCTGCGTTGAAGCGCTGCATGAGCGCGCCGTAGTCGCCCTGCCAGATGGACCACAGGTACAGCGCGTCGGCCGTGCCCAGGCCGGCCAGCAGCAGGGGCAGCCCGTAGTTGCGCCGGCTGCGCGCGGCATGGATGGCGCGGCCCAGCGCCAGCGCGGCCCAGGCAAAGAAGGCGGTATCGCACAGCGCAGCCACGGCAAAGGCCTGCGGCCCGGGCAGCAGAAAGCCCGCACGGGCGATCAGCCACAGCAGGCACAGCGCGCCCAGCGCCCGGCCCTGCAGCGGATTGCGTCCCGTCCAGTTGCTGCCCGCCGTGAACAGAAAGCCTACGGCGATGGTGGCCACGAAGGCCCACAGCATCTCGTGCGCATGCCAGAACACGCCGGGCATGCGACCGGTGATCCTCTGCGGCGCATGGACCCACAGCGCCACCGACAGCGCGGCCCAGAGGCAGCCCAGCAGGTACAGCGGCCGAAATCCCAATTCGAGGAATGCCTTCCATTGCGGCGCCGGCTCCCGGGTTCTCAGGGGTTCCTCCAGCTCCATCCATTGCGCCATGATGTGCACTCCTTCCGGCCCGCTGCGCCTGCATAAGATGCATCCAGCGTACATCTTCAAGTGCACAGGCGAGGCGGCGGCGCAACCACCTTCTGATCCACATCAAGCAGGAGCCAAGCATGGCACTCGAACACGCAAAGCCACTAGAGGTCATCGCCCTGCACGCCCGCGACGGCATGCCCATCAGCACCAGCCTGATCCGAACGCCGAAGCTGCAACTGCTGCGCCTGGTGCTGCCACCGGGCCATGCCCTGCCCAGCCATCAGGTCCCCGGCGAGGCCACCATCCACTGCCTGGCGGGCGAGGCCGGCATTGCCACGCGCCTGGCAAGCCTGCGGCTGGTGGCCGGCTCGGTGGTGCTGGTGCCTGCCGGCGAGCTGCACGATGTGCACGCGCGCGGCGACCAGGGCTGCGTGCTGTTGGTGACGATTGCGGGCGCGAACGACTGAAGGCGGGCGCAGCCGGCGCACAAGCAGGATCACGCATTGCCTGAGGCACAAAGAAAAACGGACCGCTTCTTGCGAAGCAGTCCGTAATTTTTTACTGAATTTGGTGGCCTGGGACGGAATCGAACCGCCGACACAAGGATTTTCAATCCTCTGCTCTACCGACTGAGCTACCGGGCCGAGAACTAGATTATATGCAGGATTTTTTGACCCAAAAACGAAAAAGCCAAAATTCCTTCAAAAAGTCTATCCGCGCTTGTTGCGGCCCAGGTCCACGCCCAGCTGGCGCAGCTTGCGGTACAGGTGGGTGCGCTCCAGGCCGGTCTTCTCGGCCACGCGTGTCATGGAGCCGCCTTCGCGTGCCAGGTGGAATTCGAAGTAGGCCTTCTCGAAGCCGTCGCGCGCCTCGCGCAGCGGGCGGTCCAGGTCGAACCCCTGGTGTGCATGCGGCACGTTGTTGTCCACCGGCACGCGGCTGGCCGCAGGCGTGACCACGGCCGCAGTGTCCGGCTCGACCACCGCCACGGGCGCTGCAGCCGGTGCCTGGCTGGCGGCGTTGCGCGCCAGGCCCTGCTCCACGGCCTTGAGCAGCTTTTGCATGGTGATGGGTTTTTCGAGGAAGGACAGCGCACCGATGCGCGTGGCCTCCACGGCCGTCTCGATGGTGGCGTGGCCGCTCATCATGATCACGGGCATGGTCAGCAGACCTGCCGAGGCCCATTCCTTGAGCAGCGATACGCCATCGGTGTCGGGCATCCAGATGTCGAGAAGCACGAGGTCGTAGGTGTTGGAGGCGCGCGCCGAGCGTGCCTGACCGGCGTTCTCGGCCACGTCCACACTATGACCTTCGTCGTTGAGGATTTCCGACAACAAATCCCGGATCCCCAGTTCGTCGTCGACCACCAGTATGTTTGCCATGTGTCTTAAGCCTATGTGCTGAGGCGCGGGGGGCGTCAGGCCTATCCTGTACGCTCAGGCGCAAATGATAGCGACACTTGCGCACCTTGAATCACCCCGTCGTCTTCCCTGTTGCCCAGGTCGATGCGGGCGCCATGCTCGTCTGCGATTTTCTTGACCACGGCCAGGCCCAGGCCGGTGCCTCGCACCTTGGTCGTGACGTAGGGCTCGAAGGCCCGTTGAAGGATGTTGGCGGCGAAGCCCGTGCCGCTGTCACTGATGCTCAGGCGCACGCGGCGCGTGGATTCGTTCCAGCGCGTCTCTATGGTCACGGGGCCGGGGGGCTGGCCGCTTTCCTGCGCGCGCTGGGCCGTGGCGTCCTGGGCATTCTGCAAAAGATTGTGAATGACCTGCCGCAGCTGCTGGCCATCGCCGGAAATCGGCGGGCATTGCGGGTCCAGCACGCAGTCCACGCGCACTTCGGCGTTCTCTTCCCCATACAGCTGGAGCACATCGGTGACCAGCGCGTTGAGGTCCAGCGACTGCAGGTTGGCGGCGGGAAGGCGCGCGTAGTCGCGGAATTCATCGACCAGGCGCTTCATGGCGCCGACCTGATCGACGATGGTCTTGACGGACTTGGCCAGCAGCGCCTGCTCTGCAGGCTGCAGCTTGTCGGTCAGCCGCATGGCCATGCGCTCGGCCGACAGCTGGATGGGCGTGAGCGGGTTCTTGATCTCGTGGGCCACGCGGCGCGCCACCTCGCCCCAGGCCTGGGCACGCTGGGCCGAGACGATTTCCGAGATGTCGTCGAAGACCAGCAGGCGCTGCGCATCGGGCAGTTCCGCACCACGCATGACCAGGGTGGTGGTGTGCTGGATGACGCCGCCATCGGTGGAGGCATGCAGCTCATGCACCAGTTGCCAGCGATCGCGCCCCTGCTCGCCCAGGAAGAGCGCGAACTGCTCCTGCACGACTTCGCCGAACTGCTCCAGCCCCGGCACCTGGGACAGCAGCCGGCCTTCATGGACGGCCATGGGCGCGCGCAATATGCGCGTGGCGCCGGGATTGCTCAGCACGATGGCGCCGCGCGCATCCAGCACGATGACGCCCGAGGTGAGGTTGTCGAGGATGGTCTGCAGGTTGCCGCGTGCGGCATCGAGCTGGCCCATGCTGCGGTTGGCTTCGGCGCGGGCGTCGGCCAGTTGCTGGGTCATGAGCGCAAAGGAGCGCGTGAGCCCGCCGATCTCGTCGCGCGTCTGCAGCGCTGGCTTGGGCCGCAGGTCGCCGCGCGCCACGTCGCGCATGCCCTGGGCCAACAGCAGCAACGGCCTGGCCAGCTGGTTGCCCAGCACGATGGCCAGCACCACGGCGCCGAAGACGGCCAGGAACAGGCTGAGCGTGAGCGTGCCTATGTACATGCGCTGCAGGCCACCGCGTGCCAGCGCGCGCTCCTGGTATTCGCGGTTGGCTGCCTGCACGGCCAGGGCATTGGTCACCAAGGCCTGCGGCAGTGCAATGGTGGCCTGCAGGTAGCGCGGCTCGGTCAGCAGGCCCACGCTGGGGTTGGGCACCAGGGCCAGTGTGCGGACCTGGGCGCCGGGCGCGGTGGCGCCGGGCTGGGCCATGCCGTCGTCGTCCAGGCCTTCGATGCTGGCCACGGCGCGCTGCTCGCGCAGCGAGCGCAGCATTTGCGCGCTGGGGCGTTCGGGCTGCAGGTTGAAGCGCGACTGGCCCACGCTGGCGATGGCGCGCAGGCCCGCAAGGTCGCCGCTGCGGGTGGTCTGCGTCGGGCCCATGACGGCAAGCTCCGATGCACTCCACAGCACGACATCGGTGGCACCCAACTGGTCGCGCACGCGTTCCAGGATCAGCGCGGCGCCGGCATCGGAGACCTGGGACAGTTGGGCGCCTGCGGTGCGCGTGTTGTTGGCCATGTCATTGGCCACGGTCTCCAGCGTGGCACTGGCCAGGCTGACGCCGGCCGACAGCGCGCCCTCGACCTGCACATCGAACCAGCTTTCGATGGAGCGCGAGACGAACTGGTAGGAGACGATGTAGATCAGCAGGCCCGGCACCAGGCCCACCAGCGTGAAGATGCCGGCCAGCTTGAGCAGCAGGCGGCTGCCGAAGCGCCCGCGCTGCAGCCGGATGGCCAGGCGGATGCCGCCCCAGGCCAGGATGGCCAGCAGCAGGCCGGCCACGACCACGTTGGCGGCGAACAGCCAGTTGTAGTTGCGCTCGTAGTCCAGGCGGTTGTTGGTGGCCAGGGTGAGCAGGAACAGCAGCAGCACGCCGACCAGGCCCATGAGGCCGGCGCCCACGCCCACGGCCCAGCGCGTGCCGCGCGACAGGCCGGCCGAGGCCGGCAGGGCCACGCGTTCGTCGTCGGCTGAGGCCCTGCTCATGGCGCGTCTTCCAGCATCTGGGTGCGCGACAGCTGCAGGTTCCAGCCCGAGCGGCCCAGCGCGCCGATCTGCAGCGGCCTGGGCAGCTGGGACAGGTCAATGCGAAAGCGCAGTTGCACCGATACGCCCGATTGCGTGGGCGCCGTGTCCATGATCTTCCAGCGCGAGATGCGCTGCATGGAGGCCAGCGCATCGTCTAGGCTTTCGAAGGTCTGGCCCAGCGCCAGCCCCAAGCCGCTGCTGGAGAACGGGGTGCTGGAGATGTGCAGGCGCCAGCGGCGCGTCAGCGGCTGGTGGCTGAGGCGGTAGTGGCGGCTGGCGGTGGCCAGTTGCTGATCGGACCAGTACCAGCGCTCGCGCTGGATCTGGGCATCGGCCACGAAGTACATGGGGATGCCCTGGCGCAGCGCATCGTCGATCTGGTAGGGCAACTCGAAATGGAGGTTGGCCGACAGCAGCAGGCCGTCGTCGGAGCGATCGAGCTGCATGGGGCCGATCTCGGCCGTCAGGGCATCGGCCCTGGCCTGCAGGCCCAGGCCCGCCAGCACGCCGGCCAGCAAAAGCGCCCCGGCCAGCCGCGCCAGCAGGCGCAGCCAGGCTGGCGACCAGGCCCGATGGGGGGGGTCAGCGCGTCTTTTGCAGCAAGGCGTAGAAGAAACCGTCGTGGTCACCCAAAGCATTGTCAGCCAGCATGCCGGCTTTATCGGCTTTGCCCGGGATTAAATGCCCCGGTGCCGCCAGGGTTCGCGCCTCACTGTTGCGTGTAACAAACGCTTGAACCTGTGCCTCGCCCTCTTCCCTGAAGACCGAGCAGGTGCAGTAGAGCAGGCGCCCGCCGGGCTGCAGCAGGGGCCACAGGGTGTCGAGCAGGCGCGCCTGGATCTCGGCCAGCTGGCGCACATCGCTTTCGCGGCGCAGCCAGCGCACGTCGGGCTGGCGCCGCACGATGCCCGAGGCCGTGCAGGGTGCGTCCAGCAAGATGGCGTCGAACCGCTGGCCGCCGCATTGCGCATCGAACCACTGGTCGGGCCGGGATGCATCGGCCACCACCACTCGGGCCTGCAGGCGCAGCCGCCCCAGCGTGTCCGCGATGCGCGCGGCGCGCTCGGCATCTATCTCCAGCGCCGTGACCTCCAGGGTCTGCGGGGCTGCGTACTCCAGCAGGTGGGCCGTCTTGCCGCCCGGGGCGGCGCAGGCATCGAGCACACGCAGCGCGCGGCCGGTGGGCTGCTCCAGCCCCTGCAGCAGCAGCGGCGCGGCCAGTTGCGCGGCCGCATCCTGCACCGAGGCCAGGCCTTCGTCGAAGCCCGGCAGGGATTGCACCGGCAGGGCCTGCTGCAGTTGCAGGCCGCTGTCGGCCACGGCCAGGGAAGGCACGTCCATGGCCTGCAGCGCTGCCTGGTAGGACTGGCGGTCCGTTTGTTGGCGGTTGACGCGCAGCGTCATCGGCGGCTGTTCATTGTTGGCCTGCAGGATGGCTTGCCAATGATCGGGATGGTCCTTGCGCAGGCGGGCGATCCACCAGGCCGGGTGGTTCCAGACGGCCTGCGGCTGGTCGTCGGTGGCGGCGACCAGGGCATCGCGCTCGCGCAGGAAGCGGCGCAGGCAGGCATTGATGAAGCCGGACTGGGCGCGCGTCGGCCCCTGCTTGGCAGCTTCCACCGTCTGGTTGACCAGGGTGAATGGTGGGTACGGTGCCCGGGATTCATCCCAGGCCAGGGCCAGGGCCGTGTTCAGCAATGCGCTGACACGCGGCGGCGGGTTGCGCGAGGCCAGCTGCTTTTGCAGCGCCTGGGCACGGCCCAACTGGCGCAGTACCTGGAACAGCAGCGCCTGGACGCCGGGGCGCAGCGGCTGCGCCACGCGCGCCAGCACGCTGCGGCTGGACTGGCCTTCAAGCACGGACTGCAGGCATTGGGCGACGGCGTCGAGCTGCTGCCAAAGAGGAGGTGCGGCAGGTGCCTGCGAGGGCGCCGCAGCGCGGCGCGGGGAAGAATGCGTGCGTTGGTTCATGTTCCACTTTCCTGTGCCTTGCTGGCGACAGGCTCGACCAGCAGGCTGCGCACCGGGCGAAAGCCCAGCAGCCAGGCCAGCAGCCTGGCCGGATATTGCGCAATGGCGGCGTTGTAGCGCTCGGCCGCGGCATTGAATTGCTGCAGTCCCAGGCGGTTGCGCACCTGGTGCTCGGTCCAGCGCTGCTGCCAGGGCTGCAGCGCATCGGGGTCCGGCGATGGGGCATCTGATGGCGCAGCGCCGGCGCCGGTGTCAACGGCGACCTTGGTCATGGCCTGCCAGGCCACGTCCAGCGCCGAACAGGCGTGCTCCAGCGAGGCCAGCGCGGTCTCGCGCAGCGGCCGGCCACGGGCATCGACCAGGGCCGCCTGCAGCTGTGCGGCGGTCTGGTGCAGTGCGGCCTGGGCATGCACAAGGGCGGGGCTTTGGCCTTCGGCCTTGGGCTGGGCCTCGAAGGCCTGCAGCATGGCATGCCACTGGCCCAGGTGCGCATCGAGCGCTCCGAACTGCTGCACGCAGCCGCTGCGCAGCCGGGCCAGCCGGTTGTATGCGCCAACGGCCCAGAACACCAGCAGTGCCAGCAGCATCCATTCAAGAGACAAGGACCACATCGTCTGCAATGGCCCCGCCGGAGGAGGTCCGGCCGGGCCCTGGTTATTCCCAAAGAAAAACGCTCCCGCCTGCGCAGGGCAGGCCGGGAGCGTCACGTCATCAAGCACTTGCGCCATGCACTGCTCTAGGAGACAGCGTGTCCCAACAAGAGGGACGCCGAGCAAGGGCCGCCCCGCAGCGAGGGCGTCGTCCCCCTCCCGCGTAGCGAGAGAGGGGGAAGCGGCACAGCCGCTCAGGGGGTGACACCGCCTATCAGTCAGCGGAAGCGTCACCGGCGACGGCAGCCACGCCAGCGTCGTCGTCAGCCATCACACCGGCCAGTTCGGCCGCTTCGGCGTCGGCGATGGCGCGGCGCTCTGCGTCGTCCATGGCGTCCTTGGCCTTGCGTGCCTGGTGGTAGGCCAGACCCGTACCAGCGGGGATCAGGCGACCCACGATGACGTTTTCCTTCAGGCCACGCAGCTCGTCGCGCTTGCCCATGATGGCAGCCTCGGTGAGCACGCGGGTCGTTTCCTGGAACGACGCGGCGGAGATGAAGGAGTCGGTCGACAGCGAAGCCTTGGTAATACCCAGCAGCACGTTGGAGTACGTGGCGGGGATCTTGCCTTCGCGCTGCAGGGCCTCGTTGGTATTGAGGATTTCCGAACGCTCGACCTGCTCGCCAGCGATGTAGGTCGAATCGCCGGTGTTCTCGACCACGACGCGGCGCAGCATCTGGCGAACGATCACCTCGATGTGCTTGTCATTGATCTTCACACCCTGCAGACGGTAGACGTCCTGCACTTCATCAACGATGTAGCGCGACAGCTCCTCGATGCCCAGCAGGCGCAGGATGTCCTGCGGATCGGCGGGACCGTCGACGATGGACTCGCCCTTGTTGACCACCTGGCCTTCGTGCACCAGGATGTTCTTTTCCTTGGGCACGAGTTCTTCCCAGACCTTGCCATCCAGATCGGTGATCTGCATGCGCACCTTGCCCTTGGTTTCCTTGCCGAAGGAGATGGTGCCGGTCATCTCGGCCAGCGTGCCCTTGTCCTTGGGCGTACGGGCTTCGAACAGCTCGGCCACACGGGGCAGACCGCCGGTAATGTCGCGGGTCTTCTGGCCTTCGACAGGGATACGGGCCAGCACTTCGCCGGGGCCCACGTCCTGGCCGTCACGCACCTGGATCAGAGCGCCGACCTGGAAGCCGATCGTCACCGAGTGGTCGGTGCCGGGGATCTTGACTTCCTGGTTGTTGGCATCGATCAGCTTGACCTGAGGACGCACGACCTTGGCAGAGCCACGGCGCTTGGGATCGATCACCACCAGCGTGGACAGGCCGGTCACTTCGTCGACCTGCTTGGCCACGGTCAGGCCCTCTTCCACATTCTCGAAGCGCACCTGGCCGGCGTACTCGGTAATGATGGGTCGGGTCAGCGGATCCCAGTTGGCCAGGATCAGACCGGCCTTGACCTGCTGGTCGGGCCTGACGGTCAGCACGGCACCGTAAGGCACCTTGTGGCGCTCACGCTCGCGGCCGTTGTCGCTGATGACGATTTCGCCCGAACGCGAAATCACGACCAGCTCACCCTTGGTGTTGCTGACGTAACGCATCGTGCTGTTGAAGCTGATGGCGCCGTTGGACTTGGCTTCCACGCTCGATGCGATGGCAGCGCGCGAAGCGGCACCACCGATGTGGAAGGTACGCATGGTCAGCTGCGTGCCGGGCTCGCCGATGGACTGGGCGGCGATCACACCCACGGCTTCGCCGAGGTTGATCTGGCCGCCGCGGCCCAGGTCGCGGCCGTAGCACTTGGCGCACAGGCCGTAGCGGGTTTCGCAGTTCAGCGCGGTGCGGACCTTGATCTCGTCCACGCCTTGCAACTCGAGTTCATCGATCCCGTCTTCGTTGAGCAGCGTGCCTGCGGGCAGCAGGACGGCCAGCGTCTCGGGATGCACGACGTCCTCGGCCGTGGTACGGCCCAGCACGCGGTCGCGCAGCGATTCGATCACTTCACCGCCTTCGACGATGGCGCGCATCAGTGCGCCATTGGTCGTGCCGCAATCGTCCTCGTTGACCACCAGATCCTGCGTCACGTCCACCAGACGACGCGTCAGGTAGCCGGAGTTGGCCGTCTTCAACGCCGTGTCGGCCAGACCCTTTCGGGCGCCGTGGGTGGAGATGAAGTACTGCAGAACGTTCAGGCCTTCACGGAAGTTCGCCGTAATGGGCGTCTCGATGATGGAGCCGTCAGGCTTGGCCATCAGGCCACGCATGCCGGCCAGCTGGCGGATCTGCGCGGCCGAGCCGCGGGCACCGGAGTCGGCCATCATGTAAATGGCGTTGAACGATTCCTGCTCGACTTCGTTGCCGTGGCGGTCGATGACCTTTTCCTTGGCAAGCTGGGCCATCATGACCTTGGAGACTTCGTCGCCGGCCTTGCCCCAGATGTCCACCACCTTGTTGTAGCGCTCGCCAGCGGTCACGAGACCGGAGACGTACTGCTGTTCGATCTCCTTCACCTCGGCTTCGGCACGGCCGATGATCTCGGCCTTTTGCGGCGGCACCAGCATGTCGCCGATGGCGATCGAGATACCGGCGTGCGTGGACAGGCGGAAGCCGTTTTGCAGCAGCTTGTCGGCAAACACCACCGTGGCCTTGAGACCGCACTTGCGGAACGAGGCGTTGATGAGCTTGGAGATTTCCTTCTTCTTGAGCGCCTTGTTCATGTGGCTGAACGGCAGGCCCTTGGGGAGGATCTCGGACATCAGGGCGCGGCCCACGGTGGTTTCCACCAGGCTGGTCGAAGGCTCGAACTCGCCGGAGTCCTTGTTCTTGGTCCACTCGGTCAGACGCACGCTGATCTTGGCGGCCAGTTCGACCTGGTCGGAGTCCAGCGCGCGCTGCACTTCACCGATGTCGGCGAAGATCATGCCTTCGCCCTTGCCGTTGATGCGCTCGCGCGTTGCGTGGTACAGACCCAGCACCACGTCCTGCGAAGGAACGATGGAGGGCTCGCCCGATGCGGGGAACAGCACGTTGTTGGAGGCCAGCATCAGCGTGCGGGCTTCCATCTGTGCTTCCACCGACAGCGGAACGTGGACAGCCATCTGGTCACCGTCGAAGTCGGCGTTGAAGGCCGCGCAGACGAGCGGGTGCAGCTGGATGGCCTTGCCTTCGATCAGGATGGGCTCGAAGGCCTGGATGCCCAGTCGGTGCAGCGTGGGAGCACGGTTCAGCATGACCGGGTGCTCCTTGATGACCTCTTCGAGGATGTCCCACACCACGGGCGTGCCGGATTCGACTTCCTTCTTCGCCGCCTTGATGGTGGTGGCGATGCCGCGCTGCTCGAGCTGCGCGAAGATGAAGGGCTTGAACAGTTCCAGCGCCATCAGCTTGGGCAGACCGCACTGGTGCAGCTTGAGGTACGGACCCACCGTGATCACGGAACGGCCCGAATAGTCCACGCGCTTGCCCAGCAAGTTCTGGCGGAAACGACCGCTCTTGCCCTTGATCATGTCGGCCAGCGACTTCAGGGCACGCTTGTTGGCGCCCGTCATGGCCTTGCCACGGCGGCCGTTGTCCAGCAGCGAGTCCACTGCTTCCTGCAGCATGCGCTTTTCGTTGCGCGCGATGATTTCCGGAGCCTTCAGCTCCAGCAGGCGGCGCAGACGCGAGTTGCGGTTGATGACGCGGCGATACAGGTCGTTCAGGTCGGACGTTGCGAAGCGGCCGCCGTCCAGCGGCACCAGCGGACGCAGGTCCGGGGGCAGCACGGGCAGCACTTCCATGACCATCCAGCCCGGCTTGATGCCGGACTTCTTGAACGCTTCCAGCAGCTTCAGGCGCTTGGCGTTCTTCTTGACCTTGACTTCGGAGCCGGTCAGATCGCCGCGCAGACGCTCGGTCTCGACGTCGATGTCGATGCCTTCGAGCAGGTCCTTGATGCCTTCGGCGCCCATCTTGGCTTCGAACTCGTCACCGTATTCGGTGCGCTTGGCCTCGTAATCGTCCTCGGTCATGATGCTGAACTTCTTCAGCGGGGTCATGCCGGGGTCGGTCACCACGTAGGCTTCGAAGTACAGCACGCGCTCGATGTCGCGCAGCGTCATGTCGAGCACCAGGCCCAGACGCGACGGCAGCGACTTCAGGAACCAGATGTGGGCGCAGGGCGCAGCCAGGTCGATGTGGCCCATGCGCTCGCGGCGCACCTTGGTCTGGGTCACTTCGACGCCGCACTTCTCGCAGATCACACCGCGGTGCTTGAGGCGCTTGTACTTGCCGCACAGGCACTCGTAGTCCTTGATGGGGCCAAAGATCTTGGCGCAGAACAGACCATCGCGCTCGGGCTTGAACGTGCGGTAGTTGATGGTCTCGGGCTTCTTCACCTCGCCGAAGGACCAGGAACGGATCTTCTCGGGAGAAGCCAGACCGATCTTGATGGCATCGAAATGCTCATCAGGCGTGAATTGCTTGAACAGGTCGAGTAGAGATTTCATAAGACTCTTTCCCTTTTCAATATTTAAGAACGCTCAAGCTCGATGTCGAGGCCCAGGGAGCGGATTTCCTTGACCAGCACGTTGAACGACTCGGGCATGCCTGCCTCGATGGCGTGCTCGCCCTTGACGATGGATTCGTACACCTTGGTACGGCCCACCACGTCGTCGGACTTCACGGTCAGCATTTCCTGCAGCACATAGGCGGCGCCGTAAGCTTCCAGCGCCCACACTTCCATTTCCCCGAAACGCTGGCCACCGAACTGGGCCTTGCCGCCCAGCGGCTGCTGCGTCACCAGAGAGTACGGACCCGTGGAGCGGGCGTGCATCTTGTCGTCGACCAAGTGGTGCAGCTTCAGGTAGTGCATGTAGCCGATGGTGGTCGGACGCTCGAAGCGGTCGCCGGTGCGGCCGTCATACAGGTAGGCCTGCGTGCGCGACTCGGTCAGTCCCTTGCGCTGGGCCAGTTCCTCCGGATATGCCAGATGCAGCATGTCCTGGATTTCCTGCTCGGACGCACCATCGAACACCGGCGTGGCAAACGGCACGCCCGTGGTCAGCGCCTGCGCCATGGACACGATCTCCTTGTCGTCGAGCTGCGTCAGGTCTTCCTTGCGGCCGCGCGAGTTGTAGATCTCTTCCATGAAGGTGCGGATCTCGGCGGCGCGGGCTTCCTGCTGCAGCATGTCGCCGATGCGCTGGCCCAGGCCCTTGCCGGCCCAGCCCAGATGCACTTCCAGCACCTGGCCGATGTTCATACGCGAAGGCACGCCCAGCGGGTTCAGCACGATGTCGGCAGTGGAGCCGTCGGCCATGTAGGGCATGTCCTCGACCGGAACGATCTTGGAGACCACACCCTTGTTGCCGTGGCGGCCGGCCATCTTGTCGCCGGGTTGCAGGCGGCGCTTGACGGCCAGGTAGACCTTGACCATCTTGAGCACGCCAGCGGGCAGCTCGTCGCCCTGGGTGAGCTTCTTGCGCTTTTCTTCAAAAGCCAGGTCGAAGCTGTGGCGCGTCTGCTCCAGCGAGTTCTTGATGGACTCGAGCTGGGTGGCGACTTCGTCCTCTGCAGGACGGATGTCGAACCAGTGGAACTTCTCCACGCCATCCAGGTAGGCCTTGTCGATCTTGGCGCCCTTGGCCAGCTTCTGCGGGCCGCCGTTGGCCACGCGGCCATTGAGCAGCTTTTCGATACGGTCGAAGGCGTCGGCCTCGACGATGCGCAGCTGGTCGTTCAGGTCCAGGCGGTAGCGCTTGAGTTCATCGTCGATGATCTGCTGGGCGCGCTTGTCACGCTGGATGCCTTCACGGGTGAAGACCTGCACGTCGATCACGGTGCCTTGCGAGCCCTGGTCCACGCGCAGCGAGGTGTCCTTCACGTCGGAAGCCTTCTCGCCGAAGATGGCGCGCAGCAGCTTCTCTTCAGGCGTCAGCGTGGTCTCGCCCTTGGGCGTGACCTTGCCGACCAGCACATCGCCGGGCTGCACTTCTGCACCCACGTAGATGATGCCGGACTCGTCCAGGCGGTTGAGCTGCTGCTCGGACAGGTTCGGGATGTCGCGCGTGATTTCCTCGGCACCGAGCTTGGTGTCGCGGGCCATCACCACGAGTTCTTCGATGTGGATCGAGGTGTAGCGGTCTTCGGCCACCACGCGCTCGTTGATCAGGATCGAATCCTCGAAGTTGTAGCCGTTCCAGGGCATGAAGGCGATCAGCATGTTCTGACCGATGGCGATTTCGCCCAGGTCGGTCGATGCGCCGTCGGCCACCACGTCACCCTTGGCCAGCTTGTCGCCACGCTTGACGATGGGACGCTGGTGGATGTTGGTGTTCTGGTTGGAACGCTGGTACTTGATGAGGTTGTAGATGTCCACGCCGACTTCGCCCGCCACGGCTTCCGCATCGTTCACGCGGACCACGATGCGCGTTGCATCGACATAGTCCACGATACCGCCGCGGGTTGCCGTCACCACGGTGCCGGAGTCCACTGCCGCCACGCGCTCGATGCCCGTGCCCACCATGGGCTTTTCGGGACGCAGCACAGGCACGGCCTGGCGCGACATGTTGGCGCCCATCAATGCGCGGTTCGCGTCATCGTGCTCCAGGAACGGAATCAGCGAGGCAGCCACCGACACGATCTGTGCGGGCGACACGTCCATATACTGAACGCGCTCGGCCGACACCAGGGTCGAATCACCCTTTTCGCGCGCCGACACCAGGTCGCCGATCAGGCGGCCTTCGGCATCCAGGTCGGCATTGGCCTGGGCGATGATGTACTTGCCTTCCTCGATGGCCGACAGGTAGTCGATCTCCATCGTGACCTTGCCGTCGGCCACGCGACGGTACGGCGTCTCGATGAAGCCGTACTCGTTCAGGCGGGCGTACAGGGCCAGCGAGTTGATCAGGCCGATGTTCGGGCCTTCAGGCGTTTCGATAGGGCAGACGCGGCCGTAGTGGGTCACGTGCACGTCGCGCACTTCGAAGCCTGCACGCTCGCGGGTCAGACCGCCCGGGCCCAGGGCCGAGACGCGACGCTTGTGCGTAATTTCGGCCAGAGGATTGGTCTGGTCCATGAACTGCGACAGCTGCGACGCACCGAAGAATTCCTTCAGGGCGGCCGAAATCGGCTTGCTGTTGATCAGGTCATGGGGCATCAGCGGCTCTTGCTCGGCCTGGCCCAGACGCTCCTTCACGGCCTTCTCGATACGTGCCAGGCCGGTGCGGTACTGGTTTTCGGCCAGTTCGCCCACGCAACGCACGCGGCGGTTGCCCAGGTGGTCGATATCGTCGACTTCGCCCTTGCCGTTGCGCAGATCCACCAAGATCTTGACCACGGCCAGGATGTCCTCGTTGGACAGCACCATGGGGCCGGTGGCGCCATCGCGGCCGACCTTGGCGTTGAACTTCATCCGGCCCACGCGCGAAAGGTCGTAGGTGTCGGGGTTGTAGAACAGGCGCTGGAACAGGGCCTGCACGGCGTCTTCGGTCGGCGGCTCGCCGGGGCGCATCATGCGGTAGATGGCCACGCGTGCAGCGAACTCATCGACGGTTTCGTCGGTGCGCAGGGTCTGCGAGATGTAGGCGCCCTGGTCCAGCTCATTCGTGTAGATGCACTGCAGATCCTGGATGCCGGCGCTGCGCAGCTTCTTGAGCAGGGACTCGGTCAGCTCTTCATTGGCCTTGGCGATGATCTCGCCCGTGTCCGGATCGACGATGTTCTTGGCGACCACGCGGCCGATCAGGAAATCTTCGGGGACGCTGATGAACTTGGTGCCCGACTGCTCCAGCTCGCGGGTGTGGCGAGCGGTGACGCGCTTGTCCTTGGCGACCACGACCTTGCCCGACTTGTCGGTGATGTCGAAGCGCGCGACTTCGCCGCGCAGGCGCTCGGAGACGAACTCCATCTGCGCGCCCGAATCCATGAGGCGGAAGTTGTCGTTGACGAAGAAGTTGGCCAGGATCGATTCCGGCGTCAGGCCGATGGCCTTCAGCAGAATGGACACGGGCATCTTGCGGCGACGGTCGACGCGGAAGAACAGCAGGTCCTTGGGGTCGAACTCGAAGTCCAGCCACGAGCCGCGGTAAGGAATGATGCGTGCCGAGAACAGCAGCTTGCCCGAGCTGTGGGTCTTGCCCTTGTCGTGCTCGAAGAACACGCCAGGCGAGCGGTGCAGCTGCGAGACGATGACACGCTCGGTGCCGTTGATGATGAACGAGCCCTTTTCGGTCATCAGGGGCACTTCGCCCATGTAGACCTCTTGCTCCTTGACTTCCTTGACCACCTTGGACTGCGAGGTCGAAGACTCACGGTCATAGATGATCAACTGGACCTTGGCGCGCACGGCGGAGGCGAACGTCAGACCACGGGTCTGGCACTCGCGCACATCGAAAGCAGGCTTGGCGAGGTTGTACTCGACGAACTTCATCTCCACAAAACCGTTGTGGGAGACGATGGGGAAGGCGGAGTTGAAGGCCGCTTGCAGGCCTTCGATGGTGCGTTTTTTGGGGGCTACATCTGACTGCAAGAATGCGGTATATGCATCTTTTTGCATCTGCAGCAGGTAAGGCACTTCGAGCACGCTGTCGCGGCTCCCGAAGCTTTTGCGGATTCGCTTGCGTTCGGTGTAAGAATAGGCCATGAGATCTCCGGGCAAAGACATGAGTCCTGGGTCTGCGACGACTGCCCCACATGGAAAGCTCCCTGCGGGCTTGGCGGTTGGCCACTACCAACCATGGCTGACGGCGATGCGTTGCACATCGCCCGAACCAAGGCATCTTCTGCTGTCGGGTTGTCAGAAGACACTAAAAAACAGACTGTGCTGACTGCTTTTTAGTGTGCTCTATGGATCAGCGCTCCACAAGCGCCAAAGGCTGGAGGCCCTTTTTCGGAGCCTCCAGCCCTTGAGGGGACTGAATTACTTCAGTTCAGCCTTGGCACCGGCTTCCACCAGCTTCTTCACAGCGGCTTCAGCGTCAGCCTTGGCAACGCCTTCCTTGACGTTCTTGGGAGCGCCGTCGACCAGGTCCTTGGCTTCCTTCAGACCCAGGCCGGTGATTTCACGCACGGCCTTGATGACGGAAACCTTGTTCGCGCCGGCTTCGGTCAGCACAACGTTGAACTCGGTCTTTTCTTCTGCAGCAGCAGCGCCGCCAGCAGCGCCGCCAGCAGCGGGAGCAGCCATAGCGGCAGCGCTCACGCCAAACTTCTCTTCAATGGCCTTCACCAGGTCATTGAGTTCCAGGACCGTCATGCCGTCGAGCGCGGTCAGAAATGCGTCTTTATCGAATGCCATTTTGATTTCCTAACAATATTGGTTAACTGCCGCGCGCTCAGGCTGCGACTGCTTCGGCTGCCGGTTCTTCGGCAGAGCCTTCGCTCTTCTTTGCCGCCAGGGCGCCCAGCACAACGGCCGTACGCGAGATAGGCGACATCAGCAAGCCACACAGTTGTGCCAGCAGAACTTCCTTCGAGGGGATGTTCGCCAGTTGCTTCACACCGTTCACGTCCAGGGCCTTGCCTGCAAACGCACCACCGCGGATCACCAGCTTGTCGTTGGTTTTCGCGAAGTCGGCCACCACCTTGGCGGCGGCCACTGCGTCTTCAGAGAAGCCATAGATCAGAGGGCCGGTCATCTGGTCAGCGACAACGTCAAACTGGCTGCCAGCCACAGCACGGCGGGCCAGCGTGTTCTTCAACACGCTCAGGCTCACACCCTTGCTGCGAGCATCAGAACGCAGTTTGGTCATGTCGGCGACCGTGATGCCGCGGTATTCCGCGATCACAAGCGTTTGAGCTTTTGCGGCGAGGCTGGTCACTTCATTGATGACCGCTTCTTTCTCACTGCGATTAAGACTCAAGGTCTACTCCTTCAAATGCGCACTCGGGGCAAGCCCCTCATGCGCGCTCTTGTTGCAGCGACCAACTGTTTTGGAAATGCATCCATCTGCAGCGGGATCGCCATCTGCGTTGGCCCCGGGGGTTTAAGTGCCGCAAGGCACACCAACGGTCTTGGATGACCCGGCGCATCGCTGCACCGGCCCACCACTGAGGCACCCCGAAAGGTGTCTCAAGATTTCTTGGCTATCAGGCCGAGATGGTTTGCGTGTCGACGCGAACGCCCACACCCATGGTCGACGAAACAGCGACCTTGCGCAGGTACAGGCCCTTGCTCGAAGCGGGCTTGGACTTGTTCAGGGCGTCGATCAGCGCAGCCAGGTTGCCTTGCAGCTTCTCGTTGTCGAACGAGCGGCGGCCGATGGTGGCGTGGATGATGCCGGCCTTGTCGACGCGGTATTGCACCTGACCAGCCTTGGCGTTCTTCACAGCCGTGGCCACATCGGGAGTCACCGTGCCAACCTTGGGGTTGGGCATCAGGCCGCGCGGGCCCAGGATCTGGCCCAGCGTACCGACGACGCGCATGGCGTCGGGGGCAGCGATGACCACGTCGAAGGGCATGTCGCCAGCCTTCACGCGAGCAGCCAGATCGTCCATGCCGACCACGTCGGCGCCGGCAGCCTTGGCTTCTTCAGCCTTGGCGCCTTGGGCGAACACAGCCACGCGGGCAATCTTGCCGGTGCCATGGGGCAGCACGACAGCGCCGCGAACCACTTGGTCAGACTTCTTGGCGTCCACGCCCAGTTGCACGGCCACGTCGATGGATTCATCGAACTTGGCGGTGGCAGCATCCTTCACCAGCGCGACTGCGTCAGCGAAAGCGTACAGCTTGGTGGACTCCACCTTGCCCTGGAGAGCCTTTTGCTTCTTGGTCAACTTGGCCATTTACACGCCCTCCACAATCACGCCCATCGAGCGAGCCGAACCAGCCAGCGTACGCACGGCGGCGTCCACGTCAGCAGCGTTCATGTCCTTCAGCTTGGTGTTGGCGATCTCTTCCAGCTGAGCGCGGGTGATCTTGCCGACCTTGTTCTTCAGGGGGGTTGGAAGAACCCTTGTCCAGCTTGATGGCCTTCTTGATCAGCACAGTCGCCGGAGGCGTCTTGATGATGAAGGTGAAGCTCTTGTCTGCGAAGGCCGTGATGACCACGGGCAGGGGCAGTCCGGGCTCGACACCTTGGGTCTGGGCGTTGAACGCCTTGCAGAATTCCATGATGTTGAGGCCGCGCTGACCCAGCGCAGGACCGATCGGGGGAGAGGGATTGGCCTTACCAGCTGGCACTTGCAGCTTGATGAAGCCGACGATTTTCTTCGCCATTGAATGCTCCTTGCGGGTATAGCGCCGCCGGCCCAACCAACAACAGTTGCAGCCGACAGCTCCCCGGGGGTTAAAAGACTCTTGTGAGAACGCCCTGCACCAAGCCTAAAAATGCAGAGCCAGAGATTGTAAGCGGTAACTCAGGTTTTTTCAACCTGGGCAAATTCAAGCTCGACCGGCGTGGAGCGACCGAAGATCATCACGGAGACGCGCAGACGGCTCTTCTCGTAGTTGACCTCTTCGACAGAGCCGTTGAAGTCCGTGAACGGACCTTCCTTGACACGCACCAGCTCGCCGGGCATGAACTCGACCTTGTGGCGCGGCTTTTCCGTGCCTTCCTGCATCTGGCTGACGATCTTGCGCACTTCCTCTTCGGAAATGGGCGCAGGACGGTTCTTGGCACCGCCCACGAAACCCGTCACCTTGCTGGTGTGCTTGACCAAGTGCCAGGTATCGTCGTCCATGACCATCTCGACGAACACGTAGCCAGGGAACAGACGGCGTTCGGTAGTACGGCGCTGGCCATTCTTCATTTCCACCACTTCTTCAGTGGGGACAAGAATGCGACCGAACTTGGACTGCATGTCAGAGCGCGCGATGCGCTCGATGATGTTGCGCTCAACCGCCTTTTCCATGCCGGAGTAGGCATGGACGATGTACCAGCGCAGATCCGGATTGGCAGGCGCTGCCCCTCCGTCGTTCACACCCGTTTCGACAGCATCCATTACTTCCTCCAGCCCAAAATCAGGTCGTACAAGACCCACTCAAGCGTCTTGTCCGTGAACCACAGGAACAAGGCCATGATGACGACAAAGCCGAAGACGTACAAGGTCATCTGCATGGTTTCCTTGCGCGTCGGCCAGACGACCTTCTTGACTTCGCGCCAGGCATCCTGGGCAAAGCTCACGAAACGCTTTCCGGGCTCGGAAACAAGGAACGTGCCAGCAGCTGCAGCCAGGCCGACCAGCAGCACCAGCCACTGGACGATGGGTCCTTGCTTGCTCAGCAGATAGAAACCTGCGATCGCAGCAACGACTAAAGCCGCGACTGCGGCAAGCTTGGCTTTGTCAGCTCCGGAGCTGACCGTTTCAACCTGAGTAGTGGCCATAATCCATTTCTAATGCGCATCTTTTGCGCAACGCCAAGACACCGAAGCCCGCTTTGGGGCGGGCTCGTTGCGATTCCACCATCAGGTGGCAGGGGCAGTAGGAATCGAACCTACAACCTTCGGTTTTGGAGACCGACGCTCTGCCAATTGAGCTATACCCCTACGAATCAATTAGGCAATGATCTTGGCAACCACGCCAGCGCCCACGGTACGGCCACCTTCGCGGATAGCGAAGCGCAGACCTTCTTCCATGGCGATGGGAGCGATCAGCTTGACGGTGATCGACACGTTGTCGCCAGGCATCACCATTTCCTTGTCGGCGGGCAGCTCGATGGAGCCGGTCACGTCGGTCGTACGGAAATAGAACTGGGGACGGTAGTTGTTGAAGAACGGAGTGTGGCGACCACCTTCGTCCTTGGACAGCACATACACCTCAGCCGTGAAGTGGGTGTGGGGCTTGATGGAGCCGGGCTTGCACAGCACTTGGCCGCGTTCCACGTCTTCACGCTTGGTGCCGCGCAGCAGCAGGCCCACGTTGTCGCCAGCTTGACCTTGGTCCAGCAGCTTGCGGAACATTTCCACGCCGGTGACGATGGTCTTCTGGGTGTCGCGGATACCGACGATTTCGATTTCTTCGCCGACCTTGATGATGCCGCGCTCGATACGGCCAGTCACCACGGTGCCACGGCCAGAGATCGAGAACACGTCTTCCACGGGCATTGCGAAGGCGCCGTCCACAGCGCGCTCGGGCGTGGGGATGTAGGAGTCCAGTGCTTCAGCCAGGCGCAGGATGGCAGCTTCGCCCTTGTCGGACTGGTCGCCTTCCAGGGCCAGCTTGGCCGAGCCGCGGATGATGGGGGTGTCGTCGCCGGGGAAGTCGTACTTGGCAAGCAGCTCGCGCACTTCCATTTCGACCAGCTCCAGCAGCTCTTCGTCGTCCACCATGTCGCACTTGTTCAGGAACACGATGATGTAGGGCACGCCCACCTGACGGGCCAGCAGGATGTGCTCGCGGGTCTGGGGCATGGGGCCGTCAGCGGCCGAGCACACCAGGATGGCGCCGTCCATTTGAGCAGCGCCGGTGATCATGTTCTTGACGTAGTCGGCGTGGCCGGGGCAGTCAACGTGAGCGTAGTGGCGACCGGCCGTTTCGTACTCGACGTGGGCGGTGTTGATCGTGATGCCGCGAGCCTTTTCTTCAGGTGCTGCGTCGATCTGGTCGTAAGCCTTGGCTTCGCCGCCGAACTTCTTGGACAGAACGGTAGCGATAGCAGCCGTCAGGGTCGTCTTACCGTGGTCCACGTGACCGATGGTGCCAACGTTGACGTGCGGCTTGGTACGCTCGAATTTTGCTTTAGCCATTTTTCCGACTCCGAAAAAAATCTAAATCACTACAACAGGATTTGGCGCAACCCCATCTAGCGAGCGCACCAGAGATAATGGTGCCCATGGGCAGGATCGAACTGCCGACCTCTCCCTTACCAAGGGAGTGCTCTACCACTGAGCCACATGGGCCTTGAGGCTGCCGAAGCAATCTCAAAAAACTTTGCTCGCCAACTGGAGCGGGAGACGGGAATCGAACCCGCGTCATTAGCTTGGAAGGCTAGGGTTCTACCATTGAACTACTCCCGCACAGATTGACTGCACGTCGCCATCTTTTCAGATGACTTCTCTTCTTCACCATTACTGGTGGAGGGGACTGGATTCGAACCAGTGTAGGCGTAAGCCAACAGATTTACAGTCTGCCCCCTTTAGCCACTCGGGCACCCCTCCGAAGAGATTTGAATTCTAGCACCGTTTTTTTCATCAGAAAAATTTCAGTGCATTTTTTTCTCAGGCCACCTGGGCGATCCAAGAAAAATTGTGGTGCGGCTGGCGGGGATCGAACCCACGACCCTTGGCTTCGGAGGCCAATACTCTATCCACTGAGCTACAGCCGCTCAGGGCATCGCTGCCCTGCACAAGCCGAGCATTGTCGCATGACTTTGCCCCAGCACGTCCGAGCCCCCAGGACCCGGCACTATTGCGCCTGCGGCACCGTGAAGCCCAACCCCCGCAGGCAGACGTCCACCGCCTGCGCGCCCACCCGCTTGAGATCGAAGGCCCTTCCCAGCAGCCAGCTCTGCAACAGGCCATCGAACATGGCGCACAGCGCGATCGAGGCCTGGGGAGCCGGCATGGACATGGTCACCGCATGGCTTTCGGCAGCCGCGCGCAGCGCCAGCTCCAGTTGCGCGGAAAAAGAGTCCAGTGCGGCACGGTTGCGCTCTTGCACGGGCATGAGCTCGCCCACGTATTCCACCTTGAGCAGCAGGATCTCGAAGACGCGCCGCGTGCTGTCGTCATCGGCGATGCGCCCGAAGACCACCGCCATCAGGCGCCGCACATATTCCAGCGCATCGCATTCGGAGTCATCTTCGCAGTCGCCCTGAGCGGCCTGCTCCAGCGGGAGCGTGACGCGGTCCAGCATGGCATAGAAGAGATCCAGCTTGTCCTTGAAATGCCAGTAGACCGCACCGCGCGTGGCGCCGGCTCGCTGGGCAATCTCGTTGAGCGAGGCCCGGGCGACACCCTGTTCGTAGAACACTTGCTCCGCAGCGTCCAGCAGACTGTTGCGCGTTGCAAACGCATCTTCTTTCGTTCGTCGTGCCAAGATGTATTTCCTTCCATCGTTGAGCCCGGCCATGCCACGCTACGCCATGCTTCGCGCCGCCTTGCAGCAACAGCGGTCATTATACATTCATGTATGTATGTATAATCCGCGACTTGCCCGTGGACACGGGCGTTCCGGATAGCGCTGACCGGAACGTCAACATCGTTATTTGATTCAGCACAAGGACCCATCATGCCCAGCACACGCAGCAATGTGTCAGCCGCTCCGTCCCCTTACAGCAGTCTGCGCCTCACCACCGTGGCCCTGGCCGTCACTGCCGCAATGGCCATGGCGGCCTGCGGGAAAAAGCCCGAAGAACAAGCTGCCGCGCAGCAGCAGATGCCCGCCGTGCCGGTGGGCGTGGTGGTCGCCACCCCCGCCGACGTGGGCCTTGTGACCGAACTCCCTGGCCGCGTGGATGCGCGCCGCGTGGCCCAGATCCGCGCCCGCAGCGCCGGCATCGTGCAGGAGCGCCTGTTCAAGGAAGGCAGCGACGTGAAGGCCGGCCAGGTGCTGTACCGCATCGATCCGGCGCCCTACCAGGCGACGCTGCAAAGCGCCAAGGCCACGCAGGCCCGTGCCGAGGCCAACCAGGCCCAGGCACTGGCGCAACTGGAACGCTATCGCCCGCTGGTTGCCGCCAACGCGATCAGCAAGCAGGACTTCGTCAATGCAGAGGCGGCCTACAAGCAGGCCCAGGCTGACGTCGCGGTCGGCAAGGCCTCCGTGCGGACCGCCGAGATCAATCTTGGCTATACCAGCGTCACCGCCCCCATTTCTGGCCGCATCGGCCAGTCTCTGGTGACCGAAGGCGCGCTGGTCGGCCAGGGCGAGGCGACTCCGCTGGCCGTGGTCCAGCAGATCAATCCTGTCTATGTGAACTTCACCCAGTCGTCCAGCGAGGCCTTCCGGCTGCGCCGCGCGATGGAGCAGGGCAAGCTCAAGAAGGCCGATGGCGCCGAGGCTGCCAGCGTCGAGGTGCGCCTGGACGACGGCACGGCCTATGAACTCAAGGGCAAGCTGCTGTTCACCGACCTGACCGTGGACAGCTCCACCGGCCAGGTCACGCTGCGTGCCGAGGTGCCCAACCCCAAGGGATTGCTGCTGCCCGGCATGTATGTGCGCGTGCGCATGGAGCAGGCCCAGGCGTCCAACGCCATTGCCGTGCCCCAGCAGGCGGTGACGCGCACCGAGACCGGCGACACCGTGAGCGTGGTCAGCGACGACGGCAAGATCACCAAGCGGCAGGTGAAGGTGACCACGGCCCAAAACAACCAGTGGCTGGTCAGCGAAGGCCTGCAGGCGGGCGAGAAGGTCATGGTCGACGGCTTCCAGAAGCTGCAGATGCTGCCGCCCGGCACACCGGTCAAGCCCGTGCCCTGGCAGCCCGAGGCCGCAGGTGCCCAGAAGCCGGCCGGCGCGGCAGCGCCAGCCCCGCAAGCCGCAGCCGACGCCAAGCCTGCGGACCAGGCAGACAAGAAGTAATCAAGGGGCTCAGCAATGGCCAAGTTCTTTATCGACAGACCGATCTTTGCATGGGTCGTCGCGCTATTCATCATCGTCCTCGGTGGTATCGCGCTGACCAAGCTTCCGATCGCTCAATACCCCAAGGTGGCTCCTCCGGCCATCGTCATCAACACCGCCTATCCAGGCGCGTCCGCGAAGGTGCTCGAAGACAGCGTGCTGTCCGTGATCGAGCGCGAGATGAACGGCTCGCCCGGTCTGGTCTACATGGAGTCGGTGGCCCAGGCCGATGGCACGGGCAGCATCACCATCAGCTTCGAGGCCGGCACCAACGTGGACCTGGCGCAGGTGGACGTGCAAAACCGCCTGTCGCGCGCCACGCCGCGCCTGCCTGCGTCCGTGACGCAGCAGGGTGTGCGCGTGGACAAGGCGTCGTCCAACTTCCTGCTGTTCATCATGCTGTCGTCCGAGGACGCCAAGGCCTATGACACGGTGGCCCTGGGTGACTACGCCTCGCGCAACATCGTTCCCGAAATCCAGCGTGTGGCCGGCGTGGGCCAGGCACAGCTGTTCGGTACCGAAAAGGCGATGCGCATCTGGTTCGATCCCGCCAAGCTGCAGGGCTACAAGCTCTCGGCAGAGGACGTGACGGCCGCCATCCGCAGCCAGAACGCCCAGGTGGCCAGCGGCGCCATCGGCGACCTGCCCAACATCACGGGCCAGAAGATCGCCGCCACGGTGACGGTGATGGGCCAGCTGTCTTCGATCGGCCAGTTCGAGAACATCGTGCTGCGCGCCAATCCCGATGGCTCCACCGTGCGCCTCAAGGACGTGGCCACCATCGAGATCGGCGGCCAGGCCTACGCGACCTCCGCCCGCCTGAACGGCAAGGATGCCGTGGGTATCGGCGTCCAGCTGACGCCCAGCGGCAATGCGCTGGCGACCGCCAAGGCCGTGCATGCGCGCATGGAAGAGCTGCAGAAGTTCTTCCCCAAGGGCGTGAAGTATTCCATTCCCTACGACAGCTCCAAGTTCGTGAGCATCTCCATCGAGAAGGTCGCACACACGCTGCTGGAAGCCATCGTGCTGGTGTTCCTGGTGATGTACCTGTTCCTGCAGAACTGGCGCTACACGCTGATCCCGACCATCGTGGTGCCCATTGCACTGCTGGGCACCTTCGCGGTCATGCAGGCCGTGGGCTTCTCGATCAACGTGCTGGCCATGTTCGGCATGGTGCTGGTCATCGGCATCGTGGTGGACGACGCCATCGTGGTGGTGGAGAACGTCGAGCGCATCATGAGCGAGGAAGGCCTGCCGCCGCGCGAGGCCGCGATCAAGGCCATGGGCCAGATCTCGGGCGCCATCGTGGGCATTACGCTGGTGCTGATCGCGGTGTTCATACCGCTGGCTTTCTTCGCGGGGTCCACCGGCAATATCTACCGGCAGTTCTCCATCGTGATGGTCGCCTCCATCAGCTTCTCGGCCTTCATGGCGCTGACGCTGACACCGGCTCTGTGCGCAACGCTGCTCAAGCCCGTGGAAGCCGGTCACAACCACGAGAAGAAGGGCTTCTTCGGCTGGTTCAACCGCACGTTCGCACGCTCGGCCAAGTCCTATGAGGGCTGGGTGGCCCGACTGCTCAAGCGCTCGGTGCTGATGATCGGTGTGTACCTGGCCGTGATCGCGGGCGCCGTGGTGGTGTTCCGTGGCCTGCCGACCTCGTTCCTGCCGACCGAGGACCAGGGCTACTTCATCGTCAACGTGCAACTGCCCCCTGGCGCCGCCAAGGAGCGCACGCTGGAGGTGATGAAGCAGGTGGAAGAAGCCGTGCTGCCACAGCCCGAAGTGGCCAACATGGTCAGCGTGCTGGGCTTCAGCTTCTCCGGCCAGGGCCAGAACGCCGCCCTCGCCTTCGTGCCGCTCAAGGACTGGTCCGAGCGCAAGGGAGCGAACTCCACGGTGGACGCCATGACGGGCCGCATCATGGGCATGACGTCGGGCATCCGCGATGCCTTCGTGTTCGCCGTGAACCCGCCGCCCATTCCCGAACTGGGCAACGCCGTGGGCTTCTCGTTCCGCCTGCAGGACCGTGCCGGCCACGGGCACGATGCGCTGATCAACGCCCGCAACATGATGCTGGGCATGGCTGGGCAGAGCAAGGTGCTGGCGGGCGTGCGTCCCGATGGTCTGGAGGACGCGCCCCAGCTGCGCATCGAGATCGACCGCGACAAGGCCAACGCCCTGGGCGTGGACTTCACCTCGATCAATGCCGCGCTGTCCACGGCGCTGGGCTCGTCCTACGTCAATGACTTCCCCAACCAGGGTCGTCTGCAGCGCGTGATCGTGCAGGCCGATGCTCCGGCCCGCATGCAGCCCGACGACCTGCTGCGCCTGAACGCGCGCAATGCCAAGGGCGATCCGGTGCCGCTGTCCACGTTCGCGACCACCAAGTGGGTCAAGGGCGCCCAGCAGACGGTGCGCTACAACGGCTACCCAGCCGTGCGCATCGAAGGCTCGGCCGCACCGGGCTTCAGCTCGGGCGATGCCATGGACGAGATGGAAAAGCTGGCTGCCAAGCTGCCCGAAGGCTTCGGCTTCGAGTGGACCGGCCAGTCGCGTGAGGAAAAGCTGGCGGGCTCGCAAGCCATCTTCCTGTACGCCTTCGCCATCCTGGCCGTGTTCCTGTGCCTGGCAGCCCTGTACGAGAGCTGGTCGATTCCGCTGTCGGTGATTCTGGTCGTGCCGCTGGGTCTGCTGGGCGTGGTGCTTGCCACCTTGCTGCGCAACTACTCCAACGACGTGTACTTCCAGATCGGACTGGTGACGGTGATCGGCCTGTCGGCGAAGAACGCGATCTTGATCGTGGAGTTCGCCAAGGACCTGCAGGCCGAAGGCAAGGGACTGATCGAGGCTGCGCTGGAAGCCGCCCACCTGCGGTTCCGCCCCATCATCATGACCTCGCTGGCCTTCGGCCTGGGCGTGGTGCCTCTGGTGATCGCCACGGGCGCGAGCTCGGCCAGCCAGCGTGCCATCGGCACCGGCGTGCTCGGCGGCATGATCACCGGCACCGTGCTGGCCGTGCTGTTCGTGCCCACCTTCTTCGTCGTGGTGCGCAAGCTGTTCAAGGGCAAGATCAAAACGCACAACCCGCCGTCCACACCGGCCGGCAAGGAGGCCTTGAGCCATGATTAATCGCAGTACCCCGGTGGCCATCGCCACCGCCGTGCTCCTGGCGGGATGCTCGCTCATCCCCACCTACGAGCGCCCTGCCGCTCCGGTCGCGGCGCAGTACACCCGCGCGAACGCCACCGCTGCGGCGGAAGGCGGCACGGCTGCAGCGCAGCTGCCCTGGCAGGATTTCTTCCAGGACGCACGCCTGCAGCAGCTGGTTCGCACCGCGCTGGACAACAACCGTGACCTGCGCGTGGCCGCGCTCAACATCGAGCGCGCCCAGGCCCAGTACCGGATCACGCGCGCCGACCAGTTCCCGACGGTCGGTGCGGGCGTCAACGCCAGCCGCGCTCCAAACACCACGGGCTCGGGCACCAAGTACGTCAACAGCTACCAGGTGGGCCTCGCCGTCACTTCCTGGGAACTGGACTTCTTCGGCCGCATCGGCAGCCTGAAGGAAGCGGCCCTGGCCCAGTACCTGGCGACCGAGGAAGCTCGCCGCGCCGCGCAGACCAGTCTGGTGGCCGCTGTGGCCAGCGGCTGGTACACGCTGCTGGCCGACGAGCAACTGCTGAAGATCTCGCGCGACACGCTGCGGACCCGCGAAGAGTCGATCAAGCTGACCAAGCTGCGTTTCGACACGGGCGTGGCGTCCGAGCTGGACTACCGCCAGGCCGTCTCGCTGACCGAGGCTGCGCGTGCCACGCTGGCGCAGCAGCAGCGCCAGCGCGCCCTGGATGAAAACGCCCTGGTGCTCTTGCTGGGCCAGGCGCTGCCAGCGGATGTACTCGCCAGCCTGGGCTCCAGCCAGGGACTGCGCGACACGGCCGACCTGCCCGCCGTGCCGGCCGGCCTGCCTTCGGATCTGCTGACACAGCGGCCCGACATTCGCCAGGCCGAGCAGCAGCTGATCAGCACCAACGCCAACATCGGTGCCGCGCGTGCCGCCTTCTTCCCGCGCATCACGCTGACGGGGCAGTTCGGCACGGCCAGCAACGAGCTGTCGGGCCTGTTCAAGAGCGGCAGCTGGGGCTTCACCCTCGCACCATCCGCCCTCCTGCCCATCTTCGATGCGGGCCGCAATTCGGCCAATCTGGCTGCGGCCAAGGTCGAGCGCGAAGTGGCCATCGCCCAGTACGAGAAGTCCATCCAGAGCGCCTTCCGCGAGGTCTCTGACGCACTGGACAGCCAGGGCACGCTGCGTGACCAGATCATGGCCCAGCGCGCCCAGCTCGAAGCCGAGCAGGCGCGCCTGAAGCTGTCCGACCTGCGCTACAGCAACGGCGTGGCCAGCTATCTGGACCTGCTGGATGCACAGCGCACCCTGTTCGCGCTGGAGCAGTCCACCGTGAGCGTGCGTCTGGCGCAGCTGCTCAACCAGATCGAGCTGTACAAGGCGCTTGGCGGCGGTTGGACCGACAGGACAGCGACAGCAGCGGCAGCCACGCCGGCTCCCGCGCCCGCGCAGTAAGACCCAAGGCAGGCATCTGCCGCGCCAACCGCACAGAGGTGTTCTCCGCAAGGTGAACACCTCTTTTTCATGGCGCGCGGAAAGCATTTGCCATTTGCTTGATCCATCTCATGGCATATGTGCGCCCCAGGTCAACCCGGGTCTGCGCGCAGTGTCTGCAAGAGGCCCGTCGATATAATTTGTTGTTGACTCACGCCCCCACAACACAAGAGGACTTCATGAGCGCAACCCACACCGAAGAAGCCCATACGGGCCCGATCAAGAACCCCAAGCAGCTGCTGATGGCGGTGTTTTTCTCGTTCGTGGTTCCGGTGTTCGTGATCATCGGCCTCGTGCAATACGTGAGTTCGGCCGACAAGGCCGGCGCCGGCGCTTCCCAGACCGAAATGGCCAAGGCCCAGCGGCTGCAGAAAATCGGCCTCGTGGAAATCCGGGATGCCAATCGCCCGCTGCGCTCGGGTGAAGAAGTCTTCAAAGGCCAATGCGCGGCCTGCCATGCCACAGGTGCCGCAGGTGCTCCCAAGTTCGCGGATGCCGCGGCATGGGGCCCGCGCCTGGCACAAGGTCTGGAAGGTCTGGTGCACTCGGCCCTCAAGGGCAAGGGAGCGATGGCGCCTCAAGGCGGCGGCGATTTCAACGACACCGAAATTGCCCGTGGCGTGGTCTACATGGCCAATGCCGCAGGTGGCAAGTTTGAAGAACCCAAGGCCCCGGCCGCAGAAGGCGCTGCAGCAGAAGGTGCAGCGGCACCCGCCAACTGAGCAAGGCCCAGGATGTCTGGCACCAACCGGCTTCGGCCGGTTTTTTCATGCCCGGGCCGGACTGCGCACAAAACCGTAGCGTTGCGGCAACGTCTGTGCCGGCCCCTCTTCACAGGCAGGCAGCATGCCGGCGTCCAGCGCGGCAGCGGCATCGACCATGTCCTGCGTATGGACCAGGCCCAGGCCGGAGGGCATGGCCAGATACAGGCGCCCTGTCTCATCCATCAAAACCTCCTTGATGGCTGCGGCCTGCAGCTCGGCCCCTGTGTGGCTGTGCATCTGCAGGCGCTCGCCATCCCAGCGCAGCCGCCATATCCAGGGTGTGCTTTCCAGTTCCACATACACGCGCTGGGGACCATTCTGGAAAAACCACCGACCATCAGGCTCGGCAAGATAGTTGCGGGCGATGAAGTCCGCCAGCTTTTCGTTGCGTACCTCCGCGCCCTTGGCTCCCGGGATGCCGCTGTCGAAAGCGCCGCAGGCCTGGGCCTCTTCATCGCGCAGATACCAGCGCCCGCGCTCGTCCAGCCCCAGCCAGCCGCTGCAGGCGGGCACATGGGGCCATTTGGCCATGGCCTGCTTCACGATATCGTCCATTGCATTCATCCTTGTTCGCTGTCTGCCAGCCACTGCGTGACGGCCTGCGGCATGCCCAGTACATGCCCTGGCCAATGTCCCTGTGCAAAACCCACATGACCGCCATGCGGCGGTTGCCACAGCGTAACCCGTGGGCCGACCTCGCCTGGCCCTGGCAGGCTGCATGCAGGGACAAAGGGATCGTCCAGCGCATTGAGCAGCAGCGCGGGCACGGCAATGCTGCCCAGCACAGGCTTGGCTGCCGCCCGGCGCCAGTAGTCGTGCGCATCGAGAAAGCCATGCACCGGTGCCGTGAACGCGTCATCGAACTCCTTCAGATCGCGCGCGCGCACCGCGGCATCGCGGTCGAAGAGGCCGGGAAATTGCGCCCATTTGACCCGCGCCTTGGGCACCAGCGTGCGCAGGAACATGCGTGTGTAGATCCAGCGGTTCAGACCCTGCCCCAGCGCCATGCCGCCAGCCGCCAGGTCCAGCGGCGCACTCACCGCCGCCAGGGCCTGGACCACCTCGGCGGCCTTGTCTGCCTGCATACCGGCCCAGCGCGCAAGCGCATTGCCGCCCAGGGAAACACCCACCACATGGAGCGGGCGGGAGGACCGTGCGCGCAGGCGGCGCAGTATCCAGTCCACCTCCTGCACATCGCCCGAGTGATAGGCGCGCGGGCCCCGGTTGACCTCGCCGCTGCAGCCGCGAAAGTGCGGCACGGCCATGTGCCAGCCACGCTGCGCGGCCACCCAGGCCATGGCCTGGGCATAGTGGCTGTTCGCCGAGCCTTCAAGGCCATGGAAAAGCACCAGCCATGGCGCATCGGCAGGCAGGGTGGGAGCACCGCCGAAGGCGACATCGATGAAGTCCCCATCCGGGGTATCCCAGCGCTCCCAGCGCCAGGCGGGCGCCGCCTGGCCCACCGGCCAGCGGCGCGCGAACAGTGCCGGCCAGATGGTCTGGGCGTGGCCCCCGGGCAACCAGCGCGCCGCCGTGAATTCGTGCATAAAAGCCCTGTTAGCAGTCCTTGCCACACCGCTGCGCAATGGCCTTTGCCCTACAGGGCAGCAGGCCGGGTGCGCAGCACAATCGCCAGCATTGCGCATGCATCGTGCGCGATACTGTTTTCCATTGTCGCTTTCAGGTTGCCATCTTATGAAACGTCTACTCGCCACGCTTGCCACCGTCCTGGCATTGACCGGCTGCGGCTACAACGACTTCCAGCGTCTTGACGAACAGACCAAGTCGGCCTGGAGCGAGGTGCTCAACCAGTACCAGCGCCGTGCCGACCTGGTGCCCAACATCGTGGCCTCGGTCAAAGGCGAGGCCAATTTCGAGCAGGAAACCCTGACCAAGGTGGTGGAGGCACGCGCGAAGGCCACCTCCATCCAGGCCACGCCCGAGCTGGTCAACAACCCCGAGGCCTTCAACAAGTTCCAACAGGCGCAGGGCGAGCTGTCCAGTGCCCTGTCGCGGCTGATGGTGGTGGCCGAGCGCTATCCCCAGCTGCAGGCCAATCAGGGCTTCCGCGACCTGCGCGTGACGCTGGAGGGTACGGAGAACCGCATCACCGTGGCGCGCAACCAGTACATCCAGGCCGTGCAGTCCTACAACGTGCTGGCGCGCAGCTTTCCGACCAATCTGACGGCCAAGGTTTTCAGCTACGAACCCAAGCCCAGCTTCAGCGTGCAGAACGAGGCCGAAATCTCCCGTCCGCCCACGGTGGACTTCGGCAACAAATAAGCCGTGACCATGTCCCTGGTGCCACTGTGGCGCATGCTTTGCGCCCTTGCCCTGACCATGCTGCTGCTGCCCGGGAGCACGCTGGCGCAGGCGCCGCAGCCCGTGCCGGCCCTCTCGGCTCGGCTCATCGACCAGACGGGCACGCTGTCGGCCGATGAGGCACGCACCATTGAAGACAGGCTGCGTGGCATCGAACAGAAGTCGGGCTCGCAGGTCGTCGTGCTGATGGTGGCCACCACCGCGCCCGAGGACATTGCCGCCTATGCCTGGCGCGTGGCCAGTGACTGGAAGATCGGCCGCCGCGACGTGGGCGACGGCCTGTTGGTGGTGATTGCCAAGAACGACAGGCGCATGCGCATGGAAGTGGCCCGCGCGCTGGAAGGCGCGATCCCCGACCTGGCGGCCGCGCGCATCATCGACCAGCAGATGGCACCGCGCTTTCGCCAGGGGGACTATGCGGGCGGCATCACCGCTGCGCTGGACCAGGTGGCAGCGCGCATTGCGGGCGAGCAACTGCCGGCGCCCTCCTCCAGCCCCCAGTCTTCCAAAAGCCCGGACAGGGGCTTCGACATGGAAGACCTGATGCTGTTCTTCTTCTTCGGCGTGGCCGTGGTCGGTCCCATCCTGCGCTCGGTGCTGGGCCGGCCGCTGGCCTCCGTGCTGGCGGGGGCAGGCGCCGGCATTGCCGCCTATGTGGTGACGGCCAGCCTGCTCGTCGCCGCAGGAGCGGGAGTCGTCGCGCTGCTGTTCACCCTGCTGGGAAGCGGCCGCTCCGGCAGGGGTGGCGGCGGTGGATGGGGCGGTGGTGGCGGCTTTGGCGGAGGCGGCGGCCGCAGCGGTGGCGGCGGGGGCTTCAGCTCCGGCAGAGGCGGCAGTTTCGGGGGCGGCGGCGCCTCGGGGAGTTGGTGAGATGGCGGCTGCAATCACAGGCTTTGTACAGCGTCTGCTCCGGCTGCTGCGCCACCATTGGGCCGAAGGGCAGTTGCGCCGTGCACTCCCGCCTGAAAGCCTGGCGGAGCTGGAGCGCCTGATCACCATGAGCGAGCAGCGCCATACAGGCCAGATTCGCATCTGTGTCGAACCCGGACTGCCTCCCAGCTACCTGTGGCGCGACGCCACACCGCGCGAGCGCGCCATCACGCTGTTCGGCAAGCTGCGCGTCTGGGATACCGAACACAACAACGGTGCCCTGATCTATCTGCTGCTGGCCGACCACGCCATCGAAATCGTCGCCGACCGCGCCCTGGCGCGCACCCTGCCGGCGGAACAATGGCAAACGCTGATCAGCGACATGGGTGCCGCCTTTCAGGGCGGCCATTACGCCATGGGCATGACAGCAGCCCTGGAGCGCGTGAGCCTGCTGCTTGAAACCAACTTTCCGCGTGACCCGCTGCAGCCTGTGCACGATGGCAGCGACAATCTTCCCGATGCTGTCGTGATACAGCACCACTGAAAGGCAGGCAGGCTGCGCAGGCCGGGCCGAGCCACCCCCTTCATCAAGCTATCGCGGGCACGGAGGCTGTGATAGCGTCACGCCATTTCATCAAGGAGCATCCACACCATGAAGAACACCCTGGCCCGCCTGGGCCTGCTGGCCGCCGTGCTGACCCTGAGCGCCTGCGCAAGCCCCATCCTCGACGACTCGCAGGAATATGACTATGTGCTCAGCTGCAAGCTGCGCGAAGACGATCCCAAGCGCTGCGAGCAACAGATCCGCGCCCTGTGCCCCGTGCCCGCCAAGGCCGTGACGCACAAGTCACGCACGGTGGACCCCAAGGACAATGCCGTGACCTACGTGTACCAGGCCCGCTGCGGCGACTGAGCCATGGGGCCGGTGACCGGCCTTCCCGCCTTTCGCAGCAAAGAAAAAGCCGCCCGAGGGCGGCTTTCTTGCAGCTGGAGCCCGAATGGGGCTCAGCGCTTTTGGCGGAACTTGCGCAGGGCCGCGATCTGAGCGGCCATGACGGCCAGCTCGGACTGGGCACGCGCCAGATCGACTTCGCTCTTGGCGTTCTTCAGTGCTTCCTCGGCTTCGAGCTTGGCCTTCTCGGCCTTCTCGGCGTCCAGGTCGGCACCGCGGATGGCGGTGTCGGACAGCACGGTCACACAGTTAGGCTGCACTTCCAGGATGCCGCCGGCCACGAAGACGAACTCTTCGCTGCCGTCCGCCATCTCGATACGCACCGAGCCGGGCTTGATGCGCGTGATCAGCGGAGTGTGGCGGGGAAAAATGCCCAGTTCGCCGGATTCACCGGGCAGGGCGACAAAGCGCGCTTCACCGGAGAAGATGGACTCTTCGGCACTGACCACATCAACGTGGATGGTGTTCATCTTTGCTCCTCAGAAAAGGTTGACTGGAACTTGGAACCGGCAGGGCCCAGATCGGGGACACCGAGCAAGGGCCGCCCCGCAGCGAGGGTGTCGTCCCCCTCCCCCGCGAAGCGGGTAGAGAGGGGGAAGCGACGCAGTCGCTCAGGGGGTGCCGCAGGCTCAAGCCGCCAGTTTCTTGGCCTTCTCGAAGGCTTCGTCGATGGTGCCAACCATGTAGAAGGCCTGCTCGGGCAGGTGATCGCACTCGCCAGCGCAGATCATCTTGAAACCACGGATGGTTTCAGCCAGCGACACGTACTTGCCGGGAGCGCCAGTGAACACTTCGGCCACGTGGAAAGGCTGCGACAGGAAACGCTGGATCTTGCGGGCGCGGGCCACGGTCAGCTTGTCTTCGGGAGCCAGCTCGTCCATGCCCAGAATGGCGATGATGTCGCGCAGTTCCTTGTAGCGCTGCAGCGTGCCCTGCACTTCGCGGGCCACCTTGTAGTGCTCTTCACCCACGACTTGGGGGTCCAGCTGGCGGCTGGTGGAGTCCAGCGGATCGACGGCGGGGTAGATACCCAGCGAAGCGATGTCACGCGACAGCACCACGGTCGAGTCCAAGTGGGCGAACGTCGTGGCAGGCGAGGGGTCGGTCAAGTCATCGGCAGGCACGTAAACGGCCTGGATGGAAGTGATCGAACCGACCTTGGTCGAGGTGATGCGCTCTTGCAGGCGGCCCATTTCCTCGGCCAGCGTGGGCTGGTAGCCCACGGCGGAAGGCATGCGACCCAGCAGAGCGGACACTTCGGTACCGGCCAGCGTGTAGCGGTAGATGTTGTCCACGAAGAACAGCACGTCCTTGCCTTCGTCACGGAAGGCTTCGGCCATGGTCAGGCCGGTCAGCGCCACGCGCAGACGGTTGCCCGGGGGTTCGTTCATCTGGCCGTAGACCATGGCCACCTTGGAGTCGTTCAGCGACTCCTGGTTGACCACGCCGGCGTCCGACATTTCGTGATAGAAGTCATTGCCTTCGCGGGTACGTTCACCCACACCGGCGAACACCGACAGACCACCGTGGCCCTTGGCGATGTTGTTGATGAGTTCCATCATGTTCACGGTCTTGCCCACACCGGCGCCACCGAACAGACCCACCTTGCCGCCCTTGGCGAAGGGCGAGATCAGGTCGATCACCTTGATGCCGGTTTCCAGCAGTTCCTGCGAAGGCGACAGCTCGTCATAAGCCGGTGCCTTGCGGTGGATGGGAGCCGTCAGCGCCTGATCCACGGGACCGCGTTCGTCGATGGGGTTGCCCAGCACGTCCATGATGCGACCCAGCGTCGCCTTGCCCACGGGCACGGTGATGGGGTTGCCGGTGTTGGACACCATCAGGCCGCGACGCAGACCGTCGGACGAACCCAGGGCGATGGTACGCACAACGCCGTCACCCAGCAGTTGCTGCACTTCCAGCGTCAGGGCCGAGCCGTCGAGCTTCAGGGCATCGAACACCTTGGGCATTGCGTTGCGGGGGAACTCGACGTCCACCACAGCGCCAATACATTGAACAATCTTGCCTTGCACTTGAGCCATTTTTTGCTCCAATTAGTTTGTCTGTTGAGCTGCTTTACACAGCAGCGGCGCCAGCCACGATTTCCGACAGCTCGGTCGTGATCGCTGCCTGGCGCGTCTTGTTGTAGACCAGCTTCAACTCGCCAATGACGCTGCCTGCGTTGTCGGTAGCGGCCTTCATGGCCACCATGCGCGCCGATTGCTCGGACGCCATGTTTTCCGCGACAGCTTGGTAGACCAGGGACTCTGCGTAGCGCACGAGCAGCTCGTCGATCACGGACTGCGCGTCGGGTTCGTAGATGTAGTCCCAGCTATGGCCAGACGTCTTCTCGGCCTGCATGCTCTCGGACGACAGGGGCAGCAACTGCTCCACCACCGATTCCTGCTTCATGGTGTTGATGAACTTGGTGTAGCTCAGGTACACCGCGCTCAGCTTGCCCGCTGCATATGCATCGAGCAGCACCTTCACAGGGCCGATCAGCTTTTCCAGATGGGGCGTATCGCCCAGACCCGTCGCGTGCGAAACCACCTTGGCGCCGACTCGGTTCAGAAAGCCCAGACCCTTGTTGCCAATGGCCACTGCTTCTGCCGACACGCCTTGATCCTGCAGCTCCCGCAGCTTGGCCGTGACAGCACGCAACACGTTGGTGTTCATGCCGCCGCACAACCCCTTGTCCGTCGTCACCACGATGACGCCGGCTGTCTTTGCATCACCGTTCACTTGCATGAACGGGTGCACGTACTCGGGGTTGGCTTGGCCAAGATGGACTGCAATGTTGCGGATCTTTTCGCTGTACGGGCGTGCAGCCAGCATCCGTTCCTGCGCCTTGCGCATCTTGGATGCGGCCACCATTTCCATGGCTTTGGTGATCTTCTTGGTGTTTTCCACCGATTTGATCTTGCCGCGAATTTCCTTACCTGCTGCCATGATGGCTCCTCGTCCGGTTTAAGCGAACGACTTCTTGAACGCAGCGATGGCGGCGTTCAATTCGGCTTCGGAATCCTTGTCCATGGCCTTGGAAGCGTTCAGCTTGTCGATCAGGGCGCCGTGGCTGGTCTTCAGGAACTGGTGCAGACCAGACTCGAAAGCCAGCACTTGCTTGACCTGGATGTCGTCCATGTAGCCCTTGTTCACTGCGAACAGCGAAGCGCCCATCAAAGCGGTGGACAGGGGGCTGTACTGGGCCTGCTTGAGCAGTTCGGTCACGCGGGCACCGCGGTCCAGCTGCTTGCGGGTGGCTTCGTCCAGGTCGGAGGCGAACTGCGCGAAGGCAGCCAGCTCACGGTACTGTGCCAGGTCGGTACGGATACCGCCGGACTGGCCCTTGACCAGCTTGGTCTGTGCAGCACCACCGACGCGCGACACCGAGATACCGGCGTTGATGGCGGGGCGGATACCGGCGTTGAACAGGCTGGTTTCCAGGAAGATCTGGCCGTCCGTGATCGAGATCACGTTCGTGGGCACGAAGGCCGACACGTCACCGGCCTGGGTTTCGATGATGGGCAGTGCCGTCAGCGAACCCGTCTTGCCCTTGACTTCACCCTTGGTGAAGGCTTCGACGTAGTCGGCATTCACGCGGGCGGCACGTTCGAGCAGGCGGCTGTGGAGATAGAACACGTCGCCGGGGAAGGCTTCGCGGCCCGGGGGACGGCGCAGCAGCAGCGAAACCTGGCGGTAGGCCACGGCTTGCTTGGACAGGTCGTCATAGACGATCAGGGCGTCTTCGCCGCGGTCGCGGAAGTACTCGCCCATCGTGCAGCCGGAGTAGGCCGACACGTACTGCATGGCAGCGGATTCGGAAGCGGTGGCAGCCACGACGATGGTGTATTCCATCGCGCCGGCCTGCTCCAGGGCACGCACCACGTTCTTGATCGAGGAAGCCTTCTGGCCAATCGCAACGTAGATGCAGGTAACGCCCTGACCCTTCTGGTTGATGATGGCGTCGATGGCCACGGCGGTCTTGCCGGTCTGGCGGTCGCCGATGATCAGTTCGCGCTGGCCACGGCCGACGGGCACCATCGAGTCGATGGACTTGATGCCGGTCTGCAGGGGCTGGTCCACGGACTGGCGTGCGATCACGCCGGGAGCGACCTTCTCGATCACGTCCGTCATCTTGGCGTTGATCGGGCCCTTGCCGTCAATCGGCTGACCCAGGGCGTTGACCACGCGGCCGATGAGTTCGGGGCCGACGGGCACTTCCAGAATGCGGCCCGTGCACTTGACGGTGTCGCCTTCGGAGATGTGCTCGTACTCGCCCAGAATCACGGCGCCGACGGAGTCGCGCTCGAGGTTCAGCGCCAGGCCGAAGGAGGGCTGGCCATCCTTGCCTGCGGGGAATTCCAGCATTTCGCCTTGCATCACGTCCGACAGGCCGTGCACGCGCACGATACCGTCGGTCACCGAAACCACGGTGCCTTCGTTACGGATGTCGCTGCTGCCAGCCAGACCCTCGATGCGGCTCTTGATCAGTTCAGAAATTTCTGCGGGATTGAGTTGCATGACTCTTTCCTTCTTTAGCTTTGGTTAGCCGAGACCTCAGTCGCGTTGTTACGCAATGAGGGCCGCTTTCATTTGTTCCAGGCGGGCCTTGACGGACGTGTCAAGAACTTCATCACCCACCACGACGCGGATGCCACCGATCAGGGACTGATCTTGCTGCACCGACAGGTTCAGCTTTCGGCCGAAACGCTTCTCCAGCGAAGTCCCGAGGGCTGCCAGAGCGGCAGCATCTATGGGAAAAGCGCTTTGAACCACGGCGTCGGACGAGCCACCGGCGCGGTTCACGAGGCTGCGAAACTGGGCCGCCACTTCTGGCAGGGCTTGCAGTCGGCCGTTTTCAATGATGACGCGCAGAAAGTTGCGAGCGGCATCAGGCAATGCCGAGCCGGCCACGCCGCTGATGACGTCGAACAGTTGTTCGTCGGTCACCTTGGGGTCGTCGGCCAGCTGGCGCAATTGCGGATTGGCGGCAATCGCCGCCAATTCCTCCGCCCAGGCAACAGTGCCGGACAGGTCAGCACCCTGCTGGGTGCTGGCCTTGAACAGGGCATCTGCGTAAGGACGGGCAATGGTGGCGAGTTCTGCCATGTTTGCTCTTCCTTACAGCTCGGTCTTCAGGCGGTTCAGCAGGTCGGCATGGACGCCGGCATCCACTTCCTTGCGCAGGATCTGCTCGGCGCCCTTGACGGCCAGCGCAGCCACTTGCTCGCGCAGGGCTTCACGGGCCTGGACTGTCTGCTGCTCGGCCTCGGCACGGGCAGCAGCAACAATCTTGTTGCCTTCTTCGGAGGCACGGGCCTTGGCTTCTTCGATGATGGCCTGGGCACGGCGTTCGGCGTCCGCAAGCCGCGATGCCGTTTCGTTGCGCGTCTGGGCCAGTTCCTGCTCGACGCGCTTGTTGGCGGCGGCCAGGTCAGTCTTGGCCTTGTCGGCAGCAGCGAGGCCATCGGCGATTTTCAGAGCTCGTTCATCCAGCGCCTTCGCGATCGGGGGCCACACGAACTTCATCGTGAACAGCACCAGGATCAGGAAAACGATGGCCTGGACGAACAGGGTCGCGTTGATACTCACGGCAACACCTTTCTATCTAGGGCGTTGATCGGAGCTTAGGCCAGGACGAAGGGGTTGGCGAAAGCGAACAGCAGAGCGATAGCAACACCGATCAGGAAGGCAGCGTCGATCAGACCGGCCAAGATGAACATCTTGGTTTGCAGTTCGTTGATCAGCTCAGGCTGACGTGCCGACGATTCCAGGAACTTGCCACCCATCAGGGCGATACCGATCGAAGCGCCGATAGCGCCCAGACCAACGATCAGACCACAAGCCAGAGCGACGAGACCGAGAATGTTTTCCATGATGACTCCTGAGATTAAAGAAAGAGAAAGGTTGAGAGGGAAAGGAAATGGTCAGTGGGCTTCATGTGCCTGGCCGAGATAGATCAGCGTCAGCATCATGAAAATGAAGGCCTGCAGGGTGATGATCAGAATGTGGAAGATCGCCCAGATAGAGCCTGCAATGATGTGCCCCAAGGGGAGCAACACACCGGAAAGCGACATGGCAGCCGCACCGCCCATCAGAGCGATCAGACAGAACACCAACTCACCAGCGTACATGTTGCCGAACAGTCGCATGCCATGCGAAACCGTCTTGGCGACATATTCAATGATCTGCATGGCCAGGTTGATAACACCCAGGATCAGTGCAAACACGGGATTCTTGCTGGTGCCGAACGGAGCGGTCACCAGTTCGTGGGCCCAACCGCCCATGCCCTTGATCTTGATGCTGTAGAAGAAGCACAGGATCAGCACGGCCGAGGACAGGCCCAGCGTGGTCGAGAGGTCAGCCGTGGGAACGACACGCAGGTAGGCGTGCGAGTCACCCTGGACGCCCTGCCACAGTACCGGCAGCAGGTCCACGGGCAGCATGTCCATGGCGTTCATCATGAAGATCCAGACGAACACGGTCAGTGCCAGCGGAGCGATGAACTTGCGGCTTTGCGCGTTGTGGATGTTGGCCTTGGCCTGGTTGTCCACCATCTCGACCAGCAGCTCGACGGCCGCCTGGAAGCGGCCTGGAACGCCCGAGGTGGCCTTGCGCGCGGCAAGCCACAGCACGAACAGGCTCAGCACGCCCAGCGTGGCGCTGACGACGATCGAGTCCAGGTTGATGACCGAAAAGTCGATGATCGACTTTTGCTTGATGTTCTGGAGGTGCTGCAGGTGGTGAACGATGTATTCACTTGCAGTAGGTGCGTGCGCGTCTGCGGCCATCGGTCAACTTCTCTTCAAATATCAATCGGTTTTTCGGACATTGGCCCGCACTATCAGCGCGACCCAATACGTTTTCATGACGATCACCAAGCCCGCCAGCAGCGCCAGCCAACTCAGCCCCGGGACCAGCTTGGGTGCAGCCGCCAGCATGGCAATGCACAGCACCAGCTTCACCAATTCCCAGCCAAAAATTCCCACCATGGCGGCTGCAGCGCCGCCAGGCCTCTTGCGCACGACGGCGCGCGCAAACAGCGCAGCCGGCAGCACCACCGACAAGGCGCCATAGGCAGCCGACCATCCGACCTCGGCGCGCCCCGTCACCAGCCACGCGACCAGTGCCACCAGCACGCCAACCACCGCCTGGACCACCACGAAGCGCCACACAGACATCTGCGGGTTTCGCGTGCGCCACTCCTGAGCCTCCTCGGAGGTCAGGGGCTTGAAGTCGGAATCCTCGCCCTCAAGTTCCCTGTCAGCGTCTGTGTCAGCGGCGTAGTTTTTCATTGAGTTCTCGAAGGCCGCAGACCAGACAAGACTTTTTCACAAAGCCTCTGATTATAAGTAAAAACCCCTGCCGAACGATAGGGGTTGTTACGGGCATGTCCAAAACGGCGGCGGCAGCCTGACTGTGTGGCAGCAGGCCAACAACGCCAGCCTCGCACCGCAGGCAGCTTGTTTGTTGTGTGTGGAGTTTTCGTGACCGGCGGCGCGGCAGCCCCAGGCTGCGACATGGCCGCGAACGATAGCGCACAATCGCCTCCAACGCCAAGCGATTAACCTTGATTCACCTATGACCGACGCCCCCACCCCCTCCTCCGCACCAGCAGCCGCGCCGGGCGCGGACCCGCGCAAGGACTCGTTGATCGAGTACCCGTCGCAGTTTCCCATCAAAGTCATGGGCATCAAGGCCGAGCATCTGGTGCATGAAATCACCCAGATCGCCGAGCGCTTCGACCCCGCCTTTGACCCCAGCACCATCGAGTTGCGCCCCAGCAGCAGCGGCAAATACCTGGGTGTCACCGTCACGGTGACAGCCACCAGCCGCGAGCAGCTCGACGACCTGTACCAGGCGTTCACCTCGCACCCGCTTGTGAAAGTGGTGCTTTGAGCGCCCCAGCCGCCGAGCTTGCGCAGACGCTGGACTTGCGCCTGCTGGGCCGCACCGACTACGAAGCCACGGTGCAGGCCATGCAGGCATTCACGAGCGGCCGCGATGCCGGCACGCGCGACGAGCTCTGGATCTGCGAGCACGCCCCGCATTTCACGCAAGGCCTTGCCGGGAAAAGTGACCACTTGCTGAGCCCTGGCAACATTCCCGTGGTCGCAACCAACCGCGGCGGGCAGGTCACCTACCACGGCCCGGGCCAGGTGGTCGCCTATCCGTTGCTGGATCTGCAGCGCCTGGGCTACTTCGTCAAGGAATACGTGTTCCGCATCGAAGATGCGGTCATCCGCACGCTGGAGCATTTCGGCATCACCGGCCACCGTGTGGAAGGCGCCCCCGGCATCTACGTGCGTCTTGACGATCCTCGCAGCCACGCCATGCTGGCCCAGCGCCCGCAACTGCGTGTACCCGGCTCACCCGCGCCCCAGCCCGATTTTTCGGGGCTTGGCAAGATTGCCGCCCTGGGCATCAAGGTCAGCCGGCATTGCACCTATCACGGCGTTGCCCTGAATGCCGCCATGGACCTGGAACCCTACGAACGGATCAACCCTTGCGGCTATGCAGGACTGCAAACGGTGGACCTTTCTACAATCGGCGTTCAGACAACCTGGGACGAAGCCGCGCGCGTGCTGGGACGACAGTTGCAGCGCCGCCTAGCCCCCTGAATCCAGAACCATGACCACCAACACCGTCGTGCGCGAAGCGCAGTCCCAAGCCGAGTACAACCCGCTGGCCAAGCAGAAGGCGGCAGCGAAGCTTTCGCGCATCCCGATCAAGGTCGAGCATGGCGAGGCCCTCAAGAAGCCCGAGTGGATCCGCGTCAAGGCGGGCAGCCCCACCACGCGCTTCTACGAGATCAAGGACATCCTGCGCGCCAACAAGCTGCACACGGTCTGCGAGGAAGCCTCCTGCCCCAACATCGGCGAATGTTTCGGCAAGGGCACGGCCACCTTCATGATCATGGGCGACAAGTGCACGCGCCGCTGCCCGTTCTGCGACGTGGGCCACGGCCGCCCCGACCCGCTGGACACCAACGAGCCGCTCAATCTTGCCAAGACGATTGCCGAGTTGCGGCTGAAGTACGTGGTGATCACCAGCGTGGACCGCGACGACCTGCGCGATGGCGGCTCGGGCCATTTCGTGGAGTGCATCAAGAACATCCGCGAGCTCTCGCCGCTGACCCAGATCGAGATCCTGGTGCCCGACTTCCGTGGCCGCGACGACCGTGCGCTGGAAATCCTCAAGGCCGCACCTCCCGATGTGATGAACCACAACCTGGAGACCGCACCGCGCCTGTACAAGGAAGCGCGTCCCGGCTCGGACTACCAGTTCTCGCTGAACCTGCTCAAGAAGTTCAAGGCCTTGCACCCCAAGGTTCCGACCAAGAGCGGCATCATGGTGGGCCTGGGCGAGACCGACGAGGAAATCCTGCAGGTGATGCGCGACATGCGCGCACATGATATCGACATGCTGACCATCGGCCAGTACCTGGCGCCCAGCAACAGCCACCTGCCGGTGCGCCGATACGTGCACCCCGACACCTTCAAGATGTTCGAGGAAGAAGCCTACAAGATGGGCTTCACGCACGCCGCCGTGGGCGCCATGGTGCGCTCCAGCTACCACGCGGATCAGCAGGCACACGCCGCAGGCGTTTGAGTTCGCCGCACCCAGGCGGCCCTCAATGCCCAGCCCTCGCCAGCCCTGCTGCCGAGGGCTTTTTCATGGCCGCATGACGGCACATCAAGACGCGCGGGCAACAAAAAAGCAGAGCCGCTGACGCATGCTCTGCTTGAATTGGAGGCGATGTTGCCTCTTCTGACATCGTAGAAAAAAAGCCTGGCTAACCGGCAGACCGCTGGCTGGCAAACCGACTTGCTGCAGGCTGAACAGGCCTGGCGAGTCGCCCCACGATGAAACTGAAAAAGGCTTGCAGCTCGAATTCCCCACCAGAGAGTTTCTTGCTGCATTGGGGCTGATCATAGCATCGAATGAGAATCAATCGCAACTGAAGTTGCAAATCTTTTTCTGCGCATCCCCGCCTGCATGAATTCATGGTCCCAGCAGCGCTGCGGGACTGTCCGAGCGGAGGACTTCCTGCGCCCAGGCAGTCAGCTTGCGTGTGTCGGCACGCAAGATTTCCTGCTTGACGACCAGGATCTGCGCAGGATGCATGGAAAAGCTGCGCAGACCCAGGCCGAGCAGCAGGCGCGTCATGCCCACATCCCCGGCGGTCTCCCCGCAGACACAGACGCTCTTGCCCTGCGCCCTTCCTTCGGCGATCACGTCCGCCACCAGCTTGAGCACGGCGGGATGCAAGGGGTCATAGAGATGGGCCACGGTCTCGTCGGCGCGGTCGATGGCCAGCGTGTACTGGATGAGGTCGTTGGTGCCGATCGACAGGAAGTCGAAGTAACGCAAAAAGGTGCGCACGATCAGCGCGGCCGCAGGCACTTCGATCATGGCGCCCAGCTTGACCGGGCCATGGGCCACGCCTCGCGCGTCGAGTTCGCTTTGCGCCAGCCGCACCTGGGCCAGGGTCTGCTCGATCTCGCTTTGGTGGGCCAGCATGGGAAACAGCAGATGGATCTGCCCATGCGCCGCCGCACGCAGGATGGCGCGCAACTGGGTGCGGAACATGGCCGGGTCAGCCAGGCTCCAGCGGATGGCGCGCAGACCCAGCGCGGGGTTCAGGTAGTAATCCTTGGGCTGTGCCTTGTCCAGCGGCTTGTCGGCGCCCACGTCCAGCGTGCGAATGGTCACGGGCATGCCCTGCATGCCGTCCACGGCCTCGCGGTAGGCGCGGTACTGCTCTTCCTCACCGGGCAGGTTGCCGCCACGCCCCATGAACAGGAATTCCGTGCGGAACAGCCCCACGCCCACGGCGCCTGCATGCACGGCCGCAGGCCCGTCGCCGGGTTGCTCGATATTGGCCAGCAACTCGATGCGCTCTCCGTCCAGCGTCAGCGCGGGCGTGTGGCGCAGGCGTGAGAGGCGCTCGCGCTCCAGCTCGTTCTGGCGCTGGCGAAAGCCATACTCGGCCAGGATGATGGGAGAAGGATCGACGATGACGACGCCTGCGTTGCCATCGATGATGATCCAGTCGTCCTGGCGGATCAGCTGGCTGGCCGCGCGCGCGCCGACCACGGCCGGGATGTCCATGCTGCGCGCCACGATGGCCGTGTGCGAGGTGCGCCCGCCCACGGCCGTGATGAAGCCGGCAAACAGCCGGCTCTTGAACTGCAGCATGTCCACAGGCGACAGGTCCTGCGCCACCAGGACCAGGGGCACATCGGTGACCTCGTCGAGCAGCAGCGGCTGCTGCGGCGCGCCCTCCCCCGTTGCATCGGCTCGCGGCAGTGCGGCAGGCGCGGGCACGGGGCTGGCCATGCCCTTCATGTAGCGCAGGATGCGCTCGACCACCTGCTCCAGGTCGGCCTTGCGCTCGCGCAGATACTCGTCCTCCATCTCGTCGAACTGGCGCGAGACGACCTCGAGCTGCGTGGTCAGCGCCCATTCGGCGTTGTAGAGACGATCGGAAATCCAGTGCTTGATGGCGGCGGCCAGGGCCTCGTCCTGCAACAGCAGCAGGTGGACGTCAAGCAGGGCATCGAGCTCGCCCGGCGCATCCTGGGGCATTTCATCCTGCAGACGGCGCAGCTCGTCGATGACGGCGTTGCGTGCACTGCGGGCGCGGTCGATTTCCGCGTCCACCTGGTCGGGCCGGATGAAGTAGTGCACCACCTCCATGCGGCTGGAGGCCACCACCACCGCGCGTCCTATCGCAATGCCCCGTGAAACGGCCAGTCCGTGGATTGCAAACGTCATTGCGCCTGTCCTTTGCCTGCTGCTGCGCAGGCCCCGGGCCGTCGCAATGCGGCAGCGTCCGGGCCCGGCGCGTGTTGCTCTTTTGCGCTCACCGTCTGCCAGCGCAGCGGAGGCCCATCACTGGCCTTCGCCAAATTTGTCGTTGATCAGGGCCGTCAGCGCATCCATGGCTTCCTGCTCCTGCGGTCCTTCGGTTTCCAGCAGCACCTCGGAGCCCATGCCGGCAGCCAGCATCATCACGCCCATGATGCTCTTGGCATTGATGCGCCGCTCGCCCTTGCTCATCCAGACTTCGCAGGGAAAGCTGCCTGCAAGCTTGGTGAGCTTGGCGGAGGCGCGGGCATGCAGGCCCAGTTTATTGCTGATGGTTATAGGGGTCTTGATCATTGGATGGTCGCGGACTCTGGTTCTGAGGCGTGTTCACGCCCACCTGCATCACCCCATGGCTGCCTCCGGCCAAGGCACGCTCGGCCACGGCTTCCAGCGCCTCGTGGCGATAGCCTATGGAGCGCAGCAGCATGGGCAAGTTCACTCCGGCCACCAGTCGCCCGGCAGGCAGCTGCGCCACCAGGCGCTGCGCCACGTTGCAGGGCGTCGCGCCAAAGAGGTCGGTCAGCACCAGCGTGGGCAGCGCCACCAGGCCGCCATGGTCCTCAAGCAACTGCTCGGCACGCATCAGGGTGGCCTCGGGCGGCTCCTGAGCGGGCACATCCAGGGCAAGGACGTCCTCGGCACTGTCGGCGAACACGTGCAAGGCGCATTCGCGCAGTGCATGGGCCAAAGGTGCGTGGGTGAACAAAAGGATGCGCGTGGTCATGAAGTCACAGGGTTCGGAGTCGATTATGGCGTGCGCAGGCGCATGCAGGGCAACCGGCGCGCCTGCACTGCGTTCCATGCCACAGCTGCCTCCCGCATCCGTGGCTCCGAAACCTGTTGCCGTTGCTATTGCAGTTGCAGGCTGGCGAAGAAGTTGTTGGCCTCGTCTGTGCGCGGCTTGTCGCTGTAGATCACGGCATGGTAGAGGCGCGCGCCTGCCGGCTCCATTCGTGCAAACCACACGCCATGGGCGGTGAGCTTCCAGCCCTGGGGCCCCACGCCTTCAAACGTGGTGCGCAGCGACTGCGGCAGATTCAGTGCGCCTGCAGGCAGGAAAGGGCCATCTTCCTTGGAGCGCAGTTGCTTGGCGCCCGCCGGTGCCTGCCCCGGAGCACCCGGGTTCATCTGGCCGAGCACGGCTGCCTGCCAGTACGACAGCATCTCGGCGGCTCTGGACGGCTCGCTGACCAGGAAGTGGGACACCGCGTAGGTTGACGCATCGGCGTCGCATCCCATCATGGACATCTGCACCGTGCCCATGCCCTGGCCCAGCTCCACCGGCCGTGTTGCGGATTGCGGATCGCAGGGCAAGAGCACGCGCAGCGGCGTGCCTTCGACCGCGACCTGCCGCCAATCCAGCCTGGGACTGCAGGCGGCCAGGGGCGCCAACACCAGCAGCGCGGCGCCGAGCCGCAGGGCCAGAGCGCGGCCCTTTGCTTTCGAAAAGCTTTCCATCAATGTCATGCCGGCATTATCGGCATGGCCCGACCTGTCCGAGCCCCGAACTTTTGCCCTTGCCGCGCATCGAAAGGCGGTGCACGGCATGCGTGCAGGCCTTCGGGCGCAACTTTGGGCACAATCGTCGCTATGGCAAGCAAACATTGGATCGCAGGCGTGTTGATCGCCGCAGCCGCCGGCATGGGCGCATGGGTGTATTCGGGTGCCGGCCAAACGGCGGCGCCGCAGTCCACCTTCGTGCTGCTGGACGGCAGCAAGCAGACCACGGCCGACCTCAAGGGCAAGGTGACCTTGGTGAATTTCTGGGCCACCAGCTGCACCACCTGCGTGGCCGAGATGCCCGAGATCGTTGCCACCCATCAGAAATTCCAGAGCCAGGGCTTCGAGACCCTGGCCGTGGCGATGAGCTACGACCCGCCCAGCTATGTGGTGAACTTCGCCGATTCGCGCAAGCTGCCTTTCAAGGTCGCGCTGGACAACACCGGCGCCGTGGCCCGGGCCTGGGGCGATGTGCAACTGACTCCCACCACCTACATCGTCAACAAGCGTGGCGACATCGTGAAGCGCTATGTGGGCGCACCTGACTTCGCTGAGTTGCATCGGCTGATCGAGAAGCTGCTGGCCGAGGCCTGATACAGCGCAGACCAGGGCACAAAAAACCGGCACCAGGCCGGTTTTTCATTGGTGCATCCTCCGCCCGCCGCTCAACGGCTGCGGAAACTGTCGTGGCAGGCCTTGCAGCTGGCGGCGGCCGGGCCGAAGGCGGCCTTGAGCTGGTCCAGGTTGCCGGACTTGGCCGCAGCCGCGAGCTTGACCGTCTCGGCCTGCATCTTCTCCGACAGGTCCTGGAACTTGGCCTGCTCCTTCCAGATTTCAGGCTTGGCCTTTCCACCTTCCGTACCCGCGCCAAACCCGGCCCAGGGCAGCTTGGCCATGAAGGCCACCACCTCGGCGTTTTCCTGGGCCGCCTTGGCATCGAAGGGGATCTTTCCGTTCGCCATGGCGCCCAGGCGCCCGAAGTGCTGGCCCAGCACGGCGAGCGCGCCCTGGCGGTACTTGATGGCGTCTTCCGACTTGGCGAACTGTGCGGACGCGGGCAGCGCCGTGGTGGCCACCAGGGCGGCCAGCGCCCATGCAGAAACTTTCTTCATCGTGGTTTTCCTTTGGGAGTGTGGGGAAATCTGCCGGGCCAGTATGGCAGCGGCATCTTGCCGGCGCCGCTTTGATTGACCACGGCCAGGGTGCATTCCTGGTGCTCGCAGGAATGCGGGGCGGCACAATGCCCCATCCCCATCCCCATCCCCATCCCCATCCCCATCCCCATCCCAGCTTTCATGCCATGGCACAAGAATCGACCGCACAAGGCGCCGCCAAGCACAAGGTCCGCATCTGGGACCTGCCCACCCGGCTGTTTCACTGGCTGCTGGCCGCAACGGTGGTCGGCCTGGTCGTGACGGCCAAGCTGGGCGGCAATGCCATGAACTGGCATCTGCTGCTGGGCCATGCCATGCTGGCCCTGTTGCTGTTTCGCCTGCTTTGGGGCCTGGTGGGCGGCCGCTGGTCGCGCTTTGCCAGCTTCATCCACGCGCCCGCCACCGTGCTGCGCCATGTGCGGGGACAAGGAACGGAAAGCGACAGCGCAGGCCACAGCCCGCTGGGCGCCCTGTCCGTGTTTGCCATGCTGGCCGTGCTGATCGCCCAGGTGGGCAGCGGGTTGCTCAGCGACGACGAGATTGCGTTCTCCGGGCCGCTGGGCCGCTTTGTATCGGGCGACACCGTGGCACAGGCCACCGCCTACCACGCGCACTGGGGGCAGTATCTGCTGTACGCGCTGGTGGCCCTGCACCTGTTGGCCATCCTGTTCTATGCCTGGCGCGGACGGGGTCTGGTGCGCGCCATGGTGACGGGAGACAAGCACTTGCCCGAACCCCTGCCCTCTTCACGCGACACGGCAGCCAGCCGCCTGTTGGCATTGGTCCTGGCGTTGGTGGCGGGGGCCGCAGCATGGTGGGTGCAGCAGCTGGGGGGTGCTTTCTGACGGCGTGGCCAGACGTTGCCAGCTTGCCGCTACACTGCGTTTTCCGTCGTTTTAGCCAAGTGCCCGTGGACAAGCCTGCTGTCGCCTTGCTGGCGCCGAATCCCCTGGAAGACATGGACGAAGTCCGCCAGATCTTCCAGGAGTACGCCGCAAGCCTGGATGTCGATCTGCAATTTCAAGATTTCGAGGCCGAGATCGCCGATCTGCCTGGCGAATACGCACCGCCGCGCGGCCACATCCTGCTGGCCAAGGTCGATGGCGCCGTGGCCGGCTGCTGCGCCTTGCGCCCGCTGGACAACTGCGATTACGCCAACGCCGCCGAGATGAAGCGCCTGTTCGTGCGCAAGGCCTTTCGCGGCTTCGGCCTGGGCCGCCAGCTCGCCGAGGCCATGCTCGATGTGGCGCGCCAGGCCGGCTATGACCATGTGCTGCTGGACACGCTGGACGACATGGAGTCGGCACGCGCCCTCTACACGGACCTGGGCTTCGAGGAAATCCCGCCCTACTATCACAACCCCATCGCAGGGGCGCATTACCTCAAGGCCGATATCTTCTAGGACCGGCTGAAGCAGCCCCCTGAAATACAAAAAGGCATTGCACCTGGGTGCAATGCCTTTTTTCGCAAAAGCGCGGTGCCCAGGCCCGGCAGGCCTGCAGCACACGATCAGGATCAGGCCTTGGCCTGGCCCAGCAGGGTGGCAGCGTCGCTGACTTCGAACTTGCCAGGGCCTTCCACGTTCAGCGTGGCGACCTTGCCGTCCTTGACCAGCATGGAGTAGCGGTTGCTGCGCAGGCCCAGGCCCTTGCCGTTCAGGTCCAGCGTCAGGCCGGTGGCCTTGGCGAAGGCGGCATCGCCGTCGGCCAGCATGCGCACCTTGCCGTCGGTCTTCTGGTCACGGGCCCACGCGCCCATCACGAAGGCGTCGTTGACCGACAGGCACCAGATCTCGTCCACGCCGGCAGCCTTGAAGGCTTCGGCCTGCTCCACGAAGCCGGGCACATGCTTGGCCGAGCAGGTGGGAGTGAATGCGCCGGGCACGGCGAAGACCGCGATGGTCTTGCCGGCAGCGGCTTCGGGCAGCTTCACGGGGTTGGGGCCGATGCTGCAGCCATTGCCTTCGACTTCCACGTATTCCATCAGGGTGGCAGCGGGCAGGGCATCTCCGACTTTGATCATCTCTATCTCCTTTGTGGTGCAAAACCGGGGGCCGCCGAAATGGCGGTCCCCAAACGAAAAAACGACCCACATTGTGGGTCGTTTCCTGTGGCCTTGCAGCCGGTGGGCCTGTGTAGGCTTACACCAGAGCAGCCTTTTGCACCAAGCGGGTAGCAACCCAGTTCTTGGTCTTGGACAGCGGGCGGCTTTCCGTGATTTCAACCACGTCGCCCAGCTTGTATTCACCTTGCTCGTCGTGAGCGTGGTACTTGCTGGACTTGATCATGATCTTGTCATAGATCGGGTGCTTGACGCGGCGTTCAACCATGACCGTCACGGTCTTGGCACGCTTGTCGCTGACCACCTTGCCAATCAAGGTGCGCTTGAGGGATTTTTTAGCTTCCGTCATGTCGGCTTCCTGATTACTTGGCAGCTTGCTTTTCAGCAAGGATGGTCTTGGCGCGGGCGATGTCACGGCGCGTGGTACGCAGCGTGTTCGTGTTACCCAGCTGTTGCGTAGCCTTTTGCATACGCAGGCCAAAGTGAGCCTTTTGCAGGGACTTCACTTCGGCTTCCAGGCCGGCAACGTCTTTTTGGCGGAGTTCAGCAGCTTTCGTCATGTTGTTCTCCTTAGGCACCAATTTGACGGGACACGAAGGTCGTACGCAGCGGCAGCTTTGCAGCGGCCAGGCGGAACGCTTCACGAGCCAGCTCTTCAGGGACGCCCACGATTTCGTAGAGCACCTTGCCGGGCTGGATTTCGGCCACGTAGTACTCGGGGTTGCCCTTACCGTTACCCATACGCACTTCTGCGGGCTTGGTAGAGATTGGCTTGTCCGGGAACACGCGGATCCAGATACGACCGCCACGCTTGACGTGACGCGAGATCGCGCGGCGAGCCGCTTCGATCTGACGCGCCGTCAGGCGACCACGGTCAGTGGACTTCAGGCCGAAGTCACCGAAAGCAACGGAGTTACCACGCGTTGCGATACCGGTGTTGCGACCCTTTTGCTCCTTGCGGTATTTGCGGCGAGCAGGTTGCAGCATCTTTATTCTCCTTTACCGTCCGCTGCTGTAGCGGGCGCGTCAGTCTTGCGAACGCGCTTAACGGAATCAGCGCCAGCGCCGGCGGGCTTATCGCTGCCGTCAGCAGGTGCTGCGTTAGCGCCTGCGGGGCGGCGGGCACCACGGCCAGCACCGTCACGACGACCATCGCCGCGACCATCACGGCGGGGGCCGCGAGGACGACGTTCTTCTTCGGGGCGGGGGGTCTCGGCTGCCGGCAGGTCGTTACGACCCAGCGTGTCACCCTTGTAGACCCAGACCTTCACACCGATCACACCGTAGGTCGTCTTGGCTTCGGAGAAGCCATAGTCGATGTCGGCGCGCAGTGTGTGAAGTGGCACACGGCCTTCGCGATACCACTCGCAACGTGCAATTTCGATACCGTTCAGACGGCCCGAAGACATGATCTTGATGCCTTGGGCACCCAGACGCATGGCGTTTTGCATTGCACGCTTCATGGCGCGGCGGAACATGATGCGCTTTTCGAGCTGCTGGCAGATCGAATCGGCGATCAGCTTGGCATCGATTTCAGGCTTGCGCACTTCTTCGATGTTCACAGCCACGGGCACGCCCAGACGGGTTGCGAGTTCCTTCTTCAGGTTCTCGATGTCCTCGCCCTTCTTGCCGATCACGACACCAGGACGTGCCGAGAAGATCGTGATGCGGGCGTTCTTTGCAGGACGCTCGATCAGGATGCGCGACACGGCGGCATTCTTCAGCTTGGCCTTCAGGAACTCGCGCACCTTGATGTCTTCGGCCAGCATGCCGGCGAAGTCACGGTTGCTTGCGTACCAACGGCTGGCCCAGTTGCGGCTAACAGCCAGGCGGAAGCCGGTAGGATGGATTTTCTGTCCCATATTCTTCCCAGGCCTTTCAGTTGCCAACCGTCACGTACACGTGGCACGTGGGCTTGCTGATGCGATTGCCGCGGCCCTTTGCACGCGCGGTGAAGCGCTTGAGCGTGGTGCCTTGTTCGACGAAGATGGTCTTGACCTTCAGTTCGTCGATGTCGGCGCCGTCGTTGTGCTCGGCGTTGGCGATGGCGGACTCGAGCACCTTCTTGATGATCACGGCAGCTTTTTTCTGCGTGAACGTCAGGATGTTCAGGGCTTGGTCCACTTTCTTGCCGCGGATTAGGTCCGCGACCAGGCGACCCTTGTCCACAGACAGGCGGACGCCACGGAGAACAGCACGTGTTTCAGACATGTTCTATTCCTTACTTCTTGGCTTTTTTGTCCGCCGGGTGACCCTTGAAGGTACGGGTCAGCGCGAATTCGCCGAGCTTGTGGCCGACCATCTGGTCAGTCACATACACGGGCACGTGCTGCTTGCCGTTGTGCACGGCGATGGTCAGACCGATGAACTCGGGCAGAACCATGGAGCGACGCGACCAGGTCTTGACGGGCTTCTTGTCCTTGGTGGCGACGGCCTTTTCGGCCTTTGCCAGCAAGTGATGGTCAACAAACGGACCCTTTTTAAGAGAACGAGTCATTTGCTACCCTTTACTTCTTGCGACGCGACACAATCATCGACTGCGTGCGCTTGTTGTTACGGGTACGGTAGCCCTTCGTCAGGTTGCCCCATGGGTCAACAGCGTGACGACCTTCACCGGTCTTGCCTTCACCACCACCGTGCGGGTGATCGACAGGGTTCATCACCACGCCGCGAACGGTCGGGCGAATACCCATCCAACGCTTCACACCGGCCTTGCCCAGACGGCGCAGGCTGTGTTCTTCGTTGGCGACTTCACCGATGGTCGCGCGGCATTCGATGTGCACCTTGCGCACTTCGCCGGAACGCATACGCACTTGGGCGTAGATGCCTTCACGGGCCAGCAGCGTAGCCGACGTACCTGCCGAACGGGCGATCTGCGCGCCAGCGCCGATCTTCAGTTCGATGCAGTGGATGGTCGAACCCACGGGGATGTTGCGGATCGGCAGGGTGTTGCCCACGCGGATCGGGGCTTCCGAACCGCTGACGATCGTTGCGCCGACTTCCAGGTTGCGCGGAGCAATGATGTAGCGACGCTCGCCGTCGGCATAGCACACCAGAGCGATGTGGGCCGTACGGTTGGGGTCGTACTCAATGCGCTCGACCTTGGCGGGGATGCCGTCCTTGGTGCGCTTGAAGTCCACCACGCGATAGTGGTGCTTGTGGCCACCGCCCTTGTGACGGGTGGTGATGTGACCGTTGTTGTTACGGCCCGACTTCTGGTGCTGAGGCTCCAGCAGGGGGGCGAAACCTGCACCCTTGTGCAGATGGTCACGCGTGACCTTGACCGTGCCGCGTTGGCCGGGGGTCGTCGGTTTGAGCTTGATAACAGCCATGATTACGCAGCCTCCCCGGACAGGTTCAGCTCTTGACCGGGCTTGAGCATCACGTAGGCCTTGCGAACGTGGTCGCGGCGGCCAGTGGTCTTGCCAAAGCGCTTGGTCTTGCCCTTGATGTTCACCACGGAGACACCAGCAACTTCCACCTTGAACATCAGTTCCACGGCGGCCTTGATTTCATGCTTGGTGGCGCTCTGCAGCACCTTGAACGTCACGGCGTTGGACTTCTCGGCAACCATGGTGGCCTTTTCGGACACGATGGGAGCAACCAACACCTGCATCAGACGACCTTCGTCAAACTTGAGCGTGCTCATTCGAACATCTCCTTGAGTTTGTCGATCGCACCCTTGGTGACGAGCACTTTCTTGTAGTGCACCAGCGACACGGGGTCGGCGTAGCGCGGCTCGACCACGAACACGTTCTTCAGATTGCGGGAAGCCAGGTACAGGTTCTCGTCGACTTCTTCAGCGATCACCATGACCGATTCCAGGTTCATGGCCTTGAACTTGTCGGCCAGCACCTTGGTCTTGGGGCTTTCGAGCTTCAGCGAGTCCACCACGGCCAGACGGCCTTCGCGGGCCAGCTGCGACAGGATGGCAACCATACCGGCGCGGTACATCTTCTTGTTGATCTTCTGCGTGAAGTTTTCTTCAGGCAGATTCGGGAAGATGCGGCCGCCGCCACGCCACAGAGGCGAGGAAGACATACCGGCACGAGCACGGCCGGTGCCCTTTTGCTTGAACGGCTTGGCAGTCGTGTGACGAACCTGCTCGCGGTCCTTCTGAGCGCGAGTGCCCTGACGTGCGTTGGCACGGTAGGCGATCACGATCTGGTGGACGAGGTCTTCGTTGAATTCACGACCGAAAACAGTCTCGGGCGCATCGAACTTGGATGCGGCCTGGCCTTGTTCATTCAGGAGTTCGAGCTGCATTAGTTCGCTCCCTTGGAAGCTTTGGCCTTGATGGCGGGGCGCACCGTCACGAAGCCACCCTTGGAGCCCGGAACAGCGCCCTTGATCAAGAGCAGTTGGCGTGCTTCGTCAATGCGAACCACGTCGAGATTTTGGGTGGTGATGGTTTCATCGCCCATGTGACCGGTCATCTTCTTGCCCGGGAACACGCGACCTGGATCCTGGGCCATCGAGATGGAGCCGGGAACATTGTGCGAACGGCTGTTGCCGTGCGAGGCGCGCTGCGAGCGGAAGTTGTGACGCTTGATGGTGCCGGCGAAGCCCTTACCGATGGAAGTGCCTTGCACGTCCACCTTCTGGCCCACCGAGAACAGCTCGGCGACGGGCAGGACGGAGCCTGCGGCGTACTTGCCAGCGGTTTCTTCGGTCACGCGGAATTCACCCATCACTTCACCGGCTTCGACACCTGCCTTGGCGAGGTGGCCGGCTTCTGGCTTGGTCACGCGAGATGCCTTGCGCGAACCGAAAGTGACCTGCAGGGCCACGTAGCCATCGTTCTCTTGGGTTTTGACCTGAGTCACACGGTTGTTGGACACATCCACCACCGTGACGGGCACTGCGTCCCCGTCATCGGTGAACAGACGCATCATGCCCACCTTGCGACCCAGCAACCCGAGGGAGTTGCTCAGACTCATTTGTTTGCTCCAAAACTTTCGCCGCTGAAACTGCAATTGGCCCAGCGTTGCGCTCCCGCCCCAGATGTCCAAGGCCTTGCGCACGAAAGAAGGTTGATAAAACTTCGCTCAAGAAAGGCGAAGCCCCAAATTTTAACGCGAACTGCCTTTTCAAGCAAGTTCGCGTTAAATCAAAGCCCTTCAACGGCCCCGCAAGGGGCCGTGAAGTTCTTATTGCAGCTTGATCTCGACGTCCACGCCTGCGGGCAGGTCCAGCTTCATCAGAGCGTCAACCGTCTTGTCAGTCGGGTCAACGATGTCCATCAGGCGCTGGTGAGTGCGGATTTCGAACTGGTCGCGGCTGGTCTTGTTGACGTGCGGCGAGCGCAGGATGTCGAAACGCTTCATGCGTGTCGGCAGGGGCACGGGACCCTTGACGATCGCGCCGGTGCGCTTGGCAGTGTCAACGATTTCAGCAGCCGACTGGTCGATCAGCTTGTAGTCAAACGCCTTCAGGCGGATGCGGATTTTTTGCTTGGACATTGTGTATTCCTAGTTTCCAAGAATTACGCAATGATCTTTGCAACCACGCCAGCGCCCACGGTACGGCCACCTTCGCGGATAGCGAAGCGCAGACCTTCTTCCATGGCGATGGGGGCGATCAGCTTGACGGTGATCGACACGTTGTCGCCAGGCATCACCATTTCCTTGTCGGCGGGCAGCTCGATGGAGCCGGTCACGTCGGTCGTACGGAAATAGAACTGGGGACGGTAGTTGTTGAAGAACGGAGTGTGGCGACCACCTTCGTCCTTGGACAGCACATACACCTCAGCCGTGAAGTGGGTGTGGGGCTTGATGGAGCCGGGCTTGCACAGCACTTGGCCGCGTTCCACGTCTTCACGCTTGGTGCCGCGCAGCAGCAGGCCCACGTTGTCGCCAGCTTGACCTTGGTCCAGCAGCTTGCGGAACATTTCCACGCCGGTGACGATGGTCTTCTGGGTGTCGCGGATACCGACGATTTCGATTTCTTCGCCGACCTTGATGATGCCGCGCTCGATACGGCCAGTCACCACGGTGCCACGGCCAGAGATCGAGAACACGTCTTCCACGGGCATTGCGAAGGCGCCGTCCACAGCGCGCTCGGGCGTGGGGATGTAGGAGTCCAGTGCTTCAGCCAGGCGCAGGATGGCAGCTTCGCCCTTGTCGGACTGGTCGCCTTCCAGGGCCAGCTTGGCCGAGCCGCGGATGATGGGGGTGTCGTCGCCGGGGAAGTCGTACTTGGCAAGCAGCTCGCGCACTTCCATTTCGACCAGCTCCAGCAGCTCTTCGTCGTCCACCATGTCGCACTTGTTCAGGAACACGATGATGTAGGGCACGCCCACCTGACGGGCCAGCAGGATGTGCTCGCGGGTCTGGGGCATGGGGCCGTCAGCGGCCGAGCACACCAGGATGGCGCCGTCCATTTGAGCAGCGCCGGTGATCATGTTCTTGACGTAGTCGGCGTGGCCGGGGCAGTCAACGTGAGCGTAGTGGCGACCGGCCGTTTCGTACTCGACGTGGGCGGTGTTGATCGTGATGCCGCGAGCCTTTTCTTCAGGTGCTGCGTCGATCTGGTCGTAAGCCTTGGCTTCGCCGCCGAACTTCTTGGACAGAACGGTAGCGATAGCAGCCGTCAGGGTCGTCTTGCCGTGGTCCACGTGACCGATGGTGCCAACGTTGACGTGCGGCTTGTTCCGCTGGAATTTTTCTTTTGCCATGATTTCTCCGAAAGAGCAAAACCTGTGTGATGTTTAAGGTCTGCACCCCATTGCTTGGTCGCCCCGCACAGGTGACAGGGCGGCATGGGATCGCAGACCGGCAAAAACCGCAGCACCCCGGCGCCAAAACGCCTGGGTGCTGCGATTCAAAAGCCTTCAATTATACAAAAAAGCTTACTTCGAGCGAGCAGCAACGATGGCTTCAGCCACGTTACGGGGAGCTTCAGAGTAGTGCTTGAACTCCATCGTGTACGTAGCGCGGCCTTGCGTCTGCGAGCGCAGCGACGTGGCGTAGCCGAACATTTCCGACAGAGGCACTTCAGCCTTGATGGACTTGCCGCCGCCGGCCATGTCGTCCATGCCCTGCACCATGCCACGACGCGAGGACAGATCGCCCATCACGGTACCGGCGTAGTCTTCAGGCGTCTCGACTTCCACAGCCATCATGGGTTCCAGGATGACGGGGCTGGCCTTGCGGGCAGCTTCCTTGAAACCGAAGATGGCGGCCATCTTGAACGCCATTTCGTTCGAGTCCACATCGTGGTACGAACCGAAGGTCAGCGTGACCTTCACGTCCACGACAGGGTAGCCAGCCAGCACGCCGGAAGTCAGCGCTTCGATCACGCCCTTCTCGACTGCGGGGATGTATTCGCGAGGAACCACACCGCCCTTGATGGCGTCGACGAACTCGAAGCCCTTGCCGGGTTCCTGGGGTTCGACCGTGAACACCACGTGACCGTACTGACCCTTACCACCGGACTGGCGAACGAACTTGCCGTCCACGTCCACGACCTTCTGGCGAATGGTTTCGCGGTAGGCAACCTGGGGCTTGCCCACGTTGGCTTCCACGTTGAATTCGCGCTTCATGCGGTCAACGATGATTTCCAGGTGCAGCTCGCCCATGCCGGCGATGATGGTCTGGCCCGATTCTTCGTCGGTACGCACGCGGAACGACGGATCTTCTGCAGCCAGGCGCGACAGGGCGATGCCCATCTTTTCCTGGTCGGCCTTGGACTTGGGCTCCACGGCCTGTGCAATCACGGGCTCGGGGAAGACCATGCGTTCCAGCACGATGGGGGCGTCCACGGAGCACAGCGTTTCGCCGGTCGTCACGTCCTTCAGGCCCACGCAGGCGGCGATGTCGCCGGCGCGGATTTCTTCGACTTCCACGCGCTCGTTGGCCATCATCTGCACGATACGGCCGATGCGTTCCTTTTTGCCCTTGACCGAGTTGAACACGGTGTCGCCCTTGGTCAGGACGCCCGAGTACACGCGCACGAAGGTCAGCTGACCGACGAACGGGTCGGTCATCAGCTTGAAGGCCAGTGCCGCAAACTTTTCACCGTCGTCGGCCTTGCGGCTGAGCTTGGTTTCTTCGTTTTCGGGATCGGTACCGGTGACGTCAGGGATGTCCACAGGCGCCGGCAGGTAGTCGATCACGGCGTCCAGCATGCGCTGCACACCCTTGTTCTTGAAAGCGGTACCGCACAGCATGGGCTGGATTTCGGTAGCCAGCGTACGAGCGCGCAGGCCGGCCTTCACGTCTTCTTCGGACAGAGTACCCTCTTCCAGGTACTTGTTCATCAGCTCTTCGCTGGCTTCAGCGGCGGCTTCCACGAGGTTCTCACGCCACTTGTTGGCGGTCTCCACCAGCTCGGCGGGGATCTCGTGGTATTCGAACTTCATGCCTTGCGAGGCTTCGTCCCAGATGATGGCCTTCATCTTGACGAGGTCGACCACGCCCTTGAAGTTGTCTTCGGCGCCGATCGGGATCACGACGGGCACGGGGTTGGCCTTCAGGCGCAGCTTCATCTGGTCAACGACCTTGAAGAAGTTGGCGCCGGTACGGTCCATCTTGTTCACGAAGGCCAGACGGGGCACCTTGTACTTGTTGGCTTGGCGCCACACGGTTTCCGACTGGGGCTGCACGCCGCCCACGGCGCAGTACACCATGCAGGCGCCGTCCAGCACGCGCATGGAACGCTCCACCTCAATGGTGAAGTCCACGTGGCCGGGGGTGTCGATGATGTTGAAACGGTGCTCGGGGTAGGACAGGTCCATGCCCTTCCAGAAGCAGGTCACTGCAGCGGAAGTGATGGTGATGCCGCGCTCTTGCTCTTGCTCCATCCAGTCGGTCGTAGCAGCGCCGTCGTGCACTTCGCCCAGCTTGTGGGTCACACCGGTATAGAACAGGATACGTTCAGTGGTGGTGGTTTTGCCTGCGTCGATGTGGGCGGAGATACCGATGTTGCGGTAGCGCTCGATGGGGGTCTTGCGAGCCATGATGGATCCTTGATCGTATGGAGGGAGTCTCTGCCCGTTCCAGCCTCATGGTGCAGACGGACAGCAGTCTTATCTGGGGATGCTCCTAATCGAGACAAGGCCGCAGGCAAAAATGCATGCGGCCTGTCTGATCGGGAGCGAAGTGCTCTTAGAAGCGGAAGTGGCTGAATGCCTTGTTGGCTTCGGCCATGCGGTGAACTTCGTCACGGCGCTTCATGGCGCCGCCACGGCCTTCGGTGGCCTCGAGCAGCTCGTTGGCCAGGCGCTGGGCCATGGACTTCTCGCCGCGCTTGCGGGCGGCTTCCTTCAGCCAACGCATGGACAGGGCCAGGCGACGCACGGGGCGCACTTCGACGGGCACTTGGTAGTTGGCACCGCCAACACGGCGGGACTTCACTTCGACCATGGGCTTGACGTTGTTGATGGCAACAACGAAGGCTTCCAGCGGGTCTTTGTCAGGGTGCTTCTTTTGAATCAGGTCCAGGGCACCGTAGATGATGCGTTCTGCGACCGCCTTCTTGCCGCCTTCCATGATCACGTTCATGAACTTGGACAGCTCGACATTGCCGAACTTGGGATCCGGCAGGATTTCACGTTTGGGGACTTCGCGACGACGTGGCATTTTTTACCTCTATCTTGCTTCAGTTGGCATCTTTTCAGACACCGCGAGAGTCAACAGGACTCCCACTTACTCGACCCGCGCAAAACACTTGCGTTTGGGGTCACTACGCTGAATCTCGCGCCACGCGGGATACAGCACCTTCCTCGAAAAAACGCAGGGCTTACTTGGCCTTGGGCTTCTTCGCGCCGTACTTGGAACGGGATTGCTTGCGGTCCTTGACGCCTTGCAGGTCAAGGGAGCCACGCACGATGTGGTAACGCACACCGGGCAAGTCCTTCACACGGCCGCCGCGCACCAGAACAACGCTGTGCTCTTGCAGGTTGTGGCCTTCACCACCGATGTAGGAGATGACCTCGAAGCCGTTGGTCAGGCGCACCTTGGCAACCTTACGCAGAGCGGAGTTAGGCTTCTTAGGCGTCGTGGTGTACACACGGGTGCACACGCCGCGGCGCTGAGGGCAGTTTTCCATAGCAGGGCTCTTGGATTTGACAACTTCGACCGTGCGGCCCTGACGCACGAGTTGGTTAATGGTTGGCATTAATAAACGTCCCTAAACGTGAATTGCTTGCGAAAAGCGAAAACGTGAATCCCTTCGGAAATTCCGAAAAGCCCTCGACTGTACCAGCTTGCGGGAGATCGCACAACTGCACCCCCTTCAAGCCAGTACGCGAGGGCCTGCGCGACAGGCGCGGGGCCTACTTGATCCAGAGGCGGATCGCATCCCAGGCACGGCCGAAGAAGCCAGCCTGCTCCACGCCTTCCAGCGCCACCAGCGGCACTTCGGCCACGGTGTCGGCACCCATCTTGACCTTGAGCGTGCCCATGGCCTGGCCCTTGGTGAACGGGGCGATCAGCGGGTCCTGGCGCACGACTTCGGTGCTCAGCTTGCCGCCGCTGCCGGCCGGCACGGTGACCACGATGGGCGTGGTGCGGCCGATCTTGACGGTGTTCGCCTTGCCCTTCCAGACTTCGGGCGTGGCCACGGCCTGCTCGGCATCGAACAGCTTGACCGAATCGAAGGCCGCATAGCCCCAGTTCAGCAGCTTCTGGCTTTCATTGGCACGCGCGTTCTCGCTGGCCGCGCCCAGCACGATGGAGATCAGGCGGCGGCTGCCCACGTTGGGCAGGTCGCGCTTGGCGGTGGCCACCAGGCAGTAGCCTGCGGCAGCCGTGTGGCCGGTCTTGAGGCCATCAACAGTCGGGTCGCGGAACAGCAGCGAGTTGCGGTTGGTGCCGTTGGAGGCCGGCGTGCCAGGATAGAAGTACTTCTTGGTCGAGTAGTAGTGCATGTACTCGGGGAAGTCCTGCATCAGGCGCTGGGCGAGGATGGACAGGTCGCGCGCCGTGGTCAGGTGGCCGGGCTCGGTCAGGCCTTCGGGGTTCTTGTAGCTGGTGTTCTTCATGCCCAGCGCCTTGGCCTGCTCGTTCATGAGCCGCACGAAGTTCTCGGCCGAGCCGCCCACGCCTTCGGCCAGGGCCATGGTGGCGTCGTTGCCGGACTGCACGATCATGCCCTTGACCAGGTCATCGACCGGCACCTGCATCTTGGGGTCGATGAACATGCGCGAGCCGGGCATCTTCCAGGCGCGCTCGCTCACGGGCAGGCGCTGCTCCAGCGTGATCTTCTTGGCGCGCAGCGCGTCGAAGACCAGGTAGCCGGTCATCAGCTTGGTCAGCGAGGCCTGCTCGATGGGCGCATCGATGTCCTTGGCGCCCAGCACCTGGTTGGCGGTGACATCGACCAGCAGATAGTTGCGCGCCGCGATTTCGGGCGGCTGGGGCGGGGTGATCTGCGCCAGCGCCAGGGCCGGCGCCATGGCGGCCGCCAGTGCCAGGACTCGCAGCGTGGAGGAAAGTGGCTTCATGAGGAAAACTCTCGCTAAAGGGCAGGGAATGCAGGAAAGGCGAAAACATGCCCGCCCGATGGGGCAGGCCTGTTGAGCAGCGGCGCGGGCCGCTAGGGGAGTGAGCGCAAATGGCGGACCACGAGGCTTTTGAGCAGCGGCAATTGTCCGTGAAAGAAATGACCGCCCCCGGGCACGACGGTAACAGGCAGTATCTGCGGGCGCGCCCAGTCCATGACGGCAGACAGAGGCACCGTGTCATCGGCTTCGCCGTGCACCACCAGGGTCCGGTCATGGGCTTCGGGCGGGACAGGCGCCACGGTGAAACGGCTGGCCGCCGTTCCCACCAGCACCGCCTTTTCCACCCGGCCCTCGTTCCAGAGCCCCGCCAGCACATGGCTGGTGACGAAGGCTCCGAATGAGAAGCCGGCCAGCGCGATCGGTCCTTCGGGGGCGACCTGGCGGACCACGGACAGCATGTCCTGGGCCTCGCCAACGCCTGCGTCGTGCTCGCCGGCACTGGCGCCCACGCCGCGGAAGTTGAATCGCACGGCCGTGTAGCCGCACTGCACGAAGGCACGCGCCAGGGTCTGCACCACCTTGTTGTCCATGGTGCCGCCGAACAGCGGATGGGGGTGGGCGATGATGGCCACGCCGCGCGGCGGTGCATCGGCGGCCGGCGCATCGCGCAGGGCCTCCACGGCCCCGGCAAGGCCGGTCAAGGTCAAACGTTCGGTCTGCGCATTCACAATCGCTATCCTAGTAGTAGCAGCCAATCCAAGCTGACAAAGCACTGATGCCCGGAAAGGCCCAAAGTTCCAGCCGGTGCTCAGCGGCCCACGTCGGGCGGCAGCAGCAGGCGCTCCACGGGCTGGCCGTTCTTGAGGTGGGACTCGACGATCTCGTCGATGTCGGACTCGTCCACGAAGGTGTACCAGGTGCCTTCGGGGTAGACCACGGCCACGGGACCGCCCGCGCAGCGGTCCAGGCAACCGGCCTTGTTCACGCGCACCTGGCCCTTGCCGGCCAGGCCCAGCTGCTTGACCTGCTTCTTGCAGTGGTCAAAGCCCGCCTTAGCGCCGTGCAGCGCACAGCAGTCCTCGCCGTTGGGCCTCTCGTTGAGGCAAAAGAAGATGTGGCGCGCATAGTAGTTGCCTGCGCCTTGCTGGCCGCTGTCGGCCCCGGGACGTGGGTGTTCGCTCATGGAGCGGATTCTAGGCCTGCGGCACTGCAGGCGCCGGGGGCGGCGGCGGTGCCGCATCGCGGCGCGCCAGCCTGAGCAGCACATAGACCAGGGTCGCATAGGGCCACAGCCAGCCCAGCCACTGGCCCAGTCCGTAGAAGCGGATGAAGCGGCCCTGCTCCCAGGCCTGCAGCGTTTCCGAGAAATAGGCGCTGGTGGGCGCCTGGTTCAGGATGCTCAATTGCAGCACCAGCACCAGCAGCAAGAGGGCCGCACACGCCCGGCGCGGCAGCGGCATGGCCACCATGGCCAGGCCCAGGCCACCCCACACGCCCATGCGCACCGGCAGGTCCACCCACTCCCAGGCATGGGCCGGCCCCCAGCTCAGCGCAGCCGACAGTGCCGAGACACCGATGCCGATCACCACCGCAGAGCCCGCCAGTATGGCGCGCCGGCCCATGTGGCGCATCACGCAGTAGGCCAGCAGACAGGGCACCCACAGGCCCAGCATCACGCACAGCATCTCGGTCACGGGCGACAGCGGCGTCAGCGCGGACTCGCGCAGCGGCAGCCACATGAGGAAGGGCGTGCCTTCGAGCAGATCCAGCAGCCCCTGCTCCAGCCGCTCCAGCACCTGGCCCAGGCCAAAGGGCACGGCGGCGGGAAAGAGCAGCGCCCAGGGCCACAGTGCCAGCAGAACCATGGCGCCGCCGCCGTCCTCGCCCAGCCAGTGGGTGCGAAAGGCGCTCCAGCGCGCCAGCGCGCCCAGCCGCTCCAGCAGCAGCGCCACCAGCGCCCCCAGCAGGGTGCCGCCCGCATTGAGCACCAGGTCCAGGTTGGAGGGAACACGCCGCGGCAGGTAGATCTGCAGGAACTCCATGGACAGCGACAGCATGGTGCCTGCCAGCGCCGCCAGCGGCACGGCCGCGCGCGGGCTGCCGCTGCGCACCAGGGCCAGCGCCAGGAAAAAGCCCAGCGGCGCGTAGCCGACGATATTGATGTTGACGTCGAACCAGGTCCAGTACGGCGGCGGGATCTTTGCCGTCAGGAAGACCAGCGGGTCAATGCCCTGGGCACGCCAGCCATCGAAAGGAAACAGGCTGGCGAAAACGATGAGCACCGCATAGACCAGCGCCAGCGGCCAGGCCGAAGTCTTTTGCACCACGCCCTGCCTCCCTCTTCGTTGGATCGGTTTCTCAGAAAGGTTTGACGACCACCAGGATGACGATGGCCACCAGCAGCAGCACCGGCACCTCGTTGAAGAAGCGGAACCAGCGGTGGCTGTGCTGGTCCCGGTTGTCGATCAGCTTGCGCAGCAGGCGCGCGCAGGCGTGGTGGTAGCCGATGACCAGCAGCACGCCGGCGAGCTTGGCATGCATCCAGCCGTTGCCCGGCCCCTTGCCAATGCCGTAGCCCAGGTACAGCCACAGGCCCAGGCCCAGTGCAGGCACGGCCAGCAGCGTGGTGAAGCGCAGCAGCTTGCGTGCCATCAGCAGCAGGCGCTCGCGCTCGGCCACCGAGCCGGGCGTGACCATGGCCACGTTGACGAAGATGCGAGGCAGATAGAACAGGCCCGCGAACCAGCTTGCCACGAAAACGATATGAAAGGCTTTGACCCACAGCATGCGGGCAGTGTACGTGCGTACAGGGGTGCGTCAGGCTGCGCAGGCGCAAAAGCCGAGTCCCGCGTGCCGGCGTCGTCGCAAGGGTTGCGGGGCCTGCGGCGGGAATGGGGCACAATTTTCGGCATGCATCTGTCCAGCCCCACCCCCTTCCCGCACAACCGTCCCCGCCGCCTGCGCCGCGATGCCTTCACGCGCAATCTGGTGCGCGAGAACGTGCTCACGGCCCATGACTTCATCTACCCCGTGTTCGTGCACGAAGGCACGAACCAGCGCGAGGCCGTGCCCTCCATGCCCGGCGTGGACCGCCTGAGCCTGGACCTGCTGCTGCCCGTGGCCGAGCAGTGCGTGCAGCTGGAGATCCCGTTCCTGGCGCTGTTCCCCGCCATCGAGACCTCGCTGAAGACGCCCGACGGCAAGGAGGCGCTCAACCCCGACGGCCTGATCCCGCGCGTGGTGCGTGCGCTCAAGAAGGAATTCCCGCAACTGGGCGTGATGACCGACGTGGCCCTGGACCCCTACACCAGCCACGGCCAGGACGGCATCCTGGATGAGTCCGGCTACATCATCAACGACGAGACCGTGCAGGTACTGGTGGGCCAGGCCCTGAACCATGCCGAGGCCGGCGTGGACATGGTGGCGCCCAGCGACATGATGGACGGCCGCATCGGCGCCATCCGCGAGGCGCTGGAGGCCCACGGCCACATCCACACCCGCATCATGGCCTACAGCGCCAAGTACGCCAGCGCCTTCTACGGCCCGTTCCGCGATGCCGTGGGCACGCGCGGCGCGCTGGGCAAGGCCGACAAGAACGTCTACCAGATGGACCCCGCCAACACCGACGAGGCCCTGCGCGAAGTCGCCCAGGACCTGGCCGAAGGCGCCGACATGGTCATGGTCAAGCCCGGCATGCCGTACCTGGACGTGGTGCGCCGCGTCAAGGACGAGTTCGGCGTGCCCACCTTCGCCTACCAGGTCAGCGGCGAGTACGCCATGCTCAAGGCCGCCGCCGCCAACGGGTGGCTGGACCATGACCAGGTGATGATGGAATCGCTGCTGGCCTTCAAGCGCGCGGGTGCCGACGGCATCCTGACCTACTTCGCCATCGACGCCGCGCGCAAGCTGCGCGGCTGAGCGCATGCAGCCGGTGACGCCGCCCGCGGGAGCCGCTCCCGCCGCCAGGAACATGCGCATCTTCCACCTGCAGCCGGGCGGCGCCACCGAACTGGCCGCCCTGCCCGACCAGGCGCCCGCGCAGGGATTCGTCTGGATCTCCTGCACCCGCGCCACCTTGCAGGAGCGGCTGGCCGAGGTGCAGCGCACGCTGCAGCTGCTGTCGGGCCAGCAGCTGGTGGACCTGCATGTCTCGGACCTGCTCAACGCCCAGCTGCCCTCGCGCTACGACTACACCTCGCAGTACGACCTGCTGGTGTTTCGCCGCCTGGCCAGCGGGCAGGCACGTGCCGCCCCGCAGGCCGGCACGGCCTCTTCGCCTGCGGCGCAGGCGCTGCCCCCCTCACCTCCCGTGCGCCGCACAGGTCCGCCCGTGCTGCGCAACATCGACACCAGCCCCGTGGGCTTTGCCATGTTCGACCAGGTGCTGCTGTCCGTGCACCCCGACGACTGCACCGTGCGCGACGCCTATGCCGCGCGGCTGCTGGCCGCCGTGCCCAATGACCCCCGCGAGGGGCGGCTGAACCCCACCTCCGGCACGCGGCTGCCTGCCAGCCCGCCCGACCTCATGCTGCGCGTGGTCAACCTCATCGTGGACGGCTTCCTGGACCTGCGCCGCGAACTGTCGCGCCAGCTGGACCACTGGCAGACCGAGCTGCTGCGCCCGCGCACGCGCTTTGCCAACTGGAGCGCGCTATTGGACGCACGCCTGGCCCTGCACGAGCTGGACGAGGTCTGCGAAGACCAGCGCGCCGCCGTGCAGGACTGGACGGACGCGCTGGAGACCTGGGCGCCGCCTGAAGATGCGGCGGCGCTGCGCGAGCTGGACCTGCTCAAGGTGCGTAGCCGCGACGTGCTGGAACACATAGAGCGCGTGGTCCACCACGTGCGGCGGCTGGAGCAAAGCACCGAGACCGTGGTGCAGATGCACTTTTCGGTGCAGAGCAACCGCACCAACGACATCATGCGCACGCTCACCGCGCTGACGGCCGTCTTCCTGCCGCTGAACCTGATTGCCGGCATCTTCGGCATGAATTTCGAATTCATCCCCCTGGTGCACAAGCAGGACGGCTTCTGGTGGGCCATGGGCTCGATGACGACGATTGCCGTGGGCCTGACCGTGTTCTTCTGGCGCAAGCGCTACATGGCGCGCACGGCGCAGGACTAGGGCCCCGCCCGCTCCAGCGGCATCCACAGCGTGAAGCGATTGCCGCCGGCCAGCGGCGCCCAGTCCAGCCGCGCCTGCAGCGCCAGCGCGCGCGTGCGCATGTTCGCCAGTCCCTTGCGGCCCTCGGTGGGTGCCTGGGCGCGGTCGAAGGGGTGGCCGTCGTCCTCCACCAGCACCTGCACGCCGGCTCGGCCTTGCAGCGGGGCCTGGGCCGTGCGCACCGTGATCTCGCGCGCGCCGCTGTGCTTGATGATGTTGGTCAGCACCTCCTGCAGGATGCGCAGCACATGCAGGGCAGCCTGCGCGTCCAGCCAGGGCAGCGCGGGCAGGTCGCTGACCTCCCAGTGCAGCCGCAGCCCCGCCCCCTCCAGGCGCGGCCCCAGCCGGTAGCGCAGCCCGGCCAGCAGCGCCAGCAGGTCGCAGTCCAGCGGCTCCAGCGAGTCGATGGACAGCTTCAGGTCATCGATGCACTCCTGCAGCAGCTGCACCAGGTCCACCGTGCCGGCCTGGTTGAACTCCACCACGCGCAGCGCGCTCATCAGCGAAGAGCCCACGCCGTCGTGCATCTCGCGCATCAGGCGCTGGCGCTCCTGCATCAGCGTCTGCTCGCGCTCCACGGCCAGCAGGCGCTCATGGGCCTGGGCCAGCTCCGCCTCCTGGGCCTTGAGCCGTTCCGCCAGATGCAGGTTGGCGTTCTCGGCCACGGCAAGCGCACCGTTGTAGCGCCGGTAGGCCACCAGCAGGAACAGCGTGAACAGCCCCAGGTACACATAGGGCGTGAGGTAGATGCTCTCTATGCTGATCAGGTAGCTCTGCAGCGCCAGGTCATGGAAGCCGATGGGAAACGACAGCAGCATCCACATCGCCAGCATGGTGCTGCCGCCATCGCGCATGCGCCAGGCGCCCGCCACGGCCATGCACAGCACCAGGATCTCCGGCGGCACCATCAGCAGCCGCAGCAGCGGCAGGATGGTCTCGTGCACAGGCCCCCACAGCGGCACCGCCACCAGCAGCACCGTGCCCACATAGCCCTGCAGCACGCGGCCCAGCCAGGGCCGGCGCCTGCGCTGCATCAGGCACAGGAAATGGAAGGCCGCCACCGTGGCGCCCATGAGGCCGGCCAGCGTCAGCCAGGAGAACCAGCCGTCCGACAGGGCCAGCCCCTCGCCGTCCACCATGAACTGCAGCGAGCCCAGCAACTGGCACAGCGACATCAGGAAGAACAGCAGGAACACCACATCCCCGCGCCGCCGCTGCAGCGTCCACAGCGCCAGCGCGAACAGGCCCAGCACCAGGTAGGAGCCCGCCGTGTAGACCACCAGATCGGCCTGGAGCAGGCTGCGCAGCCGCCAGGACAGGCGCAGCGACTCGGCCGGCCCCGCCCACAGGCTGGACAGCGCCCCGCCCACGCCCTGCTGGCTGGCCATGCGCACATGCACCTGCAGCGGCCTGCCCGGCTGCGCCAGCCCGCCCAGGTCCAGCCACACCGGCCGGTTGAAACTGTTCCACACCCGGCTGCCGCGCGTCTGCCAGGCCAGCTTCCCATTCACATACACCGCCACCGTGCCCACCGTCTGCCAGCGCGGGATATACAGGCGCGCGCCCTGGGGCGTGGGCTCCAGCGCCTCGGGCGGCACCACGGCGCGGAACCAGCGCACCTCGGGCGGCGCCGCGGCCAGGTCGCCGCTGCCCGACACGGCCCTGTCGCCTCCATAGGGCAGTTCCACATCGCTCCACGGCGTCGATGCATCCAGCACCGCGTCGTCGGCCGACGCAAGCGCCGCAGGCGGCGCCCAGTGCGGGCTGTCCGACCGCCACAGCTGCGCCTGGCGCAGTTGCACCGCTTCGCCTGCGGCGGGGCCACGCAGCCCGAACGCCCCCGCCAGCAGCATCGCCAGCGCCACCAGCCCCGCCGAAACCAGCAAGACCCTCCCCTGCAGCAGCGGCTGCGTCATCTGCCCACCCTGGCGGTGCTCATTGCCGCCCCTCGGCCAGCCAGCCGCGCTGCAACGCCACATGCATCATCTGCGTGCGGCTGGACACCTGCAGCTTGCCGTAGATGCGCCGCACGAAGGTGCGCACCGTATGGCGCGACACGCCCAGCTGGCGCGCCACCTCGTCCAGCGTATGGCCGCGCGCCACCAGGCGCAGCACCTCCAGCTCGCGCGCAGACAGCGCCTGCGCGGCGGCCTGCGGCTCCGCAGGCCGTTCCAGCCCGGCCACCGCCCCGGCCCGCTGCTGGCGCAGCAGCAGCTTGCGCGCCACCATGGGATTGATGGGGCTGCCGCCCGCGTGCAGGCTGCGCACTTCCTCCAGCACCGCGTCGGCGGCCAGGTCCTTGAGCAGATAGCCCATGGCGCCGGCCTCGATGGCGGCCAACACATGCTGCTCGTCGCCAAAGATGGTGCTGACCATCACCGCCGCCCCGGGATGGCGGGTGCGTACGGCAGCAATCACCTCCAGGCCGCTGCCATCGGGCAGGCCCAGGTCCACCAGCATCACGTCCATGGCGCCGGCCCCATCGGCCCGGCCGAGCTGGTGCAGGGCCTCCGCGCGGCTGGCTGCCGCCCAGCACAGGACCATGTCCTTCGCGGCATTGATCACGCCCACCAGGGCGTGGCGGCAGGCGGCGTCGTCCTCCACCACGGCCACGCGGATGGGTGTGGCGCCACCCGTCGCGGCGGCAGAGTAAGGGTCTGTGTGCGTGTCCATGGAGGTGGAGTGCGTGGCGAGGGCCGCATGTTCACATGGAACAAGACCGCTGTCATGTCGCCCGGATAGGTGACATGGGCGGCATGAGCGGCATGAGCGGCATGGCGACCCCGCCCCCTCTCATCGGCCATGTAGCCCGAACGGGGGACATACAGAAAGCCGGACACCCCATAGATTTGCCCTCTTCAGCACATCACCGAGATGCTGTGCCTACCGAGGGGGTCCGCCATGTCCATCATCCACCCGTCTGCTGCAGCCGACGTACCACCCATACCCACGCCGAGCCCCTGGGGCCGGACATTGCCGGGCCTGACGGTCGGGTTGGCACTGGCCCTTGCCGGCGCCGCGGCCCAGGCCGCCACACTCACCGTCACCACCGCCGGCGAGATTGCAGACACCGAGCCGCTGTCTCGTGCGCAATGCTCGCCTGCCGCAGGCGACCGCAACTGCGACACCCTGCGCGACGCCATCAACCATGCCGCCGATGGCGACACCATCGTCTTCGGCGCGGCCCTGGATGGGCAGACCATCTCGCTGACCCGCTTTACCAACTGCCTGGACACCGGGCAGGCCGCCGGCGCCACCTGCCTGCCGCTGGCCAGCTGGCCCGGCTACGTCTCGCAGTTCGGCCCCAGCGCCTTCTTCATCAGCGGCAAGCACATCACCATCGATGCCACCGCCAATGGCCTGACGCCCCAGGGCGTGAGCGTGCAGCGCCTCGGTACCGCACCCGGCTTCCGGCTGTTCGACATTGATGCGCAGGGTGGACTGGTCCTGCGCGGCCTGACCCTGGCCGGGGGGCAGGCCACAGGCGGCTCCAGCCGCTTTGGCGGCGGCGCGCTGGGTGCGGGCGGTGCCATCTTCAATCGGGGCCAGCTCACCATCGAACGCAGCACGCTCACGCGCAATCACGCACAAGGGGGGCAAGGAGGCAGGCTTTCCTTGAACTCCTTTGCAGGTGCCGGCGTGGGCGAGGATGCGACTTCGTCCCCAGGGGGACGGCCGAACGCTGGTGGCCCGGACGATGGCGGCCTGGGCGGTGGCAGTGGCAGCGCCAGCGGCAAGAACGGCGGCTTCGGTGGTGGCGGCGGCGGCTCCGGCGGTGGCGGCTTTGGCGGTGGTGGTGGCCGTCGTGGCAGCGGTGGCGGCTTCGGCGCCGGCAACGGTGGGGGCGGCGCCTTCGACGCTGGCGGTGGCGCAGGCGGCATGGGAGGGGCCATTTTCAACAACGCAGGCACCTTGACGCTGAACCAGGTCACCCTGGCTGGCAACGGTGCACACGGCGGGCTGGGCAGCAGCAGCGGCGGCGGCGCCGGCCTGGGTGGCGCCGTTTTCAACTACAACGGCGTGCTCACCATCCGTTTCTCCACCCTGGCCGGCAATACCGTGCAGGCCAATGGCGACGACAACCCGGCCGCGCAAGGCGGCGCCATCTACAGCCTGGGCGACTCCCAGGCCGCCTGCAGTGCGGGTGGCAACATCAGTTGCACCCGCAGCGGCGCCTCGCTGGAGATGCAGGCCAGCATTGCCCAGGGCAGCGTGTTCGAGCCGGCCACCAAACAGCCCGCTGGCAGGGACGTGGTGCTGGACCTGCGCAATGGCGGCACCAGCGATGCCAGCGGCAGCAACAATCTGCTGGGCCTGGCGCAGGCCCTGAACAATGCCGACATCAGCGCCCTGGCCTTCACCACGGGCAACCCGCAGCTCGGCCCCCTGGCCAGCCACGGCGGCCCTACCCAGACCATGTTGAACAGCACCGGCAGCCCGGCACTGGACGGGGTGGCCTGCACGGCCGCACCCGGCACGGACCAGCGCGGCGTGGCCCGGCCCCAGGGTGCGCGGTGCGACATCGGCGCCGTGGAGGCGAACGTCTTCCAGGCGGCATTGACCGTGCTGGCCAGCGGCGCGGGCGGCGTATCGGCGCAGCCCTCCCCGCCTGCGGCCACGGGTGCCGTACAGGACTGCGGCCGCCCCGGCGGCCTGTGCCAGGCCGGCTATGGCTACTTCGAAGGCGCGCCCACCCTGGTGACCCTGGCCGCCACCCCCGACCCTGGCCATGCCTTTGCCACCTGGGGCGGCACCTGCAGCGGCAGCACGCCCACCTGCAGCGTCACCATCGATGCAGCCAGGAACGCACAGGCCAGCTTCACGGCCTTCAGCCTCACGGCAAGCCTGCCCTCCGGCACCTACGGCACGGCCTACAGCCAGCCGCTGGCGCCCGTGCCCAGCGGCGGCGTGGGGCCGTTCAGCTACAGCGTGAGCGCTTTGCCCGCAGGCTTCAGCCAGGCCGCCGGCACGCTCTCGGCTCCAGCCACGCAGGCGGCAGGCAGCTACAGCTTCACGCTGACTGCCACCGATGCCAACGGCGCCACCACCGAACCCGCAGCCGTGACCGTGGTGATCGGCCCGGCAGCCACCAGCGCCCACCTGTCCGCCTCCCCCGCTGCGCCAGGCCATGGCCAGAGCGTGACTTTCAGCGCCCAGGTCACGCTGCCTGCCGGCGCCAGCGGCACGGTGGATTTCTTGAGCGGAACGCAGGTGCTGTGCGCCAGCGTTCCGGTGACCGGCGGGCAGGCCAGCTGCAGCGTGCCCCGGCTGCCACCGGGCACGGCCACGGTGCAGGCGCGCTATGTGCCCGGTGATGGCAATACCTCCGGCTCGGACAGCAACACCGTGACCGTCACGACAGCCGCTGCGGCGCCCATTCCAGCGCTGGGCGCCGGGGGGCTTGCGCTGCTGGGCCTGCTGACCGCAGCGGGCGCGGCGTTGTCGTGCAGGATGGGCACTTCACGGAAAATCGGCGCTGGCACATCGCCACGCACCCCCAGGAGTTCCCCATGACCGCATCCGCAAGCCGGAGCCCGCTTTCACGCCGCAGCCTGCTGGCCGCCAGCGCAGCCACCGGCCTGGCCCTGTGCGAAAGCGCCCTGGCCGCCCCCGCCGCCCCCGGAAAAAACACCGAAGCCGCCGTGCTCACCATCAGCGGCCCCGGCGTGCGCGGCAACCGGGGGCCGCTGGACCCGGTGGCCGACCTGCTGCTGAAAAACCATGGCCTGGCCTTCGACTCGGCCTGGACCACAGGGGCCGGTGCGCTGGAGCGCCTGCCCACGGTGGAGATCACGCCCCATATCGAATACGACGGCCAGCCCCACCGGCTGCGCGGCCCGCTGCTGGCCACCGTGCTGCAGGCGGCCGGAGTGGACAGCGCCGCCGCAGCGGCCAAGGGCCAGTGGATCACCCTGCAGGCCATCGACGGCTACCGCGCCCAGCTGCCGCTGGCGCAGGCCCTGCAATGGCGCATGCTGCTGGCCACGCACATGGACGGCCGGCGCCTGGGCCTGGGCGGCCTGGGCCCGCAATGGGCCATGTACGACGCCGACCGCATTGCCGATCTGGCAGGCAAGCCGCTCAAGGAACGCTTTGCGCAGGCGCCCTGGGGGCTGTACCACATGGGGCTGCACGCGCAGCAGCCCCAAGGTTGAACCTGGCTTCAGAGCGCGGCAGGGCGCGCATTTGGAGTACCATTTCGCGATCCCCTCGGGGGATACGGGCTTGGCGGCCCGAAACAACGTAGGCGCAGCAGCCGCACGCCTTTTTCACGAGGCAGCGGCTTTTTTCATCTTCCCGGCGCTGCGCCGGGCACGGTTCCGTTTTGGCGGGGCTGTGCGGGACCTCCGCAAGGGGGTGCCAGTTCATGCCAAAGGAGCCGCCATGTCTGACCTCGATGCACTCAGCGGAGCACACGCCTCCCCGCCTTTCTTCTCTTCCCCGCAAGTGCCGAGGGAAGAGATCAGCCTGTACTACCCCATTTCCGAATACGAGGTCTATCGCCTCAAGGACTGCATGCACCAGATGGGCCTGGTGATCGACCTGTGCTGCATGGCCGGCCCCGACCAACAACTGAACGACCTGGGCGGGCTGATGAGCTTCCTGACCGCGCAGCAGCGCGCGCTGCGGGGCACGCTGCAGACCGTGCAGGCGCGCAAGGCGACGCCGGGGCCGGCCTGTGATCCGGACCCCGGGGGTTGATCAGGCCAGGTGCTGGTCGAAGAAGGCCAGCGTGCGGTCGCGCGCCTGCAGGGCGCTGGCCTCGTCGTAGGCGCTGCGCTGGTCGCAGTTGAAGCCGTGGTCGGCGTCGTACAGGTGCACCTGCACATGCTTTTGCGCCTGGGCAAAGGCCTGCACGGCGTCCACGGGAATGTGCGTATCGCGCCGGCCGAAGTGGGCAATCACGGGGCACAGCGGCTCGCGGCCCATCTCCAGCGGCGTGGTCATGCCGCCGCCGTAGTAGCAGGCCGCAGCCGACAGGCTGGGCAGGTTGCAGGCAGCGCGCCAGGCCCACAGGCCGCCCCAGCAAAAGCCCACGATGCCCACCTTGCCGCCGGGCACCAGCGTGGCGGCATGGGCGATGGCGGCCTCGATCTCGGGCAGCACGCCGGGCTGGGGCAGAGCCTCGGCGGCGGATTTCAGCGCCATGCCCTTGGCACGGTCGGCGTCGCCATAGCCCAGGTCCACACCCGGCTCCACACGCGTGAACAGTGACGGCGCCACGGCCACATAGCCCCGCGCCGCAAGCCGGTCGGTCACGGCGCGGATATGGGCGTTGACGCCGAAGATCTCCTGCAGCACCACGACGGCACCGCGCGCTGGCACATCGGGCCGCGCCACCCAGGCCGGCGAAGCCGTGCCATCCAACGAAGTCAACTGCACAAAACTGCCCATGTCCGCGTTCCTTTCTGTCTGAGAACCTGTTGTGATTTCCCGGTGGGCGGACGCGCCCCGCAATGCTGTAATGGCGGCGGGCCGGCCCGTGCGGCAATTCTTTCACAGGAGACATTCGATGGAACGAAAAGTCGTGCGTACCGGCAAGCGCCGGGCACAGGTGGGCGGCGGCAACCTACAGGGAATGCGATGGACCTCAAACCGCTGATCACGCTGGTGGCCATCATCAACCCGCTGGCCATCGTCCCCTTCTTCATCCACTACACCGAGGGATTCAGCGCCCAGCAGCGCCAGCAGACCATTCGCACGGCGGCGCTGGCCTCGTTCTGCGTGATCGCGGCCTGCGCCATCATCGGGCTGCAGGTGCTGGACTTCTTCAACATCTCGCTGCAGAGCTTTCAGGTGGGCGGCGGCCTGCTGCTGCTGATCAGCGCGATGAACATGCTCAACGCCCGCCCGGCCGAGGAACGGCCCAACGCGCCCACGCTGGTCGCTGGCGCGGAAAAGGCCGCCATGGGCAACAGCATTGCCGTGGTGCCGCTGACGATTCCGCTGCTGACGGGGCCGGCCTCCATGTCCACCGTGGTGATCTACGCCGACCAGGCACGCACCATCTGGCAGCACCTGGCGCTGGTGGGCTATGGCGTGGTGGTGGCGCTGGTGGTGATGGTCTGCTTTTCGCTGGCCGACCCGATCGCCCGCGTGCTGGGCAAGACCGGCATCAACGTGATGACGCGGCTCATGGGCCTGATCCTCGCGGCCCTGGCCGTGGAGGTGATGGCGGGCGGGCTGGTGAAGATCTTCCCCATCCTGGCATCGCCCGCGATCGTGCCCTGAGCGGGCTGGCTGACTGGTGGCCTTACTGCCGGTTCAGATCGGTTCAGGCCGGATCAGGCCGGCACGGCCCGCGCGCGGTCGGCGCTGCCGTCGCAGGCACCGCCGCAGCCCGTGATGGGCTGCTCGGGCAAGGCCTCAGGGTGCGCCAGGGAGCCCGTGGCGGGATCGAAGCCCGCACTGCGCAGATGCAGGGCCAGCGCCGCATCCATGGTCTGCGCATGGTGCACGAACCAGGCCGCCAGCTCGCCCGCCATGCTGCGGATCACGGCCAGATCACCGGCCACCGCCTTGGCCGCCCCCTCGCGCATCACCTGCAGCACCACCTTGTGCTGCAGGCTGTGGCAATTGGTGCTGGTGAAGCGCGTGGACTGCATCCAGCGGTCTTCCTGGTCGAAATGCACCTGCGTATGCGCGATCAACTCATCCCAGCGCGTGCACAGCTGCGCATCATCGGCCGCCTCCACCTCGGCCAGCAGCAGGACGAACTCCTGATGCACCTCGTCCATGGCCGGCAACTCCAATGCCAGCGCTCCGCTCCATTCCAGCACGGCCATATGCTTCTCCTGCCTTCATCGTGAAAGCCTGCAGCTTAGGAACAGCACCGCCCAACCCGTTTGACCCACATCAGCCAACCCGAAAACAGCAAAGCCCCGCGAACGGGGCTTGGTCAAGGCGGATAAAACTGGCGCGCCCCAACATCAGGGACGCCAAGCAAGAGCCGCCTCGCGGCGAGGGCGTCGTCCCCCTCCCTCGCGTAGCGAGTAGAGAGGCGCCGTGCAACGGGGGAAGCGGCGTCAGCCGCTCAGGGGGAGCTTACTGTCCATATTTACGCTTGGCATCAGCCACGCAGGTGTCCTTGGCAGCGCCGCTCATGGTGTCGCAACGGGCCTTGGCAGCCTTGTAGTCGGCTTCGCGGGTTTCTTCGGCAGCGTCCTTGCGGGTTTCGGCCACGTTGGCAGCCTTGGCTGCGGAGTTGGCAGCGGGCTCGGCCTGGGCCTTGCTCACCTTGGCGGCTTCCACGCCGTGCACGTGGGCGGCCTTGGCATCCTTCACGCAGACATCCTTGGCGTCGCCCTTGAGGTCGTCACACTTTTCCTTGGCGATGTCGTAGTCGGCATCGGCCTTGGCGATGAGGGCCTTTTCACTGTTCTTGGGCGAGGGATTGCGGCGCGATTCCAGTTCGGCCTTGGCCACGTTTTCCTGGCCCTTGGCCTGCTTCTCGCAGACGTCCTTGGCGTTGCCCTTCAGCGGCTTGCACTGTTCCTTGGCGGCCTTGTATTCGGTCTCGATCTGGTTCTTGGCGGCCGTGTGCTCCGCATTGGTCATGGCCATGGCGCCGGAGGCCATCAGGCCCAGGGCGACAGCGGAAAGCATGTGGCGAAAGCGTTGCGGTGTTTGCATGATGGAACTCCTTGTATTTGTACTGAACCGGCCCTTGGTGCCTGCGGCGGCGGGCCATTGGTGCGTGCCCTCAGGCACGCTGGCTGTCGGGGAGCGGGTGGTGGCGCCGGCCAGGGCATCCGTGCCACCCGCGGGGTCCACCCTCGTCAGTCTTCGAAGCGGAAGTCGGGGTTGCGCTTTTGCCAGTCGGTCAGCTGCTTTTCGGCAGCGTCGCGGGCCAGGCCCTGGCGCTCCTGCAGCTTGCCCAGGAATTGCTCGCGCTTGCCGGCGATCACGTCCAGATCGTCATCGGTGAGCTTGCCCCATTGCTCACGGATCTTGCCGGTGAATTGCTTCCAGTTGCCCTTGATGCGGTCTTCATTCATGGCTTGGTCCTTTCAGTGATGTTGAAGTAGCGCCGTGCAATCAGGCCTTGTTTTTTCAAAGCCGCGATCTGCATCAGCGACGGTTCCACTGTAAAAAACCTGGGGGCTGCGCGTCGTAGTCTGGACCTAGTGTTGACGGTCGTCCCAGGGGCAGCCGAGACGGTGGGATCGGGACTACAGCCCCTGACGGACGCGCGGGAAGCGCTGGGTCAGGCGCGGCCCGCCCCTGCCCTGAGTACCCGGCCTTTTCCCCGTATGTCCGCGCCTGCGCCGTGGCGGTTGAGCAAGTGCAATGGCAGCCGGAGAGTGGGCCGTTCGATGAAGCATTGCCGAGCAAAGATGCTTAAGGCCCCATCGCAAAGCATCGTCGCTAAGATTCATTCAACAGGAGCCTGCCATGCTTACCAAAGAACGCACTGACATCAACACCGAAGTGCTCAGCCTGAAACAGGCCAGCATGTCGCGTGCGCTGATGGCTGCCCGCAAGGCAGTGAACACCGGCCTGCTCCGCACGCGTAGCAGCTCCAGCAAGGTGGCCTACACAAGGGAGTTGAGGGTCAAATCCTCCTGATTCAGGCGTAACTCAGGCGTAAGGCCTTCGCCCTGCCAAAGCCCAGCTCTGCTGGGCTTTTTGCTTGAAGGAGCGCGGTCAGGCTCACAAGCGCTGCAATCGCCCCGACGTGGCCTCGCCAAAGCGGCTCGAACCTGAGTCCACTCCACGAAGAAACAGCCGAACAGTGCAGTGCACCAATCGGCTGTTGTTGAGAGGGGGAGAAAGGAAAAACGGGGGGCTGGCGGCCAAAGCTACCGCTCAGTGCCCCTGCTGCCCCAGCCACTCATCGATCTGCGCAATGGCGGCATCGGCCGCCGTCGCCAGCGCCTTCGCGCCGCCTGCGGCATCGCCCGAAGCTGCAGGACTGCGCACCTCGAACAGCTTCTGACCCAGCAGGCGGTCCACGGCACCGCTTTGCTCGACCAGGGTGGCGCGCAGGCGCACCACGCCAGCACTGGAGCCGGGCGCGTCGAAGACCTGGCTGAACTCTTCGATGTCCACGCGCAGCAGCGTGGGCACGGCGCCCTGCAGGCGCGGCTGGGCCACGCTTTCGCTGCTGGCGAGCACGGGGCGCTGCAGGCCCAGTTGGCTGCGCAGGCGCTGTTGCAGCAGCAGTGCCGGAGGCTGGCTCCAGCGTGCCAGCTGGTAGGGGCGCAGTTCCTGGCCGTTGGCATAGGCCAGGCGGTAGAACATGGCCGTGCTGCCGTCGGACAGGGCGGGTGCCTCCACATCGGCCAGCGCCAGTGGCGTACGCGCCTGCGGGGCTGCGGATGTGGCGGACTGCGCGGGCGTGGACAGCGGCGCCAGGCCGAAGTCATAGCGCGCGGGCTGGGCGGGGGGCTGCGGCAGGGCCGAGCAGCCGGCCAGCAGGATCAGGGCGGCGGCCAGTCCAGCGCTGGCCACGGCGGTCTTGCGAGATGGGGACATGCGGGTTCCTCGGTCAGGGCTGGGTGGCTGCGGACGGGGCGACGAAGCCGGGCTCGCCCGGCCCCGGGCGGGCCTGGCCCGGCCCGTAGATCACGGCCTGCGGGTTGTCGCTGAAGCGGCTGGCCGCCGTGCCCATCTGGCGCGCGGCGCGCGAGACATCGTCGGCCGCGCGGTTGGCGTGCGGCACCGTGCTGCGGCCCAGCGAATCGGCCATGCGGGTCAGTGCACGCGTGCTCTGGGCGATCTGCTCCAGCGGCCCGTCCTGCGCGTTGACGCGGCGCACGGTCTGCTGCAGTTCGGAGGCCACGGCAGAGGCGCCGTTGCTGGCCTTCTCCAGCGACTGCAGGGTGTTGTGGGCGTCGGCGGCCAGCTGCGGCACCTGGGTGGACAGCGTGCGGTCCAGGTTCTGCGTGAGCTGCTGCACGCCTGCGGCGGCGGCCGCAATGTTCTCCAGCGCCTGGCTTACGCGCTTTTGGTTGTCGGTGTCCAGCATGTCGCTGAGGCGGCGCGAGATCTCATCGGCGCGCTCCAGCAGCACCTGCCCCTGGTCGGCCAGCATGCTCAGCGGCGACGAGCGCAGCGGCAGGCGCGGCAGGCCGCTGGGGCCCGGGGGCAGCTGGGGCTGCGGCTGGTCCGCATCATCGAGCTGCACATGGGCCAGGCCCGTGACGCCCTGGTAGCCCAGCACGGCGAACGTGGTGGGCGTGATGGGCGTGTTCACACCGATGGCGATGCGGATCAGCACATTGCCATTGGTCTGCGGATCGAACCCGATCCGCGTGACCTTGCCCACCGCCACGCCCTTGTAGCGCACGGCAGCCTGGGCCTGCAGCCCGCTGATGCCGTCCTTGGTGGACAGCTCGTATTCGTTGTACTGCCGCGTATCGCGCGTCAACCAGATCGCCAGCCCCGCCAGCAGGGCCGCCACGACCAGCACGAAAATGCCGGCCGCCATGGCATGTGATTTGTTTTCCATATCAATGGTCCATAACGTTGAGCCCAGCAAAACAAGGCATGGGGCCGCGGCCCCCAGTCAATCCACAACTCAGGGCGAGGCCTTCAAAACCGGCGTGCCCGAAGGCGAGGGACACCGAGCAAGGGCCGCCCCGCAGTGAGGGTGTCGTCCCCCTCCCCCGCGAAGCGGGTAGAGAGGGGGAAGGCGCGAAGCGACTCAGGGGGTGTCTCATACCGTGCTCATCGCGCGCCTGCCGCGCTCCCCCTGGAAGAAATGCTCGATGAACGGATGCTTGAACTCGGCCACCTCGCGCGGCGGGCCGCTGACCAGCACCTTCTTCTCGGCCAGCACGGCCACGCGCGAGGACAGGGCGAACAGCGTGTCCAGGTCGTGCGTGACCATGATGACGGTCAGGCCCAGCTCGGCACGCAGCTCGCGCAGCAGTTCGCAGAATTCGTCGGAGCTGGTGGGGTCCAGGCCGGCCGTGGGCTCGTCCAGCAGCAGCAGGGGCGGGTCCATGATCAGCGCCCGCGCCAGCGCCACGCGCTTGATCATGCCGCCCGAGAGATCGGCCGGCATGCGCGAGGCATGCTCGGGCTTGAGGCCCACCATCTGCAGCTTGACCAGGGCCGCGTCGCGCACCAGATCGTCGGGCAGCGTGCCCTGCTCGCGCAGCGCGAAGGCCACGTTGTCCAGCACGCTGAAGGCCGAGTACAGCGCCCCATGCTGGAACAGCATGCCCACGCGGCTGGCGGCGCCCTCGCGGCCCATTTCGCTGGCCGGGCGGCCCAGCACTTCGACACGGCCCTTGGTGGGCTCCAGCAGCCCCAGCATCTGGCGCAGCAGCACGGTCTTGCCCGTGCCCGAGCCGCCGACGATGGACAGCATCTCGCCGCGCTGCACATCCAGGTCCAGGTCCTGGTGCACGGCAAAGGCGTTCTCGCCTTCGCCGAACACGCTCCACAGCCCGGCGATGCGCACGATGGGCTCGTCGTCGACAGGCGCTGCACCCGTGCTGTACTCGTTCATGTCCGTCATCTCAGTGCCCTGCTCCATGAAACCGGCGCTGCCCAAGCGAGAGACGCCGAGCAAGAGCCGCCTCGCGGCGAGGGCGTCGTCCCCCTCCCTTGCGAAGCAAGTAGAGAGGGGGAAGGCGCGAAGCGACTCAGGGGGTGCTTCATATCCCTACATCCTTGAAAAGGATTGCGAAGATCGCATCCACCACGATGACCATGGTGATGGCCGTCACCACCGAGGCCGTCGTGCCCTTGCCCAGGCTCTGCGTATTGGGCTCCACGCGCAGGCCCCAGTGGCAGCCGATCAGGGCGATGAGGGCGCCGAAGACCACGGATTTGCCCATGGCGATCCAGAGGTTGCCGATCTTCACGGCGGCAGGCAGGGCCTCGGCAAAGTAGGCGCCCGTGACGCCCATGGTGAGGTCGGCCGCGAGCATGCCGCCGGCCAGCGCGGCCAGCGTGGTCCACAGCGAGACCAGGGGCATGGCGATGGCCAGCGCCAGCGCGCGCGGCAGCACCAGGCGAAAGCCGTGCGGTATGCCCATGACCTGCATGGCATCCAATTCCTCGGTCACGCGCATGACGCCGATCTGGGCGGTGATGGCCGAGCCCGTGCGGCCCGCCACCAAAATGGCCGCCAGCAGCGGACCCAGCTCGCGGATCAGCGAGATGCCCAGGATGTTGACGATGAAGGATTCAGCCCCGAACTGGCGCAGTTGCAGCGCCATCAGGTAGGCCAGCACCACGCCGATCAGAAAGCCCACCAGGGCCGTGATGGGCAGGGCCGTGGCGCCCATGGAGTAAAGATGGCCGGAGATGTCGCGCCAGGGGCCCCGGTGCGGGGCACGCGCAAAGCGCAGCAGGTCGATCAGCAACTGGCCGATGAGCCGCGTCATCTGCGCGAAATGGCCGCAGGCGTTGATCACCAGGCACCCCAGGCTGTCGATGCGCTCCAGCAGGTTCGGGCGCGGGGGCGGCGGCGCAGGTTCCTTGGAGAAACGGCCCACGCGTTCGAGCATGGCGCGCTGCGCATCGCTGGCCGCAAGACGCGCGGGCAGGCGACGGCCCCAGTGGTTCCACAGCAGCTGTGCGCCCACGTGGTCCAGCCAGTCCAGCCCTTCGAGGTTCCAGCCCAGGTCATCGCCCTTGGCATCGGCCAGCTGCGCACGCAGCCTGCGCCATTGCGCCCGCCGGCCCAGCTCGGCCGCGCCCCAGGAGCCGGTCAGCAATGCCCACTGGCCGTCGTTGTCGCGGCGCAGGCTGCATTGGGGGGGATTGTTGAGGGCAGACAAGTGCGGAAAGTCCTTGGGGGTTGCGAAGGCGGGGCGCGCAGGCAGGGCCGGGCGGCATTGCAGCCAAGACCGCAGGATAACCGAGCGGCACGGGCCGCAGATTGCCTGGCGGCGCCGTGCGCACGACAGCTTTGCCCTACGCGTGCAATTTTTATCAAAAAACCAGCGCGACAGCCATGACTGCTGCATGCGATGCTGCAAAAAAAGGAGTCCAGCGCGCTTTCCCTCTCGACAGTGCGCATGCCGTCCGCACAATGGGCCGAAGCACCAACCCCGGCTCCCAAGGACGTTCCGGCCCGCAGCGGACGCCCGCCCATCTCCATGAGCAACACCACCTTCGACTACATCGTCATCGGCGCCGGCACGGCGGGCGCCCTCCTGGCCAACAGGCTTTCGCGCGATGGCCGCAGCCGCGTGCTGCTGATCGAGGCGGGCGCCAAGGACGACTACCACTGGATCCACATCCCCGTGGGCTACCTGTACTGCATCGGCAATCCGCGCACCGACTGGCTCTACCAGACCGAGCCCGACGCAGGACTCAACGGCCGCAGCCTGCGCTATCCGCGCGGCAAGACGCTGGGCGGCTGCTCCAGCATCAACGGCATGATCTACATGCGCGGCCAGGCCCGCGACTACGACGGCTGGGCCGAGCTGACCGGGGACGACGCCTGGCGCTGGGACCAGGTGCTGCCGGCCTTCCGCCAGCATGAAAGCCATTGGCGGCTTGATGCCGGCGGCAACGCCGATGCAGGCTTTCGTGCCCTGCACGGCGGCACGGGCACTGGCGGCAGCGCCGAATGGCGCGTGGAGCGGCAGCGCCTGCGCTGGGACATCCTGGATGCCTTTGCCGAAGCCGCGCAGCAGGCCGGCATTCCGGCCACCGAGGACTTCAACGGCGGCAGCAACGAGGGGGTGGGCTACTTCGAGGTCAACCAAAAGGGCGGCCTGCGCTGGAACACCGCCAAGGCCTTCCTGCGGCCCACCTGCTATGGCCGCCCCAATTTCGAACTGTGGACCCATGCCCAGGTCAGCCAGCTGCTGTTCGAGCCATTGCCTGCCGGCGGCCTGCGCTGCAGCGGCGCCCAGGTCTGGACCGGCTCGGAAATGGTCAACGTGCAGGCAAGCCAGGAGGTGCTGCTGTGCGCGGGCGCCGTCAACTCCCCGCAGATCCTGCAGCTGTCGGGCATCGGCCCGGGCGCGCTGCTGCAGAACCACGGCATTGCCGTGCGCCACGACCTGCCCGGCGTGGGCGAGAACCTGCAGGACCATCTGCAGATCCGCTCGGTCTACAAGATCAAGGGCGCGCGCACGCTGAACACCATGGCCAATTCGCTATGGGGCAAGGCCGGCATCGGCCTGGAATACCTGCTGCGCCGCAGCGGGCCGATGAGCATGGCGCCCTCCCAGCTGGGGGCCTTCACGCGCAGCAGCCCGCAGCAGGAGCACCCCAATATCCAGTACCACGTGCAGCCGCTGTCGCTGGACGCCTTCGGCGAGCCGCTGCACGGTTTTCCGGCCTTCACGGCCAGCGTCTGCAACCTCAATCCCACGAGCCGGGGCACGGTGCGCATCCACAGCGGGGACTTCCGCCAGGCGCCTGCCATCGCGCCGCACTACCTGTCCACACCCGAGGACCGGCAGGTGGCCGCCGACAGCCTGCGCGTGACGCGCCGCATCGTCGGCCAGAGCGCACTGGCGCGCTTCGCCCCCGAGGAATGGAAGCCTGGCGTGCAGTACCAGAGCGACGAGGATCTGGCGCGCCTGGCAGGCGACATCGCCACCACCATCTTCCACCCCGTGGGCACGACGAAGATGGGCCGCGCCGACGACCCCATGGCCGTGCTGGACAGCCGCCTGCGCGTGCGCGGCGTACAGGGCCTGCGCGTGATCGATGCAGGCGCCATGCCGCGCATCACCAGCGGCAACACCAACAGCCCGACGCTGATGATGGCGGAGAAGGCCGCCGGCTGGATTCTTGCGGACCGGCAGGGGCAGGCAGGGATAACGACAACGACAACCACAGCGACGGCGGCACCAGCCGACGCAGCGGTGGCGATGGCCGCCTGAGGGGCACCAAGCCCGGGCGGGCCAGGGTTGTTGTGGGCAGAAACAGATTGATGAGGAACGAATGGTCGCCCTGGCGTCAAAGCCCCGGCGCCCGGTGTTCAGGGCCCTTTGCTGGTGCAATCCCGCACTTTTGCGGTAACTGCGGGAAATCCCCGATGCACCACCCAGGTGCGACCATTAAAGTCCACCCACTCTCGCGGCACCACAGTGCTGCACAAGAGGGGCCGAGGAGACAACTCGTACACAACCAGATCAACATTCATAAATAGCATCCCAAGATGCATTTCCCAGAGCGCCGGCAAGTCCGGCGCTTTTTTTATGCCTGCGGCCAGCCTGCTGCGGCACCTGGGCGGTGCGACAATCGCCGCCCTATGGAATGGATCATCGTCTCGCTGGCCTCGATGCTGGCCGGCTTCGTGGACGCCATCGTGGGCGGCGGGGGCCTCATCTTGCTGCCCGCGCTGTTCGCCACCTTCCCCACCGCGCCGCCCGCCACGCTGCTGGGCACCAACAAGAGCGCCTCGGTCTGGGGCACGGCCATGTCCACCTGGCAGTACGGCCGCAAGGTGCAGTTGCCCTGGCGCGCGATGATGCCGGCGGCCTGCGTGGGCATGGCGGGCTCTTTTGCGGGCGCCTGGGCCGTCACGCAGATCTCCCCCGATTTCCTGCGCCGGCTGCTGCCGCTGGTGCTGCTGGGCGTGCTGGTCTACACGCTGGCGCGCAAGGACATGGGCCGCCACCACACGCCGCACTATTCGGGCCGCGCCGAGACGCTGATCGCCTGCGCCATCGGACTGGTGATTGGTTTCTACGACGGTTTCTTCGGCCCCGGCACGGGCAGCTTCTTCGTGTTCCTGTTCGTGCGGCTGATGGGCTATGACTTCCTGAACGCGTCGGCCTCGGCCAAGCTGCTGAACATGGCCACCAACCTGGCTGCGCTGGCGCTGTTCGCGCTCAAGGGCCATATCTGGTGGCACCTGGCCGTGCCCATGGCGGTGGCCAATGTGCTGGGCGCCATGCTGGGCACGCACATGGCCCTGCGCCATGGAACAGGCTTTGTGCGCGGCATTTTCATCGGCGTGGTGAGCCTGCTGATCCTCAAGACCGGCTACGACGCCTTCATCGCCTGAGCACGGGCCAGCGGCGTTCGCAACACCTGCCATCGGCGTTGGCGACGGCAACCTTCTATAATTGCCGACTTTTCGCCTTGAGCTGCGGCGGCTGGTGCATGTCGCACCCCTGCCAGCGGCCGTACCCGACCAGCCGACCAGCCGCAAAAAACCGGCCCCGCCGTCCATGGCCCATGCACTGATGCGTGCCTTGGCTCTTTCTTCATGCTGCGGCGCCGGGGTCAGGTCTTGAGCGACAGCCCAGGAGTTCCATGAAACGCTTTACCGTCATCGCCGCCGCCGCGCTGGCCCTGTGGACCGCCGCCGGCGTTCAGGCCCGCCCCTTCGACGCCATCCAGAAGGAAGGCACGCTGCGCCTGGCCACCGAGGGCTACTACGCGCCCTTCGCCCATTTCGAGGGCAAGCAGCTGACCGGCTTCGAAGTCGAGCTGGCCCAGATGATGGCCGCCAAGATGGGCGTGAAGTACGAGTGGAAGACCATCAGCTTCGACGCCCTGCTCACCGGCCTGCAGCAGGACCGCTGGGATCTGGTGATTTCCTCGCACGGCATCACGCCCGAGCGCGAGAAGGCCGTGACCTTCACCCAGCCCCACTACTGCTCTGGCGCCATCGTGATGTCGCTGGACCCGGCCATCCGCTCGGCCAAGGACCTGGCGGGCAAGACGGTGTCGGTGCAGACCGGCACCACCTATATGCAGTACATGGAGAAGAACCTGCCCGGCATCAAGCGCCTGGTCAACTTCCCCACCAACGAGGCCGCCCGCAATGCGCTGCTGTCCAAGCGGGTGGACGCCTGGGTGACCGAACGCTTCATCGCCAAGGAACTGCAGCAGAAGAACCCCAATGCCCAGCTCAAGCAGGGCGAGTTGCTGCTGGTCGAGCGCATTGCCGCCGCCGTGGCCAAGGACAACAAGTCGCTGGCCGATGCCTGGAACAAGGCCTTCAAGGAAGCCCTGGCCGACGGCAGCTACGCCAAGCTGTCGCAGAAATACTTCCACGAAGACATCCGCTGCCCTGACTGAGGCCCCGGGCAGATCTGCCCGACCGGCGCCCACTTGCAGGGCGCCTTTTTGTTTCTAGCCCACCTATGCTTACCGTCCTCTGGCCCGCCCACTGGAGCCGCTCGCAGCGCAGCAACGCCACCCTGGTCACGGCCCTGCTGCTGATGGTGCTTGTGGTTTCGCTGCTGGGGCAACTGCTGTCCCTGCTGCCCGAGCCCATAGGCTCCAATGCCGACACCTTCGCCGAAGGCGCGCGCACCACGCTGTACCTGACGCTGGTCAGCGGCGCCGCCGGCCTGGTGCTGGGCATCGCCGCCGCGCTGGCGCGCACCTCACGCACGGCCGCCCTGCGCTGGGCCGCGGGCTTTTACGTCTGGGCGATCCGCGGCACGCCGCTGCTGGTGCAGATCCTGTTCATCTACTTCGCGCTGCCGGTGCTGATCCCGGGCCTGAACCTGCCCGACTTCGCAGCCGCCTGCATTGCACTGGCGCTGAACGTGGGCGCCTACAACGCCGAAGCCGTGCGCGCCGGCCTGCAGGCCGTGCCGCGCGGCCAAGCCGAGGCCGCACGCGCCCTGGGCCTGCCGCGCATCTGCGTCTTCATGGACGTGGTGTTCCCGCAGGCCTTCAAGATCTCGCTGCCGCCGCTGGTGAGCAACTTCGTGGCCCTGCTCAAGGATTCGTCGCTGGCGTACGCCATCGGCGTGGTGGAGCTGACCAATGTGGGCAACCGCATCCAGTCGGCCACCTTCCAGCCCGTGGAGACCCTGGTCACCGTGGGCGTGACCTACCTGGTGCTGACCACGCTGGTGACCCAGGTCACGGCTGCCGTGGAGTACCGCTTCGACGTGGAGGGCCGCCACAAATGAGCGCCGACAAGCTGGCACGGGGCATGCCCTACATCGTGGCCGAGAAGGTCACCAAGTCCTTCGGCAGCCACCAGGTGCTCAAGGGCGTTTCCACGCAGTTCTGCACGGGCGAGGTGACGGTGATCATCGGCGCCTCGGGCTCGGGCAAGTCCACGCTGCTGCGCGCCATCAACCGGCTGGAGCCGCACGACGGCGGGCGCATCACCATCGATGGCGTCGAAGTCACCGACAACGAAGCCACGCTGCAAAAGCAGCGCTGCGAAGTGGGCATGGTGTTCCAGCAGTTCAACCTGTTCGGCCACATGACGGTGCTGGACAACGTGACCCTGGCGCCGCGCCGCATCCACAAGACGCCGCGCGCCCAGGCCAATGCCAAGGCCATGGCCCTGCTGGAGCGCGTGGGCATGCAGGCCCATGCCCACAAGTACCCGTGGCAGTTGTCGGGCGGCCAGCAGCAGCGCGTGGCCATTGCCCGCGCCCTGGCCATGGAGCCGCAGGTGATGCTGTTCGACGAGCCCACCAGCGCGCTGGACCCGGAGATGGTGCAGGAGGTGCTGGACGTGATGCGCGAGCTGGCACGCGGCGGCATGACCATGATCGTGGTCACCCACGAAATGGGCTTCGCCCGCGAGGTCGCCGACCGCGTGATGTTCTTCGATCAGGGCTGCATCGCCCACGAGGCCCCACCGGCCGAGTTCTTCGGCAACCCGGCCAGCGAGCGGATCGCGGCGTTCATCGGGCGCATGGGGCATTGAGGCCTGGGCCTGCGCACGCAGGCTGCTCAAGAAAACAAAGAGCCGGCAATGCCGGCTCTTTTGCTTTCTCAATCCTCCAGTTCGCCAGCAGACGGCGGCGGCAGCGCGGCAGCGCGGTTGGATGCCACGGGCGCCGATGCCTCGGGCGGCTCGTAGCGCGGCAGGCCGGGCAGGTTCACGGTTTCTGCGTCCAGCGTGATTTCGGAGACGCGGCGCGGGGCGCCTATGGGCACGCCGGCCTGGCCCTTGCGCATGGCGGCCATGTCCTCCAGGCTGGGGTAGCGGCCCAGCAGCCAGTAGTCGAACACGCGGCGTGCCAGCGGCGCGGCGGCGGCTGCGCCGAAGCCTGCGTTCTCCACGATGACGGCGACGGCGATGGTGGGGTTGTCGGCCGGCGCGTAGGCGATGTACAGCGAGTGGTCGCGCTGGAACTCGGACAGGCGCGAGGCGTTGTACTTCTCGTTCTGGCGCACGCCCACGGCCTGGGCCGTGCCGGTCTTGCCGGTGGAGGTGTAGGGCGCGTTGCCGAAGATGCCGCGCGAGGTGCCCTCCACCGTCACGGCGGCTACGGCGGCGCGCACGGCTTCCACGTTCTCGGGCTTGTAGCCCATGCTGGTGCCGGGGTCCTTGTTGATGGCCGAGAACTGCTGCGTCACGGCATCGACACGTCCCACGGCCAGGTGGGGCCGGTGCTTGACGCCCTTGGCCGCCAGCGTGGACATGGCGTTGGCCAGCTGCAGGATGGTGAAGTTGTTGTAGCCCTGGCCGATGCCCAGCGAGATGGTCTCGCCCGCGTACCACTTCTTCTGCTCGGGCCGCTTGTAGGTGTTGCGCTTCCACTCGGTGCTGGGCAGCACGCCGCGCGCCTCGCCGCGCACGTCGATGCCGGTGATCTGGCCGAAGCCCAGCGGCTTCATGTAGTCGTGGATCATGTCCACGCCCATGTCGTTGGCCAGCATGTAGTAGTACACGTTGGACGACTTGATGATGGAGCGGCGCAGATTGGTCGGCCCGTTGGGGTGGCCCGAGCGGAAGGTGTGGCCGCCAAAGGTCCAGCTGCCGTTGTCCATGATGGTGGTGTCGGGGCGGCGCTTGCCCGACTCCAGCGCGGCAATCGCCATGAAGGGCTTGTAGGTGGAGCCCGGTGGATAGGTACCCCGCAGCGCGCGGTTGAGCAGCGGGCGGTTGATGGATTCGTTGAGCGCGGTCCAGCTTTCCTGGTCGATGCCATCGACGAAGAGATTCAGGTCGAAGGTCGGGCGGCTGACCATGGCCAGCAGCTCGCCGCTGCGCGGATCGATGGCCACCAGGGCGCCACGGCGGTCGCCGTACAGCTCCTCCACCATGCGCTGCAGCTTGATGTCCAGCGACAGCACCAGGCTGTCGCCCGGCGTGGCGGGGCGGCTGCCGAGCTTGCGCACGGCATGGCCGCCGGCCGAGGTTTCCATCTCTTCCCAGCCGGTCTGGCCGTGCAGGTCGGTTTCGTAGCTCTGCTCCACGCCCAGCTTGCCGATGACGTCGGTGCCCCGGTAGTTGGCGGCGTCGTCGGAGTCTTCCAGCGCCTCTTTCTCGCGCTGGTTGATGCGGCCTATGTAGCCGATGACGTGGCTGGCCGTGTCCTGCATGGGGTAGGTGCGGAACAGCCGCGCCTTGATGTCCACGCCCGGGAAGCGGTAGCGCTGCGCGGCAAAGCGCGCGACCTCGTCATCGGTCAGGCGCGTGCGGATGGGCAGGGAGTCGAAGCTGCGGGAATCATCCACCAGGCGCTTGAACTTGCGCCGGTCGCGTGGCGTGATCTCGACGATCTCGGCCAGGCCGTCGATGGTCTCTTCAAGGTTGCCCGCGCGCGAGGGCATGATCTCCAGCGTATAGGCCGAGTAGTTGGTGGCCAGCACCACGCCGTTGCGGTCCAGGATCTGGCCCCGGTTGGGCACGATGGGCACCACGGCCGTGCGATTGCTTTCGGCGCGCTCGGCCAGCTCCTCATGGCGCTGCACCTGCAGCACCAGCAGCCGCGCCACCACCAGCCCGAAGGCCAGCAGCACCACCACGCTCATCACCCATGTGCGCAACCTGAATCGCTGCAGCTCGGCTTCTGTATTGCGGATTTCCATCACGCGTCAAGCCTCACAGAGGACGGTTCTCGTCGCTGTCGGGGGGGCGGCGCTGCGGCGCCAGCAGCAGGCCGCTGACCAGGGGCCACAGCAGGGCCTCGATCAGGGGGGCCACCACCACCAGCGGGCCGGGCACGATGCCGCCGGCCACCATGCGCAGCAGCACCTGCAGGCCATGCACCACGGCGAACAGGGGCAGCAGGTGCAGGGCCTGCACGGGCGTGGAGAACCAGGACAGGCGCCGGCCCATGGCGCCGGCCGCGAACACCAGCAGCGCATAGGCCAGCGCATGCTGACCCAGCAGGGAGGAGCGGTCCACATCCATGCACAGGCCCAGCAAAAAGGCCACGCCCATGCCCACGCGCTGGGGCTGGTTCAGCGCCCAGAAGGCCAGCAGCACCATCAGCAGGTCCGGCTGCCAGGCCTGGCGGCCCAGCGGCAGCATGTTGAGTGCCAGCGCCGCCAGCAGGCTGACGACGATGAACAGGGGGTTGACCGGCAGCAGCAGCTGCTGGCCGCGCGGCATGATCATGCGGGCTCCTTCCTGGCGGAGGCGGGTGCGGCGGGAGCAGCGGGTGCGGCAGGCGTGGCCGGTGCATCTGTCTTGCCGGCCTTGCCGTCCTTGGAGGCTTCCTTGCCCTTGCCGTCCTTGGCCTTGTCTTTTTCCTTGCCCTTGTCTTTTTCCTTGCCCTTGCCGGCGCGCAGGGGTTCGGCGGCGCCTTCCGCCTCGGGATGGGTGGCGCGGTCCAGCGGCTTGAGCACCACCACGTGGCGCACGCCCTGCACGCGGCCCACGGGCTCGCAGTAGATGCGCGAGAAGGCCGAGTCGGCGCGGCGCTCCACCGAGACCACCTTGGCCACGGGCAGGCCCGGCGGGTACAGGCCATCGACGCCGCTGGTGGTCAGCAGGTCGCCTTCCTGGACATCGGCATTGCTGGGCATGAAGCGCAGCTCGATGCCGCCGGTGCGCAGCGGCGACGGATCGCCATAGGCCACACTGCGCGCGCCGGTGCGCGGATTGAAGACGGGAATGGCCTGGTCGCGGTCGATGAGCAGGGTGACCTCGGCACGCAGCGGATACACGCGCGTGACCTGGCCGACCACGCCCTTTTCATCGAGCACGGGCGAGCCCTGGTCGATGCCATCCACCTGGCCGCGGTCGATGACCACGCGGCGCGTATAGAGGTCGGGGCTGTCGTAGACCACCTCGGCAGCGGTGCCGGGCGTGGTGAGGCGATCGCGCAGCTGCAGCAGCTCGCGCAGGTGGTCGTTTTCCTGGATCAGCTCGTCGGCCAGCGATGCACGCTGGGCCATGGCCACCAGTTCCTTGCGCGCGGCCTGTTCGCGGGCCTGGGCATCGTCCAGCGAGCCCAGGTAACGGCTGGCGTCGTGCACGGCCTGCACCGGCTTGAGCATCACCCATTGCACGGGGTACAGCACGGTGGCCACGGCCACGCGCACGGGATCGGTGATCCTGAAACGCGCGTCGGCCACCATCAGGAACAGCGCCAGGGCGCTGTAAAGGGCCAGTTGCGAGACCCGCGAGGGCCGACGCTTGAACAGCGAGGGCGCCGAGTGGTCCAGGGTATTGGGATTCATGCCGCCCTCCCGCGTGGCAGGGCCTGCCCTGCCGCACTTGCTGCAGCCTGGAAAGCACGGGCCGGTCCCGGTGCGAAGGAAGGCAGGGCAAGCATGCAGGTCACCACGGAAGGGGGAGAAAAAACGTTGCAGTCAGACGGCTGCGGCCCCGGGCCCGCGACAACGGGCCCCGGCCTGCGCCGCATCAGTCGCTGGTGAAGATGCTGCCCTGGCGGTCCATGGTCTCCAGCGCCATGCCGCAGCCGCGCACCACGCAGGTCAGCGGCTCTTCGGCCACCAGCACGGGCAGGCCGGTTTCTTCGGCCAGCAGGCGGTCCAGGTCACGCAGCAGCGCGCCGCCGCCGGTGAGCATCATGCCGCGCTCGGCAATGTCGGCGCCCAGCTCGGGCGGTGTCTGCTCCAGCGCGTTCTTGACGGCGCTGACGATCTGGTTGAGCGGATCGGTCAGGGCTTCCAGCACCTCGTTGGACGAGATGGTGAAGCTGCGCGGCACGCCTTCGGAGAGGTTGCGGCCCTTGACTTCCATCTCCTTGACTTCGGAGCCGGGGAAGGCCGAGCCGATGTTCTTCTTGATGGACTCGGCCGTGGGCTCGCCGATCAGCATGCCGTAGTTGCGGCGGATGTAGCTGATGATGGCTTCGTCGAACTTGTCGCCGCCCACGCGCACGGAACCCTTGTAGACCATGCCGCCCAGCGAGATCACGCCGACTTCGGTGGTGCCGCCACCGATGTCCACCACCATGGAGCCCGAAGCCTCGGACACCGGCAGGCCGGCGCCGATGCCGGCGGCCATGGGTTCCTCGATCAGGTAGACGGAGGTGGCGCCTGCCGCCTCGGCCGCGTCCTTGATGGCGCGGCGCTCGACCTGGGTGGAGCCGCAGGGCACGCAGATGATGATGCGCGGGCTGGGCGTGAGCACCGAGCGCGGATGCACCATCTTGATGAACTGCTTGATCATCTGCTCCGTGATGACGAAGTCGGCAATCACGCCGTCCTTCATCGGGCGGATGGCCTCGATGTTGCCGGGCACCTTGCCCAGCATGGCCTTGGCCTCGCGGCCCACCGCCTGGATCACCTTCTTGCCGTGCGGCCCGCCTTCGTGGCGGATGGCGACAACGGAGGGTTCGTCCAGAACAATGCCCTTGTCGCGGGCGAAAATCAGGGTGTTGGCTGTGCCAAGATCAATGGCAAGGTCGGTGGAGAAATACCGACGGAAAGCTCCGAACATTACGAGAGTCCTCTCAGGCACGGCATGCTCGTCGGCCTGCCATCGCCGGGATGAAAGTTAGGGAGTCTGGATGGGGTTGGCTTTTCGCACAATGACCGGCTCGGAGAGGGTATTGCGGCAAAGCCGAGATAATACCGTATCCCCTGTGAATAACTTCTACTGCCGGGGCTTGAAATACGGGTTTACATCCCGTTGCCCCCTTCAAAAATCCTATGGCACTGAACGCACAAGACATCGCACGCATCGCGAACCTGGCACGACTTGAGCTCTCCTCCACCGAGAGTGAGCGCATGCTAGGCCAGCTCAATGATTTTTTCGGCATCGTGGAGAAGATGCAGGCTGTGGATACTTCAGGCGTCAGCCCGCTGTCACATCCGGTCGCCGCCATCCAGGACATTGCCCTGCGTCTTCGCGAGGACATTGCCAGCGAGCCCGACCAGCGCGACGCCAACCAGCGCAGCGCACCGGCCGTCGAGCGCGGCCTGTTCCTGGTCCCCAAGGTGATCGAGTAAGCGCCGCGCGCCCTCGTCACTGGCATCCGTCCCCGTTTTCCGCACCCCATACATGACCCAGCAAACCACTGATCTGCACACGCTCGGCGTGTCGGCCCTGTCGGCCCTGCTGCGCGAGCGCAAGCTCGGCGCCGTCGAAGCCGCCCAGCATTTCCTGGCCCGCGCCCAGGCGCACCAGAACCTGGGCGCCTTCGTCAGCATCGACGAAGAGGCCACCCTGGCCCAGGCCCGCGCTGCCGACGCCCTGATTGCCCAGGGCAAGGGCGGCCGCCTGGCTGGCGTGCCCATTGCGCACAAGGACATCTTCGTCACGCGCGATTTCCCGACCACGGCCTCCAGCAAGATGCTGGCCGGCTACCGTTCGCCCTTCGACGCCACCGTGGTGACGCGCCTGGCCGAGGCCGGCGCCGTGACGCTGGGCAAGCTCAACTGCGATGAATTCGCCATGGGCTCGGCCAACGAGAACTCGGCCATCGCGCCCGTGGGCTTCGACGCCCCCGCGCCCGTGCGCAACCCCTGGAACACGGACCGCGTGCCCGGCGGCTCCTCGGGCGGCTCGGCCGTGGCCGTGGCCGCCGGCCTGGCGCCCGCCGTCACCGGCACCGACACGGGCGGCTCCATCCGCCAGCCCGCATCGTTTTGCGGCATCACGGGCATCAAGCCCACCTATGGCCGCGCCAGCCGCTACGGCATGATCGCCTTCGCCTCCAGCCTGGACCAGGCCGGTCCCATGGGCACGAGCGCCGAGGACTGCGCCCTGCTGCTGTCCGAGATGTGCGGCCCCGACCTGGACCGCGACTCCACCAGCCTGGACGTGCCGGCCGAGGACTTCACGGCCCGCCTGAACGACGGCATCGAAGGCCTGCGCATCGGCATCCCCGCCGAGTTCTTCGGCGAAGGCCTGTCGGCCGACGTGCGCGCCGCCGTGGATGGCGCGCTCAAGGAATACGAGAAGCTGGGCGCCCGCCTGGTGCCGATCTCGCTGCCGCGCACCGAGCTGTCGATTCCCGTGTACTACATCCTGGCCCCGGCCGAGGCATCGTCCAACCTGTCGCGCTTCGACGGCGTGAAGTTCGGCCACCGCGCCAAGAACTACACGGACCTGGTGGACATGTACAAGAAGACCCGCGCCGAAGGCTTTGGCGACGAGGTCAAGCGCCGCATCATGATCGGCGCCTATGTGCTGTCCGAGGGCTACTACGACGCCTACTACCTGCAGGCGCAGAAGATCCGCCGCATGATCGCCGACGATTTCCAGGCCGCCTTCCAACAGTGCGACGTGATCGCCGGCCCCGCCGCGCCCACCGTGGCCTGGCAGCTGGGCGGAAAGAGCGACCCGCTGGCCAACTACCTGGCCGACATCTTCACGCTGCCCGCATCGCTGGCCGGCCTGCCCGGCATGAGCGTGCCCGCAGGCTTTGGCGAGGCCGGCATGCCCGTGGGCCTGCAGCTGATCGGCAACTACTTCAAGGAAGGCCAGTTGCTCAACGCCGCCCACCGCTTCCAGCAGGCCACCGACTTTCACCTTCAAGCTCCGAAGGGCATCTGAGACCCCATGACCGCGAAACTCATCCAGGGCTATGAAGTCGTCATCGGCTTCGAGACCCACGCCCAGCTGGCCACCCAGTCCAAGATCTTCAGCCGCGCCAGCACCGCCTTCGGCGCCGAGCCCAACACCCAGGCCTGCGCCGTGGACATGGCGCTGCCCGGCACGCTGCCGGTGATGAACAAAAAGGCCGTCGAGTGCGCCATCCGGCTCGGCCTGGCGCTGGGCTCGCACATTGCGCCGCGCAGCATCTTCGCGCGCAAGAACTACTTCTACCCCGACCTGCCCAAGGGCTACCAGATCTCGCAGTTCGAGATTCCCGTGGTCCAGGGCGGCGAAGTGTCCTTCTTCCTCGGCGACGAGAAGAAGACCATCCGCCTGGTGCGCGCCCACCTGGAGGAAGACGCCGGCAAGTCGCTGCACGAGGACTTCATCGGCCAGTCGGGCATCGATCTGAACCGCGCCGGCACGCCGCTGCTGGAGATCGTGACCGAGCCCGACATCCGCAGCACGGAAGAAGCCGTGGCCTACGCCAAGACGCTGCACCAGATCGTGACCTGGATCGGCATCTGCGACGGCAACATGCAGGAAGGGAGCTTTCGCTGCGACGCCAACGTCTCCGTGCGCAAGCCCGGCCAGCCGCTGGGCACGCGCCGCGAGATCAAGAACCTCAACAGCTTCAAGAACATGCAGCTGGCCATCGACTACGAGATCCGCTGGCAGATCGAGGAAATCGAGGACGGCCGCCGCATCCAGCAGGCCACCGTGCTGTTCGATCCCGACACGGGCGAGACGCGCTCCATGCGCACCAAGGAAGACGCGGCCGACTACCGCTACTTCCCCGACCCGGACCTGCCGCCGCTGGTGGTCGCGCCCGAATGGGTGGAACAGGTCAGGGCCGACATGCCCGAGCTGCCGCGCGCCATGGCCGCGCGCTTTGTCGAGCAGTACGCCCTGCCCGAGTACGACGCCACCACGCTGACGCAAAGCCAGGCCATGGCCGCCTACTTCGAGGATACGGCCCGGGCCTGCAATGCGCCCAAGCTGGCCAGCAACTGGATCATGGGCGAGATCTCGCGCCGCCTGAACACCGAGGAAATCGGCATGGAGGCCGCCAAGGTCTCCAGCGCCCAGCTGGCCGCGCTGATCCAGCGCATCGGCGACGGCACCATCTCCAACAACGCCGCCAAGCAGGTCTTCGAGGCGCTGTGGAGCGGTGAAGGCAGCGATGTCGATGCCATCATCGAGGCCAAGGGCCTCAAGCAGATGAACGACACGGGCGCCATGGAGAAGATCATCGACGAGGTGATCGCCGCCAATCCGGCCAACGTGGAGCAGTACCGCGCAGGCAAGGACAAGGCCTTCAACGCCCTGGTCGGCCAGGTCATGAAGGCCTCCAAGGGCAAGGCCAACCCGGCGCAGGTCAACGAGCTGCTCAAGGCCAAGCTGGCCTGACCGGCCGCAGCGGGCGACCCCCCGCGCTCCGGGGGGCGCCTGCCTCAATCCACCGAGGCGCCCGACTGCCGCACGGCCTGGCCCCACTGCGTGATCTCCGAGGCCACGAAGGCATCCATCTCGCGGGGCGTGGTGGGCGCGGCCTCCGAGCCCCGGTCACTGATGAACTTGCGCATCTCGGGGCTGCGCAGGATGGCCACGGCCTCGCGGTTGAGCCGGTCTATCACTTCCTGCGGCGTGCCCTTGGGGGCCATCAGGCCCAGCCAGCCCACGGCCTCGAAGCCCCGGAACTCGGGCAGGCCCGATTCGGCAATGGCCGGCACCTCGGGCAGCTGGCTGGAGCGGGCGCTGGAGGTCACGCCCAGCGGCACCGCCTTGCCCGCCTGGATATTGGGCAGGGCGGCCGTCACCGAATCCACCATCAGCGGCACCTGGCCGCCCACGAAGTCCGCCTGCGCGGGGCCGCTGCCCTTGTAGGGGATGTGCTCTATCTGTATCTTGGCGCGCGCCTTGACCATCTCGGCGCTCAGGTGCTGGGTGCCGCCGATGCCGGCGCTGGCGTAGTTCCAGCGGCCCGGCTCGGCACGCGCCTTGTCCACCAGATCTTTCATGGATTGGATGCCCGCACCCGGGTGCGCCAGGAACACCAGCGGCACCTTGGCGATCAGCGTGATGCCCACCAGGTCGGTGCGCGGGTCGAAATTCACCTTCTTGTACAGCGTCTGGTTCACGGCCATGGCACTGCCGGCCACGAGCAGCGTGTAGCCGTCGGCCGGGCTGCGCACCACCTGCTCGCTGCCGATGTTGCTGCCGGCCCCGGCCTTGTTCTCCACCACCAGCGGCTGGCCCAGCTTCTGGGCGAGCTTTTCAGCCAGCGCGCGCGCAAAGATGTCCGTGGCCTGCCCGGGCGGGAAGGGCACGACCAGGCGGATGGGCTTGTCGGGATAGGCGGCGCTGGCCGGCATGGCAAAGGCGGCGGCCGCGCAGGCTGCGGCGGCCAGAATGATCTGCTTCATGGTGTCGTTGTCTCCTGCGGGCCAGTTTAGCGGCGGCATGCCCGCTGCACCCGCACGCCGCTGTCCCGCAGCCAACAGCGCACCAGGCCATCTGCCGGAACAATCGGCGCACACCACAGGAGACTCCATGACCGCCAGCACCGACCGCCTGCACATCCCCGGCCTGCCCTGGGCCGACTCCCCTGAAACCGTGGGCCTGGGCAGCGCGCGCCTGGCGCGCCTGTCGGCCCGGCTGCAGCGCGGCGTGGACACCGGCGAGATCCCGGGCGCCGTGGCCCTGGTGGCGCGGCGCGGCAAGCTGGCCTACCTGGAGAGCTTCGGCCTGCTGGACCCCGAGGCCGGCACGGCCATGCGGCCCGATGCCATCTTCCGCATCGCCTCCATGAGCAAGCCCATCACCTCGCTGGCCATCATGATGCTGGCCGAGCAGGGGCGGCTGTCCATCATCGAGCCTGTGGAGCAGTACCTGCCCGAGCTGGCCGCGCTGCGCGTGGGCCTGGAGCGCGCGCCGCTGGCGCGGTCCATCACGCTGCAGGACCTGCTGCGCCACACCTCCGGCATTCCCTATGGATTCGCCGGCACCGAGCACCCCGTCAAGAAGATGTACCTGGATGCGGGCCTGTTCAGCGGCAAGTTCACCAATGCGCAGTTCATCACCAGGCTCGCGCAGCTGCCGCTGGTGGCCCAGCCCGGCGAGACCTGGGAATACGGCATGTCCACCGACGTGCTGGGCCGCGTGGTCGAGGTGGTCAGCGGCCAGACGCTGGCCGCCTTCGTGCGCGAGCACATCACCGGGCCGCTGGGCATGGCCGACACGGGCTTTCATGCGCCCGACAGCGAGATCGCACGGGCCGCCCGGCCCCAGCCCGAAGGGCCGCAGAAACAGATGCCGCCCATCCCCCCGGTCACGCGCGCCATGATGTTCGAGTCGGGCGGCGGCGGCATGGTCTCGACCATGGCCGACTATGCGCGGCTGTGCCTGTTCTGGTGCAACGGCGGCACGCTGGACGGCGTGCGCCTGGTCTCTCGCAAGACCGTGGAGCTGATGACCACCAACCACCTGTCCGCCAGCGTGCGCATGGGGCCGGACATGGCGTATTTCGGCGCCCAGCTGCCCTCGCCCGAGGTGGGCCAGGGCTTCGGCCTGAGCTTTGCGGTGCGCACGGCGCCCGGCCTCAACCCGCTGCCGGGCAGCGTGGGCGACTTTTCATGGAGCGGCATCTACGGCACCTTCTTCTGGGTCGATCCGAAGGAGGACCTGTTCGCCATCCTCATGATGCAGTCCATGGCCCAGCGCATTCCCTACCGCTGGGTGATGCGCGAGGGCGTGTACCAGTCCGTGGTGGACTGAGCCGGCAGGCGCGCCGCACCGAAAGGGTGCAAAGCCCATGCTGCCAGCAAGAGCGGCGTCCCTTCCTAAAATGACGCGCTTTTGCAGCCCTCCCCCGGGGCCGCGCAGGCAAAGACAAAAAGACAACAAGGCCATGGGCTGGAACAGAAAAGCATGGGGGCCGGTGGTGCCACGCCCCGCGCCTGCGGACATGTGGCGCGTGGCCATGGGCTCCATCGTGGGCATGGGGCTGGCCACGGCCCTGGTCTGGCTGGCGCATGCGGGCACCTGGGATCTTCCCCTGCGCCTGTTCGCGCCGCTGGGCGCCACGGCCGTGCTGCTGTTCGCCGTGCCCACCAGCCCGCTGGCCCAGCCCTGGTCCTGCGTGGTGGGCAATACGGTGTCGGCGCTCTGGGCCCTGTTCGTGCTGCAGTGGTGCCCGCCCCAGCTGGCCCCTGCACTGGCCGTGGGCGGCGCCATAGGCTGCATGCTGCTGACGCGCTCGCTGCACCCGCCAGGTGGCGCCATGGCCCTGCTGACGGTGCTCAACGCCAAGGCCTCGCTGGCCGCCGGCTGGATGCTGCCCTTCCTGCCCGTGGGCGCGCTGACACTGGGGCTGGTCCTGGCGGCCACGGCGCTCCACCGCGCCACGGGCCGGCGCTATCCGCACCATGCCGACACGGCGCCCAAGGCCGCGCCCGCCGATGCGGCCCACCGCCATGCCTCGCGCCTGGGCCTGTCCCATGCCGATCTGGAGGGGCTGCTGCTGCGCTTCGGCCAGGAAAACAACCTGGAAGCCGATGACCTGGCCGAGCTGCTGGCCGCCGCCGAGGAAACCGCCATCGAGCACCGCCTGGGCGGCGTGCGCTGCGCCCAGCTGATGACGCGCGATCCCGTGGGCTGCTCCTTGGACGACGACGTGCACGCCGTGGCCGCACGCTTTCGCGCGCACCCGGCCAAGAGCCTGCCGGTGCTGGACGCCGATGGCGGCCTGGCCGGCACGGTCTCCCGTGCCGAGCTGTACGAGTGGCTGTGGATGAGCCCCGTGCGCCCGGCCGAATCTGCGGCAAAACCTTCTTTGTTGAACTGGCTGGGCCAGCGCCTGCCCGGCAAGACCCGGGCCGCGCCCCGCCTGTCGGAGCTGCCCCAGCTGGTTCATGCGCCTGAACTCAGCGTGGATGAAGACACGCCCGTGGGCCAGTTGCTCAACGCCCTGGCCCGGCACAGCGTGCCCTGCATTCCCGTGATGCGCGAAGGCCGGCTGACCGGCCTGATCACGCGCACGGATCTGATGCGGCTGCTGCTGCAGCCGGGCAGACAGGGCGACCCGGCAATGCGCCAGTTTCAGGAAGTGCGCCCAAGCGCAGCATCCTGAAACCTGGCCATCAGAACAGCACGCGGCAGCGGATGGTGCCGGGAACCTGGGTCAGTTTCTCGACCGCCAGACCCGAGGACTGGGCCGCCAGGTCGATCACCACATAGCCCACCTTCTCGTCGGTGCGCAGGTACTGGCCGGCGATGTTGATGCCGTTCTCGGCAAACACCTGGTTGATGGCCGACAGCACGCCGGGCTGGTTGTGGTGCACGTGCAGGATGCGGTTCTGGCCGGGGTGGGCGGGCAGGGCCACTTCGGGGAAGTTCACGGCCGAGGTGGTGGTGCCGTTGTCGCTGTACTTGACCAGCTTCTCGGCCACTTCCAGGCCGATGTTGGCCTGGGCCTCCATGGTGGAGCCGCCCACGTGCGGGGTCAGGATGACGTTGTCCAGGCCGCGCAGGGGCGAGACGAATTCATCCTTGTTGCTGCGCGGCTCGGTGGGGAACACGTCGATGGCGGCACCCAGCAGCTTGCCGGCCTTCAGGGCCTCGGCCAGCGGCTCGATTTCCACCACGGTGCCGCGCGAGGCATTGATCAGGATGGCGCCGGGCTTCATGGCCGCGATTTCCTTGGCGCCGATCATCCACTGGGTGGAGGGCAGCTCGGGCACGTGCAGGGTGACGATGTCGCTTCCGGCCAGCAGATCGGCCAGCGATGCGGCCTGGCGCGCATTGCCCAGCGGCAGCTTGGTGGACACGTCATGGAACAGCACCTGCATGCCCACCGACTCGGCCATCACCGACAACTGGGTGCCGATGGAGCCGTAGCCCACGATGCCCAGCGTCTTGCCGCGGATTTCGTAGGAATTCTCGGCGCTCTTGAGCCAGCCGCCGCGGTGGGCGGAGGCGTTCTTGGCAGGCACGCCGCGCAGCAGCAGGATGGCCTCGGCCAGCACCAGCTCGGCCACCGAGCGCGTGTTGGAGTAAGGCGCGTTGAAGACCACCACGCCACGCTCGCGCGCCGCGTCCAGGTCCACCTGGTTGGTGCCGATGCAAAAGCAGCCCACGGCCACGAGCTTTTGCGCGGCGGCAAACACGTCGGCCGTCAGCTGCGTGCGCGAACGGATGCCGACGAAGTGCACGTCGGCGATCTTGCGCTTGAGCTCCTCGCCTTCCAGCGCGCCCGTCACGGTCTCCACATTGGTGTAGCCCGCATTGCGCAGCACTTCGAGTGCGGAAGGATGGATGCCTTCGAGCAGCAGGAACTTGATCTTCGATTTATCCAGCGACGTTTTGGTCATGGGCGAGCCCTCTCTAGTCAGTCAGAAATCAGAGCGAGCATTACAGCGGATTCGGGAAGCCGCTACAGCCGGTAGGCCCAAAGCCTGCGCGCCCGCAAGCGGGAGAACCATGCGCCCTGCGGCCATGAACGCCCCGCCATCCGGCAGGCACTCATTGCAGGACAGTGCATGCCACGGGAGCACATGCACACTTCGAGATTGGCGCGAAATGTAAAACATTGAGAACCGGTGCGCCCGTGCGCGGCAGCCTTCCTAGAATTCGCGCGTCTGTGTCCGGCGCTTTCAAATCAATAGCAACAGAACAGGCCTGCAGGCGGGCCGGACGCGCCCTTGTTTTACGAACCAACCGAGGATTCCGATGATTACAAACATGCTGCGCAGGATCGAGGACCTGCTGGTGCAGGTGGTGCGCGTGGTGCTGCTGGTGTTCTCCCTGCTCGTGCTGGTGGGCATGGCACTGTGGACCTGGGAGAGCTTCAGGCCCGGCAAGGCCGAGGCGCCCCAGGCCATGGCCCAGGAATTGAACTGGAAGGACGCCAGGCCCGACCTGCAGTTCGTCGTGGACGAAACCAGCCGCGACCTGGGCGCGGGCGGCGGCGAACCCGCCATGGAAAAGCGCCTGGCCGATCCGGCGCTGCGCCCTGCCTTCCAGAAGGCCGACGCCCTGGTGCGCGCCTACGTGAACAAGGATCCTGCGCGGCGCGAGCGCACCGAGCGGGACAACCAGGCCCGGGGCCTGGCGCCGCTGCACCCGCTGCTGCAAGGCGACGCCCTGCCGTCCGAGGCCGATGTGCAGCGCCGCATCCAGGAACGCGGGCAGCGCGAAGGCGATGCCGGGGCCGTGGATGCGGCGGCCGACGCAGCGGCTGCCGCCGCAGCCTCCACCGGCGAGGAAGACGGCTGGATGGTCGAGCCCGTGGATACCGCCGCCGCCATCCACGAGCGCGCCCAGGCCGCCGAGCTGGAACACGGCAAGGGCGCCTATGCGGCCTATGTGCAGGGCCTGCCCGCCGCGCTGGAGCAGGTCTTCGGCAATGCCGCCCTGGAGCCGCGGCTGCAGGCGCAGACGGCCCAGCAGATCCTGTCCACGGTGCTGCTGAACTACACGCTGTCCCTGGACAATGCGGCGCGCGCGCTGCGCGGCGAGGACAGCCACGGCAGCAGCTCCTGGAAGGAGCGCTTCGGCGCCGTGGAGACGGCCTTCTGGAGCATGCTGATGTCATTCCTCGTGCTGGTGGTGATGGTGCTGGTCTTCATCCGCATGGAGCGCCACCTGCGCGTGATCAGCCAGCAGCATGGCCAGGCACCGCGCCAGCCCTGAGGCCTTGCGCTATCGTTGCCGCTTTCCTTTCTGCTTGCCGCCTATCCGCATGACACGCAACACCACCACCCCCATCCATCCCCAGTTCCTGGGCCGCATGTCGCCGCGCGCCTTCAAGCCGGAGGCACTGAGCCAGGCCCAGATCGAGCAACTGGCCGACGCCGCGCGCTGGGCCCCTTCGGCCAGCAACAAGCAGCCCTGGCACTTTGCCTATGCGCTGCGCGGCGATGCGAACTGGCAGGCCTTCAGCACCATTCCCAACGAATTCAACCGCCGCTGGTGCCTGGAGGCGGGCGCGCTGATCGTGCTGATGTCCGACCGCCAGGCCTCGCCCGGCAAGCACAGCTTCGACGCGGGCTGCGCCTGGGGCTACCTGGCGCTGGAAGCCCATGCCATGGGCCTGGCCACGCACGCCATGGGCGGCTTCTCGGCCGACGCCGCACGCGAGGTGCTGCGCCTGCCCGAGCACCTGGAGCCCGAGGTGGTGATCGCCGTGGGCTGGCGCGGCGACGCGGCCACCCTGCCCGACGATCTGCGCGAGCGCGAGGTGCCCTCGCCCCGCAAGCCGCTGGCCGAAGTGCTGAGCGCCGGCCCCGTGGCCACGGGCGGCTGACGGCGGGTTCCAAGTCCTACGCCGCTTTGCGGGGATGCCCCGGATGGCCTGCCCAGGCCCCGGGGCTACACTGGCCCACAGGCCTGCAGCGCAGCAGGCGTCCATGACCCCAAGGAGTTGCCATGACCCCATCCACCAGCCCCAATCTCGACAAGCTGCGCAACATCGTCCAGAAGTTCGGCGCAAGCTCCTTCACCACGGACCAGGTGGCCAGCGAATACGACGACGCCCCGGCCACGGCGGAAAGCACCGAGCAATTCGACGCCCTGCTGCAGCGCCACGCGGCCGTGCTGGGCATCCATGCCGTGCCCGGAAGCGGCGGCCAGGGCCACGGCGCCACCGTCTGGCAGCCGGCCTGAGCGCGCAGGCGGCGCAAAGCACGGCGCCGCTACACTCGCTGCGGCCGGCACGGTGCCGGCGCGCAGTTTTCTTTTGATGTCCTCACTCTCTCCCCATACCTGGCTGCAGCTGTCCGTGGCAGCCAGTGCCTTGCTGGTGCTCGCCTCCATCGGCTGGGTCTGGCACGGCACGCGCGCCCTGCCCGCGGATTCGCGCGATGGCCGCAGCGCCCGGCGCATGGCGGCCCTGTTCGCCCTGGGGGCGCTGGCCTGGCTGGCCTACGGCCTGTACACGGGCTATGCCGTGCTCTGGAAGGCGGACGCGCTGATGCTGTTCGCTCAGCAAGGCGCGCTGCTGCGCCTGCCGTTTCTGATCGGCGGACTGGCCTGGGTGGCCGCGCTGCTGGTCACGCGCGTGCTGCGAATGCTGGGCCGGGCCGGATCGGCATGAGCCGGAGCAGACCCCCACGGTGCTGAGCAATCAGGGCGCCGCCACCTCCTTGGGCAGCACATAGGCACGCACGCTGTCGCCAGCCTTGGTGCCGGTCGAACCATGCCCACCCGCCACCACCACCAGGTACTGGCGCTGGTCCGTGCCCAGGTAGGTCATGGGCGTGGCCTGGCCGCCAGCAGGCAGGCGGTCCTGCCAGAGCTGGCGGCCGCTGTCCACGTCATAGGCGCGCACATAGTTGTCCAATGCCCCCGAGTAGAAGGCCACGCCGCCAGCGGTCATCACCGGGCCGCCAATGCCGGGCACGCCCATGCGAAAGCCCAGCGGCAGCGGGCTCAGGTCACGCGGCGTGCCGTTGCGGCGCTGCCAGACGATCTGGCCCGTGCGCAGGTCGGCACCCGCCACAAAGCCCCAGGGCGGCGCTTGGCAGGGAATGCCCAGCGGCGAGACAAAGGGCTTGAGCCGCACCGCAAACGGTGCGCCAAAGTTTTCGTTGAGCGCGGGCAGGCCGTCCTTGGGCGGGCCGCCATCCTGCACCAGCAGCGAGGTATCGTCCGCACGCGGCACCAGGGTGGAGACGAAGGCCAGCCGCGTGGGCGTGGCAAACACCACCTGCCGGCGCGGGTCCACGGCCACGCCGCCCCAGTTGAAGACGCCGAAATTGCCCGGATAGATCAGCGAGCCCTGCTCCGAGGGCGGCGTGAAGCGCCCCTCGTAGCGCAGGCGGCGAAAGGCCAGCCGGCACCACAGTTGCTCGAAGGGGCTGGCGCCCCACATGTCGCGCTCGGTCAGGGCCGGGGGGTTGAAGCTCAGTTGCGAATGCGGCTGCGTGGGCGCCGTGCGGTCGCCGCGTGCCGCGCCCTGCGGCGCAGCCACCTCGGTGACGGGCAGCAGCGGCTGGCCCGTGCGCCGGTCCAGCACGAACAGCTCGCCCTGCTTGGTGGGCTGCACCAGGGCGGGCACGCTGTGGCCGCCGATCTCCAGGTCGATCAGGCTGGGCTGCGAGGGCACGTCGTAGTCCCAGAGATCATGGTGCACGGTCTGGAACACCCAGCGCACGGCACCCGTGGCAATGTCCAGCGCCACCACCGAGGACGAATACTGCTCGGCCTCGGCGCTGCGCCGCCCGCCCCATTGGTCGGGCGGCGCATTGCCCATGGGCACGAAGACGAGGCCCAGCGTCTCGTCCACGCTGGAGATGGACCAGCTGTTGGGCGAGCTGGGCACATAGGTCTGCCCGGGGGGCAGCGGCGTGCTGTTGCCTGGCCGCCCCGGGTCCCAGGCCCACAGCAGCGCACCCGAGCGGATGTCGAACGCACGGATCACGCCCGAAGGCTCGCGCGTGGAATGGTTGTCCAGCACCGTGCCGCCCACGATGATGCGGTCGCGCGCCACCACCACCGGCGAGGTCGAGTAGTACGAGCCCGGCTTGCGCTCGGGCATGCCCTGCCAGAGGTCGATCTGGCCCTGGCCGCCCGCCACGTTGCTGCAGGTCTGGCCATCTGCGGGATTGAGCGCGACCACCTTGCCGTCGGCCGTGGCCATGAACAGCTTGGCGGTGCAGCGGCCGTCATCGCCAGGGGCTGCAGAAGCCGAAGCCGTGGATGCGGCGGTAAGTGGAGGCACGACCTGCGCGCCGGGCTTCCTTGCAGCCGGCGCCACCGCCGAATGCGTCTGCCCTGCCGCCGCGTCGAACTGCGCGGCCGCCTGCGCCGACTGGTAGGACAGGCCCCGGCAGGTCAGATGCTGCAGCGCCAGCCCCTTGGGCATGGGCAGGTCGCGCCGCCACAGCTGCTTGCCCGTGGTGGCATCGAGCGCAATCACCGATTGATGGGGCGTGCACAGGAACAGGCGCTCGCCGATCTTCAGCGGCGTGACCTCGAACGTGGTTTCTTCGGGATCGCCGGGTTTGCCGCGCACATCGCCCGTGCGGAACTCCCAGGCCAATTGCAGCAGCCGCACGTTGTGCGGGCCGATCTGGCGCAGCGGCGAATAGCGCTGGCCCGCTCCGGTGCGGCCATAGGCGTGCCACTCGCCATCGGGCACGGCATCGGTGGCATCGCCCTGCAGCACCGGCGGGCTGCGCAGGCCACCGGCATCGGAGGCCACCATGGACATGTTCTGCACGGCCGTGACCTGGCCGTCGGCCGGCAGGTCCGACGCGGCGGCGGCCGCGCCCGCAAACTGGCCCTGGGTTTCATGGGCATCGCGCTGGCGCCCGAATGACAGGCCCGCAAGAATGGCCGTGCCCAGCACCACCAGCGCCAGCGCCGCATGGGCTGGTGCCAGGCCCCGGTTCTGGCCCATGTCGGGCTCATGGCGCAGCGCACGCACCGACCAGGGCAGCACCAGCAGCAGGCCCATCAACCAGGGCACCCCCAGGCGCCCCGCCAGCGGCCACCAGTCCAGCCCTATCTCCCAGACCGCCCACAGCGCGGTGCCCAGCAGCCACAGCGCAAACAGCCACAGCGCCACCGCCGACCGGCGCGCCACGCCCAGGCCCACGGCCAACAGCAGCACACCTGCCACCACGTAGTAGCCGCTGCCCCCGGCCCACAGCAGCTGGGCGCCTCCCCAGGCCAGCCAGGCACCGGCGGCCCACAGCCACAGCACCGTCAACCATCGCCATGCCGTCATGCATGCTCCCTTCTCGCGGCGGCCCGGCACCTGTGGCTGCAGCGCACACCAGCAGCCAGGCCCTGAGGGCCCGGGAAAATCCGTGGCCGGGAATGTAGTGACAGCCTAGACCGCCGCAATGGCAGCGCTTGCAGGACGAATCCGATTCACGCGCACCGGGCGTGCGGCAGGCCGTTCGCGCCAGACGGGAAAGACAGGGGGCAAGGGCCGTTCAGCGGCCCGTGGGAGCCGCAGCGGCGGCGGCCGCGCTCCACAGCGCACGCAGCGGCACGAGCTCGGCATCGAAGCGCTGGTTGATGCGGCTTTTTTCCTGCTCCTGCTGCTGGATGAAGCGCTGCTGCTCTTCCTGGCTGCTGCGGTTTTCATCGAGCTGGCGGCGCAGGGAGGCGGGGGCCTTGGACGGGTCCTTGCGGTAGAACTCCATCTCGCCATCGATCTTGACGCGCTGGGCCTGCAGCTCCTGTATGCGCTGGCGCGCCAGGTTGGCGACCTGGTCGGTCTGCGACAGGGCCTCGGCGCGTTCGGCGTCGTGCGCGGCCTGGTTGGGATAGCGCGCAATCAGGGCGCGCTCGCGCGAGCGCTCCTCGCGCACACGGCGCTGTTCGGCCTGCTCGCGGCGGCGCTGGGCATCGAGTTCGGCGCGCTCGTTGTCAGTCAGCGTGGGGCCGACGCGGCGCAGCTCCACACCGGAGCTGCCCAGCACACGCTGGTCGCGGTCCACGCATTCGGCAATCGGGCGGTCTGCCGTCAGGCGCCGACCCTTGGCGTCGGTGCATGCATAGATGCCGGCCGGCACGCCGGCATCCAAGGCGCAGGCAGGGCCAGCCGCGGCACCAGCCAGGGCGCACCACAGGAACCGTGCATGCAACGCCTTGTTCATCAAACCCTTATTCCTTGTCGTTGACTCCGTAACGCTGGCGGTAGGCCAGCACGCGCTCATGGTGGCCGCTGCCTTCGCTGCCGCCCTGAATCTCAAGATAAAGCAATAAGTCTGCCAACTTTGCAATGGTGCAGACCTGCATACCCAGCTGATTGCGCACGTACTGCACGGCGCTGTGGGGCACGTCCTGGCCATTCTCGGTGGCCATTTCCTGGCGGTCCAGCGCGATCGCCACGGCATGCGGCGTGGCGCCTGCGGCGCGGATGATGGCGATGGACTCGCGCGCGGCCGTGCCGGCGCTCATCACGTCGTCCACGATCAGCACGCGGCCCTTGAGGGGCGCGCCCACCAGGGTGCCGCCCTCGCCGTGGTCCTTGGCTTCCTTGCGGTTGTACGCAAAGGGCTTGTTCAGGCCCATGCGGGCCAGCTCCACGGCCACGGTGGCGGCCAGCGGGATGCCCTTGTAGGCGGGGCCGAAGATCATGTCGAACTCGATGCCGCTGGCTGCGATGGCTTTTGCATAGAATTCGGCGAGACGGCCCATCTTGCCGCCGTCATCGAACAGGCCGGCATTGAAGAAGTACGGGCTCATGCGCCCGGCCTTGGTCTTGAACTCGCCGAAACGCAGCACCCCTGCGTCAACGGCGAATTGCACAAATTCCTGCGCCAGACGGCCTGTGTCATCGGCCTGCAGATTACTCACCACCATGGATTCATCCTTGTTCAAATTGACCAGCCTCAACCTCAACGGCATCCGCTCGGCCTCGACCAAGGGCGTCGAAGCCTGGATCGAGGCCACTGCGCCGGATTGTATTTGCGTGCAGGAAATCAAGGCCCAGGCCGCCGACATGACCGGACGCTTCGAGCTGCTGGCCGGCCTGCGCGGCCACTTCCACTACGCCGAGAAGAAAGGCTACTCGGGCGTGGGCGTCTACAGCCGCCACGAGCCCAGCGACGTCGTGATCGGCTTCGGCTCGCACGAGTTCGACGCCGAGGGCCGCTACGTGGAGGCGCGCTTCGACACGCCCGCGCGCAAGCTGTCCATCATTAGCGCCTACTTTCCCAGCGGCAGCTCGGGCGAACTGCGCCAGACGGCCAAGTTCCGCTTCCTCGCCGAAATGCACGATCACCTGATGCGCATGAAGGGCGAGCGCGAGTTCATCCTGTGCGGCGACATCAACATCGCCCACCAGCAGATCGACCTCAAGAACTGGCGCAGCAACCAGAAAAACAGCGGTTTCACGCCCGAAGAGCGCGAGTGGATGACAAAGTTGTTACACAAAACTGATCCCACGGGCGGTCTTGTGGACGTTTATCGCCTGCTCCAGCCCGACACCACGGACACCTGCTACACATGGTGGAGCAACCGCGGCCAGGCCTATGCCAACAACGTGGGATGGCGCCTGGACTACCACCTGGCCACCCCGGCCACCGCCGCACTGGCTCGCACCGAGCACATCTACAAGGATGTGAAGTTCTCGGACCATGCGCCGGTCACCATCGGCTATGACATGAAGGTGTGAGACGTTCAAGCAGGGCCTTGGGTCGCGGCGGTTTGACTCGTCGCGCTCTCATACAGACACTGTGCGCATGATCTTTATCTGAGGGTTCCGAGATGAAATCCATTGCTGTCTCCAGCGCCAAGCGGCCAATCCATCTCACGATCAATGCAGATCTGGTGACGCAGGCCAAGGCCTATACCGACAATCTCTCGGCCACCATGGAATCCCTGCTGGCCGAATACGTTGCCAGGCAGGAGGGCGCACAGCGTGAGCGCCAACGGCTTGCCGACGCCTGCGCCAGCGACTGGAACGCGGTCAACATCGCGGTGGGTTCGTTCGCAGACGAGCACTCGACGCTCTAGTGGCGCAATTCGACGTTCATCGCAACAAGGGAGCCTTGCGCGACTCGATTCCCTACGTCGTCGTGGTCCAGTCCTCGCTGTTTGACCGCTACCGCCGTCGCGTCGTGGTTCCACTGGTTCGGCAGAATCTGCTGCCGCGCGGCACTCCAACCGTGGGTGCGAGGATGAATCCTGTGTTTGTCATTGAAGGCGTGCCGGTCGTCCTGCATGCCCTGGACATGGTTTCAGTCGCCCTGGATCAATTGGGTGAAGTGGTGGCCTCACTGGAGCATGAATGCCAAGCCATCGCCGATGCGCTGGACGAATTGCTGACCCGGTCCGGGGGCTGACCCAAGATCGTTTTCAAGGAGGCCAGGGCTTGGGCCCTGCCCTCCTCGGACTTCAGCCCGGGCGCACGCCTCACTCCAGCGCCTTGCCCATGTCCTCCACCACCTTCTTGGCGTCGCCGAAGACCATCATGGTCTTGTCCATGTAAAACAGCTCGTTGTCCAGGCCCGCATAGCCGGCCGCCATGGAGCGCTTGTTGACGATCACCGTCTTGGCCTTGTAGGCCTCCAGGATGGGCATGCCGTAGATGGGGCTGCCCTTGACGTGTGCGGCGGGGTTCACCACGTCGTTGGCGCCCAGGATGATGGCCACGTCGGCCTGGCCGAACTCGCTGTTGATGTCCTCCATCTCGAAGACCTGGTCGTAGGGGACCTCAGCCTCGGCCAGCAGCACGTTCATGTGGCCGGGCATGCGGCCGGCCACCGGGTGGATGGCGTACTTCACGGTCACGCCGCGCTCGGTGAGCTTGTCGGCCAGCTCCTTGACCGCGTGCTGGGCACGCGCCACGGCCAGGCCGTAGCCGGGCACGATGACCACGGTCTCGGCATTGCCCAGGACGAAGGCCGCATCGTCGGCGCTGCCGCTTTTCACGTTGCGCTGCTGCTGGGAGCCTGCCGCCGCGCTGGTGGCCTCGCCGCCGAAGCCGCCCAGGATCACGCTGAAGAACGAGCGGTTCATGGCCTTGCACATGATGTAGCTCAGGATGGCGCCCGAACTGCCCACCAGCGAACCCGCAATGATCAGCATGCTGTTGTTCAGCGAGAAGCCGATGCCCGCCGCCGCCCAGCCCGAGTAGCTGTTGAGCATGGACACGACCACCGGCATGTCCGCGCCGCCGATCGGAATGATCAGCAGCACGCCCAGCAGCAGGCCCAGGGCGATGACCAGCACGATGTCCATCCAGCTTTGGCTGTGCCAGAAGCCGAAGACGAAGAAGGCTGCTGCCAGCCCCAGCACGGCGTTGAGCGCATGCTGGCCCTTGAACTGCACGGGCGCGCCCTGGAACAGGCGGAACTTGTACTTGCCGCTGAGCTTGCCGAAGGCGATCACCGAGCCCGTGAAGGTCACGGCGCCGATGAAGGCGCCCAGCGCCAGTTCCACGCGGTTGCCGCCCGGAATGGCGCCGCCCTTGGCCGTGATGGCAAAGGCCCAGGGCTCGGCCACGGCGGCCACGGCGATGAACACCGCCGCCAGGCCGATCATGCTGTGCATGAAGGCCACCAGCTCGGGCATCTTGGTCATCTCCACGCGCTGGGCCATGACCGCACCGGCCGTGCCGCCGACCAGCAGGCCCAGCAGCACCCAGCCCAGGCCCAATGCATTGCCGCCCGCCAGCTGCACGATGAGCGCCGCCGTGGTCAGCACGGCGATCACCATGCCGGCCATGCCGAACAGGTTGCCGCGTATGGACGTGGTGGGATGCGACAGCCCCTTGAGCGCCTGGATGAAGCAGACGCTGGCCACCAGGTAGAGCAATGTGACGAGGTTCATGCTCATGACTGGCCCTCCGCCTTGGCGTCCTTGCCGTCCTTGGCCGGAGCGCTCTTGCGCTCTTTCTTGCGGAACATCTCCAGCATGCGCCGCGTGACCAGGAAGCCGCCGAACACGTTGACCGCGGCCAGCGCCACGGCCAGCACGCCCATGGTCTTGCCCAGGCCCGTTTCCGTGAGCGCCGCCGCCAGCATGGCGCCGACGATGACGATGGCCGAGATGGCATTGGTCACCGCCATCAGCGGCGTGTGCAGCGCGGGCGTGACGGTCCACACCACGTGGTAGCCCACGTAGATGGCCAGCACGAAGATGATGAGATGGATGATGGTGGGGGATACGGCTTCCATGTCATTTCCTCCGCAGCTGGCCTTCATGGGCCATCAGGCACGCGGCCACGATGTCGTCCTCCATGTCCACATGCAGGGCGCCATCCTTGTTGATGATGAGCTTGAGAAAATCGAGCACGTTGCGTGCATACAGGGCCGAGGCATCGGCCGCCACCATGGCGGGCAGGTTGGTCAGTCCCACGATGGTCACGCCATGCGTGACCACGGTCATGCCGGCCTGGGTCAGCGGGCAGTTGCCGCCGCGCTCTGCCGCCAGGTCCACGATGACGGCGCCGGGCTTCATGGCCTGCACCATCTCGGCCGTGACCAGCACGGGAGCGGGCCGGCCCGGGATCAGCGCCGTGGTGATGACCACGTCGGCCTGGGCCACGCGCTTGGCCACCTCGGCCTTCTGGCGGTCCAGCCAGCTTTGCGGCATGGGGCGCGCGTAGCCGCCCACGCCTTCGGCAGCCTGCTTTTCCTCGGCCGTCTCGTAGGGCACGTCGATGAACTTGCCGCCCAGGGATTCGACCTGCTCACGCACGCTGGGCCGCACATCGCTGGCCTCGATCACGGCGCCCAGGCGCTTGGCCGTGGCAATGGCCTGCAGGCCCGCCACGCCCACGCCCAGCACCACGACGCGCGCGGCCTTCACCGTGCCCGCCGCCGTCATCAGCATGGGAAAGAAGCGCTGGTACTGGTTGGCCGCAATCATCACGGCCTTGTAGCCGGCGATATTGGCCTGGCTGGACAGCACGTCCATGCTCTGCGCACGCGTGGTGCGCGGAGCCGCCTCCAGCGCATAGGCCGTCACTCCCGCATCGGCCAGGCGCTGCAGGCCTGCGGGCTGGAACGGGTCCAGCATGCCGACCAGCGTTGCGCCCTTGCGGATGCCGGGCAACTCGTCCTCCGAAGGGATACGGACCTTGAGCACCAGGTCGGCGCCCAGGGCGCCTGCCACATCGACGATCTCCGCGCCCGCTGCCTCGTACAAGGCATCGGGCACGCTGGCCGCCACTCCCGCCCCCGCCTGCACGCGCAGCACATGGCCTTGCGCACGCAGCTTCTTGACGGTCTCGGGGGTCGCAGCCACCCGGGTTTCTCCTGCCATGGTCTCGGCAGGCACGCCAATCAACATACCGGTTCTCCCTCGCGTGATGCCGGTACCCGCCCTGCATTGCGCAGGTGGCGGCCCGGCCCATCCTCGAAAAAATCCTTGCGTGCCTGCATCGGGGGCAGGCTGGCTTGGCGGCACGGCTAGCTTGTAACACGGCGGCGTTGCCGCAGCCACGGGGTCTGCCCGCGAGGCTGTCTCCTGTCCGTCACAGGACCTGGATTGCCACGAGATGACAGCCACATTAAATGATCGCCATCCACGGCCCGGCGGACCGCTGCCGTGTCCCAATGCGCCTTTGAACGACTGCAGCGGCGCATCCGCGCAGTGCGAAGGAATACACCATGGGACTCTTGCAAAGACTGTTCGGAAATCATTCGCGCGGCGGCCACCACGGCGGCGGCGCATACCGTGCCGCAGCCGTGGCGGCGGTCTGCCCCGGCTGCCGTGCATCCATTGCCGCCAGCTCGCGCTTTTGCCCGCAGTGTGGCGGCGCGGTGCTGCCGCAGGCCTGCAGGAACTGCAACGCCAGCCATCCGGCCGGCGCGCGGTTCTGCGGGCAATGCGGCCAGCCGACCACCTGACGGCGCAAGCGGGGCGGCCCTGCGCTGCCATCAGGGAAAGGAGCGGGAATAATGGGCGCTTTCGCCAGAAGCACCCACGCCGCCCATGCTCCAGTACCACACCATCCCCGTCACCGCCTTCCAGCAGAACTGCTCGCTGGTCTGGTGCGACCAGACCATGGAAGCCGCCGTCATCGACCCGGGCGGCGACCTGGAGCAGATCGGCTGGGAGATAGAGCGCCTGGGCCTGGCGCTCAAGGCCATCTGGCTCACGCACGCCCACATAGACCACGCGGGCGGCACGCGCGAGCTGGCCGATGCACAGCAGTTGCCCATCATCGGCCCCCATCCCGGAGACCAGTTCTGGATCGATGCGCTGCCCCAGCAGGGCGCCATGTTCGGCTTCCCGCATTCGGACCCCTTCACGCCCACGCGCTGGCTGCACGATGGCGACACGGTGAGCATCGGCCAGGAGACGCTGCAGGTGCGCCACTGCCCCGGCCATACGCCCGGCCACGTGGTGTTCCATGCGCCGCAGATCGACCGCGCCTTCGTGGGAGACGTGCTGTTCGCGGGCAGCATCGGCCGCACCGACTTTCCCCAGGGCAACCACCAGCAGCTGATCGACAGCATCGTCCAGCGCCTGTGGCCCATGGGCGACCAGACCGTGTTCATCCCGGGCCACGGCCCAGAAAGCAGCTTCGGCCGCGAGCGCAAGAGCAACCCCTACGTGGGCGGGACCTGAGCCGTACGGGAGTCCCCTACAGGACTCCGCGCGCCTGCGCCCATCGTGCATCATGCCCGGCACAGCCGGCGGCGCCCCCGGACCGCCTCCCATTCCAACTAACGGAGACAGCTTCATGAGCACGCAAGAGCACCTGCAGTTCTATATCGACGGCCAATGGGTTCCCCCGGCCGTGCCGCGCACGCTGGATGTGATCAATCCGTCCACCGAGGAGGTGGCGGCCCGCATCAGCATGGGCTCGGCCGCCGATGTCGATGCAGCCGTGGCCGCCGCACGCCGCGCGTTCGACGGCTTCTCGCAGACCACGCGCGACGAGCGGCTGGCCCTGCTGGACAAGGTGCTGGCGGTCTACATGCGCCGCATCGACGAGGTGGCGCAGACCATCTCGCTGGAGATGGGCGCGCCGCTGTGGCTGTCGCGCGCGGCCCAGGCCACGGTGGGCGCGGGGCACCTGAAGCAGACCCTGCAGGTGCTCAAGGAATTCGAGTTCGAGAGCGTGCGCGGCACCACCGGCATCGTGCATGAGCCCGTGGGCGTGGTGGGCATGATCACGCCCTGGAACTGGCCCATCAACCAGATCATGTGCAAGGTGGCACCGGCCCTGGCGGCGGGCTGCACCATGGTGCTCAAGCCCTCGGAGATCGCGCCGCTGAACGCCATCCTGGTGGCCGAGATCCTGCACGAAGCGGGCGTGCCGGCCGGCGTGTTCAACCTGGTCAACGGCGACGGCCCCTCGGTGGGCGAGGCCATGTCCGTGCACCCCGGCATCGACATGATGACCTTCACGGGCTCCACGCGCGCGGGCATTGCCGTGGCCAAGGCCTCGGCCGATACCGTCAAGCGCGTGACGCAGGAGCTGGGCGGCAAGTCGGCCAACATCGTGCTGGACGACGCCGACATCGAAAAAGCCGTGACCCAGGGCGTGAACGCCTGCTTCACCAACTCCGGCCAGAGCTGCAACGCGCCCACGCGCATGTTCGTGCCGCGCGCCCTGCATGCGCGCGCCGTGGCCGCGGCCAAGGCCGCAGCCGAAGGCATGAAGGTGGGCGATGCATTGGCCGACACCGGCGCCATGCACATGGGCCCCGTGGTCAGCGAGGCGCAATTCCGCAAGATCCAGGGCCTGATCGAGGCCGGCATCGCCGAAGGCGCCACCCTGGTGGCCGGCGGCACGGGCCGCCCCGAGGGACTTGCGCGCGGCTACTTCGTGCGGCCCACGGTGTTCGCCGACGTACGCAACGACATGACCATTGCGCGCGAGGAAATCTTCGGCCCCGTGCTGGTCATCCTGCCCTACGACACGGAGGAGGAGGCCATCGCCCAGGCCAACGACACGCCCTACGGCCTGTCGGGCTATGTGCAGTCAGGCAGCCTGGAGCGCGCACGCCGCGTGGCATCGCGCCTGCGCACCGGCATGGTCCACCTCAACGGCGCGGGGCCGGACTTCGGCGCGCCGTTCGGCGGCTACAAGCAGTCGGGCACGGGCCGGGAATGGGGCGAGCACGGCTTCAAGGAGTACCTTGAAGTCAAGGCCGTCATGGGCTACCAACCCAAGCAAAAAGCCGCCGCCTGAAGGCGGCTGCCTACCCGCGCCGTGCGGCCTCGTAGAGGCCTTCCACGCGCGGGATGTTGCGCTCCAGCTCGCGGATGCGCTCGGGGCCTGCGGGGTGGGTGGACAGGAATTCCAGGCCGCCACGGTCACCCGTGGCCTGGCCCATCTTGCGCCACAGCGAGACCGAGGCCTGGGGGTTGTAGCCGGCGCGCGCGGCCAGTTCCAGTCCCACGAGGTCGGCCTCGCTCTCGTCGCCCCGGCTGAATTTCAGCGACAGCAGCTGGCCGCCCAGGCGGGCCGCCGCATTGCCCAGGTCGCCCAGGCCCAGCAATTGGGCGCCCAGCGAGATGCCGATGCTGGTGGCCTGGTTCTTGGCCAGCTGCTCGCGCGAGTGTTCGCGCAGCGCATGGGCCATTTCATGGCCCATGATCATGGCGATCTCGTCGTCGGTGAGCTGCAGTTGCTCGATGATGCCGGTGTAGAAGGCGATCTTGCCGCCCGGCATGCAAAAGGCGTTGATCTCCTTGCTGCCGATCAGATTCACCTCCCAGCGCCAGGCATTGGCACGCGGGTTCCACTGCGCGGTGTACGGAATCAGCCGCCGGGCAATGGCGCGCAGCCGCTGCAGCTGCGGGTTGCTGTCGCCAGCCAGTGCGCCCTGGGCGCGAGCCTTGGCCAGCAGTTGCTGGTACTGGTCGGTGGCGGCGCCTTCCAGCGTCTCGGCCGGCACCAGCTTGCGCAGGCCCGAGGCACCGCCCACCTGCACCTGTGCCGCCACCGGCGCGGTGGCCAGGCCCATGGCCGCCGCGCTGCCGGCCAGCAGAAAACCGCGACGCGCGCGCCATGGCGCACAGGCACAGCCCCAGGCGGACGGGGCACAGGGTTCGGAGGAGAGATGGGATGGCTGCTGCATGCCGTCAAGTCTAGCGGCCATGCATGCCTGAAACATGCGGAGAACAGCGCATCGTGAAGAGCGGCGCCGACCTACAAAGAGTTACGCCATCTGCGCGGCCATCACGGCCCGCTGCGAGCGCATCTCGGCGCCGATCACCAGCATCAGCCCCGCCAACACGGCCAGCAGCCCCAGCCACGATTGCAGCGGCTGCCGCTCGCCCACGACCCACACCGCCAGCACGAAGGCCGCCACGGGCTCGATCAGGCTCAGCGTCACACCCGTGGGGCCGGAGATGCTGCGCAGCCCGATGGAAAACAGCATGTGCGCCAGGCCCGACACCACCACGCCCAGGTAGACCACCACCAGCACGGCCGCCAGGCTCCACTGCGGCAGGCCGCTTTGCACCAGCGCAATCGGCACCGCCATGCAGGCCGCCCCGGTGAAGACATAGAAATTCACCACGCGCGGCGACATGTGGGTGACCAGGCGCTTGTTAATCAGCGCATAACCCGCGTACGACAGCCCCGCCAGCAGGCACAGAGCCAGGCCGCTCCAGGACAGCGTGGCGCCGCCCCGGGCCATCACCATGGCCGCACCTCCAGCCACGCTCACCAGCGTGCCGGCCCACCACAGGGCAGACAGGGGCGCGCGCAGCACCAGCGCCTGCATCAGCCCGGCCCAGATGGGGCCGCTGCCAATGGCCACGGCCGTGCCCACGGCCACGCCCGTGAGCGTCACGCCCTCGTAGAAGAAGATGCTGTAGCCGCCGATTCCCATGGATGCCAGCAGGAACCAGGCCGGGCGCAGTCCCAGGTGCACCGGGTTGGGCAGCAGCGGCTGGACGGGTGCTCCACCCTGCCCGGCCCGCCCGGCCCGTCCGCGCAGCCTCCAATGGGAAACCGCCAGCAGCGCCCCCAGAAACAGGCTGGAGACGGCCAGCTGCGCGGCGCCCACCCAGAACGGCGAGAGCCCGCCTGCGCCCAGGCTTTGCGCCGTGCCCGTCGTGCCCCAGAGCACGGCAGCCACCGAAACGAAGGCGATGCCGACGGCGGAGGAAGAAGCGGAAGAATTGCGAACCATGGCGCCATGTTGCGCCTGGCGCGGCCGGGCATTTGTCGAGAAACGCTCGTAGTCCGGAGGACTGTGAACGGGCTAGCCGCGCAGTTGCCGCGCCGTCACGCCCCGGTCGCGCCGCAGCGCATAGGCCAGGGCGCTGGCCGAGGCATAGCCGCATCGCAGCGCCGTGGCCTCCAGCGGCAGGCCCCGCGCCAGCCCGCGCTCGGCCGCATCCAGGCGCAGGCCGCGCAGCCAGGCCTGGGGCGGCTGGCCCGCCAGCTCCACGAAGCGCGCGTGAAAGCGCTGGGCGCTCATATGGCACAGGGCGGCCAGCCGGGCCGTGGGCCAGTCCTCGTGCAATGCGGCCTGTACGCTCGTGGTCAGTTGCTGCAGGTCCAGCCCCCGGCGCGCCAGCAGGCCGGGCGCCTGCAGCACCTGGGCCAGCTGCTCGGCGGCCGGGCCTTCCGACTCCCGGCCGCGCAGGGCGGGCGGCACGGAAAAGCGCCGCATCCGGTCCAGCCCCGGGCCGCTGGGCGCATCGATGACGAACACGCGCGAGCGCGGCGCCGCCAGATAGCCGTGGTCCACGCCGGCGGGGATGAGCATGCCGCTGACGGCGTCCACAAAGGCGCTGCGCCCGCCCACCTCCAGCTCCATGCGGCCCTGCAGCGCATAGAGGATCTGCGCATGGCCGTGGGCGTGGGCCTGGTGCTCGCCGCTGTAGCTGCGCACCGAGCTGTGCGGCGCGAAGGCGGTATCGGTGGCATCGGCCGCGCCGTCTTGCGCGGCGGCATCGCTGTGGAGGGAAGAGAGGGTGTAGGCCATGGCGGCATCCTGTGCCCGCGATGGTAGCGCGCGCCAGTCCGCGCCACCATGGGCCCGATAATGGCCGCAGCCTGCCGCAGCACAACATGACCGAGCCGTCCACCACCACCCCCTCCGCCCCCTCCACCGCCGCCGAAACGCCCCGCCGCAGCTGGGGCCAGACCCTGCGCGTCTATGCCGAGCCGGCCAGCCTGCGCATGCTGGCCCTGGGTTTTTCGGCAGGCCTGCCGCTGTTGCTGGTGCTGGGCACGCTGTCGTTCTGGCTGCGCGAGGCCGGCGTGGACCGCACCACCATCGGCTACCTGAGCTGGGTGGGCCTGGCCTATGCCTTCAAGTGGGTCTGGTCGCCGCTGGTGGACCGCATGCCGCTGCCGCTGCTCACGCGCTGGCTGGGGCGGCGGCGCGGCTGGCTGCTGTTCGCGCAGATGCTCATCGTCGCCGGGCTGTGCGGCATGGCGTTCAATGATCCGCGCGTCTCGCTCACGCCGCTGGTGTGGTGCGCGCTGGCCGTGGCCTTCGGCTCGGCCACGCAGGACATTGCGCTGGATGCCTACCGCATCGAATCGGCCGACACCGAGCGCCAGGCCGCGCTGGCCGCCACCTACCAGACCGGCTACCGGCTGGCCATGATCTGGGCCGGCGCCGGCGTGCTGTGGCTGGCCGCCCGCGCCGAGGTGGCGGGCACGGCGGGCTACCAGAGCGGCGCCTGGCAGGTGGCCTACCTGGCCATGGCCGCCTCCATGGCCGTGGGCATGCTGACCGTGCTGCTCTCGCCGGAACCGGTGCCGCGCCCGCTGGCGCCTGCCCGCAACGCGGCCGAGTGGCTGCACAGCGCGCTGGTCGAGCCCTTTGCCGACTTCCTGGGCCGCTACCGCTGGCAGGCGCTGCTGGTGCTGGGCCTGATCGCCATCTACCGCATCAGCGACGTGGTCATGGGCATCATGGCCAACCCCTTCTACGTGGACATGGGCTTCACCAAGGACGAGGTGGCCGCCGTGACCAAGGTGTACGGCGTGATCATGACGCTGGCGGGCGCCTTCCTGGGCGGGGCGCTGGCCATGCGCTGGGGCGTGATGCGCGTGCTGATGCTGGGCGCCGCGCTGTCGGCCGCCACCAACCTGCTGTTCGCTTGGCTGGCCACGCGCGGCCATGACGTGAATGCGCTGGTCTGGGTGGTGAGCGCGGACAACCTGGCCGGCGGGATCGCCTCGGCGGCCTTCATCGCCTACCTGTCGGGGCTGACCAATGTGCAGTACTCGGCCACGCAGTACGCGCTGTTCAGCTCCATGATGCTGCTGGCGCCCAAGTGGCTGGCCGGCTTCTCGGGCGCCTTTGTCGACGCGCATGGCTACGTGAGCTTCTTCCAGGCCACGGCCCTGCTGGGCCTGCCCGTGCTGGTGCTGATCGCGCTGGCCTCGCGCGTGCATGCGGTGCGGCCCGCGCAACGCGGCAGTTGAGCGGCTGGCCGCAGGCTGCGCTGTTTTACCGAACTTTACGCAAGCGACAAGCGCGGCTGACGGGGCGCTGCGAGCATCGTCGCAATACGACGCCAGGCCCCAGCATGAATACACTGCCCTCCATGAGTACGCACCATCTTCTGATGATCGAAGACGACACCCGCCTCGCGCAGATGGTGGGTGACTACCTGGGCAACAACGGCCTGCAGGTCACGCACATGGGTGATGCCCGCAGCGGCCTGGAGCAGCTGCAGCCCGCCGACGGCGTGGCCGGCGCCGACCTGCCCGACCTCGTCATCCTCGACCTCATGCTGCCCGACATGGACGGCCTGGAGGTCTGCCGGCGCATCCGCGCCCTGCCCGGCCCCGCAGCCCAGGTGCCGGTGCTGATGCTCACGGCCAAGGGAGACCCCATGGACCGCATCATCGGCCTGGAGATCGGCGCCGACGACTACCTGCCCAAGCCCTTCGAGCCGCGCGAGCTGCTGGCGCGCATCCGCGCCATCCTGCGCCGGCGCGGCGGCGGCGAGGGCTCGGCCGCAGGCCAGCCGACCACGGCACTGCGCTTCGGCAGCCTGGAGATCGACCGCGACGCGCGCAGCGTCACCGTGGCGGGCCAGCCCTGCGAGCTGACCTCCTACCAGTTCGACCTGCTGGTCACGCTGGCCGAGCGCGCGGGCCGCGTGCTCACGCGCGACCAGATCATGGAGGCCGTGCGAGGCCGCGAGCTGGAGGCCTTCGACCGCTCCATCGACGTGCACATGGGCCGCATCCGCGCCGCCATCGAGGCCGACCCCAAGGCGCCCAAGCGCATCCTGACCGTGCGCGGCGTGGGCTACGTCTTCGCCAAACAACAAGACTGACCGCTGCATGAAGCTGCTGTCCCTCTTCTCCCAGCGCCTGTACCTGCGCATCTGGTTGGCCGTGGTCGGCGGCGTGGCCGTGCTCACGCTGACGGTGGCATGGGCCTGGCAGATCGCGGCCGAGCAGAACGCGCAGAACGTGCAAAGCGCCAGCTCGCCACCCTCGCGCGACGTGGCCATGCGCGATGCGGACGGCAAGGTCATCGCCCAGGGCCGCGCCCGGCGCCTGCCCGGCCCGCCCGAGGAGGGCCTGCGCTTCGAGATCGAAGGCACGGACGGCCAGACCTACATGCTGCACATGGCGCCGCGCCCGCCGCGCGGCGACCGCCCGCCGCACGACGGCGCCGCCGCCTTCTGGCTGCGCCCGCCCTTTGGCTTTCTGTGGCTGCTGGGCCTGGTGGGCGTGGCCGTGGCCGTGGGCGTGTTCCCCATCATCCGCCGCCTGCTCAAGCGGCTGGAGAACCTGCAGCGCGGCGTCAAGCGCTTTGGCGAGGGCGACCTGTCGGTGCGCGTGCCCGAGCACGGCAGCGACGAGGTGGCCGACCTGGCCCACCAGTTCAACGCCGCCGCCGCGCGCATCGAGACCCTGGTGACCTCGCACAAATCGCTGCTGGCCAATGCCTCGCACGAGCTGCGCTCGCCGCTGACGCGCATCCGCATGGGCCTGGAATTCATGGGCGACGACCCGGCCAGCGCCCGCGCGCGCGCCGAGATCCAGCGCAACATCAGCGAGCTGGACCAGCTGGTGGACGAGATCCTGCTGGCCAGCCGACTGGAGACCTATGAGGGCGACGTGGGCACGATCGAGCCCGTGGACCTGATCGGCCTGGCCGCCGAGGAATGCGCGCGCGTGGATGCCGACCTGGACCTGCAGTCCACCGACGCGCTGGAAGTGCCCGGCATCTCCAAGCTGCTGCGCCGCGCCGTGCGCAACCTGCTGGAGAACGCGCGCCGCTACAGCCAGGGCGCCATCACGCTGGAGCTGGCGCGCCAGGACGCCATGGCCGAGATCCGCGTCTGCGACCATGGTCCCGGCGTGGCGCCGGCCCACCGCGAGCGCATCTTCGAGAAGTTCTTTCGCCTGCCCGGCGCCAGCGAGCGCTCGGGCGGCGTGGGCCTGGGCCTGGCCCTGGTGCGCTCCATCGCCCAGCGCCACGGTGGCAGCGTGCACTGCGAGGGCCGCGCCGACGGCCAGCCGGGCGCCTGCTTCGTGCTGCGGCTGCCGCTGGCCTGAGCTGCCGCCTGCGGCTCAGCCGCGCCGGTGCTGCCACTCCACACGTTCCACCAGGTCCCTGAGCAGGTCGAAATGCCAGCGGGTGCGCTTGAGCAGGCGGCCGTAGCGCGAGCGGGGGAAGCGGTAGGCGCCATCGGCCAGTTCGATGGCGCAGGAGGCCAGGTGCCACTGCTGCTCGAACGCCTGGTGGCTGTCCGGCGGGTCGGCGCGCATGCGGCGTATGTGCGCCAGCGCCAGCTCCACCGCGCATTCCACGTCGAACTGGCGGGCCTTGCGGTCGGGCTTTTTGCCACAGACCTCGGCCAGGGTGACCAGCCTCCCCTCGATGACGACCAGACAGACATGCATGGCCTGCCACGCGCTGGGCCAGTCGGAAGTCTTTGCGGCTTGCGACCGCTTGGGCAACGGCTGCGCCTGCACTGCCGCGCCGGCAGTGTTTTTGCGGGATGTCATGGGGTCAGCCCTCCTCGTAGAAAAGAGGATAGGAAGGGGCAAGCACAGCGCTGTGGCTGGCAAGAAATATCGAAATCACAGTCTTGATTCCTGCGTGAATAGGACCCCGATTGACGGTGGGGGCTTCAACGCTACGATGGTGTTTCTACGCACCGGGCCTTTCGGCTTGCGGCCAGTTTAACGGGGCCAGGGCGGGCCGGCCAGCCGAGCCCTGGCAGCCATACCCGTTTGATCGCTGGATGTGCGGTGCGTGCAGTGCTCGGCGGCGGGTCAGCCAAGCGTTTTTGTCCTCGAGTACACCCTCAGATTCCGGCTTTCGCCAAACCCATGCCGCTCCAAAAGCTGGGCAGCCTGGGGATTGAGGGCCTCTGCATAAATGGTGGTGTGGCCAATATCCTGCAGGAATTTCTGCATGAGGAGCCTGCCGATACCCCGCCGCTGCAGTCCGGGGTCCACGACGATTTCACTGAGGTGCGTGACCATGGCGCCGTCGGTGAAGCCGCGCAGGAAGCCGACAGCACCGCCGGTGGTGGTCGCCAGCAGGTAGTAGGAAGCACTGAACATCTGCCGAAGCAGGCCTTCCGGATAGCTGCTGCCCCAGCCATTGGAGACGTATATCTTCTCTATATCTTTGAAATACGCATCGATATTGTCCTGGCGCTTCAGGATGGCGTAGTCCTGGTGCATATGCATCTCCCCCATTCAAACGCAATGCCACGATGCTGGCGCATCGGCACAGGCACATCGTCGCGGCCCGGTTATGGCTCGCAATGGAAGGCGATGAGCGGCAATCAGCCCCGCAGGTAGCGGTCGGCGATGCTGCCGGGCACGTAGAGGCCGCGCTCCAGGTAGAAGTCCAGCTTCTTGCGGTCGGGGGCGCGCAGCTTGATCAGCGGCACGGGCGCCTGGTCGGTGCGCGAGAACATCAGGCGGATCTTGAGCGGGGTGCGGCCCCAGTTACCCTGCACGTGCAGGAAGAAGGGGCCGTCCTCGGCCTTGGCCAGCCGCAGCCGGTAGCTGCCGCCGGCGCGCAGCACGCGCTGCATGGCCAGGTGCATGCTCAGGTAGGCGGGCATGTCGATGCCCTGGCGCAGTTGCTCGTATTCGCCGGCCTGCTGGAGCTGGGCGATATAGGCCTCGCCCGTCTGCGGAAGGACCTGCTCCACGTATTCCTTGTGCAGTGCGGCGATGAAGGCGCTGCCCGGGGGCGCGGCCATGAGCCAGTTCTCGACCACGGGCACCTGCGGGTCGCGGGTGTAGCGCTCCAGATAGTAGGCGACGAGGTCGGCGCCGCTGCGCTGCTGCTGCTCCAGCAGCCAGTCCAGCGGCTCGGTGAGGATGGTGCTGGCGTCCAGCCAGATGCCGCCGTGGCGGTGCAGCAATTCCAGGCGCAGCCAGTCCGAGCGCTTGGCCACGGGCAGCTGCTGCAGGTTGCCGGGCAGTTGCGGCACGTACTGCGGCAGTTGCGCGTCGTTGAGGATGCGCAGGCTGTAGCCGGGGTTCAGGCGGGCCCAGTTGTCAAAGCAGCGCTGTATGAGCAGCGGCACCGAGCCGCCATTCCAGTAGGCCCAGATGATGCGGGGAATGGGCGTGGAGACCGGCACGGGCGCCGCAGGCCCGATGTCATGGCTGCGGAAGTCGGGCGCCGGGCCCTGCTCCAGGCGGCGTGCGAAGGTGGCGTAGAAGCGGCGCATGCCGGCCGCCAGCCACAGCTCGCCCCGGGTTTTCAGTTTCAGGCCGCTCATGCGTGGGCTCCCGGTGTTCCCAGTTGCTGCGCGCGGCGCTCCCAGCTGCGCAGCTTCCATGCGCGCAGCCACCAGCCGCGCCGCAGATAGGCCTGGCGCAGGGCGGGCAGGGACAGCGGCGAGATGCGGCCGAAGTCCGCCAGGAACTGCTGCGCCAGCGCCTGCCGCTGCGCGGGCGGCATGTCCCGCTGCCGGTCGAGAAAGCGCAGGGCGCCGATGAGGTTGCGCGCGGCCTGGTGCGCCCAGGCGAAGTGCAGGCGCCCGTCGTTGCGCAGATCATCATCCTGCAGGGCTTGCACGGCCTGCGCCAGCGGCCACAGGGCGGCGGACTGGTCCGCTGCCTTGGCCGGCGTCATGGACGCGAGGATGGAGTTGGCACGCTGCCGGTAGGCCACCCAGGGCTGGGGGCAGTAGTAGAAGCTGCTGCAGCGCAGCGCCATCTGCGGCATGGTCATCATGTCTTCGAAATAGCGGCCTGCAGGAAAGCGCAGGCCCGCATCCCACAGGCTGCGGCGCGAGATCTTGGACCAGGCATGCAGTTGGCCCGTGCGCAGCAGGCCGGCCAGCAGGGCGCCCCGGTCCTGCGAGCGCTGCAGCGTGGGGCCCTGGAAGCTGTGCCGGTGCGCCTCGCCGCGCAGGCGGTGCTTGAGGCGCGGGGCCTCGCGCCAGACGGAGAAGTCGCAGAGCACGGCATCGGGCGCATGTTGTTGCACGATGGCCGACAGCCCGGCAATCGCACCGGGCAGCAGCTTGTCGTCGGAGTCCAAAAACCACAGGTAGTCGCCCGTGGCCGCATCGATCATGGTGTTGCGCGCCGCGCTCAGGCCGGCGTTGCGCTCGTGCTGCATGAGCTGCAGGCGGCCGGGCCAGCGCTGGTCCAGCTGCTGCATCAGGGCCCAGGAGCCATCGGTGGAGCAGTCGTCCAGCACCAGCACCTGCACGCCGGCATCGGCCTGGTCCATGACGGACTGCAGGCATTCCTCCAGGTAGGGCAGCACGTTGTAGACGGGCACCAGGATGCTGAGCCAGGTCACGGACGCTCCCCCTGCAGCAGGCGGGCGAACAGGTCTTCGTACTGGCCGGTCATGCGCTGCAGGCTGTAGTGCGACAGGGCTTCCTGCCGCGCAGTGGCGGCCATGCGCACGGCGGCTTCGTCATCCTGCAGCGCCTGCTGCAGGGCGTCGGCCAGCGATTCAGGGTCGGCGTGCGCGGCCAGCAGGCCGTTGTCGCCGGGCCGCACCACTTCCTGCACGCCCACCACGCGGCTGCCCACCACCACGCAGCCCGCCGCCATGCCTTCCAACAGGGACAGGGGCATGCCCTCGTAGTGCGTGGACAGCACGCAGACGCGGTGCGCACGCAGCAGGCCGGGCACGTCGTTGCACATGCCGATGAATTGCACCTGGTCCTGCAGGCCCAGTTCGGCGCTGAGCCGCTGCGCCGCCTGCTGGGCGCGCGCCTTGCCGCCGCCGGCCAGGGTCAGCGTGGGCTTGAGGCCGCGCTGTCGCAGCACGGCCAGTGCGCGCAGCAAGGTGGCATGGTCCTTTTGCCGCGCAAAGCGCGCGGCCATGACGATGTCCGGGCGGCGCTGCAGCAAGGGTGGTGGCTCCTGCAGATAGGGCTCGGGCCGGATGCCGTTGCTGATGGCCATCAGCTTGGCGGCAGGAAAGCCGCGGTCCTGCAGGCTCTGGCGCACGCCTTCGGAGCAGCCGACGATGGCGGCCGTGCGCTCGGTCAGCCACAGGGCCTGCGCCAGCCGCCAGCGCGTGTAGCGCTCGCGCGAGTTGTGTTCCACATGCACCAGGCAGGGCACGCCGGCCCACAGCGCGGCAAAGCGGCCCCACAGGTGGTCGCTGAAACCATGGGCGACCACGATGTCCGGCCGGAAGTCCAGGCAGATGCGGCGCAGCTGCCAGACGGTGGCGGCATGGGACCAGCCGGCGACCACATCGACATCGATGCCGCCGTCGCGCAGCTTTTGCACGCGTTCATCGGAGGTATTGCGCTTGCGCCGCAGCACCAGCCGGGCGTCGAAGCGGCCCGACGCGCGGTGCGCGGACACCAGATCCACCGCCACCTGGGTGGCACCCGAGAAGCCGCCCGTCACGAAGTGCAGCACCCGGGGCCGGGCCGTGGTGGCGCGCTCCGTCACCGCACGGCTCCGCTGGCCCTTTCCAGGCCATGCAGCGATGACCACAGGGCCACCACGAGGAAGACGAAGAAGACGATGCCGCTGTTGTGCACGAAAAATTGCTGTGACATGCCGAAGGCCAGGTACATGGCTGGCATCAGGCTGCCCAGGATACGCAGCAGCAAGGCCTCGCGCCAGGGGGTGCTGTCCGCAGGCCACAGTGCCATGCGCCGCCGCGAGGGCCAGAACAGCCACAGCAGCGAGATGAACAGCGCTGCCTGCAGCAGAACGCCCGGCACGCCGAGCTTGACCCAGATGTCCAGGAAGTCGTTGTGGATGAAGTTGTATTCGCGGATGGACTGGCCATAGCTGCCGGCGTCCACGCGCCGGTGCATCTCGTCCACATAGCCCTGCATGCCCCAGCCCAGCAGAGGCTTCTCGCCGATCATCTGCACGGCCAGCCGGTACTGCTCCAGCCGGGTGCCCAGCGAGGTGTTGGAGTTGCCGGCATAAAGGTAGGTGCTCACATCCAGGTAGACCTCATCCACGCGCTCGCTGACGCGCGGGATGAAGGCCATCACGGTGGCCAGCGCCACCACAATTGCAGCGCAGCCCAGCAACAGGCGGCCGAAGTACTGCGGACGGTACATGCGCACCAGCACCATCAGCATGAAGAACATCGGCAACAGCGCCAGCCACCCGCCGCGCGAGCCCGACAGCAGCGAAGCCAGCGCCCCCAGCGCGGCGGCCGCCAGCACCAGCAAACGCCAGGCCACGGAGCGCTGGTGCCAGAAGGACACGGCATAGATGCAGGAGAAGCAGCCCAGCAGCAAGGCCATGTTGCCCCACTGGATGGCATTGGTGTAGCCTGTGGCCCGCTCCATGCCCAGCACGCAGACCTGCCACAGGGCCATGAAGCCCGCGCCCGCGCTGCCCAGCGGTATGCCCCACAGGAAGATCCGCGCCGTGGGCGGATAGCACATGGCGAACAGCAGGCTGACCGCGCCCAGGATGAATTTCACGGGCCGGTCGAACTGCCCGGTGCCCCCGTCCAGCACGGACAGGAAGTACCACATCACCGCCATGCCCATGAACAGCGCGACCAGCAGCCAGGTGCCGTTGGACTGCCGGTATCTGACCCAGCGAGGCAGAAAACACAGGGCGCCCAGGACCATGAGGCCGGCGCCATAGGAATAGCCCGAGCGCAGCCACAAGGCCAGCCCGGGCACCAAAATAGCGGCCAGGGTCGTGAGGAGCCCTGGCAGCTTCGACTTGTCAAATCTCATCAAGACCGCAACTTTCTGCCCCAAAATGCGGGCATTCCGCTTTCCATCCGCTCATGAAAAAAATTCCTGCGGTCTTATTCAGGCTGCTCCATCGCTGGGCGGCGCCTTCCAAAATCGGCGCAGATTACACCATGCCTGCGCCCTTGCAGCTGCCCCCATCGCCCCCGGCAGCCGATGGTCTTGCAGCGGAAATCCCAAAAACGATCTGGACGTACTGGAACCAGTCCGGCCTGGATCCCTTCGTCCAGCAGTGCGTGGACAGCTGGCGGCGGCAGTGCCCGGATCACCAGGTCATCGTCGTGACGCCAGAGAACCTGGGCCAGTACGTCGCCTGCGGCGACCTTCCTGCGGCGTTTGCCGAACTCCATCCCACCAAGCAATCGGACTGGCTTCGCCTGTACCTGGTGGCACACCACGGCGGCTACTGGTTCGACGCCACCACGCTGCTGACCGCGCCACTGGACTGGATGAGCGCCTCCCCCGGCGCAGGCGCTGCCGAGCTGGCAGGCTTCTACCTTGAGGGCTTCACCAGGGACAGGCGCTACCCCGTGATCGAAAGCTGGTCATTCTGCGCTCCGGCCGGCTCGCGCTTTGTATCGGAATGGCAAAAGGAGTTTCACCAGGCGCTGATCGAGGACGGCCCCGAGGCCTATCTGCAGCGCCTGCAGTCGCGGCCCGACGCCGCCGAGGTGCTGCAGGGCATTCCCGATCCAAATTACCTTCTGATCCATGTCGCGGCCCAGCAGGTGATGCGGCGCCTGCCCGATGCCCGGCTCACGCTGTTCAAGGCCGAGGACACGGCCTTCTTCTATCACTCTGCCCTGCGCTGGAAGTGGTACCTGCTCTACCCCCAGCTGTGCCTGGCGAAGGCGCCGCAGGTGGCGGCGCCCATCGTCAAGCTGCGCGGCGGGGAGCGGCGCCACTTCACGGACATGCTGGCTTTGCACGGAGGTGCTGCGCCCGGCAGCATCTGGAGCCGCGCGCTGTCGGCGCGCTGAGACACACAAAGCGGGCCGAGGCCCGCTTTGTTCAATGCCCGCCTGCGAAGACTTCGCCCGCTTTCAGGCGGTACAGCGTGCCGCAGTAGGGGCACTTGGCTTCGCCGGTGTGGGCCACGTCCAGGTAGACCTTGGGATGGCTGTTCCACAGCTTCATGTCGGCCTTGGGGCTGGGGCAGAACACGCCGCCCTGGGCGTTGAGGTCCTTGGCCGCCAGTTCGACGGTGGCATTCGTTGTCATGCTTGCTTATCTCTTTCGTGGGTCTCTAGGGATGTTCAGACCCGAGTCAGCCAATGGGCGTACTTGGGGTTGCGGCCGTTGACGATGTCAAAGAAGGCCTGCTGGATCTTTTCGGTGAGGGGGCCGCGGCTGCCCGCGCCGATCTCGATGCGGTCCACCTCGCGGATGGGCGTGACTTCGGCGGCCGTGCCGGTGAAGAAGACTTCATCGGCGATGTACAGCTCGTCGCGCGTGATGCGCTTTTGCACCACTTCCAGGCCCAGGTCCTTGCAGATGTGCATCACGGTATTGCGCGTGATGCCGTTGAGCGCGCCGGCCGACAGGTCGGGCGTGTAGACCACGCCGTCCTTGATGACGAAGATGTTCTCGCCCGAGCCTTCGGAGACGAAGCCCGAGGCGTCCAGCAGGATGGCCTCGTCATAGCCGTCGTCCAGCGCCTCGGTGTTGGCCAGGATGGAGTTGGTGTAGTTGCTCACCGCCTTGGCCTGGCTCATGGTGATGTTCACATGGTGGCGCGTGAAGCTGGAGATCTTCACGCGGATGCCGCGCTGCATGCCTTCCTCGCCCAGGTAGGCGCCCCAGGCCCAGGCCGCGACCATCAGGTGGATGGTGTTGCCCTTGGGGGAGACGCCCAGCTTGCGGTCGCCGATCCAGGTCAGCGGGCGCAGGTAGCACGATTCCAGCTGGTTTGCGCGCACGACCTCGACCTGGGCCTGGTTCACCGCTTCCTGGGTGAACGGGATCTGCATGCGCAGGATCTTGGCGCTGTTGAACAGGCGCTTGGTGTGGTCTTCCAGGCGGAAGATGGCCGTGCCCTGCTCGGACTTGTAGGCCCGCACGCCCTCGAATGCGCCGCAGCCGTAGTGCAGCGTGTGGGTCAGCACATGGATCTTGGCATCGCGCCAGTCCACCAGCTGGCCATCCATCCAGATCTTGCCGTCACGGTCGGCCATCGAGGGAACAACGGGGCTCATAGGAACATCCTTGGGGGTATTGAACAGAACACCAACCCGGTATTTTAGGGCGCAGGGGCTGCCTCGGGGGCCGCAGACGCCGGCTCGGGCTCGGGCGTGGGGCGTACCAGGGTCCACTTCATGAGACGGCCACTCTTGAACTCGCAGGTCACATGCGACTGCGTGCCGTCGGTCCAGCGGTAGATCTCGGGCTGCTGGCCCTCCTCGGACAGGCGCTCGCCCAGGGAGCGCGTCATGGCCACCACGTGCATCAGCGAGACCTTGGGCTTGAGCTTGACGTTGAGCATGACGGCGCTGCCCACATAACCCATGGGCCGGTCCGCGGCCTTCCTCATGATGGACATCAGCCGCGTGAAATGCAGCAGCAGCCACATCATGATGCCGCCGCCCACGGCGACCACACCCATCCAGCCATAGGACTGGTGCGCAGCCACCAGCAGTACGAGCAGGCCCAGAGGAATCAGGATATTGCGCAAATTCATGGCGCCGATTGTCTTATGGAGGCGCCGCAGGCCCGCTGCGGACAGTGCGTATGCCCCCGCAATGCGCTCGGCAAGCGCGTCAGCCCATCCCTCGGACGATATTCATGGCCTCGTCCACGCGTTCGACGGCATGAACGGTCAGACCAGGGATGGCCTTCTTGGGCGCATTGGCCTTGGGTACCACGGCCATGGTGAAGCCCAGCTTGGCGGCTTCCTTCAGGCGCTCCTGGCCGCGCGGCGCGGGGCGCACTTCGCCGGCCAGGCCCACTTCGCCAAATGCGAGGAATCCCTTGGGCAGGGCGCGGCCACGCAGGCTGGAGGTGATGGACAGCATGACGGCCAGGTCGGCCGCAGGCTCGCTGATGCGCACGCCGCCCACGGCGTTGACGAACACATCCTGGTCCGCGCAGGCCACACCCGCGTGGCGGCTGAGCACGGCCAGCAGCATGGCCAGCCGGTCGCGGTCCAGGCCCACGGACAGGCGACGCGGCGCGGGGCCGCCCTGGTCGACCAGGGCCTGTATCTCCACCAGCATGGGGCGCGTGCCCTCCAGCGTGACCAGCACGCAGGAGCCGGGCACGGGCTCGCTGTGCTGGGACAGGAAGATGGCGCTGGGGTTGGTCACGCCCTTGAGGCCCTTCTCGGTCATGGCGAAGACGCCGATCTCGTTGACGGCGCCAAAGCGGTTCTTGATGGCGCGCACCAGGCGGAAGTTGCTGTGCGTATCGCCCTCGAAGTACAGCACCGTGTCCACCATGTGCTCCAGCACGCGCGGGCCGGCCAGTGCGCCTTCCTTGGTCACGTGGCCGACCAGGATCACAGTGATGCCTGTGGTCTTGGCCGCGCGCGTGAGGTGGGCCGCGCATTCGCGCACCTGGGCCACCGAGCCCGGCGCCGAGGACAGCTGGTCCGAGTACACGGTCTGTATGGAGTCGATGACGACCACGGCCGGCTGGGTGGCCTCCATGGTGGCGAGGATCTTCTCCAGCTGGATCTCGGCCAGCACGTTGACCTGGCTGGCCTCCAGCCCCAGGCGGCGCGAGCGCAGCGCGACCTGGGCACCGCTTTCCTCGCCCGTGACATACAGCGTGGGCAGGCCGACGCGGTGCAGCGCGTCCATGGCCTGCAGCAGCAGTGTGGACTTTCCGATGCCGGGATCGCCACCAATCAGCACCACGCCGCCTTCGACAATGCCGCCGCCCAGCACGCGGTCCAGCTCCTCGATGCCGCTGGGCGTGCGCGCCACGTCCTGGGCCTCGATGGCCGACAGCGGCATCACGGCCTGGACATTGGCCAGGCCCGCATAGCCCTGGGGCTGGCTGAGCCGGTTCTTGCCCGCGCTCGCAGGCTCGGCAACGGCCTCGATCAGCGAGTTCCAGGCCCCGCAGGCCGGGCACTTGCCCAGCCAGCGCGGGCTGGTGCCTCCGCAGGCATTGCAGATGAACGTGGTTTTGTCTTTGGCCATGGGGTGAGCACTATACCGAGCGGTGACTGCCGCCCTGGCACGCATGTTTCGCGCCTATCGCAGTTGCGTGACGGAAAGATATCGGTTATAGTTCACTTCTTCGCTGCAGAAAATGCAGTGAAAACGAAATTACTGCGGATTACCGCGCGATGGAGCAGTCTGGTAGCTCGTTGGGCTCATAACCCAAAGGTCGGAGGTTCAAATCCTTCTCGCGCAACCACCACGAAAAAAAGCCCACTTCGGTGGGCTTTTTTTCGTCTGTACTTCCGTTCTTTTCTCCAGGCAGGTCAGCTGGGATCGTTCAGGTCTTCATGGTGGTCAGCCGTGCCCTGCTTCCAGTAAGAGGCCACGCGCATGCGCTTGGGCGATGCGCCCTTGGCCAGCAGCAGGCGACGCAGCTCGGCCATGGCGCTGTGCTCGCCCGCCGCCCAGATGTAGCCGTCGTCCTGGGGCAGCTCCAGCGCCTGAACGGCGTCGGCCAGCGATTCGACCCAATCGCAGTCCAGCCGGGCCGTGCTGCTCCACTGGCGGCGGTCGGCCGGGTTGCGCAGCTGCACGCGCACCACGGCGCGGCTGCCGGCGGGCAGCTCGGCCAGGCGCCGCTCGATGGCGGGCATGGCGGTCTCGTCGCCGAACAGCCAATGCCATGGCAGGTTGGCCGAGATCACCAGGCTGCCGCGCGGCCCGGCCAGGCCCACCCACTGGCCCAGCGGGGCGGTCAGCGCCCATTCGGTGGCGGGGCCGGCATCGTGCAGCGCGAAATCCATGATGAGGTTCTGGCGCGCGGCGTCGTAGCGCAGCGGCGTGTAGTCGCGCAAGGTGGGGCGCTCGTCCTCCACGAAGGTCGGGCGGCCATCGAGCAGCACGGGAAGCGCGGGCAGTTCGCGCCCGGCCTGCGGCAGGATGAGCTTGACGTGGTCGTCAAAGCCGGCGCTCACGAAGTCCTCCAGATCGGGGCCGCCCAGGGTCAGGCGGACAAAGCCGGGGCTGGGCTGTTCGCGCGAGAGCAATTGCACATGGCGGGCGCGGAAGGAATGGCGGACACGGTGGACGACGGGGGCCGGTGTCACGGCAGAGGTGGCTGGATTGGGCAAGTTCATTGGCGAAACGGCCTGCGACGGCCTAGAATGTTGATTTAGTCCACCAATTCTCTGCCATCCGTTGACTTTGTCAACGTATTTCCACAAGACCCTGCCATGAATGCCTCCCTGCCCGCCGATATCTTCGAGGCCATGCACGAGCTGCTGCACCTGTTCCGCTCGCGCATGCGCGAGGACATGGAGTCCATGGAGCCCGGGCTGACGCCCAACGAGGTGCGCGTGCTGATGTACGTGGGCCGGCACCCGGGCCGCACGCAAAGGGATCTGGTCGATCACAGCCACATGGACAAGGCCCAGCTTGCGCGCATGCTGGCGCAGCTGCAGGAGCAGGGATGGCTGGACCGCGAACCGGACGCCCGCGACCGCCGCGTGCGCTGCCTGAGCCTCAGCCCCCAGGGGCAGGCCCTGTTCGACCGGCTGCGCCAGTCGCGCCAGGCGCTGGCGGCCCGGCTGCTCAAGGACTGGGAGCCCGCCGCGCAACAGCAGTTGATGGCGCTGCTGGAGCGGGCCAGGGACAGCGTGGAAGTCGCGCCCTGATCAATCGACGGTCTTGTTCACGCGCGGCGCGACGGCGCACATGAGTTCATAGCCCAGCGTGCCTGCGGCCTCGGCCACCTCGTCGATGGGCAGCACGGCGCCGTTGCTGGCGCGGCCCCACAGCGTGACCTCGCTGCCCATGCCGGCATCGGGCACGGGCGTCAGGTCCACGGCCAGCATGTCCATGCTCACTCGGCCCAGGGTGCGGGTGCGCACGCCGTTCACCAGCACGGGCGTGCCCGTGCCGCAGTGGCGTGGATAGCCGTCGGCGTAGCCGCAGGCCACGGTGCCCAGGCGCAGGGGGCCGTCGGCCGTGAAGCGCGATCCATAGCCCACGCTCTGCCCCTCGGTCAGTTGCTGCACGCCGATGATGCGCGAGCTCAGCGTCTGCGTGGGCTGCAGGCCCCAGTGGGCCGCCGTGTGCTGCGGATAGTCGGGGGCGCTGCCGTAGAGCACGATGCCCGGCCGCACCCAGTCGCAGCGCACCAGCGCGTCGTCGCCCTGGCGCAGCGTGGCTGCGCTGTTGCCCACGCTGCGCTCGCCGGGCAGGTCGCGCGTGGCGTCATGAAAGCGCTGCAGCTGTGCCGAGATTCCGGGCTGTCCGGCCCCTGCGTCGGCATCGCTGAAATGGGTCATGAACGAGATTTCCTCCACCTGGGGCAAGGCGTTCAGCCGGGCCCAGGCCGCGCGGTATCGCTCGGGCGTGAAGCCCAGGCGGTTCATGCCGGAGTTCATCTTGAGGAAGACGCGGTGGCCGTTCTGCGTCTTGTGCGCGGCCAGCCAGTCGATCTGGGCGTCGCAGTGCACGGCATGCCAGATGGACAGGCGCGAGCACAGCTCCAGGTCGCGCGGCTCGAAGACCCCTTCCAGCAGCAGGATGGGGCCGCGCCAGCCCAGCTGGCGCACGCGTTCGGCCTCGGCCAGGTCCAGCATGGCGAAGCCGTCGGCGCCGCGCAGGGCCTCGAACACGTTCTCGATACCGTGGCCATAGGCGTTGGCTTTGACCACGGCCCACAATTTGGCATCGGGGACCGCCTGCCGCACCCGCTCCAGGTTGTGGCGAAGCGCGGCGGAATGGATGGTGGCAAGAATGGGACGCGGCATGGTTTTCACTCAGTCAGAAGCTTGGGATTCTGGCACTGCCAGCCAAAGGCCGCGTGATATAACCGCCAGTCACTTGCCACGGGGTCCTTATTTAACCGGTCAGCAGCCCTGCAGCTGACCCCATCTGCCTATCCATGAAGCGCGGTTTCTACACCATCATGTCAGCGCAGTTCTTCAGCTCGCTGGCAGACAACGCCCTGTTCGTGACCGCCGTGGAACTGCTGCGCACCAATGGCGCCCCCGAGTGGCAGCGCGCCGCCCTGGTGCCCATGTTCGCGCTGTTCTACGTGATCCTGGCCCCCTTCGTCGGCGCCTTTGCCGACGCCCTGCCCAAGGGGCGGGTGATGTTCATCAGCAATGCGATCAAGATCGTGGGCTGCCTGATGATGCTGTTCGGCAACCACCCGCTGCTGGCCTACGCCGTGGTGGGCCTGGGCGCAGCGGCCTACTCGCCGGCCAAGTACGGCATCCTCACCGAATTGCTGCCCGCCTCCCAGCTGGTCAAGGCCAATGGCTGGATCGAGGGGCTGACCATCACCTCCATCATCCTGGGCGTGCTCGTGGGCGGGCAGTTGCTGAGCCCGGGCATCTCGGCCCATCTGCTGGACTTCGACCTGCCGCTGCTGGACACGGGCGTGGACACGGCCGCCGAAGCGGCGATTGCCGTGCTGGTCGGCGTCTATGCGCTGGCCGCCTGGTTCAACCTGCGCATTCCGCTGACCGACACCATCCTGCGCCCGCTGCGCCAGGACCCCAGCAAGAGCCTGCTGGCCAACACCCTGGCCCTGCTGCCCGACTTCTGGACCTGCAGCCAGCGGCTGTGGGGGGACAAGCTGGGCCAGATCTCGCTGTCCACGACCACGCTGTTCTGGGGCGTGTCGGGCAACCTGCGCTACATCGTGCTGGCCTGGGGCGCGGCGGCCCTGGGCTACGGCACCTCCCAGGCATCGGCCCTGGTGGGCGTGGTGGCCATCGGCACGGCCGCAGGCGCCATCCTCGCGTCCATGCGCATGCGGCTGGACAACGCCACGCGCGTGATTCCGCTGGGCATCACCATGGGCCTGCTGGTGATCGCCATGATCTTCATCAAGAGCGTGTGGGTGGCCATTCCCTTCCTGATCCTGCTGGGCGGCCTGGGCGGCTTCCTGGTCGTGCCCATGAATGCGCTGCTGCAGCACCGCGGCCACAACCTCATGGGAGCGGGCCGCTCGATTGCCGTGCAGAACTTCAACGAGCAGGCCTGCATCCTGGCGCTGGGCGCCTTCTATGCGCTGTCCACCAAGTTCGGACTGTCGGCTTTCGGCGCCATCACGGTGTTCGGCCTGGTGGTGGCCGGCATCATGTGGCTGATCGGCCGCTGGCACGTCAGCAATGTGCGCAACCATCCCGAGGAAGTCGAGCGCCTGCTGGTGATTGCCCGCAAGGATTGTCATTGAGACTACCCCCTGAGGCGCTTCGCGCCTTCCCCCAGGGGGGACGACACCCTCGCGGCGGGGCGGCCCTGGCTCGGTGTCTCTCGCTTTGGGCCTCGCCAGTTCCATAGGGCGCTATCGATTGATAGGCCTGGTCTAAATGGTCTTCTCGTATTGTGTTCGGTGCGGGCTTTGCCTGACCGGGCACTTTTTCGTGGTTTTATGCACAGCCCGCTGCCCGTTCTCGCCCTGCTGTTCAACACCCTGGTCTGGGGTCTGGCCTGGTGGCCGTTTCGCGCCATGCACGAAGCCGGCCTGCATCCGCTGTGGGCCACGGCGCTGATGTATGCCCTGGTGCTGGCGGGGCTGGTGGCGCTGCGCCCGGCCAGCCTGCGCCAGGCGCTGCAGTACCCGGTGCTGATCCTGCTGGGCGCCTGCGCGGGCAGCAACAACATCGCCTTCAACTGGGCCGTGACCATTGGCGATGTGGTGCGCGTGGTGCTGCTGTTCTATCTGATGCCGGCGTGGTCCGTGCTGCTGGCCTGGAAGATCCTGGGCGAGCGGCCCACGCCGGCCGCGCTGACGCGGCTGCTGCTGGCCTTTGGCGGGGTGGCGCTGGTGCTGGTGCCCGAGGGCACATTCAGCGGCGGCTCGCCCGGGCTGCTGCGCGGTCTGTCGCTGGCCGACGGCCTGGCACTGTTCGGCGGCTTCACCTTTGCGCTGACCAATGTGCTGCTGCGCCGCCTGCAGGCCGTGCCGGCGCAGGCGCGCATGCTGGCCATGTTCAGCGGCTGCATGGCCATGGGGCTGGCCAGCGCCTTCGCGGGCAGCAGCGTGGGGCTGGTGCCGCCCATGCCTGCGCCGCAGGCCGGCTGGATGCTGATTGCCGCCGGCCTGGCCGTGCTGCTGATGCTGGGCAACTGGGCGCTGCAGTTCGGCGCCGCACGCCTGCCGGCCGGCGTGACCGCCGTGGTCATGCTGGCCGAGGTGGTGTTTGCCAGCGTCTCCTCGGTGTTGATTGCAGGCGAGGTGCTGACGCCGCGCACGCTGCTGGGCGGCGCCTGCATCATCGCGGCCGCGCTGCTGTCTGCACTGGCGCATGCACGGCGGCGTGGGGCTTGACGTCCCGCCCGTACTGACGCTGCGCAATCAGCCCGTGAGCTGCCCCGCCAGCAGCAGATAGCCCGGCAGCCAGCCCGTGAGCACGCCCTGCGCAATGCACAGGGCGCCCGTCACGCGGCCGATGTTGCGGCCCAGGGCCAGCAGCACGAAGAACATGGCCCACAGCACGGCCCAGGCCGCCCAGTTGGCCGCCATCCACCAGTCGATGGCGGTGCGCGCGCCCAGCAAGGTGTCGATGGCCACGGGCACCGCAGTGATGGCCACGAACAGGCTGAACCAGCCCAGGCCCCGGCCATCGGCACCCGTGAAGCGGTTGATGGCCACCCACAGGTAGGTGAAGGCGAACAGCAGGGTCAGCGCGCCGGTCTTGACCGAGGCCGCATCAGGCTCGGGCCCGAAGGCCGAGGCCAGGCCGATGATCAGCGAGACCAGGCCCGCGAACACGTTGATGACCCAGATCTCCCGGTCGGCAATGCGCCCCAGCATCCACAGGCCGTTCAGGCACAGCACGGCGCCCACGTAGAACAACGACAAACCCAGCCACATCGCAAGTCTCCTTTTGCTTTTTTGCTTTGAAGTGCCTTGCGCGCCGTGTTCAGTCCACGGGAACGAGCGCGCACGGCAAGGCGCCGCCGCCCCGTGGCCGGGTGCAGCGGCGTCCGTGAAACAGTTCATCCCCGGGCCCGCCCCTGGTGAGCATCTGCGTGCTGGCGGAAGGGTCCGCTGCAGAGATGCCGCCTGTGATCCAGGGCAGGTGCACCGGCGCGGCCCTTGCCGGGCACGCGGCGGTGGAGTGTGCCGGCAGGCGGTGCTGCCGGTCTTTGGTGCCGGTCTTTGGCGCCGGTCCTTGGGGCCGGTCCTTGTGCCTCAGGCCGCCTGCGTCTGCAGGCGGCGGCGGGCGCGTTCCAGCTGCTGCGCCACCTGGCGCGGGTTCATGCCGTACATGTCGGCAAAGCCAGCTTCGGAGGTCTGGCCGCTGGCCTCGAAGGCGCGCAGCAGCGCCTCGTCGCGTGCGGTGCGCGCATCGGCCTCGGCCAGTGCCTCGGCCACCAGGGTGTTGGTGGCCTCGTCACGGCCTTGCACGCGCGCCGCGTAGTCGTCGCGCGACAGGCCCGATGCCTCGTAGGCCGCGATGATGCGGTTGCGCAGCTTGGGTGCCAGGTCTTCGGGCGAGCGGTGCTGACGGCGGCGGAAGACTTCGATCAGCGCATGGTGCACATGCTCGGGCGCCATGGCCTCGACCGACTGGCCCTGCAGGTCATGCCGGGCCTGGCCGCTGGCCACCACGGTGAGGTAGCGGCTCGAGCGCGTGTGCTGGGACAGGGCCAGCTTGAGCTGGTCGCGGTCAATGGCTTCAGGATGGGCGGCCAGCAGGTCTTCGAAGATGCCGCGCTTGAGCGGCAGCGGCTGCTCGCCGAACAGGTTCGGATGCCATTGGGCCAGTTGCGCCAGCAGCGGGTGCTGGGTGCGCACGGGCCTGGAAGCGTTGGCCTCGGCACTGGCGGCCGTGCCGGATGCGGCATCGGCGGCAGGCTCGGTGGCCTTGCCCTTGTTGCGGCCACGTCCGCCACGGCGCGAGCGCTTGCGGCCCTGGCCATCGGCGCTGGCTGCAGCCTGCGGCTCGGTGCCGGCAGCGGCGTCCGCCGGCAGCGCGGCGCTCTGTTCTTGCGGTTCAGACACGGATTCAGTCATGGCGGAGCACGTGGGCTTGGAGAAAACGAAACCCCGCATCATGCCAGCATTGCAAAGGCTTGCGCGGGCATAGGCCCCACGGCGTCGCGCTGGAGGCACAGATGCGCAGTCGGTACGCGGCGGGTCTCAGGCCAGCAGGGCCTCGTCCAGCACCTCGATCCAGTGGCGCACGGGCAGGTCCGTGCCGTTTTGCAGGTGGACGATGCAGCCCATGTTGGCCGAAAGGATGGCGGCGGGCCGCCGGGCATCGAAGCCTTCGGTCAGCGCACCGATCTTGCGGTCGCGCAACTGGTGCGAGAGTTCGGGCTGCAGCACCGAGTAGGTTCCCGCCGAGCCGCAGCACAGGTGCGATTCGGTGCGCGCCACGCGCAGCTCGAAGCCCAGCCTGGCCAGATGGGTTTCCACGCCGCCGCGCAGCTTTTGCCCGTGCTGCAGCGTGCAGGGCGGGTGGTAGGCCATGGGCGCGGCCGGTGCGCGCACCCTGCCCTGCAGGCGCTCGGCCAGCTCGGGCAAGAGTTCGGGCAACAGCTCACTCAGGTCGCGCGTGAGGGCGCTGATGCGGGCTGCCTTGTCCGCGTACTGCGCATCGTCCTTGAGCAGATGGCCGTATTCCTTGACGGTGACGCCGCAGCCCGAGGCATTCATGACAATGGCCTCCACCGCGCCGCTGTCCACCTGCGGCCACCAGGCGTCGATATTGGCGCGCATCTGCGCCTTGCCGCCTTCCTGGTCGTTGAGGTGGAATTTCACGGCGCCGCAGCAACCGGCCTTGGGCGCGATCACGGTCTGTATGCCGGCCGCATCCAGCACGCGCGCGGTGGCGAAGTTGATGCGCGGCATCATGGCCGGCTGCACGCATCCGGCCAGCAGCAGCACCTTGCGCGCATGCTCGCGCACGGGCCAGGCGCCCGCATCCTGCGGCTGGGGCACTTTCTCGGCCAGGACTTCGGGCAGCAGGCCGCGCACGGCCTGGCCCAGCTTCAGGGCCGGGGCGAACAGCGGCGAGTTCAGCCCCTCCTTGAGCGCCCAGCGCCTGGCGCGCTCGCCGAAGGGGCGCGGCACCTGTTCCTCGACGATCTTGCGGCCTATGTCCACCAGGTGGCCGTACTGCACGCCGCTGGGGCAGGTACTTTCGCAGTTGCGGCAGGTCAGGCAGCGGTCCAGGTGCTGCTGGGTGGCGCGCGTGGGCGTCTCGCCCTCCAGCACCTGCTTGATCAGGTAGATGCGGCCACGCGGCCCGTCCAGCTCGTCGCCCAGCAATTGGTAGGTCGGGCAGGTGGCCGTGCAAAAGCCGCAGTGCACGCACTTGCGCAGAATGGCTTCGGCCTCCTGGCCCTCGGGCGTGGCGCGGTACTGGGGTGCGAGTTGGGTCTGCATGGTGGGGCTCTTGTTGTATGGGTATCGGGGAACGGTCAGGCACGGCAGCCGGACGCGGCGGTCACGCGCGAGGCGCGGCCCGCCGGCCCAGCAGCAGGGGCAATCGCGCACGGTCGGCCCACAGCGGCGGCAGGGACAGCAGGCACAGCACCACGGCCAGCGGCACGACGAACACAAAGCCCAGGTGCCGGAAACCCAGCGCACCCGCAATGCCGCCCAGCAGGAACATGGACAGCAGCCCTGCGAACAGCCGCAGCCGCACATGGTTGGCGTGGACCCGGTGCTCGGGCGGGCTGCCGTGGCGATTCCAGTAGAGGGCTCGACCCAGCTCCATGCCCAGGTCGGTGATCACGCCCGTCATGTGCGTGGTGCGGATCTGCGAGGACGACATCTTGGTCACCGTGGCGTTCTGCAATCCCATGATGAAGGACAGCAGCAGCACGGCCAGCGGCACGGCGAACGGCGTGGGCCAGGCCAGCATGGCCGCGCCCAGCACGCCGAAGAGCAGCATCAGCGCGGCTTCCAGCAGCAGCGGCAGCGCATAGCTGCTGCGCAGCCGGTGGTGGCGCGCCCAGTTGACCAGCAGCGACGTTGCGGCCGCGCCGCACAGAAAGGCCAGCAGCGCGCCGCAGGCACTGAGCACCAGCGCCGTATTGCCCAGCACGAGGTTGTCGGCCAGCAGCGAGACAAAGCCCGTCATGTGCGAGGTATAGGAGTGCACCAGCAAAAAGCCGCCCGCATTCACCGCACCCGCGTTGAAGGCCAGCAGCAGGCCCAGCGTGCGGTTGCTGGCCACCGTGCGGTGCCGGTCCGTGAGCAGGTGCAGGTGGTGGCGCATGCGCATGGGCGGAGCCAGGCGTTGGCCCGGCCTACCAGGCGGCGGCCAGCCGGCCGCGGTTGAAGATGCCCGCAGGATCGAAGGCCTGCTTGAGCCGCGCATGCAGCGCGGCCGTGGCATCGGCCGCCTGGGCGTCGAAATCGGGCTCGGCGCCGGGCTGGCCTGCGGCCTCGGAGCGGAACAAGGTGGCCGATCCGCCCGCTGCTTTTGCCAGCGCGCGCAGCGCATGGCCCAGCGCACGCGGCGCCTGTACCCAGCGCAGTGCGCCGTGCCATTCGATCAGCGGCCCCGTGCAGCCGTCCGGCAGCGCCAGGGCCGGAGCCGTCTGCGGCACGGACAGGCGCCACAGCGCATGGCCCGGCGCGCGTGCGGTGAACCAGGGCAACTGGTGCTCCCGGCAGGCCTGCCAGTCGGCCGCAGCACTGTGCATGCGCTCGCCACCCAGGCGCTCGCAGGCCGCCTGCACGGCGGCACGCGCACCGCGCAGGCGCAGGTACAGCACGCCCTGGGCTGCGCCGTCTTCCTGCAGCCAGCAACTGGCATTGAGCGGCAGCGGCTGCCCGCCCCAGGCATTGAGCCAGTCCAGCGCCTGCTGCTGGCTGCATGCGAAGCGCAGCGTGGCCTCGGCCGGCGCCACGGGCAGCACCTTGAGGCTGACTTCGGTGATCAGGCCCAGCGCGCCCCAGGAGCCCGCCATCAGCCGCGAGACGTCGTAGCCCGCCACGTTCTTCATGACCTGCCCGCCGTAGCGCAGCAGCTCGCCCCGGCCGTTGATCATCTCCAGCCCCAGCACGAAGTCGCGCACGGCCCCCACGCTGGCGCGCGCCGGCCCGGACAGGCCGCTGGCCACCATGCCGCCCACGGTGGCGTTGCGGCTGTCTCCATCGAAATGCGGAGGCTCGAAGGCCAGGCACTGGCCCTGTGCGGCCAGCAGGGCCTCGACCTCGGCCAGCGGCGTGCCGGCGCGCACGGTCACGACCAGCTCGCTGGGCTCATAGCTGACCACGCCGGCCAGCGCCCGCGTGTCCAGCAGCTCGCCCTGCAGGGCCAGGCCGTGAAAATCCTTGGTGCCGCCGCCGCGTATGCGCAGCGGCGTGGCATCGGCCGCAGCAGCGCGCACGCGCTGGGCGATCTGGAGGAGGTGGCTTTGGGCTGAATCCATGGCCTGCATCGTAGCGGCTGGGCCCTTTTGCGCCTCGGTGCGGACCCGTGAATTTTTTGAACGGCGCGCTTGAAGTTCTGCGGGCGGCGCAAAACACCCTCACCCAAAAGGCAAAGGCAGACGCCGGATCAGCCGCCTGCGCCCCTCATCGGAGAGGCTCGAAAGGATGGACCTGGATGTCGGCATCGGGAAACGAGGCGACCAGCCTCAGCTCGCCGCCCAGCGCACGGACGTACTCGCGCAGCGTGCTCACGTACATGTCCTCGCGGCGCTCCAGCTTGGAGATGGATGCTTGCTCCACGTTCATGGCCCTGGCCACTTCGACCTGTGTCACGTTGCGGGCCTTGCGCAATTCCTGGAGCTGCATTTCCACCAGCATGGCCTCGGCCCGCGCGGCGGCCCGGGACTGTGCCTCAGGCGACATCCTGGCGCGCAGTTCACTGAATTTCCTGGCCATCGATTCGTCCTTCCTTTTGCAGGGTTTCGAGGTGGGTGTCGTACAGCCGATCGGCAATGGGCACATGCACCTCATACCAGCGGCCGTCGCCCGTTTTGTCGCCGCCGATCAGCAAGATTGCGCAGCGGCGCGGATCGAACGCGTAAAGCAGCCGGTAAGGCCGTCCCTCATGTTGCACACGAAGCTCACGCATGTGCGGATGCCTGGAACGCCCGATGCCGGACGTATGGGGATATCCGAGATTCGGCCCTCTTGCCTCCAGCAGACGCACCGACGCGTCGATGGACTCCTGCTCGGCCTGCGTCAGATCAGCCCACCAGTCGCCAAGCTCGTCGGTGTACTCCACCTCCCAGGGTTGGGTCATTATTCCCTCCAGAATATATTCCGTCAATGGCATATAAGCCAAAGATCCGTCTTATAACGGAGCTCACCATAAGGCGGTTGGCGTGCGGCAGACCTCCTGATTTCCTCAGCCGCTGAAGGGCGTTTGCGGCGCGGCAATGAAAAAAGGCCCCGGTGCAAGCACCGAGGCCAATCCGCAATGAACTCCCTGGAAACCGATCAGCGGTAGTACGCCACCTCGCCGTGCGTGGTGATGTCCAGGCCCTGGCGCTCGGATTCTTCGCTGACGCGCAGGCCGACGACCAGGTCGCAGATCTTGTAGGAGATGCCAGCCACCACGCCGGACCAGACGATGGTCAGCAGCACGCTCTTGACCTGCACCCACACTTGGTGGCCCATGTTGAAGTCTGCGGGCTCGATGCCGCCCAGGCTGGAGGCGCAGAACACGCCGGTCAGGATGGCACCCAGGATGCCGCCCACACCGTGCACGCCGAACACGTCGCAGACGTCATCGACCTTGAGCAGCTTCTTGAGGCCCGACACACCCCACAGGCAGACGGGACCGGCGATCAGGCCCATGACGATGGCGCCCATGGGGCCGACGAGGCCGGCCGCCGGGGTGATGACCACCAGGCCGCCCACGGCGCCCGAGGCGGCGCCCAGCATCGAGGCCTTGCCCTTGTGCAGGGCTTCGGCAGCCAGCCAGGAGATGGTGGCGGCGCCCGTGGCGACGATGGTGTTGATGAAGGCCAGGCCGGCAATGCCGTTGGCAGCGCCTGCCGAGCCGGCGTTGAAGCCGAACCAGCCCACCCACAGCAGCGAGGCACCGACCATGGTCAGCGTCAGGCTGTGCGGGGGCAGTGCCTCGCGGCCGAAGCCGATGCGCTTGCCCAGCATGTAGGAGCCCACCAGACCGGCGATACCGGCGTTGATGTGCACCACGGTGCCGCCGGCGAAGTCCAGCGCGCCGTCCTTGCCCAGCAGGCCGCCACCCCAGACCATGTGGGCCATGGGGATGTAGCTGAAGGTGAACCACAGCACCGAGAACAGGATCACGGCCGAGAACTTGATGCGCTCGGCGAAGGCGCCGACGATCAGGGCCACGGTGATGGCGGCGAACGTGGACTGGAAGGCCACGAACACGTACTCGGGAATGGTCGGCAGCGCGCCGGCCAGCGTGTCGGGTGCAATGCCCTTGAGGAAGATCTTGCTGAAGCCGCCGAAGAAGTTGCCTTCGCCCGCAAAGGTCAGCGAGTAGCCGTACACGGCCCACAGCAGCGTGATCAGCGAGAAGATCACGAACACCTGGCAGAGCACGGACAGCATGTTCTTCGTGCGCACCAGGCCGCCGTAGAACAGTGCCAGGCCCGGGATCACCATCAGGATCACCAGCATGGTCGAGGTCAGCATCCAGGCCGTGTCACCGGCGCTGAGTGCGGGGGCCGGCGCCTCGGCTGCGGCCGCGGCGGCGGGGGCTGCTGCAGCGGCCGCATCGGCAACGGCTGCAGCGGCGGCGGGCTCCTGTGCCAGGGCAGCGGCGCCTGCGGCCAGCAGGCCCAGCCCCAGGCCCATGGAAAGAAGTCGTTTGGTCATGGCAGTCTTTCGGGAAACGAGGGGTTGAAACTCACAGTGCGCTGTCGCCGGTCTCGCCGGTACGGATGCGGACGGCCTGCTCGATGGGCAGCACGAAGATCTTGCCGTCACCGATCTTGCCGGTGCGCGCAGCGGCCTCGATGGCATCGATCACCTGGTCCACCAGCGCGTCGGGCACGGCGGCCTCCAGGCGCAGCTTGGGCAGGAAATCGACCACGTATTCCGCGCCGCGATACAGCTCGGTATGGCCCTTTTGGCGGCCGAAGCCCTTGACTTCGGTCACGGTGATGCCCTGCACGCCGATGTCGGAGAGCGCCTCGCGCACCTCGTCGAGCTTGAAGGGCTTGATGATGGCGGTCACCAGTTTCATGATGCTTTGCTCCTCAGGTCCGGTTACAGGGTCTTGGTCAGCGTCACGATCAGGCGCGCCTTGTTGACGTCACCGAAGTACGACTTCTTGTTCGCACCCGTCACGGCCGCGCCCAGCGACACGCCGTCGCCGAAATCGTAGGCACCGCCCACGCTGTAGTCCATATAGTTGGGCACGCCCAGGCCCTTGATGTCGCTGGCAAAGCGGGTGAAGCCCAGCGATGCCTTGACCGTCACCTTGGGCATCACTTCCTGGGTGAAGCCCAGCCACAGGTAGCCGGTGTTGCGGCCCGACAGTCCCGAGCCGGCCTTCTCGCCAGCCCAGTTGAAATAGTCCTTGGAGACGGTGTGCGAGTACTTGGCCGTGAACGGTCCATAGGTGGCCGCACCGTACAGCTCCGTCGTGTTGCCGGCGGAATTGCCCGAGTACAGGTACTGCAGCGCGCCGAAGTCCAGGTCCACCTCGCCGGCCTTGAACTTGTAGCCGCCGTAGAAATCGGTTTCCAGCGAATTGCGGGGGAGCCAATCCACGCTGGAGTTCCAGTTGCCGATGTACCAGCCGCTGTCACCGAAGGTGTAGTCGAAACCGCCCTGCAGGGCCGGCTTGACCGCCTTGTTGCGTCCCGAGTCCTGGTCCTGGCCACGGAACTTGTAGTTCGTGGTCAGCGACACATTGGCCGTGAGCTGGGCATGGGCCCAGAGCGGAGCGATGGCGACACAGGCGATGGCAAGCGACTTGAGGCTGGCACGGGACATGGGATCCTCCGGTTTGAAAAATTTCGTGACAACCGGGTTAAGCACGGACCGTGCCAGTCTTTTCTGCTTGGTGATGCGCCTTCCGACTCACCAATGCGGCACCGCAGCATCCTCACATGCACCGGCTTTGTGCAGAATTTCTGCACCGTTACGGTGATAGCGGTCGCTCACATGGCTGCGATGAAGCATTGCACCAAAACAGTGCAACCAGACAGATCCGATGTGCTTGCCGGCAGCTGCAGATTGACGCGCATCAATGCCCGCCCCCACAATCGCGGCTCCCTCCTGGCGTGGCACTCGATCCAGTTGGTGTGGGCGTTTCCCAGACGCACTGCCGGCTTCAGGTTTTCCAGTCCCGATCTCCGCGCCTTCGTGCGTCCGCACGTCTGTTTGCCAGCCCCCACCACGGCTGGCGTCTTCCCCTGTCTACGGGTCGCCTCCATGCGTGCCGGTGCGCCGGCATGCAGGCCTGCGCGCGCCCGCCCATACGGAGTTCCTCATGTTTATTCGCCTGTCCAAATCCGCCATGGTGCTTGCCATGGCCTTTTTCGCGTCCCTGGTCGCCTTCGGCAACATCACCGACTACGCGACCAACTTCGCCTTCGTGCACCACGTCTTCCTGATGGACACGACCTTCCCCGGCAACGGGATCATGTACCGCGCCATCCAGACGCCCTGGGTGCACCATGCGGGCTATATCGGCATCATTGCACTGGAGACGACGACCGCCGTCCTGTGCTGGATCGGCGGCTGGCGGCTGCTGCAGGCGCGACAGGCCGGCACCCGGGCCTTCCGCGCCGCGAAGTCATGGGCGGTGGCGGGGCTGACCCTGGGCTTTCTGACCTGGCAGGTCGGCTTCATGTCCGTGGGCGGCGAGTGGTTCGGCATGTGGATGTCCAAGCAGTGGAATGGCGTGCCCGATGCCTTCCGCTTCTTCATCACGCTGCTGCTGGTGCTGGTCTATTTGACGATGGACAACGACGCCATCCAGGAAGAAGACAAGGCGGCGCAAGGCTGAGCGCCACCTCCTTGCTGCCTGCGCCATCCGGGCCTCAGAAGGTGGCCGAAGGAAGGTCCTGTCGTGTGAAGACCAGGGAGACCTTGGCCTCCTCGGGAATGGGCGGCAGGCTGGCATCCCATTGCTGCCATGCCTGGCGCAGTTCAGCCAGGCGCTGGGGCTCGCGGTCGCGCAGGTTGGCGCGTTCGCGCGGGTCCTGGGCCACGTTGAACAGGTATTCCACGCCTTCGATCTGCAGGTATTTCCAGTCGCCGCGCACCAGGGCGCGCTGGGCGCGGTGCTTCATGCGCCAGCACAGGTCGCGCTCGGGGTTCCAGGCGCCATCGTCCATGAGGGGCAGCAGGCTGATGCCGTCCAGCGGGTAGTCGGCGTGGCCGTCCACGCCGGCGGCGGCCAGGAAGGTGGCTGACCAGTCCATGGTGAGATTGGGCGTATCGCTGACGATGCCCGCCGGCATGCGCTCGGGCCAGCGCGCCACCAGGGGCACGCGGATGCCGCCTTCGAGCAGGTCCATCTTCTGGCCGATGAAGGGCCAGTTGTTGGAGAAGCGTTCGCCGCCGTTGTCGCTGGTGAAGACGATGAGCGTGTTCTCGGCCATGCCCTTTTTCTCGAGCGCGTCCAGCATCCAGCCAATGCCTTCGTCCATGTGGTGGATCATGCGCTGGTAGGTCTCGATGGTGCCGCCGTCGGTGTGCTTGCCGAAGCCGCCGATGCGCCGCGACTCCTCCAGGTCGTCGCGCGTGAGCCAGGGCCAGTGCGGGGCGCTGTAGTGCAGGGATAGGTAGAAGGGCTTGTCGGCCGTCTGGCGCTCGACGAAGTCCACGGCGCGGCGGCTCAGCAGGTCGGTGAGGTAGCCCTCTTCCTCGTGCGGCTCCTCGTTGATCCAGAAGTCGGGGCGGCCGCGCGGGTCGCAGTGGGCGAAGTAGTCGGCGCCGCCTGCGTGAAAGCCGTAGAACTCCTCGTAGCCCGACATGCGCGGGCCGAAGTGCGGCGGGTAGCCCAGGTGCCATTTGCCGACCAGGGCGGTGGCGTAGCCGGCGTCGCGCAGCAGCGAGGCCACGGTGGGATGGTCGGGCGGCAGGCCCAGCACCTTGTCGCCGTGGACGCTGGCAATCGGCTCCTCGGCCGCGCCGCGCAGGCGGTACTGCCAGCGGCCCGTGGCCAGCGCAAAGCGCGTGGGCGAGCACACGGCCGAGTTGGAATAGCCACGCGTGAAGCGCATGCCCTGCACGGCCATGGCGTCCAGGCGGGGCGAGACATCGGTGGCGCGGCTGTGCGCATCGCGCGCGCCCGTGCAGCCGAGGTCGGCATAGCCGAGGTCATCGGCCAGGATGAAGATCAGATTGGGGCGCTGGGTTGCCATGGGAGCCAGGAGACAGTGGATGCGTTGGGAAAGGGAGTATCGCCAAAACGGCGGTGCCTTAGGGCCTCAGGCCCTAGTGGCGGCTTCAATCGTTGGTCAGGTGGATGCGCTTGACCAGGGCGGCCCACTGCGCGGACTGGCCCTTGGCGCGCGCCTGGGCCTCGGCCACGGTGGAGCCGACCATCTCGATGTCCAGGGCCTTGGCGCGTTCCTTTTGCTCGGGCGCGCGGATGGCCTCGTTCATGGCGTCGACAAAGCGCTTTTGCACGGCGGGCGGAACACCCTTGGGCGCGGCCAGCAGGATCCAGAAGGTGCCGTCGAACTCGGGAAAGCCCGACTCGGCAATGGTCGGCAGCTCGGGCGCCAGCGCCGAGCGCGTCTTGCCCGAGGTGGCCAGGGCGATCAGCTTGCCGCTCTGGACCTGGGGGAAGACCGTGGGGCCGGCCAGGAAGCCGCAGTCCACCTGGCCACCCAGCAGGTCCTGCATGGCCGGCGCCGGTCCCTTGTAGGGTACGTGGACCATCTTGGCGCCCGAAGTGGCCAGCAGCGATTCCATGACCAGGTGGCCCGGCGAGCCCGCGCCGCCCGAGGCATAGGTCAGCTCGCGCGTCTTGCTGGCGGCCACCATGTCCTTGACGGACTTGAAGCCCGTGCCCGGGCCGCAGACCAGGGTCTGCGAGAAGCGCGCGGCCACGACCAGGGTTTCCAGCGCGTCGGCCTTGTAGCCCATGTTCTTGTAGACATGGGGGTTGACGGTGAGCACGGGGTCCATGGCCCACAGCCAGGTGTAGCCATCGGGCGCGGAGCGTGCGACCTCGGCCGCGCCGATGTTGCCGTTGGCGCCGGGCTTGTTGTCCACGACCACGGCCTGGCCCAGCGCGGCCTGCATGGCGGCGGCCACGGGGCGCAGCGAGATGTCGGAGGGGCCGGCCGGCGGGTTGGGCACGACGATGCGTATGGGCCTGGCCTTGGGCCATTCCTGGGCCAGGGCGGGCGCCGCGCACAGCACGGCGGCGGTCAGGGCCACGGCGGCACGCGCCAGGGCTGCGAGGGGGCTGGGCATACTTGTCTCCTTGTCGTTGTCTTGCGGCCAATGTACGCAGGCCGCAGACAATGCATCTAATCCATCATCCCTAGCGTAAACCCGAAACCGGCCCGCGAGCCCATGACCGACCTCCACCGCTGGCGCCACCCCGCCGTGCTCGACGACATGTTCCTCTACCACCTGGCGCGGCTGCAGGCGGCGGCCGGCAGCCGCGTGGTGCGCCTGTGCGAGGGCCGCTACGGCATCACGCGGCGCGAGTGGCGCATGCTCTGCCTGCTGGCCGAGGCCGGGCAACTGCAGCCCTCGCAACTGGCCGAGCAGGCGCAGCTGGACCGCACGCGCACCTCGCGCGCGGTCACGGCGCTGCTGGCCAAGGGGCTGTTGTGGAAAGAAAGCCAGGTGGGCGATGCGCGCCGCGCGCTGCTGCGCCTGAGCGACACGGGCCGCGCCCTGCATGCCGAGCTGTTCCCGCAGGTGCAGGCCATCAACCGCGAGCTCATGGACGCCGTGCCCGAGCCCGAGCTGCAGGCCATGGCCAGCGCCTTTGCACGCATCCGTACACGGGCGCGGGAGCTGGAGGCCAGCAGCCCGCCGCCCAAGGCACCGCGCAACCGCAAGAAACCGGCAGCGCCCTGACGCCAAGGTCCAGGAGGCCCCTCAACCCTGCAGGTACACCACGTGCGTGTGCGTGTACTCGTACAGGCCGTGCTTGCCATCAGCACCGCCCACGCCAGACTTGCGCACGCCCGCATGGAAACCCTGCATGGCCTCGAAGTTCTCGCGGTTGATGTAGGTCTCGCCGAAGTCGATCTCGCGCATGGCCTGCATGGCCTTGGACAGGTCGCGCGTGTAAAGCGACGAGGTCAGCCCGTATTCGCAGTCGTTGGCCAGGGCGATGGCCTCGTCCAGGTCCTCCACCACCTGGATGGGCAGCACGGGGCCGAAGATTTCCTTGCGCATGATCTCCATGCCGGCATGGCAGCCGGCCAGCACCGTGGGCTGGAAGTGAAAGCCCGCGCCCAGGTCTGCGGCCTGCCCGCCCGTGACCAGTTGCGCGCCGTCGGCGATGGCCTGGCACACCTTGGCCTGCACGCTGTCCAGGCCCTTTTGGTTGATCAGCGGGCCCATTTCCACGTCGGGCCGCGCAATCGGGTCGCCATAGCGCGTGGCGGCCATGGCCTGGGCGATGCGGGCCGTGAACTCGTCGGCCACCTGGCGCTGCACGTAGACGCGTTCGGCGCAGTTGCAGACCTGGCCGGTGTTGATGATGCGCGAGTCGCGGATGGCGCGCACGGCCAGGTCCAGGTCGGCATCGGCCAGCACGATGGCCGGGGCCTTGCCGCCCAGCTCCAGGTTGAGCTTGGTGATGTGGGGCGCGGCGGCAGCGGCGATGCGCTCGCCCGTGGCCACGCTGCCCGTGAAGCTGACCATGTCCACGCCCGCATGCCCGGCCAGCGCAGCGCCCGTGCCGCCCTGGCCATAGACCACGTTGAACACGCCGGCCGGCAGCTCGCACTGGGCCAGCAGCTCGGTGAAGGCATGGCAGTTGATGGGCGTTTCCTCGCTGGGCTTGATGACGATGGTGTTGCCCGTGAGCAGGGCCGGCGCCATCTTGCGGGCGATCAGGAAGAAGGGGAAGTTCCAGGGCAGGATGCCCGCGACCACGCCCAGCGGCTTGCGCAGCAAAAAGATCTGCTCGTTGGCCCGGTCGCTGGTGATGACCTCGCCCTCGATGCGGCGCGCCCATTCGGCCATGTAGTCCAGATAGTCGGCGGTGAAGTTCACCTCGACCTCGGCCAGGCCCAGGACCTTGCCCTGCTCCTCGGTGATGGTGCGCGCAATGCGCGCGGCGTTGTCGCGGATGCGGGCCGCCACGCGGCGCAGGTACTGCGCGCGCTCCCCGGCCGGGCGGCGCGCCCAGGCCCTGTGGGCGCCACGCGCGGCGGCAATGGCGCGGTCCACATCGGCCTGGCTGGACAGGGGCGAGCGCGCCAGCACCGCGCCCGTGGCGGGGTTGGTCACCTCATGCAGTTCGGCGCTGTCGGTGAAGCTGCCGGCGATGAAATTTCGCAGCACGGTAGGGGATGCCATGGAGTTCTCCTTGGGTTCAGTAGGTGCGGGATGCAGGGGCCGCCTGGTCCGTGGCTTGGGTGGCGCGATAGCGCCCCAGGTTGGCCAGCGCAGCCTGGCGCAGCAGGCTGATGTCTATGCCCACGGCGATGAAGCGGCAGCCCCAGTCCGCATAGCGGCGCGCATCTTCCTCGCGCGGCGCGAGGATGCCGCAGGCCTTGCCGGCGGCCAGCGTGGCCTGGACAGTGCGGCGTATGGCGTCCTGCACCTCGCCCTGGCTGGCGTCGCCCGCGTGGCCCATGCCCGTGGACAGGTCGGCCGGGCCGATGAAGACGGCGTCCACGCCATCGACGGCCGCAATCTCGGCCGCATTGGCCACGCCCCGGGGCGATTCGATCTGCACGATCAGGCACAGCTGTTCATGCGCCGTGCGGATGTAGTCGGGCACGGCATCCCAGCGCGTGGCCCGCGTCAGGCCGCCGCCCACGCCGCGCACGCCGTGGGGCGGGTAGCGCATGGCGCGCACCAGTTCGCGCGCCTGTTCGGCCGTCTCCACCATGGGCACCATCAGCGTCTGCACGCCCACGTCCAGCAGTTGCTTGATGAGCACGGTGTCGCCCTGCACGGCGCGCACCACCGGGTGCGTGGCGTAGGGCGCCACGGCCTGCAACTGGCCCAGCAGCGTGGGAACGGTGTTGGGGGCATGCTCGCCATCGACCAGCATCCAGTCGTAGCCCGTGGTGGCGATGATCTCGGCCGCATAGGGCGTGGCAAAGCCGGCCCAGATGCCGTACAGCGGCTCGGCGCGCCGCAGCGCGGCCTTGAAGGGGTTGGCAGGCAGTTGCATGGCGGGCTCCTTCAGTGCGTGTACGGGCGGTGCAGGGCGCACTCGGGATTGAGCTCCACGCCGAAGCCAGGCCTGTCCAGCGCCGACAGGCGCATGCGGCCGTTGACGGGCACGGGCTCGCCCAGCAGTTGCGGATGGAACATGGGCACGACCTCGTCGGCCTTGGGGGCCATCATCAGGAACTCGGCAAACGGGCTGTTGTGGCGCGTGGCCACGAAGTGGTAGCTGTAGACGCTGGAGCCATGCGGGATGACCAGGGTCTGGTGGGCATCGGCCAGGGCCGAGATCTTGAGCAGCTCGGTGATGCCGCCGCACCAGCCCACGTCGGGCTGGATGATGTCGCAGCAGCCCATCTCCAGCAGCTGGCGAAAGCCCCAGCGCGTGGCCTCGTGCTCGCCCGTGGTCACCAGCATGCCCGTGGGCACGTTCTTGCGCAGGGCCGCGTAGCCCCAGTAGTCGTCGGGCGGCAGGGCCTCCTCGATCCACTTGAGGCCATGGGCCTGCGCACCCTGGGCCAGGCGCGTGGCGTAGTTCACATCCAGGCTCATCCAGCAGTCCAGCATGAGCCAGAAGTCCGGGCCCACGCGCTCGCGCATGTTGGCCAGCTCCTGCAGGTTGCGGCGCAGGCCCTCCTCCCCTTCGGCCGGGCCGTGGTGCAGCGGCATCTTGCCGCCGATGAAGCCCATCTTCTGTGCCAGGTCGGGCCGCGCGCCCGTGGCGTAGAACTGCAGCTCATCGCGCACAGCGCCGCCCAGCAGCTGGTGCACGGGCTCGCCGCGCACCTTGCCCAGCAGGTCCCACAGCGCCAGGTCCACGCCCGAGATGGTGTTGATGACGATGCCTTTGCGGCCGTAGTACAGCGTGGACAGGTACATCTGGTCCCAGATGCGCTCGATGTCGGTGACCCGGGCGCCTTCGAGAAAGCGCGCCAAGTGCTTTTCGACGATGTAGGCCGCAGGCTCGCCGCCCGTGGTCACGGCAAAGCCCACGCGTCCGGCGCTGTCCTCGATCTCCACCACCAGCGTGCCCAGCACGTTGATGCCGAAGCTGCGGCGGCTTTGCCGGTACTCGGGGTACTTGGCCATGGGCGTGGCGATGTGGTCGTCGATCCAGTGGCCGTCGGACTGGTCGTGGTAGTCGGCGCCGCCGCCCTTGAGCGTGAAGGCGCGCACCTGCTTGATGGTGGGGATCTGTGTCATGGGATGGTTCTGCTCCGTGTGCAAGTGGTTCAGGCGGCCGACGGTGCGGCCAGGGCCGGCGCCAGGCGTGCGCGCACGCCCAGCACCAGGGCCGCAGCCAGCAGCGTGGTGCCGGCCAGCAGGTACAGGCCGGCCGCCGGGGAGTGGAAAAAGCCCTCGGCCCAGTTCTTGACGATGGGGGCGATGAAGCCGCCCACGGCGCCGAGGGAGTTGATGAAGGCGATGCCGCCAGCGGCCGCAGCGCCGGCCAGCGTGTTGGCGGGAAAGGTCCAGAACACGGGCTGCACGGCGATGAAGCCGGCCGCCGCCAGGCACAGCGCGGCCACACCCAGCAGGGGACTGGAGAAACTCACAGATGCAGCCATGCCCACGGCAGCCATCACCAGCGTCAGGCTGGCGATGCCGCGCGGCTGGCCTGTTCGCTCGGCATGGCCCGGAATCCACCAGGCGGCCAGCAGCGCGCACAGCCAGGGAATGGCCGAGACCACGCCCACCAGCAGGCCCACCTTGGTGCCCAGCAGGCCCGCCACCTGGCTGGGCAGGTAGAACACCACGCCATAGACGCTGGCCTGGATCAACAGATAGATCAGCGCCAGGTAGAGCACGCGCGGCTGGCACAGCGCGGCCAGCAGGCTGTGGCCGTGGCTGCCCTTGGCGCGCTCTTCGCTGTCGAGGATGTCCTGCAGCAGCGCCTTGTCCTCGCGGCTGAGCCAGGTGGCGTCGGCGGGGCGGTTGTCCAGGTGGAAATACGCCCAGATGCCCACGGCCACCGCCATCAGCCCCTCCACCGCGAACAGCCACTGCCAGCCGTGCCAGCCGCCCATGCCGTCCAGCTCCAGCAGCAGGCCCGACAGCGGGCTGCCGAAGATGAAGGCCAGCGGCGCGCCGAAGTAGAAAAAGCCCATGGCCTGCGCGCGGTGCGCTGCCGGGAACCAGTAGGTCAGGTACAGGATGACGCCGGGGAAGAATCCCGCCTCGGCCACGCCCAGCAAAAAGCGCAGCACGTAGAACGTGGTCTGGTCGTGGGCGAACATCATGGCCGCCGACACCAGGCCCCAGGTGACCATGATCCGGCACATCCACATGCGGGCGCCCACGCGGTGCATGATCAGGTTGCTGGGCACTTCCAGCAGCGCATAGCCCGCGAAGAACACGCCCGCGCCAAAGGCGAAGGCCGCATCGCTGATGCCGGTGTCGGCCTGGAAGGCCACCTTGGCAAAGCCCACGTTGGCCCGGTCCAGGAAGGCCATGATGTACATGAGCAGAAGAAAGGGCAGCAGGCGCCAGGAGATCCTGGCGAGCAGGGGAGCGGGGAGTTTTTTCATGACTTTCCTTGCAGGCAATGAGAGGCCATCACGCCCGGTCGTCCGGAGCGCTGAAGGCGTGCTTTGTGAAGGTGCGAGCGCGGCCGCGGCGTTGGTGCCGGCCGCGTCAGCGCGTCATGAAACAGGCGATGGGCTGTGCATGTCTTGTCTCCTGGATTGGGTCTGTTTTTTCTTGTCGCAGGGCCAATGTACGGCGCATGATCGATACTCAACAAATCGAATTTCGGTCACATCCGATACCTTGCGCTTATGCCTGACAAGCCGCCCGAATCCACCCCGCCCGTGCTGCACCGCAGCCTGCTCAACCGCCTGCGCTACAAGCACCTGCACATGCTGGTGGCGCTGGGATCGAGCCTGAACCTGCACCGCGCATCGCTGAGCCTGGCCATGTCCCAGCCTGCGGCCACGCGCATGCTGCGCGAGATCGAGGACATGTTCGGCTGCCAGCTCTTCGAGCGCCTGCCGCGCGGCATGCGGCCCACGGCGCTGGGCGCGCAGCTGGTGCGGTTTGCCGAGGCTTCGCTCAACAGCCTGGACCGCTGCGCCGAAGACCTGGCCGCGCGCCGCCAGGGCGGCTACGGCTACCTGTCCATCGGCACCATCATGGGCGCCGCACCCGACCTGGTGATGACGGCCGTGGCCCGCATGAAGGCGCAAAGCCCGCAGCTGCGGTTGCGCATCATGGGCGACACCAGCGACCAGATCCTTCGCCTGCTGGACCAGCGGCGCATCGACATGGCCATTGCGCGGCGCAGCCCTGCGGCCCACAGCAGCAGCTACAGCTTCGAGGAACTGGGCAACGAGCGGCTGCTGGTCGTCGTGCGCAGCGGCCATCCGCTGACACGCCGGCGCAAGCTGGGCTGGCAAGAGCTTGTCGGCGACTGGCCCTGGATACTGCAGCCGGCCACCAGCCCCGCGCGCATCGCGCTCGACCAGCTGCTGCAGCGCCTGGAGCTGCCCGCGCCCGCCGACATCATCGAATGCAGCTCGGTGTACTCCATGCAGCAACTGGTGCAGCTGACCGATGCCGTGATGCTGCTGTCCGAATCCGCGCTCAAGGACTATCTGCGCATGGGCCTGGTCAGGGCGCTGCCGGTCTGCATCGACGTGCCCATGGCGCCCTTCGGCATCCTCACCCGCACCGACGACGCGCCCACGCAGGAGCAGCAGCGCTTCATCGCGCTGCTGCGTGCGCAGGCCAACGGGCACTGAGGTGGCGAGCCGGTTGCAATGACAAACCCGCCTCAGGGAAAGGGCACCCAGGTACCCCAGTCAACGCGCGCAATTCGAGGATCCGGATGTGCATGCATGCGCAAGAAAGACTCTCGCTTGAGACGTACTTCTGCGACCGGAAGAAGGCCAGACATCTGAGGTTTCAGGTCAAGTGCTTCGGTGGACCCGGGCTCAAGATCTTCCATGATCTCGATGAACACCCGGCGTACGCTCGCCTCCTGCTCCCTGAGCTCCGTTCCCGTGAGCATGGAAATCCTTGGTGCATAACCAGGATAGGACCTCAAGCCGATACGGACGACGGCGCCCGCACCATGCGGAAAGGAGTCCAGAACGGCGGTATGCCAGGCAACACGGGGAATATGGACGTCGGCGTCCAGACGCTTCAAATCCCTGTTGACCAGATTGAGGCTCAGGACATCCTTTCTGCTTTTCAGTTCGTACAGCCCCTCGATTCGTGCATCCAGGTCGACGGACGGATTTCCCTGCGGATAGGCCTTGCCCCACATCTGGCCCATGGCCATGGTTCCCTCCATCCAAAAGCCCTTGAAGTGCCCAGGATGCAAAGAGCCGATGAATGCGCGCTTCCTCACTTCGATATCTCCGCAGGGGTCAGGCCCAGCGGCGCCCCCCGCGTACTCCTTGCCCTGTACGCATGCGGGCACCACGCTGATCAGGGCAGATCCCTTTCTCCTGATTTCCCGCTCGATCTTCTTGAGCTCCTCATCGGGATCGAAGATATCCAAGTTGCCCACCACCGGCTTTATCGCACTGACCAAGCCACTTTCAGACAGCTTCTTGAGTCCGGAATCCGTGACATAGAGAGCCATCTGACCCGCAGCACCACGCCAAACCGCCGCAGGGATGTACTCGCCCTCGATCCCAGCAAGAATCTCTTCTTGCTGGCTCCTGAAAGCCGGCTCAGAACCCTTCTTGAGAACCTGGCTCGAACCTGCCACCTCCATGGTGACCAGTACATGCATATAGCTGCCCACCAATGGCTCTTGCTGGCGCGCCATGGGCTGCAATATTGAAGATGAGTCCGTTTGGCCCGCCTGGACTGGAGCCGTTGCACAGGCTGCGAGGAGCCAGGCCAGCAGCAAGAAATATGGGTTTCCGCGCATCTTTCCGTCCAGTCATCCGCCTGATCAATACGAATACCCTGATCCAGGCGCAGCTTGGCCTGTTCCTCGGGCAACGCGTTACTGTACTCGGCCGTCTGCTGCCAGCACCTGCCCCATCGCGGTCTGGAACCTCGGATCGAGCATGGCGCTGACGTTGCACCGCGACCAGCGCGAGACGGCCGAGGGATCGACGTGGAAGACACGGCCTGGCGCCATGCTGAGCTTGCGCGGCACCAGTTGCTCGGCCAGCCGCAGCGAGTCCTGCACACCGGGGAAGGCCACCCACAGGTACAGGCTTTGCGGGCTGCGCGCAAAGACTTCGCAGCCATGGGCATCAAGCCAGCCCAGCGCCTGGGCCGTGGCCTGGCCCAGCTTGTGGCGCAGGCGCACCAGGTGGCGCTCGTAGTGGCCTTCGCGCAGCATCACGTCCACCATGCGCTCGCAGTACTCGGAGCCGCTGACGTGGATCAGCGCCTTGAGGTCGGCCAGGTCGCTGGCCAGCGCATCGTTGCAGGCGATGAAGCCTACGCGCAGCGCGGCCGAGAAGGACTTGGAGAAGCTGCCGATGTAGATGGTGCGCTCCAGCTGGTCCAGCGTGGACAGGCGCACGGCCGAGGTGGGCTTGAAGTCGGCCAGCGGATCGTCCTCGACGATGAGCAGGTTGTGGCGCTCGGCCAGTTGCAGCACCTTGTAGGCCTTGGCGGCGGAGATGTCCGAGCCCGTGGGATTGTGGGCCAGCGACTGCGTGAAAAAAAGGCGCGGCCGGTGCTGGGCCAGCAGTGATTCGAGCGCGGCCACGTCGGGCCCGTCCGCCAGGCGCGGCACGCCGACCACATGGGCGCCGGCCAGCCTGAGCTTGCCGAACAGCGGGTAGTAGCCGGGCTCGTCCACGAGCACGGTGGCCCCCGGCGGCACGAAGTAGCGGATGACCAGGTCCATGGCCTCATTGGCGCCATGGGTCAGCACCAGCTGGCCCGGCGTGGCCTGCAGGCCGAAGTCACCCAGCTTGCGCACCAGGCTGTCGCGCAGCGGCGCATAGCCATAGCGGCTGCCGTAGCGGAACAGCGATCCCAGCCCCGTGCGCACCACCTTCTGGTGGTAGCGGTCCAGCCGCATGTCGGCCAGCCATTCCACGGGCGGAAAGCCGTCGCCCACGCCCACGCAGTCGGGCTGGGTCTTGAGCTGCTCGCGCATCAGCCAGACGATGTCCATGGCCCGGCCCAGCTGGCCCGCGTCCTCATCGGTGCGCTGGGCACCGCGCCCCGTGCCCAGCACGTAAAAGCCCGAGCCCCGGCGCGGCTCCACGATGCCGCGCGAGACCAGCAGGTCGAAGGCCGAGACCACGGTGTTCTTGGCATAGCGGTGCAGCTGCGCCAGCTCGCGCAGCGAGGGCAGCTTGTCGCCGGGGCGGTACACGCCGTCGGCGATCTGCTGGCCGATCAGGTCGGCCAGCTTCTCGGCAATGGGGGCCGAGCGCCCTCTGGTGTCTGCCATGCGCCCTCCGTTCATGTTGCAGTGCGATGGTACTGTTCCCCGAAACTGTACCTTTTGAAAGCGGTACAGTTTTCCTACAGTCCGGCGACCAGAGTTTTGATTCGAGGAGATGTCTTCCATGGTTGCCGATTCGCGCCTGCCCAATTTCCGTGCCCTCACACCGGCCCAGCGCCGGGATTTCCTGGCCGATGCCTGCGGCCTGTCCGATGCCGAGCGCGCCCTGCTCGCCGCCCCCGGCGCCCTGCCCCTGGCGCTGGCCGACGGCATGATCGAGAACGTGTTCGGCAGCTTCGAGCTGCCGCTGGGCGTGGCCGGCAACTTCCGCGTCAACGGCCGGGACGTGCTGGTGCCCATGGCGGTGGAGGAGCCCTCGGTGGTGGCCGCCGCCTCGTACATGGCCAAGCTGGCGCGCGAGGACGGGGGCTTTCAGACCTCCAGCACGCTGCCGCTGATGCGCGCCCAGGTCCAGGTGCTGGGCGTGACCGATCCGCACGGCGCACGCCTGGCCGTGCTGCAGGCGCGTGCGCAGATCATCGAGCGCGCCAACAGCCGCGACAAGGTGCTGATCGGCCTGGGCGGTGGCTGCAAGGACATCGAGGTCCACGTCTTCCCCGACACGCCGCGCGGCCCCATGCTGGTGGTCCACCTGATCGTGGACGTGCGCGACGCCATGGGCGCCAACACCGTCAACACCATGGCCGAATCGGTGGCGCCCCTGGTCGAGCAGATCACGGGCGGCAGCGTGCGGCTGCGCATCCTGTCCAACCTGGCCGACTTGCGGCTGGCCCGCGCCCGCGTGCGGCTCACGCCGCAGACCCTGGCCACGCAGGAGCGCAGCGGCGAGGAGATCATCGAAGGCGTGCTGGACGCCTATACCTTCGCCGCCATCGACCCCTACCGCGCGGCCACGCACAACAAGGGAATCATGAACGGCATCGACCCCGTCATCGTGGCCACGGGCAACGACTGGCGCGCGGTCGAGGCCGGCGCCCATGCCTATGCCAGCCGCAGCGGCAGCTACACCTCGCTCACGCGCTGGGAAAAGGATGCCGGCGGCGCCCTGGTCGGCAGCATCGAGCTGCCCATGCCGGTCGGCCTGGTCGGCGGCGCCACCAAGACCCATCCGCTGGCACGCCTGGCGCTGAAGATCATGGACCTGCAGTCCGCCCAGCAGTTGGGCGAGATCGCCGCCGCCGTGGGCCTGGCGCAGAACCTGGGCGCCCTGCGCGCACTGGCCACCGAAGGCATTCAGCGCGGCCACATGGCCCTGCACGCCCGCAACATCGCCCTGGTGGCCGGTGCCACGGGCGACGAGGTCGATGCCGTGGCGCGCCAGCTGGCCGCCGAGCACGACGTGCGCACCGACCGCGCACTGGAAGTGCTGGCCGCGCTGCGCGCCAGGGCCTGACCAGCGCGCGGCCACACAAACAAAAACCCAAGGAGACACACATGACAAGCAAGGATCCCGCCGACTGGCGGCTGGCCGAGGTCTGGGGCGACACCGTGGACCTGCGCCACCTGGCCTGGGCCATTGCCATCGGCACCGGCATCAGCGTGCTGGGCTTCTACCTGGCCAGCCGCTGGCTGGCCACGGTGGTCGAGTCGCGCCAGCTGGCCCACGCCTACGCCATGCTCGCGGGCCTGGCAGGCTGCGTGATCGCCGGCGTGATCTGCGCACGCGCCTTTCCGCCCAAGCGGGAAGTGACCGAGCTGGACACCTCGAACGACCCCGAATGGCGCCGCGAAGTACTGGAGGAACTGGCGCGCCAGCCCGGAGGCCTGGGCACGGTGCAGGACCTGCCGCCCGCCGTGGTGCAGGAACTCAAGGAGCTCAAGCTCTACGAGCTGTTCGCCGACAAGGCCGGGAGGGCATGAAATGGAAACCCTGCTGACCAATGACATCGCCGTCGCGGCCGCCATGGGACTGATAGGCGCCGTGGTGTTCGCCGCCATCGGCCTGGTCTCCGGCACGGACGAGACCACCACGCTGGCCCCGCTCACCCTGCTGGTGGTGCTGCTGGGCGTGCCGCCTGCGGGCGTGTTCACCTTCTTCCTGGCCGGCGCCGTGGCCAAGCACATGACGCATGCCGTGCCCACGGCGCTGCTGGGCATTCCCGGCGACACGCTGGCCACGCCGCTGCTGCAGGACGCCAACATGCTGCGCAAGCTGGGCGTGCCCCATATCGCGCTGCGCAAGATGGTCTCGGGCGGCATCGTCGCGGCCTTTGTCGCCGTGCCGCTGGCCGTGCTGTTCGCGGTGATGCTGGCGCCTTTCGGCAGCATGATCACCAAGACGGCGCCCTGGATCTTCCTGGCGGCGGCCCTCCTCATCGCCTACTTCTCGGCGGGGCGCTGGGCCTCGGTCATGCTGCTGATTCCGTTCGTGGTGGTCATCATTGCGCTGCAAAGCCTCACCGCCAAATACGAGGTCAAGCTCAGCATCAGCTACTTCCTGGGCATTGCCATCGGGCCGCTGATCGCCGACCTGTTCACCGTGATCTCGCCGGCCGGCCGCCAGCGCATGCTGCGCGACAAGGTGCGCCAGTTCAACCTGGCGCCCGACGTGAAGGGCTGGTCGGGCTACTTCCCCAACCCGCTCAAGGTGCTGGACCGCGTGCAGACGCGCTGGACCCTGGCCACGGCCACCATCTCCAGCGCCACCTTCGTCTTCAGCCCCGTGGCCATGACCGTGGTGCTGGGCGAGCTGGTGGGCTCGCGCATCAAGCATGCCTACCACCGCCTGACCACGGTGCTGAGCGCGCGCAACGGCGTGACCGAGGCCACCTACATCGCCGAGGCGCTGATCCCGCTGATCGCCTTCGGCCTGCCGCTGAGCCCCGTGGCCGCCGGCCCCGCCGCGCCGCTGTTCAATGCGCCGCCGCGCTTCACCGTCGATGCCGCCACGGGCCAGGTGAACAACCTGCACAACCTGCTCAGCCACTGGGAGTTCCTGGGCTACGGCATGCTGGCCGTTCTGCTGGCGGCCCTCGTGTCCTACCCCTTCGCCATGAACTTCGCGCGCAGCGCGGCGCTGTTCGTCTCGCGCCGGGTCAGCCACGAAGCCATCATCGCCACCTTCGTGGGCCTGATCATCGTCATCAGCGTCTGGGAAGGCCAGTTGCTGGGCCTGCTCGTGATCCTGACCATGGGCCTGCTCGGCGGCCTGCTGTCACGCGGCTTCGGCTTCAACACCGGCGTGCAGTTCATGGGCTACTACACGGCCGTGCTGAGCGTTCCGGCGCTGGTGAAGCTGTTCTGATTTTTGCGCCGCAAGGGTCAGAACATTCTGAGATTTGGGGGCAGCGCCGCACCCGCCGCCCACAAGGTCCAAGGCCGTTGCCATACTGGGTCACCGAGGCCGCCGCACCGCTGGCGGCTTCTTCCTTTGTGTGGCTTTGTGTCTGTCGTTTCTGCGAGGTGCCCATGGGTCTGGCCCTGGTTCAAAGTCGTGCGCTGCTGGGGCTGGCCGCCCCGCGTGTCACCGTGGAAGTGCATCTGGCCAACGGCCTGCCGTCGTTCACGCTGGTGGGTCTGGCCGATGTCGAGGTCAAGGAAGCGCGTGAACGCGTGCGCTCGGCGCTGCTGAATTCCGGGCTGGAGTTCCCGAGCAACAAACGCATCATCGTCAACCTGGCGCCCGCCGACCTGCCCAAGGATTCGGGGCGCTTCGATCTGCCCATTGCGCTGGGCATTCTCGCGGCCAGCGGGCAGATCAATGGCGATGCGCTGGCCGACTATGAATTCGCGGGCGAGCTGTCGCTGTCGGGCGCGCTGCGGCCCGTGCGCGGCGCGCTGGCCACGGCCCTGGCCCTGCACCGCCAGCAGGACGGCGCCCGCCTGGTGCTGCCGCCGGGCAGCGCGCAGGAGGCGGCCTTCGTGCCATCGGCCCAGGTGTTCTGCGCGCACCACCTGCTGGACGTGGTGCGCCGCTTCATCACACGCTCCGCCAATGCCCTGGTGCAGGCGGAGCAGGACACGGATAGTGCCGACGACACTGACAACGGCGAGGATGCCGATGGCGCCGATGGTGCCCATGACATCGACAGCACCGACAGCACCGACGATCTGCCGGCAGCCAGCGATGCCCGGCCCTGCCCCGGCCCGGGCTGGCATGCGGTGCAGCCGCAGCCCGCCGTCGCCGTGCGCAGCAGCCTGGACATGGCCGAGGTGCGCGGCCAGGCCCAGGCGCGGCGAGCGCTGGAGATTGCGGCGGCCGGAGGCCACGGCCTGCTGCTGGTGGGGCCGCCGGGCTCGGGCAAGTCCATGTTGGCCCAGCGCTTTGCCGACCTGCTGCCGCCCATGAGCGATGACGAGGCGCTGGAGGCCGCCGCCATCGCCAGCCTGGCCGGCCGCTTCACGCCCGAGCGCTGGCGCCAGCGTCCCACGGCCAGTCCGCATCACACGGCCAGTGCCGTGGCCCTGGTCGGAGGAGGCTGTGAATTACATCGAATTACCGAACTACACAACAAAATACTTAACTTCCGATGGAGGCTGAACTGTCCTTTTCGCGGAGTAATACACCATCTTTTTTTCCCATCAACTGCACGTGTGGACAACGGTTGGCAGTAGAGAGTCGGTGGTAGCAACCGCTGGGTCGACAGCTTCAGGATGCGAGAGGTTGACCTGCTCCCCATAGGGCGTACCAGTCGAAGGTTAGTAGAGTCCGTTTTCAGAGGAAGAACGGACATGAAGAAGAGCAGATTCACCGACGAACAGATCATCGGTTTTCTCAAGCAGGCCGAGGGCGGCATGCCGGTCAAGGAACTGTGTCGCCTGGGCGGTTTCAGCGATGCGACCTTCTATAAGTGGCGCGCCAAGTTCGGCGGCATGCAGGCCGGCGAGGCCAGGCGCGAGGCCGCTGCCAGGATGGTTCAGGGACTGTCCATCAGCGAGCGCCGCGCCTGTCGCTATGCGGGGTTGTCCAAAACCAGCTACCGGGAGCCGCCCAGCATGAACCAGTCCACGGCCAGCCTAAGCATGCGCATCGTCGAGTTGGCGCACGAGCGCCGGCGCTTTGGCCACCGGCGCATCCACGACCTGTTGAGCCTTGAAGGCCACCAGGTGAACCACAAACGCGTGTGGCGCCTGTACAAGCTGGCAAACCTGTCGGTGCGCAAGCGCCGCAAGGTCAAACGCCCCACTGGCGAGCGCCAGCCCATGGCTGCCAGCCAGCACGTCAATGACACCTGGAGCGCAGACTTCGTGATGGACGCACTGGCCAACGGCCGGCGCATCAAGTGCCTGACGGTGGTCGATGACTTCAGCCGCGAGTGTGTGGACATCGCGGTGGACCACGGCATGGGTGGCGAGTACGTCGTGCGCTTGCTGGACCAGGCAGCGCAGTTCCGCGGCTACCCGCTGGCCATCCGCACCGATCAGGGGCCTGAGTTCACCAGTCGGGCCTTCATGGCGTGGACAGCGGCACGCGGCGTTCGGCATCTGCTCAACGATGCCGGATGCCCGACCCAGAACGCCTACATCGAAAGCTTCAACGGCAAGTTCAGGGACGAGTGCTTGAACGAGCAATGGTTCGAGACGCTGGCGCAGGCCCGTCAGGAGATAACACGCTGGCGGCGGGACTACAACGAGGTGCAGCCCCACAGTTCACTGGGGCGCATCTCGCCGGCCAGCTTCGCTGCCTTGCATCGCCAGCGCGCTGGCGATGCAAGGCAATCACCGGAGATCAAGTAGTCTCCACAACCTTGGACTCGCTAAGTGAACATTGGCACGTCTAAAGGGGGCAGGTCAGTGCACGCTAGGCTGACATCCTGAGGCAGTTCCTGATCGAGGCCCTGCTCGGCGGATTGCTGGGCCTTGTATTGGCTTCTTGCCTGGGTCTGATAGCGAGCTATCTCGTTAGCGAGCTATCTCGTAACTGAAATGCGCATGGTGTTCTCCGGTTTGGTGATCGCTGGAGCCTTTGGCGTGTCGACCTTGATCGGTATCGCTTTCGAGCTTCTTCCAGCGCGCAACGCAGCCAGGATCGATCCGATTGAAGCTCTCGCTCGCAATTGAGCAGCGCGACTTTACATCGACTTTTCAACTTACTTCTTTGCATCCAAACATGTCTTCAAAATCCATGCTTCCCCTGTTTTCGCTACGCTGCTACTTGCTCGCTGCCGCCTGCTGAGCAGTGGTTTCGCAGAAATCACTTTACCGGTCCGTCGAACAACGCTGCTATCACCTGGTCTGGTCACCAAGTGCATTGCGCAAGAGCAGCGTACGTAGACCATGCTAGTCACCCTCTGCAAAACCTCGCTTTCTAAAATCCTACCTCAATTCAATCAATATCTTACGAGTGATTATTCTCTGAAAACAGGGATTTTGCAGACCCTCACTAGGCAAACTATCTTATGAAGCATGAATCCTGAGAGGTGATCCTGCAACATCTATTTATGGGTCGTATCAATCAATTTGATGTCTGAAATTCTCCCTTTGGAAGTCGACTCCTGATATTCTGAATTTACCAATATTAGCTGGTAATTTCAGAATACCAAGAATTTCAAGTAATCCAGGATTAATCTAGCGTAGCAGCGCTACCAAGGAGGTTGATTTTGCATTCACAGCTATGGGTCCGACCATCGTAAGTAAACCATACTCGGGGACTGGAACCACGAACCAGAGTCAAGTCGAGAGCACGTCCCAACCACACGCTTGCGTTGCTTCCCATTGACTGCTTGGCTGCCATAAAATGGACACTACCAGTATTAATTAGCGAGGCCAAATTACTCGTAATTTCGAGTAAATCAGATTTACCAAGGAACTTAAGTATGAGAAGCGAATTTCCAATCCGAACCTCTGATCAGCTAACGGGTGTACTTCAAGCCTTTCGCAAAGAGCCGGGAATGTCGCAGACCGATGTCGCAAAACGAATGGGCCTGACGCAGCAAAAGCTATCTCACCTAGAATTGAATCCGCAGAATGCTAGCGCCGATCGCATACTGAGGTTGCTAAGTGTTCTTGGCGTGGAGCTCGTACTGCGCCGCGCCGATGCGGGATCGCAAAAAACAGATAGCAGTAACGGCTATCCGTGGTGACCGATGTGACGTTTGCGCCAAATTATGGTCGTCTCAGCAATGAAGGTAAACTTGCTTTCCGGCGATTTCGACCGGTGCGAAGGATAGCCAATATTGGCCTAAAAATTCGAGAGTCCGCTGATCAAGCAGTGGTTGCTGGTCAATGGTCTCTAGTTCATCAATATCTGACAGATTAGAAAAATCTCAAGATGACAGTTGAGAATGTGTGGGCTATACTGAAAATGTGAAAACATTATTTTTGGACTTTGACGGGGTGCTCCATCCTGAGTTCTGTCACGAGTCAAGACACTTGTGTTGCCTGCCTGTGTTCGAACAGGTGTTGCGCCGTTGCCCAGATTGGGATGTGGTCATCACAAGCACCTGGCGCCTTCAACGCTCATTCGAGAGTCTGTGTTCGCTTTTTTCCGGTGACGTTGCCTCACGTGTCCTTGGCGTGACACCTCGCTTCGCTGAACTAAACGACGTTCCAAACTCACTTCTGGGCTATGAACGTGAGGCCGAGTGCAACGCTTGGCTTCGGGAAAACGATCGTATCGTGTTCCCATGGCTTGCCGTCGATGACCGATCCTGGATTTTTCGGCCTTTCAATAGCTCAGTATTTCTTGTAGATGGAAAGACTGGATTGACTGCTGCAGCAGCGGAAGAATTAACAGTGCGTTTACTAAAGCTCTAGAGTAAAATTGCGCTTCACAGTAATCTTCGCCTGACGTAGTCAATACTGAGAATCCCATTATTTGCCTTGTGCTTAATGCGGCCCCGAATTATATATTTCTCTAGATTCTTCCAGTCCCCGATATTCCATCGTCCCTTTGTGGAAACTGCAAGCTTTAGTATGTTCAGAAGGATCTCTTCAGACAGGCGTGCACTGCTATCAATTGGTTTGACTATCAAGGCGTAAAAAGCCTCTCCATCGAGAACTTCGAGCTCAAAAAAATACTGGGTTGAGCTGTCAGGTAGCTTAATTTCACTTACCCAGCACAGCCGTCCTCTGGCTTCGTTTCCTGTGACTACCGTTGCCCAAGGAACAAGTGTATTCCCGAGGTGAGTGGGGAGCATGCAATATACCGTGCCCTCTATAAAGACAGGATTGACTAAGCCATAGTCTAGTCTTTCCGTAATTGTTTTTGTTTCTATCAGTTTTCTGAAGCAATCGGCAAGAGCGCTGAATCTGTCTTTTATTCTGTTGTGTGTGTTCGCGCTAAGTGAGGCACTGGTTATTTTTCCAGTAGATGACTTGTGCCCGGTGCCATAATTTCTTTTGCGCTTGACTGATTTTTCATCAGATTCTATTTTGCCGTCTAAAAAAATTACCTTTTTATACTCGCTTGCCATATGTGGAAGATTAAGCCACGTCTCGCTGATCGCTAGATGAGATATAAATTTTCCTTGCTTGGTGTCAGCTGGGGGGAGGAGCACCAGAGGGTCTTCATTTGAATCCCCGGTTCGCGCGTTATATCCAGCAAATCCAAGTGAAGTTGGTTGCGAGTTTTTTGGAATCTTTTGGTTGGCATGGATCCGGATGATTGGCACCATAGGGCTTGGAAATTCAGAGTTGTAGATCCATAAAACTAAAATAGCACCACTTGAAAGCTGCTGACCTATGAATGACAGTGTCATTCCTTTCTCTTCGTCGTCAGTCCAGTGCGGATTGGCCGTGATCCAAGGATTAAGTACGCCCCTTCTTCGAGAGTTCTCGATACCTAGAAATATGCCCCGTGTCATCGTTTTTGCAAAGTCAGAATTTTGGAAATGTGCAATGGCACGGCAGCCAATGGGGGAAATGTTATCTTTGGTGAGAATTTTATAGGCATCTCCCTCCGGTGTCAGTCCAGTTTCACTTTGGACAACTAAATTGTCCAAAGCTATACGCCAATGATCAGAAAGTAGTGCATTTGAGAGAGTAGAGCATACGCCATAAAATCTCCTGAAAATCTCGTATTCCGGAATAATGAGCTCTATTCCACTGTCGCTGTGGCAGCGATAAAAAGGTGCGTCCTGGAGATTATGAATTTGACCGGCGATATCTTCCCCATTTAGAGGAAATTCATCTTTTTCATAACCTGTACTGCTACGGATGAAATCTATTGGTCGAACATTCCTCCACATCTGCGGCGGAATAAATATGTTTTCAATTTTAATTTGATTACCAATGATCAAGCCATGTTGCCTGGTTTGATCGTGCCAAAAAGATCCCAAGGGAAAGGCTGGTAAAGAGCCCGCTGCTTCAATCACCGGCAACAGACTGTAAGCGCCACTGGCCCTTCGGGCGTAGACAAGACGGTCGGGATCACGGTTATCTATCTCAGCAAACCACAGCTGCACGCGTGGCGTCTCCATGTGATCGATCTTGGGAAGAATCTTGGCGGCACCGATTAAACGGTACAGAGTGTCATTCAGGGGCAGTTGAGAGAATGGGGGAACTGACACGGGAGGCATGCTGGGCTGATGAGGTGCGCGACAGGCTGCGCGAAAAGGCTGCGCGTGGCACTGACAGCCAGGCGCAGCTAGTACATGACGTTCGTCTGGTATGCCTAAGCAGTGATGTCAACAGCGTTGACAATTGCGATTTCTGTGGCGATCGGCGTGTAGAGATCCACGGGCACATCGACCTCATGGATGGTTCGCAGCGAAATAACCAACGAATACCTAGTGGACTTGTCGGCACGTTCGGCTCCGGGCCAGTCCTTCCACCAGCCGCCTACGGGAAACACTGCGATATGTGACTTCTCACGCAGCTGGGCCGCTGTACCGACCCAGACATCGCTATGCACAGAGCCCCTGGCGCGTAGTTGAGCCCCGATCTGCCACTCATTGCGATCGGGATCCGACAGACCCTCGTCTTGGTCTAGATCTTCGGCTTCGAGGCGATCGAGCTTGTTGATGCGTTGGTTAAAGCGCGCTTCATCTTCGCTTGCGCCTTTGACAGCAAATCGAAGCCCATGAGACTGATATCGGAATTTGCTCTGCCACCCTCTACGGCTCGGGTTAGGTTCCACAAAGTAGGAAAGCGTCACCCTCATTTCTACCGAGACCTCGCCCAGGTCTTCCAACTGTTGGTATGGCCAAGGCAACTTGTGCAACTTCAGCTGATTGAGTCTGACTTTCCCTTTGTCGAGCGTGTAGGGAACAATGGTGTCCTGAATGATGAGCGTTGGGGCTTCGTGCTCAGACACCAGAGAGTTCTGCATGGATGCTTGGCCGAAGCCGAACGTGCGCAAGAGATCTTTCATGCCGGCTTTTTTTGTGCCCGCAGGTACCTGGGCCTTCATGTGAGGTGTGAAGCGTGCTCCGTGGATTACCAGCGCCCTGACTGTCTCCTCCCAGTAGTCAGGGTAACGTGCTCGTATGTGGGCGCAGATTCGGGCCACTTCGGCCGCTGCTGCACTGGTATCTCCCGTTTCTGCGAACGGGCCCTGGTGCATTTTGTGCGATGTCGTCAGTATGCGTAGGCTGCCTGGTCCTACTGCAGGCACTCTCGTGTCATCGACAGATGCATTGCCACCCTCTGCCACTACATCTGGCTTCAGTGGCCATGAATTGCGCCACAAGCGCGACGTGGTGGATGCAGGCGAGAGTGCGCCTGCTTGGGCGATGAGCGTGGATGTCGGCCAGCGCTGGCGGTCCAAATCTGTCAGATGCGTACAAGCGCCTACGGTCAGGCCGTTCCAGGACTGTCCAGGATCCTCGATGGATGTGGCATGGTTAATGTCTGGATATTGGTTCCAGCCTTCCCAGGGCACGTTGCCTGCCGACAGCACGAACAGGCGCTGCTTGAGCGCAAAGTCCGCGCCCCAGCTGACTCCATGGGAGTAGGGGTCCAGGCCATTCAAGCCAAACGCCAACTGATCCACGCAGGCGGACCACTCTGTGGGCTTGCCTGCGCCGGGTCCGATCGCCGTAGTCATGGTCACGAAAATTCGTGTACGTTTAGAGTTTCTCTGCTCGACGTTGTCCACGGCTTTCGCCATGACCCAACCGTAAAGGTGTGGAGGGTTGGCGCCTGCAGGAGGGAAGATCTTCACCGATTCCATTCGGTGCGGCACATCCAGTTGCTGATCATGTGCCAAGGGGGCCACCAAGTCGCCGTGGCAGATGACTCCCGCCATCTCAGTACCGTGACCATTGACGTCCGTACCCGGTCCCCAATCCGCTTGTACGGCCATGACGTCTTCGTGATCGACAGCTTGCTCCAGTAGAGGGTGAGCTCGGTTGATCCCTGTGTCGAGCAACGTAACGTAAGGGCTTGTGCCTGGCTCTGCGAATGTGCACCGTTGCAGCAGGTCTTGTACCCAATCTGCTTGCTCACGTGGAGCCAGCTCTGAGAGGAAGAAGTCGGCATGGGGTTGCACAGAACGGATCTCGGCGATGGAGTCCAGCAACCGCAGTGCTCCCTCCAGTTCTTTGCGCGTTGTTCGCGCTGCGACAACGACGCGTCCTGGGAAGTTGAGGTAGCCAGCCTCGACATGTATGGCCAGTTGCGCGGCAACTTCATTGAAGGCCTTTGCGACCTCGCTTGCTGGCTGAGCGTTGTGCCTCAACCATATTTGCATCCATGTTGGATCCTCAGGTGCTGGCGGTGCAACATCTTCAGTCCACAACTCAGCAAAGGCCGCGCTACGAATGTTATCAATGGCATTGACCAAGTTGGCATTGTGCGGCTTGCCAAATCGTGTCAACGGGCCATTGAGGTACTTCTGTACTCGGCTCTCAAGCGCAGCGAGCTTGCCATCTGGTACGTGAAGTGCAACCACGTTGGAGCCACCGCCAGATTCGGCAACGGTCAGGACCTCAATTCCGTCCCTGCTCCACTCGAGCTTTTGGAAATCGATATCCGCTTGGGCAGCAAATTCGATTGCGATGACCATCCCGGCAGAAGTGCTCAAGCCCTTGGCAGCGCGTTCCAAAGACAAAGCTTCGGCATTTGTACGTAGCTGCGCTAGTTGGAGCAGTAGCCTACTGCCATGGCTTCTGCGATCACGCTCCGGCGAAGCGAGATTTCGAACAGATAGATTCGATTGGAAGCGGCGACCTGTGGTGAATCCCACGACGGGCAAATGATCGAGATCTGGCATGGTGAGGGCAACGATGCAATTTGTTACCTCAATGTACCAGACCGGCCGGCCGGTCAGTTGTGCAACTGACTAGCAGCTCGCTCCTGCAGGTGGGTGAGTACGCTTTTTTCCGAAATGCTTGATCGTTCGTCAAGAACGGCATCCTTGATGGCATCCTCACAAGCCTTTGTGATCTCGGAGTGAGAAAGCCCCAGCGCGCGGGGTACCAGATTGGACCAGTTCAAGTCAGCAGGAGCCATCAGCGCCAAACGATTGCGCAGCAGTTCGTCGACTTGCGCTTCGTCTGGAGTGGCATATCGAATCACATCGTCAAAGCGGCGAAAGAGCGCAGTATCGAGAGAGGCGCCGTGATTCGTTGCTGCCACGATGATGCTGTCCGATGTGTCCTGCTCGATCAGCTGCAAGAACATGTTCAAGGTGCGGCGCATCTCTGCGACGTCATGCTGGCCTCCGCGCTGCATGCCCAACGAGTCGAACTCGTCAAAAAAGTACACCCCGCGCGTGATCTTGAGAGCTTCGAAGACCAAGCGGAGCTTGGAGGCGCTTTCGCCCATGAACTTCGTGATCAGGCTATCAAATCGGGCAGTGAAAAGCGGCAGCTTCAGCTCAGTGGCCAGCACGGCAGCCGTCATCGTCTTGCCCGTGCCAGGGGGGCCCACCAGCAAGAGCTTGCGCCGAGCAGTCAGCCCGTGCTCACTGAGACGTTCATGCTGACGCTGTTCCAAGAGCACGCGTTGCAGCTTCTGCTCCACCTCCTTGGACAGAACCATTTGCTTCAAAGGGTGCTGCGGGTACTGTGCAGTCAGCAACTCGGCCAGCTCGCCACGAGGCTGAACAAGAGGCAAGGTCCGTGCGCGCGCACGTGGCGCAGCAGGTGCCCGCGCCTTTTCGATGAGCTCCCGCAGCTCTCCTGCAAGTTTGGAGTGTCCACGGCGAGCTTCATCCGCAGCGACCTGAAGTGCCACCGAGATGAACTGTGCGTCTTCGTTACCTGCGTAGGCTCTGAAAAGCGCTTTGATTTGGTCTGCTCTTGCCATGTTGTATCCAATTTTGATTGTAGGGGAGGCTACTATCAAGATGTGCTATTGTTGCACAAGTGGTGTATCTATAGCACATTGATGAGTATTCAATCGTTCCCTACACGGCAAAGTGAACTGATCAGGCAGGCTCGGGGGCAGCGCAGCCAGGCCGAATTCGCGAAGCTTCTGGGCGTAGATCGTTCTTGTTTATCGCGTTATGAGCGCGAGCAGCTCGGTGCTCCGACGTCCGTCATCAATCACTGCCTCGGTGCGATAACAGCACAATCGATTCCCCACGTAGCTGAGGTGGATCCCGTGCGCCGCGCACTGCGTTTGACTATCGATGCAACGAGAGAGCTTGAGATCGCTACTTCCCTCACAGCCCGTCGGAGATGAATTCGACGGCCATAAGGGCGTTCGCTCTCTGGTGTCCAACGCCCGCAGCTACTTGAGCACTCACGTTATGGCAAGGCTCAGTCAGCTCCAAGTAAGCCCGATAATTGTCGGTACTACACGTGGTGGCGATCGCCCACCGGCCAAGGTATGACTATGAATTTGACTGAACTACTGGCCACGAAAGCTGCTCTGGATGCAGAAATAGCCAAGGCAAAAAAGACTGAAGCCACTGCGGCACTGCGTCGCGTGCAAGAGCTCGTCACCGAGTTCGGCCTCACCTCTCAACAAGTCTTCCCGTTGTTACCCGCAAAAAACAAAACGCAAGGCGTGGTCAAATACAAGGATCCAGCGACGGGCGCTACATGGACGGGACGGGGCAAGCCCCCTGCGTGGATAATTGGCAAGGATCGCAACGCCTTTCTAATCGCTCAACCCGTCCAGCACCAAGGACCGTTTCTCGCAGAGATGGCTGCGGCAGCAGACCGCAGCAGATCCTAAGGGGTCGAGGCGCTCCCACAGGACGCTTCAGGCCAGCTCCGCTCCAACTCTTGCTGAAGGTATGTCGACTTCACAGGCCTAACGTGAAGTGCTTGGCTTATCACGTTCAGCAAAGATACATCGCTTGCGACATTGGCGAAGATCTGCGCTGGATGAAAGCTGATCGACACATCGTGCAGCTTGCTCAGCGCGATGCGGACACGGCTCTAATGTTGCCCCCGTATTCCGGCCCCATCCTATTCGCAATAAAGCGCTTGGTCAGCCCCTGCAGCCTGTTGCCGCCTGAACTCCCGAGACGACCGCATTTTCAGCGAAGAATGCGGATGCACCTCGTTGAAGTGCTCGAAGGCCGCTGGCAGTTGCGCCAGTACCGTCTGCGCGTCACTCAGGCCCATGCGCGCCACATAGTCGCGCTTGAAGGTGTTGACGAAGCTCTCGGCCATGCCGTTGCTCTGCGGGCTGCAGACGGGCGTGTTGATGGGCTTCAAGCCCAGCGCGCGTGCCAGTGCCCTCGTTTCGGTGGCGATGTAGGCACCGCCGTTGTCACTGAGGAACTCCAACTCCTGGCCCTGCGGGACCGCCTCGACCGAGCCGAAGCGGCGTTCGACGGCCTCGATGAGCATCTCGCGCACCGGCTCACCTGGCAGCCCCTTGCCCTCCCATGCACGCCAAGCCATCACCTCACGGTCGCAGCAGTCCTTGGCGAAGGTGGCCGTCACGGTCTGACCTGAATCGCACTTGATTTCCAGACCATCGGAGCACCATCGAAGGTCGCTGCGCGAGACCGCAACACGGCCCTCATGCGTTCGTGCGGACTGGCGCCGTCGAGGCGCCTTGGGCAGCAGCAGAGCGGCTTGTGCCATGACGCGATAGACGCGTTTGGCGTTGACCCTCGGGGCGCCCCGTGCCGCACGCTGGCGGTTCACCAAGGCGCAGGCACGTCGGTAGCCATAGCTGGGCAAGTCGGCAATTTCCTGGCGCAGTTCGGCAAGCAGCCCGGCATCGTCGCTGGGTATGCGATGGCTGCGGCCATCGGCCCAGACTTCACCGCGCCCACGCAGGTCGCGCACATGCGAGCGCGCCAGCCCCATTGTCCGGCAGACCGTTTTCACTGGTCGTCCCCGGGCAACAAGGGCGAGCGTGCAATCCACTTTTTTCTGCGGCGTACTCCACGGCTTCCTTGAGGTTTTCTTGCCGAGCACGCGCTGCATCCGCGCGGGCAGCCGCCAGCTCGGAGCGGACACGACTGCCTCGCCAGCGAAGACGGCGGTCACAGCACCCTGGCGTTCGAGCTTGCGCCACTGGAACAGCAGTCCAGCCGAGACGAGCGACCAATGACACGCTCATGCCTGGTTCGTAGGTTCGGCGCACCAGCGCCGCCTTCTCTGCGAAGGACCAGCGCCTGCGGCGCTGGTCCACCACGACTACCTCGATTGATTCCGTATGCCAGCTCCACATTCTTCGCCGATAAGTACTGTTTACCGGTTGCTCACTAACGCCGTATGACATTTCTGTAGCATGTCTCGGAGCGCTTGGCGCGTCCGCAGATCGGAAAGTCCGGTCCTGCCATCACACGCTACCAAGCGATCCAGGATACTAGGGGGCCAGTCCTCGATGTCGTCGTCTAGGGCAAGCCATTGCCTGGGCTTTCTGCGTGTTACGTCTGCCAGGATCTGCTCGCCACGAGAAGTGTTTCTAAAGCTCGCCAGGAGCCAGGGATCCGCTCCATGAACACGCTTGTGGAAAGTGCCACCGATGAAACGGGCGCGCAGTTGCTCCGGCAGCCGCTGCAGCGTCTTGGCATAACCAGGGCGGATGCACCAGGTACTGCTGAGCACCAGGGAGACATGTGGGTACGGGGCTAGTTCTTCTAGCAACAGGGGAAGCCACTCAAACAAAGAGTGCCTAGTGGCTTGGTACGGACTCATGTAGATGCCACATCTTGGGTGCCAAAGCACGGCTTCGTGGTGAACTACGCCGTCAAGGTCAAGATACAAAACCACGTCAGCGCTGCGAGGCGAAGACACAGGGATGTAGGGGGCCGAGATGCCTGCGGACGTGCTTGTCATGCGGATATTTTCAGGCAATGCACCGTGAATGGCGCAGATCATCCTGAAGCTGCCGGTCACCAGTCGGCTTGCGACATTCCCAGCGCTCTTCGTTCGCCGACTGGTGTACAGCGATCGCTGCCCGCCGTTTGCTACGGCCCAATACGCGCTATGGGGACCTTACTGATCATTGTCGCACCGGCTGGTGATCAAGCAAAGACGGGGGCGACCAATGCTGCAGTTGCTCACACCGCTTGGAGCCGTGGCCAGAATCCCGCGCTGGCCGGTGATTGCTGTCGCACCCGGCGGATACGTGCAACTAGCCCTGAGCCGCCGGACGGTTGGCTGTCAGTGCCCCAAGTCTTTGATCGTATTCCGCAGCCTGCAGGTGTCACGGCTCGTGCGCCCGCACCATAACGGAGGTGTGTTCCAGTTAGGTGCACGCGGGACGGACCCTACGCGTGCAGGATTAGGTGGTCCATCCGAAAGGACAAGTCCTCATCGACGCGCCGTCGCTACTCAAGAAAAAAGTGTTCGAATCAGAACCAAGATGAAGAAGGAATCAAGGTGAGTAATGCAACGAGCACTGATCGATCGATCCCACGAAGTCATCATTTGGTAACCACTACCCTGGTTAGCTGACCTTGATCATCGACAGTGTCGGTGCTCTCACGTAGTATCTGTTAAACGGCAGGCACTAAGGGCATCGTTAAATATACATTCGACTGTCCGAGAAATCACACCGTCTGTGCAACTCCCGCAGCCGCGCCGTATGGATTTCCGACATTCTCCATTAGAGAAGTCAATCGTCTGCATCCCAGGAAGCAGCTTGTGAGCGCGCGGACAACGAATCGTGGTAGCGCCGGCAAAAATCTGATCCGCGATCACGCCGACAAACATTTGCACTGCCCACGCCTGTCGAACCTTCTCTGGCATGTGGTGAAAGATCAGCTTCTCATTAATGACCTCCACGCGAGGAAGATCCAAACTCAACACAAACTTGATCAGTTGCAGGCTATCTGAGTACACCGCATGGTCAGTATTTAGTCTGTGATGCAATAGCGGGACAGTGATGTGCTGAGCAACAAAGCTTTCCCAGATGCTGACACTGTTGTAGGGATAAGATCCAGTGACCGTGTCCCAGTCACCACCCTTCAGCAGAGAATCCAATAGGTACCGGTACCGAGCGGTTGTTTGTTCAGAATGACTTCGCGTTGGAGTTGAGGTGGCAGGAAGCTGCACCATCTCTGCAACAAACGCTGTCCCAACGTTTTTCATTTCTACGATGGCAGCCCCTTCCTCGTTCTGGCGGACGAAGACATACGAGTTACTGAGGGCAAGATCCGAAAGTTGCAAGATCAGATCGCGCGGGAACTCAGCTACTTCGCGCGCGCGCAGAAACTTGCTGACCATAAAGTCGGTCATGTTGTAGACCTCGAACCTCTGTGCTACGTCCTGTGCGATCGGCCCAGCGATGGTCTTTGGCGGTCCATAGTTTGCGAGAGTCTGCGATGAATAGCTCGGAAACCTTGCCTCAACCCAACTGCGCGCCATCGCATGCGCACGACCTTCCAAAATCGCTTCATAGCCCAGTGGATGGAAGACCGTAACCAGTCGCGCAGGGGGCTTGCCGTCGAGGTTTCGTAGTTCAATAGCTTGAGGATATGCAGGAACGTACCTTACTTCAGCATGGGCATCGTCCTCGGTCGAGAAGGGGAGTAAGAGCCATGCCTCCTTTCTATGCCCTTCCTCCATGAATGGCTCTATGGCCGCCATAAACAGCTTTGTGGCTTGAACATGGCCGAGGGCTAGGTTGGCAAGGCTTTTGACTTCCGGAGGCACGTCAGGTCGGTCGATCCATTCGGACACGGGCAACTGCCAGCGGATGCCGTCCTTCTTCATGTGAATGGCGACCTTGATGAACTGGCTCAGGAAGTGGAAGCGAGCCGCAACTAAACTCGATCCAGCTTGCGTCCCGAACGTGTCCACGTAGTGGATTCGTTCATGAGCGAGCGCATTCGTCTCAAGCAGGAGCCGGAACTGATCCTCGGGAGATCCTTCCAGTTGGTCGATACTTTCTGGCGAATTGAGGAGCTCCCAAGCCTTCGCTGAAAAACTCGCCTCAATTAGTGCCAATCCATGATGAAACGATCCAATCCGCCTATCGACAAACTTCGAGAAGTGCGGCGCCATCATCAGAATCTCACAGTCCAGGTATTCTGATCATCCTCGTAGCGCCCTGGAACAGTTCCCCATTCGACTGGCTTGATGATCTTCTTGGAGTCCAGTTGGGCAAGGGCAGCAGCCAATGCATCAGGTGAAAGACTACAATGCACAGCGATATCTGCATTGGTCGGATACTTCCGAGTGGTTTTTGCCAAAGCTATTTTGCTCAGGGCAATAGCTCGTAGCACGTCAAGCGCACCATCGTCTTCAGGAGATCGAAGCACAGCTACGCTCGTCCACAAAACGCGGCCGACATTTGCAGCGTCCTCAGCGTTCCCGGGACTCAGATCGCCGCTCAAGCAGGCGAAAAGTAGTCCAAAGATTGGAAACAGACCTTCTGTGGCGAGATTGGAGAAGCTGAACGAGAATACCTTCTCGTTGCCAGCGCTAGGCGTTCCCAATCGCATGATGCTATTTAGTGCAGCCACCCCGCCCGTATCGACATCCTTTATTTTCACTAGCCCGTGCGTCGCACCTTGGACGAGAGCCGCTACGAAGGCCGTCCCGGCGATTCTGAACTCTTCGTCCGTCATCGCATCGATGACACTATCGCTCACGCCAGCTACGGTGAGACTACGCGAGACGAGTTCGTTAGTGAGATAGGTGTTCAATTTGCCTCCCAAGTATGAGTCTGAAACCGGCATTCTGCCGGAGATCATCCGTCAGCCTCGAAGACGACGGTAACTCAACGGCCCACCGGTTGTCGCCTTCGCATCAGGACTTGCAGCGGAACAGTATAAGTTGGGCGCCACAGCGGGGTAGAGGCGACCGCTTCCGGTACAAGCTAAATAGTAACTGGCACGGCTGGCAAGATTTCAAAAAATACGGTCCCAGGAAGTCATGGTGCATTACTCGGCCTGAGAAACCACGCAATCCGCCCGCATAACAAACTCCAGCTAGTGACCAAATCCTATCGGTCCGCGATCAATTCATTGATCAATTTGACGTGATGAGCCTGGATTTTGAATCTTCTTTCAGGAGCACTCTGGTATTTGGCTGCATCTAATGCAAGAAATTTTAAGTCTATTTGCGCCTGATTGATCAATTCACAGAGAACTTGCTTCGATACACTGTTTTGCATAAGCAGGGGCAGCATTCTAATCAATGAGCATGAGTTACTGGAAACCGATACCAACGTTTCAAGCGATGTCGGAAAGGCCAATCGATCCAGCAATGTGCTGTAATTCTCATTATTTTTATTCTTTGCCTCTGCTGCCCACTTTATTCGGCGAATTACAAGATGTTGCTGCATTATGGGCCAGAAGTCCTCACCGTATATATCAATGCTTAACATCTCGGTAGTAGCATCCCACAAAGCTTGAAAGAGCTTGGCGGATTTTTCCAGTACTTCAGGATTGATATTCTCTTCATCGTTCGCAGTACAATCCAAAATACCCAGACCTACATCAACCAAAGTGCACATCAACGCTGAAGCCTCATAAGGCCTCCATTCTTCAGAGATTCTATTAACGGGACAGAACTCAAGAATTTCTCTCAGCACAAAGCTTGACTCCCACATTTCCAACCAATGATCCGAGAAATCATTATTCAATGCGATTGAATACCCAAGAATCCGACAAGCATACGTACTTGGTTCATTGGAACGATATTGACTCGCATGAGCTCTAAGAGCCCTACCTCTCTTGCCACTCCATTCAGCAGGCGACAATCGCCATTCATTGACAAAGGCGATTACATCAGGTGCATTGAATTTTTCTGAATATTTCATATGCAGAAGCGCCAGCATGGATTGGTAAACCCATGGCTCCCAAGATAAATCTGAACCCTGGTGAAAGGCTGGAGAAAACGATTTCGGAATTTTTTTACTTAACTCTCCAAGAATATCTTGGCTGTTGAGGGATATCTCTCGATCAGAGGTGTTCTCCGGGAATGCAAGATGCTGACGAGTAAGCCAAGTACCCCAGCGCTTGAATAGACCTTCGAAATCAGGTCTTTCCGCGACAGTTTCCACAAAACTCTTCAGCAGTGACTTGACGTGCACCTCACGTTCATGCGCAGAGTGATGATAGCTATTGGCAATATGCAGAATACTCGCATTTCCGTAGCTGAGCAAACTTGGAAGCAATAAAGCATTATTCCAAGAGCCATCGCTTTCGAAACTTACAGGCGCTCTCCGGGTTAACTGCTCCCATAGATCATAGTTTCGGTGAAATTCCGGACTAGAGATCACCCGATTGATCAAAAGTAAGCTCTCTGTTGAGTTAATCCAACCAAAAAAATCATCAGGACTTAGCTTGATCTGCAATTCAATCCAAGGCCAACTGGAGTCATCCAAACGATTTTCTTGACTATGCCCGTGCCAAATATCATCTAAGGAAATTTCATTATTTGAAGCCCCACTCTGTTCCTCTAATAATTTTTTTTCCGCGTCGTAAAAATGTTGTTTGGCTAGATTTAAAAGTGACTCTTTGAACTCATCGTCCAGCCGAGCCACAATCAATGCCACATCTGTCCACAGATTTTCGAGCCACCAAGAGTTCTGCACGAGCGCCCAGAACGCTGGGTACTTACTCTCGGTTTTCGAAGATGCCCAGGCCATTACGATTGCGATCGCTAAAGTCGCCTGAACTACTGGGTTGTCCGATGCATCTAATTCTTCATTGATACCGATCAGTTGGTTGGTGAATATATTAAGGGTGTCCTTGGCATTATTTTTTCCGCAAAGATAGTCTTCAACAGACGCAACTAATTCTGCCGGAGGTTTGAACTTTCCTTCTTCGAAATCATGTATATGCGATAGTGCAAGCGAGAATGACTTGTTCATACCCGATTCGTGCGTTCGTGGCAATTGCCAATTTTTGCTCATGACGTATTGCTTCCATTTTTATTTGAATGCATCCAAGCCAAATCAAAGAACTGTACTGCCCTATGAAGTTCAGCGTCCCAACCTCTACTCGCGGCATTCACGTCTCGGTGAAACCCACCCACTGTTGCACCGAAATGCCATAGCTCATTGTCAACTATTGCAAAGCGATCATGAATGTAGTCGAAATCTTTGAGTGCAAAGGAAATCTCTATCTTTAAAGGGGTACCGGCCCTGTCGCGTTCCTCTGTTATCAACTCTTGCAATGTATCAAAGGTCTTTTTAATGTAATTTTGCGAATCATGATGGCCAGTGAGGATCTTCAACGATTTAATTTGACTTGTTAAAAACCAATCAGCGACTCTATCTATTCTAACTTTGTGATTGGGATTTTTGCCGTCCTCAGAGAATAAATGACGATCAACTATTAATACACTCGATTGCGCAATCTTAATTGCCTCCGCAAACTCTTCGAATATTCTTACATGTTCCACTGTACGACGCACCATGATGGCATCGATGCATGGAAAGTGATGGCGATCTTTTTCCCTAAAAGGCTCCTCACAAGGTATGAGTAACTGCGGAGTATATTTTTTCTCTGTGCTTGGCGTGAACTTTTCGATAGTAATTGAATGCGATAACTTAGCCATTATTTACGTCCTGCGCGTCCTGAGCTTCAATTCCATCCTCTACTTCTTGTGTAGTCGATTCTCGTCGCGCGTCCATCACGCCACGCCCACAATTAATGCATGGCTTCTTAGGGGCCTCCGGCGGAACTTTGAAATCTGAAAGAGGGATTGCATTATTGTAAAGCTCCGCAAGGTGGCTAATTATTTTCTCACCATGCGGTATCCGCATGATAAGCGTCGGCCGTATTCCAATAGAATTCAGGGAACTGCCAAGCATCCACACGCGGCCATCAACGGCGAGGAACCGGTCGTGGAAGAGACTGTTTTCTGTATTGGCCACCTTGATTTCAATACTATTTTCGTGTTTATCCTGAAAATAATTCAGATAATTCACTAATTTCTGGTGTGTGTCCGAAGGTATCTCACCAATCTCAGCCTCAGTACCTGCTTCTGCTCCACTGATCTTTTTGAATGCACTACTCGAGGTGAGTATTTCTATCGCCACCTCGTCTCGCTCAATGGCAAATAGGTATTGAGCAATCTGATTTGCGCAGAAGTATGGATCGGCGATAAAAATCGTGGAGCGAGCTTGCTTGATCTTTTCCCTAATATGTTCGAGCGCAGCATTGCGCTGGCCTTTGGCAAACCAAGTTTGATCATATAGTTTAGCGCCGCGATTGAGCAATCGTTCATTTTTCGCATTAAGCAGCCGCTGAAATGCGTCTGTTTTATTAGGGGCATCACCGAATTTTCGGGAGGACGCTAATGTTTTTTTCTCGACGACATAATTGTTTAATTTGCTCGTCTTTTTATCTGTTTCCGGTGCGGATATTTTGACCCGTCTCTCGGCCAACTCTATCCTCATATTCATTTGACGCATGAACTGCCGCACGGGTATTTGCATTAGTACTCCACGCACCTTGTGCGTGAGGACCAACCCAGAGCCATGAATTGAGGACGGTCTCTCTATTGTAACTAGGCCATCCTCCGGCACCGGAACTGTCTCAAATGCGGTTAACATCTCTGCCTGCGATTCCATCCAGGTCAGACTCAAGTCTCGAAGCTTGCGACCCGGGTGGGCCTTCAAATGGAAGTACAACAATTCAGAACCACGTTCTGTAGGCTCGACAAATTGTCGGACTGAATGCACATCGCAATCCGGTACTGCGAGTGTCATTCCACCCATGTATTCAGGGTATTTTTTGAAATCGATATACATGTGCTGCTCAAGGAAATCGAATACTTTCTGACAGTGCTTATTTTTACCGTTTGGATCAAGAAAGTCCGGCCATTCCTGACCATCTGAAATTCGACGCGAATATCTGGCAATACCAATATTCCCAAATGGAAGGGGAGAATCCTCGGATTTCTGCGTGATGTCTTCACTACCCATTGGCAATCCCAGTACAGGCCAGCTTGGAAAATAATTCAACCTACCAACAGAGAGAGGCTCGTCATCAGAGCCTTTCTGGAAATCATGAAGCGGAGTAGGGGTCCGGAGATCATCCGATTCACTGCTGTACCACTTAATAGCCTCTTCTGCATTCATGACTATACGATCGATCGCAATGCCACATTTATTATCCAATCTTAGGCAGTACGGTTTTTTAGGTCTTGAGGGGGCTGGCCTTCCTGGCGCCAACAACCAGACAGAGGCGAATAATAAACGAAGAGGAGGTCGCTCAATCTTCGACGAACCAAGCGAGAAAACAACACCAACATGCACGACGGCCTTTTGGAAGCCGCAGGTCAAATTACTGAGGGGATTACTTTTTTCGGTATTTTCCATTTAGGCTTGCTATGCTCGATGGCACTGAGTTAGGGTTTTACGGCTAGCACCGCGACAAAGATATCTTATTCGGTCACATGATGTTTAGTCATATAGTGACACGAACTGCTCTTTAGAATCTTTTGGAATTTTTGCAACTTCACCATAGCAACTCTTGAAGAGGCCTCCAAAGATTTTTCATAAGAACATGATACATAGCCGCAGATCTAGTGAGACAACCCAAGTCTACACAGAACGCATTCGGAAGAGATCTACCAGCTCGAATTTCGGAGAGTATCTGCACAAAGAGGCGCAGCACACAGATGAGGGCAAGCCTGGAGGGCTAGCATCAAAGCGACGCAAACCCGCTGTACGGTTAGCGATCCTCCAAATCGCCAGGACCGGCAAAACTATCTTCAGCTCAATGCCCTCGTTGCTATAGGCTCGGCAGGACTTGGTGTTTCCGAAGGTGGTAGGCCACGGCCGATGTGCTTAAGCCATCATTGAGTAGACGACCCGGAAACACCCAAGGATCGAAGTCCGTCCCATCCAAGTGCGCAGGAGATCTCAGAGCTTGCACCAGGAGACCGACCTCTTGCGGCAGTTCGAGCCAGCCCACCTTCAACCGCACATGCGATCCTGTTATCCAATCAATATCTTGGTGCCGCAGTTGCAGTACCTGTGCAAGCGGCACGTTCAGCAGATGTGCGAGCAATGCAGCAGTCAACGCCAGTATTGCGGAGCGTGGGGGCATACCCGCAATGGCATCCATCAAGCGCCTCGCGTAACGCGCTTGCGGCAGCAGAGATGGTCTGGGTGTGGCGCGCTTTCCAGGCACTTTCAGGCTCAACCCGTGCCGACTGGCCAGATGCGATAAGTAGGGTGTCAATGACGCGCGCAGGCCGGGCTTACTTCGCAAGAGCGCATCGACTGCTTCCTGCTTAAGCTGCGTTGCCCTCGCAACCTTAGCCACAGTCAGCAATGCAATGGCAGCCGAAAGATAGGCCTTGCGGCTTCGCACATTCAGTGGCTTTTGACGTTGTGCCAACGCATTGTCAAAACTCTGGAGATCAACTGCCCATGGTTTGCTTGCAGCGCCCTTGAGCTTGTTCTGCACCAACACCTCATCCGAATGCTGGCGGCGCGATGCAGCGTCTTGGAGAAAGAGCCCTTGCTCCACCAAAAATTGCATCAACAAACCCATTTGCCGCAGTTCCTCCGTTGTGAAAGTCTTCAGCAATACTTCCTGGTCCAAAGGAACGGCTGCCTGCTGAAGCGCGATGTCTATGCGTGCGATGAACTGCAAGTAGCGCGAAGCGTGGGCCGCCAACTTGCTTGCCCGATGCGACGCATTTCCCCACTGCGTGAAGTCCGTGTACAGCTGCTTCGCCTGCTGAGTCACCAGCATATGCTGGGCTGACTCCTGCCGTTTCACGTTCCCGCGCTTGATGGAACAACTGAAGCAAGGCGAGAAGCCTTCTCCTTGCACACGCGCCCCACAATCTGGACAGTCATGTCCGGGACCATGCAGCTCGCAGCACTTGCTACAAAGATGGTGTCCAGCGAGCGTCACAAAGTACTGACTGCGGTGCTTTTGACAGTGGCTGCAGGTTGCCTGGGTAACTTTGCGCAAACAGCTCTCGCACATCTGGCCACGCTCAGGAAAGCCGCGTGACCTGCTCAGCCTGGTACTCAGCATGCCACAGGTATCGCAGGGTCTTGGAGCACGGTAATAAGGAGCGCAAGATGCGCAAGCGACCCGGTCTCCGACCCGGAGAGCGGCCTGTGGAGTCAATCGACCGCAACGCAAACATGTGCGATCTTGCCGCGCACATTTCCCGCAGACGGCAGAGGTTGCATGCTTGTGGGCTCTGGCGGTCTCGCCACAGATCTGGCAGGTTCGGGGTGGAAACACTGTTGGATAGCAATTGCTACAGTACTTCACCCCATGATGGATGCGGTGGGCTTTGGTCATCGAGCGACCACAGTTTCCGCATGCCGAGCGCAGTGCGTGTGCGAGATGTTGCCCCGGCGATTCATCAACTTCTGTTTGGGTCATAAACGTGTCCTCACACGCGATGCAGTTGAGCGTCTGGGCGACAAACGCAATGCAACCTGAACGATCTTGCGAGCACGCAGTTGCGGATCACGCGGCACCTCCCAGCAAGACCTAGATGCAGCACGGGCACCCGGAACGGCGCGAACGTAGCACTCGTGAACTCCAAGTTCTCTCGTGCAGCAATCCATATCTTCGTCAAACGTGGCCAAGGTGCTCTCCAGCAGGTGGCTGCGAGCAAGGATTCGCCAGTAGCTCCACGGTTCGCCTGCGCCCGAAAAATCAGGTGCCGTTTTGGCCGTCTGAGTGATGAATCGATAGACCCTCGCCAAGGGTAGCGGCTGCCCAAGACTCGCTTGCGCCCACAACGCGTTGACACGCTCTTGCTGCGCCTGCTGCATAGCAGAACAGGAAGCTGGATGAGCGTTGTACAAAGCGAAAGCGCAGCACTCGCACCGCCCAAAAAGAAGAGAGTCATTGCGATATGGAGCGAACGGAGCGCCACAGTGCGGACATGCATCCATGAGACTGATGCCGTGCCTCAGGCACACCCAGGATGACGCCAAACGCCAGTCGAAATGCAGGTGGCGCGGATTGTCTTCTCTCAGACAAGCAGGGCAGAACAGCTGGCCAAAACGGAGTCTGCGCCGATGGTAGATGCCTATAGGCATCAGCCAAGGCAGGAAGCCGCTGCGTTGCACAGGTATGACTGCGGAGGACAGCGCGCTGTAGTACGTCATACAACGAATCTGCTCTAGGCTGCAGCCGGCGGCCGATGCAATTGCCGCCAACATCTTCTCGGACAAACTGCGGTCCAGATCTCTGGCCCAGATGAAGTAGCCCAAGCCCAGTCGGCGGGACAAGACTGCGGGCTGCTCCCCAAGCGCCCAGGCCCATCGCACTAAGAACGAGCCCAGTGTCTCTTGGGAATAGGGCTGCATGATTGTTCAACTCGGTCGCGGTGCCGTGACCAAGCGGCTCCTTGTGAAAGACTGGCAGGCGTTTTGCAGTATCTCGAACGTCACACGCTCGCCACCATCTTTCAGCACGCGCTCGACGGCCTGAAGCGTGATCTTTCGTACGGATCCGATGGTGCCATCGCAGCTTTTGAAGACCTCAAGCGCCATCTTGGGGGCGGTCAGATTCGACGGCCTGGCAAGCGGCATCAGCCGCTCAAAAGATGCGAGCAGCTTGAGAAAGCTTTCATCCGCCTGCCAACGGGGCAGAGCCAGTCGAGTGAATCGACTGACGAACTGAGTATCGATAGCCAAGGCTCTGGAGACATCGACAGTCCCACACGCCACGATACTCAACTGACGCATGTTAGAGAGCCGCTTGAGCGAGGCCATAAATTGCTTTTGCTGACGGGCGGGGCTGTTGAGCATGGCGTGCAACTCGTCAAGAACCAGCACGGAAGTGCGCTGCACCGCCAATTCCTCATGCGCAAGCGCTTCCAGCCGTACCGGCGGCGCATCGGGCCGATGCGTCACACTCAAAGCACTCAGGATCGCGCTATACAGCCGTCGTTCATCAGCACTCGCAGGTGTCTCAACCCACAACACCCTGTTGATCGGATAACCGGCCTCGTCCAGCACGACGGGGTTGTTGGCAATGAACTGCCGAGTCAACGTTGTCTTGCCGTTGTCGCTGTCTGCGATGACAGCGCGGCACTCAGGTTTAAGCGAACGAGGAAATGCCACCAGATCCTGCAGGTCCCGCAGAATATGGTCGTAGGCGGGATAGCCGAACAGGTGGTTCGAGCGGACGAACTCCAGCTTTTCGGGCAGTGAAGCCTCCAGCATTTGGGCCGTAGCTTCAAGTAGATGAGGAAATTGGTTCATCGTCACGCTACGCATTGAAGCCAGTAATTTTCTTGCTCAAGAATGCTTCAAAGGGGTTGGTCCCAGACCCCTGAGGCTCCCTCGCAGGCTGCATCTGCGTCTCGACAACCGAGCGGTCTGCGCCGTTTGTTCGAGGCAACGAGGAAGGGGGCTTGCGCCGGACCCTCTTCGTGTCAGCCACAGCACTGGCCTCTCTGTGTGCACTACGGAGTCGGTAACCAGCCTTGGCCTCCTTGTCCTCCAGTTGGGTTCCCTCATGCTGCCTGCGGGCCTCGATCGCAATGTGCTCTTCAACGCCAACATAGCCATCATCCTCGCCATCTCCAGGAGCTTGGAATGGATAGCGATCGAGCTTTACGTACTGCTTGACCTCGGGGTCGAGAAACCACACCTCACGTCGACGCCGAGGATGGTACTTGACGGTGAATTTGCGCTTTTCCGAAGGGTGGTCGGGATCGCTTGCATTGATCCATCGGTTGAGAGCCTCGTGATAGTAGTCAGCCTTGTTCATTCGCACACCGGAGGGCGAGACCACACGGGACTCCAAAGGGAGAAAGTCCAACTTGAGCTTTTCTGGATCCGCGATCTGGATCGGAAGTCCGGCTGCCATTGCACCGTCTGTGCCCAGAATCTTCTCCTCCCAAACGATCAATGGCGGCTTCATCAGGGTACTGTGCTTGTGGACGTGGTAATGGTTCACTACCCAGTCTGCTATTTCGATCTCCAACTCATGCAAGGTGTACGCAGACTTCTTCTTGGAGTCATAGGTTCCCCGCTGCTGAGGGTTGGAGAACGTTGTGCCGGGCTTCTTGCGCAGCATCATGTTGACATTGCCCACGAGGCGCTCGATATAGGCCCCGTAGCGTGGCTGCTTGACGGGCCGAAGGTCCAAGTCGATAGAGTTCTCCTTGCAGCCGAACTTAAGTGCCTCCCCTCGAAACTCCTTGGCGTTGTCACACAGCACCTTGCGGATCTTGCCGTGCACGGGCCAACGACCGGGCAATCCAAGAGATGCCAAGTAATCCTGTTTTGGCAGCATGCCCATCGCCAGTGCCATGCCAGCGGCCACAGCCGAAGGGCGGTCCATGCTCAGATAGAAACCCACGATAACGCGCGTCAGGCAATCCACGGCCAGGGTCAGCCATGGCCTTCCCCATGGCATACGCGTGTCAGAGAAGACCACGATCATGTCGAGTTGGACGTGGTCGATCTGCACTGGATTGAGAGGATTTCCTGGCTCGGGAAATACACCAGGAGTAGGCAAGTCCTTGTCTGCCAACGCTGCTTGTCCGCGCTTGCGCCGAACGCGGTTTTGAGGAAGTGCAGCGATCCTGTTGCGCACGGTGTTTTCGTGGGGGATGGGCTTACGTTCGAGCTCGCAACGGTCTTTCACGGTCTGATAAATATCCCGAGGCGTCAGTTGCTGCGACGACAGGTACAGCTGGTCTATGGCCTCCTGAATGAACTGCTCCACACGCTCATCAAGCTTCGTGATGCTGGGGGCGCCTCGCTTGCCATCCATGAGTCCCACGAGCGAGCCACAGCCGTTGTAGTTCTTGATCCATTTGTAGAGCGTGACCGCGGAGACCCCGGACTGCCGAGCATGGTCCTCGACATCTTTGCGGGAGCGCTTGCGCATTGCCAACAAAGGGGCGATGACGTCCAGGCGCTTTTCAGCCTTTGCAATCTCTGCGGACGTAAACGCTAACAGCGCTGGTGGCACGCCTGGTGATCCGACGATCATCTCCCCGGTAGCCCCACCTTCTTGTTCTGGTACAAGCGTGGTGATTGATGACAGCTGGCTGATGAACGCGACCTCAGAGCGTCCAGAATCAATATCTTCGATGATCACCCGATCAGTGGAGAGAACGCGGCGCACGATGCAAGCTCTCTGCTTGAACACCACGGGGGCCCCAGGGCTGACTGCGAAGCCGGAAGCATGCAATTCATTTGCCATACAGGGCTGGCTCCTCGTACCAAATTTCTGACTTCATCGTTAGCCGTTGCCGAAGATTCGAGCCGATGGAACCATTGGCCACCATTCGCCACATGGCACCCACAGCTTGCATGCGGTTGGTCAGGTCCATGAAGGTCGCTGCCAACAATTCCGAAGGTGTGGAGACTTGAAGCTCTTGCAGGGTCTGCAGGAGCATGAGCGAAGACCTGCCATCTGAGGGATACGAGCGGTAGTCACGCAAGAACGTGACATTTTTCAGATAGTCATCGCGGACGTAGCGCTCGTCGGCAATCTGGAATCCCCAGCGCCGCTGCGCGCACACCATACGCGCAGCCCGGAAGCCCCACTCAAGCTCTCCCCAACGGTCCCGAAGCTCGTCCAAATATTTGACTTCGAACAACATGGTGCGTGCCGGCTTCCTGACTGGACTGCCCCGAAACGTAGCCAAGTAGTCAGGCGTGTAAGTGCGTTCTTCGCCTGAATCGAGGCGGTATCGGATCTTCATCGGCTGATGCGTGATGCGCGCGACCTGAGAGTCAAAGTCCATCAACAGGACCAAATCGCGCTCCAAAGTGCTCTCGAACGGCACTGTCTGACCATCCAAAGTTTGCACATGGCCCGTTACCGATCGGTAGTTCATCGGGATCTTTCGAACACCGAGATCGCTTTCAGTAACGTCAATTATTGTAATTTTCATACTAGTTAACTAATTTGATGTATTGAATTCACAAAATCGACAGAAGCCGAAGACCATTTTCTAGCAAGAAGTGTTACTGTAGTTAAGATTTTCGTTGTAAACCACAGAGGCTCGCCACCGCGTCCTGGCGAGATTTCACAGTCCCACCACGGCGTGCTCTTCCTCGATGAATTCCCCGAGTTCGCGCGCAGTGCGCTGGAGGCGCTGCGCGAGCCGCTGGAGACCGGCCAGATCACCATCGCCAGAGCCGCCCAGCGCTGCGAATTCCCCGCGCGCTTCCAGCTCGTCGCGGCCATGAATCCCTGCCCATGCGGCCATTGGGGGTCGACGGTGCAGCGCTGCCGCTGCACACCCGACAAGGTGGCGCGCTACCAGGCGCGCATCAGCGGCCCGCTGCTGGATCGCATCGACCTGCATGTGGAAGTCGGCGCCCTGCCCCCGCAGGAGCTGCTGGCCGCGCGCTCGGGCGAAACCAGCGAGGCCGTGCGCAAGCGCGTGGTCCAGGCCCGCGCGCTGGCCCTGCAGCGCCAGGGCAGTGCCAACCACCAGCTCCAGGGCCAGGCCCTGGACGACCACCTGGGCCTCTCGCCCGAGGCCCTGACCTTCGCCCACAAGGCCGCCGCACGCCTGGGCTGGTCGGCCCGCAGCACCCACCGCGCGCTCAAGGTGGCGCGCACCATTGCGGATCTGGCGGGCAGCGCGGCAGTGGAGACCGGGCATGTGGCCGAGGCCATGCAGTATCGAAGGGTGTTGCGGTTGCCGTCATGAGCCGGCAGGCACCAGGCCTTGCGCATCGACAGCCGCAACCTCCTGGTCGATCCCCAACACCTCCACGCACGCATGCAGCGCAGGCGACCAGCCCTGGCGCGCGGGCACGACGAACCAGGTTTCCACGCGGGCGACTTCCTGGGCGAGTGCTCCGGGCAGGGCCGTGATGTGCACGCCGAAGCGGTGCTGCTGGGCCTGGACCACGCTGCGCGGCAGCAGGCCGTAGCCCATGCCCGCGGCCACGCAGCCGAGGATGGCGTCCAGCGACCCCATTTCCATGATGCGTGCCGCCACGCCGCGCGCGGCCAGCAGCAGCTCGATGCGCTGGCGGTAGCTGCAGCCCTGGCGGAAGGCCAGGAAGGGCACAGCGCTGAGCTGGGCGGCATCGGGAAAGCGCGGCAGCGCGAGGGCCGTGACCAGCACCAGCTCCTCCTCGAAGACGCGCCAGCCCTGCAGGCGGGACTGGGGCGGCATGCCGGAGACGAAGGCGCAGTCCAGCCGCCCGGCAAGCAGGTCGGCCAGCAGCTCGGCCGTGGTGGCCGTGCGCAGCTCCAAGTCCAGGCCGGGCTGGGCCTGGTGCAGGCGCGCCAGCAGCGGCGGCAGGCGCAGCGCGGCCGTGGTTTCCATGGAGCCTATGCGCAGCGCGCCTGCGGCCCGGGCGCTGCCCTGCAGCAGCGCCAGCGCCTCGTCATGGTCGGCCAGCATGCGCCGCGCGTATTGCTCCAGCAGGCGGCCGGCAGGCGTGGCGTGCACGGGTGCGCTGCGCTCCAGCAACTGCACGCCGGCCTCGTCCTCGAGCTTTTTCACATGGGCCGTCACGTTGGACTGCACGGTGTGCAGTTGCTGCGCGGCGGCGCCAAAGCTGCCGCTGTCGCAGACGGCCAGGAACATGCGCAGGGACTTCAGTTGCATCGCGGCTCCAGTGACATCCATCTTCAATCGAGATCAACGCCATCATTTTGAATCATTGGACATGATGGGCGGCAGCGCCTAATGTATGCCAATCCTCCCCGCATGGCGCCCACTCCCGTGATCCAACGCAACGAAACTTCCCTGCTGCTGACTGGCTTCATGGCCACGCTCAGCGGCGTCGGCCTGGCGCGCTTTGCCTACACGGCGCTGATGCCGCAGATGGTGCATGCCGGCTGGTTCAGCGGCGAGCAGGTGGCCTATCTGGGCGCGGCCAACCTGCTGGGCTATCTGATTGGCGCGCTGGCCGCCGCGCCCCTGGCCGAACGCCTGGGCGCGCTGCGCGTGCTGCTGTGGTGCTGGGTGGCCCTGGCGCTGAGCTTTGCGGCCTGCGCCTGGCCTCTGCCCATGCCCTGGTTCTTTGCCTGGCGCTGCATCTCGGGCATTGGCGGCGCCATCCTGATGGTGCTGGGCCCCTCGGTGGCCCTGGCGGCCACGCCCCTGCAGCGGCGCGCGGCGCTGGGGCCGCTGATGTTCTGCGGCATAGGTGCCGGCGCCCTGCTGTCGGCCACGCTGATACCGCTGCTGGCGCGCCAGAGCCTGGGAGCCGTCTGGTGGGCGCTGGCGGCGGTCTGCGCCTGGGCCGGCTGGCTGGGCTGGCGCCATGTGCGGCGGCTGCCGGTGCCTGCGCCCATTGCCATCACGCCCCATGCCCAGCCCGCGCGTGCCGCCCCCCTGTGGACGCTGCCCGTGGTGCTGGTGATGCTGGCCTATATGACGGACGCCTTCGGCTTTGTGCCGCACACGGTGTTCTGGGTGGACTACCTGGCGCGCGAGCTGCAGTTGGGCGATGCCTATGCCTCCACGCAGTGGGCCGTGTTCGGCCTGGGCGCCATTGCCGGGCCGCTGGTGGCCTCGCTGTGCGCCACGCGCTTTGGCTGGTGGGGCACGACCACGGGCGCCTATGCGGTCAAGACCCTGGCCATTGCCATGCCGCTGTTCTGGGTGGGATTTGCGGGGCATGCGACCTCGTCCTTCCTGGTGGGCGCCTTGTCGCCGGGCATGGCGGCCATCACCTCGGGCTACCTGATGCAGCTGATCGGCACCGCGCAGCACAAGCGCATGTGGGGCTATGCGACGGCGGCCTTTGCGCTGATGCAGGCCGTGTCGGGATATTTCATGGCCTGGAGCTATGCGGGCCTGGGCTCGTACCAGCGCCTGTTCGTCATCGGCAGCGTGTCGCTGCTGCTGGGCACGCTCATGATCGCCGCCAGCCGCGCCAGCGCGCGCCGGCAGGCCGCCGCATGAGTGCGCGGATTCGAGACAGGAAACAAGGAGTCGTATGAGCACCGCAAAGACCGCGTGGATGGCCCGACTGGGCATGCGCCATCCCATCATCCAGGCCCCCATGGCCGGCACGTCCACGCCCGCGCTGGCGGCTGCCGTCACCGATGCGGGCGGCCTGGGCTCGCTGGGCATTGGCGCCAGCGGCACGGAGCAGGCGCGCCAGCAGATCGTGCAGACGCGCGCGCTGACATCGGGCGCCTTCAATGTCAACCTGTTCTGCCACCGGCCGGCCCGGGCCGATGCGCAGCGCGAGGCCGCCTGGCTGGCCCATCTGGCGCCCGAGTTCGCACGCTTCGGCGCCGCGCCGCCTGCCACGCTCAACGAGATCTACGCCACCGCCGTCGGCAACGCGGCGCTGCAGGCCATGCTGCTGCAGGAGCGGCCCGCCGTGGTGAGCTTTCATTTCGGGCTGCCGGAGCAAGGCTTCATCGACGCGCTGCGTGCGGCAGGCGTCGTGACCCTGGCCAGCGCCACGTCGCTGGACGAGGCGCGCCAGGTGGAGCAGGCCGGTGTCGATGCCATCGTGGCCCAGGGCGTGGAGGCCGGGGGACACCGCGGCACGTTCGATCCCGCGCAGGACCGCATGATGGGCACCTTCGCCCTGGTGCGCGTGCTGGCGCGCAACACGGCCCTGCCGGTGATCGCGGCCGGCGGCATCATGGACGGCGAGGGCATTGCGGCCGCGTTGGGCCTGGGCGCCTGTGCGGCGCAGCTGGGCACGGCCTTCATCCTCTGCCCTGAATCGTCCGCCAGCCCGGCCTACCGTGCCGAGCTGCGCAGCGAACGCGCCCACCACACAGGCATCACCGCCGCCATCTCGGGCCGGCCTGCGCGCGGCATGGTCAACCGACTGCATGCGCTGGGCGCCAGCCATGGCCAGCCCCTGCCCGACTACCCGCGCGTCTACGACGCGGGCAAGGCGCTGCACCAGGCAGCCTCGGCCCAGGGCAGCTCCGACTACGCAGCCCACTGGGCCGGCCAGGGTGCGCCGCTGGCGCGTGAGATGCCAGCCGCTGCGCTGGTGCAGACGCTGGCCGGCGAGCTGGCGCGCGCTCAGAGGGCCTGATCGCTCAGGCAGGCATGTCCAGCGCCGCCAGCCCCTGCTCCAGGTCGGCGATGAGGTCGCGCGGCGACTCCAGGCCGATGTGCAGGCGCACCACGGGCCCGCGCGCACTCCAGTCGGTGACGCTGCGCGCCTGCGCCATGTGCGCGGCCGTCGCCAGGCTCTCGTAGCCGCCCCAGGAGGCGCCGATGCCGAAGAGGCGCAGGCCGTCGATGAAGCGGTCCACGGCGGCCTCGGCGGTGCCGGGCTGCAGCTCCAGCGACACCAGGCCGTTGGTGCCCTGGCAGTCGCGCAGCCACAGCGCATGGCCGGGGTGCGTGGGCAGCGCGGGGCAGAACACGGTGGCCACGGCCGGGTGCTGCTGCAGCCAGTGCGCCACCTCCAGCGCATGCGCCTCATGCATCTGCAGCCGTGCGGCCAGCGAGCGCATGCCGCGCAGTACCAGCCAGGCATCGTCGGGGCTGACCGCCATGCCGAAGGCATCGCAGCGCGCGGCCAGCGGCTCCCAGGCGGCCTCGGTGGTGGCCACGGTGCCCATCATCACGTCGGAGTGGCCCGACAGGTACTTGGTGGCTGCCATCACCGAGACATCGGCCCCCAGCGCCAGCGGCCGGTACTGGCAGCCCGACCCCCAGGTGTTGTCGGCCACGACCAGGGCGCCGCGCGCATGGGCCATGGCCGCCAGCGCGGGCAGGTCGCACATCTCGTAGACCAGCGATCCCGGGCATTCGGCATAGACCATGCGGGTGTTGGGGCGCATGCGCGCCTGGGCGTCGCTGCCATCGGCCGCGAAGAAGTCGTACTCGATGCCGTAGGGCCGCAGCCATTGCCCGGCCAGGTGGCGCACGGGCTGGTAGGCGCTGTCGGTCAGCAGCACATGGTCGCCGGGGCGCAGGTAGCTGAGCAGGGCCATGCCGATGGCCGCCAGGCCCGTGGGCAGCAGCCGCGTGCGGTGGGCGCCTTCCAGCTCGCTGACGGCGTCTTCCAGCGCAAAGCCGGTGGGCGTGCCGCGCGCGCCGTAGCTGAAGATGCGCTCGCCGGCGCGGCGCTCGCGCATCTCGCGCTGCTGTGCCGTGCTCTCGAACAGCACGGTGCTGGCGCGCACCAGGGGCGGGTTGACGGCCGTGCCGCCGGCATAGGCCGGGCGCTTGCCCGCATGCAGCAGCCGGGTCTGCAGGTCTAGCGCGAGGGCGCCAGGGGCGGGGGCGTGTTCGGCAGCCATCAGTCGATCCTCGCGCCCGAGAGCTTGACCACGCGCGACCAGCGCTCCATGTCCTGGCGCAGCTGGGCGGCAAAGGCCTCGGGCGTGCTGGCCACGACTTCGCTGCCGCCATCGACGACGAGCTTGGTCACTTCCGGCAGTTGCAGGGTGCGCACGATGGCGTCGTGCAGATAGGCCACGCGCTCGGGCGGCGTGCCGGCGGGGGCGAAGAAGCCGTACCAGTCCTCGAAGCGCGCATTGCGCAGGCCCAGTTCCTCCAGCGTGGGCACCTTGCCGAACACGCCGATGCGGCGCGGGCTGGTGACGGCCAGCGCACGCACCTGGCCCGCCTGGATCATGCCGGCCACGGACGAGGTGGAGGTGATCAGCACATCGACCTGCTGGCCCAGCAGATCGTTGATGGCCGGCCCCGCGCCCTTGTAGGGCACATGGGTCATGGGCACGCCGTTTTCCTTGGACAGCACCACGCCCACCAGGTGCGACAGCGTGCCGTTGCCGGGCGTGGCATAGGTGACGCGGCCCGGCACGCCCTTGCTGCGCGCCACCAGGTCGGCAAAGCTCTTGAGGGGCGAGGCCGAGGCGACCACGATGGCCAGCGGCGCCGCGTTGATCTGCGTGATGGGCACGAAGTTCTTGAGCGGATCGAAGCCCGGCGCGCTATAGAGCGCGGGGTTCACCGCCATCAGCGAGACCTGGCCCGTGAGCACGGTGTAGCCATCGGGCTTGGCCTCGGCCACGGCCTTGGCGCCGATGTTGCCGCCCGCACCGCCCCGGTTTTCCACCACAGAGGGCTGGCCCGTGGCCTCGGTCAGCCGCGTGGTGACCCAGCGCGTGCTGGCGTCGTTGCCGCCGCCCGGCGGGAAGGGCGAGATGAAGCGGATCGGCTGGGCCGGATAGCCGTTGCGTGCGGCCAGCGGCTCGGCCGTGGCCTGCGAGAGCATGGCCAGGGCCGCGAGGCTGGCGGCCAGCATCCTGGCCAGGGTGGGGATTGCGAACATGTCTTGTCTCCTGTCGTTATGTGGTGTTGGGCTGTTCGGATGCTTTTTGCGTGGATCAGGACATTGCCGGCTCCGGCAGGCGGAATGCGGCCAGTTCCTGCGCGTCCAGTTGGGGCACCAGGCCCGTCTCCCAGGCCAGGTAGCGGCGTGCCGCTTCCTTGTTGCCGTCGTGGCGGTCGTGCACGAAGAACAGGTAGTCAATGCACTCGGCATCGGTGGGGCTGTCGGGCGTGGCCTCGACGGGCAGGCCGGCCTGCTGCCATGCGGCCAGGCCGCCTTCGAGCAGCAGCGGCGCGGCGCCCTGCAGCTCCAGTGCGGCCCATTGCGCCATGCCGGGCTCGTCGGCCACCAGCACGATCTGGCGCGTCTCGCCGGCCAGATCGCTGGCAAGGCACGGTCGGATGGACCAGCGGGCCCCGGCGATGTGGCCTGCGCGGTATTTCATGCCCGCGCGCAGATCGACCACGACCACCTCGCCCTGGCGCATGCGCTCGTGCAGGGACTGCGCCGTGATGCCTGCCAGTGCGGGGACCTGGGGCGGCTGGGCCGGTGCCAGGTCCAGGCCGCTGTGCAGGCCGCCCCGCAGCACGCAGGCGTCATGGCCGAGCTGGCGCAGCCAGCTGGCCACCACGGGGGCGCGCACGCCATCGCTGTCGAACAGCACCAGGCGCGCACCGCGCACGCCCACGTACTGGTCGCCGGCCTGCATGAGCTGGCCGCCGGGCGTGTGCTGGGCGCCGGGCAGCGAACCGGCCTTGAATTCCTCAGGCGTGCGCACATCGCACAGGAACAGCGTGCGCGCAGCATCCTGGCTCCAGGCGCGCACGGTGTCGGCATCAACCTCGGGCACGTCGAAGCGTTCGGCCAGGGCGCGGGCCTGTGCTTGCAGCGCGCTGCTGGCCGAGTCGTCGCCATAGCGGTGCGTTCCGCCGTGCTCCAGCGGCAGGTCGGCCAGGTACCAGCCCTGGGTACCGTTCTCCAGCGCGTAGACGGGGTTGGGAATGCCCAGGTTGATCAAGGTCTGCGCGCCGATGATGGAGCGCGTGCGGCCCGCGCAATTGACCACGATGGGCGTGGCCGCATCGGGCACCAGGCGGCTCACGCGCAGCGCCAGCTCGCCATTGGGGCAGCAGATGGCGCCGGGGATGTTCATCTTGTGGAACTCGGAGACGGGCCGGCCGTCCAGCACCACCAGGGGCAGGCCCGCCGCCTGGCGCGCCGCCAGCTGCTGTGCCGTGATGCGCGGCGTGCCATAGGCATGTTCGGCCAGTTCGCCAAAGGTCTTGGAGGGCAGGTTCACGCCGGCGAACAGCGTGTAGCCCGCAGCGCTCCAGGCCTTGGCACCGCCTTCGAGCACGGCGACATGGGTATAGCCCAGGGCTTCGAGGCGGCGCGCGGCACGCTCGGCCACGCCCGCGCTGGCATCGCCCTCGCCACCGTCGTAGGTGACGACGCGCACCTGCCTGCGTGGCACCAGGCGGGGCACATCCAGCTCCAGCCGGCTGTAGGGCAGGGGCGTGGCGTAGAACAGGTGCGACTCGCCGTACTGGCCGTGCTCGCGCACGTCGAGCAGTGCGATCTCCTGGCCGTCGTGCAGCCAGGATTTGAGGGTGTGGGCGTCAATGGATGCGGTCATTGCAAGCGGTCCGGGAAAAAGATCGGCAAGGAATTTCGGGCAAAGCCCTGCCACGCACGCCCCGTGGGGCGCGCTGCGGCATGGACAGTGAAAAGGCAGGAAGCGGGAGGTAGCGGCCGGAAGGCCTGGGCTCAGCGGCGCGTCTGCACGCCGATGGCCATGGTCTGGCAGGTGCCGGTGGCCAGGTCGTAGCTGGTGCGCTCGTTGAGCGTCTCCAGCGCGCGGCCGTACATGTGCAGGTGGCGGATGACCTGCTCGCCCTGGATCTCCACGGAGTGGATGTCCTCGGGCATGAGGGCGATGCCCTGGCCTGGTGCGACCACCACAAGCTCCGTCTCGCGCAGCGTGCCCTTGCCAGGGACGGAGCCGTCGTCGGTGCGCTCGTAGACGCGGTTGTGCTCCGTGCCTTCCACGGCGGCAATGCAGGCCCAGGTCGTGTGGTTGTGCGGCACGATGCGCTTGCCCGGGCGCATGACGTTGAGGTACAGCGCATAGCTCTGGTCGGCGTCCTCGGCGATCAGGTAGCGCGCCTGGTGCTCGCCCTGCTCCGGTGCAGCGTAGTCGGCCTGCTGCCAGAAGTCGCGGCGCGCGGCCAGGCCCAGCAGTTGCTGGAGCACGGCGTCCAGGCTGGCGCGCGTGGCCGCGTCCTCGCCAATGGCCTGCTTCATGTGGTCGATGGCCGCTGTCACGGCGGCGCTGCGCTGTTCGGTGATGGTGTTGGTGGTGGTGTTGGTGATGGTGTTCAAAGGGGGCTCCTTGTCGTCGTTGAAGCCCACTGTAGTGAGGCGCCCGGCCCGCAACAATCCACGCATGCCCAATAAATACTTCAATAAAATTGAAGTATGGAGACGCTTGACCTGGACCTGCTGCGCACCCTGGCCGCCATTGCCAGCCACGACAGCTTTGCCGCCGCCGCCGTGCAGATGGGGCGCACGCAATCGGCCATCACCCAGCAGATGCAGCGGCTGGAGGAGAAGATCGGCCACGCGCTGTTCGAGAAGCAGGGCCGGCAAAAACGCCTCACCGACCATGGCCAGCGCCTGCTGGGCTATGCGCGCCACATGCTGGCCATCCACGACGAGGCGCTGCGCAACCTGCAGCACCGCCAGGTGCAGGGCCTGGTGCGCATTGGCGCGCCGCACGACGCGGCCGACAACATGCTGCCGCCCGTGCTGCAGGAGATCGCGCTGAACTTTCCGGGCATGCAGATCGACATCCATGTGGGGCGCAGCCCTTTCCTGATGGAGTCGCTCAAGCAGGGCGAGCTGGACCTGGCCATCTCCAACCGGGAGGATGAAGGCTTCGAGGGCTTTGCCCTGCGCTCCACACCCACCGTGTGGCTGTGCGGCGCGGGCTATGCCCATGACCCGGGCAAGCCCGTGCCCCTGGTCATGGCCGACGGGCCCAGCATCTTCCGCCGCCTGGGCTGCGATGCGCTGGATGCGGCCGGCATCGCCTGGACGCCGCGCCACACCTGCACCAGCCTGGTCGGCATACGCGCGGCGCTGCGCGCCGGCCTGGGCGTGACGGCACGCGGCGTGGAGCAGCTCGACCCGGGCCTGCGCGTGCTGGGCGCGGGCGACGGCATGCCGCCGCTGCCGGACCTGGCCTACCGCCTGTACATCCGCAGCCATGTGATCAGCCCCGTGACACGCCAGATCTTCGAGAACCTGCAGGCCCGCATGCGCCAGCCGGCGGGCTGAGCGCCGGGGCGCTTGGCGCGCGGCAGCGCTGGATGTGGCGGCGCTGGATGTGGCGGCGCACTTGACTGCACCGCTTGTAATGGGACTTATTCTCAAATAACATCCGCGCCACCGCCGCCCCCTCCGGCCGGCGTTTTTCGAGCCTTTCCAGGCCCCGTGCCATGCCATCTCCCACTCTTGCCCGCACCCATGACTGGTTCCGTGACTGGTTCCGTGACTACGTGCCGCTGATCTCCCGCATCCTTGCCGCGCTGTTTGGCGGCTACGCCGTGGCGGCGCTGGCCAGCGTGGCCGTGCTGGCCCTGCCCGCAGACCGCACGCAGGCGGCGATCTCGGGCACCTTGCTGAGCTTTGCCGTCTACGCGGGCGCGGTGATCTGGGTGTTTGCCGTGCGCAGCGCCACGCGCGCCTGGGCCGGCCTGCTGGTCGCCGCCCTGGTGCTGGCGCCTGCCGCGTGGTGGACCTGGGGCAAGGGGCTGGGCGCATGAACGCGAACACCACGGACACCACGAACACGGCCGGCAAGTCTGCCAAGCCCGCGAAAGCCGCCAAGCCCGGGAAAGCCGCCAAGGCGCCCGGCATCCGCCAGACCATGTCCGACCTGCACACCTGGGTCGGCCTGCTGCTGGGCTGGTTCCTCTACGCCATGTTCCTCACGGGCACGGTGAGCTATTTCAGGAACGAGATCACGCAGTGGATGCAGCCCGAGCAGCCGCACCAGAGCCAGGCGAGCGAGCCCGCGCTGGTGGCCCAGCGGATCGGCGACGCCATGGCGCGCCTGGCGCCGCAAAGCCCGCAATGGCTGATCAACCTGCCCGATGAACGCAGCACGGTGGCCACGGTGTTCTGGAGCCCGCCGCAGACCGAAAAGGGCGCCAGGCGCCGCTTCGAGAACGGCCGCTTCGACCCGGCCACCGGCACGCGCCTCGAAGGCCCGGTGCGCGAGACGCGCGGCGGCGAGTTCTTCTACCGCTTCCACTTCCAGTTCCACTACATGCCCGTGCTCTGGGGCCGCTATCTGGCGGGGCTGTGCGCCATGTTCATGCTGGTGGCCATCGTCAGCGGGGTGATCACGCACAAGAAGATCTTTGCCGACTTCTTCACCTTCCGCTGGGGCAAGGGGCAGCGCTCCTGGCTGGACGCGCACAACGCGCTGTCCGTGCTGGGCCTGCCCTTTCACCTGATGATCACGTACACCGGCCTGGTGACCCTGGCCCTGATGTACATGCCCTGGGCCAATCTGGCCACCACCATGACGCCCGAGCAGCGCGTGGTGGCCGGCCAGCAGCTCAGTGCCTTTGTTCCCGCTGGCAAGCCCTCGGGCCAGGCCGCGCCCCTGGCACCGCTGGCCGACATGGTCCGCCAGGCCGAGCAGCGCTGGGGCGCGGGCCAGGTGGAACGCCTGAACATCAACCTGCCCGGCGATGCCAATGCGCGCGTGACCGCCATCCGCGGCGAGAACGGCCGCGTCTCCATCAGCCCGCAGTTCATGATGTTCGACGGCGTCAGCGGCCAGCTGCTGCAGGCACAGGACAGCGTGGGCGCCGCCGCCGAGACGCGCGGCGTGCTCTATGCGCTGCACATGGGCCGCTTCGGCGACCTGCCCACGCGCTGGCTGTACTTCATCGTCAGCCTTGCGGGCACGGCCATGGTGGGAACGGGACTGGTGCTGTGGAACGTGAAGCGGCGCAGCAAGCTGCCCGACCCGGAAAGGCCGCATTTCGGCTTCCGGCTCGTGGAACGGCTGAACATCGCCACCATCGCCGGCCTGTCCATCGGCATGGCCGGCATGCTCTGGGCCAATCGCCTGCTGCCGGTGGAGATGGCGCAGCGCGCCGAGTGGGAGGTGCACGCCATGTTCATCGCCTGGGGCGCCACCCTGTTCTGGGCGATGGGCCGGCCCGCCAAGCGGGCCTGGATCGAGTTGCTGTGGGCCGGCGCCGCCGCCTTGGCCCTGCTGCCCGTGGTCAACGCGCTGACCACGGATCGCGGCCTGATCACCAGCCTGCGCGCGGGCGACTGGGTGTTCGCGGGCATGGACCTCATGCTGCTGGCCCTGGCCGCACTGCATGCCCATCTGGCCCTGCGCACCCAGCGCCACCAGCCCAAGGCCAAACCGGTGCGCGCCGCCCGGCCCGCGCCTACGGCAGCCGCCACTGCAGCAGCCGCCACGGCAGTGGCCGCCACAGCAGCGGCCGCCGCAGCGGAGACCAGCGCATGAGCATGGCCCATCTGTTCTGTCAGCTGCTGGCCCTGGCCGCCTTCGCCTGCCTGGCCCTGGCCATGGACCGCCACCAGAGCGACCTGTTCGGCAAGGAACTGCCATCTGCCCACACACGGCGCCTGCGCGCGGCCGGCTGGGTGCTGCTGGCGCTGTCGCTGTGGGCGGCGCTGCAGGTGGAGCCCTGGTCGCTGGGGCTGGTGGCCTGGTTCGGCCACATCGCCGCAGCAGCGGCCATCGTGCTGCTGTCCATGGTGGCGCGCGAGCGGCTGCGCTGACGGCCCTCCCGGCGCCTTCAGAGAAACATGCCGCCCGAGGCCTCGATGCGCTGGCCCTGCACCCACCCCATGCCGGGCTGCAGCAGGGCGGCCATCACGGGGCCGATGTCGTCGGGCTGGCCCACGCGGCCCAGTGCCGTCTGGCTGGCCAGGGCCGCGCCGACCTGCGCATCGTCGCGCACACGGCCACCGCCAAAATCCGTGGCAATCGCCCCCGGCGCCACCGTGTTGACGCGAATGCCGCGCGCCCCCAGCTCGCGCGCCAGGTAGCGCGTCAGCACCTCCACCCCGCCCTTCATGGATGCATAGGCCGCATAGCCCGGCTGGGTGAAGCGCGTGAGGCCGCTGGACAGGTGGATGATGCTGCCGCCATCGCGCAGCAGGGGCAGCAGGTGCTGGCTCAGGAAGAACGGCGCCTTCAGGTGGATGGCGACCAATTCATCGAACTGCGCCTCGGTGGTGGTGGCGAATGGCGCGTTGATGCCGATGCCGGCGTTGTGCACCAGCGCATCAAGGCGATCGGCATGCCAGGTATCGGCCAGCGCCTGGCGCACGCAGGCCGCAAAGTCCGCAAAGCCCGCGCTGCGCGCCACGTCCAGCTGCAGGGCGGCGGCCCGCCCGCCCAGCGCCTCGATGGCGGCCACGGCGGCCTGGGCCTCGTCGGCACGCTCACGGTAGGTCAGCACCACGTCAAAGCCCTGGCGCGCCAGGTGCTCGGCCGTGTTGCGGCCCAGGCCGCGGCTGCCGCCCGTGACGAGGACGATGCGGCGGGCGGCAGGGGAAGAAGCGGTCGAAGGAGAAGCTGTCATGGCGGACCTCGTTAGGTGATTTGCAATGACAGCGACTGTATTGAAGGTCGATTTTTGGATAAATTGGCTGTTTCTGATTTATTTGTTCACCCCATGCAAACAATCAAGCTTCTGGAGCAGATGCAGATCTTCAGCCGCGTGGCCGAGATGGCCAGCTTCACGCGTGCGGCCGACAGCATGGGTTTGCCCAAGGCCAGCGTCTCCCAGGCCGTGCAGCAACTGGAGGCACGGCTGGGCACGCGGCTGCTGCACCGGACCACGCGGCGCGTGCAGCTCACCCAGGACGGCCAGGCCTGCTACGAACGCTGCCAGGACCTGCTGGCCGACGTGGACGAGTTCCAGGGCCAGTTCCAGCAGGCCGGTGACGCGCCGCTGCAGGGCAAGGTCCGGCTGGACATGACCACGGGTCTGGCGCGCCACGTCGTCATGCCCTTGCTGTCGCAACTGCTGCAAAGCCATCCGGCGCTGGAGCTGGAACTGAGCTGCACCGAGCGCCGCGTGGACCTGGTGCGCGAAGGCTTTGATTGCGTGCTGCGCCTGGGCCCCGTGGACGAGCCCGGCCTGGTGGCACGCCCGCTGGGCCTGGTGGCGCTGGCCACCTGCGCCAGCCCCGGCTATGTCCAGGTCCACGGGCTGCCCGCCACGCTGCAGGATCTGGGCGGTCACCGGCTGGTGCACTACCAGCGCACGCTGGGCGCGCGGCCGCTGGGCTTCGAGTACGAGGAGGATGGCCAGCCCCGGTACCTGCCGATGACGGGCGCGCTCACGGTGAACAACGCCGAGGCCTATCTCGCGGCCTGCCAGGCCGGCCTGGGGCTGATCCAGGTTCCGCGCCTGGCCGTGCAGCCGCTGCTGGACGCAGGGGAACTGGTCGAGGTGCTGCCCCGCCACCCGCCGCCGCCCATGCCGCTGCACCTGATCTACGCCCATCGCCGCCAATTGCCGCGCCGCGTGCGCGTGCTCATGGATTGGCTGGCCGAAGCGGTCCTGCCCTGGACGCTTGGCGCTGGCCCGGCCGAAAAGCCCTAGCGAGCGCTGCAGGGATTCAGCCAGCGTCATTTTGCTTATCACTAATCCGTATCAAGACAAAGGTTCGCGCCTGCCCCTTTTGACGCCATTTACCGGACAATAGCGACCTTGCCCCGGTCACCGGCCGCCACGAAGCAGCGGCAACGCGCACACCGCGCCTGCCCCCTGTGCTTCCCGCCACCGCGTGCCTGAATGGCACTGACCTCTCATTGCAACGTCCCGGCGGGCACTGCCTGCCCCGAATTCACCGTATTGCCAACATGAGTGCTTTTCTTGAAGAACGCGTGCTGTCCGTCCACCACTGGACCGACCGCCTTTTCTCCTTCACCACCACCCGTGACACCGCGCTGCGCTTTTCCAACGGCCATTTCACGATGATCGGGCTGAAGGTCGACGGCAAGAACCTGCTGCGTGCCTACTCCATCGCCAGCCCCAACTACGAGGAGCACCTCGAGTTCCTGTCGATCAAGGTGCCCGACGGTCCCCTGACCTCGCGCCTGCAGAACATCCAGGTCGGCGACACCATCCTCGTCGGCAAGAAGCCCACGGGCACGCTGCTGATCGACTACCTGCTGCCCGGCAAGAACCTGTACCTGATCGGCACCGGCACGGGCCTGGCCCCCTGGCTGGCCGTGGCCCGCGACCCCGAGACCTACGAGCGCTACGAGAAGGTCGTCGTCGTGCACGGCGTGCGCCACGCCAGCGAGCTGGCCTACCAGGAGCTGTTCGAGAAGGAACTGCCCGAGCATGAATTCCTCGGCGAGATCGTCAAGGACAAGCTGGTCTACTACCCCACCGTGACGCGCGAGCCCTTCCGCAACCAGGGCCGCATCTCCAACCAGATCACGGCCGGCACCTTCCCGCAGAACATCGGCCTGCCCGAGCTCAATCCCGAGACCGACCGCGTCATGCTGTGCGGCAGCCCCGCCATGCTGAACGAACTCAAGGAGCTGCTGGAGCACCGCGGCTTCAAGGAAGGCAACACCACCACGCCCGGCGACTTCGTGGTCGAACGCGCCTTCGTCGAGAAGTAAAGCCCACGACACCCCGTGGCGGGGCGGCTGCCGATAATCGGCGCATGCCGCCCTCCCGCACCCCGCCGCCCCAGCCCGGCGACGATGACCGCAACTTCATCGTCGCCCTGGCGCGCGGCCTTGATGTCCTGTCCTGCTTTCGCTCCGGCGAAAAGCTGCTGGGCAACCAGGACATCGCCAGGCGCTGCGGACTGCCCAGGTCCACGGTTTCGCGCCTCACGCACACGCTGACCACGCTGGGCTACCTCATCCATGTGCCCGAAGAGGGCAAATACCGCCTGGGCACAGCCACGCTGGCCCTGGGCAGCGCCATGCTCTCGCGCCTGGACGTGCGCCAGATCGCGCGCCCGCTGATGCAAAAGCTGGCCGCCACCACCGATGCCGAGGTGGCCCTGGCCGCACGCGACCGGCACAACATGGTCTACATCGAGCACTGCCCCAGCGCGCGCTTCACGCACCGCGACCTGGACATGGGCTCGCGCATCCCCCTGGCCACCACGGCCGTGGGCCGCGCCTGGCTGGCCGCCAGCCCCGCATCCGAGCGCCAGCGCGCGCTGGACTACCTGCAATCGCACGCCCCCGAGCAATGGGCCGCCGCCCAGGCCCAACTGCCGCTGTGGCCCGGTGCCAGCACCCATCCGCAACCCTGGCTGTCGTGCTCGTTCGGCGACTGGCAGCCCGAGGTCAACGCCATCGCCCTGGCCTTCTCGCCGGGGCGTGGCCTGCCGCTGATGGCCGTCAGCCTGGGCGGGCCCTCGCGCTTCGTCACGGCCGATGCGCTGCGCCAGGACGGCGTGCCTGCGCTGCAGCGCATGGTGCGGCGGCTGCAGCAGGACATAGACCGCGCCTGACCGCAGACCGGGCCTGGCCGGCTGTCCCGCAGGCGCCCGCACAGTACCCGCACAGTAGCCAAGACGACAGCGCGCGCCGCACTGGCACCCTAGCATGGAGGGCGTTGCTCAACCATCAGGAAACCAAGGCAGGAGACACCCAGCATGAGCGTGAAAGCACTGTTCAACCTCACCGGCAAGACCGCCCTCATCACCGGAGGCTCGCGCGGCCTGGGCCTGCAGATGGCCGAGGCGCTGGGCGAGATGGGCGCCCGCCTCGCCATCACGGCGCGCAAGTCCGATGAACTGGCCGAGGCCAAGGCCCACCTGCAGGGCCTGGGCTACCAGGTCGAGACCTTCACCAACGACCTGCAGAAGTTCGACACCATCCCCGCCCTGGTCGACGACGTGCTGACGCGCTGCGGCGACATCGACATCCTCGTCAACAACGCCGGCGCCACCTGGGGCGCCAAGGCCGAGGAATACCCGGACGAGGCCTGGAACAAGGTCATGAACCTCAACGTCTCCGCGCCCTTCTTCCTCACCCGCGAAGTGGCCAGGCGCGTGATGATCCCCAAGGGCCAGGGCAACGTGATCATCACGGCCTCGGTCGCGGCCTTCAAGGGCACGCCGCCCGGCATGAACACCGTGGCCTACAACACCTCCAAGGCGGCCGCCGTGCACCTGGCGCGCACCCTGGCCTCGGAATGGGGCCACTACGGCATCCGCGTCAACTCCATCTGCCCGGGCTTCTTCCCCAGCAAGCTGGCCAACGGCCTCATCGACAAGCTCGGCGACCAGCTCATCGCCCGGGCCCCGCTGCGCCGCATCGGCGGCGAGGAGGACCTCAAGGGCGCCGTGGTCTACCTGGCGTCCGATGCATCGCGGCACATGACGGGGCAGGCGTTGGTGCTGGATGGTGGAGCGAGCTTGTTGTAAACAACGCAGCCCTGCAATGAGAAAGGCCCCTGTACCGCGGTGCAGGGGCCTTTCTTACTTGAGCCGCTGCGCAGCGACTCAGCATGTCTTCTTCAAGCCTGCAGGGCAAAGGGCTCGATGGACTCCAGGTCGTCGCCTATGGCCTCGCGCGCGATATCGGCGTCGTACTGGCTTTGCAGATTCATCCAGAACTCCACGGACGTGCCAAAGAAGCGCGCAAGGCGCAGCGCCGTATCCGCGGTGATGGAGCGGCCGTTCTTGACGATGGCCGCGATGCGTGTCTGCGGGACATGGATGGCCTGGGCCAGGCGGTATTGCGTCAGGCCCATGGGCTCCAGGAATTCAGTGGCCAGGATTTCGCCTGGCGTGGGGAGGTTCAAAGGTTTGTTCATGGTCAGCACTCCTGCGCCAGATCCAGGATCAACGCTTTCGCTTCAGTGGTAATCGACGATCTCCAGCTCACTCGGGCCTTCATGGGTCCACACAAAGCACACGCGCCACTGATCATTGATGCGGATGCTGTGCTGCCCCTTGCGATCTCCGTGCAGCGCCTCCAGCCGGTTTCCGGGCGGGACCCTCAAGTCCTGAAGCACATGAGCGGCATGCAGCATCCGAAGCTTGCGCAGCGCAACCACTTCAATGCTGCTCCACCGACGAACCCGCCTCTGCTGGAACAGTTGCTCGGTGTCGGGGCACTTGAATGACTGGATCGTCATGGAAGCAAATAATAACGCATCGCGTCAGTAACGTCAAACGTAAGTACCGGACCACTGAGTCCACAAGAAAGCGCCTGGGCCAGATCAAGCTGGCACCAGGCGCTTTCGGTCGAAAAACTGAGCGGCGCTCTACTTGTTCGCCACCGTCATCACCGCCTCAATCTTGCCGTCGCGCACAGCGGCACCGCGCTCCGTGGTCAACGTGCCGCCACGCTCATCCACGCCCTTGACGCCGCCGGGGTTCACGTCGGGGCGCAGGGATTTGTAGGCCTCGTCCAGCTTGGCGTGGATGGCCTTGGTGTCCGAGGCCGAGCCGGCCAGCTGCATGGCCTTGACGGTGGCGTGCACGGCCGTGTAGTTCCACTGCGCCTCCGAGCCGGGGATGCGGCCCGGGTAGACCTTGCCGAAGCGTTCGACGAAGGCCTTGTTCTCGGGCTTGGTGTCCTCGGAGACGGGCATGACGCCGATGGCGCCTTCCAGCGGCGCATAGCCGCCGACGACGCGGGCCATTTCGTCGAGCTTGGCCTGGTCCATGACCACGAAGCCGCCCTTGAAGCCCAGCTCGCGCGCCTGCTTGACGACCAGGGCCGTGGGCTCGGAGGCACCGCCCACGAAGAGCACGTCGGGCTTCTCGGCCAGGGCCTTGCTCACACCGCTGTAGAAGTCGGTGGCGCGGTTGTAGCTCATGGCGTTCTCGGCCACCACGGTGCCGCCCAGCTTTTCCCAGCCGGGCTTGAAGGCGGCGACCCAGGCCTTGGCGTAGTCGTGGTCGGCGCCGACCAGGGCCACCTTCTTGCCGAAGCGGCCCATCACGTACTTGGAGAACGGGTCGATGTACGAGGTGAACTCGGGCGGGATGCGCAGGGTCAGCTTGTTGCCCCGGTTGGTGATCTGCGGCACCGAGCTGTAGGCCAGCACGATGAAGTTGCTGCGCTCGTTGGTGGTCTGCAGCGCGAAGATGCCGCCCGAATGCGGCACCAGGATGGCCGCCGTCTTGTGCTGCTGCACCAGGCGCTGGGCGTTGATCGCGGTCTCGGACGGGTTGTACTTGTCGTCCAGCGGCACGATCTCGATCTTGACCTTCTTGCCACCGATCTCGGGAGCTGCGGCATTGATCTCGGAGACGGCCATCTGCATGCCGTCGAGCACGTTCTTGCCGTACTGGGCAGCGCCGCCCGACAGCGGGCCCGAGTAGCCGATCTTGACCACCTCCTGCGCCAGCGCGGGGCCGGCGGCGGCCACGGCGGCGCAGGCCAGGGCCAGCGTGCCCACCCTGCGGCGGGTCAATGGTGCGAATGCTGTCATGTCTGTCTCCTTGGATAGTGAAGAACGAATCGCTGCTGACGCAACGCATAAATCCGGCGCAGCCCAGACCAGGGACGCCGAGCAAGGGCCGCCCCGCAGCGAGGGCGTCGTCCCCCTCCCTCGCGAAGCGAGAGAGAGGGGGAAGCCGCGCAGCGGCTCAGGGGGTGCAGTGTCATGTCATGCGCCGATGTAGGCTTTTCGGATGGAGTCGTCAGCCAGCAGCTCGGCCGGCTTGCCCTCGCGCACGATGCGGCCGCTTTCCATCACATAGGCGCGGTGCGCGATCTTCAGCGCCGCATAGGCGTTCTGCTCGGCCAGCAGCACGGTGGTGCCAGCGGCGTTGATGCGCTGTATGGCCTCGAACATCTGCTTGATGACCAGGGGCGCCAGGCCCAGCGAGGGCTCGTCCAGCAGCAGGGCCTGGGGCCGGCCCATCATGGCGCGGCCGATGGCCACCATCTGCTGCTGGCCGCCCGACAGCGAGCCGGCCGGGTCGTGCTGCTTCTCGCGCAGGATGGGAAACAGCTCCATCACCTCCTGCAGCGTCTTCTGGCTGGGGCCGGGGTCACGGCGGTGCACATAGGCGCCCAGCTGCAGGTTGCGCAGCACCGACATCTGGGGAAACAGCTTGCGCCCTTCGGGGCACTGCACCACGCCGGACTGCACGATGGCCGATGGCTTGCTGCCGGCCAGCTCCCTGCCATTCCAGACGATGGAGCCGCCTGCGGCCTTGTGGATGCCGCTGGCCGTGAGGAACAGCGAACTCTTGCCCGCGCCGTTGGCGCCCAGCAGCACCACCAGCTCGCCCCGGTCGGCATGCAGGCTGACCCCGTCCAGCGCCAGGAAGCTGCCGTAGCGCAGCGACACGTTCTCAAACTTCAGCATGCTCGCTCCCCAGGTAGGCATCGATGACGGCGGGGTTGCGGCGGATTTCCTCGGGCGTGCCCTCGGCGATCTTCTCGCCGTAGCTGAGCACCAGGATCTTGTCGGCCAGGCTCATGATCATGCCCATCTTGTGCTCGATCAGCGCCACCGTGATGCCGTGGCGCACCAGCTTGCGGATCAGCTCGGCCAGGCCCTCGGTCTCCTCGGGGTTGACGCCGCCGGCAGGCTCGTCGAGCAGCATCAGCTTCGGGTCGGTGGCCAGGGCCAGCGCGAAGGCCACGCGCTTGCGCTCCTCCTGCGTGATGTCGCCAGCAATGCGGCCGGCCACATGCGACAGGCCCACGAAGTCCAGCGCGTCGCGCGCCTTTTCGCGGCACACGCGCTCTTCCTCGCGCAGGCGGCTGGAGCCGCGCAGCACGTCCCACAGGCCTGAGCGCGTGCGCAGCCGGTGGCCCACGATGAGGTTGTCCAGCACCGTGGCGCGGTCGAACAGCGCCGTGGTCTGGAAGGTGCGCGCCACGCCCAGTTTCGCCACCTGGTCGGTGCGCAGCGAGGTCACGTCCTGGCCGTTGAAGGTGATGGTGCCCGAGGTGGGCTTGTGCACGCAGCTGATCAGGTTGAAGAACGTGGTCTTGCCCGCGCCGTTGGGGCCGATGATGGCGTTGATGCGGCCTTCCTCGATCACGGTGCTGACATCGCTCACGGCGGCCAGCCCGCCGAAGGTCTTGGTCAGGTGGTCAATCTTGAGCATGCGGCTTGCCCTCCTTGGCATTGCGGCGCGCGCGCCATGCGGTGAAGCTGCCCACCACGCCGTAGGGCATGAAGATCACCAGCATCACGAGAATCGGGCCGAAGACGATGAAGCGGTACTCCTGCAGGAACTGCAGGTACTGCGTGATCCAGGGCATGCCGATGGCGCCCAGCAGCGGCCCCAGCACCGTGCCCATGCCGCCGACCATGGCGAAGATCATCATGTCGAAGGTATGGTGCACGCCGGCCATGTCGGGACCGATGAAGCGCACGAAGCCGGCGTACAGGCCGCCCGCCACGCCCGCGTAGACCACGCTCAGCATGAAGGCCAGCACCTTGTTGCGCATGAGGTTGATGCCCAGCGCCTCGGCCAGCTCGTCGCTGTTGCGGATGGCCATGAAGGTGCGGCCCAGCAGCGACCGGACGATGCGCCGCATCACCCAGACCGAGGCCACGAGGAAGGCCAGCACCAGGTAGTACAGCGCCAGCGGCGACTCGAAGCTCAGCGCGCCCAGGGCCTCGGGCGCGGGGATGCCCATGATGCCCACCGTGCCGTGGGTCAGGCCCTCCCACTTCTCGATCACGAGGAACATGATGTAGCCCACGCACAGCGTGAAGATCGAGAAGTAGTGCCCCTTCAGGCGCAGCGAGACGATGCCGATCAGGTAGCCCAGCACCGCGCACACCACGCCCGACATCACCAGCCCGCCCCAGAACGGCCAGCCATGGTCCACCGTGAGGATGCCCACGGTATAGGCGCCCGCGGCCATGAAGCCGGCATGTGCGAGGTTGAGCTGGCCCGTGTAGCCCGTGATCAGGTTCAGGCCCAGCGTGGCGATGGCGAAGATGTAGGCCGTGCTCATCACCGTAAGGTGGTAGTCATTGCCCGCCAGCCAGGGGAAGGCGATGCCGGCGGCCAGCAGCAGGCCCCAGGCAACGCGGGAGTCGATGAATCCGTTCATTCAATGACTCCTCTTGGCAAACAGGCCCTGCGGGCGCAGCGACAGGATCACCACCAGCAGCACGAAGGCGATGATGTCCTTGTAGTCGGTGGAGATGTAGTAGGCGCCGAAGCTCTCGGCAAAGCCGATGATCAGCCCGCCCAGCACGGCGCCCGGGATGCTGCCCATGCCGCCCAGGATGATGATCACGAAGGCCTTGGTGATGACCAGGTGGCCCATGGCCGGATAGACCAGGTTGATGGGCGCATACAGCGTGGCCGCCACGGCCGCGAGCACGCCCGAGATGGCAAAGGTCAGCATGGACACGCGGTTGGCGTCGATGCCCACCATCGATGCGCCTTCGCGGTTCTGCGCCATGGCGATGATGGTCGCGCCCGTGATGGTGCGCGTCAGGAACAGGTGAAGGGCCACCATCAGCGCAAAGGCCGCGCCGATGATCAGCAGGCGCTGCGCGGGCGCCGTGATGCCGCCCATCTCCACGATGGAGGTGTAGGGCGTGGGCATGCGCTGGAAGTCCGCGCCCCACAGCGCCTGGGCACCCGCCTCCAGGAACAGCAGCAGCCCGATGGAGGCGATCTTGGGATGCAGGGGCGAGGCCTTGCGCAGCGGATGGAAGATCAGCCGCTCGCTGACGATGCCCAGCACCGCCACCGCGACGGCTGCGGTCAGCATGGCCGCCCAGTAGCCCCAGCTCCAGGCCACCATGGCCTGGAAGGCCACGAAGGCGCCGATCATGTAGAAGCCGCCGTGCGCGAAATTGGGCACGTGCAGGATGCCGTAGACCAGGGTCAGGCCCAGGGCCACCAGGCCGTAGATGCCGCCCAGGGTCAGGCCGTTGAGCACTTGCTGCAGAAAAACGTCCATTCAACGCCTCCTGCGGAAAGGCGCGGCTCGGCGCCCGGCCAGGGTCTGTGCTTGCATTGTCTTGTCTCCTTTGCATGGCCGGCCGGCGCGGCGCGACAACGCATGCGGCAGACAGGCAAGGCCAGCTTAGGAGGGGGGCGGCGCCACGATCAACCCGAAGATTCCGCACAGCGGAATTCACCTGGGAAACCCCGAGACCCTCAGGCCCCCGCCAGTAACCTAGATGACAGCCGCGCTCAGATGGACAGGGCCGGCAAGTTGGCGGGCAGGCCCTGCATGGAGCGCTGCGTGTGCTCGGCCACGAAGTCCAGGAAGCTGCGCACGCGCGCCGGCATGAACTTGCGCGTGGGCAAGGTGGCGTAGAGCGTGAAATGGCCCGTGGTCCATTCGGGCAGCACATGGCGCAGCCGGCCCGAACGCAGGTGGCGCGCAATCAGGTCCAGCGGCTGGGTGCTGATGCCCGCGCCGTCCAGCGTGGCACGCAGCAGCGTGCCGGTGTGGTTGGCCACCAGCACGGGCTGCACGGCCACCTCGGCCTCGCCCGCATTGCCATCGAGCCGGCGCAGGCGCAGCACGTCGGAGCGGCCCTGGGCGCGGCGGCGCAGCAGGCACTGGTGGCCCGCCAGATCCTCGGGCACGGCGGGCACGCCATGGGCGTCCAGGTACTCGGGCGAGGCGCAGGCCAGGCCGCAGGTGGTGACGATGGGCCGAGCCACCACGTTGCCGTCATAGCCCTCCTCGGCGTTGAGGAAGGTGATGTCGTACTCGCCCACGGCGGCCTCGCTGGCCGACTCCACGAAGACCTCGATGCAGATGCGCGGATGCAGGCGGTGGAAGTCCGCCACCAGTGGCGCCAGCACATGCTCGGCAAACACGGGCGGCGTGAGCACGCGCACGGCGCCCGACAGCTCCAGCGTGTGCGCCTGCGCCAGGCTGAAGGCATCCTCCACATCGGCCAGGATGCCGCGCACGCGCTCCAGATAGGCCTCGCCGGCCTCGGTCAGCGACACGCTGCGCGTGGTGCGCTGCAGCAGCCGCGTGCCCAGGTGCTGCTCCAGGTCGGCCACCAGGCGCGTGACCGTGGGCACGGACATGTCCAGGCGACGCGCCGCCGCCGAAAACCCGGCCTCGTCGGCCACGGTCTGAAACACCCGCATGGTCTGCAATCGGTCCATGTTGTCCTTGGCCCCGGGCCTCGGTGCCCGGGGACTTCGCTGCATTGTTCCACTCCCAAACGCCCTGCGCCGCGGCTTTGCGGGCCGCGGCGCAGGCGTTCATCTTCGTCGAAATGCAGCCGCTCAGCCCTTGCCGTCCGAAGTGTCCCTGGCCTGCGCTGGACCGGCGGGCGGCGCCCAGCGGATGGGGTGGGTGAAGCGCACCTCGGCGTCGCTGAAGGCCTTGGCCGTGGCGGCCGACAGCAGCAGGATGGCCGACGAGAAATAGATCCACATCAGCAGCACCACCAGCGAACCCGCCGCGCCATAGGCCGAGACCACGGCCGCCGTGGACAGATACCAGGCCAGGGCCTGCTTGCCCAGCGTGAACAGCAGGGCGCCGACGATGGCGCCGAAGATGAGATAGCGCAGCCGGGGCTTGGGGCCGCTGCCGATGCGCATCAGCCCCACGAAGAGCAGCACGGCAATGCCGAAGGACACGCATTCGTTGATCAGGCTGATCAGCGGCCCCAGCGGCTGCATCTGCAGCTTGGTGCCGGCCCAGTTGGTGATCAGCTGGATGGCCGTGGACAGGGCCATGGACACCAGCAGCAAGAAGCCCAGCGCCAGCACATAGGTCAGGCCGCGCAGCCGCAGCGCAGCCATGCGCCACCACACGGCCTTGGGCGGCGGTGGCTCGCCGTTCGAGGTCCAGAGCTTTTCCAGCGCGGACTGCAGCTCCACGAACACACCCGTGGCGCCCGACATCAGCAGGATGAAGCCGAACAGCGAGGCCAGCCGCCCCTCGTCGGGCCGCTGGGCGCTTTCCAGCGCGCCGCGCACCACCTGGGCACCGCGCTCGCCGATCACGTCCTGCACCTGGTCGATCAACTGGTGTTCCACATAGCTGCGGTCCACCCACCAGCCCAACAGGCCGACCAGCAGCAGCAGCAGCGGCGCCAGGCTCAGGATGCCGTAGAAGGACATGGCCGCGCTCATGCGCAGGCCATCGGCGTCCAGCCACAGCTGCACGGCATTCCACATGGCGCGCAGCGGGTTCAGCTCCATCAGGCGCTGCAGGCGTGCGGACCAAGACGAGGCGGGGGGAGTTTCCGGGGTATCTGAGGGCATGGCCCTCATTGTGCAGAGCGGCAGCCCCCCGCCCTGTCAGCCTGTGCCGACAGGGTGGGAGGAGCCGCCCGGCAGCACTCAGGCCGCGCCGCGCGCCTCCACGTACAGCGCATAGATGGAATGGCTGCTGGCCATGAACAGGCGGTTGTTCTTCGATCCGCCAAAACACAGGTTGGCGCAGCGCTCGGGCAGGCGGATATGGCCTATGGGCTTGCCTGCGGGGTTGAAGACCATGACCCCGTCCAGCTCGGCTGCCTGTGCCCCAGGCGCGCCGTTGCTGCCCCAGCCGCACCACAGATTGCCGAACTCGTCGCACTTGATGCCGTCCAGCGCGCCCGGCCCGTTCGCATCGATGTGCAGGCGCTTGTTGGACAGCCGCCCGCCCTCGCCCACGTCATAGGCCCAGACCACGCGATGGGGCTGGTGGCGCGACTCGACCACATACAGCCGCTTTTCGTCGGGCGAAAAGCACAGTCCGTTGGGACCGGCCAGGTCGGTGAGCACGGCGTCCAGCCGGCCGCTGGCCGGATCGATGCGGTAAACGGACTGCGGCAGCTCGGCCTGGGCCTTGTCTCCCTCCCAGTGCCCGCCGATGCCGAACGGAGGATCGGTGAACCAGATGCCGCCGTCGCGCGCGCAGACGATGTCGTTGGGCGAATTCAGACGCTTGCCGCCAAAGCCATCAGCCAGCACGGTGATGGAGCCGTCGTACTCGGTGCGCGTGACGCGGCGCGTCAGGTGCTCGCAGGCCAGCAGCCGGCCCTGGCGGTCGCGCGCCAGGCCGTTGGAGAAGTTGGCAGGGCTGCGGAACACGCCGACCTGGCCGGTGGTCTCGTCCCAGCGCAGCATGCGGTTGTTGGGAATGTCGGAAAACAGCAGGTAGCGGCCGTCCGCCACCCACACCGGCCCCTCGACCCAGCGAAAGCCCGTGGCGATCTGCTCCACGCTGCTGCTGTAGATGCGGTAGCGCGCGAACTCGGGGTCCAGCACCTGCACCGAGGGATCGGGATAGCGCTGCTGGGGCTTGAACTCGAAGGCCTGCGCGCTGGCGGCGCCGGCCACCGTGGCCAGCGCGCCCGCCACAAAGCTGCGGCGCGTGGCGGCGCCGCCGGAATGGCAATGGGCATCCATGGCTTGTCTCCTGTGCTCAGGTCACGGGTGCGGGGTTGAACAGCACCAATTGATTGGCCAGCTTCCAATGCTCGGCCCAGGTCTTCTTGCGGCCGCTGGCCACGTCCAGCATCAGGCGGAACATCTCCCAGCCCACGTCCTCGATGCTGGCCTGGCCTTCGGCGATGCGGCCCGCGTTCACGTCCATCAGGTCATGCCAGCGCCGCGCCAGGTCGCTGCGCGTGGCCACCTTGATCACGGGTACCTGGGCCAGGCCGTAGGGCGTGCCCCGGCCCGTGGTGAACACATGCAGGTTCATGCCGGCGGCCAGTTGCAGCGTGCCGCAGATGAAATCGCTGGCCGGCGTGGCTGCATAGACCAGGCCGCTTTGGATGCCCCGGTCGGCCAGACGCTGGCCCGGCGACAGCACGCCGGTGATGGGCGCCGTGCCGCTCTTGATGATGGAGCCCATGGCCTTCTCGACGATGTTGGACAGGCCGCCCTTCTTGTTGCCCGGCGTGGTGTTGGCGCTGCGGTCCACGCGGCCCTTGTCCAGGTAGGCGTCGTACCAGGCCATCTCCTCGATCATGGCTTCGGCCACCTCGGGGCTGCCGGCGCGCGAGGTCAGCTGGTCGATGCCGTCGCGCACCTCGGTCACCTCGCTGAACATCACGGTGGCGCCTGCGCGCACCAGCAAATCGGTGCAAAAGCCCACGGCCGGATTGGCCGTGACGCCGCTGAACGCATCGCTGCCGCCGCACTGCACGCCAACCACCAGGGCGCTGGCCGGCACGGTCTCGCGCCGGCGCGCGTTCAGCCGCTCCAGATGCACCCTGGCGCGGCCCATGATGGAGTCCACCATGGACATGAAGCCCACATGCGCCTCGTCCTGCAGGCAGACCACGTCCAGCGCGGGTTCTCGCTCATCGACGATGGGGAAGGACCCCGGCGGCAGCAGCCGCTCGGGCTGCAGCTTCTCGCAGCCCAGGCTCACCACCATCACCTCGCCGCCAAAATTCGGGTTGTGGCTGATGTTGCGCAGCGTGCGCTGCGGAATCTCGGCGCCCACGGCATCGATGGCCACGCCGCAGCCATAGCTGTGCTCCAGGCCCACCACATCGTCCACATTCGGATAGCGCGGCAGCAGCTCGGCCTTGATGCGGCCCACCGCGAAATCCAGCACCCCGGCCACGCACTGCACCGTGGTGGTGATGGCCAGGATGTTGCGCGTGCCCACCGTGCCATCGGCATTGCGGTAGCCCTCGAAGGTGTAGCCCGTCAGCGGCGGCAGCTCGGGCGGCTGCGCCGTGGCGATCGGCAACCCCTCAAGAGACAGCGCCCCCGGCATGCGCAGCAGCCGCTCATGCACCCAGCTGCCCGCGGCAATGGCCTGCAGCGCATAGCCGATCACCACGTTGTAGCGGCGCACCTCGCCGCCCTCGGCAATGTCCACCAGCGCCACCTTGTGCGCCTGCGGCACCTTGTCGACCAGCACCAGCCCCCCGGGCATCACCGTGCCCGCAGGCAACCCCCCGTCATTGGCCACGATGGCCACGTTGTCGGCCGGATGCATGCTGATGGAAAGAGGAAGTGGGGTACTCATGGCAATGTCTCAATTTTCTAGGGGCCTGTCGCAATCGGAGTGCAGCCCTCGCAACCGTCACGTCCCAACTCAGGAACGCCGAGCAAGAGCCGCCTCGCGGCGAAGGCGTTGTCCCCCTCCGCGAAGCGAGAAGGGGGAAGGCGCGAAGCGCCTCAGGGGGTCACTCTGCTTTTATTCCAGCAGCCTTGATCACCTTCCCCCACTTGACCACCTCGGCCTTCTGGTACTCGCCCAGCTCGGCCGGCGTCATCTGCGAGGGCAGCATGCCGAAGTTCTTCAGGCGCGCCTGCACCTCGGGCGTGGCGACGATCTTCATGATCTCCGCATGCAGCCGGTCCACGATGGGCTTGGGCGTGCCTGCGGGCGCGAACACGGCCTGCCAGGAGCCCATGTCGAAGCCTTTCTCGCCCGCCTCGGCGATGGTGGGCACATCGGGCAGCGACTCCAGGCGCCGCGAGCTGGTCACGGCGATGGGACGCAGCTTGCCGGCCTGCACGTGGGGGCCGACGACCAGGGCGGTGTCGAACATCATGTCCACCTGGCCGCCGATCACGTCCTGCACGGCCGGGCCGCTGCCCTTGTAGGGCACGTGGGTGAACTTCACGCCCGTCTGGTAGCCCAGCAGCTCCAGCGCCATGTGGTTGGAGGTGCCGCTGCCCGGCGAGGCCGAGGTCAGGCCGCCCGCCGCTGCCTTGGCCTTGCTGGCGGCCAGCACGTCGGCCAGCGTCTTGTAGGGGCTGGAGGCCGGCACCACCAGCACCAGCGGGCCCGAGCCCAGCATGGCCACCGGCGTGAAGGACTTGACCGGGTCGTAGTCCAGCTTGGCGTACAGGCTCACATTGATGGCGTGCGAGCTGATGGTGCCGCCCAGGATGGTGTAGCCATCGGCCGGTGCGCGCGCCGCAATGGCCGAGCCCACGCTGCCGCCCGCGCCGCCCTTGTTCTCGATCACCACGGGCGTGCCCAGGGCCTTGCTCAGCGGCTGGGCGATCACGCGCGCCAGCGTATCGGTATTGCCGCCAGGCGGGAACGGCACCAGGTAGGTGATGGGCTTGCCCGTGGGCCAGTTGCCCTGCGCGGCGGCGGGCATGGCGGCCAGGGCCGTGCCCAGCAGCAGGGCGCTGGCGAGGGAATGTTGGATGAGTGTGCGGCGTTGCATGGTGCTTGTCTCCGGGAAGGGCTTGTCGTTGGAATGGTGTGAAAGCGGGTTCAGAAGCGCGGCTGGTGGCCGGTGAACGCGGGGTCGTACTTGCGCATCTGCCCCAGGTCGTCGCGGTTGCGGATGCCGCAGTGCAGGTAGTTGTCGTGCAGGCGGGCCAGGGCCTCGCGGTCCAGCCGCACACCCAAGCCAGGCGCCGTGGGCACGCGCAGGCTGCCCTGCTCGAACTGCAGCCGGCCGCCCTCGACGACTTCCTCGTCCTGCCAGGGGTAATGCGTGTCGCAGGCATAGGTCAGCAGGGGCACGCTGGCGCACAGGTGCGTCATGGCCACCAGGCTCACGCCCAGGTGGGAATTGCTGTGCATGGACAGGCCCAGGTCGAAGGTGCGGCACAGGGTGGACAGGCGCTGCGTGGCGCGCAGCCCGCCCCAGTAGTGGTGGTCGCTGAGCACGATCTTCACGGGGCAGCCCATGTCGGCGTTGCGGCGGAACTCGGCAAAGTCCGTCACCACCATGTTGGTGGCCAGCGGCACATCGCACTCGCGTGCCACGGCGGCCATGCCGTCCAGGCCCGGCGCCGGGTCCTCGTAGTACTCGAGCACGCCCTGCAGCTGCTGCACGATCTTCAGGCTGGTCTCCACCGTCCAGTTGCCATTGGGATCGATGCGCAGCGGCGTGCCCGGAAAGGCCTCGGCCAGCGCCAGGATGCCGGCCGCCTCCTGCTCGGGCGGCAGCGCGCCGGCCTTGAGCTTGATGCTCTGGAAGCCGTACTGCGCAATCATGCGCCGCGCCTGCTCCACCAACTGCTGCGGCGCCAGGGCCTCGCCCCAGGCGTCGGGCGAAGAATCTGGTCCATAGGGCCTGTCGATGTGCTCGGCGTACTTGTAGAACAGGTAGGCAGAGAACGGCACGCTGTCGCGCGCGGCGCCGCCCAGCAGGTCCACGATGGGGGCGCCCGCCATCTGGCCCTGCAGGTCCAGCATGGCGACCTCGAAGGCGCTGACCACCTTGGCCACGGTCTTGGACACATGCGTGCCCGGCGCCAGCGACACCTGCTGGCCCAGGAATTCGGAGGCCGTCAGCGCAGGCGGCGCCACCAGGGCCGCGACGCGGACCTCCATCTCGTTGAGCGCCCAGGGGGACAGCCCCACCAGCGCGGGCGCGGCCTTGGCCAGCGCATCGAGCATGGGCTGGTCGCCATAGCTCTCGTTGATGCCGACCAGGCCCGAGGCCGTCTCGATCTCGATGATGGAACGCAGCGCCCAGGGTTCGTGGATGCCGGCCGCATTGAGCAGCGGCGGATCGCGGAAGGCAATGGGCGTGATGCGTATGTGGCGGATCGCGTGGGTCGCGTGGGTGGTGCTCATCTGGAATGCGGGTTCAGGAGGATCAAAAAAACTCGATGGCGTGGACGTCTTGTGATACGTTGTCGTACAACTTGGAGCGATTATGATCAGCACCATGGAAAGTTCGGCAAAGGGATTTCCCGCATCACCCCCAACGATCGAGCTTCCCCTGCGAGGAAAGTCCGGTCGCAGCGGCCGCAATCTGGCCGCCCTGCTGTTCGACGAGTTCGCGAGCAAGATCCGCAACGGCCTGCTGGCCGAAGGCGAGAAGCTGCCCACGGAGTCGTCGCTGGTGCAGACCTACGAAGTCAGCCGCACCGTGGTGCGCGAGGCGCTGTCGCGCCTGCAGGCCTCGGGCCTGGTGGAGACGCGCCACGGCATAGGCACCTTCGTGCGCGCCGCCCAGCCCGCATCCACGCTGATGCTCAATGCCGACGAGCTGACGGCCGCCGTGGACGTGATGGCCGTGCTGGAGCTGCGCATCAGCCTGGAGACCGAAAGCGCCGGCCTGGCCGCGCTGCGCCGCAGCCCCGAGCAGCTGCAGGGCATACGCATGGCGCTGCAGGCCTTCGAGATCGCCTTTGCGCGCGGCGAGGACACGGTGGCCCATGACCTGGCCTTCCACACCCAGATCGCCGAGGCCACGGGCAACCGCTACTTCGGCGACATCCTGCGCCACTTCGGCGCCCAGCTGATTCCGCGCACGCGCATCGCCTCCATCCACCAGCCCCAGCGCGACCCCGATTACCTGCGCCGCGTCAACCGCGAGCATGAGGAAATCCTCGCCGCCATCGAGCGCCAGGACGCCGACTCGGCCCGCGCGGCCATGCGCATCCACCTGACCAACAGCCGCGAACGCCTGCGCCTGGCGCAAAAGACCAGCGCCGTCTGAGTGCTCCCATGGGCCTTTCGGGGCCGATGGCGTTGTCACGGGAATTCAGACAACCAAGGGAAAACCCTTTATCACTGCTTGCAGATCTCGGTTAAAAATCGGCTCCAGTTGTACGACAACTGACAACATAAAACCCGGAGACAAAAGCATGACCCTGAGCCGAAAGCAGTTCCTGCGCGCCGCTGGCGCCACCGCCCTCGTGGCCACCGGCGCCGGTGCGCTGGCCCAGAGCAACTGGCCCACGCGGCCGCTGCGCCTGGTGGTGCCCTACCCGCCGGGCGGCAGCTCGGACATCATTGCGCGCGCCATCGGCCCGCTGCTGTCGGCAGAACTCAAGCAGCCCGTGGTCATCGAGAACAAGCCCGGCGCCAACGGCAACCTGGGTGCCGACATGGTGGCCAAGGCCCAGCCCGACGGCCACACGCTGATGCTGTGCGACCTGGGTGCGCTGGCCATCTCGCCCTCGCTCTACACCAAGCTGTCCTTCGACCTGTCCCGGGACCTGCGCGGCACGGCCATGCTGGCCTACTCGCCCCACCTGCTGGTGGTCCATCCTTCGGTGCCGGCCAACAACCTGCAGGAGCTGGTGGCCCTGTCCAAGAAGGAAGACCTAAGCTTTGCCGTCACCGCCACGGGCAGCGCCCCGCACCTGGCCGGCGTGGAACTGGCGCGCGCCACGGGCGCCCGCTGGGAATACGTGCCCTACAAGGGCGGCGTGCAGTCCATCCAGGACACGGTGGCAGGCCAGACCCAGGTGCTGATGAACGGCATGCTGGCCACCTACCCCCATGTGCAAAGCGGCAAGCTCAAGCTGCTGGGCCTGTCCAAGGGCACGCGCATGCCGCTGGCCGCCAACGTGCCCACCATCGCCGAGCAGGGCGTGCCCGGCTTCGAGACCGGCACCTGGCAAGGCGTGGTCGTTCCGGCCAAGACACCCGAGGCCGTGGTCCAGCGCCTGCATGAGGCCCTGATCACCGCCATCCGCTCGCCCGAGGTGCGCGCCCGCCTCACGGGCCAGGGCGCCGAGGTCGTGACCATGAACCCCGCCGAGACCGCGCGCTTCCTGACCACCGAACGCCAGCGCTGGCAAAAAGTGGTTCAAACAGCTGGTTTGAAGCTCGACTGATTCCACCCTTTTTTCTTTCTTCCCCACCCTTATTCCCGAGAGCACCATGACCCCCCAAGACCTCAAAGACGTGATGAGTTCCGGCCTGCTGTCCTTCCCCGTGACGGACTTCGACAGCAACGGAAACTTCAATGCCAAGGGCTATGCGGCCCGCCTCGAATGGCTGGCCCCCTACGGTGCCAGCGCGCTGTTCGCGGCCGGCGGCACGGGCGAGTACTTCTCGCTGTACGGCGAGGAATACGGCCAGATCATCAAGACCGCCGTGGACACCTGCCGCGGCAAGGTGCCCATCATCGCGGGCGCCGGCGGCCCCACGCGCACGGCCATTGCCCATGCCCAGGAGGCCGAGCGCCTGGGTGCCCACGGCGTCCTGCTGCTGCCCCACTACCTGACCGAAGCCGGCCAGGAAGGCCTGATCGCCCATGTGGAGCAGGTCTGCAAGAGCGTGAAGTTCGGCGTCATCGTCTACAACCGCGACCGCACCCGCTTCACGCCCGAATCGCTGGCCATCCTGGCCGAGCGCTGCCCCAACCTGGTGGGCTTCAAGGACGGCATGGGCAACATCGAGACCATGTCCGCCATCTTCATGAAGATGGGCGACCGCTTCGCCTACCTGGGCGGCCTGCCCACGGCCGAGGTCTATGCGGCCGCCTACAAGGCCCTGGGCACGCCGGTGTACTCCTCGGCCGTCTTCAACTTCATCCCCAAGACGGCGATGGCGTTCTACGAAGCCGTGCGCACCGACGACATGGCCACGCAGCACAAGCTGCTCAAGGAATTCTTCATGCCCTACCTGAAGATCCGCAACCGCGTCGAAGGCTACGGCGTGAGCATCATCAAGGCCGGCGCCAAGCTGGTCGGCCACGACGCAGGCCCCGTGCGCGCCCCGCTGACGGACCTCAAGCCCTCCGAGCTGGAAGAGCTCAAGGCCCTGATCGACAAGCTCGGCCCGCAATAAGCCACAAGACCGGACGCAGGGGCCAGTCCGGCCCTTGCGCCCCCCAGGAGACAAGAACATGAAGAAGATTCTGATCACGCTGGGTGCCGCACTGGCCCTCACGGCGCAGGCGGCCGGCAGCTTTCCGGACAAGGCCGTCAACATCATCGTGCCCTTCCCGGCCGGAGGCTCCACCGACACCGTGGCGCGCGCCATGGCCCTGAGCATGGGCGAGCAGCTGGGCAAGCCCTTCGTGGTGGAAAACCGCCCGGGCGCCACGGGCACCATCGGCGCGGGCGCCGTCAAGCGCGCACCGGCCGATGGCTACACCCTGCTGGTGGCCTCGCTGGGCCCCTTCGTGGTCACGCCGCACCTGGTCAAGAACGTGCCCTATGACGCAGGCAAGGACTTCGACTACATCACCATCCCCGTGCAGGCGCCCAACGTGCTCGTGGCCAGCCCCGCGCAGAAGGCCCGCACCGTGGCCGAGGTCATCGCCGCGCTCAAGGCCAACCCCGGCAAGATCAGTTTCGCGAGTTCGGGCAACGGCTCCTCGGACCATCTGTCGGCCGAGCTGTTCTGGCAGCAAAGCGGCACCGAAGGCATGCACGTGCCCTACAAGGGCGGCGCCCCGGCCATCACCGACCTGATCGGCGGCCAGGTGGACTTCTCGTTCCAGAACGTCAACGCCGTGCTGCCCCATCTGCGCAGCGGCAAGCTGCATGCGATCGCCGTGACCGGCAGCCAGCGCTCGCCCGTGCTGCCCGATGTGCCCACCCTGGCCGAGGCCGGTGTCAAGGGTGCCGAGGTGTACTCCTGGCAAGGCCTGGCCGCGCCCAAGGGACTGCCCGCCGATGTGAAGGCCAAGCTGGCCAAGGCCGCCATCGCCTCCGTGCAGCAGCCCGACATCCGCAAGCGCTTCGTGGAGCAGGGCCTGGAGATCGTGGGCAACACGCCCGAGGAATTCACGCGCTACCAGGCCCAGGAGTCGGAGCGCTGGAAGCAGCTCATCCAGACAAGAAAGATCACGGCAGATTGAGCTGGAAACAACGGGCCGGCCCCGGGGCCTTTGCCCGCCGGCCTTTGCCCGCTGGCCTGCGCACCGCAGGCCCTTTTCACCGGGGCTTCCAGCCCCCGCAAGTTCCAAGGATTCCAAGGCATGGCGACCTCCCGTCCACGCGTTCTCCAGTTCGGCAAGATGCCGCTGCCCCAGCTCGATGCCGAGCTGGCCCAGGCCTATGAGGTGACGCTGCTGTCCGAGCAGCCCGACCGCGAGCGCTTTCTCGCCGAGCACGGCGCGCAGTTCGAATACCTGGTCACCTCGGCCGCCATGGGCGTGCCCGCGAGCGTGGTGCAGGCCCTGCCCAGGCTGCGCTTCGTGAGCAGCTTCGGCGTGGGCTTTGACGCGCTGGACCGCGAGTCCCTGCTGCGCCAGGGCGCCCGCGTGGGCTACACGCCCGGCGTGCTGGACGACTGCGTGGCCGACATGGCCTTTGCGCTGCTGCTGGATGCGGCGCGTGGCCTGAGCGAGTCCGACCGCTTCGTGCGCCGGGGCGACTGGAGCCGAGGCCGCTTCGGCATCCGCACGCGTGCCAGCGGCAAGCGCCTGGGCATCTTCGGCATGGGCCGCATCGGCTCCACCGTGGCGCGCCGCGCGGCCGGCTTCGACATGGAGGTGGCCTATCACAACCGCCGCCCGGTCGATGGATCGCCCCACCTCTACCAGCCCTCGCTGCTGGAGCTGGCGCGCTGGGCCGACTTCCTCGTCATCACGGCCGCAGGCGGCGACGGCACGCAGCACCTGGTCAACGCCGAGGTGCTGGACGCGCTGGGGCCGCAGGGCTTTCTGATCAACGTGGCACGCGGCAGCGTGGTCGACGAGGCCGCTCTGGTCCAGGCACTGCAGCAGGGCCGCATCGCGGGCGCGGGCCTGGATGTGTTCGAGGACGAGCCCCGCCCCCATGCCGAGCTGCTGTCGCTGGACAACGTGGTGCTTGCGCCCCACATCGCCAGCGGCACGCATGAAACCCGCCGCGCCATGGCCGACCTCGTGCTGCGCAACCTGGCGCAGTTCATCGCCACGGGCCGGCCCGAGGCCGAGGTGCCGTGGTCCGCCGCGCAGCAGGCGGCCACCGCCGCCGCATAGCCGTTTTTTCCCAGAGACCGATCCAAACGATCCAAGAGCACGCCATGTCCTCCACCCCGACCATCACCGAGATCGAAGTCATTCCCGTCGCCGGCCGCGACGGCATGCTCATGAACCTCAGCGGCGCGCATGCGCCCTACTTCACGCGCAACATCGTGCTCATCCACGACAGCGCGGGCCACACCGGTGTGGGCGAAGTGCCTGGCGGCGAAGGCATACGCCAGGCGCTGGAGGACAGCAAGGCGCTGCTCATCGGCCAGTCCGTGGGCAACCACCTGAAGCTGCTGCAGAACCTGCAGCAGGCCCTGGCCGGGCGCGACACGGGCGGGCGCGGCCTGCAGACCTTCGATCTGCGCATTGCCGTGCATGCCGTCACCGCCGTGGAGTCGGCTCTGCTGGACCTGCTGGGCCAGCACCTGGGCGTGCCCGTGGCGGCCCTGCTGGGCGAAGGCCAGCAACGCGACCGCGTGGAGATGCTGGGCTACCTGTTCTTCACCGGCCCCACCGACAAGACCGATCTGCCCTACGTCCAGCCCGGCGAAGACCAAAGCGGCAGCGACGACTGGACGCAGGTGCGCCACATGACCGCCATGGACCCGGCCGCCATCGTGCGCCAGGCCGAGGCGGCGCATGCGCGCTACGGCTTCAACGACTTCAAGCTCAAGGGCGGCGTGCTGGCCGGCGAGCAGGAGGTGGAGGCCGTCACCGCGCTGGCCAGGCGCTTTCCGCAGGCGCGCGTCACGCTGGACCCCAACGGCGGCTGGCTGCTCAAGGACGCCATCCGCCTCATGCGCGACATGCACGGCGTGCTCGCCTATGCCGAAGACCCCTGCGGCGCCGAGAACGGCTTCTCGGGCCGCGAAGTCATGGCCGAATTCCGCCGCGCCACCGGCCTGCCCACGGCCACCAACATGATCGCCACCGACTGGCGCCAGATGGTGCATGCGCTGTCGCTGCAGTCCGTGGACATCCCCCTGGCCGACCCGCATTTCTGGACCATGGCCGGCTCCGTGCGCGTGGGCCAGACCTGCCGCGACTGGGGCCTGACCTGGGGCTCGCACTCCAACAACCACTTCGACATCTCGCTGGCCATGTTCACCCACGTGGCCGCCGCCGTGCCCGGCAAGGTCACGGCCATCGACACGCACTGGATCTGGCAGGACGGCCAGTACCTCACCCAGAACCCGCTGCAGATCAAGGGCGGCTTCGTCGAAGTGCCCAAGACCCCGGGCCTGGGCGTCACCGTGGACCGCGCCGCGCTGCAGCGCGCCAACGCCCTGTACCTGGAGCACGGCCTGGGAGCGCGCAATGACGCCATGGCCATGCAGTACCTGATTCCCGGCTGGACCTTCGACAACAAGCGCCCCTGCATGGTCCGCTGACCCCTTCCTTCCGTTACCCCTTTCCCGGAGCACCTCATGTCCCGCTACGACAACCTCATCAACGGCCAATGGAAGCCTGCCGACGGCTACAGCGCCAACACCAACCCCAGCGACCTGTCCGATGTGATCGGCGAGTACGCCCAGGGCAATGCCGCCGATGTGGAAGCCGCCATCGCCGCGGCAGCCGCGGCCTTTCCCGCCTGGAGCACCTCGGGCATCCAGGCCCGCCACGACGCCCTGGACAAGATCGGCAACGAAATCCTGGCCCGCAAGGAAGAGCTGGGCGACCTGCTGGCGCGCGAGGAAGGCAAGACCCGCCCCGAAGCCATTGGCGAAGTCGGCCGCGCAGGCCAGATCTTCAAGTTCTTCGCGGGTGAATGCCTGCGCCTGGCCGGCGAGACCCTGCCCTCCGTGCGCCCCGGCATCGGCGTGGAAATCACGCGCGAGCCCGTCGGCGTGGTGGGCCTGATCACGCCGTGGAACTTCCCCATCGCCATTCCCGCCTGGAAGATCGCCCCGGCCCTGGCCTTCGGCAACTGCGTGGTCCTGAAGCCCGCCGACCTCGTGCCCGGCAGCGCCTGGGCGCTGGCCGACATCATTCACCGCTCGGGCATTCCAGCCGGCGTGTTCAACCTCGTCATGGGCCCGGGCCGCGTCATCGGTGATGCCCTGGTGCGCCACAGCGACGTGGCCGCCATCAGCTTCACCGGCTCCGTGGGCGTGGGCCGCGGCATTGCCCGCGCCTGCGTGGAAAGCGGCAAGAAAGTGCAGCTGGAGATGGGCGGCAAGAACCCGCAGATCGTGCTGGACGACGCCGACCTCACCCAGGCCGTGGAGCTGTCCGCGCAAAGCGGTTTCTACTCCACGGGCCAGCGCTGCACGGCATCGAGCCGCCTCATCGTCACCGACAGGATCTACCCCGCCTTCATCGAGGCCCTGCAGGCCCGCATGGCCAGGATCAAGGTGGGCGACGCCCGCGCCGCAGGCACCGACATGGGCCCCGTGGTCAGCCAGGCCCAGCTGGAGCAGGACCTGAGCTACGTGGAAATCGCCAAGGCCGAAGGCGCCGTGCTGGCTGCCGGCGGCGCTGCCGCCGCCTGCCACACCGGCAGCGGCAACAAGGGCTACTACATGGCGCCCACCCTGTTCGTGGACACCCAGGCCGCCATGCGCATCAACCGCGAGGAAGTCTTCGGCCCCGTGGCCAGCGTCATCCGCGTCAAGGACTACGAGGAAGCCCTGGCCGTGGCCAACGACACGCCCTTCGGCCTGGCCGCAGGCATTGCCACCACCAGCCTCAAGCACGCCACCCACTTCAAGCGCCACAGCCAGGCCGGCATGGTCATGGTCAACCTGCCCACGGCCGGCGTGGACTACCACGTGCCCTTCGGCGGCCGCAAGGGCAGCAGCTACGGCCCGCGCGAACAGGGCCGCTATGCGCAGGAGTTCTATACGACGGTGAAGACCGCCTACACGCTGGCCTGAGGCTGGACCCAAAGCAGCCGCCAGGTGCTGGCGACTGCTTTCATCACTGACGCCATCCGCAACAAAACGATGCGGATGGCGTTTTTTCATTTGTCGTTGCGCCCACAGTCAATTCTCGTGCGCGAAAGTGCAGACCGCCCCGTCCATTGCACCAGGGCCTTGCATAGCATCTTCCCCAACGTGAGAGCCGGCTTCAGCCGGCCGGCGTCCATACCGGAGGGAGACCATGGCAACAACTGCAAGAATTTCCGGCCCCGTGGGGCGGGCGGCAATGAATCATCCCAAAGACGTGTTCACTGTCCAGCAATTGCTCAACGGACATATGCAACGCGATCCCTGCAGCAAACTGCTAAAAGCTTTTTCAACATGTGCAACAGCCTGCGTTGCCACCGTATTGAGCGCATGCAGCAACCCTGAAAAATACACACCTACAGGGCAATGGGAGGCAACAGAAGATTTGTATGTCTACACTACAAACGACCACCCCTTGACGATCGCATTTACTATAAAAAAGGGTGAAATTTGCGCAATAAGCAAAAAACCCATCATCAGAAAAGACTTGGGTTATCTACAGGTCTTATGTACCCAGGGGAGCGGATGGGAAATAACGGGAAGATTCAAGAGACTGGGCAATCAGGATGATTTGCATGAATCTTTATCGAAAAACAAAACAACCATTTATGCAACATTTTTCTTAACTATAATTTAATCATCATATATGACAAGCACAATAATTACCTGCCGTGTTGCAGGAGGGAAAGAATCCTTCAACATCTCCGATACGAATACCCTCAACCGGCTAATGCTCAAATTATGCCAACTCTACGTGCAATCCACGCAGGCAGCAGATGAAGCTACCCAATACTGGGCAGATGTTGCAACGCAATCGCAGAACCCTTTGGCCCCGCTAGCACATGTACCAGGAGCATTCGCTGCGCTGTGGACCCCTGAGGTTGCACCCACCACAGCAGCAGTATTGAGTACGGCTGGATATGGCTTTGCAGCGCTGCCACGGGGTTTGACACACTTCACCACCAAGGCGGGCGCTGCAGGCATCGCTGGTACAGGCGTCATCAATTCCAGCAAATTTGGTCTGAATGGGCTCTTCGGACCCGGCGTGTACATGGCAAGACTCGGTCGCCCGCTGAACTTAATGATCAAAGAACCCGCTAGAATCCCCATTTATCTACCAACACCAGCCGGCACCGTACGTATCCTGCCTTATGTTGTGTACGTCCGATGGGGTTTCAGTGGCGTGAAGGCTCCCTAATGAAAATTCCTCGCTTTTCGATCATTTTTGGTTGGTGTGCCGTAATATTCGCCTGGACTTGCTGGGTTCTGGCCTACATACAATCTAGCTGGTGGTGGCTGGTAGTTTCGTTGATTCCATATCTGATCTACCAAACATTCCTAAACAAGGATGGACAGGCCGGTGGTGAATAGGGGGACTGCCGCTGGTTTACGGAACAATATCCCATGACAGGAATTCTCTGGGTCATCAAAAGTCTCAGTGAATCACGGTCTGTGCACACACCCATGCAGACTACATACATCTAGATTCACAAAGCCTAAAAGTGATTTACCGAAACCCGGGGCGCAATGCCCCGGCAGACCTGTCACAAGAAAGCCTGAATCAGCGCTGGAACGCCACCGCAGCGGCCGCCATCCGCCGCAGATACGCCGGGTCTTCCTGCAGGCAATGCACGTGGTTCACCTCATCCTCCACCAGTTCCTCCATCCGCTGCGCAGCCCCGCAAATGGCCTGCAGCGCATTGGCCACCACCTCCAGATTGCGATGGCCCTCGGGCCGCTCCAGCCAGGCCAGCGCCAGCTGGCCCAGCGAGTACACCTCGCTGCTGCCCTGCAGCGTCAGCCGGCCGATCTCGGTCACGGCATGGCTCAACTGCTGGGGTGTGGCCTGGGTGGGGATTGTGGATGCGGTATTCATGGCGTGGCCTCTCTCATGGCAGGCACGCCTGGACGGCGCGCACACTGGATGGAGAAGGCCGAGAGAAAAACGGCGTACATGGTTTCGTGCTCCTTGCTGAGATCGAACCCACCGACCCGTGTTCTTACGCACAGACAGGTGGACGGGATGTTAAGAACACAGAGCAAGCCGTGCGGACGCCCTTGCGGGTAGCCCCATCCCGCCCAAAACCGCATGGACGAGCGGGCGCTATGCCCACTCTTTCCGAGTGATCAGACGTGACAAGGCCTCGCTAACGGGGAGGCAGCGCCGCTTACTCTAAAGGTGTTCTTACGCACCAGCCCCTGAACAGGGGGCCGCCGCAATGATAGAGGCATTCAGGACCGCAAGCGCCCCGAAGCCCCAGGCCGAGCGCAGCGAAGGCCCGCACCCACTCCCCGTATGTCCGCGCCTGCGCCGTGGTGGTTGCGGGGTTGCAGTCCTGCCGCAGGACAGGACTGCTTCGTCATCTGACTCGCCGTGATTGTTTGAACGTAGCTCGCAGAGCGAAGTGAGTTTCACGGCGAACCCCGCAACCGCCACGGCGCAGGTGGCCCCGCAGCGCAGCGAAGGGGTCGCGGACATCCGGGTCGCCTTCTTTGATCTGACCTTTCTTGGCGAATCAAGAAAGGGCAGTCGGCTGCCGGGCCGAGACCCGGCCTCGAAAAACAACCACCCGGCAGGGTCAAAAAATCATCCCGGCCCGTGCACATCGCCGACCTGCCTGAAGCGTGCACACCAACGACAATCACCAAGCCCATGCACCCCAGAAACCGCCCCCCTCCACGCCCGGCCCTGCGCGCCCGACCAGCCTTCGCCGACCGGCCCGACACCAGCCCTTCACGCCTGCTGTGCTTCAACAAGCCCTACGGCGTACTCAGCCAGTTCACCCCCGAGGGCCGCTGGCGTGGCCTCAAGGAATACATCGACGTGCCGGGCGTGCATGCGGCAGGCCGGCTCGACGCCGACAGCGAAGGACTGCTGCTGCTGACCAATGACGGCCCGCTGCAGGCGCGCATCGCCGATCCGCGCTTCAAGATGGAGAAGACCTACTGGGTACAGGTCGAGCGCCTGCCCGACGAGGCCGCGCTGCAGGCGCTGCGCCAGGGCGTGCAGCTCAACGACGGCATGACGCTGCCCGCGCAGGCGCGCCGGCTGGAGCCGCCGCCCGTGCTGTGGCAGCGCGACCCGCCCATCCGCGTGCGCCAGAACATTCCCGACTGCTGGATCGAACTGGTCATCCGCGAAGGCCGCAACCGCCAGGTGCGCCGCATGACGGCGGCCATTGGCCACCCCACGCTGCGGCTGGTGCGCGCGGCCATCGGGCCTTACACGCTGGACGGCCTGGAGCCCGGCCAGTGGAAGGACGTGGAACCCGCCTAGGGCTCCGGCTTGTCGGGAAGTGCCACAGCCTGCCAGCGCTGCAGGCCGAGCCACGGATGAAAGCGCCGCGCCTCGCCCACCTCCACGCGCTCGACGCTGCCGGCCAGCAGCGGCCACAGGCGCTGCAATTGCGCCGAGCGCTGCTGCGTGCAGCGCCGTGCGCGGGCCAGCAGCTCGCTGCCCTGGCCCAGCAGGCGCGACAGTTCGCGCAGGCGCGGCGGCGGCAGGCATTGGGCGCTGGCCAGCATCAGCCAGGACGGTGCCTGGCCCGCCTGGGCGGGGCCGCTGGCGGCGAACTGCTCCAGCAAAGCGACATGGGCACTGAGCAGGGGAGCGGGCGGCTTCTCGGCCAGCATGATCTCCAGCAGCCTGCCATCGATGCGCCAGCGGGCGGGCACCACGGCATGCTCGACCGAGTTGCCGAAGCGCGTGGACTGGCGATGGCGGACGGCACGGCTGCCCTGCTCCAGCAAGGGCTGCAGCAGTTCGGCCAGGGCCTGCTCGCGCTGCGCCGTGGGCGCTTCGGCCAGCGTGACGCGCAGCGGCACGGCCTCGTAGCCGCGCAGCTGGTCGCGCCAGGCCATCCAGCCCGCCGTATCGGGGCCGCCCAGCAGCAGGGCGAGGAAGGCGCCCAGGCCGGCCAGGGCCGAGCCGGTCCACCAGGACACCGGCACAGGCTGCCGCCCGGCGATCAGCCAGCCTGTCAACCAGACCAGCGCCCCGGCGCAGGTGGCTGCCAGCAGGCCCATGCCGAAGGCGAGGAAGGGCGCACCATCGAGCCGGTCGGGCAGCAGCACCAGCATGGCCACGCAGGCCACGCAGGCCGCGCCGGCGCACAGCGCAACGGCCCACCAGCCCGCCACGGGCAGGGTGCGCGCGGTGCGGCCCGTGAGACCCGTACGGCCAGCCAGTGTCAGCAGCAGCAGGGCCACCACCGCGCCAGCGGTCAGCGCAATGAACAAGGGCGCAAACACCCACAGCGCCAGCAGCCCGAGGACCGCCGATACCGCAAGCGACAGCGCCAGCATGCTCAGGCCTTCTTGAGGAACTCCGACTTGAGCAGCATGGAGCCCAGTTCGGTCTTGCAGTCCACGTTGTGGCCGTCGGCGCCATCGACCAGGCGGATGCCCTTGATCTTGCTGCCCTTCTTGAGCACGGTGGACGAGCCCTTGACCTTGAGGTCCTTGACCAGGATCACGGCATCGCCGTCGGCCAGCGCATTGCCGTTGGCGTCGCGCACGATGCCGTCGCCAGCGGCGGCTTCGCCGGACTCTTCTTCGGCCTGCATGGGCCATTCGAAGGCGCAGTCGGGGCAGATGTAGCTGGCGGCGTCGGGATAGGTGTTTTCAAGGCCGCACTGGGGGCAGGCGGGAGTGGTCTGGGGCATGGGATTGACAGATTCGGTGAAGACAAAGAGGCGCGGCGGGCGCGCCGTACCTGGCGATTGTCGCCCCTGCCCCCACGCGCTGGCCTTGGCAAACCCGAGCGGGTTGCTGCGCCGAGCGCTGCGCGCCCCGCCCTGGTTCAGAGCGACGTGCCCATCTTGCGCAGGAAGCGCTCGCAGGCGTCGAGCTGGGCCAGCTCGACGAACTCGTCGGGCTTGTGCGCCTGCTCGATGGAGCCGGGGCCGCAGACCACGGTGGGAATGCCGGCGTTGTGGAACAGGCCGGCCTCGGTGCCGTAGGCCACCTTGCGCTTTTCCTGGTCGGCGGTCAGCGCGCGCACCAGCTGGGTGATGGCGGCTTCTTCCGAGGCTTCCAGCGCGGGCGCGCTGGCGCCGGTCTCGATCTCGATGCGCGCGTCGGCGAACTCGGCGCGCATGCGCGGCAGCAGTTCGTCGCGCACATAGGACTCGACCTGGGCCTGGATGCCATCCACCGACATGCCGGGCAGGTTGCGGAATTCATAGGCGAATTCGCACAGCTCGGGGATGGTGTTGACCGCGATGCCACCCTGGATCTGGTTGGTGGTCATGGTGGTGAAGGGCACGTCGAAGAATTCGTCGTAGGGGCCGTGCGCCTTGAAGTGGTCGGCGATGTCCCGGATGCGACAGATCAGCCGCGCCGCGTATTCGATGGCATTGCTGCCGCGCGGCGTGAGCGACGAATGCGCGGCCTTGCCGTGCACGCGGCAGCGGTAGAGGTTGATGCCCTTGTGCGCCACCACGACCTGCATGCTGGTGGGCTCGCCGACCACGCAGCCGTCAAAGCGCGCGCCCTCGGCCTTGAGCTGGTTGATCATCACGGGCGCGCCCGCGCAGCCGATTTCCTCGTCGTACGAGAAGGCCAGGTGCACGGGCCTGGCGCGCTGCGTGGCCAGGAATTCGGGCACCAGCGCCAGCGAGGCGGCGATGAAGCCCTTCATGTCGCAGCTGCCGCGGCCATACAGGCGCCCGCCCTTTTCGGTGAGCGCAAAGGGGTTGGTGCTCCACTGCTGGCCATCGACCGGAACCACGTCGGTATGGCCGGACAGCACGATGCCACCCTGCGTTTCGCCGTTGTGGGCCGGCAAAGTGGCGAAGAGATTGGCCTTGGCGCCGTCCGGAGAGTGGAACAATCGGGCACTCACGCCCAGCGTGGCCAACTCATCGCGTACACACTCGATCAGTGCCAGGTTGGAGTTGCGGCTGGTGGTGTCGAATGCGACCAGTGTTTCCAGCCAGTCGCGGGTGTTTTTCCAGGTAGTCATGTGGTTCCATCTGCGCCATGGCCTGCGCCGCCCCTTCGCGGACGACGCAGGCCATGGCATAGGCATTGCATATGGCGAAGCAGTGTACGCCCGGGTTGCGGCCCGGGCAGGCACGCCGCCCCATGCCCCGGGCGTGACTGCCGTCTTTTCAATCCCTTTTCGGAAATGGACCCTGCTTTGACCAAGCAAACCGTCTCGACCCGCAACATCGTGGCCGCCGTCATCGGCAACGCGCTGGAGTGGTATGACTTCCTGGTGTTCGCCTTCATGACACCCATCGTCGCCAAGCTGTTCTTTCCCAGCAATCCCGACAATCCGGACGACAACATCAACCGCATCCTGATGACCACGGCCGTGTTCGGCGTGGGCTTCTTCATGCGGCCCGTGGGCGGCATCCTGCTGGGCCTGTACGGGGACCGCAAGGGCCGCAAGGCGGCCATGGTGATGGTGACGGGCCTGATGGCCGTGGCGATCGCGCTGATCACGCTGGCGCCCACCTATGCGGCGGTGGGCATCCTGGCGCCGCTGTTCATCGTGCTGGCACGGCTGCTGCAGGGCTTTGCGGCCGGCGGCGAGTTCGGCACGTCCACGGCACTGCTGATCGAGCTGGCACCGCCCGGCAAACGCGGCTTCTATGGCTCCTGGCAGATGGCCGGCCAGATGCTGGCCCTGCTGATCGGCGCGGCCACGGGCACGCTGATCACCGAGATCTTCACCGAGGAGGAACTGATGGCCTGGGCCTGGCGCGTGCCCTTCGCCGTGGGCCTGCTGATCGTTCCCGTGGCGCTGTACATCCGCCGCCATGTGGAGGAGCCCGAGGTCTTCAAGGAAATGCAGGCCGCGCAGGCCAGCGGCAAGGCGCGCCAGATCGGCATCATGGAGATGCTGCGCACGCATGCGCGCGAGACGCTGGTGGGCATGGGCCTGGTGGTCACGGCCACGGTGTCCATCTACATCACCTTCACCTATCTGGTGACCTATGCCACGGTGACGCTGAAGCTGCCCATGCGCGATGCCTTCATGGTGCAGATGGCCGGCGCCGCGCTGATGGTGGTGATCATGCCGTTCTTCGGCGCCCTGTCGGACCGCGTGGGCCGCCGCATGCTGACCATCGGCTCGCTGATCGGCTACCTGGTGGTGCTCTACCCGCTGTATGCCTGGCTGACCGACGGCCCCACGGTGCAGAAGCTGCTGATCACCCAGCTGGTGGTCTGCGTGTTCGTGGCCGTGTTCTTCGGCGTGTTCAGCACGGTGATGGCCGAGCTGTTCCCGCCCCAGGTGCGTTCGGCCGGCATGTCCATGGCCTACAACGTGGCGGTGATGATCTTCGGCGGCTTCGCGCAGTTCATCGTGACCTGGCTGATCCGCTCCACGGGCTCGCCCATGGCGCCGGCCTTCTATGTGATGTTCGGCGTGACGCTGGGCCTGCTGGCGGCCTTCTTCATCAAGGACCGCGCGATGGAGCGCAACCTGCGCTGATCCCGGCGCGGTGCGCAAGGCACCGCGCCCGCGCATGCCGCGCATGCCCTGCATGCCCCGCCACGGGGCCTGCACCCCGCCCGCGCACCCGCCTGCGCACCATGCGCGGGCATGACGGCCACCCGCCCTGCACCACGGCGGGGAGGCCCGCCCGCATCGGCGGATTTCATGCAGAAAAAGTCAGGACTGATGCTCTCTGGAGTGCCGCAAATCTGCAGGGAATACCCTCTGCTGGCACGCGTTTCGCTTGTCTACATTCTTGCATGCAAGTTGTAAATCCACTTGCATACAAGATTCCACAACTTGCGAAAGACGACTATGCGCCGCTTTGCCAGATCACTGTTCGGACAGGTGGTGATCGCACTCATCCTGGGTGTGCTCGCCGGAATATTGGCCCCTGAATGGGCCGTGAAGCTCAAGCCCCTGGGCGATGGCTTCATCAAGCTCATCAAGATGATCATTCCCGTGCTGGTGTTCTGCGTGGTGGTGCACGGCATCGCGGGCGCAGGCGACCTCAAGCGCGTGGGCCGGGTCGGCGTCAAGTCGCTGATCTACTTCGAGGTGCTGACCACCATCGCCCTGGTGCTGGGCCTGGTGCTGGCCTTCGTGTTCCAGCCCGGCGCGGGCATGAACGTGGACCCGAGCAAGCTCGACGCCTCGGCCATGAGCGCCTACGCCAGCAACGCCGACAAGCTGACCAGTGGCGGCACGGTGGACTTCCTGATGAAGCTCATCCCCACCACCGTGGTGCAGGCCTTTGCCACGGGCGACGTGCTGCAGGTGCTGCTGTTCGCCGTGCTGTTCGGCTGCGCGCTGACCATGCTGGGCGAGCGCGGCGCGCCCGTGCATGCGCTGATCGACACGCTGTCGAACGTGCTGTTCAAGATCATGGGCATCCTCATCAAGCTGGCCCCGCTGGGCGTGCTGGGTGCGATCTCGTTCACCGTGGGGCAGTACGGCATCGGCTCGCTCAAGCAGCTGGGCATGCTGGTGCTGCTGTTCTACGTGGCGGTGATCTTCTTCGTCTTCGTGGTGCTGGGGCTGGTGATGCGCTTTTCGGGCTTCAGCCTGATCAAGCTGCTGCGCTACCTGCGCGAGGAGCTGATGGTGGTCTTCGCCACCACCTCCTCGGACAGCGTGCTGCCCCAGATCATGGCCAAGCTGCGCAACATGGGCGTGCGCGACTCCACCGTGGGCCTGGTGATTCCCACGGGCTACTCGTTCAACCTGGACGCCTTCTCCATCTACATCACGCTGGCGGCCGTGTTCATTGCCCAGGCCACGAACACGCCCATCGGCATGGCCGACCTGCTGACCATCCTGGCGATTGCGCTGGTGACCTCCAAGGGCGCCCACGGCGTGCCGGGCTCGGCCATCGTGGTGCTGGCGGCCACGCTGCATGCGATTCCGGCCATCCCCGCCATCGGCCTGGTGCTGGTGCTGTCGGTGGACTGGTTCATGGGCATTGCCCGCGCGCTGGGCAACCTGATCGGCAACTGCGTGGCCACCGTGGCCATCGCGGCCTGGGAAGGTGATATCGACCGCGAGCGCGCCCATGCCGTGCTCAACGGCCTGGCCGACAATCAGGGGCCCGACGCCGAGCCCTCCGGCGCCGCCGCCGTCCCCGCAACCGTGACTCCTGCCCACCCTGCAACGCAATGACACCTGTAAGCCCCCAGCACATCGCCGAGCGCGTCGTCGAAGCCATCCTGGCCCAGAAACTGGCGCCCGGCGAACGGCTGGGGGAGCAGGAGCTGGCCGACAACTTCGCGGTCAGCCGCACCATGGTGCGCGAGGCGCTGATGCAGCTGCAGGCGCGCGGCTTCGTGCAGGTGCAGCCCCGGCGCGGCTGGTACGTGGTCCAGCCCTCGGCCGAGGAGGCGCAGGACGCCTTCGCGGCGCGCCGCATCATCGAGACCGGCATCCTGGGCGAGGCCGGTCGCCCCCTGCAAAGCGTGATCGGCCAGCTGCGCCGCCACATCGCCCAGGAGCAGGACGCCATTGCCGGCGCCGACGCGGCCACGCGCGCCTTCCTGCTGGCCGACTTCCACGTCTGCCTGGCCGAGCAGATGGGCCACCGCCTGCTGGCGCTCACCCTGCGCGACCTCACGGCCCGCACCACGCTGGCGGCCACATTGTTCCAGTCCACGCACAGCGCCAGCCAGTCCTGCGCCGAGCACGAGCGCATCGTCGAGGCGCTGGAGCGCGGCGATACCGAGGGCGCCAAGGCCCTGCTGCTGGAGCACATCGGCACGGTGGAACGCTCGCTGGAAATCCGCCCGCCCGAGGCGCCCGACGCCAGCGACCGCCTGCGCGCCACGCTGGCGCCCCTGTTCGGGGGATAACCCTGTGTCGGAGAGTCGGCAAATTTCCACCGACCGTCGCTAAAACGCCAATCTGGGTCATACGGGACGCACTGTCATGGTGCCGACACGGCTGACTGCATACGCTGCTGAGTTGGCGCATTGCGCGCCGTTCATCAACCCACCACTGCTTCGGATATGACCCAACGTCCTATGTCCTTTTCCCGCACTCCCCTGCTCGCGTCCCTGTGCGCGGCTGCAGTCCTCACGGCCTGCGGCGGTGACGGCGGCTCGTTCTACCTCACGCTCGACGGAAAGCAGCCCCAGGTGATCGCCCACCGCGGCTTCTCGGGCAAGTTCCCGGAGCAGACGCGCATGGCCTACGAGGCCGCCGCCGATGCAGGCGCGGACATGCTCGAACTCGACATGCACATGACGAAGGACTGCCAGCTGGTCGCCCGCCACAACGCCTGGCTCAGCGACAGCACCAACGTGGCCGACGTCGCCAAGACCAATGCCGAAGTGGCACGCCGCCAGCGCACTGCGGCCGGCGTGCTGGTCAACGTGAAGTACCCGGCCATCCCCGCCAACGGCCCGGCCCAGTACCTGAGCGACCAGTTGGACGCCAACGATCCCAAGTCCGTGCTCAAGGCCCTGGTGGTCGATGGCGAGGACCATCGCAACGACTGGTCCATCAGCGACTTCACGCTGCAGGAGCTGCGCAGCTGGCTGACCGGCACCATCTTGGACAACCGCAGCGAGCGCCCCACCGAGTGGAACGGCAAGTTGCCCCTGATCAGCGCCCAGGACGTGCTGGACATCGCCGCCGCCAAGGGCAAGGCCCTGGGCCGCACCATCCCCGTCTACGCCGAGACCAAGAACCCCTACTGGAACAACCAGCAGGCGATCGCCAACGGCTGCGGCGCACCCGGCTCGCGCCCCTTCGAAGATGCGGTGATCAAGCTGCTGGACCAGAACAAGCTCAACGCCAAGGACTCGGCCATCTACATCCAGAGCTTCGACCCGGCCAGCCTCAAGTACCTGCGCCAGGCCGGCATGAAGGCCAAGGGCGTGCAGCTGATCGACGGCAACGACTTCAGCCTGCGCGACGGCTCCATGGTCTACATCACCAACGATGAATGGACCTTCATCAGCGGCCGCCCCTACAGTTGGACCCTGGCCGGCGACGCCCGCACCTTCGCCGCCATGCTCACGCCCGCAGGCCTGGCCGACATCAAGACCTATGCCGACGGCATCGGCCCCTGGAAGCCCCAGGTCCTGGCCCACTCCGTCGTGCCCTACAAGGACGGCGCCGGCCTCAAGGACGTGAACACCGTCAAGGACACGGGCCTGATCCGCGAAGCCCACAAGGCCGGCCTGATCGTGCACAGCTTCACCTTCCGCAACGAGCCGGGCCGCCTGGCCGGCCTGTACAAGGGCGACCCCGTGCAGGAATACCTGACCTACTACCGCCTGGGCATCGACGGCGTGTTCACCGACTTCACGGACACGGCCGTGGCGGCGCGCAAGGCGTACAACAAGGAAATCGGGCTCTGATCGAGCGCGGAATGCCGCTGCGGCGGCGTCCATAAAAAAGCCAGGGCATGCCCTGGCTTTTTTCTTGCAACGCGCGGCACCAGTCCGCGCGGACAAACGTTCTCACCCCAGATTCGGCGCCAGCAGCCTGCGCAGTTCCTCGATGTCCATGCCCCGGCGCGCGGCCATGTCGGCGAGCTGGTCCTCGCCGATCTCGCCGACGTTGAAGTAGACGGCGTCGGGGTGGCCGATGTAGAAGCCGCTGACGCTGGAGGCCGGGTTCATGGCCAGGCTTTCGGTCAGGCTCATGCCGATCTCGTCGGCCTTGAGCACGGCGAACAGGTCGGTCTTGGCGCTGTGGTCGGGGCAGGCCGGGTAGCCGGGCGCAGGCCGCACGCCCTTGTACTGTTCCTTGATCAGCGCTTCGTTGCTGAGGTCCTCGTCGGGCGCATAGCCCCACAGGTCCTTGCGCACGCGCTGGTGCAGGCATTCGGCGAAGGCCTCGGCCAGGCGGTCGGCCAGGGCCTTGAACATGATGCCGGAGTAGTCGTCCAGCGCGTCTTCGAACTCCTTGTCCTTCTTCTCGGCGCCGATGCCGGCCGTGACGGCGAACAGGCCCGCGTAGTCCTGGATGCCCGATTCCTTGGTGGCCACGAAGTCGGACAGGCAGCGGCTGGGGCGCATCACGGGCTGGCCATCCGGGCCTTCCACCATCTGCTTTTCGGTCTGCTGGCGCATGCCGTACCAGGTCATCAGCACCTGGCTACGCGATTCGTCGGCATAGAACTCGATGTCATCGCCCACGCGGTTGGCAGGGAACAGGCCGATGGCGCCGTTGGCCTGCAGCCAGCGGCCTTCGATGATCTTCTTGAGCATGGCCTGGCCGTCGGCCAGCACCTTGCGCGCCTCGACGCCGACGATCTCGTCGTCGAGGATGGCCGGATAGGGGCCTGCCAGGTCCCAGGTCTGGAAGAACGGGCCCCAGTCGATGTATTCGGCGATCTCGGCCAGGTCGAAGTTGCGGAACACGCGCCGGCCCAGGGCGCGCGGCGCCACGGGGGCCTGGGAAAAGTCCACGGGCGTGGCGTTGGCGCGGGCCTTTGCCAGAGGCCACAGCGGCGTCTTCTTCTTGTTGGCGTGCTGGGTGCGGACCTTGTCGTAGTCGGCCTGGATCTCGGCCAGGTAGTTGCTCTTGTTCTCGCCCAGCAGGCTCTGGGCCACGCTGACGCTGCGCGAGGCATCGGGCACGTAGACCACGGGGCCTTCGTACTTGGGCGCGATCTTGACGGCGGTGTGCACGCGCGAGCAGGTGGCGCCGCCGATCAGCAGCGGAATCTTCTTGATGCGGAAGTAGTCGTCCTTGTGCATCTCGCCGGCGACGTATTGCATCTCTTCGAGGCTGGGCGTGATCAGGCCCGACAGGCCGATGATGTCCGCGCCCTCGGCCTTGGCCCGGGCCAGGATCTCATGGCAGGGCACCATCACGCCCATGTTGATGACCTCGAAGTTGTTGCATTGCAGGACCACGGTGACGATGTTCTTGCCGATGTCGTGCACGTCGCCCTTGACGGTGGCGATGACGATCTTGCCCTTGCTGGACACGTCCAGGCCCGCCGCTTCCTGCTGGCGCTTTTCCTCTTCGATGTAGGGCACGAGGTGGGCCACGGCCTGCTTCATCACGCGCGCCGACTTGACCACCTGGGGCAGGAACATCTTGCCGGCGCCGAACAGGTCGCCCACGATGTTCATGCCGTCCATGAGCGGGCCTTCGATCACGTGCAGCGGGCGGCCGCCGCCCTGCACCACGATCTGCTGGTAGGCCTCTTCGGTGTCGGCGACGATGAAGTCGGTGATGCCGTGCACCAGGGCGTGCGACAGGCGCTCGCCCACGGTCTTCGGGTTCTCGGGCGTGCCGCGCCATTCGAGCTTCTTGCTGTCGTCCTTGGCGGCGCCCTTGGCGGCGTCGGCAATCTCCAGCAGGCGCTCGGCGGCGTCAGGGCGGCGGTTGAGCACCACGTCTTCCACGCGCTCGCGCAGCTGGGGCTCCAGGTCGTCATAGACGCCGACCATGCCGGCGTTGACGATGCCCATGTCCATGCCTGCCGAGATGGCGTGGTACAGGAACACGGTGTGGATGGCCTCGCGCACAGGGTCGTTGCCGCGGAAGCTGAAGCTCACGTTGGAGACGCCGCCCGAGACCTTGGCGCCGGGCAGATTCTTCTTGATCCAGCGCACGGCCTCGATGAAGTCCACGGCGTAGTTGTCGTGCTCCTCGATGCCGGTGGCCACGGCGAAGATGTTGGGGTCGAAGACGATGTCCTCGGGCGGGAAGCCCACCTCGTCCACCAGGATGCGGTAGGCGCGCTCGCAGATCTCGATCTTGCGCTGGTAGGTGTCGGCCTGGCCCTTCTCGTCGAAGGCCATGACCACGGCGGCCGCGCCGTAGCGCCTGATCAGCCGGGCCTGGCGCTTGAATTCATCCAGGCCTTCCTTCATGGAGATGGAGTTGACGATGCCCTTGCCCTGCAGGCAGCGCAGTCCGGCCTCGATGACCTCCCACTTGGAGCTGTCCACCATGACCGGCACCTTGGCGATGTCGGGCTCGGAGGCGATGAGGTTCAGAAAGCGCACCATGGCGGCCTTGCTGTCGAGCATGGCCTCGTCCATGTTCACGTCAATCACCTGGGCGCCGTTTTCCACCTGCTGGCGTGCCACGGACAGCGCTTCCTCGTACTGCTCGTTGAGGATCATGCGCGCAAAGGCCTTGGAGCCCGTGACGTTGGTGCGCTCGCCCACGTTGACGAACAGCGTGCCCTCGCCGATGGAGACAGGCTCCAGGCCCGACAGACGCATGGGAGGGGGAGTGAAAGAGGACGACATCAAACTCACCTGCAAAAACGGCATGGCAACAGGTGAGCGTCGTTGGCACCGTGGGCGCGGTCCGGCCGGGAACCTGCACCTGGCCCAAGCCTGACGCGGCACGCGATCCGGTGTACGGATGGGCGGGTGCCGCGCTGCAACGCTCCTCGGGCCAAAGCCCGGGATTCTACGGCGGCTGGCGACGGCCTGCAGTGCGGGTTTTACGCCCGCATTCGGGGCAGGCCTGCACAAAGCCATGCGGCACTGCACCAAAGCGCGGCAGCGCGGGCCGCCGGCGCCGCCTTCGGGGCGGATTGTCGATACCCCATCGCCCCGGATTCTTTGCAGTGCCTGAGGACAACGCTCCTTTTTTTGCATCTGGCACGCAATTCGCTATCTGCTGGGTACGTGGTCTGACCAGTCAGGCCAAAACCCTCCACCCGCGCCAGCCCATGCAAAGCATTCCGATCTCGATGGCCCAGACGCTGCAGCAGCACATCCTGAGCGGCCACTACCCCGGCGGCAGCCAGTTGCCGCCGCAGCGCGAGCTGGCCCGGCAGCTGGGCATCAGCCGCGCTTCGCTGCGCGAGGCGCTGTCCATGCTGGAGGCCCTGGGCCTGGTCGAGATCCAGCCGGGCAAGGGCGTGCGCATCAACGGCCCGCACAGCGGCCGTGCACGCATGCACCGCGCCTATGCCACCCCGGCGCTGGGCACGCTGTCGCCGCGCCAGCTGATCGAGCTGCGCCTGGTGCTGGAGCCGGGCTGGGCCGCGCTGGCGGCCGTGCGCGCCGACGACAGCGGCCTGCGCCAGCTGCAATGGACCCAGTCCCAGCTGGCCCACGCCCTGGACCGCAGCGACCTGCTGGCCGCCGCCGACGCCGATCTGCAGTTCCACCTGCTGCTGGCCCAGTTGTCGGGCAACCCGGGCCTGGTGGCCATGGCGCGCCAGCTGGAGCTGGCCATCAGCCACAGCCTGCGCCTGCCCTTTGCCTGGAGCGGCGCCGACGACCAGCCCGTGCGCGAGCACGACGCCATCGTGCAGGCCGTCTGCGCGGGCGATGCGCCGGGTGCCGCGGGCGCCATGCGCGCCCACCTGCTGTCGGCCGCAAGGCGCAGCGGCATCGATCTCGACACACCGGACGACGCGGCGGCGCCCGATACATCTGCGCCCGAGACATCTGCGCCCGAACCGGACCCGCTTTCCTTTCGCCTCACCCCACCTTCCGAAGGAGCTTTTGCATGACTTCCCCCCTGACACCCCGCCGCGCATTCATCCGCACCGCCCTGGCGGCCGCCACCCTGGCCGCTGCCGGCCTGGGCGGCGCAGCCCATGCCGACATGCTGGCCAACATCCAGAAGGCCGGCGTGCTGCGCGTGGCGATTCCGCAGGACTTCCCGCCCTTCGGCTCGCTGGGCACCGACCTGAAGCTGCAGGGCTATGACATCGACATGGCCGCCCTGGTGGCCCAGGAGCTGGGCGTGAAGGTGGAGCTGGTGCCCGTGACCAGTACCAACCGCATCCCCTTCCTGACCACGGGCAAGGCCGACATCGTCATCTCCAGCCTGGGCAAGAACGCCGAGCGCGCCAAGGTGATCGACTTCACCCAGGCCTATGCGCCCTTCCCCAAGAGCGTCTACGGCCCCAAGGACGTGAGCATCAAGGCCCCTGCCGACCTGGCCGGCAAGACCGTGGGCGTGACGCGCGGCTCCACCGAGGACCTGGCCCTCACGCAGGTGGCGCCGGCCTCGGCCACCATCAAGCGCTACGAGGACAACAACGCCACCGCGCAAAGCTATCTGACGGGCCAGGTGCAGCTGGTGACGCTGGGCAACATCGTGGCCAACGCCGTGAACGAGCGCACCAGGCTGCGCCAGCTGGACGTGAAGTTCGCGGTCGAGGACACGCCCTGCTACATCGGCGTGGCCAAGGGCGAGCCGGCGCTGCTGCAGAAGGTGGACGCCATCATCACCAAGCTCAAGGCCGACGGCCGCCTGACCGGCCTGTCCCAGCGCTGGATGAAGATGCCGCTGCCCGCCACCCTGTAACCGCTGCGCCCCTGCTCCCGGAAATCCTTCCATGGCCTATCAATTCGACTTCGGCGCCGTGTTCGACTACAGCGGCCTGCTGGCACAGGGCGCAGGCTTCACGCTGGCGCTGACGGCGGCGGGCGCCGTGCTGGGCGGCGCCATCGGCGTGGCCGGCGGCGTCAGCCGCGCCTGGCGCATTGCGCCGCTGCACTGGCTGTTCAAGGTGTACGTGGAGGGCATACGCAACACGCCCTTCCTGGTGCAGCTGATGTTCGTGTTCTTCGGCCTGCCTTCGCTGGGCGTGCAGATCAACGAATGGCAGGCCTGCCTGCTGACCACGGTGATCAACCTGGGCGCCTACATCACCGAGATCGTGCGCGCCGGCATCCAGGAGACGCCGCGCGGCCAGCTGGAAGCCGCTGGCGCGCTGGGCATGGGCCGCTGGGCGGTCTTCCGCCATGTGGTGCTGCGCCCTGCGCTGCAGCGGGTCTGGCCCTCGCTGAGCAGCCAGATCGTGATCGTGATGCTGGGCACCTCGGTGGTCTCGCAGATCGCCGCCCAGGACCTGACGTTTGCCGCCAACTTCATCCAGTCGCGCAACTTCCGCGCGTTCGAGACCTACCTGGTGGTGACGGCGGCGTACTTCTTGCTGGCCCTGGCACTGCGCCAGTTGCTGGCCTGGATAGGCCAGCGCTTCGTGGTGGGCCGCCGCACGCCGCGTGCAGCCAGGCCCGCTGCACCTGCTGCACCCGCAACCACTGCCGGAGACGCCGCATGATTGCCGATATTCCCCTGCTGCCCATCCTGGCCAAGCTGGCCGAGGGCCTGCTGGCCACGCTGGTGCTGTCGCTGCTGGCCTTCGTGCTGGGCGGCGCCACCGGATTGCTGGTGCTGTTCGCCCGCGTGGGCCGCAGCCAGAACCTGCGCCGCCTGGCCAAGGCCTATATCCAGGCCTTCCAGAACACGCCGCTGCTGATGCAGATGTTCATCGTGTTCTTCGGCTCGTCCATGGCCGGCCTGGACATCTCGCCCTGGACGGCGGCCGCCATCGGCCTGACGCTGTACACCAGCGCCTACCTGGCCGAGGTCTGGCGCGGCTGCGTGGAGTCCATCCCCAGCGGCCAGTGGGAAGCCTCCTCCAGCCTGGCCATGGGCTACCTGCAGCAGATGCGCCATGTGGTGCTGCCGCAGGCGCTGCGCCTGTCGATAGCGCCCACGGTCGGCTTCTCGGTGCAGATCATCAAGGGCACGGCCGTGGCCTCGATCATCGGTTTCAGCGAGCTGACCAAGCTCGGCTCCATGCTGGCCAACGCCACCTTCCAGCCCTTCCTCATCTACGGCCTGGTCGCCGCAGGCTACTTCCTGCTGTGCTGGCCCCTGTCCCTCTACGCATCCCATCTGGAGAAGAAACTCTATGCCGCTCGTTGATGTGCGCGCCGTTCACAAGCATTACGGCAACAACCATGTGCTCAAGGGCGTGGACCTGAGCGTGGACAGCGGCCAGGTGGTCGCCATCATCGGCCGCAGCGGCTCGGGCAAGAGCACGCTGCTGCGCTCCATCAACGGGCTGGAGGCCATCCAGTCCGGCCAGATCGTGGTGGACGACGCCGTGCTCAAGGGCTCGGAGGGCAGCGCGCCCTCGCCCGCCCAGCTGCGCGCGCTGCGCCTGAACGTGGGCATGGTGTTCCAGCAGTTCAACCTGTTCCCCCACCTGACGGCGGGCGAGAACGTGGCCCTGTCGCCCACCGTGGTCAAGGGCGTGAAAAAGCCAGAGGCGGCGGCGCTGGCGCGCCAGATGCTGGCCAAGGTCGGCCTGGGCGACAAGTACGACAGCTACCCCGACCAGCTCAGCGGCGGCCAGCAGCAGCGCGTGGCCATTGCACGCGCGCTGGCCATGCAGCCCAAGGTGCTGCTGTGCGACGAGATCACCTCGGCCCTGGACCCGGAGCTGGTCAACGAGGTGCTGGCCGTGGTCAAGCAGCTCGCCGCCGAGGGCATGACGCTGATCATGGTCACGCACGAGATGCGCTTTGCCCGCGACGTGGGCGACCAGCTGGTGTTCATGCATCAGGGCCTGATCCACGAAAGCGGCCCGGCCAAGCAGCTGTTCGCCAACCCGCAGACGCCGGAGCTGGCGGGCTTCATCGGCGCCGTGCACTGAGCGGTACGGCCAGGCAGGACAAAGGCCCGCGTCGCGGGCCTTTGTCATTGGTGCGGCGCAGGGGCCGAGGTCAGTGGCTGATCATCCAGGGCCGCTTGGTCGGGAAGGTCTTGGCGCCGTTGGGCGCCGTGACCGTGGAGCCGCGCTTGCTGGCGCCGCTGCAGCAGCCGCAGCCCGAAGGGTGGCGCATGCGCGCGTAGCTGCCCTCGACCACATCGCGTGAGCGCCTGGGCTCGTGCCGGGCGCGCTCGTTGGTGTCGTGGGCGCGGCGCTGCTCGGGGCTGGTGCAGGCCAGGCGCGGGGCGCTGACGAAGACGCGGGGCGAGGCCGCCTCGCAGCTGGGGCAGGGCGCGGGCTCGTTGCGCTGCGAGAGGCTGCGCAGCGCGTCGAAGCCGCCGCATGCGGTGCAGTGGTAGTCATAGGTGGGCATGGGCGGCCTCTGGCGGACGGTGGGTTGCGGATGGAGGGTTGTAGGCTTACTTGTCCTGGGCGATGGGCAGGTCCACCCCGCCTGTGATGATCTTCTGTGGTCCCTCGGCCGTGGGATTGATGTCGAAGTCGAAGATTTCCGTGGGCAGCCACAGCGTGGCGCAGGCATTGGGCACGTCCACCACTCCGCTGATGTGGCCCTGCACGGGCGCCGTGCCCAGCAGCGAGTAGGCCTGGGCGCCGCTGTAGCCGAATTTCTTCAGGTACTCGATGGCGTTCAGGCAGGCCTGGCGGTAGGCCACGGTCACGTCCAGGTAGTGCTGCTTGCCCTTTTCGTCCACCGAGATGCCTTCGAAGATCAGGTAGTCCTTGTAGTTGGGCGTCATGGGGCTGGGCTTGAAGATGGGGTTCTTGATGCCGTACTTGGCCATGCCGCCCTTGATCAGCGAGACCTTCATGTGCACCCAGCCGGCCATCTCGATGGCGCCGCAGAAGGTGATCTCGCCATCGCCCTGGCTGAAGTGCAGGTCGCCCACGCTCAGGCCCGCACCGTCCACGTAGACGGGGAAGAACACGCGCGAGCCCCGCGAGAGGTCTTTGATGTCGCAGTTGCCGCCGTGCTCGCGCGGCGGCACGGTGCGCGCGCCTTCGGCGGCGGCCTTGTCGCGGGCCTCGCCCTGCATCTGGCCCATGTGGGCGGTGGTGGCGTTGGGCGGGTTGGCCAGGCCGGGAATGCGGTCGGGGTCGGTGGCGATGAGGCCGGTCTCGCGCTCATTCCAGCTGGCCAGCATCTTGGGGTCGGGCAGGCAGCCGATCAGGCCCGGGTGGATGAGGCCTGCGAAGTTGACGCCGGGGATGTGGCGGCTCTTGGTGAACATGCCGTGGAAGTCCCAGATGGACTTCTGGGCCAGCGGGAAATGCTCGTCCAGGAAGCCGCCGCCATTCTGCTTGGAGAAAAAGCCGTTGAAGCCCCAGAGGCTGTCGTCGCGTGCGCCGATGTCCAGCAGGTCCACCACCAGCAGGTCGCCGGGCTGCGCGCCCTTGACGCCCACGGGGCCGGACAGGAAGTGGACGGTGGACAGGTCCACGTCGCGCACGTCTTCGGCGCTGTCGTCGTTCTTGATGGCGCCGCCGGTCCAGTCATAGGTCTCCAGCTTGAACTCCGCGCCTGGCTCCACCCAGACTGCCATGGGGATGTCGGGATGCCAGCGGTTGTGCACCTGCGGGTTGTCGTAGGGGGACTGGTTGAGATCGACCTTGATCAGGGTTTCGGCCATGGTGTGCTCCTTGCGATGGCAGTGGGAAAAAACGGATCAGACGGAGAGGTAGGACTTGATGCGCTGTTCATCCGTATCAGCTCGGGCCGTCTCATGGACCAGGCGGCCGCCCTCGATGACGAACAGCCGGTCGGCCACATCCATGGCGAAGGAAAGCACCTGCTCGCTGACCACGATGGTGATGCGGCGCAGCTTGCGGATCTCGTTGAGTGCCTTGGCGATGTCCTTGATGATGGAAGGCTGTATGCCCTCGGTGGGCTCGTCCAGCAGCAGCACCTTGGGGTCGGTGACCAGGGCGCGCGCAATGGCCAGCTGCTGCTGCTGCCCGCCCGAAAGGTTGCCGCCCTTGCGCCGGCGCATGTCCCAGAGCACGGGGAACAGGGCGTAGATGTCGTCGGGCACCTGGCGCGTCTTCGCGTTCTCCAGGCCCGTCTGTATGTTCTCCTCCACGGTCAGCGTGGGGAAGATCATGCGGCCCTGGGGCACGTAGGCAATGCCCTTGGCCACGCGCCGGAAGCTCTCGTCCTTCGTGACGTCCTGGCCGGCCACGGTGATCTGGCCGCTCTTGGCGGGCATGACGCCCATCAGGCTTTTGAACAGCGTGGTCTTGCCCATGCCGTTGCGGCCCATGATGGCCACGGTTTCGTTCTCGCGGCCCTCGAAGCTGATGCCGTGCAGCGCCTCGCTCTGGCCATAGGCCACGTACAGATCCTTGACTTGCAGCATGTGAATTCCTTGTGCGTGCCTCAGTGGCCGAGGTAGACGTCGATGACCTTGGGGTCGGCCTGCACCTTGTCCATGGGACCCTCGGCGAGGATCTTTCCCTGGTGCATGACGGTGACCTTGTGCGCGATGCGCGCCACGAACTCCATGTCGTGCTCGATGACGATGACGGAGCGGTTCTTGCAGATGCGCTGCAGCAGCTCGGCCGTCAGTTCGCGCTCGCGGGCGCTCATGCCGGCGATGGGCTCGTCCAGCATCAGCAGCTCGGGCTCCTGCATGAGCAGCATGCCGATCTCCAGCCACTGCTTCTGGCCATGGCTGAGCAGGCCGGCCTCGGTGTCCAGGCGCTCGTCCAGGCCGATGTCGGCGGCCACGGCCTGCACGCGGTCGCGCACCGCCTCCGTGCACTTGAAGGCCAGCGCGCCGAAGACCGAGCGGCCTTGCGGGTAGGAGACCTCCAGGTTCTGGAAGACCGAGAGGTTCTCGTAGATGGACGGTGTCTGGAACTTGCGCCCGATCCCCAGGCGCACGCGCTTGTGCTCGGCCATGCGCGTGAGTTCCTCGTTCTTGAACTTGATGCTGCCGGCCGTGGCGCGGGTCTTGCCGCAGATCAGGTCCAGCAGCGTGGTCTTGCCCGCGCCGTTGGGGCCGATGATGACGCGCAGCTCGTTCTTGTCGATGTACAGGTTCAGCGCGTCGATGGCCTTGAAGCCGTCGAAGGAGACCGTCAGGTCTTCCACGGCCAGCGTGAAGTCGGTATTGCTCATGGTGTGCTCCCGCTGTGGTTCAGGCGCCCTGGCGGCCCATGCCTTCGGACAGGGCGGACGTGGGCTTGGTGGCGGCCGGGGCCCGGGCAGGTGCTGCCTGGGCTCCCTGCGCTGCGGCAGGTGCCGTGCCCTTGCGGCGGCTGTTCCACCACGGAACGATGCGGCTTTCCCACAGGCCGGCCAGCCCCATCGGGAAGGCCATGGTCACGCCGATGAACAGGCCCGCCATGAGAAACAGCCACAGGTCCGGGAAGCTCTCCGAGAAATAGGTCTTGCCCGCGTTGACCAGCAGCGTGCCGTACACGGCGCCCACCAGGCTCATGCGCCCGCCCACGGCGGCGTAGATCACCATCTCGATGGAGGGCACGATGCCCACGAAGCTGGGCGACATGAAGCCCACCTGCAGCGTGAACATGGCGCCGCCTATGCCCGACAGCGCAGCGGCCAGGCAGAACACGAAGACCTTGAAGTTGGCCACGTCGTAGCCGGAAAAGCGCACGCGGTCTTCCTTGTCGCGCATGGCCAGCAGCAGGGTGCCCACCTTGCCCGTCTGTATCCAGCGGCACAGCACGATGGCGCCGATCAGCAGGGCCACGCAGACGTAGTAGAGGATGTACTTGGCGCTGTCCGTGCGCGTGTCCCAGCCCCACAGGGTCTTGAGGTCGGTCATGCCGTTGACGCCGCCCGTGTAGCCCTGCTGGCCGATGATGAGCACGGTGACGATCAGCGCCACGGCCTGCGTGATGATGGCGAAGTACACCCCGCCCACGCGGCGCTTGAACATGGCGAAGCTGATGAGCCAGGCCAGCAGCGTGGGCACGGCGATGACGGCGGCCAGCGAGAACGGCAGGCTCTTGAAGGGCAGCCAGAACGAGGGCAGCTCGGTCAGCTGGTTCCAGTCCATGAAGTCGGGGATGCCGGGCGTGGACTGGATCTTGGTGCTGATGGGGTCGGACGCCTCCAGCTTCAGGAACATGGCCATGGCGTAGCCACCCAGGCCGAAGAACACGCCCTGGCCCAGGCTGAGCACGCCGCCATAGCCCCAGACCATGACCAGGCCGATGGCGACGAAGGCATAGGTCAGGTACTTGCCGACCAGGTTGAGGCGGAAGATGTCCAGCGCCAGGGGCAGCACCACCGCCAGCAGGACGGTGAGCAGCACCAGGCTGGCGAGCTGGTAGCGCTGTATCCAGGCTTTGAGGGCTTGCATGGAATGACTCCGGTGAACTCAGGGGAAATCGGGGGAACGCGGGGAATTCGTGGACAGGGCCGGCGCCGGAATCAGCGCCGCACCTTGGAAGCGAACAGGCCCTGGGGACGCAGCATCAGGATGAAGACGATCAGCGACAGCGTGATCACCTTGGCCATGGAGCCCGCGAGGAAGAACTCGGTGATGGACTGCGTCTGCGCAATGCCGAAGGCCGAGACCACGGTGCCCAGCAGGCTGGCCGCGCCGCCGAAGGTGACCACCAGGAAGGCGTCCACGATGTACAGCGAGCCCGAGGTGGGGCCGGTGGAGCCGATGGTGGTGAAGGCCGCGCCCGCCACGCCTGCGATGCCGCAGCCGATGGCAAAGGTCAGGCGGTCGGTCTTCTTGGTGTCGATGCCGATGGCATTGGCCATCACGCGGTTGCTGACCGTGGCACGCACGCGCAGGCCCCAGCGGCTCTTGTGCAGCGCGATCAGCACGCCGGCCGTGACCACCGCGGTCAACGCCAGCACGAACAGGCCGTTGATGGGAATGTCCAGCCCCTCGGCCGGCGCCCATGAGCCCATCAGCCAGTCAGGCAGGGTGGGGCTGACTTCCTTGGGGCCGATGAAGGTGCGAAAGCACTGCTGCAGCGCCAGGCTCACGCCCCAGGTGGCCAGCAGCGTGTCCAGCGGGCGCTTGTAGAGGTGGCGGATCAGCCCCCACTCCACCAGCCAGCCGGCCGCGAAGGCGAACAGGAAGGCGGCCACGATGGCCAGCGGGAAGTAGTAGGGCATGAACTCGGGCGCGTGCTGCGCCGTGAGCGTGGAGCCCAGGTAGATGGTGTAGGCGCCAATGGTCATGAACTCGCCATGCGCCATGTTGATCACGCCCATCTGGCCAAAGATGATGGCCAGGCCCAGGCCCATCAGCAGCAGCACGGCGAACAGGCTCAGCCCCGCGAAGCCCTGCATCAGGCCGATGTTCATCATGTCGGAAAAACTCATGGTGCTGCTCCTGCGCGCAAGCCAATCGGGAGAGGGGGAAACGGTTCACGCGGCGGCCCGCCCACCAGGCCGCAGGCCGCCACGCATCACCTGCCTGAACGGATCAGGACTTACTGGTAACCCTTGGGGAAGGGATCGGGTTTGATGAGTTCAGGCGACTCCGAGACCACCTTGAACGTGCCGTCCGGCTGCCCCACGGCAATGCGCGACTTGCTCCACAGGTGGTGGTTGGCGTCCACCTTCACGTAGCCTTCGGGCGCGGTCTTGAGCTCCAGCCCCGGCGATGCGGCCACCACCTTGTCCACGTCGAAGCTCTTGGCCTTTTCCACGGCGGCCTTCCACAGCCAGGGGCCCAGGTAGCCGGCCTGGGTGACGTCGCCGATGACGGCATTGGGGCCGTACTTGGCCTTGAAGGCGGCCACGAACTTCTTGTTGTTCTCGTTGTCCAGCGTCTGGAAGTACTTCATCGAGGAGTAAAAACCCGTGAAGTTCTCGCCGCCCACGCCGGTCATCTCGTCCTCGGTCACCGACAGCGTGACCAGCAATTGCTTGTCACCCGTGATGCCCGCGGCCTTGAGCGCCTTGTAGAAGGCCACGTTGGAGCCGCCCACCACGGCCACGAAGATGCAGTCCGGCTTTTGCAGCTTGATCTTGTTGACCAGCGAGCCGAAGTTGGTGCTGCCCAGCGGGTAGTACTCCTCGCCGACGACCTTGCCCTTCTGGAAGTTCTCGATGTGCTTGCGCGCGATCTTCATCGAGGTGCGCGGCCAGATGTAGTCCGAGCCGATCAGGAAGAAGGTCTTGGCCTTTTTCTCGGCCTTGGCCCAGTCCAGGCTGTACAGGATCTGCTGCGTGGCTTCCTGGCCCGTGTAGATCACGTTCTTGGACTGCTCCAGGCCTTCGTAGAAGGTGGGGTAGTACAGAAGGCCGTTTTCCTTCTCGAACACGGGCAGCACGGCCTTGCGCGAGGCGCTGGTCCAGCAGCCGAAGACGGCGGCGCAGCGGTCGTTGATGAGCAGTTTCTTGGACTTCTCGGCGAAGGTGGGCCAGTCGGAGGCGCCGTCTTCCTTGATCACGCGGATCTTGCGGCCCAGGATGCCGCCCATGGCGTTGATCTGGTCGATGGCCAGTTGCTCGGCCTGGATGGAGCCGGTCTCGGAGATCGCCATGGTGCCCGTGGCCGAGTGCAGCTGGCCCACGACGACCTCGGTGTCGGTCACGGCCAGCTTGGTGGTGTTGACCTGGGCCGTGGGCTGGGCGAAGGACCAGGCCGGCAGCCCGGCCACCGAGGCGGCGCCAAGCGCCTGCAGGACGCGGCGGCGGCCCATTTCCGTGCCGGGGGAACCAGGTGTGCGGGGGTCGGAGGGGTGGCTCATGGTGACTCTCCTGTAAGGATCGGTTGGGTGATCTGCAAGTGGCTGAAAACTGGCGTTGCGGTTACGGCTTGTTTCCGCGCTGGGTCCAAGATTAGGAAGAACCCTTGAAACCGCCCATACGTCAATTGACGTAGCCATCTGCGTACGCACCCCACGCACCCCTCTTGAAAGCCGCGCCAGCATTGGCCCCGCACGTTTCTTGCTAGACCTGGGAATGCACTCCGCACCCCCGCCCGACAGCCCCGCCAGCACCTCGCCCGCGCCGCAGACCATCTTTCGGTTCCGGCGCGAATACAACGCCTGGGTGGCCGACGAGACCATGGAGGACTACGCGCTGCGCTACACGCCGCGCAGCTTTCGGCGCTGGAGCGAGTTCCGCGTGGCCAACACGGCCTTCGGCTCGCTGTCCTTCCTGGCGCTGGAGGCGATCGGCGGCGCCATTGCGCTGAACTACGGCTTTGCCAACGCCATGTGGGCCATCGTCACCGTGGGGCTGGTAATCTTCCTGACGGGGCTGCCCATCGCCGTCTGCGCCGCGCGCTACGGGCTGGACATGGACCTGCTGACGCGGGGCGCGGGCTTCGGCTACCTGGGCTCGACCATCACCTCGCTGATCTACGCCGTCTTCACCTTCATCTTCTTCGCGCTGGAGGCGGCCATCATGGCGCTGGCCCTGCAGCTGGTGGTGGACTGGCCGCTGCAGTGGTGCTATGCGCTGTCGGCCCTGGTGGTGCTGCCGCTGGCCATGCGCGGCATCACGCTGATCTCGCGCCTGCAGGCCTGGACTCAGCCGCTGTGGCTGTTCCTGCTGGTGCTGCCCTTCGTGTGGATGGCGCTGTCCCAGCCCCAGCTGTACCGCGACTTCGCCAGCCTCACCGGCCTGCGCTCGGGCAGCAGCCAGTTCGATCCGCTGATGTTCGGCGCGGCGGCGGCCGTGATCTTCGCGCTGGTGGTGCAGATCGGCGAGCAGGTGGACTTCCTGCGCTTTCTGCCGCCGCGCACCCGGGCCAACCGCCTGCGCTGGTGGGGCGCGGTGCTGGTGGCCGGGCCGGGCTGGGCCGTGATGGGCATGCTCAAGATGGCGGGCGGCGCGTTTCTCGCCTTCGCGGCCATGCAGCTGGAGAGGGTGGACGCCTCGCGCGCGGCCGAGCCCACGCAGATGTTCCTGGTGGGCTTCCAGCAGGTGCTGCAGGCCCTGGGCCTGCCGGGGCTGGCCGTGGCGGTGACCGTGGTCTTCGTGGTCATCTCGCAGGTCAAGATCAACGTGACCAATGCCTACGCGGGGTCGCTTGCCTGGTCCAACTTCTTCGCGCGCATCACGCGCAGCCATCCGGGGCGCGTGGTCTGGATGGTGTTCAACGTGGTCATCGCCACCTTGCTGATGACGCTGGGCGTGTTCGGCGCGCTGGAGAAGGTGCTGACCATCTACAGCAACGTGGCCATCGCCTGGGTGGGTGCGCTGGTGGCCGACCTGGTTATCAACAAGCCGCTGGGACTGAGCCCACCGGGCATCGAGTTCCGCCGCGCCCATCTGTACGACTTCAATCCCGTGGGCCCGGGCGCCATGCTGCTGGCCGCCGCCGTGGCCTGCTGCGCCTATGCGGGCCTGCTGGGCGAGACGGCGGCCGCGTTCTCGCCCTTCATCGCGCTGGCGCTGTCCATGCTGCTGTCGCCGCTGCTGGCCTGGCTGACGGGCGGGCGCTACTACCTGGCACGGCCCGCAGGCAACCTGTGGAAGCCCGGCGAGACCGTGCGCTGCGCCGTCTGCCAGAAGCATTTCGAATCCGAGGACATGGCGCACTGCCCCGCCTACGGCGCGCCCATCTGCTCGCTGTGCTGCTCGCTGGAGTCGCGCTGCCATGACCGCTGCAAGACCGGATCGCGCGCGGGCGAGCAGTTGCATGCGCTGGCCTCGGCCCTGCTGCCGCCGCGCTGGGCGACCAAGGTGAACTTCCGCGCGGGCCAGTACCTGGTGGTGATGCTGTCGCTGTGCGCGGTGACGGCCTTCATGGTGGGCGTGGTCTACATGCAGGAAAGCCTGCAGGCAGGCAGCGTCGATGGCGGCGCGCTGCGCATCCCCTTCCTCAAGGTCTTCGCGCTGCTGGCCCTGCTGTGCGCCGTGGCCGCCTGGTGGGTGGTGCTGAGCACGGACAGCCGGCGCATGGCGCAGGACGAGTCCGAGCGCCAGAACCAGCTGCTGCTGCAGGAGATCGCCGCCCACAAGCGCACCGATGCAGAGCTGCAGGCCGCCAAGGACCATGCCGAGCAGGCCAGCCAGGCCAAGACGCGCTATGTGGCCGGCATGACGCACGAGCTGCGCTCGCCGCTCAACAGCCTGCTGGGCTATACGCAGATCCTGCTCAAGAGCCCGCAGGTCGATGGCTGGGTGCGCGAGACCCTGTCCACCATGCAGCACAGCGGCCAGCACCTGCGCGCGCTGATCGACGAATCGCTGGAGCTGGCCAGCATCGAGGCCGGCCGCCTGCGCCTGGACCTCGCCCCCCTGCCCCTGCCCGCGCTGATCGACGGCATCGAGGCCATGATGCGGCCCCAGGCACAGGCCAGGGGGCTGCAGTTCTCGGTCGAGACGCTGGGCACCATGCCGCGCTGGGTGCGGGCCGACGCCAAGCGGCTGCGCCAGATCCTGATCAACCTGCTGTCCAACGCCGTGCGCTTCACCCAGCACGGCGAGGTGCGGCTGCGCATGGACTTCAGGCCCCATGTCTCGCGCATCGAGGTCATCGATACCGGCATCGGGATCGAACCGCAGGACATGGAGCGCATCTTCGTGCCCTTCGAGCGCGGCAGCGCGGGGCGGCGCGTCAGCGAGGCGGGCACGGGCCTGGGGCTGACCATCACCCACCTGCTGACCGAGCTGATGGGCGGCCAGCTCACCCTGAGCAGCACGCCCGGCGAGGGCAGTTGCTTCACCGTGCGCCTGTACCTGCCCGAGATGGCGCCCGACGCGTCCTGGGTCCCTCCGGGCGCCGCCGCCACGCTGCACACCGTCATCGGCTATCTGCCGCCCCGGCGCACCCTGCTGGTGGTGGACGACCAGCCGCTGCAGCGCCAGCTGCTGGCCGGCCTGCTGCTGCCGCTGGGCTTCGAGATCCGCGAGGCCGCCAGTGGCCGCGAGTGCCTGGAGATCGTGGAGCAAAGCCCGCCCGACCTGGTGCTGCTGGACATCAGCATGGACGACCTGGACGGCTGGCAGACCGCCGCCCTGCTGCGCGCGCGCTGGGATGCGCAGCAGCTGCCCGTGGTCTTCGTCTCGGCCAACCTGTTCGACAACGACCCGCCGCGCCTGGCCGATGCGCGCTGCCAGGGCTTCGTCGCCAAGCCCGTGACCGAGTCCGAGCTGCTGCAGGTGCTCGAGCGCGTGCTACGGCTGGAATGGGTGCATGACAACCGCCCGCTGCTGCTGCCGGCGCCGCGTGCAGAGCAGGCAGAGGCCAAGGCAGAGGAGGCGCCGGCAGCCGCCCCCTTCCCGCCCGACCTGCGTGAAGACCTGGCCCGGCTGGCGCGCTCGGGCCAGGCCACCGCCCTGCGCGAGCGCCTGCGCCAGGCGCGCCAGCAGGCGCCCGCGCATGCCGCGCTGCTCGATGCGCTGCAGGCCTGCGCGAACCGCTTCGACTTCGATGCGCTGGCGCGCATGCTGCCGCGGCCTGAGCAAGAGGATGAAGAAGACGAAGAAAGAGAGGAGACCGATGAATGAGAACCCGCAAAGGCCACAGATGACGACCGCCGACAGCAGCAGCCACCCCAGCCACCCCCCTCACAACGCCCACGTCATCCTTGTGGTGGACGACGCGCTGGACAGCCTGCGCATGCTGTGCGACGCGCTCGCCGCCGAAGGCTACGTGGTGCTCGCCGCCCGCGACGCCGACGAGGCCCTGCAGCGCTTCGCCCTCACCGTGCCCGACGGCGTGCTGCTGGACGCCGTCATGCCCGGCATGGACGGCTTCACGCTGTGCCGCACGCTCAAGGCCACGCCGGCCTGGGCCCATGTGCCCGTGGTGTTCATGACCGGCCTGTCGGACACGGACCAGATCATCCGCGGCTTTGCCAGCGGTGGCGTGGACTACGTGGTCAAGCCGCTGCGCATCCCCGAGGTGCTGGTGCGCCTGGCCACCCATGTGCGCAATGCCCGCGCCACGCGCCAGGCGCAGGAGGCCGTCGACGTGGCGGGGCTGGGCGTGGTGGTGCTCGACGGCCAGGGCCGCGTGGCCTGGCGTTCGCCCCAGGCATCGCGCTGGCTGGAGGAGGCCTTTGCGGACCAGCCCTTCCCGCTGGAGGCGGCCGGGGACTGGCTGGCCGGCGCCCGCCAGCCGGATCAGCCCGGCAAAGCGGATCAGCCCGGCCAGGCGGATCAGGAGGGCCAGCCCACTCCCCAGGATCTGGCGCTGGCCCTGGCCGATGGCCGCCAGCTGCTGGCGCGCCACATGGGCGCCAGCGGCCTGGGGGAGTCGATGGTGCTGCTCAGCCACGAGGCGCCGCAGACGCCTGCCGCGCGCCGGCTGCAGCAGGTGGCGCTCACCCCGCGCGAGACCGAGGTGCTGTCATGGCTGAGCAAGGGCAAGACCAACCGCGACATCGCCGACATCCTGGGCATGAGCCCGCGCACGGTGAACAAGCACCTGGAGCATATCTTCGAGAAACTCGGCGTGGAGACCCGCACGGCCGCCGCCGCCGTGGCCGGTCAGTTGCTGCAGGCCGGCTCGCCCTGAGCGCGGGGGGCCACCGCAGCGGACGCCGAGGCCGAGGCCGGCAGGCCGAACACATGGTCGAAGCACCAGTTGAAGACATAGGTGTAGACCAGGAAGAAGACCAGCAGGCCGGCCTCCATCACCGTGGCCTCCCACAGCGTGACGCCGAACCACCAGGCCATCAGCGGGATCAGCACCATGGCCAGCCCGCCCTCGAAGCCCAGGGCGTGCACCACGCGGCGCATCACCGAGCGGCCCTTGACGCTCTGGCGCGCCTCCCATTGCTCGAACAGGTGGTTGAAGGTCAGGTTCCAGACGATGGCCAGCGTGGAGGCGGCAATCGCCATGCCGCCCGAATGCCCGGCGCTCTGGCCGATGGCCATGAACAGCAGGCTGGAGGCCGCGATGGCGATCAGTTCATACAGGGTCACGAAGACCACTTTGCGCTTGGGCCCCTGGAGGCCCTTTTTGTGTGTCTGCAAGGTCATAGGGGGCGCAGTTTATTTGTCCGGAATTGAACGTTAAAGTCAGATTCTTTCAATAAAACTGACAGGTTCCCGCCATGTCCTTCCCCGCTGACCAGGTGCCGCTGTTCCTTGCCGTGCTGGACCACGGTTCGTTTTCCGCCGCCGCACGCCGGCTGGGGCGGGTGCCCTCGGCCGTGAGCATGGCCATCGCCCAGCTGGAGGCGGAGCTGGACCTGCAGCTGTTCGACCGCAGCGGCCGCGAGCCCCGGCCCACGGCGGCGGCGCGCGCATTGGAGCCCCAGGCCCGGCTGCTGGCCGCCCAACTGCAGCAGCTCAACCACCAGGCGCTGGCCCTGCACCAGGGACTGGAGGAGCGGCTGACCCTGGTGATCGCGCCCGAGCTGCTGTCCACGGCCTGGGCCGCGCCGCTGCAGCCGCTGGTCGAGGAATTCCCGGGGCTGGAGGTGGAGGTGCTGGTGGCCGCCCAGGTCGATGCGCTCAAGGAACTGCATTCGGGCCGCGCGCATCTGGCCCTGGTCTTCGAGCGCCCGGCCATCGACGGCCGCGAGGATTTCCAGGAGATGGGCCAGGAAACCATGGTCGCCGTGATGGCGGCCAGGCACCCGCTGGCCCGGCAACTGGGCGTGGACGGGCAGCAACGCCTGGACGTGGGCCAGCTGGCCGGCGCGCGCCAGATCCTGCTGGCCAGCCGCGACCTGGCCCACACCGATCCGCGCTTCGTGTTCTCGCACCAGCTGTGGCGCACGGACAGCCATCTGGCGGCCCTGTCGCTGGTCTCGGCCGGCCTGGGCTGGGGGTGGCTGCCCTTCAGCGTCGCCGAGCCCCTGTTGCAAACAGGCGCGCTGCTGCGCATCCCGCTGTGCAACATCAGCAACGGCACCCAGCTGTTCGTCGACTGGGTGTGGTCCAAGGAGCGCCCGCTGGGGCTGGCGGCGCGGCGGTTCGTGGAGCAGCTGCAGGTGCCGGTGCGGCCGTTGCCGGACAGCGATGGGGATCGCATCGGGTAGCATCTCTCGCCATATCGGACCAAAAATCCACATCTCCAGCAGCAGGTCACACAAGAGGAAGGGAAAACATGTTCTTTGATCATCAGCACAGCAAAACCGCCATCGCACTGGCTTTGGGCGCCGTCCTGGCCGGTTGCGGCGGCGGTGGAGGCGGCGGGCCGTCCGGCCCGTCTTCCCAGTTGACGGCCGCCTGCTCGGGCACGGCCTGCGGCGCGGCCAATGCCACCACCTATTCGGGCCAGGGCGTGGGCGTCTGGAGCTACACCAACACCACGCAGGCCGAGCAGCAGATTCCTGTGGCGCTGACCAACCTGGGCAGCAAGCAGGTCACGCTGATCTACACCAACAACGGTGACGCCAGCGTGCCCATGCCCGCCCTGACGCTGACACCGCCCGCGGCGACCACCGCCACGGCCCAGAAAAGCCTCAGCGCCGCACCCGCAACGGGCAACCAGATTCCCGAGCGCATCCGCAACTTCAAGCCCCGCCTGACGGCAGCGGACACGCAGGCGCGGCAATCCATCAAGCCGCAGGCAGCGGCCATCCTGCCCGTGGGCAGCCAGCGCAGCTGGTTCGTGGAAACCGGCAGCTCGAAGATCGAGACCCGCCAGGCCACGCTCAGGCGCCAGGCCAGCGTGCCCACGCCCACCGGCACCCGCACCATCAACGTCTGGCTGGAAGACAGCGAGTACGACGCGGCCAAGGTCAGCGATGCCATGCTCGACACGCTGGTCCAGCGATTCACCAGCGGCTCCGACGCGGTCTACCCCCTGATCACCGGACTGTCTGGCGAGCCCTGGGGAGCACACTCCTACGGCAACCTCATCGACCCCGACCAGCCCCTGGACATCGTGTTCGTGAATTTCGTGCCGGACCGCACTCCGTACGGGCTGCTGGGCTATTTCTGGTCGCTGAACAACTTCAAGGCGGACCCTGCAGATCCCGATGTCAAGTACAGCAACCAATCGCTGTCCTTCTATATGGACACGGAGACGCTGTACCTGGACCCTGCCGCTGGCATGACCAACCAGATCAGCACGCTGTCCCATGAGTTCGTCCACATGACGAACTTCTACCGCCGCAGCGTCCAGCTGTCCAAGCCGGGAACCGACTACGCGTTCGACACCTTCCTGGAGGAAATGAGCGCCATGATGGGCGAAGACATCGTGGCCCAGCGCGTCACGCCCGGCTTCAACTCCATCGCCAGCGGACGCGTCCCCTCCTGGCTGTCCCGCTCGGGCTTCAACTGCGATCCGGCCGCCTGGAGCGCCGACACCGCCGCGCCTTGCTTTGGCTACGACGTCAACGGCAGCCTGGGCGCCTATCTGGTGCGCCAGTACGGTGTGGGCTTCTACAAGCAGCTGCTGAGCAACACCACGTCCACCGATTCGCTGCAGGTCCTGGGCAATGCCATCCAGCAGGCCGGCGGTCCCACGCTGCCCGTTGCGGTCCAGCGCTGGGGCGCGAACATCGCCCTGCTGCCCGCAGACAGCCCCGGCGGCTTTGGCTGGCCTGCGCGCACGGAGCAGGGCTTCACCCTGGCGGCGATCAACGGCAGCAGCCTGGCGTCTTCCCGGGTCCTGCCCACCACGGTGCCGGTGAACCTCAATGCGCGCGGCCATTTCCCCTTCCTGCGTCAGCCTGATGCGCAAGGCACCTACCAGGAACAGCTGCGTGTTCCGGCAGGCAGCACGCTGACAGCCGTCGTACGCTGAACGCCATGAACCACGCACACCCGACTGCTTCCGCCCGCGGCCTGCGCCGCAGTCTGCCGCTGCTGCTGGCCAGCGGCCTGGCCCTGCTGAGCGCCTGCTCGGCCCCGGCTTCGCCCGCCGCCAGCGCGGCTGCGCCAGCCTCGGGCGCGGCGGCCGAGCCGGGCCAGCCCCTGACCCTGCAAGGCCGTCTGGTGCTGCGTGGCAATGCGCCCCATGAGCAGCCCGTGCTGCAGACCGCCTCCGGCGAGACCTGGCAGCTCAAGGGCCTGAGTGCCGAGCAGGTCACGCAGTGGCAGCGGCAGAACGTGGAGGTCCGGGGCCAGCCCGGCCCCAGGCCCGCCGCTGGCGCCGCGCCTTCGATGATGTCGCCGCAACTGCAGGTGCAATCCATTCGCGCCCAGCCCTGACCTTCCCCGCTCACCCACCGCTCAAGCCATGGACGCCTTCAACCCTTTCTCCAGCCGCGATGCGGCCGTGCAAAAGCTATGGGAGCAGTGGCAGCCGCGCTCCGCCAAGTCCGACAAGGACAAGCCCATTGCCCTGGCCGACTTCGACCCGGGCGCCAAGCCCTTTTCCAACGGCAACGGCAAGACCGAGGACAAGGCCGCCGTCGAGGCCCTGGCCGAAGAGATCGACGCGCTGCAGAACCTGCTGTACGCCGACCGCCGCTACAAGCTGCTGGTCGTGCTGCAGGGCACGGACACGGCGGGCAAGGACGGCACCATCCGTGGCGTCTTCGGCCGCACCAGCGCCCTGGGCGTGAACGCCGTGGGCTGGAAGGCGCCAACCGATGCAGAGCGCGCGCACGACTACCTGTGGCGCATCCACCAGCGCGTGCCGGGCGCAGGCGAGATCACGGTCTTCAACCGCAGCCACTATGAGGATGTGCTGGTGCCCGTGGTCAACGGCTGGATCACGCCCGAGCAGCAGCGCCAGCGCTTTGCCCACATCAACGACTTCGAGCGCATGCTCAGCGAGACGGGCACCGTGGTCGTCAAGTTCCTGCTGCACATCAGCGCCGACGAGCAGCGCGCGCGCCTGCAGGAGCGCCTGGACGACCCGGCCAAGCACTGGAAGTTCGACGAGAACGACATGAAGGTGCGCACGCAGTGGAAGGACTACCAGCAGGCCTACGGCCAGTTGCTGGGCGCCACGCACACGCCCTGGGCGCCCTGGACCATCGTGCCCGCGGATTCCAAGACGCACCGCAACCTCATGATCGCCACCTTGCTGCGCGAGGTGATGCGCAACCTGGACCTGCGCTTTCCGCCCGGCGATCCGGCCCTCAAGGACTACAAGATCACCTGATCACTCGATGGCCTGCCTGGAGCCTCACAGCTGCAGTCGGGCCTCGGCGATGCCGTCCAGCTCGGCCACCACCAGGTCACCGGCCTGGGCAAAGGCCAGGCCATTCCACGTGCCCGTAGTCACCACCGTGCCTGCGGGCACGCTGCCATAGCGGCGCACCAGCTCCTGCAGCCAGCCGGCCAGCAGCCACAGCGGGTCGCCCAGCGGATGCGTTCCGGTGAACGCCTGCAGCGGCGCCGCGCCCACGCGCAGCCGGCAGACCTGGGCAGACCAGTCCCGCGGCGACTCGCGCGGCAGCAGCCGCGAAGCGTCCTGCCAAGGTCCCAGCACCAGCGCGCCATGGCACAGGCCGTCGGCGGCCAGCAGCAGCGGCGGTGCCTTCAGATGCTGGCGCCAGCGCGTATCCACCACCTCGATGGCGGCGGTGATGCCGTCGATCAGCTCCAGGCCCTCGCCAGGCTGCAGGGCGACGGCCATCTCGGCCGTCACCTCGCGGCCCAGGCGCAGGGCGATCTCGGCTTCGATGCCGCGCAGGTGCAGCGGCGCGCCGCCAGCGACCGAGGGGCTGGCCCAGACGCCTTCTTCGAGCAGCGGCGCATGGGTCAGCGGGGCATCGCGGCGCGGCGCGCCAGACTTCCAATAGCCCGGCACGCGGCCCGGTCCCTGCTGGCTGCCGGCCACGCGCCAGCCCAGGGCGGGCGCCATGGCGGCCTGCACGGCCTGTGCATCTGCGGGGGTGCGCACCACGTCGGCCCAATCGTCGGCGTCCAGCAATTCGCCGCTGTGGCGTGCCTGGAGCAGCGCATGGGCCAAGGCTGTGGGAGTGCGGGGCGTATTCGTCATGGGGCGGCTTTCCTGGAGTGCATCGGTGGGTCTCAAGCGGCCCCGATTGTCCGCTGGACAAGGCGCTCCCAGGGTTATGCATTAAATGCATAAGGCTCTCGCTCATAAGGCGTTGGACAGCGCATAGCCCCGGGAATAAGCTCAAAACCCTCAGACAACTCTTGTGTGGAACCACCATGCAGCAACCCGCTTCGGCCGGCGTTACCAACCACGCCATCCCTTCCTACCTGCAGGCCGATCACCTCGGCCCCTGGGGCAACTACCTGCAGCAGGTCGATCGCGTCACGCCCTACCTGGGCCATCTCGCCCGCTGGGTCGAAACCCTCAAGCGCCCCAAGCGCATCCTGATCGTCGATGTGCCGATCGAGCTGGACAACGGCACCATCGCCCACTACGAAGGCTACCGCGTACAGCACAACCTGAGCCGCGGTCCCGGCAAGGGCGGCGTGCGTTTCCACCAGGACGTGACCCTGTCCGAAGTCATGGCCCTGTCGGCCTGGATGTCGGTCAAGAACGCGGCCGTCAACGTGCCCTACGGCGGCGCCAAGGGCGGCATCCGTGTCGATCCCAAGACGCTGTCGCGCGGTGAGCTGGAGCGCCTGACGCGCCGCTACACCAGCGAGATCGGCCTGCTGATCGGCCCCTCCAAGGACATCCCCGCGCCTGACGTCAACACCAATGGCCAGATCATGGCCTGGATGATGGACACGTACTCCATGAACACCGGCGCCACCGCCACCGGCGTGGTCACGGGCAAGCCCGTGGACCTGGGCGGCTCGCTGGGCCGCGTCGAGGCCACCGGCCGCGGCGTGTTCACCGTGGGCGTGGAAGCGGCCAAGCTGACCGGCCTGTCGGTCCAGGGCGCGCGCATCGCCGTGCAGGGCTTCGGCAACGTGGGCGGCACGGCCGGCAAGCTGTTCGCCGACGTGGGCGCCAAGGTCGTGGCCGTGCAAGACCACACCGGCACCATCCACAACGCCAATGGCCTGGATGTGCCGGCCCTGCTGGCCCACGTGGCCGCCAAGGGCGGCGTGGGCGGATTTGACGGCGCCGAGGCCATGGACGCTGCCGACTTCTGGAGCGTGGACTGCGACATCCTGATCCCCGCCGCACTGGAAGGCCAGATCACCAAGGACAACGCCGGCAAGATCAAGGCCAAGATGGTGATCGAGGGCGCCAACGGCCCCACCACCACCGAGGCCGACGACATCCTGACCGAAAAGGGCGTGCTGGTGCTGCCCGACGTGCTGGCCAATGCCGGCGGCGTGACGGTGAGCTACTTCGAATGGGTGCAGGACTTCTCCAGCTTCTTCTGGAGCGAGGACGAGATCAACGCCCGCCTGGTGCGCATCATGCAGGACGCCTTCGCGGCCATCTGGCAGGTCGCCCAGCAGCACGGCGTGACGCTGCGCACCGCCACCTTCATCGTGGCCTGCCAGCGCATCCTGCATGCGCGCGAGATGCGGGGACTGTATCCCTGATCACCCCCTGAGGCGCTGACGCGCCTTCCCCCTCTCTGCTTGCTTCGCAAGGGAGGGGGACGACACCCTCGCGGCGGGGCGGCCCTTGCTCGGTGTCCCTGACTTGGGCCGCGCCAGTTTTTGGCGCTGTGCACCACACGGTCAATGAAAGGCGCTTCGGCGCCTTTTTTCTTGTGGCCGCCTTTTCGGCAACGGGTTAGCACGCGTTCCAGTGGGCCTAAGCGCGGGTTTCCGAATGGCGAAGCGGATCTCCAGTCAAACCCTGGTGCCCTGGGGCCCAGGGTTTTCTATCGTTGCGGGCAGTGAACTGGAGACTGCCCATGACCGTCCGACGCAGCCTGCTGGCCCTGCTGGCCGCTTTGCCTTTTTTCTCCCTGGCTCCTGCCGCCGCGCTGGCGGCGGCCTGGCCTGAACGCCCCATCACCATCGTCGTGCCGGCCGCCGCTGGCGGCACCACGGACATTGCCGCGCGCGTGCTGGCCGAGAAGATGGGCAAGGACCTGGGCACCTCGGTGGTGGTGGAGAACAAGGGCGGTGGCGGCGGCAGCATCGGCACGGCCCAGGTGGCGCGCGCCAGGCCTGATGGCTACACGCTGCTCATGGGCAACATCGGCCCGGTGGCCATCAATTTCAGCCTGTACAAGCAGCTCAGCTACAAGGAAAGCGATCTGCGCGGCATCACCAATGTGATCTCCGTGCCCAACATCCTCGTGGTCCATGCCGATTCGCCCGTGCGCAGCGTGCGCGAGCTGGTGGAGCTGGCCAGGACCCGGCGCCTGAACGTGTCCACCTCGGGCGTGGGCCAGTCGCCGCACATGTCCTCGGAGATGTTCCGCCAGAAGGCCGGCATCGAGGTCACGCTCGTGCCCTTTCCCGGCGCCGCGCCTGCGGTCACGGCGCTGCTGGGCCAGCAGGTGGACTACATGATCGACAACCTGCCCAGCTCCATGCCGCACATCAGGAGCGGCAAGTTCCGCGCGCTGGCCATCACCAGCGCCACGCGCTCGGCCCAGTTGCCCGAGGTACCCACCATGACCGAGGCCGGCGTGCCGATGCAGGTCACGGCCTGGTTCGGGCTGCTGGCCCCTGCCGGCACGCCCGATGCCGTGGTCGAGCGCATCCAGCAGTCGGCCCGGCGCGCCATGCAGACGGCCGAGGTGCGCCAGCGCTTTGCCGACCTGGGCGGCGTGCCCGGTGGCGAGACACCGGCCGAGTACGACGCCTTCATCGCCCAGGAACGCAAGAGCTGGGCCCAGATCGTCAAGGCCGCAGGCCTGTCGCTGGAATAGTTCTCCCCTCCCGTCCCTCCCGCCCCTCCCATGCAAGAAGACATCGCCGCCCTGCTGCGCCAGCCCTTTGGCTCGCTGCCCGAACTCGTCGCGCTGCAGGCCAGCCAGCGCCCCCGCCACACCGCCCTGGCCATGGACGGCCGCAGCCTCGACTACGCCGCGCTGCGCATGGGCATGGACCGCGTGGCCCTGCGCCTGCAACGCCAGGGCCTGGGCCCCGGCGACGTGGTGGCCATTTGCGCGGGCAGCTCGCCCGAGTACGTGCTGGCCTTCCTGGGCGCGCTGCGCGCGGGCGTGGCCGTGGCGCCGCTGGCCCCGTCGGCCACCGCCGGCCACCTGAGCGCCATGCTGGACAACTGCGGCGCCCGGCTGGTGCTGCGCGACGCGGACACCGCAGCGCAATGGCCGCTGCAGGCCGGACAGGATCTGCAATGCGTGGCCCTGGACGGCGCTGTCGAAGCCGGCATGCCGTGGTCGCAATGGCTGGCTGCGGACGAAGCGGACCATGGCACGGCACCCACGCCCATCCACCCCCAGCCCGACTGGCCCTTCAACGTCATCTACTCCTCGGGCACCACGGGCGTGCCCAAGGGCATCGTCCAGTCCTGGGCCATGCGCTGGGCCCACGTGCAGCGCGCCATCAACAACGGCTACGGGCCCGATGCCGTCTCGCTGTGCGCCACGCCGCTCTACTCCAACACCACCCTGGTCGCGGCCCTGCCCACGCTGGGCCTGGGCGGCACCCTGGTGCTGATGCGCAAGTTCGACGCGGCGCACTACCTGGAACTGGCCGGGCGCCACCGTGCCACCCACACCATGCTCGTGCCCGTGCAGTACCAGCGGCTGATGCAGTGCCCGGGGTTCGACGGCGCCGACCTGAGCCGCCTGCAGCACAAGTTCTGCACCAGCGCACCGTTCCATCCCGCGCTCAAGGCCGAGGTGCTGCGCCGCTGGCCTGGACGGCTCATCGAGTACTACGGCATGACCGAAGGCGGCGTGCGCTGCGAGCTGCACTGCCATGACTTCCCCGACAAGCTGCACACCGTGGGCAGGCCGGGACCGGGCGCCGACATCCGCTTCATCGATGAGCAGGGCCGCGAACTGCCGCCCGGCGAGCAGGGCGAGATCGTGGGCCGCTCGGCCGGGATGATGAGCGGCTACCACCGCCTGCCCGACAAGACGCAGGAGGCCGAATGGTTCGATGCCCAGGGCCTGCGCTTCATCCGCAGCGGCGACGTGGGCCGCCTGGACGAGGACGGCTTCATCGTGCTGGGCGACCGCAAGAAGGACATGATCATCACGGGCGGCTTCAACGTCTACCCGAGCGACATCGAGTCCGTGCTGCTGCAGCACCCGCAGGTGGCCGAATGCGCGGTGATCGGCGTGCCCTCCGATGCTTGGGGCGAGACCCCCGTGGCCTACGCCGTGGCGCGCCCCGATGCCACGCCCTCGGCCGCCGAGCTGCGCGAATGGCTCAACGCCCGCGTGGGAAAGACCCAGCGCGTGGCCGAGCTGCGGCTGGCCGCCAGCCTGCCGCGCAGCGAGATCGGCAAAGTGCTCAAGCGCGCGCTGCGCGAGCAGTACCAGGCCGGCGCCCTGTCCTCTTCATGAAACGGAGTCCTCCCATGCCCATGTCCATGCCCATGCACCCACTCCCGCGCCGCCGCCTGCTGTCCTGCCTGGCCCTGGCGACCTGCGCCCTGCTGGCCCCGGCCACCCATCTCGCCCATGCTGCCGAGGCCTGGCCTGCCAAGCCCATCCAGCTGGTCATTCCCTATCCACCCGGCGGCAGTGCCGACCTGCTGGGCCGCCCTCTGGCCGTGCAGCTGCAGCAGCAGCTGGGCCAGCCCGTGGTGCTGGAGTACAAGCCCGGCGCGGGCGGCACGCTGGCCTCGCAATACGTGGCGCGCGCCAGGCCCGATGGCTACACCGTGCTCATGGTGCTGGCCGCCCATGCCATCAACGACAGCCTCTATCCCAAGCTGCCCTACGACACCCGCCGCGACTTCGCGCCCGTGTCTTTGGTGGCCAACCTGCCCATGGTGGTTGCGGCCAGCAGCAAGCTGCCGGCAAAGAACATCCAGGAACTCATCCAGTCCGCCAAGGCCAACCCCGGCAAGCTCACCTTCGGCTCGGCGGGCAACGGCAACACGGGGCATCTTGCGGCCGAGTACTTCGGTTCCATGGCAGGCGTGCGCATGACCCATGTGCCCTACAAGGGCAGCGCGGGCGTGGTCAACGCCATGCTGGCCGGCGACATCGACCTGACCTTCGACAGCATCTCCACCTCCATGCCCCACATCCGCAGCGGGCGCATGCACGCGCTGGCCGTCACCAGCCCGCAGCGCTCGGCGCTGGCGCCCGAGGTGCCCACCATCCAGGAGCAGGGCATCGCAGGCTTCGACGTGACCGGCTGGTACGCCGTCATCGCGCCGGCCGGCACGCCCGCCGAAGCCACCCAGCGCCTGAGCCGCGAGATCGCCTCCGCCCTGCGCCAGCCCGCGCTGCAGGCCCAGCTGGCCGCCGGCGGCTACGAGCCCGTGGGCTCCACGCCCGAGGCGCTGCAGGCGCATATCGACAAGGAAATCACGCGCTGGGCCACTGTCGTCAAATCGACAGGTGCACGGGTGGATTGAAAGTCACCCCCTGAGCGGCTGCGCCGCTTCCCCCGTGTGCACGGCGCCCTCTCTCGCTTCGCGGGAGGGGGACGGCACCCTCGGTGCGGGACGGCCCTTCCTCGGTGCCCCTGAGACGGTACACGCCAGTCTCGAGCGCCGCGCCCAATGCGATGATCATGTCCATGAATACACCCATCAAAGAACACCCGGCCAACCCCTTCGAAGGCGAGGCGCCCGGCATCCTCTTCGGCCTGCCCATGCCCATGGCCCGCGCCATGAAGCTCAGCGGTGAACGCATCGGCGAAGACCGCGCCCAGATCCGCATGGGCTTTCAACCGGACCAGGCCAACAGCCGCGGCGACGTGCACGGCGGCGCCATCGCCTCGCTGCTGGACTGCGCCCTGGCCTCGGCCTGCCGCTCGCATGACCCCACGGCCTTCGGCGTGGCCACCATCGACCTCACGCTGCACTACGTCTCGGCCGGCAGCGGCGATCTCATCGCCACCGCCCACTGCGAGCGGCGCGGCCGCTCCATCAGCTTCGCGCGCGGCGAAGTGCGCTCCGAGGACGGCACCCTGGTGGCCCTGGCCACCGGCACCTTCAAGCTGATGGCGCGTGGCGGGGCTCAGGCCTGAGTGATCACCTCTTTCGCTGGCGCACGGCACGCCCCCAGGAAATACCGCCTCATCTGAAGCGGTATTTTTTTGAAGACACTTATTGTTACCTCCCTGACAAAGACGCGAAAGACTCCACCATTCCCCCAAGAGCAATCTTGCCGTATGACTGCATTCCGGCAGGCTCGTACATACCCAAATGACTGGCAATTCACTCAAACAGGAATGATGGCTATTGCCCAGACATGCCTGACCAGTCAATAATTGCCCTTCGATCCGGAGCTTCCAGCCAGAATACAACTGCCAGTGCATGTTGATTGAGCCAAGAACTCTCGCACTCAAATCATCGCTTCATCATGAAAGGCAGAGATGGCAATGTACGGATTCTTGAGGGTTCACACAGACAGCAGAAAATCACCAGCCTTTGGCAATCCGGTGCCGTTCTGTTTTTGGAAGTATCTTTCCAGCCCTATTTTCATTATTTTTACTTTGATACTGGGTGTCTTTCCCCATGCCAACGCTGAGACCCGGCTTGCCCGACCAGTTCCAGATTCCCAGCGGCTGATCATCGAGAACAACAATTTATCGGCGGATACGTTCTTTACTGCATATATGAGCAAAAACCTCATGGAAAGAAGATATGCGGAGATGTATCTGCTCGGTGTTCTGGATGCCACGGAAGGACGGGTCTGGTGCGATTACCAGCATTTCAAGACCATCACTTTGGCAGAAGTACTTCACAGCGGATTGAGCAAATTGGATCTCAAACAGCGTGAGTCACGGGCTGCCCATGTCATCAGCGACATTCTTGAAAAAGAGTTTCCTTGCAAAGGCGGGAAAAAATGAAACCGTCTTACGCAACGCTCAAATCTCATCACTATTCGGCCAACGAGCTGAACTCCAGTCATGTGTCTCGCACAGCACTCTATGAGGAGCTTGGATACGACGATGCAGCATTGATTCGGCAAAACGCCGGTTATCAGAACACCTGCGCAACCAGATTGAGCCTGGCCCTGATCAAGTCAGGCGTCATCATCAACGGGCGATTGAAGATAAAAACCGGGAAATACAAAGGCCGGACGTTCGAGCCCGGCGCAAAACTACTCGCTGATCAGCTTGCCAAGCCCCATATACTTGGCAAGCCTCAGATATTTAGCGCTGCCGATGCACATACCAAATTATCCGGCAAGAAAGGGGTAATCTTCTTCTGGAAGATTGCAGGCTACAACGGAGGCCATATTGATGTGATTGAATCCCAAAATAGCACTCAGGTGTGTAACTCCGCATGCTATTTCGATTCAAAAGAAATATGGTTCTGGCCTTTGGACTGATCCGGGGCACTCCATCACCCTTCTCGACGCCCGCAAACCGCTAGCCGCCATCTCGGCATCGGGCGACTCCATGGCAGCCACAGGCCAGCAGCACTACTACCTGCCGCTGGGCATAGACGTGGAGCCCGACTGCTACCCATCTGCCCGATAGCCCGCCGTGCCTTGCCCCCAGATCACGGCGCGCACAAGGAAAGCGCATGCCGCGCTTTCCTTTTCACTCAAGCAGTCAGAGCCGCTTTTCCTTGGCCTCGATCAGCTTTTGCATCAGTTCGCAGACCTGCCGTGCCTGCTCCTGCGTGATGTCGATGTTCTCAATCACCGAGCGCTTGAACTGGATGCCGTTGACTGCGCCGCTGTTCTCGATGAAGCCCAGCGTCAGGGTGCGGTTCAGGAAGTAGATGACGGCGGCGATGCCCCAGCCGATCAGCATGACCACCAGGCCTGCAAAGAAGCTCTGGGCCATCATGGACCCGCCCATGAACAGCGACAGGGCACCGATGCCCAGCGCCGTCTTCCAGGGCTTGTGATAGCCGTAGTAGGTGGAGCAGATGCCCTGCAGCGGGATCAGGCGCGACTGGGTGCCCGACAGCGAGGCGCTGCTGAACTCCAGGCGCTCGCTGCCCACGCGGATGGTGGTGGTGGGATCGATGTTGACCTTGGACAGGATCCAGGCGACCAGGCCGCCTTCGCGGCCTGTGATGGCAATGTGGTTGCCCTTGTCGTCTATGGGTTGCTCGCTGGCCTTCCAGGCCTTGATGACCAATGCACTCACGGTAATACCCTCTCTTGAATGTTTGAGAAACCACGGGCTGTCCCGTCATGGCATTGCACCACCGGGGCCGCCTGAGGACGGGCGATTACAGCACAGGGCATGAGTGCAGCCTTGGGCAACCAGGGCCGCTGTGCGCCATCAACCGGGTTGCACCCCCGCCGCCTGCAGCAGCCGCCCCCAGACCGGAGCCTCTTGCGCCCAGGCCTTGCCGAAGCGCTGAGGGCTGTCGTCATCGACAGGGACGAAGCCGGCCGCGATGATGCGGGCCGTGCCTTCGCGGCTGGCCACGGCGCGGTTGGAGATCTCGCCCCATTGCCGCGTGAGGTCGGCCGGCAGGCCCTTGGGGCCGGCGATGGCCAGCCAGCCGGACAGTTCCATGGCCTCGTGGCGGTAGCCGGCCTCGGCAAAGGTGGGCACCTCGGGCAGCAGGGGCACGCGGCGCGTGCCGGTGACGGCCAGGGCGCGCAGCTTGCCTGCATCGATGTGGGGCTTGAGCGTGAGCAGGCTGCCCATGCCGATGGGGATGCGCCCGCCCAGCATGTCCTGCACCATCAGCGCCTCGCCCCGGTAGGCTGCATGCGCCATGCCGGCACCGGCCATGTCGTTGAGCACGGCGCAGGCCAGGTGGCCGTGCGAGCCTATGCCGTAGGAGCCATATGAGAGCTTGCCCGCGTTGGCCTGGGCCCAGGCCATGAATTCGCGCAGGTTGGTGGCGGGCACGTCGGCCGTGACCACCAGGGCGATGGGCGCCATGCACACGCGCGACAGGGGCGTGAGGTCGGTCAGCGGGTCGTAGGCGGTCTTCTTGTAGAGGTATTTGTTGGTGAGCATGGTGGAGGTGGTGCCCAGCAGCAGGGTGAGCCCGTCGGGCGCGGAGCGGACCACCATTTCGCCGCCGATCAGTCCGGCCGCACCGGGCTTGTTGTCCACCACCACGGTCTGGCCCAGCTGCTGGGCCATGCGCTCGCCCAGGATGCGCGCAATCACGTCGGTGGCACCGCCAGCCGCAAAGGGCACGACGATGCGCACGGGCCGCGTGGCAAAGCCGGCCTGCGCCAGCACGCTGGCTGGCCCCGCCGCCACGGCGCCGGCCGCCAGGGCCAGCGCCTGGCGCCGATTCAATCGGTTGTTAAGTCGGTTGTTCAGTCTGTCATTCAGTCGGTCATTCAATTGGCCGTTGAATCCGCTGTTCGATGCCGTCCCCGAGATCACTGCCATCACACGCTCCTTTGCCTGGGTGCCTCCATGGGTGGAGATACCGGATCAAGAAACCGCCGTCTCGAAATCAATCGAGTTGGCCAAGCGTATTCGAGGCAGATGGATTCACCATCAGGGAAATCATTGGACTGCTTGCACCAGAATCAGAAAACTCTGAGTACAAAACGGCCTTTCAGTCTCATTTTGATCAAGATCGTGCTGCAAATCTCTGTTGCGCCCAGGCATGGCGCAGCAGCACCTGTTCGGCCTGCTTGAGCACGGGCGCATCGACCATGCGGCCGTCCAGCACGCAGACGCCGCCTCCGGCCTCGGCCAGGGCCTGGCGCAGGCGCTGCGCGTGGGCCACGGCCGCTGCATCGGGGTCGAAGACGGCGTGCAGGGGCTGGACCTGGGCCGGGTGGATGCACAGCTTGCCGCCAAAGCCCATGCGCCGCGCGCGTGCCGCGTCCTGGGCCAGCCGCTCGGGGTTGCGCGTGTCCACCGTCACGCCGTCCACGGCCGCGCCGATGCCGGCGCGGCGCGAGGCCAGGACCAGGGCCATGCGCATGGGCAGCAGCTCTTCCTCGCCCTGCTCGCAGGCCATGCCCGCATCGACCTGGAAGTCCAGGTGGCCGAAGGCCAGGCGCACCACCTGGGGCGCGGCAGCCAGGGCGTCGGCCGTGTCCAGGCCGGCCACGCTTTCGATGAGGGGCAGCACGGCTGCCCGTGCGCCCGCAGCCTGGGCCACCGCATGCAGGGTCTGGGCGTGCTCGGCCTTGGAGACCATGGCGCCGGCCACGCCCTGCTCCACCAGCTGCGCCAGCGCGCGCAGGTCATCCGCATGCCAGGGCGTGCCTTCGGCGTTGATGCGCACCAGCAGGCGGGCACGGGCCGGGCCTTCCAGCGCACCCACGGCCTGGGCCAGCGCCTGGCGGGCGCCGTCCTTGTCGGCCGGGGCCACGGCGTCCTCCCAGTCGGCGATGACCATGTCGGCGCCGCTGTCCAGGGCCTTGCCCAGGCGCTCGGGCCGCGTGGCGGGGACGAAGAGAAAGGAAGTGGCCTGTCGCGCCAGATCGTGCATGCGGATGTCCTTGGGAGAGCGGTTTATTCGGCCGAGACGCCTGCGGCCTTGATGACCTTGTCCCAGCGCGCCACCTCGGCCTGCAGGTGGGTGCGCAGGCCTTCCGGCGTGGCCTTGTCGGGCGTGACCAGATCGGAGCTGAGTTCGGCGATGCGCTTTTTGACGTTCTCGTCCTTGATGGCCACGTTCAGCGCCTTGTTGATGGCCATGACCACCTCCTTGGGCGTGCCCTTGGGCGCGTACATGCCGTGCCAGACCTTGACGTCGAAGCCCTTGAGGCCCTGCTCGTCCAGCGTGGGAATGTCGGGCAGCGAGGACAGGCGCTTGGGCGTGGTCACGCCGAAGACCTTGGCGCGCTGGCCGTCCTTGATCACGGGCACGGTCTGCGTGGTCTGGTCGCACAGCAGGTCCACCTGGCCGCCCATGAGGTCGTTCATGGCCGGGCCTGCGCCCTTGTAGGGCACGGTGGTGAGCTTGACGCCCGCCTGGTGCATGAACAGCATGCCGCACAGCTGGGAGACGGCGCCGATGCCGGCATTGGCCAGCGAGACCTTCTCCTGGTTCTTCTTCACGTAGTCCAGCAGCTCGGCAAAGTTGTTGGCCGGGAAGTCCTTGCGCGACAGCAGGGTCATGGGCACGTCCAGCACCTGGCCGATGTACTCGAAGTCCTTGAGCGGGTCATAGGGCAGCTTCTTGTACAGCGCAGGCGCCGTGGCCATGCCCATGTGGTGGATGAGGATGGTGTAGCCGTCGGCCTTGGCCTTGGCCACGCGGTTGGGCGCAATGGTGCCGCCCGCTCCCACGGTGTTCTCGACCAGCACGCTCTGGCCCAGCACCTGGCCCATGGGCACGGCCAGCAGGCGCGCCACCACGTCGGTGGGGCCGCCAGCGCTGTAGGGCACGACGAGGACGACGGGCTTCTCAGGCCAGGCCGCGGCCAGGGCGCCGGTGGTCGCCCCGCCGGCGGCAAGGGCGCAGGCGGCGGCCGCTGCGTAAACGAGGCGGCGGCGGAAAGAAGTGGTGCGTTGCATGGTTTGTCTCCTGTGCACTTTGGTGGAAGCGGGAGGCGCTCTGTGGTGGCGCCTTTCCCATGGATTCGCCGGCCGGGGCCGGCGCGAAAACTCAGTCAAGAACTCAGTCAAGCAGGCGCTGCACGCGCGGCCAGTGCGCGATCTGCCACAGCCGCGCTACAGCGGCCTGGGCGGGGTCGTCCTGCAGGGCACCGCCATAGGCGATCAGTCGCAACGCCTTGGCCGTGATCTCCTCGCGCGACAGCGTGTTGCCCGGATCGCCCTTGGGCTCTTCCACGCGGCCGTGCAGCGTGCGGCCATCGGTGGTGAGCACGGTGACCTTGCCGATCCAGCGCTGGGGGTAGGCGGCATCGACCTCGGGGTCCAGCACCATGCCCACCTTCTCGCGCAGGGCCACCGTGGTGGCGGCCAGGTATTCGTTGTCGAACTCGTCCAGGCCCGCATGGCCGTGGCGCGCGGCCAGCGCCAGCACCGTGCCCATGGAGAACTTGCTCTGGTGCACCGTGCCGGGATCGACCACGGGGCCCAGCACGTCGATGGCGCCCTGGTGCACGTGGCAGGTGACCTGCGCCAGGTCGGCGGGGGCCAGGCCGTGGTCCTGCATGACCTGCAGCAGCGCGTCGGCGGCCGGGTGCGTGTGGCGGCAGGAGGCATGCCATTTGAACGAGGTCTCGGCCGTGGCCCAGCGCGTGCCGATGCCGTCCGTGAGGCGCGTGGGATCGGCGTCCGTGGACATGCCTGCCGCCAGGCCCTGCGGCCCGGTGAAGATGTCCTGCGCACCGGTGAATCCGTCCCGGGCCAGGTAGGCCGACATCAGGCCCGCAGCGGCCGCATGCGCCGTGTGCAGCTGCTTGCTGTCGGCGCCCGTGCGCAGGAACTCCCACAGCCCTGCCGACTGCGTGCCGGCCGAGCCGAAGGCATGCTGCATCTGCGCGGGCGTGAGGCCCAGCAGCCGGCCCACGGCGGCCGCGGCGGCCAGGGTGCCGGCCGTGGCCGTGGTGTGGAAGATGCGGTAGTGGCTGCGGCCCAGGAACTCGCCCACGCGGATGCCGACCTCATAGCCGGCCACGCAGGCGGCCATGAGCTCGGCGCCGCTGGCGCCGATGCTCTGTGACACGGCCAGCGCGGGCGGGAAGACCACGGCGGCGGGGTGGAAGACCGAGCCGTTGTGCACATCGTCCTGCTCGGCCACATGCGAGGCCGCGGCATTGGCCAGGGCCGCCATCATGGGCGAGGTGGTGTCGGCACTGCCCAGGATCTCGCTAGGCCCCTGCGCCGGTCCCTGGGACAGCGCAAAGCGCGTGATGCTCTGCACGGGGCGCGCGCCCTGGCCTGCCAGCACGGAGCCGAACCAGTCCACCCAGAGGTCTTCGGCGCGCTGCTGAACGGCGGCGGGAACGTCGTCCCAGCGCAGCGAGGCAGCGAATTGGGCCAGCGGATGGATGCTCACTTGGGTGTCGTTTTTCATGGGTTGGGTCTCCGGCGCATTCTTGGGCATGCGCCCTGGTTTCAGGGGGCGGTTTTTCCCGGGGTCGGGCACAGGGCACTGATGCGCTCGGCGCTCCAGCCCAGCTCGGCCAGGATGGCGGCGCTGTGCTCGCCCACGGCGGGCACAGCCTCCATGCGGTAGTCGAAGGCGCTGTTGGCACCGGGGGGCAGCAGCGCCTGCACCGGACCGGCCGGCGTGTCCACGCTGCACCAGCGCTGGCGCGCGGCCAGTTGGGGATGGGCCCACAGGCCGGCCATGTCGTTGACGCGCGCATTGGCAATGCCGGCCGCATCCAGACGCTGCACGACCTGGGCAGCATCGAGCGCGTTGAACACGCCCAGGATCAGCGCGCGCAGCTCCTCGCGGTTGGCGTTGCGGCGCGCATTGCTGTCGAAGCGCGCGTCTGCAGCCAGCGCGGGCTGCAGCAGCACCTGTTCGCAAAAGAGCTTCCACTCGCGTTCGTTTTGCAGGCCCAGCATCACCGTCCCGCCGTCACCGGCCTCGAACGGCCCGTAGGGATAGATGCTGGCGTGCGAGGCGCCGGTGCGCGGCGGCGGCGGCGCGCCGTCGAAGGCGTAGTACATGGGATAACCCATCCACTCGCCCAGCGCCTCCAGCATCGACACGTCGATGTGGCTGCCCTCGCCCGTGCGCCCGCGCAGCAGCAAGGCCGACAGGATGTTGGTGTAGGCGTACATTCCGGCCGCGATGTCGGCCACCGAGATGCCGGCCTTGGACGGCACCTCGGGCGTGCCCGTGACCGAGAGAAAGCCCGCCTCGCTCTGGATCAGCAGGTCGTAGGCCTTCTTGTCGCGGTAGGGGCCGTCTGCGCCGTAGCCGCTGATGTCGCAGACGATGAGGCGCGGAAAGCGCTCGCGCAGCGCCGCATAGGACAGGCCCATGCGCGCGGCCGCGCCGGGCGCCAGGTTCTGCACCAGCACGTCGGCACCCTCCAGCAGCTGCAGCAGCGCCTGCATGGCCTCGTCCTGCTTGAGGTCCAGCGCCAGGCTCTGCTTGCTGCGGTTGATCCAGGTGAAGTGCGAGGACTGGCCCTGCACGCGCTGGTCATAGCCGCGCGCAAAGTCGCCGCTGCCGGGCCGCTCGACCTTGATCACGCGCGCGCCCAGGTCGGCCAGCTGGCGCGTGCAAAACGGTGCGGCCACCGCATGTTCCAGCGAGACGACGGTGGTGCCGTCCAGGGGCCTCAGGCGTTGCTGTGTCATGCGCGAGCCTTCAGAAAGAACGCGGGAGACCGAGGATGTGCTCGGCCACGTAGGAGTAAATGAGATTGGTCGAGATCGGCGCCACCTGGTACAGGCGCGTCTCGCGGAACTTGCGCTCCACGTCGTATTCGCAGGCAAAGCCGAAGCCGCCGTGGAACTGGATGCAGGCATTGGCCGCCTCCCAGCTGGCTTTGGCCGCCAGGTACTTGGCCATGTTGGCCTGGGCGCCCATGGCCTGGTTGGCGTCGAACATCTCGCAGGCCTTCCAGCGCATGAGGTTGGCGGCCTCGACCTCGATGAAGGCATCGGCAATGGGGAACTGCACGCCCTGGTTCTGGCCGATGGGGCGGCCGAACACGTTGCGGTCGCGCACGTAGTTGGTCACGCGGTCCAGGAACCAGTAGCCGTCGCCTATGCATTCGGCCGCAATCAGCGTGCGCTCGGCATTGAGGCCGTCGAGGATGTACTTGAAGCCCTTGCCTTCCTCGCCGATCAGGTTCTCCTCGGGGATTTCCAGGTTCTCGAAGAACAGCTCGTTGGTCTCGTGGTTGACCATGTTGGGGATGGGGCGCACGGTCAGGCCGCTCTTTTGCGCCTCGGCCAGGTCCACCATGAAGATGGACATGCCCTCGCTCTTTTTCTTCACCTCGGCCAGCGGCGTGGTGCGCGCCAGCAGGATCATCCAGTCGCTGTGCTGCACGCGGCTGATCCAGACCTTCTGGCCGTTGACCACGTAGCGGCCATCCTTCTTGACGGCGCTGGTCTTGATCTTGGTGGTGTCCGTGCCCGTGGTGGGCTCGGTCACGCCCATGGACTGCAGGCGCCATTCGCCCGAGGCGATGCGCGGCAGGTACTTCTCCTTTTGCGCCTGCGAGCCATGGCGCAGCAGCGTGCCCATGTTGTACATCTGGCCGTGGCAGGCGCCCGAGTTGCCGCCGCAGCGGTTGATCTCTTCCATGATCACGCTGGCCTCGGTCAGGCCCAGGCCCGAGCCGCCGTACTCCTGCGGGATCAGCGCGGCCAGCCAGCCGGCCTTGGTCAGCGCGTCCACGAAGGTCTCGGGATAGGCGCGCTGCTCGTCGATCTTGCGGAAATACTCGTCAGGGAACTCGGCGCACAGCGCACGGATGGCGTCGCGGATTTCGGGGAAATTGTTGGAAAGCGTGTGTTCGATCATGGTGGTCTCAAGGCTTTATGGTCAGCGCCTTCACAGCGCGGAATGTGTTGAATACCAATTCAGTTATCGCAGCGGGAGCCAAAGCCGGCGCCGCCCAAAGCAAGGGACACCGAGGAAGGGCCGCCCCGCACCGAGGGTGTCGTCCCCCTCCCCCGCGAAGCGGGTAGAGAGGGGGAAGGCGCGAAGCGACTCAGGGGGAGACACTTGCCGTGCCGGTCATGGTCAGCCAGCCTTCGTGGTCCTGGGCCCAGAGTTCAATGGTCTTGCCGTCCGCAGAAGGCTTGCCGTGCACGCTGAAGGCATGCAGGTCGAAGGTGGGGCGCACGGCCTTGAACTCGAAGGACAGCACGCGCGCCTGGGGCAGCTCGCGGCGCAGCAGGTCCAGCAGCAGGGTGGCGATCAGCGGGCCGTGCACGATCAGGCCCGGATAGCCCTCCACGCCCGTGACGTAGCGGCGGTCGTAGTGGATGCGGTGGCCGTTGAAGGTCAGGGCCGAGTAGCGGAACAGCAGCACGTCGTCGGGAACGATGGTGCGCGACCAGGTTTGCTGGCCGTCCAGCGGCGGCTTCTGGGGCGTGGGCGCGGGATCGCCGGGCTGGGCAGCGGCGCGGTAGACGATGTCGTGCTCCTCGGTCAGCGCCAGGCCCTGGTCGTTGCTGTAGGCATGCTCGACCAGCACGAACAGCAGCTCGCCCGAGCGGCCGCTCTTGTGGCTGACCGAGCCGATAGTGGAGCGGCGCTGCACCTTCTGGCCCACCTGCAGCGCGTTGCCTGCCTCCCAGCGCAGGCGCCCGCCGGCCCACATGCGGCGCGGCAGCGGCACGGGCGGCAGAAAGCCGCCACGGCGCGGATGGCCGTCGGGGCCGATCTCGCTTTGGCGTGCATGGGGCAGGAAGTACATCCAGTGCCACAGCGGCGGCAGCGCCGTGCCGTCGGCGGGCTCAGGGTCTTCCCTGTCCAGCGTGGCCGACAGCGCGGCCACGGGCGCGGCCGTGATGCTGTCTGCCAGGGTTTCGCTGCGGCCCTGCCAGGACTGAAGGTGCGCCAGCGCTGCGGCGTCGAGGGTGTCGGTAGCTTGCTTGTCTGTCATGGCCGCCATGGTCGGTGCAAGCGCGGCGGCCCGCAATCCGCGTTTTCTTAAGCAAGCCTTTGGCCGCGCTGAAGGCTGGGCCGGCGCGGCCTGTCCGCCCCTGCTTTCATTCCCGCGAAGTCCGCCCTTGTGATTGGCGAATGGCGCGGCTCGGCGTTTGCCGGCATCCTTGGTCCCGACTTCTTTCCAACGAACACTGAACGGGGACGACAGGCCATGGCGCAGAAAATGATGCAGGACAAGGTAGTGGTGGTGACGGGTGCCGGCGGCGGCATCGGGCGCGACATGGCGCTGGCCATGGCGGCCGAGGGCGCCAAGGTGGTGGTCAACGACATAGGCACCTCCACCACGGGCGAGGGCACGGACGCCGGCCCGGCGCAGAAGGTGGTCGATGAGATCAAGGCCGCAGGCGGCCAGGCCGTGGCCAACACCGACAGCGTGGCCGAGGCCGCCAGCGCGGCCCGCATCGTGCAGTGCGCCGTGGACAGCTTCGGCCGCATCGACGGCGTGGTCAACAACGCCGGCATCCTGCGCGACCGGTTCTTCCACAAGATGAGCCTGGACGAGTGGGACGCCGTCATCAAGGTCCACCTGTACGGCAGCTACTACATGAGCCGCGCGGCCGCCAACCATTTCAAGGAGCAGGAAAGCGGCGCCTTCGTGCACATGACCTCGACCTCGGGCCTGATCGGCAACCTGGGCCAGGCCAACTACAGCGCCGCCAAGCTGGGGCTGACGGCCCTGTCCAAGTCCATTGCGCTGGACATGCAGAAGTTCAACGTGCGCTCCAACTGCATCGCGCCGTTCGCCTGGAGCCGCATGATCGGCTCCATCCCCACCGACACGCCCGAGCAGCAGGCGCGCGTGGCCAAGATCCAGCAGATGACGCCCAACAAGATCGCCCCGCTGGCTGTCTACCTGCTGTCCGACGCGGCCAGCGACGTGAACGCCCAGGTCTTCGCCGTGCGCAACAACGAGATCTTCGTCATGAGCCAGCCGCGCCCGCTGCGCTCGGTGCACCGCAGCGAAGGCTGGTCGCCCCAGTTCATTGCCGAGCACGGCATGCCGGCGCTCAAGGCATCGTTCGTCCCCCTGGACCGGTCCGCCGACGTGTTCAGCTGGGATCCTGTTTGAACGACACCCCCTGAGGCGCTACGCGCCTTCCCCCTCTCTACTCGCTTCGCGAGGGAGGGGGACGACACCCTCGGTGCGGGGCGGCCCTTCCTCGGTGTCCCTGAGTCGGGCCGCGCCAGTTGCGAGGGTTGAAGCGCGCCAGCGCAATCAAACACTGAGAGGAACCGTGATGGCCATCAGCTATCAGCACCTGAAACAGCGCCCCTTCGAGCCCGTGCGCCAGCACTATGGCGAGCGCGACACCATGCTCTATGCATTGAGCCTGGGCCTGGGCAGCGATCCGCTGTGCGCCGACGCCCTGCCCTTTTTCTACGAAGGGGCGCCGGGCGGGCTGCGCGCCCTGCCCTCGCAGGCCGTGGTGCTGGGCTACCCGGGCTTCTGGGCGCGCGAGGCCGATACGGGCATCGATTGGGTGAAGCTGCTGCATGGCGAGCAGCGCATGCGGCTGCACCGCCCGCTGCCGGCCAGCGCCGACGTGGTGGGCCACAACCGCATCACGCATCTGACGGACAAGGGTGAGGGCAAGGGCGCCATCATGGTCACCGAGAGGCGCCTGGAGACCGCCGGCGGCGAGCTGCTGGCCACCGTGCAGCAGGTCAGCTTTCTGCGCGGCGATGGCGGCTACAGCCTGCTGGACGGCGGCCAGCCCAGCGACGCGCCCCTGGCGCCGCTGCGCCCCACGCCGGAGGACCGCGCGCCCGACTTCACCGACACCCAGGCCATACGCCCCGAGGCCGCGCTGCTGTACCGCCTGATGGGCGACTACAACCCGCTGCATGCCGACCCGGCCGTGGCGCGCAAGGCCGGCTTCGAGCGGCCCATCCTGCATGGCCTGGCCAGCTACGGCCTGGTGGCCCATGCCGTGCTGCGCCAGTGCGGCGACCGCAATCCCGCGCGCCTGAAGGCACTGGATGTGCGCTTCACCGCGCCCGTCTATCCCGGCGAAACCCTGGTCACCGAGATCTGGCGTACGCCCGATCAGCCCTGCCAGCTGCAGTTGCGCGCCCGCGTGCTCGAACGTGACAAGGTCGTTCTGAGCCACGGCTACGCCGAACTCGCTTGAATGGATCACCCCCTGAGTCGCTGTGCGCCTTCCCCCTCTCTCGCTTCGCGGGAGGGGGACGACACCCTCGCTGCGGGGCGGCGCGGCCGGCCCAGGCCCTTGCTCGGTGTCCCTGGCTTGGGACATGCCGATTTGGACGCCTCGTCAAAGGTGCGCATAGGAGCAAGCAAGACATTCCAGCTTTTGATCTCAAAGAATCCAACCTCGGCACCATGACTACATCACCTGAAACCTCCCCCGTATTGACCTCCGTCCAGGACGGCATAGGCACGATCACGCTGAACCGGCCCGAGGCCCGCAACGCGCTCAACCAGGCCATGCGCCCGGCCCTGGCCGCCGCCGTGGCGCAGATGCGCGATGACGCGCAGGTGCACACCGTCATCCTCACGGGCGCGGGCGGCGCCTTCTGCTCGGGCGGCGATATCAGCCAAATGATGGATGCCAGCCAGGCCGGCCTGCCCTGGCGCCAGCGCATGCGCAGCCTGCACCAGTGGTTTCCCGAGCTGGTCAACCTCGAAAAGCCCGTGATCGCCGCCGTGGACGGCCCGGCCTTCGGCGCGGGCCTGAGCCTGGCGCTGGCCGCCGACTTCGTGCTGTGCACGCGGCGCGCGAAGTTCTGCGCCGTGTTCGGCCGCATCGGCCTGGTGCCCGACCTGGGCGCCATGCACATGCTGCCGCGCATCGTGGGCCTGCAAAAGGCCAAGGAGCTGGTCTTCACCGCGCGCACCGTGCAGGCCGAGGAAGCCAGGTCGCTGGGCATGGTCTACGAGATCGTGGAAGACGGCGAGGCCCTGCAGGCCGCCGCCGTGGCGCTGGCGCGGCGCTTCGGCGAGGCATCCACAGCCGCCATCGGCATGGCCAAGACGGCCATGAACCAGGCCTTCGAGCTGGACGCACGAGCCATGGCCGAGCTGGAAGCCTATGCCCAGACGATGTGCCGCGGCTCCGACTACCACCAGGAGGCGGTGCAGCGCTTCAAGGACAAGCAGCCCACGCGCTTCGACTGGGACCGCGCGCCATGAGCGTGCTGTCGCCGGACGCCCTGCAAGAAAGGCTGCAGGCCCTGATCCGCCCCGGCGACACCCTGTGGTGGGGCCAGGCCACGGCCGAGCCGCTGACGCTCACGCGCGCCGTGGTCGCGCAGCGCCATGCACTGGCCCGGCACGGTGGCCAGGGCCGGCTGCGCGTCTTCGTGGGCATGGGCGCATCGGACACGCTGCAACCTGCGCATGCCGACGCCATCGACTTCTTCGGCTACGCGGCCGGCGGCCCCCACCGCGCGCTGGCCCAGGCGGGCGTGCTGGACATCCTGCCCAGCCACTACTCCCACCTGCCCGGCCTGATCGACGAGGGCCTGCTGCCTGCCGACGTGGTGCTGCTCCAGGTCTCGCCACCCGATGCACAAGGCCGCTACAGCCTGGGCCTGGTCCATGAATACCTGCCGGCCGCCATACGCAAGGCGCGCGTGCTGATCGGCGAAGTCAACCCCGCCATTCCGTGGACGCACGGCAGCCTGCACCTGCAGGCCGGCGACTTCGCCCTGCTGGTCGATGCCGAACACCCTCCGCTGGACCAGGCGCGCAGCGCGCCCGGCCCTGCCGAGCAGGCCATTGCCGGCCATGTGGCCGCCCTCATCGAAGACGGCGCCACGCTGCAGGTGGGCGTGGGCAACCTGCCCGAGGCCGTGCTCGCCGCCCTGCACGGCCACCGCGACCTGGGCCTGCACAGCGGCGCCGTGGGCGACGGCATTGCAGCCCTGGCCGAAGCCGGCGTGCTGACCCACGCGCGCAAGAGCCAGGACCGCGGCGTGGGCATCGGCGGCATCCTCATGGGCGGCGAATCGCTCAGGCGCTGGGCGCACCGCAACCCCGCGATGCAACTGCGCGAGACGCGCTACACGCACGACCCCGAGGTGCTGGCCGCCAGCCACCGGCTGGCCGCCATCAATTCGGCGGTGGAGGTGGACCTCACGGGCCAGATCAACTCCGAAGTGGCGGGCGGCGTCTACGTGGGCGCCGTGGGTGGCGCCGTGGACTTTCTGCGCGGCGCGGCACGCAGCCGCGGCGGCCTGCCCATCATCGCCCTGCCCGCCACGGCCAGGGGCGCCACGCGCATCGTTGCGCGGCTGTCCGGCCCCGTCAGCACGCCGCGCAGCGATGCCGGCCTCATCGTCACTGAACACGGCGTGGCCGACCTGCGCGGCCAGACGCTGTCGCGCCGCGTGAAACGGCTGATCGACATCGCGGCACCGGAGCACCGCGCCGACCTGGAACAACAGGCACATACCCTGCTGCGCCAATGCGGCGCAGCCTTTTCCCGATCCACTGATCCACTGATCCACTGATTCCCAAGGAGACAACACCATGCGCAGAGCCGCCATCGTCACCCCCCTTCGCACGCCCGTGGGCACCTTCGGCGGCAGCCTGCGGCCGGTATCGGTCGAGGAGCTGGCCGCCACCACGGTGCGCGCCGTGGTCGAGAAAAGCGGCATCGACCCCGCACGCATCGACGACGTGGTCTTCGCCCAGTCCTACGCGAGCAGCGAGACGCCCTGCGTGGGCCGCTGGGCCGCGCTGCAGGCCGGCCTGCCGGTGACGGTGCCGGGCATGCAACTGGACCGGCGCTGCGGCGGCGGCCTACAGGCCGTGGCCACGGCGGCCATGATGGTGCAAAGCGGCGCCGCCGACGTGGTGATCGCGGGCGGCGTGGAGAGCATGAGCAACATCGAGTACTACAGCACCGACATGCGCTGGGGCGCGCGCTCGGGCAATGTGCGCTTCTACGACCGGCTGGACCGCGGCCGCGAGCGCTCCCAGCCCGTGGAGCGCTTCGGAAAGATCTCGGGAATGATCGAGACCGCCGAGAACCTGGCACGCGACTACGGCATCAGCCGCGAGGCAGCCGACGCCTATGCCGTGCGCAGCCACCAGCGCGCCGCCGCCGCCTGGGAGGCGGGCCGCTTCGCCGACGAGATCGTCCCCGTCAAGGTGCCCCAGCGCAAGGGCGACCCCGTGCTGTTCACGCGCGACGAAGGCTTTCGCGCCGACGCCACCACCGACAGCATGGGCAAGCTGCGCGTGCTCATGCCCAATGGAACGGTCACGGCAGGCAACGCCAGCCAGCAAAACGACGCCAGCGCCGCCTGCCTGATCGTGGCCGAGGACCGGCTGGCCGAACTGGGCCTCACCCCCATGGCCACCCTGGTGGGCTGGGCCGCCGCAGGCTGCGAGCCCTCGCACATGGGCATAGGCCCCGTGCCCGCCGTCAAGAAACTGCTGGCGCGCCTGAACCTCACGCTGGACCAGATGGACCTGGTCGAACTCAACGAAGCCTTTGCCTGCCAGGTGCTGTCCGTGCTCAAGGGCTGGGAGTGGAACGACCAGGGCGCCATAGACCACAAGCTCAACGTCAACGGCTCCGGCATCTCCCTGGGCCACCCCATCGGCGCCACCGGCGTGCGCATCCTGGCCACCCTGCTGCACGAGCTGGAGCGCCGCAAGGGCCGCTATGGGCTGGAGACCATGTGCATCGGCGGCGGCCAGGGGATCGCGGCGGTGTTCGAGCGGGTGTGAGGTCGGGGGAGTATCCGCTGGATGCTCCCAAGGATTGGCATACTATGCCAATCCTTCTAGACTGAAGCCCTATTCACCGCAGGAGCAGACGACCATGCCGACACGCAATGTGGTGCTCAGCGACCACCAGCACGAACTTGTCGAAGAACTGGTGCAATCAGGCCGCTATCAGAACGCCAGCGAGGTGCTGCGTGAAGGCCTTCGCTTGGTCGAGCAGCGAGAGTCCCTCGAAGCTGCAAAGCTCAAGGCCCTTCAGGAGGCGGCACGGCAAGGCTGGACCGATATCGCCGCTGGCCGCTACATCGATCTGTCGGACAACCAACTCGACAGCTTCATCGCAAGCCTGGGACAGGAAGCTTCCAGCCGCACCCAGACGAAGGCCTGATGGCGCAATACCGCCTTTCCACGGCAGCGCAAGCAGACCTTGTCGACATCCTCTCTTGGTCTCAACAGCGCTTTGGCGTGCCAGCCCGCATGCGCTATCAAGCCCTGATTGCGACTGCATTGCGCGATCTTGCTGCCCAGCCCTGCCGAGCGGGCAGCATGGAGCGGCCCGAGTTGGGAGACGGCGTGCGCTCATGGCATTTGCGTCTGAGCCGTGACCGGGCACGCACAGCCACCGGTATCGTGCGCCACCCCAGGCATTTCCTGATCTACCGAATGCATGGCGAACAACTGGTCATCGGCCGCGTGCTGCACGATGCCATGGAGCTGGAGCGGCACTTGGCCTCCGACTCGCCATGGGACGAGGGTTGAAGCCGGTCACGCTCCCGCCTCAATCCGCCCGCGCCCCCGAGGCCTTCACGATCTCTTCCCACTTGCGGGCTTCGGCCTGGATGTAGCGCGCGAACTCGGCGGGCGTGGAGCCCACGGGCTCGGCGCCCAGGCGGCGGTATTGCGCGGCGATCTGGGGTTCGGCAAGCACGCGGCGGGACTCGGTCCACAGTTTCTGCACCACGTCCTGGGGCGTGTTCTTCGGCGCCCACAGGCCGTACCAGGTGCTGGTGCGAAAGCCGGGCATGCCGGCCTCTTCCATGGTGGGTACATCGGGCAGGGAGGGCGAGCGACTGGCCGAGGTGACGGCCAGCGCACGCAGCCGGCCCGAGGCGATGAAGGGCATGGCCGAGGGCATGGAGTCGAACATGAGCTGGATCTGCCCGCCCATCAGGTCGGTCAGGGCCGGCGAGCTGCCCTTGTAGGGCACATGCTGCATCTGCGCGCCGGTCTTCAGGCGGAACAGCTCGCCCGACAGGTGCTGTGACGACGCATTGCCGGCCGAGCCGAAGTTCACCTGCCCGGGATGGGCCTTGGCCCAGGCGATCAGCTCCTGCACATTGCGCACCGGAAGCTGGCTGCCCACGACCAGCACCAGCGGGACATCGACCAGCTGCGTGACCGGCTCGAAATCGCGGAAGGCGTCATAGGGCGCGCTGGCATAGACGTAGGGGTTGATGACGTGGATGGAGGCGTTGACCAGCAGCGTGTAGCCATCGGCCGGCGCCTTGGCCACCAGGGCCGCGCCGACCATGCCGCTGGCGCCGGCCTTGTTGTCCACGACCAGCGGCTGGCCCAGCGCCTCGCCCAGCCGCGTGGTGACCACGCGCCCGACCACGTCGGTAGGCCCGCCCGGTGGATAGGGCACGACGACGCGGATGGGCGCCTTGGGATAGCCCTGGGCCCCGGCGGATGGCTGCGCGCCTGCCGTTCTCCATGCGGCCAGCGCCGCAGTGGCGCCCAGCAGGGTGCGGCGGGAAAGCGCGGGGCCTGTGCGTTGCGTTGTCATACCTTGTCTCCTTGAATGGCGAGTGCGAGCTTGCCGGTCACGTTGCGGCCGTGCAGCGCATCCAGCGCAGCCGGCAGTTCATGCATTTCATAGACCTGGCTGACCTGGGGATGGATGCATCCCCGGGCCGCCCAGTCGAGCAGCGTGGCAATGACGGGCTGCAGCTGCGCCGCGAAGGCCTGGCGTTCGTCGGCCGGCGTCCAGCCGATGTAGCGGCCGTAGAAGAAGCCGTGCAGCGTGAGGTTCTTGACCAGGGCCAGGTTCATGGGCACGGCGGGAATGGCGCCGCTGGCAAAGCCCACGCTCAGCAGCTGCGCGTTCTGCGCGGCCGCGCGCAGTGCCTGCAGCAGCAGATCGCCGCCCACGGGGTCGAAGACGACGGAGGCGCCCCGGCCCTGCGTGGCCTGCTTGACCTGTGCGGCCAGGTCCTGCGGGGTGACTGCCTGGTGGGCCCCACGGCGCAGCGCGTCGGCGCGCTTGGCCTCGGTGCTGGCGCAGGCGATGACCTGCACGCCGGGCGTCTGCCGGGCCACTTCCACCGCCGCGGCGCCCACGCCCGAACCGGCGCCCAGCACCAGCACCACATCGCCTTCCTGCAGGCGCGCGCGCCAGTGCAGGGCCGTGTAGGCCGTGCCGTAGGACAGGGGAATGGGCAGGGCCTGCAGCCAGGGCGTGCCCGCAGGCAGGCGGTAGACGGTGGATGCATGCACCACCGTTTCCTGCGCAAAGGCACCCCAGTCGGCAATGAAGGCCACGGCATCGCCGGGCTGCAGGTGCTGCACCGCGCTGCCGCATTCCAGCACGCGCCCCACGCCTTCGGTGCCGGGCACGAAGGGTAGCGGCGGGCGTCGCTGGTAGCGGCCCTCGATCAGCAGGCCCGTGGCGTGGCTGACGTTGGCGTAGGCCACGGCAATCCGCGCCTGGTGCGCGCCTAGGGGCTGGCCGGGCCGGTCCATGGACTGCAGGCTGACCACCTCGTGCGGCGCGCCGAATTGATGGCAGACCAGGGCCTGCATGGATGTGTCCGGGCAGGTGTCCGGGGATGTGAACGTGGATGTGGAAGCGCTCATGCCATGACCTCCTGCGCGCACTGGTGCACCACGCCGCTGGCCATCCATTGCTCCATCTCCTGCGGCGTGCAGCCGGCCTCGGCCAGGATCTGGCGCGTGTGCTCGCCCGTGCGCGGCGCGGCGCCAAGGGATGCACCGGAAGCTGCTGCGTCTGCCGGCCAGGGCGACGCCGCATACAGCAGCGGCCCGAACCCGGGCTGCGCCAGCGTGGCGAACGATGCGCGGTGCACGGCCTGGGGGTGCGCCACCACGTCGGCCAGCGTGCGCACGCACGCATGCAGGGCGCCCTGCGCCGCCAGGCGCTGTTCCCAGTGGGCGCGCGGCTGCTGCGCCAGCAAGGCCTGCAGCCCGGCATGCAGGACATGGCGGTGGGCCATGCGGCCCGCATTGGAGGCAAAGCGCGCGTCCTGCAGCCAGTGCGGCAGGTCCAGCGCGCGGCACAGCCGCTCGAACTGGTCGTTGTTCAGGGCCAGCACGGTGATGAAGCCATCGGCCGTGGCGAACACGCCGTTGGGAGCGCTCACGCCTTCGGCGGGCAGGCCGCCGCGCAGCGTGTCTTCGGCCAGCACCGTGGATTGCAGGGCGCAGCAGACCTCGAACAGATTGAGCTCCACATGGCGCCCGCGCCCGCTGCGCGCCTTGCCCAGCAGGGCCGCCGTGCAGGCCTGTGCGGCGTAGACGCCGGCCGCGATGTCGGCCAGCAGCAGGCCCACGCGCTGGGGCTGGCCCTGCGCGTCGCGGTTGCTGGCCATCAAGCCCGTGTCCGCCTGCATGACGGAGTCGGTGGCGGGCCGGTCGGCATACGGCCCCGTGGGTCCGTAGCCGCTGATGGAGACGTACACCGGGTCCAGGCCGGCCGCGCGCAGGCTGTCGTAGTCCACGCCCATGCGCTGCACGACCTGGGGGCGGAAGTTCTGCACCACGATGTCGGCCTCGCGCGCCAGCCGCAGCAGCAGCGCGCGCCCCTGGGCCTGGCGCGCATCGACGGCAATGCTGCGCTTGCCCGCGTTGTAGGTGGCCGACAGGCTGCTGTGCCCGTTTCGCGAGATGCCCACGTGGCGCGCCCAGTCGCCTTCGGGCGGATCGACCTTGATCACCTCGGCGCCCTGGCGCGACAGCAGGTGGGTGCAGTAGGGGCCGGCCACGCCCTGGCTCAGATCGAGCACACGGTAGTGCGCCAGCGGCGCGGTTTGCAAAGCTTCTTGGTTCACGGTCTGCGGCCTTTCGCCATGGTTTCCTCCATGCTAGGGAGGCAGGGCTGGCGCCACAATCCTCGCCAGCAGGCCAGGCCTGGTGACTCCCGATCAACAATGGCCACCCCCGGCCCTGCAAAGAATGCCGAGATGGACCTGAACCTGTGCCGCGTCTTCATCGACATCGCCGAGGCCAAGAGCCTCACGCGGGCGGCCGAGCGCGGCGGCATGACGCGCTCCAACGTCTCGCGCCGGCTGCGTGCGCTGGAGACCGAGATGGGCGCGCAGCTGCTGCGCCGCACCACGCGCAATGTGGAGCTCACCCAGGCCGGCCAGCTGCTGTACCGGCGCTGCCTGGCCATGATGGAGGAGCTGCAGCGCGCCCGCGATGCCATCCACCAGCTGCGCTCCACCGTGAGCGGCGAGGTGGGCGTGCGCGTGCCCACCGGCTTCGGGCATTTCTATCTCAAGCCGCTGATCCTGGGCTTTTGCCGCGAGCATCCCGACATCCGCCTGCGCCTGCTGATCAACGACCAGATGGCCGACCTCGTGGCCTCCAAGGTCGATCTGGCGGTGCAGATCACCTCCGCGCCGCTGGACGATCTGGTGGCCACGCGGCTGTGCGATGTGCGCTGGAACTTCGTGGCCACGCCCGCCTGCCTGCAGGCGCTGGAGCAGTCGCTGGGCCGGCCCCTGCGCGCGCCTGCCGACCTGCTGCAGGCCCGCCTCATCCTGCCGCTGGCCATGGGCGGCAGGCTGGCCTGGCTTACAGGCAGCGGCGACGATGGCGTCTCCGCTGCCCTCGATGTGCTGCCCTCGCTGCAATCGGGCGACTACCGCCTGCTGTACGACGCCGTGCTGGACGGCCTGGGCCTGGCCCTGCTGCCCGACTATGTGACCTCGGCCGCGCTGGCCAGCGGCACGCTGGTGGCCGTGCTGGACCAGGTGGTGTTCTCCGGCCTGGGCAATGCCATGTACCTGGTGCGCATGCCCGACCGCCAGCCCACCATGGCGGCCCGCGCCTTCCAGCAGTTCCTGCGCGAGGCCATCGTCACCGCCGCACCCAGCTGGCAGGCGGGCGCCGAGGAGGCGGGCGCGGACCTGTCTTCCTAGGACGTCCTAACAGCCGGCAAACCCCGGCTTAGGCAAAAGCAGATTCCCAAGAAGCGCCGGCGTGCGCACCATTGCCTGCATGTCCGGCGCAGACCGGGCGCGCCGCCGTGCAGGCCACGGCAGCGCTTCATTCATTTTTTGCAGGAGACATGCACATGCCCGCCCAACACCGCCGCAAGGCCCTGGCCACCCTGGCCCATGCCCCGCTTCTGGCGTCCCTGGTGACCGCCCTAGCCACCCTGAGCGCCCTGACCGCCCTCCCCGCCGCCGCGCAGGACGCGCAGCCCGTGCGTCTCATCGTGGGCTACTCGGCCGGTGGCCCCGTGGACCAGGGAGCCCGCCTGCTCAGCGTGGCGCTGACCAAGGAGCTGGGCGCCTCGGTGGTGGTGGAGAACAAGCCCGGCGCCAACGCCACCATGGCCGGCAGCGAGGTCGTGCGCGCCAGGCCCGATGGCCTCACGCTGTGGTTCGCGGCCAGCCCCACCATCACCATCAGCCCCAACGTGATGAGCAAGATGTCCTTCGACCCGGCCCGTGACCTCACGCCCGTGGCGCCCGTGCTCAGCTACTACAACGTGCTGGTGGTCAACAACAACGAGCCCTACAAGACCACGGCCGAGCTCGTGGCCTATGCCAAGGCCCATCCGCAAAAGCTCAACTACGGCTCGGCCGGCGTGGGCGGCTCCAACCACCTGGGCGCGCTGCTGTTCGCGCGGCGCAGCGGCATCGAGATGAACCACATCCCCTACAAGGGCAACGCACCGGCCATGACCGACGTGATCGGCGGCCAGCTGAGCATGATGCTGGACATCATCAGCACCGCCAGCACCTACATCCAGAGCGGCAAGGTGCGCGCCGTGGCCGTGACCTCGCCGCAGCGCAATGCCTCGCTGCCCGATGTGCCCACCTTTGCCGAGTCCGGCATCGAAGGCCTCAAGGGCTTCGACGTGGGCGGTTGGTATGGCGTCTATGGGCCCAAGGGCATGTCGCCCGAACTCGTGGCCCGCCTGAACAAGTCCATCAACGCCGCCCTGGCCCAGCCGGAGCTGCGCAAGCGCCTCAAGGAACTGGGCTACGAAGAGTGGACCGGCGCCCCCCAGAAACTGGCCGAGCGCGGTGCCAAAGAACGCGCGATGTGGGCCACCGTCACGCAAGGCATTGTGGTGGACTGAGGGATACGCGGAGCATGAATCAACGAATACACCATCTGCTGGACCGCTGGCTGGCCGAAGCGCCGCAGCGTCCCTTCATTCACCTGCCCGACGGCAGCAGCCTGAGCTTTGCCGACCTGGGCGCGCTGGCGGACACGGCCGAGGCCGAGCTGCGCGCGCTGCAGGTGCGGCCCGGCGACCGCGTGCTGGTCGTGGCCGAGAACTGCCCCGAGCATGCGGCGCTGATCCTGGCCTGCAGCCGCGTGGGCGCCTGGTCCTGCGGCGTGAATGCGCGCATGGCGCCCGGCGAGATCGATGCCTTTGCGGCCAAGGCCGATGCGCGCGTGGTGTATTTCACCTCGGCCGCATCGGACAGCGCCAGCGGCCACGCGCGGCGCTTTGGCGCAGGCGACTCGGCCCTGGCCGGCATGCAGCACAGCCCCGTGCGCGCGCAGGCCGTGGCCGAATCCGGCGCGCTGCAGGACGAGGTGGCGGCGCTGATCTTCACCTCGGGCACCACGGGCACGCCCAAGGGCGTGATGGTGGGGCATGACGCGCTGACGCTGTTCGCGCGCGTCTCGGCCGCATCGCGCGGGCTGGGCCCCGGGGACCGCAGCTACGCCTTCGTGCCCATGACCCACATCTTTGGGCTGGGCACGGTGCTGCTGGCCTCGCTGCATGCGGGCGCGCAGATGGTGATGCGCCCGCAGTTCGACCCCGCCGATCTTCTGGATGCGCTGGCCCGCCACGGCATCTCGCAGCTGCAGGGGCCGCCCGCGCTGTACGCGCGCCTGCTGGCCTATCTGCAGGAGCAGGGCATTGCCCACCCGCAGGCGCCTGCGCTGCGCTATGTCTATACCGGCGCCGGCCCGCTGGACCTGACGCTGAAAAAGCGCGTGGAGGCCGCCTTCGGCCAGGCGCTGCACCATGGCTACGGCCTGTCGGAATACGCAGGGTCGGTCCACCTCACACGGCAGGGCGAGCAGCGGCCCGACACCAGCGCGGGCTACGTGGTGGAAGGCGCCGAGGTGCGCGCCGTGGACCCGGCCACGGGCCGCAGCCTGCCGGTGGGCGAGCGCGGCGAGCTGTGGATACGCGGGCGCGGCCTGATGCACGGCTACTTCCGCGATGACCAGGCCACGGCCGCCGTGATGCGCGAGGGCGGCTGGTACGCCAGCGGCGACCTGGGCGAGCTGCATGCCGACGGCGCGCTCTTCGTGGTGGGGCGGCTCAAGGAAATGATCATCCGCTCGGGCTTCAACGTCTATCCGGCCGAGGTGGAACTGGCGCTCAACGAGCTGCCCGGCGTGCAGCGCAGCGCCGTGGTCGGGCGGCCCGAGGGCGATGGCAACGAGGAGGTCATCGCCTTCGTCGAGCTGCAGCCCGGGGCCACGCTGGACAGCGCCGCAGCGCGCTCCCACCTGCGCGAACGGCTGGCGCCCTACAAGCTGCCCGCCCGCATCGTGCCCCTGGCCGAGCTGCCCACCAGCCCCAACGGCAAGGTGCTCAAGCGCCTGCTGCAGGAACAGGCGCTGCGCGTTTCCTGAGCCCGGGCCGCCCAGCAGTTGCGCCGGCCACCGCTGCCGGTGCAACCTTTGTCTTGCCCTGCCCCTTCCCTGCCCCAATGTCCGGATGTGCGCACGCGCCACTGCCTTCCGGAGCCGGCCTCTGCAGCATGGACGCAACACCCCTACATTGCGCATCCGCAGGCCTTGCACCCCATTCATCATGATGTAAAACTATGGCAATCAGTGTTTCAATAGTTTTAACAAATTCGATATTTGTTTGCCTGCCTTGGCCTTGCCTGCAGTTACCGGATCCATCGTGAGATGCATCCCGGCGTGTCGGCCCGGATCTGCACAGGGCATGCATCCTCTCCCCCCGCAACCACATGAATCAAGCCCATGAAAAGAATCCTCAGCCTGTTTCTCGGAGGTATTTTCCTGGTCGCTGCCAGCCTGGTTCATGCGGCCTGGCCAGACCGGCAGATCACGCTGGTTGTACCTTTCCCGGCAGGCGGTGGCACTGATGTCGTGGGGCGCATCATCGCCAAGGAGCTTGCACAACGCCTGCGCGTCAACGTGGTGGTGGAAAACCGCCCTGGCGCCTCGGGCAACATCGGCGCGCGCCAGGTCTCCAAGGCCAGTCCCGATGGATATACGCTGCTGATCTGCACCACGGCCCAGACCATCTCGGGCGCGCTGTACACGCAGGCCGGGTATGACGTGGCCAACGACCTGGAAGCCATCTCCACCATCAACGACAGTCCTCTGGTGCTCATCACACGCCCGGGCCTGCAGCTGTCGTCGGTGCAGGACCTGATCGAGCTGGCGCGGCGCAGCCCCGGCAAGCTGACCTATGCCACGCCGGGCTATGGCAGCGCGGGCCACATGGCGGCCGAGGCCCTGAGCCTGGCCGCCGACATACGCATGCTGCACATCCCGTACCAGGGCGCCGCGCCCATGATGGCCGACCTGGTCAGCGGCCAGGTCGATATCGCCTTCGACCTGCTGATCACGGCCAAGCAGTATGTGAACCAGGGCAAGGTCAATCGCGTGGGCGTGGCCACGCGCGAGCGCTCGCCCCTCATGCCCGACTGGCAGACGCTCAGCGAGCAAAGCCCGGCCCGGCTCGGCAATTTCAACGAGACCGCATGGAATGTGCTCATGGCACCCAAGGGCACGCCGGCCGCGATAGTGAACGCCATCAATGCACAGATGAAAAATATCCTGGCCGATGAAAAGGTGCAGCGCAAATTCATGGAGCTTGGCAGCATTCCCCTTTGGAAATCCGTGGACAGCACTAAGGCATTCGTATCCGACGACGCCAGAAAATGGAGAAAGGTGGTCAGTGATGCCGGCATCGCGAAAATCTGAAATACCCCCTTCGCCGCAGAAACTGGCAGGGCCCGATGTCAATGCGCTGCACGAATTGCTCAATGCGCTGAAAAAGCACGGCATCGACATCCCCTTCGAGCGGCTGGGACCCATCCTGGCGGAGCACCAGTTGCTGATGGAGCACCGCGGCCTCGTCAACGAACTGGCGCATGAGGCGGGTCCCTCGCACATCCACACCACCATTTCCCGTCAGAACAACCATGCGCGGCAGTCCTGAACTTTCCATACGGCAGATGGCCAGCGCGCTGCGCGCCGGCAAGACCACCTCGGAGCTGCTGACCCGGTCGGCGCTGGGACGCATCCGCGCCATGGACATCGACATCCATGCCTTCACCAATCTCGATGCCAGCGGTGCCATGGAGGCTGCGCGCAGCGCAGACATGGCGCGCGCCGAAAGCGCCGACCTGCCGCTGCTCCACGGCATTGCCGTGGCCATCAAGGACGTCTACGACGTGGCCGGCCTGCCGACCACCTGCCAGTCCTGGCTGAGCCTGGACTATGTGCCCGAGGAGGATTCCACGCCGGTGCGGCGCCTGCGCGATGCCGGTGCCATCATCCTGGGCAAGCTGGCCACGCACGAGTTCGCCATCGGCGCGCCCAGCCCCGACCTGCCGTTTCCCGCGGCCCGCAATCCCTGGGACCTGGCCCATATCCCGGGCGGCTCTTCCTCGGGCTCGGGCGCCGCCATTGCGGCAGGCTTCACGCGGCTGGCCCTGGGCACCTGCACGGGCGGCTCCATCCTCATACCGGCCGCCTGGTGCGGCGCCGTGGGGCTGAAACCCACCTACGGCCGCGTCTCCAAGCACGGCGTGTTTCCGCTGGCCTGGACGCTGGACCACTGCGGCCCGCTGTCGCGCAGCGTGGAGGATGCGGCTATTGCGCTGCAGGTGCTGGCCGGGCATGACCCGCTGGACCCGGCCAGCTCCACCGAACCCGTGGACGACTACTGCACGGGGCTTGAGCAGGGCGTGAAGGGCCTGACCATCGGCGTGCCGCAGGACCACTTCCAGTCGTCGCCCCAGGCGTCGCCCACGTTCCTGTCGGCCTTCGACCGCACGGCCGCCCTGCTCGCCGAGGCCGGCGCCCGCCCCATCCACGTGAGCCTGCCCCACAGCCAGCAGTTCCTGGCGGCCGGCCGCGTCATCCTCAGTGCCGAGATGTTCACCATCCATGCGCAGGACCTGCGCTCGCGCCCGCTGGACTATGGCGAGCTCACGGCGGCGCGGCTGCTGCTGGGCGCCACCGTGTCCTCGGAGGACTACCTGAACGCCCTGCGCGTGCGCCGCATGCTGGCGGCCCGCGTGGACGCGGCCCTGGACCGCTGCGACGTGCTGCTGACCGCCATCACCCTGGATACGGCGCCGCGCTTCGACCCCATGCCGCATTTCCGCCACTGGCCGGTGCAGACCCATGCCTTCAACGTGACCGGGCACCCGGCCATCAGCGTGCCGGTGGGCCTGTCGCCGCAAGGCCTGCCTCTGGCCGTGCAGGTGGTGGGTCGCTACTTCGACGAGGCCCGCCTCCTGCAGGTGGCCCGTGCCATCGAGCGGCTGACCGGCTGGGAAAACCAGCTGCTGCCCGACGGCACCTGACCGCCGTGCTTGGCTTGGACACAGCCGCAGCAGCAGCCCCAGTCCTCGCTGATCAGCCTGACCTCAGGCCTCCATGCGGATGATCTGGCGTATGGCCTCGCCACGCGCCAGGCGGTCGAAGCCCTCGTTGATCTGGTCCAGCGTCAGGTGGCCGGTGACCAGGCGGTCCACCGGCAGCCTGCCGGCCGCATGCAGGGCGAGATAGCGGTCGATGTCGCGGCGCGGCACGCAGCTGCCCATGTAGCAGCCCTTGAGCGTGCGCTCCTCGGCCACCAGGTGCCAGACCGGCAGGCTGATGGCCTGGGCGCTGGAGGGCAGGCCCGCCGTCACGGTCTGGCCGCCGCGCCGCGTGATGCGGTAGGCCATCTCCAGTGCCTTGGCCGAGCCCACCATCTCGAAGGCATGGTCCACGCCGCCGCCCGTCAGCGCCCGCACCTGCTTGACGGCATCCTCGTCGCCGGCATTGACGGTGTCGGTGGCGCCGAATTCGCGCGCCATGGCCAGCTTGTCGGCATTGAGGTCCACGGCCACCACGCGGGCCGCGCCTGCCGCCGCCGCACCCATCACCGAGGACAGGCCCACGCCGCCCAGCCCCACCACGGCCACGCTCTGGCCGGGGCTCACCCTGGCGGTATTGGCCACCGCGCCCACGCCAGTCATCACGGCGCAGCCGAACAGCGCGGCCAGCTCCAGCGGCACCGACTTGTCGATGCGGTGCACGCCGCGGCGCGAGAGCACGGCATGCTCGGCAAAGGCCGAGACGCCGACGAAGTGCGAGATGGGCTGGCCATTGCGCGACAGCCGCCTGGCGCCCGACAGCAGGGTGCCCGCCACGCCGGCCTGGCCTGCGGGCTCGCAGAGCACCGGCCGGCCCTCGGCGCAGGGCTGGCAGTTGCCGCAGCCGGGCACGAAGAGCATGACCACGTGGTCGCCCACCTCCAGGTCGGTCACGCCCTCGCCGAGGGCCTGGATCACGCCTGCGGCCTCATGGCCGAGCACGATGGGCGTGTCGCGCGGACGGTCGCCGTTGATGATGGACAGGTCGGAGTGGCACACGCCTGCGGCGGCCACCTTGACCAGCACCTCGCCGGGGCCGGGCGGCGCCAGGTCCACCTCCCAGATCTCCAGCGGGCGGCTGTCGGCATAGGGCGCGGCTGCGCCCGTTCTCGTGAGTACGGCGGCGCGTGTCTTCATGATGTCTTCACCAGCTTGCAGCTGCTCTTGGACAGCGGGCGGAAGGCCTCGTCACCGGGGATGGTGGAGAGCACCTTGTAGTAGTCCCAGGGGTATCTGGATTCCTCGGGCTTCTTGATCTGCACCAGGTACATGTCGTGCACCATGCGGCCGTCCTCGCGCACCTTGCCGTTCTGGGCGAAGAAGTCCTCGATGGGCATCTGCTTGAGCTGGCGCGCCACCGCGTTGCCGTCGTCTCCCCTGGTCGCCTGCACGGCCTTGAGGTAGTTGGTGACGGCCGAGTAGGCGCCCGCATGGATCATGGAGGGCATCTTCTTCATCTTCTCGAAGAAGCGCCGTGACCAGGCGCGCGTGGCCTCGGTGCGGTCCCAGTAAAAGCCCGTGGTCAGCACCATGCCCTGGCCGTAGCGCAGGCCCAGCGCATGCACGTCGTTGATGAACAGCAGGCTGGGCACCAGGGTCTGCCTGGGCGCGATGCCGAACTCGTGCGCGGCCTTGATGGCGTTGACCGTGTCGCTGGTGGCATTGGCCAGGTTGATCACCGAGGCCTTGGACGCCTGGGCCTGCAGCAGGAAGGACGAGAAATCACTGGCGTTGAGCGGATGGAAGGTGGTGCCCACCAGCTTGCCGCCGCCGTCTTTCAGGAAGTCGGTCACATTGGCCGTCATGGCCTTGCCGAAGGCATAGTCCACGCCCAGAATGAACCAGTCCTTCTTGCCCTGGGCCAGGATGCCGCGCACCGCGCCATTGGCCAGCGCATAGCTGTCGTAGGTGTAGTGGATGGCCGTGGGCGCGCAGTGCTCGTTGGTGAGGATGTCCGAGGCGCCGCCGGTGTTGATCACCATCTTGCCGCGCTCACGCGCCAGGTTGTTGACGGCGATGGCGACGGCCGTGTTGTTGATGTCCACGATCAGGTCCACGCCGTCGCGGTCGAACCAGGTGCGCGCATGGGTGGCGCCCACGTCGGCCTTGTTCTGGTGGTCGGCCCAGACCACCTCGATCTTCCTGCCCAGCACCTGGCCGCCGAAGTCGGCCACGGCCATCTTCGCGGCCTCGACGGAGCCGCGCCCCGCCGTGTCCGCGTACAGGCCCGACATGTCGCTGAGCACGCCGATGCGCACCACATCGTCCGATATCTGCTGCGCCTGCGCCGCCGCCGCCCACAGCAGGCCGGCGCCCAGCGCGCAGCCGGCAGCGCGCGCCTTGGTCAAGCCGCCTCGCATCAAGCCTTTCCGCATATCCGTCTCCTTGTCTCGGGGTTGTTTTTCTGGATACCGAAGGCAAGCCTAAGCAGGCCATGGCGGCCCGCCTATGCGCGATTGCGAAAGGCGGGGTTGCAGCGCTGCGAAGCCGGGTTTGTCCCGACTCCGGCCCGCCACCGCGCTCAGTCCGCCTGGATGCCGGCCACCTTGACCACCTGGGCCCATTTGCGCAGCTCGCTGCTCAGGCGCTCGCGCATCTGCTGCTGGGTGCCGGGGTCGGCCTCGGCGCCCGCCGTCAGCAGGCGCTGGCGCACGGCGGCATCGCGCAGCGCGGTGTTGAAGTCGGCGTTGATGCGCGCCAGCACGGCGGGCGGCGTGCGGGCCGGCGCAAACAGCGCGGCCCAGGAATAGGCCTCGTACTCGGGCAGGCCCGACTCGGCAATGGTGGGCACCTCGGGCAGCATGGCCGAACGCTGGCGGCTGGCCACGCCCAGCACCTTGATGCGGCCGGACTTGATGTGCTGCAGCGCGCTGGGCGCATCGGCAAACATCAGCTGCACCTGGCCGCCCAGCAGGTCGTTCATGGCCGGTGCGCTGCCCTTGTAGGGAATGTGCTGCAGCTTGATGCCTGCATGCATGTTGAACAGCTCACCGGCCAGGTGCGTGCCGCCGCCATTGCCTGAGGAGCCGAAGCTCAGGCCGTTGCCGGACTTGGCCAGCGCGATCAGCTCGCGCACATTGCTGGCGGGCACCGAGGGATGGGCCACCAGGAAGACCGGGAACATGGCGGCAAAGCTCACGGGCGCGAAGTCGCGCTCTATGTCGTAGGTCATCTTCGGCTGCAGCGCCGGGTTCACCGCATGGTGGATGGAGCCCACGAACAGCGTGTAGCCGTCGGCAGGCTCCTTGGCCGCGAGGGCCGCGCCCACCATGCCGCCGGCGCCCGCGCGGTTGTCCACCAGGTTGGGCTGCTGCCAGATCTCGCCCAGCTTCTGGGTGAAGGCGCGCGCCGTGGTGTCCACGGGACCGCCGGGCGGAAAGGGCACGATGAAGCGCACGGGCCGCGTGGGCCAGGCATCGGCCGCATGGGCCACCCGGGCTGCGGGAAACAGGCTGCTGGCAGCCAGCGCGCCGCCGGCGGACAGCAGGCGGCGGCGCTGCGACGAAAAGGAAGACGGGCAAGAGGATGGGAGGGAAGACGGGGGCATGGCGAAACTCCGGGCAACGGGCGGCGGCTTGCCGCGCGGCCCATTCTGGGCAAGCCGGCCTGCGCCGTGTTTCGCGAATGTGGAAGGCGCGCTTCCAGGGCTCCCAAGCGGTGGAAACCCTGGGAAGCGGTCCACTCCGATGCAGCCTAGTGGCTGATCATCCAGGGCCGCCGCGAGGGCGCGGACTTTGCGCCGTTGGGCGCCGTCACCGTGGCGCTGCGCCGGCCCGATCCGCAGCAGCCGCAGCCTGCCGGGTGCTTGAAGCGCGCATAGCCATGGTCATAGTCGCGCGAGCTGGCGGGCTCGTGGCGCGCGCGCTCGTTGGTGTCCATGGCGCGGCGCGTGCCGTCGGCCATCAGCGCCAGCCGGGGCGCGGCGGCCAGCACGCGCACAGCAGCCGTGCCGCAGCCGGGGCAGGCCGCGGGCTCGTCGCGCAGGCGCAGCGGCCGCAGGGCCTCGAAGCCGCCGCATTGCACGCAGTCATAGTCGTAGGTGGGCATGGGCGGACTCCTTGGCGTCAGCGCAGGTCGGGGGACAGGGGCATGTCGATGCTGCCGTCGAACTGGACGACAGGCCCCGCCGCGTTGGGGTTGATGTCGAAGTCGAAGATGCCCGTGGGCAGCCACAGCGTGGCGCAGGAGTTGGGCACGTCCACCACGCCGCTGATATGGCCCTGCACGGGCGCCGTGCCCAGGATGGAATACGCCTGGGCGCCGCTGTAGCCGAATTTCTTCAGGTATTCGATGGCGTTCAGGCAGGCCTGTCGGTAGGCCACGTTGACATCCAGGTAGTGCTGCCTGCCGCTCTCGTCCACCGAGATGCCCTCGAAGATCAGGTAGTCGTCATAGCGCGGCGTGATGGGGCTGGGCTTGAAGATGGGGTTCTTGATGCCGTACTTGGCCATGCCGCCCTTGATGAGGCTGACCTTCATGTGCACCCAGCCGGCCATCTCGATGGCGCCGCAGAAGGTGATCTCGCCATCGCCCTGGCTGAAGTGCAGGTCGCCCACGCTCAGGCCGGCGCCATCCACATAGACGGGGAAGAACACCTTGGCGCCGCGCGAGAGGTCCTTGATGTCGCAGTTGCCGCCATGCTCGCGCGGCGGCACGGTGCGCGCGCCTTCGGCGGCGGCCTTGTCGCGGGCCTCGCCGCGCATCTGGCCCATGTGGGCCGTGCCGGCCGATGGCGGGTTGGCCAGGCCGGGCACGCGGTCGGGGTCGGTGGCGATCAGGGCGCGCTCGCGCTCGTTCCACATCTCCAGCATGGGCCGGTCAGGCAGGCAGCCGATGAGGCCGGGATGGATGAGGCCGGGGAAGTTCACGCCTGGGATATGGCGCGAGCTGGTGAACATGCCCTTGAAGTCCCAGATCGATTTCTGGGCCGAGGGGAAATGGTCGGTCAGGAAGCCGCCGCCATTGTTTTTGGAGAAAAAGCCGTTGAAGCCCCAGAGGCTGTCGGGCTTGGCACCGATGTCCAGCAGGTCCACCACCAGCAGGTCGCCGGGCTGGGCGCCCTTCACACCCACGGGTCCGGACAGGTAGTGCACCGTGGTCAGGTCGATGTCGCGCACATCGTCGGCGCTGTCGTTGTTCTTGATGAAGCCGCCGGTCCAGTCGTAGGTCTCCAGGATGAAGTCGTCGCCGGGCTGGACCCAGCAGGCCATGGGAATGTCCGGGTGCCAGCGGTTGTGGACTCTTTCGTTGTCGGTGGGCGGGCGGTTCAGGTCCACCTTGATCAGCGTATCCGTCATGTGCAAAAACCTCCTGGGTGGGTGGGGATCGACAGCGGAGAACGGGCCGGGGTGCGGCGCGCCATTGCCGGCCTTCCTGTGGCGCCACGCTGTGCCAAAGCAGCGGCGCGCCCTCGGTGCGCCGGCAGGCGGCGCAGGGCGGGTATGAAGAAAAGGCCGGGAATGCATAAACACCATAGCAGCCGTGCCCGCCGGCCCGCCTAGGCAGCAACCCTGGGTTGACAGCCGGGCGCCGGCACTGGTGAAGCCACCCTTCCAGATTGGCGAATTGAAGCGGCCCCGCGATGCGGGCATGCTGGCGGACAGCCGCTGCGCCCGCGTGCCGGGTGCAGCGCCAAGAACACCGAGAACGGAGACACCGCCCATGCACCTGAGCGCACAGACCCACTACCAGGCCGAACTCGATGCCGGCCGCTTCTGCATACAGCAGTGCCCGCAATGCACGCGCCATGTCTTCACCCCGCGCGAGCTGTGCCCGCACTGCGGCGCCAGCCCGCTGCGCTGGGTGCGCGCCAGCGGCCAGGGCACGGTCTACTCCACCAGCACCGTCGCGCGCAAGAGCGATGCCGGTGGCGACTACAACGTGGCCCTGATCGACCTGGACGAAGGCGTGCGCATGATGGGCCGCGTCGAAGGCATTGCGCCGGCCGACGTGCGCATAGGCCAGCGCGTGAGCGCCCATGTGGCGAGCAAGGACGGACGCGGCCTGGTGCTGTTCCAGCCTGCGCTCGGACAGGCGGCACAGGGATCGCAGGGAGGTGCAGCATGAACACCCGCATACCCCAATCCACCCTGGACGCCGCCGCCGTGAACCGCCCGCTGCGCGGGCGCGTGGCCATTGCCGGCGCCGCCACCTATGGCTGTGGCGAGGCGCCCGGCATGGACGACATGACCCTGCTGGTGCGCGCCGCCCATGCGGCCGTGGCCGATGCGGGCCTGACCATGCAGGACATCGACGGCCTGGCCACCTGCAGCGTCAACGCCAGCATGTGGACCATGCCCGTGATCGAGCACCTGGGCATCAACCCCACCTATGTGGACGGCACGATGATCGGCGGCAGCAGCTTCATCGCCCACCTGCTGCCCGCCATCCGCGCGCTGGAGGCAGGCCAGTGCAAGGCCGTGCTGGTGTGCTACGGCAGCGCCCAGCGCTCGGCCACCTTCGGCCGCAAGGAAGGCCAGGCGGCGCGGCGATTCCTGGACCCGCAGCCCTACGAGTTCCCCTACGAGCCCGTGCTGCCCGTGACCGCCTATGCGCTGGCGGCCGCGCGCCACATGCACGAGTTCGGCACCACGCGCGAACAGCTGGCCGAGGTGGCCGTGGCCGCGCGTGCCTGGGCCCAGCTCAACCCCGAAGCCTTCATGCGCGACCCGCTGACCATCGAGGACGTGCTCTCGGCCCGCCCCATCGCCAGCCCCTTGAGCGTGCGCGACTGCTGCCTGGTGACGGACGGCGCGGGCGCCATCGTGCTGGTGCGCGGCGACCGCGCCCGCGACCTGCCGCGCCCCCCCGTCTACGTGCTGGGCAATGCCACGGCCATCTGGAACCGCCAGATCTCCTGCATGCCCGACCTGACCACCACGGCCGCCGCGCAGTCCGGCGCCCAGGCCTTTGCCATGGCGGGGCTCACCGCTGCCGACATGGACATGGCCCAGGTCTACGACGCCTTCACCATCAACACCCTGCTGTTCCTGGAGGACCTGGGCTTTTGCGCCAAGGGCGAGGGCGGCGCCTTCGTGTCCAAGGGCGGCATCGCGCCCGGCGGGCGGCTGGCCGTGAACACCAACGGCGGCGGCCTGTCCTGCGTGCACCCGGGCATGTACGGCATCTTTGCGCTGATCGAGGCCGTGCGCCAGCTGCGCGGCGAGGCAGGCCAGCGCCAGCAGGGACGCCACCGCACGGCCGTGGTCCATGGCAATGGCGGCACGCTATCCAGCCAATCGACAGCAATCCTCGGCACGGCCGAGGCTCTCACCCCCTGAGTCGCTACGCGCCTTCCCCCTCTCTACTCGCTTCGCGAGGGAGGGGGACGACACCCTCGGTGCGGGACGGCCCTTCCTCGGTGTCCCTGGCCTGAGCCAAGCCGGTTTCATACGCCACAGGCGGTGCGATGGGCGTAATGAACAACTCACAAGACAAGGAGATACACCGCAATGATCCGCGACCAAGAAACCCTCGAAGCCCTGCTGGACAGCGTGCGCCGCTTTGTGCGCGAGCGCCTGGTGCCCGCCGAGAACGAAGTGGCCGAGACCGACGAGATTCCCGAGTCCATCGTGCAGGAGATGCGCAACCTGGGACTGTTCGGCATGACCATCCCCGAGCAGTTCGGCGGGCTGGAGCTGACCATGGAGGAAGAGGTGCGCGTGCTCTTCGAGCTGTGCCAGACCGCGCCGGCCTTCCGCTCGGTGATCGGCACGACCGTGGGCATAGGCTCGCAGGGCATCCTCATCGACGGCACGCCCGAGCAGCAGGCGGCCTGGCTGCCCAAGCTGGCCACGGGCGAGATCATGGCCTCGTTCGCGCTGACCGAGCCCGAGGCGGGCTCGGACGCGGCCTCGCTGCGCACCACCGCCATCAGGGATGGGGACCACTATGTGGTCAACGGCAACAAGCGCTTCATCACCAATGCGCCGCATGCGGGCATGTTCACGCTGATGGCGCGCACCGACCCGGCCAACAAGGGCGCGGGCGGCGTCTCGGCCTTCATCGTGGATGCGAAGTCGCCGGGCATCAGCTTCGGCAAGAACGACGTGAAGATGGGCCAGAAGGGCGCGCACACCTGCGATGTGTTCTTCGACAACGTGCGCGTGCCGGCGGCCAACCTCATCGGCCTGAAGGAAGGCCAGGGCTTCAAGACCGCCATGAAGGTGCTGGACAAGGGCCGCATCCACATCGCGGCCGTGAGCGTGGGCGTGGCGCAGCGCATCCTGCGCGACGCGCTGAACTATGCGCTGGAGCGCAAGCAGTTCGGCCAGCCCATCTGCGAGTTCCAGCTGGTGCAGGCCATGCTGGCCGACAGCCAGGCCGAGCTGTATGCGGCCGAGTGCATGGTGATCGACGCCGCGCGCCGCCGCGACGAGGGCCGCAACGTCTCCACCGAGGCCTCGTGCTGCAAGATGTTCGCCACCGAGATGGTGGGCCGCGTGGCCGACCGCGCCGTGCAGATCCTGGGCGGCTCGGGCTACCTGGCCGAGTTCGGCATCGAGCGCTTCTACCGCGACGTGCGGCTGTTCCGCCTGTACGAAGGCACGACCCAGATCCAGCAGGTCATCATCGCGCGCAACATGGTGCGCGAGGCGCGCGCCGCATGAGCCGCATGAGCGCACCGGCCCCCGACCGCAATGCCTTCATGCGGCTGATCGGCGCCTCGCAGGTGCCCGCGCCGCCCGGCAAGGTCCATGTGCGCCTGCCCCACATGCGCGAGGAACTGCTCAACCAGTTGCCCGCCGCGCACGGCGGCGTGCTCATGACGCTGCTGGACTCCGTGATGTCGCGCGCCGCGGGCGAGCTGCCCGGTGCGCCATCGCAGACCGCCGTGACGGTGGAGATGAGCAGCCGCTTCCACCGCCCGGGCAAGGGCGCGCTGCTGGCCGAAGGCTGGGTGGTGCATTCCAGCCGCAGCCTGTGCAGCTGCGCGGCGCAGTTGCTCGATGAAGACGGAAAGCTGGTGGCCACGGCCACCGGCACTTTCAAGTACTGGCTGGCACCGACCACGCTGGACCGGGACACGGCCCAGGCCGACTGAACGGGCAGCGGTCGGCGGGCTGCTGTTGGCCGGCGGCTACTCCAGCGTGAGCCGGCCCTGTGCGTCGGCCACCAGCAGCTCCACCAGCTCCTGGGCGAAGGACGGCAGGGCCTCCAGGCTGCGCACGCAGATCTGCATCTCGCGCACCGACCAGGCATCGGACAGCGGCACGATGGCGATGTCCATGGAATGCGCATGGCGGCTGGCGGCCGATTCGGGCAGCACGCCCACGCCCACGCCGGACTCGATCATGCGGCAGGCCGTCTCGAAGTTGCCCACCTGGATGCGCTGCTTGATGGGCCGGTGCAGCTGGTCGCTGGCCTGGCGCAGGAAGGCGTGGATGGCGCTGGATTCGTGCAGGCCCACATGGTCCAGGTCCAGCGTGTCGGCAAAGGCCATCTGCATCTCGCCATCGAGCGCATGGCCGCGCGGCACCACCAGCACCAGGCGGTCGCGGCGGTAGGGCAGGGTCTCCAGGTTCTCGGTGCGCACCAGGCCGGCGACGATGCCGATGTCGGTCTGCCCCTCGGTCACCGCACGCACGATGTCGTGCGACAGGCGCTCGCGCAGGTCGATGTTCACGTCGGGATTGCGGCGCAGGTAATGGCGCAGCACGGGCGGCAGGAACTCGCCCAGCGAGGTGGTGTTGGCAAACACCCGCACATGGCCCTTGATGCCGCGCACGTACTCCTGCATGTCGCCGCGCAGGTGCTCGATCTGGCCCAGCACCATGCGCGCATGGGTGACGAAGGCCTGGCCCGGCGGCGTCAGCGTCACGCCCTGGCTGGTGCGGTACAGCAGCTTGGTGCCGATGCTCTCTTCCAGGTTCTTGATGCGGGTGCTGGCCGCCGGCAGGGAGATGAAGGAAAGTTCCGCGCCACGCGTCATGCTGTTGGCGTCGGCGATGTGCACCATAAGGCGCAGATCCACAAGATCGAAATGCATGGCCATCCGTCATTGTAGAAAGCTGCAGGCTGCGGCACTGAGCCGCGCGCGTCAGTACAAACCGCAGTGCCGGCCCGTGCGCGAACGCGCGCTTTCACAAATGCGAAGCCGCAGCAGGCCCGCGCGCCGTAGCATGGGCCCATCTGCCCGGGATAGCCGCCTCAGCCCATGAACCACACAGAAACCCCCTCCCCCAGCCCCATCCACAACACGGCCACCCAGACCGCAGGAGCGCTGGGCCATCTGCGCGTGCTCGACCTCTCGCGCGTGCTGGCCGGCCCCTGGTGCACCCAGAACCTGGCCGACATGGGGGCCGACGTGATCAAGATCGAAAAGCCCGGCGAGGGCGACGACACGCGCCACTGGGGCCCGCCCTTCTTTCCCGATGCGCAAGGCAATCCCTCGGACAACGCCGTGTACTTCGCGGCCTGCAACCGCAACAAGCGCTCGGTCACCGTGGACATGGCCACGGCCGAGGGCCAGCAGCTGATCCGCGAGCTGGCCATGCAAAGCGATGTGGTGGTGGAGAACTTCAAGACCGGGGGCCTCAAGCGCTACGGCCTGGACTACGCCTCGCTGAGCGCGCTGAACCCGCGCCTGATCTACTGCTCGGTCACGGGCTTCGGCCAGACCGGTCCCTATGCGCCGCGCGCCGGCTACGACCTGCTGGTGCAGGCCATGAGCGGCCTCATGAGCATCACGGGCCGCGCCGACAGCGAGCCCGGCGGCGGCCCGCTGCGCGTGGGCGTGGCCGTGATCGACCTGTTCACCGGCATGTATGCGACCACGGCCATCCTGGGCGCCGTGGAGGCGCGCCACCACACGGGGCGGGGCCAGCACATCGACATGGCCTTGCTGGACGTGGCCATGGCCGTGCTGGCCAACCAGGGCGCGGGTTTCCTGAACACCGGCCATGTGCCGGGCCGCCAGGGCAACACCCACCCCAGCGTCGTGCCCTACCAGGACTTCCCCACGGCCGACGGGCGCATGCTGCTGGCCATCGGCAACGACGGCCAGTTCGCGCGCTTTTGCGGGGCGGCCGGCGTGGACTGGGCGCGCGACGAGCGCTTTGCCACCAATGCCGGCCGCGTCATCCACCGCGACGCGCTGATCCCGCTGATGGCCGAACTCACGCGCGGCCGGCCCACGGCCGAGTGGATCGCGCTGCTGGAGGACAAGGCCGTGCCCTGCGGCCCCATCAACCACATCGGCCAGGCCTTCGACGATGCCCAGGTGCAGGCACGCGGCCTGCGCGTGGAGCAGGAGCGCTATCCGGGCGCCACGCCGCCTGCGGGCGAGACCATCAACCGCGTGGTGACCACGGCCAGCCCGCTGCGCCTGTCGGACACGCCCACCACGCTGCGCCATGCGCCGCCCGCCCTGGGCCAGCACACGGACGAGGTACTGCGCGAGCGCCTGGGCCTGGATGCGCAGCAGCTGCAGGCCCTGCGCGGCAAGGGCGTGGTCTGAGCGACTGGCGACAGACGCCGGTCGCCTTGATGCGCTGAAGTTTCCGATGCCTTGAAACCGGCCATCCGCAGAAGCGGATGGCTTGGCTGCGGGCCTGCAAACGGCTTTTAGGACACGTCCTATCCAAAATCAGATGGTGGGCATCCTCATCCTCAGACGGTGCGGAAATAATCCCCACCACAGATGCAGATAGCCACTTTTTCCCTGTCCGAAGTCCCTAGGACAACTACCCGCAATGCCCGCCCCCAGCGCGCGGCAGCTGCCGCCGAACGCCTGGCTGCAGCGGGTATCCGCGTGCCAAATGGTGCAGGCGGATGGTTCGCAATCCTCTGCATCTTCCCCGCTGCTGCGGCATGCCCGCGAAGCGCCCGCCGCAGCGCAGGCGCACGGACAGGGCCTGCGCCATGAGGCCCCGCATCAAGGGCCGCATCTGCCGGACCTCGGGCTGGTTCCCACCCTGAGCGGGCACTGCGGCCCTCGTTTTCTCTTTCGCTGATACCCGTTCCACCTTGCTCTGCACGGCAGGCAAGGTGCGCCCTGCTGCACGCCTTTTTTCCCCCTTGCCGTTCAAGGGACACGCCTACAGGACTTCGCCATGCAAGCCTTTCGCAATCTCAAGATCTCCTCCAAGCTGCTGCTGGCCTTCGTGGCCGTCCTGGCGCTGACCACCTTCGTGGGCCTCTATGCCGTGCTGCAGCTCAGCCGGATCAACCAGGCCTCCATCGATATCGCCACGCGCTGGATGCCTTCATCACGCATGTTGCTCGACATCCGCGCCACCACGGCCCGCTACCGCGTCAACGAGCTGCAGTACCTGATATCCACCAGCGAGCAGGACATCGGTGCCTTCGACAGGATCATGGGCGAGCTGTGGAAGAAGACCCAGACCAGCTACGACAACTACGCCAGCTTCATCAGCTCCGCGCCGGAGAAGGCCGCCTACGACGAACTGGGCCGGCTGCGCAACGAGTACGCCAAGGAGCACGCCATGGTCATGGCCCTGGCGCGCAATGGCCGCAAGGACGAAGCCCTGGTGCTGGCCCAGGGCGAATCGCTGGAGCTGAGCCGACGCCTGTATGACCAGATCGACCGCATGGTGCAGATCGACCATGAAGGCGGACAGCAGGCCAACGACCATGCCAATGCCCTCTACCGCAGCGCACGCATCTGGGTGGTCGGCCTGCTGGGAGCCAGCATTTTGCTGGGGCTGGCCCTGGCGCTCACGCTGGCGCGCATCGTGGCGCGTCCGCTGAACGAGGCCCTGGGCGTGGCCCAGGCCGTGGCCGAAGGCGACCTGACGCGCCGCATCCAGGCCACCACCACCGACGAAACAGGCCAGCTGCTGCACGCACTGCACCGCATGGACCAGAGCCTCATCCACATCGTCCGGCAGGTGCGCAATGGCACGGACTCGATCGCCACGGCTTCCTGCCAGATCGCCTCGGGCAACAACGATCTATCGGTGCGCACCGAGCACCAGGCCAGCTCGCTGGAAGAAACCGCTGCCTCCATGGAGCAGCTCACCGTCACGGTGCGTCAGAACACCGACAACGCGCGCCAGGCCAACCAGCTGGCGGCCTCGGCCTCGGCCGTCGCCCAGCAAGGCGGCGAGGTGGTCTCCCAGGTGGTGGACACCATGGGCGCCATCCATGCCTCCTCGCGCAAGATCGCCGACATCATCGGCGTGATCGACGCCATCGCCTTTCAGACCAACATCCTCGCGCTCAACGCGGCCGTGGAAGCGGCCCGCGCGGGCGAGCAGGGCCGTGGGTTTGCCGTGGTTGCTGCCGAAGTGCGCGCCCTGGCGCGGCGCTGCGCCGATGCGGCCAAGGAGATCAAGCTGCTCATCGAGGACTCCAACGGCAAGGTCAGCACCGGATCGGCCCTGGTGGCGCAGGCCGGCCAGACCATGCAGAACATCGTCAGCAGCGTGCGCAACGTGACCGACATCATGGGAGAGATCACGGCCGCCAGCGTCGAACAGACGGCGGGCCTGGAGCAGATCAACCAGGCCATCTCGCAGATGGACCAGGTCACCCAGCAGAACGCCGCCCTGGTCGAGGAAGCCGCCGCCGCCGCCCAGTCCCTGCAGGAGCAGGCCGTGAGCGTCTTCAAGCTGGAGCAAGGCCTGGAACTCACCGCCCTGCCCGCCACCCCTCAGCCCATACCGTCTCCAGGCCTGGCCTGGATCACCAGCGCTGCCCAGTCAGGCCGCTGGGAAGCGCATTGATCAGAAGGAATGGGCCATGCCCACGCCGAAAGCGGTGCGCGAGCTCTGGTTCTCGTAGCGCTGGTGTCCCAGGCTGGTGTAGAGCATGGTGCGCTTGGACAGCGCGTACTCGGCGCCCAGCGACAGCATGTTGTTGGTATCGCGGTCCAGGCGCTGGCGTGCATAGCTGGCCTTGAGCGTGGTCGCCCCGATGCCATAGGTGGCGCCCAGCGAGACCATGCGCGACTTGTCGGGCCCCGTGCCGGGCGTGCCCGACTTGCTGCGGTCATAGGCCAGCATCACCGCTGCCGTGCCGATGCGGTACTTGCCGCCCATGTACAGGTCGGTGTCGCCGCTGCCGTTGCGCTCGTGCGCCAGCATGGCCGCCACCGCGCCCTGGTCGTAGTTGACCGACACCGAACGCGCACGGCCCTGGCGGCCCGGCGCCTCGGTGCGCTCGGGCGAGGCGCTCAGGTGCAGCGAAAAGCCGCCGAACTTGGGCGAGTCGTAGAACACGCCGTTGGACATGCGGCCGTACTCGGGCGAGCCGTTGTTGCTGGCGCGGTCGGTCGGCGTCAGGTAGTGGGCCATGTGCCAGGCCGGCGAGGCGATGCGGTTGAAGTTGCCCCAGGGATCGAACTGCCACTCCTGGCTCCACATGGCGCTGAGCGCGCGGCCCAGGCGCAGATGGCCCCAGCTGCCCTGCAGGCCCACGGTGGACTCGTCATGCCAGAAGGGCTTCTTCGGATAGTCCTCGGTCAGGCCCGTGTCCAGGTCGAAGCGCGTGCTCAGCCGGAAGGTGGCCTTCAGGCCACCGCCCAGGTCCTCGAAACCGGCAATCGCCAGGTTGCTGCGCTGAATCGTGCCCAGCTTGCTGGTCTTGTCGAAATCCCGGAACACGCCAGCGTCGAGATAACCGCTGATGGTGACGTTGGAGCCTGTGGCAGATGACTGGGCAGCCACCGGCAGGGCAGCCGCAACGGCGAGAGAAGCAAGGGTCAAGCGGGAGGTACAACGCATCCTGAACGGGTTCCTGGAAATGAAAGATGGCACAACACCGGCGCGGCCCGGGGGCATGCGCAAACGGCGACGGGGGTTGCCACGACAGAGGTGGCTGGAAGGTGCGCGGCGGGCTGGTGGCTTGCAGCGACTTGGAGGCAGCCAGGATGCAGATCGCAGCATGATCGCTGCACATTCATGGCACATCCCGGCCAAAGACGTCATCCGCGCAGATGGCGAACGACAGCCGGCATTATGAAAGCTGGGGCCGGCGATGACCACGCCACCGTCAGGCCCGGTCAGTTTCGTAGCGTGGCGGCCCCGGGCCGGGGCCAGGTCGTCAGCGGCTGCGCTCGGTGCGCGACACGTCCCAGAGACGGTTCATCTCGCTGCAAAAAGGCTGGGCGCAGGGCGCGCGGCCCTCGTACTGGCAGCCTTCGGTGGTGCAGAAATGCGACTGGTGCTCGAAGGCGCGGCGCTCGCGCGGCAAGGCGCCCGAGGCCTGGGCCGCCGCCATGTGCAGCCAGGGATCGTTGCGCTGCTGCAGCATCTGCTGCACCTCCTGCGCAAGCGCAGGCGACAGCGAAGCCACCGAGGCCAGGCCGGCTGGCGACGCCATGGCGCCGCCCGGCTGGCGCAGCGGCTGCAGCTCCAGCAGCAGCAGGGCGCTGGTGCGCAGCGCATCGGCGCCACGCGGCTGCACCACCACGGCCACCGGCCCCGAGGCCAGGGACTGCAGCGAGGCATCCAGCGGCAGGCGCAGGCCCGGCTCCGTGGCCTGGGCGCCCGCCAAGGGCAGCGCAGCGCCCGCAGGCAGGGCCGCAGCAGCCGTGAAAGGGGCCGCACCCGGCGCGGAAGCCGATGCGGCCGCCAGCGCCATGGCCGCGCCCTGCGCCTGGGCCCAGGCCTGGGGCACCTGCAGGCTCAGCGTGAAGCCGCGCTCGCCCTGGGGCGTCAGCAGCGTGCCCTGCTGCACCCACCAGCTTTGCAGCGCGGACAGGGTCTGGGTTGCGCCGCCTGCAACACCTCCAGGCGCGCTGGCACCGGCCTGCGGCGCCAGCCCCGATCCGGCCAGCAGCGCATCCACCACCTTGGCCTTGGCGGCTGCCACGGCCAGCGTCACTGCGGCAGCAGAGGGCTGCGCTGCGGCCTGCAATGCAGGCGAGGAAGACGCCGCCTGCGGCGCGGCGCCGGCCTCGGCAGAGGCTGATGCCGCTGTCTGCGGACTCTGGGATGGCTGCGCTTGCCCTCCGGCCGGCGCTGTACCTGCCGTTGCACCCGCTGTCGTGCCGGCGGCCAGCGCCTGCAGCAAGGCCGCCGAACCCGGCTGGGCTGCCAGCAGTTGCAGGGCCTGGCCCTGCTGGGTACCTACCTGGGCCAGCAAGGCCTCCAGCAGCCGGCCCAGCGCCTCGGACACACCGCTGGCGGGCCACTGCGGCGCGGGCGCGCCGGGGCTGGACTGGACCTGGCGCGCCAGCTGGGCCACCAATTGCTCGAAGGCCTGCAGGCGCAGGCTTTGCAGCATCTCGGGCGACCAGCGCACGGCCGTGGCCGCTGGCGGCGTGACGGGAACGGAGGGTGAGGCGGGTGAAGCCGGTGCCACCGCAGCGGACGGAGCCTGTGGCCCCACCGGCGCGCCAGCGGCCGGGCCGGAGGCAGGCGCCACCACTGGCAGCGGCAGCCCTGCGGCTGGGGACGGAACGGGCGGCAGCGGCGAACTCATGTCAGAGGCTCCGCCCGGGCCATCAGGCCGATTCCGGGTAGAACAGGCGGCGCGTGGGCGTGCTGCCCACGGCCTTGGCGATGGCGCCGATGTGGTCCGGCGTGGTGCCGCAGCAGCCGCCCACGATGTTGACCAGGCCTTCGGACGCGAATTCGTGCACCAGGCGGCTGGTGACCTCGGGCGTCTCGTCGAAGCCCGTGTCGCTCATGGGATTGGGCAGGCCGGCGTTGGGGTAGCAGCTGATGAAGGTCTCGGGCGCGGCCTTGTTCAGTTCCTGGACGTAGGGGCGCATCAGCGCCGCGCCCAGCGCGCAGTTCAGGCCGATGGACAGCGGGTTGGCATGGCGCACGCTGTGCCAGAAGGCCGTCACCGTCTGGCCCGACAGGATGCGGCCCGAGGCATCGGTCACCGTGCCGCTGATCATGATGGGCAGGCATTCGCCGCTTTGCTCGAAGGCCTCGTCCACCGCGAACAGCGCGGCCTTGGCATTGAGCGTGTCGAAGATGGTCTCGACCAGGATGACGTCGGAGCCGCCCTCGATCAGCGCCAGCGTCTGCTCCAGGTAGGCCTGGCGCAGCTGCTCGAAATTCACGTTGCGCGCGCCCGGATCGTTCACGTCGGGGCTGATGCTGGCCGTCTTGGGCGTGGGGCCCAGGGCACCGGCCACGTAGCGCGGATGGCCGGGCGTGCTGTACTTGTCGCAGGCCGCGCGGGCCAGCTGGGCGCTCTTGAGATTCATCTCGCGCGCCAGATCGGCCATGTGGTAGTCGTCCTGCGCAATCGTGGTCGCGCCGAAGGTGTTGGTCTCGATCAGGTCGGCGCCGGCGGCCAGGTACTTCTCATGGATGTCGCGGATCACGTCGGGGCGGGTGAGCGACAGCAGCTCGTTGTTGCCCTTGACGTCATGCGGGAAGTCCTTGAAGCGGTCGCCCACGCTGCCGGGGCCCGTGTAGCCCTGGCCCCGGTACTGGGCCTCTCCCAGCTTGAAGCGCTGGATCATGGTGCCCATGGCGCCGTCAAGAATGACGAGGCGCTTGGCAAGGATGGCGGGAAGCTCTTTGGCGCGGGTGTACTGGGGCAGGCTCATGGGCAGCGATTGTAGGAACTCCGGGGCGGCCGTGCCGGGCACGAGGATTCCCCCAGAAAAACGGCCTGCGCCCCAAACAAGAGGCGCGACCTATGAAACTAGCGCACCCCCACGCCAGAGACACCGAGGAAGGGCCTATGCCGGCCGCGCCGCCCCGCACCGAGGGTGTCGTCCCCCTCCCGCGTAGCGAGAGAGGGGGAAGCGGCGCAGCCGCTCAGGGGGTGCTAACCATTTCAGGTGCAGACAGAGACGACTTGAGCCGGCTGGCGGCTCAGGCTCACATACACATGGCCCACGCCGCTGTCGAAATATGCGGCCTCGTGGCGGCCCAGCTCCACCGATTCGCCGTTCTCGAACAGGATGCGCACCCGGCCGGAGAGCACCATGACGAACTCCTGGCCCGCATGGCGGATGGTCTCCGAGAATTCCCCGGCCTCGCGCGCATTGATCACGGCCACCAGGGGCTGCATCTTCTTGCCCGGGAAAGCGCCGCACAGCACGCTGTAGAGGTACTGGTCGGTCTCGTAGCGCTGCACGTCCTCGAAGCAGTCCTTGACCACGGTGGGCGTGTCGCCGGCCGCCTGCTGGGCGTCACCGACCATGAACAGCCGTGTCATGTCGATGTCCAGCGCGTTGCCCAGCATGAGCACCTTCTCGTAACTCAGCGCGATCTGGCCGCGCTCGGCCTTGGAGATGGTGGACACGGCCAGCCCGCTGCTTTCGGCCACCTGCTGCAGCGTCAGGCCGCGCTCCTTGCGCGCCTTGCGCAGCTTGGCGCCCACTTCGTGCTTGCCCGCAGGCATGGCGGCGGCCGTGCGGGCGCCCGGCAGCACGGCGGCGAGGACCTGGTCTGGCGTGGGGAGAGGGCTGGACCTGGGGCTGGACCTGGGGCTGGATCTGGTGCGGGGGCTGGGCATGAAGCGGGCGATCGGGGCTGGCGACCGCCCGATTCTAGGGTCAGGCCCGGCCGTCAGGCGCCGCGCAGGCCGGCCCCGGGCGCCTGCCTGCGGCCCATGCGCAGCCAGCCCACCAGCGCGCAGGCCATGAGGGCGAAGCCGATGTAGCCATAGACCGGGTAGACCATGCCCACCAGCGTGATGAAGCCCGCGAAGCTGCCGCCCAGGGCCAGCACGCCCGCCACGCCCGTGCCCCAGCGAAAACGCGGCGTGCCGGCCGGCAGGATGCGGGCCACGAAGGCATAGAGCATGCCCACGGCCGTGTTGAGGATCATGCCGAAGATGACCAGCGACATCAGGTGCCCCAGCCAGGGCGAGATCTGCGTGGCCAGCGACAGCATGGGCATGGACAGGCCGCCCAGCGTGTCCATGCGCCAGTACATCGCGGCCGCGATCATCAGCATCAGCAGGCCCAGCAGCAGCCCGCCCGCCACGCCGCCCCACAGCGCCACGCGGCGCGAACTGGCCTGCCCGCCCATGATCACCAGGAAGGGCATGCCCGCCACCACGTTGTAGGAGACATAGAGCAGCGCCGCCACCAGCCAGTGGCCGGCGCCCCGGGGCTGGGAGGCGGCGGCGGCCTCCAGCGCGGCCATGTCGCCGTGGGGCGTCAGCAGCACGTAGCCGGCGACCACCACGGTCATGAACACCAGCAGCGGCGTGACGGCGCCGATGAAGGCGATCACCCGGCCCACGTCCAGGCAGACGATGAGCACCGTGGCGACGGTGGCCAGCACGCTGCCCCAGACCTCGGGCAGGCCCAGCCACTGGTGCAGCAGCGAGCCCGCGCCCGCCAGCATGACCACCGTGATGGCAAACAGGAAGAAGGTGATCAGCACATCGAACACCATGCCCACATGCCGGCCCAGCAGGGCCTGCACCACTTCCTTGTGCGAGCCGGCCTGCAGGCGCTGGCCCATGGTGGAGAACGCCATGGACAGGAAGACGAAGGCCAGGGCCGCCACCAGGCAGCCTGCCAGGCCGATGGCGCCAAAGCCCGCGAAGAACTGCAATATCTCCTGCCCCGAGGCGAAGCCCGCCCCGACGATGACGCCGACGAAGGCGCCGGCAATCCTGCTCACTTCCTTGAATGCACCCATGCCTGTCTCCTTGGATTGTTGTGTGTTGCGGGGGCTGAAAAGGTGAAAAAGCGATGACGGCTCAGGCCGCGAAGCGCGCCGGACTCAGCCGCAGGGCATCGACGCCTTGGGCCAGCAGCTCGGCGGGCAGCGGCTCGCGCATCAGCAGCGCGGCCGCGGCGGCCGAGGCGCCGGCCGCCGTCTGTATGCCGTAGCCGCCCTGCCCGGCCAGCCAGAAAAATCCCTCGCGCTGCGCATCCCAGCCGATCACGAAGTCGTCGTCGGGCGCAAAGCTGCGCAGCCCGGCCCAGACATGGCGCGGCCGGCGTATGCGCAGGCGGGTCAGTGTCTCGATGCGGTCTATGCCCATGGCCACGTCCAGCTCCTCGGCCACCACGTCGTGCGGCGGCACGGGATCGGCATTGGCGGGCGAGCCCAGCAGCTGGCCCGCATCGGGCTTGAAGTAGAAACTCTCGTCCACGCCGATCACGGCAGGCCAGCCGTGGATGTCCTCGCCCTCGGGTGCGGCAAAGGTGAAGGCCGAGCGGCGTCGGGGCTCGATGCCCAGCGGCCGCGCGCCGCACAGCCGGGCCACGGCATCGGCCCAGGCGCCTGCGGCATTGACCACGGCGCGGGCGCGGACCTGTGACCCGTCCTGCAGCACCAGGGTCCACAGGCCCTGGCCATCACCATCCACCTCACGCTCGGCGCCCGACAGTTCGGCGCTGCAGCGCAGCCGCGCACCGGCACGCGCCATGCCGCGCAGAAAGCCCTGGTGCAGTTCGGCCACGTCGATGTCCATGGCGTCCAGGTCATGCACGGCGCCCACGAGCAGGCTCTCCTGCAGGCAGGGCACCAGGGCGCAGGCCTGGCGCGCGTCGATGCGCTCGGCGCGCAGGCCGTCGCGGCGGTACATGGCCAGGGCCTCGTCCAGCTGGGGTTCCTGGCCGGCCGTTCCTATGTAGAGCACGCTGCGCGGCTGCAGCAGCGCGTGCTCGCAAAAACCTTCGGGCGGCGCGCTGTAGAAGCCACGGCTGGCGCGTGTCAGCGCGCGTATCTGCGCGGTGCCGTAGCTCTCCATGAACATGGCGGCCGAGCGGCCCGTGGCGTGGTATCCGGGCTGCGGCTCGCGTTCCAGCACCAGCACCGAGGCGCCCGCACCGGCCAGCCGCCAGGCCACGGAGGCGCCGGCCATGCCGGCACCGATCACGGCGAAATCCAGAACCTGGCTTTCCATCATCCATTGCTCCATTTTTTTCCAATGAGAAAATTATCCGATAAGAAAAAAATGAGGCAAGCCCCTGATCCTCGTGGTTTTCACCGGGTGCGCCGCACAAGAAAAAAGGGACGGCGCCTGGCCGTCCCTTGTGGCAATGCGCGCCGCACGCTCAGGCCGGCGGCAGCTTTCCGTCCCAGCCACCGGCCAGGGCCTGGTACAGCGCCACGGCGGCGCGCAGGCCGCGCGCACGGCTGTCGGCGGCCGCGTCCTGGGCCGCATACAGGTCGCGCTGCGCATCCAGCACTTCGTACAGGCCCACGCTGCCCAGCTGGTAGCGGCGCTGCGCCAGTTGCTCGGCACGCTGGCGCTGCTCGGCGGCCTGCGCCAGGTGGGCGTCTTCGCTGCGCGTGCGCTGCAGGCGCACCAGGGCGTTCTCCGTGTCCTCCAGCGCCAGCAGCACGGTCTGCTGGTACTGGGCCAGCGCAGCCTGGGCGCCGGCCTCGCTGGCCGCGATGCGCGCCCGCACGCGGCCCACGTCAAGAAAGGACCAGTCCACGCCCAGGAACACGCTGCTGCGGGCGCTGGCGCCCTCGAACAGCGCGCCGCCGTGCAACGCCGTGCTGCCCAGCAGCCCGCCCAGCGACAGGCGCGGGAACAGGTCGGCCGTGGCCACGCCGATGCGTGCCGTGGCCGCATGCAGCCGTGCCTCGGCCACGGCCACGTCCGGGCGCCGGCGCAGCAGGCCGGCCGGCGTGCCGGGGTCGATGGCCGGCGGCAGCTGCGGCAGGGCGGCAGGCACATCCAGCGCGGCAATCAGCGCCTCGGGCACCTGGCCCGTGAGCACGGCCAGCCGGTGCTGCGCCATGGCGATCTGCGCCTGCAGCGCGGGAATGCGCGAGCGCGTGGCCTCCAGCTGGGCCTGGGCGCGCGCCAGGTCGAACTCGGTGCCGCTGCCGTGCGCCAGGCGCAGCTGCACCAGGCGCAGCGTGTCCTGCTGGTTGGCCGCATTGGCCCGCGCCAAGGCCAGGCGCTGCTGCCAGCCGCGCAGGTCGGCGTAGCTGCCCGCCACCTGGGCCGCAATGGCCACCTGCAGGGCCGCCAGGTCGGCCGCATCGGCGCGCAGGTCGGCATGCCGCGCCTCGATGCTGCGCCGCACGCGGCCGAACACGTCGATCTCCCAGCTGGCGGCCAATCCGGCGGTGTAGCTGCGCTGGCTGCGCGGGCCATAGAAGGCCTCGCTCTCGCTGAGCTTTTGCTGCGTGGCCCGGCCCGACATCGTGACCGTGGGCAGCTGGTCGAAGCGGCTTTCGCGCAGCAGCGCCTGGGCACCGTCCAGCCGCGCCAGCGCCACCTGCAGGTCCTGGTTGTCGCCCAGCGCGCGCTCCACCAGCTGCGTCAGCTGCGGGTCCTGGAACTGGCGCCAGAAGGCGGCGTCAGGCTCGGCCTGCGGGGTGGCCGGTGCAGGCTCGGCCCGCGCGAACTGCGCTGCGGCCCGCGGCGCCGCAGGCGCCTTGAAGTCAGGGCCGACCGCGCAGCCGCCCACCAAGGCGGCGGATGCCAGCGCCAGCGCGTGGCGGCTCAGGGACTTGCGTATCTCAGGCATGTGGGGACTCCAGGGAGACGGGCTGGGCAGGCCCGGTGGAATGCGCAGGCGCATGCCCCGTCAGCGCGCGACCCGAAAGCCGGCGCAGCGTGACGTAGAACACCGGCGTGAGGAACAGGCCGAACAGGGTCACGCCCAGCATTCCCGAGAACACGGTCACGCCCGTGGCCGCGCGCACCTCGCTGCCCGCGCCGCCACCGATGAGCAGGGGCACGGCCCCGGCGATGAAGGCGATCGAGGTCATGACGATGGGCCGCAGCCGCAGGCGGCAGGCCTGCAGCGCGGCATCGACGATGCCCACGCCGCGCAGCTCCAGCTCGCGCGCGAATTCCACGATCAGGATGGCGTTCTTGCAGGCCAGCCCCATCAGCACCACCAGCCCCACCTGCACGAAGACGTTGTTGTCGCCGCCGGCCAGCCAGACGCCGAACAGCGCCGCGCAGATGCACACGGGCACGATGAGGATCACGGCCAGCGGCAGCGTCCAGCTTTCGTAGAGCGCGGCCAGCACCAGGAAGACCAGCATCACGGCAATGGCGAAGACCACGGCCGCGGCGTTGCTCTGCTCCACCTGCTGGTAGCTCAGGTCGGTCCAGGCCAGCTCGATGCCGCGCGGCAGCGTGCGCTGCGCGATCTCCTGGAGCTTGGCCAGCACCTCGCCCGAGGACAGCACGCGCGGGTCGGAGTCGCCGATCAGATCGGCCGCCGGAAAGCCGTTGTAGCGCAGCACCGGGTCGGGGCCGAAGCTGGGCACCACGGTGACCATGGAGCCTATGGGCACCATCTCGCCGCGCGCATTGCGCGTGCGCAGACTGGCGATGTCCTCCACGGTCTGGCGGTGGTCAGCGTCGGCCTGCAGCATCACGCGCCAGACGCGGCCGAAGGCGTTGAAGTCGTTGACGTAGACCGATCCCAGGTAGGCCTGCAGCGTCTGGAACAGGTCGGTCAGCGCCACGCCCTGGGCCTTGGCCTTGGTGCGGTCCACCTTGACTTCCAGCTGCGGGATGTTGGACTGGTAGCTGCTGACCGGGTAGGTCATGCCCGGTGTTTTGGCGATCTCGGCCTGGAAGGCCTGCAGCGCCTGCTGCAGCGCCGCGTAGCCCAGGCCCGCGCGGTCCTGCAGGAACAGCGAGTAGCCCGAGCCGTTGCCCAGGCCCTGGATGGGCGGGGGCATCAGCGCATAGGCGAAGCCGCCTTCGATCTGCGAGAACTTGGCGCCCAGCTCGGCATTGATGGCCTCGGCGCTGCGCGTGCGCTCGCCGAAGGGCTTGAGCATGATGTAGGCGCTGGTCAGGTTGGGCGTGGTCGTGGACTGCAGCGCGTTGAAGCCCGCGAAGGCGGCGACCATGTCCACGCCTTCCACGCTTTTGGCGGCATCGACCATCTGGCGCGTGACCGCATCCGTGCGGTTCAGCGAAGCCCCCTCGGGCAGCTTGGCGCCGCCGAACAGGTACAGCTTGTCCTGCAGCGGGATGAAGCCGCCCGGCACGGCCTGGAACAGCACGGCCGTGCCCGCCAGCAGCGCCGCATAGACCGCGAACACCAGGCCCCGGCGGCGCAGCGAATGCCCCACCGAGTTCTGATAGCCGTGGGCGCTGCGGTCGAAGAAGCGGTTGAAGGGCCGGAAGAGCCAGCCCAGGCTGCGGTCCAGCCCGCGCGCCAGCGGATCGCGCGGCGCGCCGCGCGGCTGCAGCAGCTTGGCCGCCAGCGCGGGCGACAGCGTCAGCGAGTTGATGGCCGAGATCACCGTGGAGATGGCAATCGTCACGGCGAACTGCTTGTAGAACTGACCCGTCACGCCGCTGAGAAAGGCCATGGGCACGAAGACCGCGCACAGCACCAGGGCGATGGCGATGATGGGGCCCGAGACCTCCTTCATCGCCAGGTGGGCCGCCTCCAGGGGCGTGTGCCCTTCCTCGATGTAGCGCTCCACGTTCTCCACCACGACGATGGCGTCGTCCACCACGATGCCGATGGCCAGCACCAGGCCGAACAGGGTCAGCGTGTTGATGGAGTAGCCCAGCAGGTACAGCCCCGCGAAGGTGCCGACGATGGACACGGGCACGGCCAGCAGCGGAATGATGGAGGCGCGCCAGGTCTGCAGGAAGACGATGACCACCAGCACCACGAGGATGACGGCCTCGATCAGCGTGCTCTGCACCGCCTTGATGGAGTCGCGCACGAAGACCGTGGGGTCCCAGACCGTCTCGAAGGCCACGCCCTCGGGCAAGTCCTGCGAGAGCTTGTCCATGGCCGCGTAGACCTGCTCGGCCACGCCCAGCGCATTGGCGCCGGGCGACAGGAAGATGCCCACGGCCGCCATGTTCTTCTTGTCGCTCCACGAGCGCAGCGTGTAGTCGCTGGCGCCCAGCTCGATGCGCGCCACGTCGGCCAGGCGCACGACCTGGCCGTCCGCACCGCCCTTGAGCACGATGCTGCCGAATTCCTCGGGCGTCTTCAGCCGCCCGCGCACGTTGATGGACAGCAGCTTGTCCGCGCTCTGCGGACTGGGCTGCGCGCCCAACTGCCCGGCCGAGACCTGGATGTTCTGCTCGCGGATGGCGGCAATCACCTCGGGCGCCGTGAGCTGGCGCGCGGCCACCTTGTCCGGGTCCAGCCACACGCGCATGGCGTAGTCGCCCGCGCCGTAGATGCCCACGTCGCCAATGCCCGGAATGCGCGCCAGCACGTCCTTGATCTTGAGCGTGACGTAGTTGCGCAGGTACAGCGCGTCATGCTGGCCGTCCTGGGAGACCAGGCCCACGTACATCAGCGGCGTGGACGACTGCTTTTGCGTGGTCACGCCGAACTGGCGCACCTCCTCGGGCAGACGGCTCTGGGCCTGGCTGACGCGGTTTTGCACGCGCACGGCGGCCGTGTCGGGGTCGACGTCGGGGCGGAAGGTGGAGACCACCTGCAGGCTGCCGTCGGACGCCGCGACCGACTTCATGTACATCAGGCCTTCGACACCGTTGATGGCCTCCTCCAGCGGCACGGCCACCGACTCGGCGACCTCCTTGGGATTGGCGCCCGGATAGGTGGCGCGCACCACCACGCTGGGCGGCACGACCTCGGGATACTCGCCCACGGGCAGTTGCGGAATCGCGACCAGCCCCACGGCGAACAGGATGATGGAGAGCACGACCGCGAAGATCGGCCGGTCTATGAAGAATTTGGAGAAGTCCATGGTGCTTCCCGGTTCATTGCGCGGCCACGGCCGACGCCTTGGCCACCGCCGCCTGCCCGTCGCCGGGCGCAGGCTTGGGACTGATCGGCATGCCGGGGTAGTAGATGCGCTGCAGGCCGCCGACCACCAGCCTGTCGCCCGCCGCCAGCCCCTTGTCCACCACGCGCCGGCCATCGACCATGCGGCCCAGCTCCAGGTCACGGCGCTCGGCCTTGTTGCCCTCGCCCACCACATAGACGTACTTGCGGTCCTGGTCGGTGAGCACGGCCTTGTCGTCGATCAGCAGCGTCTGCCGCTCGCCGCCCAGGCCCTGCGCGTCTTGCAGTTGCACGCGCGCGAACAGGCCCGGCGTCAGCAGGCGGTCGGGATTGGGCAGGCGGGCGCGCATGCGCACCGTGCCCGTGCCCGCGTTGAGCTGGTTGTCGGTGAAGTCCAGGCTGCCCGCATGCGGGAAGCCTTCGTCGCCAGCCAACCCCACACGCACGGGCCGCTGCACGCCGGGCCGCCCCTTGGTGTCCTTGGCGGCCTGCTGCTGCCGCAGGAAGCTGTGCTCGTCCGCATCGAAGTAGACATACACCGGGTCCTGCGAAACCACGGTGGTCAGCACGCTCTGGTCGGCCTGGGCCAGGTTGCCCACGGTGAGCAGGGCGCGGCCCGCGCGGCCGGAGACCGGCGCGCGCACCTCGGTGAAATCCAGGTTGAGCCGGGCTGCCGCCAGCGCGGCCTCGGCGGCGCGCACCTGGGCGGCGCTCTGGGCAAGGGCGCCGGCGCGCGTATCGGCTTCCTCGCGCGAGACGGCATGCTCGGCCACCAGTTGGCGGGCACGCTGGTCCTGGGTGCGGGCCAGCGCGGCGCCTGCGCGCGTGCGCTCCAGCTCGGCCTCGGCGCTGGCCAGGGCGGCGCGGTAGGGCCGCTGGTCGATCACGAACAGCAGCTGGCCCTTCCTGACCTCCTGCCCCTCGCTGAAGGCAATGCGCTCGATATAGCCCGACACGCGCGGGCGCAGCTGGACCGACTCCACGGCATCGATGCGGCCGTTGAACTCGTCCCAGACACGCACGCTGGCCGGCACGACCTCGCTCACCAGCACCTCGGGCGCAGGCGGCGGGCCGTCGCTGGCGTGGGCATCGCCCACGGCCTGCGGTCGGCAGCCGGCAAGCAGGGCCAGCGCCGCCAGGGCGCCTCCGAACAGGGCACGCCGCAACGGCGGCGGTGGAAGAACGGGCATGGATCGACTCTCCTTGAGGGGATGGGCAAGGCCCTGCTGCCGGGGCTGCGGCGGGGCCGGAAAAAGGGGCGGGACCGCGGGCTCTGGAGGCCTTCCAGGCGGTTGCTCACAATGGGTTGCATTCTTCAAGTTCAAGTGAACTTGAAGTCAAGATCCGCGCGCAAAGACACCACGAAAATTGAGGACGGTTTGCCGGGGATATCGCTGGCCGGATCGGACAAGCGCAGCGGCAATTGACCAGGAACGACCTGAGAAGACCTGGACAGGCGCGCACAGACGGACACACGCGCGTTGCCGCACCTGCAAGACGCCACCACTACACTGCAAGGCCATCTGACCCAGGGTGGCGGCCAGGTATCACCAGGAACCGCCAGGTACCGCCAAAAACCGCCGACGAACGCCGACACCCTCCATGGAAAAGCACTGGATGCCTGCCGCATGAATCTGCTTGCTCACGCCACACTGTCCCGGCCACAGGGACGCAACGAACGCATCAGCACCGTGAGGGTGCTGGCCCTGGAGATGCCGGGCGGCGACACCACGGCCACCGCAGCGCGCCATGTCGTGACCTTGCAGGTCACGCAATTGAAGGCCGGCGTCGTCGCGCAGGTCGATGACAGCACGCTCACCCCCTTGCCCCAGGCGCTGGAGCCTGCACGCCAGCGCGCGCTGGCCTACCTGCGCCAGCGCCTGGGCGCGGGCGATGTGCTGCAGTCCCATGAGGGCTTTGCGGAGCTGGATGCTGAAGCAGGCCCGGCGCCCTCCCCCGGCCCGGCCCCGGGACAGGCCACGGTGCCGCCAGGCCTGCCGGAGTCGGCCCTGCAGGCCGGCGCCATTTCCGCCCTGTGCAAACGCCTGGACGGCAGCGCCTGGCGGCTGATGCCCTCGGGCCAGCAGGCCCGGCTGGTGTGGCGGCTGGCCGAGTATGCGGACCCCGCACGCGGCGGCGCCGCCCAGCGCCTGCTGCATGCCCAGGTTCCACGCCTGGTGGCGCTGCTGGGCACGGGGGACGATCTGCTCGACTACTGCCTGGCCTACCTCATCGGGCGCCTGGGCGATGGCGGCGCGGCGGTGGCCCTGCAGGCGCTCTCGCAACGCGGCACCAGCGAGGCCACGCGCGATCTGGCGCACCAGGCCTGGCTGGCCCTGCTGGCGCCGCAGGAACGCCAGGCGGCGCTGCAGGAGTACCAGGCGCAGTGGGCCGGAATCCCCCCGCAGGAAATCGGCCCGAAAGAGGACGGACCGCAGGCCGAACAGGCCTTCTTCCAGGCCCTTGGGCCACAGGCGCTGCTGGCGGCCGATGCGCTGGGCGCGCACGACGGCGCCGTCCACCAGCAGCTGCTGGCCTGGATGGAGCGCATCCCTTTCACGCGCGCCTGGTGGCCGGCCCTGCGGCGCATCCACAAGCGTGCCGAGTGGCGGCGCGACCACGCCCTGCTGGCCGTGCTGCATGCGCGCTTCGATGGCCCGCGCGACGAGGGTGCCGTCTTCAGCCGCGACACCTCGCTGTACCTGCGCCTGCGCGGCTGGCGCCAGCTGCGGCGCATGGCCTCGGCCGACCACAGCGAAAGCGCCGCGCATGCCGCAGCCCTGCTCCAGGCCATGGACCGCTGCTGCGCGGGCCTGCCTGCCTCGCGCTCCGGCCGCCTGCCCGAATCGCGCTGGCTCATCGCCGCCAGGCTGCTGCTGCCGCGCTGGCCGCAACTGCATGCCTCGGCCCGCGCCCACACCTGGTACACCGACGAGCCGCTGGACCTGCAGCAGCTGCCCGCGCAGCGCGTGGAAGGGCTTTCGTCCATGTGGGACGCCCACCCCGGGCAACTGCTGCAACTGGTGGGCCGTTCGCAGTCCACGCTGCTGCTGTGGTCGCTCACGCGCGCCCTGCAGGACCAGAAGGCCTTTCTGGACGGCCTCGATGCAGCGGCCACCGCGCCGCTGCTGCAGAAAACCTATGCACCGGCGGCTGCGCTGGGCCTTCAGATCGCGCAGCAGCGCATGGTCTCGCTGACCGACGATGCGGCGCGCCGGCCCTGGCTGCTGGCGCTTGCGCAATGCGGCGACGGGCCTGCCGCCAGCTACCTGGGTGCCTGGCTGTCGCGTGACCGCGCAGGCGCCGCGCGCGATGCCGAACTGGTGGCCGCCCTGCTGCTGTCGCCGGCTGCCAGCTCGCGCACCCAGGGCCTGGCCCTGCTGTTTTATGCCGATGGTGCAGCCGTGGCCCTGGCCTTGCTGGCGGCGCTGCCCACGCTGGATGCCGAAAGCCCCGTGCTGGCCGATATCCGCGATGCCGTGCAGGCGCTGTTCGATGGCAACGGCCCGCTGGCCTCGCAGGCCGCCAGCGTCCCGGCCCTGCCGCTGCACCACCTGCTGGCGCACTCGGTGACGGCGCTGGTGGAGATGGCCACCGCCTGGCTGCTGGCACACCCGCAGGGCCTGCGGACCCTGCCCCCGGCGGCGTTGCGCGGGCTGCTGGAATCCGAGGAACCTGCGCGCATGGCCTGCGGTATCCGTCTCATGGGCAGCCTGGCCGATGACCTGCTGTGCGAGCAGGCCGCCATGCTGGCCGAATTCGCCGTATCGCCGCATGCCGCCTTGCGCGCAGCGGCAGCGCCCCTGGTAGAGCGCCTGGCCGGCACCCCCCTCTACAACACGCGCTGCAACGCCCAGATCGCCGAACGCCTGCACGAGGTGCTGTTCCGCGCGGAAAAGGCCGAAGGCGTCCACGACGCGGCGCTGCGGCTGCTCACCGGCCCGCTGGCCGCCGTGGCCCCGGCCCGCGATGCCTCGGGCATCTGGCGCGCCCTGCAGGCGCAGGCCAAGGGCGCACAGCGCTACGGCGCCTGGGGGCTGAAGGCGCTGGACCTGCAGGCCTACACGCTGCGCCAGTGGTCCACGCTGGCCCGGCATGCCGATGCCGACGTGCGCGCCTTGAGCCGCCAGAGCATCGATGCGCAGCTCACCCCCATGGACCGGACCCTGCCCGAGCAGGCCGAACAGCTGCTGCCGCTGGCCGACGCCCTGTTTGCCGACACGCAGCAGTACGCACGCGAGATGTTCGGCCAGCGGCTGCCGGACGGCGCCCTGTCGCCGCAGCTGCTGCTCGGCTGGGTCGATCACGCCCAGCCCTGGGTGCAGGCCCTGGGCCGCCAGCGGCTCGCGCAGCACATGAGCGCGCCCGAGGCCAGCCTCTTCCTCACGCGCCTGGCCCAGCACCCCGCCACCAGCGTGCAGCTGTTCGTCACGCAATGGCTGCTCGCCCTGCCCGACGAGCCCGCACCGCAGCGCGCGGCGCGCCTGCAGGAGCTGCAGCCCTACTTCCTGGCCGTGCTCAGCCAGGTGCACCGCGCGCGCGCCAGCAAGACACGCGTGCTGCATTTCCTGCGCAGCCAGGTGCAGGCGCCCGAGACCGCCGCCGTGGTGGCGGCCATCTTTGCGCGGCAGGTGGTCAGCGCCAGCCATGCCGACCAGCCCGACTATGTGGCCGGGCTGCGCGACATCGTGCAGCGCCATCCCCAGCTGGCGCAAAGCTTCATGCAGCCCCTGGCGGCGGAGCGGCGCGGCCAGGCCCCGTCTTCAACCTGAGCGCCGCAACAAGGCACGGAGTCGATCGGACATGGAATTTCGCTATCAGTACTACGGCAGCACGCAGGTCAACGACACGGCGGCCGAGCAGGCCTTCTCCTTCGCACCCGACCTGCTGCGCCCACCCACACGCTTCGACGGCCTGCTCAGGCGCGACGGCCCGGCCTACCTGCAGGTGCGCGAAGGGCTGTCCGCGCTGCACAGCGTGGTCGTCAGCGACCTGCGCACGCGCGGCCGCGACAAGACGGCCTACCGCGAATGGCTGCAGGAGCACGAAGCGCAAATGCTGGCCACCTTCATGGCCGACACCGGCGGCGCCCAGGCGCGCGCCAAGGAAATCAGCGCCGAACTCAAGAACCTGCGCGAGACCCGCAACCAGGTGCTCTCCCCCTTCTACAAGGCCCAGCGCAAGTACTTCGACTGGCTGTTCGTGGCCAACCGCGATGCCTGGTATGTGCTGGACCCCGTGATCACCGTGCACCCGGACCGGCTGCTGTTCGAGGCCTTCAGCCAGGACGAATCGAGCTACTGCGCGGTCAGCATCCGGCACGAGGCCTTCGAGCATGCGGGCGAGCGCATCTGCGGCACGACCAACATCGATTACTCGGCCAGCCTCTACGAAGAATTCCAGAAGATCCGCAGCTACCGGGACACGCGGCTGACGCTGGACCCGGCCGGCTTTGCCGTGCAGGTGGGCGGCGACCCCGCGCTGCGCGAGGAAAAGATCGACCTGCCCGACAGCTGGCTGCGCGGCTTTGTGCAGGTCTCCAGCGCCATGGCCCTGCCCGCCACCGTGCTGGAGCTGCACCCCATGGACCTGTTCAACATCTGCGCGCGGCTGCGTGCCCGGCGCGAGCGCCACGGCCCGCGCGCGCTGCGCTTCGAGCTGGCGCCGGGACAGCCGCCCACCGTGGTCTTCGAGCCCTGGGAGGAGCGCCTGGCCACCCGGCGCTCGCACGTCGTCAGCGATGCCATGGGCACGGGCGGCGGCACCATCCGCCTGTGGGGGCGCCGCCGCCTGCTCACGCTGGAGCGGCTGATCTCCCAGGCCACGCGCGTGCGCGTGCACCTGCTGGGCAGCGGCATGCCCAGCTTCTGGGTGATCGAGCTGGGCCTGGTCACGGTCACGCTGGGCCTGTCGGGCTGGAGCGCCAACGACTGGGCCGCCAGCGCACGCTTTCACCTGATGGCGCCGCAGGCCGAGGTCACGCCCGCCCAGGTCGAGGCCGTGGGCCGGCAGCTGCAGTCGTGCTGGCAGGCCGCCGCGCAGGATCTGGCCCAGGCCACGGGCCTGGCCCCGGCCCAGGTGCACACGGCCATGACACGCTGGATGCAGGCCGGGCGCGCGGTCTACGACCTGGACGCCGGGCGCTACGCCTGGCGCGAGCTGCTGCGCGAGCCGCTGACGGCGCAGCAATTGCAGCCCGCCAACCCCGAGGAGGACAAGGCGCTGGCCCTGGTGCGCGGCAAGGCCATTGCCCCGCCGCGCATCGACCGCAAGGATGGGTTCAGCCGCATCACCGGCCAGATCCCGCGCGCCGACGGCAAGCGCCTGTTCGACACCCAGCTCGAACTCGATGCCGACGAGCGCCTGACCGATGCGCGCTGCAGCTGCAACCACTACCAGCAGTACCGGCTGCGCCAGGGGCCCTGCGAGCACATGATTGCGCTGCGCCTGGTGGCGCAGCCCCAACTCGATGCCGCCCGCCAGCCGACCGGCCCGCAGATGAAGGCCGCAGGACAAGGAGAAATCGCGTGAACCGCTTCAATTGCTCTACACTGCCACGCGGAGCGACGCGCAGGCTCTTGCAATCCGGGTGGTGTTTCGCCACCCTTGTGAACTGCCGTTTCATGCACCACGGGCGCCGTTTTCACTGTGCCACCCCAGCGACGGTATGCGTTTTCCTGAGTGGCTTGCCACAAGCGAAACACGCATACCGTCGCGGGGTGGCGTCGAGCGAACAGCTCCCGTCCCGTGAGCCCTGCGGGCTCTTCGACGAGAAGCGCGTCGCTCCATTTCTTTGCCCACCGCACAGCGGCCGGGCCCGCCTTGCCGGGGTGGCCGCATGAGCCAGCCGCAACCCACACGCGCCGAGATCTACGAGCGCATCAAGGCCTCCAGCAAACAGGAAGTCATCCTCGACGAGATGCAGCGCCTGGGCTTCTGGCCCAAAGACGAGGGACAGCCGCAGCTGGCCGCCGCCCACATCCAGCGCGAAGGCGAGCTGCAGCGCGAGCTGGCCGAGCTGCGCCAGCAGATCGCCGTGCGCCAGAACCCCGAGCGCGCACTGCGCCAGATGCGCAAGGAGCGCATGCAAAAGGCGCTGGCCCAGCGCGAGGAAACCAAACGCCGCCAGGCCCAGGAGCGCCACGACAAGGCGCTGGCCTGGCATGCGAAGCGGGCCACGCACGTGGGCTATCTGGGCCCCGGCGTCTCCGCTGCCCTGCAGGGGCCGCAGGCCGGTGAGGCACCGCCTGCTGCCGGGGAACGCCGGCAGGCCGACCCGCAAAGGCTGGCCCGGCATGGCCTGCCGGAACTTGCCGATGCGGCGCAGCTGGCCGATGCCATGGGCATCACCGTGGCCGAGCTGCGTTTCCTGGGCTTTCACCGCGAGGTGGCCCGCACCCACCACTACCACTCGTTCACCCTGCCCAAGAAGACCGGCGGCGAGCGGCTGATCTCCGCGCCCATGCCGCGCCTCAAGCGCGCGCAGTACTGGGTGCTGGACAACATCCTCGCCAAGGTGCCCGCGCACGATGCCGCCCACGGCTTCCTGGCCGGCCGCTCCATCGTGAGCAATGCCGCGCCGCATGCGGGCCACGACGTGGTCATCAACCTGGATGTGAAGGACTTCTTTCCCAGCATTGCCTTCGGCCGCATCAAGGGCGTGTTCCGTCATCTGGGCTATGGCGAGGCCATGGCCACCCTCCTGGCCCTGCTGTGCAGCGAAAACCGCGCCCAGGCCTGGCAGGTGGATGGCGAGAAGCTCTTCGTCGGCGGCAAGGCGCGCGAGCGCGTGCTGCCCCAGGGCGCGCCCACCAGCCCGATGCTCACCAACCTGCTGTGCCGCCGCCTGGACCGCCGCCTGCTGGGCCTGGCCAGGCAGCTGGGCTTTGTGTACACGCGCTATGCGGACGACCTGACCTTCTCCGCCTCGGGCGAGGCCGCGCGCGACAACGTGGGCCGGCTGCTGGGCCGCGTGCGCTGGATACTGCGCGACGAAGGCTTCACGCCCCACCCCGACAAGGAGCGCGTGATGCGCAAGGGCCGCCGCCAGGAGGTCACGGGGCTGGTGGTGAACGCGGACAAGCCCGGCGTATCGCGCGAGACGCGCCGGCGCCTGCGCGCCGCCCTGCACCGCGCCACGCAGGCCAGCGCCGGCAAGCCGGCGCACTGGCAGGGGCAGGCAGCCCAGCCCTCGCAATTGCTGGGACTGGCGCAGTTCGTGTACCAGGTCGACCCCGTGCAGGGCGGCCCGCTGCTGGGCCAGGCCCGCCAGCTCACGCGCAGCCCCATCGACCGCGCCAACGATGCCCTGCTGCAGGCCAGCCGGCAGGACCGCGCGGCGGCGCGTGCGCAGCCGCCCGCAAGCGCACAGTTCCGGCGTCTGGCCGCCAGCGGGCAGGCGCCTGCGCTGGCCAGCGGCAAGACGTGGTGGCAGCCGGCCGAGCCGGCGGCACCCGTGATCGAGAAGACCGACCAGCAGCGGCGCGAACAGCGGCTGCAGGAGCGCGAGGCCGCACGCGCCCAGGCAGCTGCGGCCGCACGGCCGGCCGTGGACACGCCGCAGCAGCAGCCCGCACAGGCGCCGAGCCCCGACGCACAGGCACCCGGCCCATCGCCGATGCCCGGCCTGCTGACCTACTGGGCGCAGATCGTGATCTGCTTCTTGCTGGGCACGGTGTTCCAGGCGCGCCTGATCACGCTGATCGGCATCGTGCTGGTCCTGCTCCTGCGCTACCGGCGCATACGGCGCTGGGATGTCTTTGCCGCTGCGATGGTGGTGGCCGTGCTGCTGGGCCTGGGATTGCGGCTGTCGTGATGTTCGCGGGCCCGCAGGCCTCAGAGGCCTGCGCCGCCGCCCGCCACGGGTGCGCTGCGCAGCGCCAGGAAGCGGCGCGGCGAGGTGCCCACCGCCTTGCGGAACATGGTCACGAAGGCGGGTGCGCTCTCGTAGCCCAGGGCATCTGCCACGGTCTGTATGCGCAGCCCCTCGGACAGCTTTTGCAGTGCGGTGAGCACATGCAGCTGGCGGCGCCACTGGTTGACCGTAAGCCCGGTCTCGGCCAGGAACAGCCGCGTCATGCTGCGCTCGCTCATGCCGATGCGCTGGGCCCAGTCGGCCAGCCGTGCCTGCAGCTGCGGCTGCTCGCACAGGGCGTTGGTCATGCGGCGCAGGCGCCGGTCGTGCGGCAGGGGCAGGTGCAGTCCTTCGGGCTGCGCCGCCTGGATCTCGTCGAGCAGCACCTGCATGAGCCGGCCATCGCCGCTGTCGGGCTCGTAGTCCTGCGGCAGGCCCTGCACGCGGTCCAGCAGCGCACTGAGAAAGGGCGAGACGGCCAGCGCATGGCAGGGCCCGGGCACGGGGCGCACGGCCCCTGCCTCGACAAAGACCACGTAGCCGCTGGCCGCACCGCTGCAGCTGACCCGGTGCAGCGTGCCGCCCGGAATCCAGGCGGCGCTGCGCGGCGGCACCACGCAGACGCCCGCATCGGTCTCCAGCGTGATCAGCCCCGCATGGGTGACCATGAGCTGGCTCTTGCGGTGGGCATGGAAGTTCATCCCCCAGTCGCCGGGGCCCGACCGCATGGGCAGGACGATCACGGGACGGTCCACATGGTCGGGGTCCCACCTCTCGGGCAGGACTTTGAGCAGGGCGGAATCCACGGCATTCATGGTGTTTCTCTCAGTTCATGTCAATCGGTCATCAATCGGACCCGAGCAGCTCCCGTGCACGCTGCTGCGCCTCCTCGGGGGAGGCCACCAGCAGCATGGGATAGCCCCAGGCCTTGCCGAACATCTGTGCGAAGGCCTCGGCCTCGGCGCGCTTTTGCGCATCGGGCTCGGCGTGGACCAGGGCGCGCACCAGGCTTTTGAGCTCGGGGCGGCGGGCCTTCATCCACAGCACGACCTGCTTGCGCTCCTCAGGCGAGCGCTCCTCCTGGGACATGTCGCCGTCGCTGAAGAAGACAAAGGCCTGGCCACGGGCCAGCAGGGCCGAGAAATCCTCCAGCAAGCGGTCCACGGGCACGGCCTTGTCGCGCTCGTAGCCCATGCGGACCAGGGGAAAGCTGCTGCTGTCGATGTACATGGAAACCTCCGGCCGATGCCATTCAATACAAATGAGACCCATTACTGTATGAATGAACGGCAGCTGCGTCATTGCAGCAATCAGCCAAAGAATTTCGCAGTCCGGCCAGGACGCTCGCATGGGCGGTACAGACCCGGTTGCCCTGTTCCTGTGCTTTCGCTCAGAATGGCCGCATTCTTCGAGTTCAAGTGAACTTGAAGTCAAGCCACAAAGGAAAGCCACCATGAAAACCGAGGATGATCCGCTGCTCAGCATCGGCGACGTGGCGCAGCGCAGCGGGGTCAAGGCCTCGGCGCTGCGCTTTTACGAGTCGCTGAACCTGATCGAGTCCGTGCGCAGCGCCAGCGGCCACCGGCGCTACCACCGCTCGTCGCTGCGGCGCATCGCCTTCGTGGTGTTCGCCCAGCGCATCGGCTTCACGCTGGAGGAGATCGCCGAGCAGCTGGCCAAGCTGCCCAGCCGCCATGTCCCCACGGGCGGGGACTGGCAGAAGATGTCGCGGGTCTGGAAGCAGCGGCTGGACGACCGCATAGGCGAGCTGCAGCGGCTCAGCGAGAGCCTGGACCAGTGCATTGGCTGCGGTTGCCTGTCGCTGCGCCACTGCGTGCTGCACAACCCCGGCGACCTGTGCGCACAGAACGGCCCCGGGCCGCGCCGCTGGCTGGGCGACCCGCCGCCCGTGGCCATGGGCGGGCCCTGCCCGGGCCACTGCCACGACGAAGGCTGATCAGGACACGCGCCGTGTCGTGACGAAGTCCAGCACCGCCTGCAGCATGCGCTGCAGCGCGGGCTGGATCTGTTCGGCGCGCTCGGGAAGGTAGTCGAAGGGCAGCGCTTCCTGCATGTAGCTGCACTGCGTCATCTCCAGCTGCACGGCGTGGATGCCGGCCTCGGGCTGGCCGTAGTGGCGCGTGATGTAGCCGCCCGTGAAGCGGCCGTTGAGTATGGCGGTGTGGCCAGGCGCGGTCTGCGCAATGGCCAGCAGATGCTCGGCCAGCTCCAGCGCGCAGCTCGTGCCCTTGCCGGTGCCCAGGTTCAGGTCGGGCAGCTTGCCTTCGAAGAAGCGCGGCAGCACCGAGCGGATGGAGTGCGCGTCCCACAGCGCCACGGTGCCGTGCACGGCCTTGAGGCGGTCCAGTTCGGCGCGCAGCTGTGCGTGGTACGGGCCCCAGATGGCTTCGCGGCGCGCGGCGATTTCGGCGTCCGCGGGCACATCGGCCGGGTCGGCGTACAGCGGCGTGTCGTCGAAGGTGTCCACGGGGCACAGGCCGGTGACGCTCTGGCCCGGGTAGAGGCTGGCGCCATCGGGCGGACGGTTCAGGTCCACCACATAGCGCGAATGCGTGGCCACGAGGATGGAGGCGCCCATGGCCTTGGCGAACTCGTACAGGCGCGGCAGGTGCCAGTCGGTGTCGGGCACGTGGCGGGCTTCCTCGGTCAGGCGCGCGGCGATGTCGGGCGGCACATGGGTGCCCGCATGCGGCATGGAGATCAGCAGCGGCGCCGTGCCCTGGTGGAAGACGAAGGGAGGAGGAGCGGTATCGGTCATGGTGTGATTCTGGAACGTTTCTGGCGGGTTTTGCGGGCCCGTGACATGCGGGGGCCTCAGGATTGCAGGGTGGCCGCGCGGGCCGCGACAAAGCCATGGGCTGCCGCCTCGTGCAGCGCATGGCGGCCGGCCTGCACGCGGCGCTCGCCGCCCACCCACAGGCTGTGCAGGGCGCTGCTGCGGTGGCTGCCGAAGACATGGGCCGAGACCATAGCCTGCACCGGCAGGCCGGCCAGTGCCACATGGTCTGCATCCAGCGCCAGGAAGTCGGCCTGCTGGCCCACGGCCAGCCCGGCCACGGGGCGGCCTGCGGCCTGGGCGCCGCCCTGCACGGCGGCGGTCCACAGCGCGGTGCCCACCTGCGGGTCGGGGCCTGCCAGCACGTTGCGCTGGCGCAGCGACAGGCGCTGGCTGTATTCGAGCATCAGCAGTTCCTCGGCCGCGTTGACGCAGGCATGGCTGTCCGAGCCCACGCCCCAGGCGCCGCCGTGGCCCAGCCATTGCGGCATGTCGAAGATGCCATCGCCCAGGTTGGCCTCGGTGGTGGGGCAGATGCCGGCCACGGCGCCGCTGCGCGCGGCGCCCGCGTATTCACCGGGTGTCATGTGGGTGGCGTGGACCAGGCACCAGCGCGCGTCCACGGGGGCATGCTCCAGCAGCCATTGCACGGGGCGCTGGCCGCTCCAGGCCAGGCAGTCGTCCACCTCCTGGGTCTGCTCGGCAATGTGGATGTGGATGGGCGCGCGCGCGTCCAGCGCCGACAGGCCCTCCACCGCCACGCGCAGGCTGTCGGGCGGCACGGCGCGCAGCGAGTGCGGCGCCAGGCCCAGGGCCGCGCCTTGTGCGCGCGCCTCGGGCAGCAGGCGCTGCAGCAGGGCCAGCATGTTGTCGGTGCTGCGGATGAAGCGCGCCTGGTCGGCGCGCGGCGGCTTGCCGCCGAAGCCGCTGGTCTGGTAGAGCACGGGCAGCAGGGTGATGCCCATGCCGGCCTTGCGCGCGGCGCGCAGCAGGGCCAGGGACAGCGTGGCGTCGTCGGCATAGGGCCGGCCATCCCGGTCGTGGTGCACGTAGTGGAATTCGCAGACCGAGGTGTAGCCGGCCTCCAGCATCTCCACGTACAGCCAGGTGGCGATGGCCTCCAGCGACTCGGGCGTGATGCGCGCGGCAAAGCGGTACATGAGGTCGCGCCAGCTCCAGAAGCTGTCCTGGGCCTCGGCGCGGTATTCGGTCAGGCCCGCAAAGGCGCGCTGGAAGGCATGCGAGTGCAGGTTGGGCATGCCGGGCAGCACGGGGCCGGGCGCGCGCGGCGCACTGCCCGGCTGTGCGTCGGCCTGTACGGCCTGCAGGCTTCCTGCGCCATCCCAGCGCAGCAGCACATTGCGCGCCCAGCCCGTGGGCAGCAGCGCATGCTCGGCGAACAGCGTGCGGCTGTCGGAAGTCTGGTCGATGCCGCTCATTGCCCGGCCTCCAGGATCTCGGCCAGCGCGCGGACGAAGCGCGCGTTGTCGGCCTCCGTGCCCACGGAGACGCGGATGAAGTGCTCGAAGCCCGGCTCCTTCCAGGGCTTGGTGATGATGCCCCGGGCCAGCAGCGCCTCGTTCACCGGGCCGTTGGGACGGCCGATGTCGATGAACAGGAAGTTGGCGGCCGAAGGCGCTATCCGAAGCGCGGGCAGTGCAGGCAGGGCGGCCAGCCGCTGCGCCAGCACATCGCGCAGGCGCACGGTCTCGGCCACGCCGCGCTGCATGAAGCCCTCATCGCCCCAGGCCGCCAGCGCCGCCGCCTGGGCGGCCTGATTGACGTTGAAGGGCGTGCGCACGCGGTCCAGCAGTTGCACCAGGGCCGCGTCGCTGGCCAGGCCGTAGCCCACGCGCAGGCCCGCCAGTCCCCAGGCCTTGGAGAAGGTGCGCAGCACGATCCAGGGCATGGCGCGGCCGCGCAGCAGGGCCAGCACGTCGGGGTAGCCGTCGGCGTGCAGGGCGTACTCGTAGTAGGCCTCGTCCACCACCAGCAGGGTCTGCGGCGGCGTGGCGTCCAGCAGGCGCGCGAAATCCGCGGCGCTGAACATGCAGCCCACGGGATTGGAGGGATTGGCCAGCATGGCGATCTTGGGGCCGCGCGCCAGCGCCTGGCACCAGGCATCGACGTCGAAGTCCAGCGCGGGCGTCAGCTCCAGCAGCTCGACGCGGGCGCCCATCATGCGCGGGTAGATCTCGTGCAGGCCGAAGGGCGGGCGCTGGGTGAGCACGCGGTCGCCGGGCGAGAGAAACGCCTGGCACAGCATCTGCAGGATGTCCTCGGAGCCGTTGCCCACGGCAATGGCCTCGGCCGGCACGCCGGTGCGCGCCGCGATGGCCGCGCGCAGCGCCGTGCATTGCGCATCGGGATAGGTGCCCACATGCAGGGCCAGGTCGGCCAGGGCGCGGGCCACGGCAGGGCTGGCGCCAAAGGGGTTCTCGTTGCTCGCCAGCCGCGCGATCTCGGTGACGCCGTAGCGCGCCCGCACGGCCTCGGAGGACAGGCCTGCGTTGTACGGCGGCAGCGGCGGCACTTCGGGGCGTGCCAGGGTGTGGATCGCGTGGATGGCGGGAGCGTTCATAGGTCGAATACCTTGCCGGGGTTGAACAGATGCAGGGGGTCCAGCGCCTGCTTGATGGCGCGCATCACGGCCAGTTCGGCCGGCGTGCGGCTGGCGCCGAGATAGGGCTTCTTGTGCAGGCCGATGCCGTGCTCGGCCGAGACGCTGCCGCCGAACTCGCCGACCAGGTGGTACAGCGCGGCCTCGACGCCGTCGCAATCACCGTTGGCGGTGGCACCGTCCACCGAGACATGCAGGTTGCCGTCGCCCACATGGCCGAAGAACAGCGAGTGGTGGCCGGGCCAGCGCGCGTCGAACGCGGCGCGGCAGGCATCGGCGAAGCGGCCGATGTCGGCCTGGGGCAGGCTGACGTCGAAGTTGACGGGCGGATGCATGTTCGTGTTGAGCTCGGCCGGCGCCTCGCGAAGCTTCCACAGCTGGCGCGCCTGTGCCACGGACTGGGCGATGACGGCATCGGCCACCTCGCCGGCCTCCATGGCCTCGCCCAGGGCCTCTTCCACGTCGGCGCGCAGCGTGGCCTCGTCCTTGCCGTCCACATCGATCAGGGCCAGCAGCGCATGCGCCTGGCCAAAGGGCGGCTGCAGCTTCTGCCAGCGGATGGAGGCCTGGATGAAGCTGTCCCACATCAGCTCGAAGGCCGCCACGCCGTTGCCAAAGCGCGATTGCATGCGCGAGAGCACGGACAGCGCCGCATCGAAGTCCGGCACGGCCACCAGGGCCGTGGCGCGGGCCTGGGGCGCGGGGCGCAGGCGCAGCAGCACGCGCGTGACGATGCCCAGCGTGCCCTCCGAGCCGATGAAGAACTGCTTGAGGTCGTAGCCCGTGTTGTTCTTGAGCATGGGGCGCAGCATGGGCAGCACCGTGCCGTCGGCCAGCACCACCTCCAGGCCCAGCACCTGCTCGCGCATCATGCCGTGCTGCAGCACGCCGTTGCCGCCCGCATTGGTGGCCACGTTGCCGCCGATCTGGCAGCTGCCGCGCGCGCCCAGGTCCACGCCGAAGACCATGCCTGCGGCCACGGCCGCCTCCTGCACGGCCTGCAGCGTGGCGCCGGCCTGCACGGTCATCAGCGCGGTGCGCGCGTTCACGTCCTCGATGGCATTCATGCGCTCCATGGAGACGGCCACCGCACCCGCCACGGGCACGGCCGCGCCGGCCAGGCCCGTGAGCCCGCCCTGGGGCACGACAGGCACGCGGTGGGCTGTGCACAGGCGCATGAGCGCGCTGACCTCGTCGGTGCTGCGCGGGCGCACCAGGGCCAGCGGGCGCTGGGGCGGCGTGCCGCTCCAGTCGGTGTGGTAGCGCGCGGGCACATCGTCGCCGCGCTGCGCCAGTTCGGCGCCCAGGGTGGAAATCAATTCATCGAGAAACAGTGCATGGGACATGAGCAGGCTTTCAGTGGCTCCCCTGCCTGCGGGTCCGCACGATGCGGCCCTGGCGCACGATGGTGCAGTCCGGCTTGCTGCCGAACCAGTAGGCCAGTTCGGCCGCATGGCGCACGGGCCAGAGCACGAAGTGGGCGGGACGGCCGGCCGCGATCAGGCCATGCTCGTCCTGCAGGCCCAGGGCGCGCGCGGCATGGCGGGTGATGCCCGCCAGGGCCTCGGGCACGGTGAGCCGGAACAGGGTGCAGGCCATGTTGGCCATGAGCAAAAGGCTCAGGCAGGGGGAGGTGCCCGGATTGTGATCGGTAGAGACGGCCATGGGAACGCCCGCGGCGCGCAGGCCCGCGATGGGCGGCATGTGGGTGTCCCGCAGCGTGTAGTAGGCGCCGGGCAGCAGCACGGCCACGGAACCCGCGCCGCGCATGGCGGTGATGCCGGATTCGGACAGGTGCTCGATGTGGTCGCACGACAGCGCGCCATAGCGGGCCGCGAGGGCCGCCCCCTCCATGTTCGACAGCTGCTCGGCATGCAGCTTGACGGGCAGGCCCAGGCGGCGTGCGGCCTGGAAGACCTGCTCGGTCTCGGCCAGCGAGAAGGCGATACGCTCGCAGAACACATCGACCGCATCGACCAGGCCCTCGGCCGCCAGCGCGGGCAGCATGGTGCCGGCGACCAGGTCGATGTAGTCCTGGCTGCGCCCTGCGTACTCGGGCGGCAGCGCATGCGCGCCCAGGAAGGTGGTGCGCACGGTCACGCCCAGGGCCTGGCCCAGGCGCCGGGCCACGCGCAGCTGCTTGCGCTCGTGCTCCAGCGCCAGGCCGTAGCCCGACTTGATCTCGATGGCGCAGACGCCTTCGTCCAGCAGCTGCTGCAGGCGCGGCAGGGCCTGGGCGAACAGCTCGTCCTCGCTGGCCTCGCGCGTGGCACGCACGCTGGAGACGATGCCGCCGCCGGCGCGTGCCACTTCCTCGTAGCTGGCGCCGTCCAGGCGCATGGCGAATTCGTTGGCGCGCGCGCCGCCATAGACCAGGTGGGTGTGGCAATCGACCAGGCCCGGCGTGGCCAGCATGCCCTGGCCGTCATGGCGCGGCAGGGCCGCATATGCGGGCGGCAGGGCCTGCTGCGGCCCCACCCAGGCCACGCGGCCCTGCTGCACCACGATGCAGGCATCCTCCCCGTCACCCACGGCCTGGCCAGCCTCGAACATGTCAGGCGCCAGGCGCAGGTTCTGCCAGCAGCCGTCGGCCGAAGAGGATGGAGCGAGTGCGGAAGCGGATGCAGAAGCGGGTGCGTGGGGCTCGGTCATGGGGGGGATTCCTTGGATGTCGTGGGTCGTCAGCAGGCTTGCAGCAGCACCTGCACCAGCCGCGCGTCGTCGGTCTGCGGCACCAGCTGCTGCGGGTCGGGCTGCGGCGCGCTCCACCACAGGCCCTGGCCGGGGATGAGCGCAGCGCCATCCGCCTGCCAGTCGCCCTGCAGCACCATGCACAGGCCGGCGTCGGCGCGGCCGGCGTCGGCAGCGCTGTCCAGCACCTGGACCTGCGCCCGCCACCGGCCGCGCCGCGCCATCACGTTGAAGTCGGTGGAAGTGCCGCCCAGCAGCGAGCAGCCCAGCGCCACATCGCCGGAGAAGGCAAACGGCTGCCAGCGCGCATCCAGCACATGGTCGATGCCTTCGCCGCGCAGGTGCACGCCGTCGCCATCGAGCAGCATGATCTGCCGGTCCACGCCCGCAAAGGCCGAGAACGGGCCGGGCTGGTCAATGGTGGCCACGCTGATGCGCCAGCCGAAAGCCTCCATGCCCGCCCCGGGCGGCCAGCAGGCGATCTCGCGCGTGCTGCCGCCCCCGTTCTTCCAGGGGCTGGCGGCGATCTGGTTCAGGTCGAAACGCTGCATGGCCGTGGTGTCCTGCAAGCGGCTCACTTGACCATGGGCAGGTTCAGCTGATGGCGCTTGGCCGCAGCCACGGCAATGTCGTAGCCCGCATCCGCATGGCGCATGACGCCGGTGGCCGGATCGTTCCAGAGCACGCGGCCCAGGCGGGCGGCGGCCTCGTCCGTGCCATCGGCCACGATGACCACGCCCGCATGCTGGGAGTAGCCCATGCCCACGCCGCCGCCGTGGTGCAGGCTGACCCAGGTGGCGCCGCCAGCGGTGTTGAGCAGGGCGTTGAGCAGCGGCCAGTCGCTGACGGCGTCCGTGCCGTCCTTCATGGATTCGGTCTCGCGGTTGGGACTGGCCACCGAGCCGCAGTCCAAGTGGTCGCGGCCGATCACGATGGGGGCCTTGAGTTCGCCGTTCTTCACCATCTCGTTGAAGGCCAGGGCCGCCTTGTGGCGCTCGCCCAGTCCCAGCCAGCAGATGCGCGCGGGCAGGCCCTGGAAGCTGATGCGCTCGCGCGCCATGTCCAGCCAGCGGTGGGTGTGCTTGTTGTCGGGGAACAGTTCCTTGATCTTGGCGTCGGTCTTGTAGATGTCCTCGGGGTCGCCGGACAGGGCCACCCAGCGGAACGGGCCCTTGCCTTCGCAGAACAGCGGGCGGATGTAGGCGGGCACGAAGCCGGGGAAGTCGAAGGCGTTCTTCACGCCCTGGTCCAGGGCCACCTGGCGGATGTTGTTGCCATAGTCCACCGTGGGAATGCCCATGGCCTGGAAGTCCAGCATGGCCTGCACATGCTGGGCGCAGCCCTGGGCGGCGGCGGCCTTGAGCTGGGCATGGCGCGACGGGTCGGCCGCGGCGGCACGCCACTCGTCCACGGTCCAGCCCACGGGCAGGTAGCCGTTGATCAGGTCATGGGCCGAGGTCTGGTCGGTGACGATGTCGGGGCGGGCGCCGCCGGCCTTTGCGCGGCGCACCAGCTCAGGCAGGATTTCAGCGGCATTGCCCAGCAGGCCGATGGAGATGGCCTCGCCCGCGGCCGTGTGCTGGGCGATGAGCTCCAGCGCGTGGTCGATGTCGCGCGCCTGCTTGTCCAGGTAGCGCGTGCGCAGGCGGAAGTCGATGCTGCTTTGCTGGCATTCGATGGCCAGCACGCAGGCGCCGGCCAGCACACCGGCCAGGGGCTGGGCACCGCCCATGCCGCCCAGGCCCGCCGTGAGAATCCACTTGCCCGTGAGGTCGTTGTTGTAGTGCTGGCGGCCAGCCTCGACGAAGGTCTCGAACGTGCCCTGCACGATGCCCTGGGCGCCGATGTAGATCCAGCTGCCGGCCGTCATCTGGCCGTACATGAACAGGCCCTTCTGGTCCAGCTCGTTGAAGTGCTCCCAATTCGCCCACTGGGGCACGAGGTTGGAGTTGGCCAGCAGCACGCGCGGTGCGTTCTCGTGCGTCTTGAACACGCCCACGGGTTTGCCCGACTGGATCAGCAGCGACTCGTCGGCCTCCAGCTTTTTCAGCGACTCCAGGATCTGGTCATAGCACTCCCAGTTGCGCGCCGCGCGGCCGATGCCGCCGTAGACCACCAGGGCCTTGGGGTTCTCGGCCACGTCGGGGTCCAGGTTGTTCTGCAGCATGCGGTAGGCGGCCTCGGCCAGCCAGTTCTTGCAGTGCAGTTCGCTGCCGCGCGGGGCGCGGATGACGCGGCTGGCGTCATAGCGGGGATTGGCGGCAGCCGTGGCAGCGTTGGCGTTGAGGATGGCGTCGTTGGCGTTCATGGCGATCTCCTGGATGCGGGGGGTGAGCGGTTGCGGGGTTCAGGCAGCCTGGTGGCTGGGCAGGTGGCGGACGATGGCCTGTGGCCAGTCCGTGGCAAGCGCCCACTGGCGCATGGTTTCGATGTCGGGTGCCAGGTAGCGGTCACGGTCCAGGTGCGGAACCTGGCTGCGGATCAGCGCGTACTGCGCCTCGATCAGTTCGGAGCTGTTCAGGCTGCGGTCGAAGTCCATGCCCTGGGCGGCGGCCATGGCTTCCACGCCCACGATGACGGCGGTGTTGCGCGCCATCTCGCCCAGGCGCCGCGCGCCGTAGGTGGCCATGGAGACATGGTCTTCCTGGTTGGCCGAGGTGGGCAGGCTGGTGACGCTGCTGGGATGGGCCAGGCACTGGTTCTCGGCAGCCAGGGCGGCGGCCGTGACCTGGGCGATCATGAAGCCCGAGTTCACGCCGCTGTCGGCAATCAGGAAGGCCGGCAGGCCCGACAGGCCGGTGTCCAGCAGCAGGGCCATGCGGCGCTCGGAGATGGCGCCGATCTCGGCCAGGGCCAGGGCGATGATGTCGGCCGCGAAGGCCACGGGCTCGGCGTGGAAGTTGCCGCCCGAGATCACGTCGCCGTTGTCGAAGACCAGCGGGTTGTCCGAGGCGGCGTTGGCCTCGATCACCAGCACGCGGGCCGCATGGCTGAGGTTGTCCAGGCAGGCGCCCATGACCTGGGGCACGCAGCGGATGGAGTACGGGTCCTGCACGCGGCCGCAGTGGGGGTGCGAGGTGTCGATGGCGCTGCCGTCCAGCAGCTCGCGCACGGCGGCGGCCACGGCGATCTGGCCGAGCTGGCCGCGCGCCTCATGGATGCGGGCGTCAAACGGTTTGACCGAGCCCTTGATGGCCTCCAGCGTCAGGCAGCCCGCCACCAGGCCGGCGGCGAACACGCTCTCGCCCTGGAACAGGCCCACCAGGGCCAGCGCCGTGGATACCTGGGTGCCGTTGAGCAGGGCCAGCCCCTCCTTGGGGCCGAGCACGAAGGGCTCCAGGCCCACGTGGCGCATGGCCTCGGTGCCGGACACCACCTGTCCATCGATCTTGGCCTGGCCTTCGCCGATCAGCACGCACGCCAGGTGCGACAGCGGCGCCAGGTCGCCCGAGGCGCCCACCGAGCCCTTGGCGGGGATCACGGGCAGCACGTCGGCGTTGGCCAGGGCCAGCAGCGCATCGACCAGCTCGGGGCGCACGCCCGAGTGGCCGCGCGCCAGGCTCACGGCCTTGGTGGCCAGCACCAGGCGCACCACGGCGTCAGGCAGCGGATCGCCCGTGCCAACGCTGTGCGACAGCACCAGGTTGCGCTGCAGCTCTGCCAGGCGGTCATGGGCGATCTTGGTGGAGGCCAGCTTGCCGAAGCCGGTGTTGATGCCATAGACGACCTGGTCCTCATCCACGATGTGCTGCACATGGGCCTGGGCGGCGCGCATGCGCTCGTAGGCGGGCGCCGCCATGGACAGGCGCACGCCGCCCTGCTGGATGGCCCGCAGCTGGGCCAGGCTGACCTGGCCGGGCTGCAGCGTCAGCGCGGTGCCGGGACGGGAGGTGAGGCCGGGAGTCGTGATGGTGTTCATGGTGATGCCCTGTCGGTGTCTGGGAGGGTGTGCCGGGATGGATGTCTATGCCTGTCTATACAATATCAATCGAAGCGGAACAGCGCAAGAGCGGGAACCCCGCCTTTCAGGCCTCAGCCGTCGTGCGATCCGCCGTCGGTGCGAAAGCGGCTGCCCAGCCGGTAGCGCATGCCCGGATGCACGCAGTGCACCCAGGTCACGGGCGTGCCCAGGTACCAGGTGCGGCGCGTCAGCGTCAGGCAGGGCTGGTCGGCGTCCATCTGCAGCCAGCGTGCCTGCTCGGGCGTGGGCAGCATGGCGTCCACCACATGCTCGATCTGGTCGAAGGGCACGTTGCGCACCAGATACACCGAAGGCTGGATCAGCGAGAAGTCCTGCTCCATGAAGTCCGGCGCCATGCGCGGGTTCACATGGCGGTCTTCCAGCTGCACGGGCACGTCGTTCTCGAAATGCACGCCCTGCAGGTGGAACACCGAGCTGCCCGCAGACAGCTGCAGCGAGGCCGCCGCCTCGGGCGAGGCCGACTCTCGGCGCACGCTGATCAGCTCGAAGCGGTGGTCATGCCCGCGCTGACGGATCTCTTCGGCGATGTTGGCGATGCGCAGCAGCGTGGACTGCGGCTTTTCCTCGGCCACGAAGGAGCCCACGCCGGCCACGCGCACGATCACGCCCTGCTCGGCCAGCTCGCGCAGCGCCCGGTTGGCCGTCATGCGGGCCACGCCGAACTCCTGCACCAGTTCCTGCTCGGACGGCACGCGCTCGCCGGCCGACAGCGAGCCATCGGCGATCTTGCGCAGCACATGGTCCTTGACCTGCTGGTACAGGGCCATGGGCACCTCCGCCGTCGTTGCGGAAAGTCGGGAAGCCGTGGAACGCGAAGACATGGTGTGGGCAGTGGTCATGGAAAAGCGTCAGTGTGCAGCAGCGGCCAGCGACTCTGCGCGAATCTCTTCGGTCAGCCGGGCTTTCAGCTCCATGAACTCGGGCGAGGTCTTGACCGTGTAGTGGCGCGGATGCGGCAGGTTCACTGGGATGTCGGCCTTGATGCGGCCCGGGCGCGCGCTGAACACGGCCACGCGGTTGGCCATGAAGATGGCCTCGTCGATGTCGTGGGTGACGAACATCACGGTCTTGCGCTCGGCCTCCCAGATGCCCAGCAGCAGCTCCTGCATGAGCACGCGGGTCTGGTTGTCGAGGGCGCCGAAGGGCTCGTCCATGAGCAGGATCTTGGGATCGTTGGCCAGCGCGCGCGCAATGGCCGTGCGCTGCTGCATGCCGCCAGACAGCTGCTTGGGAAAGTGGTTCTCGAAGCCGCGCAGCCCCACCTTGGCGATGAAGTAGTCACTGCGCTCCTTTTGCAGCGCCTCGCTCACGCCCTTCTCGCGCAGGCCGAAGCGAATGTTCTGGGCCACGGTCAGCCACGGAAACAGCGTGTAGCTCTGGAACACCATGCCCCGGTCGGCGCCCGGGCCGTCCACGGCGCGGCCGTCCAGCAGCACCTGGCCCGTGGTCGGAAAATCCAGCCCCGCCGCAATGCGCAGCATGGTGGACTTGCCGCAGCCCGAGGGGCCGAGGATGGTGACGAAGTCGTTCTCGCGGACCTCGAAATCCACAGGCAGCAAGGCCTGCGTGCTCGTGCCCTTGTGGCTGGTGAAGGTGCGCGAAACACCTTGAATGGACAGCAGATTCATCACAGGGTGCTCCACTCGAACATGCGACGGTTGACGGTCTTGAAGATGAAATCGGACACCAGGCCGATGAGGCCGATCACGATGATGCCGAAGATGATCTGGCCCGTGTTCAGCAACGCCTGGCTGTCGGTGATCATGTGGCCGATGCCCGAGGACGAGCCGATCAGCTCGGCCACGATCACATAGGTCCAGGCCCAGCCCAGCACCAGGCGCAGCGTCTCGGCAATGCCGGGCGCGGCGCCCGGAATCAGCACGCGGCGCACCACGCCGGTGTTGGAGGCGCCCAGCGTGTAGGCGGCCTCCACCAGGTCCTTGCGCGCGCCGCCCACGGTGACGGCCACCATCAGCGTGATCTGGAACACCGAGCCGATGAAGATGACCAGCAGCTTCTGCGTCTCGCCCACGCCGGCCCACAGGATCAGCAGCGGGATGAAGGCCGAGGCCGGCAGGTAGCGGCAGAACGAGACAAAGGGCTCGAAGAAGGCCTCGACCGGCTTCCAGGCGCCCATGGCAATGCCCAGCGGCACGGCCACGACCGAGGCCAGGATGAAGCCGCCCATCACGCGCCATACCGTCATGCCGATGTCGTGCAGGAAGCCGTACTCGGTGAACAGCAGCACGCCCTCGCGCGCCATAGTCATGGGGCTGGCCAGGAAGGTCGGGGAGACGAAGCCGCCCAGCGTCACAGCCGCCCAGACGAGAAAGAACAGCACGAAGAAGGCCACACCCAGCACCCACTTGGCCGTGGGGCTGACGGGCTCCAGCGGCGCCATGCGGCGGCGGCGGACGGGGGCTGGCGCCGCGGCGGGCGCGGGAGCGTGCGGTGTGGCGTGGGTCATGGGCTTGTTAGCCGGCTGGACTGCGGAAGTGGATGCGGCTTGCATGGTCATCCCCTGGCGGGCTTACTGGATGAAGCTGGCGTCGTACATCACGCCATAGTTCTCGGGGATGGAGCGGATGATGCCGGCCTCCTTGAGGATCACGGCCGACTCCTTCATGAAGGGCACCAGCTCGTTGGCGAAGAATTTCTGGTTGGCTTCCTTGTCGGACCACTTCAGGTAGGAGGCCGACTTGCCGAACTGCTCGCCACCCTGCTTGACGGCCGCGCCCATGATCTCGAAGGACTTGGTCTTGTCGGCCTCGATCATGGCCACCGCATCGAAGTACGACTGGGCCAGGGCCTTGGCGGCGGCCGTGTTCGCCTTGAGCCACTTGGGATCGCAGCCCACCGTGTCCATGACCATGGGGTAGTCGATGGTGGTGGCCAGGATCTTGCCCGCGGCCGGATTGGCGCGGATGGTGGACAGGTAGGGCTCGTAGCTCATGGCCGCATCGTTCTGGCCGGCCACGAAGGCCTGGGCCGCGGGCTGGGGCTCCAGCGAGACGGTCTTCACATCCTTCATGGTCATGCCGTTCTTGTGCAGCATCCAGGCCAGGCCGAAGTACGGCGCCGTGCCCGGCGCGCTCACGGCCACGGTCTTGCCCTTGAGGTCGGCAAAGCCCTTGACGTCATTGCGCACGGCGATGCCGTCGGCGCCATAGGACTTGTCCATCTGGAAGATCTGCACGATGGGCACGCCGTTCGTGTTCCAGGCCACATGCGTCTCGATGGTGGTGGCCGCGCACTGGATGGCGCCCGAGGCCAAGGCCAGGTGGCGGTCCTTCTGCGGAATCATCTTCAGGTCCACCGCCAGGCCGTTCTTCTTGAAGATGCCGGCCTTGTCGGCCAGGGTCAGCGGCGCGAAGCCGGTCCAGCCCGACATGCCCAGGGTGATCTTGGTCTCCTGCGCGGCAGCGGGCTGCAGTGCGGCTGCAAGGCAGAGGGCGGCGGCCAGCGGCCCCAGGGGCAGGCGGCGGAACGTGGGGATCGAACTCATGTGGCACTCCTCGGTCGGGAAAGCAAGTTGGCGATGGCAGTTTCGGGGTCCGCAGGCAGACCAGTGCGGGAGCCCGAAGTGTGTTTTTGCCGACCGGACATGTATATACAGGATTACCCGGCAAACCGGTGATGGAGCGAGCATCCTGCATCTACCTGCGATCAACACAGAGAGCAACAGCAAATGCCGTGCCAACCAAGCTTGTCCATACAACCTGGGGAAAATCCCGGGTAACAGCTCACCACCGTGGTGCATGCCACGGGGCTGCGCGCCGCTACGGTGCAATCACGGCACGCGCCACCTTCAAGAACGGTGCAATCAGCGGCGAGGCATTGCCCGCCGGCACGGCCAGCACCACGCCCTGGGGGGCCACGCGGCCCCGGATGCGGCGGCAGGCCAGGCGCTGGCCATCGTGGGCGCGGTCCACCACTGGCCGCGTGGTCAGCACGCTCAGGCCGTGGCCATTGGCCACCATGGAGCGCAGCATCTCGATGGAGGCGAACTCATGGGCCACCAGCGGCGTCACGCCGGCCTCGCGGAACAGCGACAGGAAATACTCGCGGCTGTGCGGCAGGTTGATCAGCACCAGCGGGTAGCGGGCCACCTCGGCCAGCCCCACGCTGGTCCTGGCCGCCAGCGCATGGCGCTGCGGCAGCAGCACATAGGGCGGCAGCGCCGCCACGGGCAGCAGCTCCATGCGAGGACGCGCCAGGCCCGTGTCGTACTGCAGGGCCGCATCGAGCTCGCCGCGCTCCACCTGCTGCGTGAGCGAGGCGATGTCGCCCTCCACCAGCTCCAGCGCAATGCCGGGGTGCAGGCGCTGCATCTGCGCCAGCAGGGCCGGCACCCAGCGCGCGCCCAGCGTGCTCAGAAAGCCCAGGCGCAGCACGCCCGCCATCGCCGCCGTGCGCGGCCCCTGCAGGCTGCGTGCGCCGTCCAGCAGCGCCTGGGCCTCGCGGCTGCGCACCGCGCCAGCCGCCGTGAGATCCAGCCCCCTGGCATGGCGGCGCACGAACAGCGCCTCGCCCCACAGCGCCTCCAGGTCGGCAATCGCCTTGGAGATGGACGGCTGGGACACGCCGATGGCCTCGGCCGCGCGCGCCGTGCTGCCATGGCGTGCGGCGGCCACGAAATACTCCAGCTGGCGCAGGCTGATTTGGATCATCTTTTTGAATGCAGTGAATCAGGAATGAATATTTTCCATTGATTCAATCACGCGCCAGCATGCAGCCATAGACCACCCGTCCAAGGCTGCACCCATGACCGAGTCCCCCCCCCTTACCGCCCGCCCGCTGGACGGCGTGCGCATTCTCGACTTCACGCGCGTGCTGGCCGGGCCGCTGTCCACGGCCCTGCTGGCCGACCTGGGCGCCGAGGTCGTCAAGATCGAGCCGCCGCAGGGCGACGACTACCGCGCCATCGGCCCCATGAACAACGGCGAAAGCGCGCTGTTCACGGTAATGAACCGCAACAAGCAAAGCCTGGTGCTGGACCTCAAGCACCCTGAGGCCGTGGCCCTGGTCCACGAGATGGCCGCCCAGGCCGACGTGGTGGTGGAGAACTTCCGGCCCGGCGTGGCCGAGCGCCTGGGCATAGGCCCCGCGCAGCTGCGCGCACTCAATCCGCGCCTGGTCTACGTCAGCGTCTCGGGCTTCGGCCAGACCGGGCCGCTGGCCCACCGGCCGGCCTACGACATCATCGTGCAGGCCATGAGCGGCCTCATGGAGGCCACGGGCGAGCCCGATGGCGCGCCCACCGTCGTGGGCGAGGCCGTCAGCGACGTGGTGGCCGGCCTGTTCGCATCCTGGGCCACGCTGGCCGCGCTGCTGCAGGCCCGCGCCACGGGACAGGGCCAGCAGGTGGACGTGGCCATGTTCGACACCACGCTGAGTTTTCTGGCCACCTCGGTGGCGCGCTACCTGTTCACGGGCCGGCCCGCGCGCCGCGTGGGCAACCGCCATCCGCTGTCGGCACCGTTCGGCGTGTACCGCGCAGGCGACGGCCACTTCGCGCTGGCCGTGCTCAACAACAAGCTGTTCGCCGCCGCCCTGCAGGCCATGGAACTGGGCAGCCTGGCCGGCGACCCGCGCTTTGCCAGCGATGAATCACGCTCGGCCCACGAACCCGCGCTGCGCGAGGCCATCGAGGCCTGGGCCGGCCGGCATGAAGTGGCGCAGGTGGTGGCCGCGCTGGATGCGGCCGGCGTGCCCGCCGCCCCCATCTGGAACATTGCCCAGGCGCTGGAGTCGCCCCAGAGCCAGGCGCGCGGCCTGCTCGGCGCGGTGCAGGACCCGCGCCTGCCCGGCCTGCGCCTGCCCACCCAGCCCGTGCATTTCAGCGGCGCCGCACCCAACCGCGCCGAGCGCGCACCCGCCCTGGGCGAGCACACCGAGGCCCTGCTCTCGCAGTGGCTGGGCCGGGGCGCCGAAGCCATTGCCGCGCTGCGCGCATCCGGTGCCCTGGGCACCGCAGGCGCGGCCCCCTCTTCCCCATCACATTGAGCGAACCTCCATGAACTTCCAACGACTGGGCACCACCGCCGACGACCACGCCATTGCCGATGCCGTGGCCCGATTTGCCGACGACGCGCTGGCGCCCTTGGCGCAGCGCATGGACGAAGAGGCACTGTCCGCCACCTGCCATGTGCCGGGCCTGGCGGCCCTGGGCGTGATGGGCATGAACCTGCCCGAGCCCCTGGGCGGCCCCGGCGTCACGCCCACGGCCATGCTGCTGTCCCTGGTGGCCATCTCACGCGCCTGCGCGGCCACCTCGTCCATGATCGGCGCCCACTACCTGGGCACGGACGCCGTGCTCATCGGCGGCGACGATGCCCAGCGCCAGCAGTGGCTGCCGCGCTGCGCCAGCGGCCAATGGCTGGCCGCCTTTGCGCTGACCGAGCCGCGCGGCGGCTCCCACCCGGCCGACATGCGCACGCGCGCCGTGCGCGATGGGGACAACTATCTGATCACGGGCGTCAAGCACTTCATCTCCAACGCCGCCGAGGCGCGCTTCATGGTGGTCTTCGCCAAGACCGACATGGAGGCCGGCGCGCGCGGCGTCAGCGCCTTCATCGTGCCGCGCGATCTGCCCGGCATCCAGGTCTCGGCGCCCGAAAAACTCATGGGCATCCGCGGCGGCCATGCCTTCGAGGTATCGCTGGACGGCGTGCGCGTGCCCGCCAGCCACCGGCTGGGCGCCGAGGGCACGGGCTTCAAGACGGCCATGAAGGTGCTGGACAACAGCCGCCTGGACGTGGCGGCCACCGCCCTGGGCGTGGCCGAGGCCGCCCTGGCCGCCGCCGCGCAATGGGCCAATCAGCGCCTGGTCGGCGGCGAGCCGCTGGCCACCAAACAGGGCATCCAGTGGAAGCTGGCAGACATGAAGCTGCGCCTGGAGGCATCGTGGGCACTGACGATGCAGGCCCTGGCCTTGCGCCAGGCCGGCCAGCCCTTCACCCAGCACTCGGCCATGGCCAAGCTGCATGCGTCCGAAATGGTGGGCTTCGTCACCGACGAGGCCCTGCAGATCCACGGCGGCTACGGCTACACGCGCGAGATGCCGCTGGAGCGCCTGGTGCGCGATGCGCGCATCCTGCGCATCTACGAGGGCTCGTCCGAAGTGCAGCGCAGCATCATTGCGCGTGGGGTGCTGGGCGGCAGCTAAATGCAGCAGCGGGTGGCTAGGAGAAATCTGAAAATGGCACCCTCGCGCCCGGAAAAGGCCGTTGATGCAGAGCGGCTCAAACCCCAGGTCTTCCCTGGACCTTGCGAGGGGGCGCAAAATGGCGGCTGTTGCGGCCTTCGGGCCGCAGCGCATTTTTTGCGGGAAGCGCCCGCATCCCGCTCCCTCCCGCGCCAGCCGCCTCTGCCGAAAGAAGTCCCCGTTGTCCGCCGCGCATTCCGTCCTGCAAGCCGTGTTCGGCTACGAACAATTCCGCGGTCCGCAGGAAGCCATCGTCTCGCACGTGGTCGCCGGCGGCGATGCGCTGGTGCTCATGCCCACGGGTGGCGGCAAGAGCCTGTGCTACCAGGTGCCGGCCATCGTGCGCCAGCAGCAGGGCCACGGCGTGGCGGTGGTGGTGTCGCCGCTGATCGCGCTCATGCACGACCAGGTCGGTGCGCTGCACGAGGCCGGTGTCAGCGCCGCCTACCTGAACTCCACGCTGTCCTATGACGAGACGCAGGAAGTCGAATGGCGTCTGCAAAGCGGCGACATCACCCTGCTGTATGCCGCGCCCGAGCGCCTGAACACGCCGCGCTTCCTGGGCCTGCTCGACGACCTGCATGCCCAGGGCAAGCTGTCGCTGTTCGCCATCGACGAGGCCCACTGCGTGAGCCAGTGGGGCCATGACTTCCGGCCCGAGTACCGCGCGCTGAGCGTGCTGCACGAACGCTATGCGGGCGTGCCGCGCATTGCGCTCACGGCCACGGCCGACGCACTCACGCGCGCCGACATCGTCGAGCGGCTGCAGCTGGAGAGCGCACGGCACTTCGTCAGCAGCTTCGACCGCCCCAACATCCGCTACCGCATCGCCGAGAAGAAGGACGTCAGCAACCAGCTGCTGCGCTTCATCGAGCGCGAGCACGAGGGCGAGGCCGGCGTGGTCTATTGCCAGTCGCGCAAGCGCGTGGAGGAGCTGGCCCAGACGCTGAGCCAGGCCGGCGTGCCCGCCCTGCCCTACCACGCGGGCCTGCCCTTCGAGACGCGCCAGCTGCACCAGGACCGCTTTCTGCGCGAGGACGGCATCGTCATCGTCGCCACCATCGCCTTCGGCATGGGCATCAACAAGCCCGATGTGCGCTTCGTGGCCCACGTGGACATGCCCAAGAACATCGAGGGCTACTACCAGGAAACCGGCCGCGCAGGCCGCGACGGGCTGCCCGCCGATGCCTGGATGGCCTACGGCCTGTCCGACGTGGTCAACCAGCGCCGCATGATCGACGAAAGCCCTGCCGAGGACACCTTCAAGCAGGTCATGCGCGGCAAGCTCGATGCCCTGCTGGGCCTGGCCGAGGCCACGGACTGCCGCCGCGTGCGGCTGCTGGCCTACTTCGGCGAGCAGTACGGCCTGGGCGCACCGGGAGAAGACGCAGAGACGGACCTTGAAGGCAGGCCGCTGCAGCGCGTGGCAAAGACCGCCTGCGGCAACTGCGACAACTGCATGGAGCCCCCGGCCCTGTGGGATGGCACGGACGCCGCGCGCAAGCTGCTGTCCACCATCTACCGCGTGCACGAGGCCAGCCAGCTGACCTTTGGCGCGGGCCACATCATGGACGTGCTGCGCGGCAAGGACACCGAGAAGGTGCGCCAGTACGGCCACGACAAGATCTCCACCTTCGGCCTGGGCAAGGACTACAGCGAGCCCCAGCTGCGCGGCGTGATGCGCCAGCTGCTGGCCACGGGCGCCCTGGGCCTGCACAAGATCACCAGCGAGAACAGCGGCCACAGCTTCGACACGCTGTGCCTGGCCGATGGCTCGCGCGACGTGCTGCGCGGCAATGTCCCCGTGCAGCTGCGCGAGGCCGTGGCCGCGCCACGCACGCGCACCTCCAAGCGCGCCACCCAGCCCAACGCGGCCGCCGCCAGCCTGGGCCCCGATGCCCAGGTGCGCTTCATCAACCTCAAGGCCTGGCGCGCCGAGGTCGCGCGCGAACACAACCTGCCGGCCTATGTGATCTTCCACGACGCCACGCTGGCCGCCATTGCCGAACGCAACCCGGCCTCGCTGGACGACCTGCAGGGCATCAGCGGCATGGGCGCCAAGAAACTCGACGCCTATGGCGCCGAGGTGCTGCGGGTGGTGGCCACGGGTTGAGTGAGGTTCAGGGCGCCACCGTGATGCCGGCCGCGTGCGCACGGCGCGCAGGCCGCACGACGATCTCGACCTGCTGGTCCAGCGACACCAGCGCCTGCATCAGGCGCTCCAGAGAGATGTTCTGCAGCTTGTAGCGCCGGACCTGGGAAATCTTGGGCTGCGTCATGCCCGTGATGCCTGCAGCCTCGGTCTGACTGAGCCCGCGCTTGTCCATCAGCTCGTTGAGCTTCATGGCCAGCACGGTTTTGGCCGACAGTTCCTGTGCGTCCTCGAAGCCCAGATCGACCAGCACATTGGCTGTTCCCTGCGAAGAATCCTGGCGATGCATCATGTTCTCCCGCCCGCTCCATGGCGGGCAGTACGGACTTCAATACTCCCTAAGCAAAAAGAAGAGCCCGCATCAGCGGGCTCTCTTCATCACTGCGCCAGCACCCTGAAGGTCAGCGTGTAGTTGTTGCCGTACTGCGGCGCGGCGGCGCCGGCCGGAGCATCGGCGCGGTAGCGCACCAGGGCCAGGTAGATGCCGGACTTGGGCAGGGCGTAGGAGATGCGGCCCTCGCCATCGGTGGTCAGTGCATCCACGCTGTGCTGGCTGGCCAGGTCCATGGCCGAGCGGAAGATTTCCACCTTCTGCGCGGCCAGCGGCTTGCCGTCGTATTGCACGGTGAAGTCGAACTTCTCGCCCGCGAACAGGTCGGCCGGATGCGTGACGGGCACGATCTCCAGGCCCTTGCCTGAGGGCGCGAGCGCGGCCCGGCTGGGCTTGCCCACCGTGATGTAGGTCTCGGAGACCGACAGCGACTGGTAGTGGCTCAGCAGCCTGGCATCGGCCGGCGTGGGCGTGGCGGGATCACGCGCGGTCTCGACCTTGCCGTTGCGCTCCCACGAACGGAAGACGGCGCCCAGGCGCGGGCCGGTACTCACGCGGTAGGTGCCCTTCTCGTCGGGCAATTGGTGCTCGGCCACGGTGCGGGTCTTGAACTGGCGCACATCGGCCATGGGCGTGACCGAGCCGTCGGGCGCCGTCACGGTGAAGCGCGTTTCGCCAAAAGCCACTTCGGGGATGAAGAACTTGTCGGCAAAGCTGGCGTCCACGCTGATGACGGCCCGGGGCGAAGCCTCGAAGCTGGTGGGCAGCAGGTAGGGCGTGTGGGCCTGGGCGGAGATGCACACGGCCGACAGCAGCGGCAGCCACCAGGCCAATCGCTTGGATGGGGTTTTGGCCATGTCCGCTCAGGGCTTCTTGACGTCGTTCTTGTCCACGACGCCATCGGCATTGACGTCGGCTTCCTTGAAGCTGCGTTCGGCGATGGCCATGTCTTCTTCCACGGTGTATTTGCCGTCGCGGTTCCTGTCCACGATGCCGAAGCGCACATGGGCCTGCTTCATGGACTGGGCATAGCGCTCGTCGGGCTGGCGGCCCGCGTACTGCTGCTTGAGGCGGGCCTCGAACTCGTCCACGTACTCCTTCTCGCTGAGCCAGCCGTCGCCATTGGTGTCGCCGGCCAGGAAGCGCTGCTTGCGCACGGTGTCGTACTCCTGGCGCGTGACCACGCCATCACGGTTGGCGTCGTAGCTGCCCATGAAGGCAGACTGGCCATGCCCGCCCGCAGGCTGGGCCGGGCCGCTGGCGGACGGTGCCGTGGGCGATGCGCAGGCGGTGAGCAGGGCCGCCAGGCCGGCAGCGGCCAGCATGCGGTGGGACAGAGAGAACTCGATCATGAAACGACTCCTGAAGTAGGCAGATACAGCGGCGGCTGCGATGGTGGTGGAGGCTTTCCGGCCGACACCGCCGCTGTAGGGAAGGCCGGCCGGCCCCTGGAGAAACTCCTCAGATCCGCGCCACGCGGCAAGTGAAGGTGGCGTGGATGCAATGGCATGGTGCGCAGGGTGCTCAGAACGCAACGTTCATGGACACGGCGAAGGTGCGGCCCGGGTTGCTCAGCAGCTCGATGTCGCGGCGGTCGCGCGCCACGCCGGGCTGCAGGCTGCGGGTGCTGGAATAGTCCCAGTAGCGCTTGTCGCCCAGGTTGTAGATGCCTGCGTTCAGGCGCACGTTCTTTGCGACCTGCCAGTAGCCGGCCAGGTCGAAGATGGCATAGCCGGGCACGCGGAACAGCTCGGTGGTCGAGTCCGTCAGGCCGGTGCCCGCGTTCTGGTAGCTGTCGCGGTTGGTGGCCACGGCCTGCTTGCCCGCGACGAAAGTGCCGGTCAGGTTCAGGCCCCATTGCCGGGCCGGTGCGTCATAGCCCACGCCGACGATGGCCTTGCGCGGCAGCACGCTGTCCAGCGGCACATCCTTGTCGCCTGCGTAGTAGGACTTGGAGGTGCCGCGGCTGATGCCCAGCGCCCAGGTGGAGTACAGGCCCCTGGCGGCGGGCATCCACTGGCCGTGGTCCAGGCGCGCGCTGGCCTCGAAGCCGTAGATCTTTGCGCTGTCGCGGTTCTCGGCCTGGTAGATGGTGCCGATGTGGGCGGGCACGTTGACGAACAGGTCGGGACGGCCCGCGCGCAGGTAGCGCGTGTAGGCGATGAAGTCGGAGTACTTGGTATAGAAGACCGAGCTGTTGAAGGTCACGCCCGGCGTGGGCGACCCCTTGAGACCGAAGTCGAAGGCATTGCTGCTTTCCTCCTTCAGGTTGGGGTTGCCGACCAGCGCGTACTGGTTGCCGGTGTTGTAGTTGCTGGCCATGTTCCACGAGCCGAAGATCTCGCCGGCCGAGGGCGCGCGCCCGCTGCGCTTGAACTGGGCATAGGCGCTGAACGTGGGCGTGAGGTCATAGACCAGGGCCAGGCTGGGGCTGAGGATGGTGTTGCCGCGCGTGCCGCCGTAAATCTTTTCCACATCGGCGGCCGTGAGCACGCCCGAGACGAAGTTGTCCAGGTCGCGTGTCTTGATCTCCACGCGGTCCACGCGCAGCGCGGGAATCAGCGCCAGGCGGCGGCCGCCGGCCTGGAAGCTGATCTCGTCCTGCAGGAAGGCGCCGTAGCGGCGGGTGGTGGTGTCGGGCTGGGGCTTCATGTTGCCGGACACGGCCCAGGGGCGCTCCGTGTCCTGGGTCGAGGCATTGATGCCAAAGCTCAGGCGGTGGCGGTCGATGCGCTTGTCGCCCGTGCTCGAGAAACCCCAGGTGCGCGTCTCGTTGCCCGAGATGTTGTGCACCTTGGCGCCCGTGGCCAGCGTGGTGGTGTCGGTGACGTCGTTGGTGTCCGTGTTCTGGAAGAACAGCCGCGTGTCCAGCTGGTCCACCCAGGCGCCGGCCGGGGTCCACAGGTGCTGCAGCTGCAGCGTGTTGCGGCTGGTGTCGCTGTTCTGGCGCGAGCTTTCGGTGATGCTGGTGTTGGTGGTGTCCCAGCCGTGGAAGGAGGTGTCGTTCTTGCGGCGGTACAGGTCGGCCGACAGCACCAGGCGGTGGGCCGGGTTGATGCGCAGGCCGCCCTTGAGCAGCAGGGCGTTGGAGTTCCAGTCGTCGGGATAGCTGTTGACGATGGCGCTGTGGTTGCGCGTCTCGTGGCCGTCGCGGCGCGAATAGGCGATCAGGCCGTCGAGGTCGCCCGAGCGGCCAGCGGCCGTGAAGCTCTCGTTCCAGGAGCGGTCGGCCGTGTCGTGGCCGATCTTGCCGCCCAGGTAGGAGGTCTTGCCGCCCACCAGGTAGTCCTCGGCGGACTTGGTGCGAAAGCCCACCGAGCCGCCGATGCCACCGGCCGCGCGCCGCGCCGTGGTGGTGCCGGAGAGGATGTCCACGGCCGAGAACATCTCGGGGTCGATGAAGTCGCGGCCCACGCCGAAGGTGTTGGCACCGACACGGCTCACATAGGGGCGCGTGGTGGCGTCGGGCATCTCGACGCCGTCCACATCCATGCCGATGCGGTTGCCCTCGATGCCGCGGATGTTGTAGCCCGTGGTGCCCGAGCGGTCAAAGCTGCTGCGGTTGCGGCTGGTGCCCGAGGCCGTGCCCGGCGCGGAGACCAGCGGCTGGTAGCGCACCACATCGGCCATGCTGCCGGCCTGCTCCAGCGCCGGGCCGCTGACGGTGGTGGAGGCGCCGGGCGTGCGCTGCACGGGCTCGGCTGCATCGACCACATCGACCTGGGCCAGCGCCTTGGTGGGAGCCTGTGCCCAGGCGCCGGGCGAGGCCAGACCGATCACGGCGGCCTGCACGGCCACGGCCAGCAGGCTGTGCCGCAATACCGGCATGCGCGAGGGATTGCGGGAGAGGGAGAGGAAAGACGAACGCGAAGACACAGCCATGGCGGGAATCGGGGAAAGAGGGTTGCTGGCTAGCTGCCGACCTGTCCGCGGAGTGCTCTTGCGAGACCATTGCTCCCCCCGTGTGTGATTGTTCCTGCTGGCTTTCCGCGATTCTCCCACTAATTGATAATGATTATCATTTGTTTTGTATCATTTACGTCACAGGGGCCGATCCAGGCTCCGCGCGGGCCTCCTCCACAAACCCCACACAAAGACTCGACAGCGCAGCAAGATTGCCCGCTCACACTGCGGCGGCTGAATATCTGGAGCCCTTTGCTGTGATCAATAACGCCCAACTTCTGGCCGACGAAGCCAAGTACTGCTCGTTCGGGGATACCGTCCACTACGTCAACCCGCCCAAGATTTTCTCGGGCTGCGAAGGCAGCTACATGTACGACGAGGCCGGCACGCCCTACCTTGATCTGCAGATGTGGTATTCGGCCGTGAACTTCGGCTACAAGAACAAGCGCCTCGAGCAGAAGATGATCGAGCAGCTGCAGACCCTGCCCCAGGTCGCCAGCCAGTACCTGCACCCCACCAAGATCGAGCTGGCCAAGTTCATCGCCCAGGATGCGGAGCGCAAGTGGGGCCATGCCGGCCGCGTGCACTTCAACGTGGGCGGCGCCCAGGCCATCGAGGACTCGCTCAAGGTCGTGCGCAATGCCAGCGGCGGCAAGAGCCTGATGTTCGCCTTCGAGGGCGGCTACCACGGCCGCACGCTGGGCGCCTCCAGCATCACCTCCAGCTACCGCTACCGCCGCCGCTACGGCCACTTCGGCGACCGCGCGCAGTTCATCCCCTTCCCCTACCCGTTCCGCCGCCCCAAGGGCATGACGTCCGAGGAGTACGCGGACTCCATCGTCCGGGAATTCGCGCGCAAGTTCGAGAACGAGTACCACGCCATCTGGGACCCCAAGACCAACCAGTGCGAGTACGCAGCTTTCTACGTGGAGCCCATCCAGGGCACGGGCGGCTACGTCGTGCCGCCGCCCAATTTCTTCAAGGGCCTCAAGAAGGTGCTGGACGACCACGGCGTGCTGATGGTGGTCGATGAAATCCAGATGGGCTTCTGGCGCACCGGCACGCTGTGGTCGGTGGAGAACTTCGGCGTCAAGCCCGACGTGCTGGTCTTCGCCAAGGCGCTGACCAACGGCCTCAACGCCCTGTCGGGCCTGTGGGCGCGCGAGGAGCTGATCAACCCCACCATCTTCCCGCCGGGATCGACGCACTCCACCTTCGCCTCCAACCCGCTGGGCACGGCCCTGGGCCTGGAAGTCATGAAGATGACCCACGAGATGGACTTCGGCCGCCAGGTGCGCGAATCGGGCGCCTACTTCCTCGAAGGCCTCAAGGAGCTGCAAAAGCGCCACAAGGAAATCGGCGACGTGGACGGCCTGGGCCTGGCGCTGCGCGCCGAGATCTGCACCGAAGACGGCTTCACGCCCAACAAGGCGCTGCTGGACAAGATGGTGGACATCGGCCTCGAAGGCGGCCTGGAATACCAGGGCCAGAAACGCGGCCTGGTGCTGGACGTGGGCGGCTACTACAAGAACGTGATCACCTTCGCGCCCTCGCTGATGATCTCGCGCCCCGAGATCGACGAAGCCATGGTCCTGCTGGACCAGTTGCTCACGAAAGCCAAGGCGGCCTGAAGGCGCGATGCCCGCAGAGCGCCTGCACAACCAGCTCGAACCCCCAGGCCTGCTCGCGCAGTTCGCGGCCCATCCTCCCGAGGGCTTCGCACTGCTGCAGGACTGGCCGGCGCCGGCCTTCACGGCGCCCTTCGATCTTCTGACCACGGCGGACGACGCGCTCAAGGCGCGTCTTTTGTCGTTGCCCGGTGGCGGCTGGCTGTCGCGCCGGCTGCGCCTGTCCACCGACTTCGTGGGCACCACGGTCAGCGAGTACGCCGTGCTGCCCATGGGCACCCCTGCCGCCCAGCAGGCTGCCGCGCTGCGTGCGCGCGCAGGCCGGCGCATGCTGACCATCGTCAAGGATCTGCCCCAGGATTCACCGCTGCTGCCGGACGCCGACAACGCCCACGCACGGGCGCTGGCGCAGGCGCTGGCCGATGCGGGCTTCATCCTGGTCGAGGGCCAGGCCCTGGCCCATGTGCCCATCGACTTCTCCAGCCTGGACGAATACCTTGCACGCCTGTCCAGGAGCCGCCGCCAGAACCTGCGCCGCAAGCTCAAAAGCCGCGCGCAGCTGCAGGTGCAGCGCATTCCCACGGGCGCGGCCTTTGCCGATGACGCCTGCGTCGATGCCTACTACGCGCTGTTCGATGCGGTGTATGCGCAAAGCGAGATCCACTTCGACAGGCTCACGCGCGATTTCTTCGCGGCCCTGCTGCGCGATGCAGGCAACGGCGGCACCGTGTTCGAGTACCGCGCGCTGCAGGACGACGGCACGCCCGGCGCGCTGCTGGGCTGGAACCTGTGCTTCGAGCACGGCGGCAAGCTGATCGACAAGTACATCGGCCTGTCCTACCCGGCCGCGCGCGAGGCCAATCTCTACTTCGTGAGCTGGATGGTCAACCTTGAATACGCCATCGAACGCGGCCTGAGCCACTACGTGGCCGGCTGGACCGACCCCGAGGTCAAGGCCCAGCTGGGCGCCAGCTTCACCTTCACGCAGCATGCGGTCTTCATCCGCAATCCGCTGCTGCGCGCACTGGGCCGGCGCTTTGCCGGCCACTTCGAAAGCGATCGCCAATGGAGCGAACAGAACTGAATGCCCAGCCGGTCGTGCTGGATGTGGATGGCTCGGTGGGGACCTTGCCCGGCGAGCTGCGCCTGCCGCTGCAGGACTGGCAGGAGCAGGTGCGCTTTGGCTGCGGCCTGCGCCGCTTTGCGCAGTTCCGCGCGGCGCTCGACGCGCAACTGCCCGCCGCGCATGGCACGGCCCTCATGGGCAGTGGCGACTTCCACCACCTGAGCTGGCCGCTGATCGAGCGCTGCATCACCGCCCAGGCCCTGTCCGCAGGCCGGCCGCTGCGCGTGGTCGTGCTGGACAACCACCCCGACAACATGCGCTTTCCCTGGGGCGTGCACTGCGGCTCCTGGGTGCGGCGCGTGGCCCTGCATCCGGCCGTCTCGCATGTGCATGTGGCCGGCATCACCTCCGGCGACATCGGCCGCGCGCACGCCTGGGAGAACTACCTCACGCCGCTGCGCGCCGGCCGCCTGAGCTACTGGAGCGCGGGCGTGGACACGGGCTGGGCGCGCCGCCTGGGCGTGGATGCCGCCTTTCGCGGCTTTGCCAGCGTGGCCGACCTGTCGCGCACGCTGGCGCGCATGCTGCGCGAGCAGGCCCAGCCCACCTACCTGAGCATCGACAAGGACGTGTTCGCGCCCGAGGTGGTGCGCACCAACTGGGACCAGGGCCGCATGCAGGAAGGCGAGGCCCTGGACATCATCGGCGCGCTGGCCGGCCAGATCGTGGGCAGCGACATCACGGGCGATGTGTCCTCCTGGCGCTACACGACCTGGTGGAAGCGCTGGATGAGCGCCGGAGACGGCCAGGACACGCAGATCGACGCGCAGACGCTGGCCACCTGGCAGCTGGGCCAGCATGCCTTCAACGAACGGCTGGTCGAATACATCCAGACCTGCACCAGCCCCTAGGATCCGTTCACACCCCGCATCCCCCACGTCCGCGCACCGCGGCCGACCGCAAGACAGGAGGCAACCCCATGATCGACCGGCTGACCGAAAGACTGCTGCAGCGCAGTTTCACACCCCTGGTGCGCAAGGGACTGCTCGAAATCTGCCTGCCCTGGGGACGCATGCTGGCCTTCGGCGACGGCGGCCAGCCGCAGGCACGCATCCGCTTCACGGACAGGCGCGCGCTGTGGGCCCTGATGCGCGACCCGGACCTGAACCTTGGCGAGATGTTCATGCAGCAGCGCCTGGTGGTGGAGCGGGGCAGCATCTACGACGTGCTGGAGCTCGTGCTGCGCAACGCGCGCAACCTGCCCGTGCCGGCCAGCGTTCGGCTGCTCGATGCCTGGCGCATGCGGCTGCGCCCGCTGCTGCAGCACAACCGCCGCGGCAAGGCGCGCGCCAACGTGGCGCACCACTATGACCTCGATGACCGGCTGTATCGGCTCTTTCTGGATGGCGAGCGCCAGTACTCCTGCGCCTACTTCGAGCATGGCGACGAAAGCCTGGAGCAGGCCCAGCGGGCCAAAATGCGCCACATCGCCGCCAAGCTGCTCGTGGAGCCCGGCCACCGCGTGCTGGACATAGGCTGCGGCTGGGGCGGACTGTCGCGCTACCTGGCCGAGGTGGCTGGCGCGGGCCATGTGACGGGCGTGACGCTGTCCGGCGAACAGCTGGCGGGCGCCCGCCAGCGTGCCGGCCAGTCCCCGTGCGCGGACCGACTCAGCTACCGCCTGGAAGACTACCGCGACACGCGCGGCACCTTCGACCGCATCGTCTCGGTGGGCATGTTCGAGCATGTGGGCACGCGTTTTCACGACGCCTTCTTCCGCCAGTGCCGGGAGCTGCTGTCCGACGATGGCGTGATGCTGCTGCACTTCATCGGCAACAGCGATGTGCCCGACTTCAACAATCCCTGGATAGAACGCTACATCTTCCCGGGCGGCCACATCCCGTCCCTGTCGGAGTTCACGCCGGCCATCGAACGCAGCGGCCTGGTGGTCACCGATATCGAGGTGCTGCGCCTGCACTATGCGCGCACGCTGCGGCTGTGGCGCGAGCGCTTCATGGCGCGCCGCGGCGAGGCTGCCGCGCTCTACGACGAGCGCTTTTGCCGCATGTGGGAGTTCTATCTGTCCATGTCGGAAGCCGCCTTCCGCTACCAGGACATCGCCATTTTCCAGGTGCAGCTGGCACGCCGCCAGGAAGCGGTTCCGCTCACGCGCGACTATGTCGCCGAACGCAGCCAGGCCCTGCGCGGGCGCGAGCCACCGCCCGGCGCCACGACACAACCCGGCGCCACGCAGGCCGCAGCCGTCAGCCAGGCGCGGCGTGCGGCCCCTCCAGCAGACTGAGCAAGGCCTCGAAGCGCGCGTCGTCGAACCACAGGCTGTTGCCCACGGCCACCAGGCGCCGTGCCCAGTCGCGCCCCTGGTCCACCACGTCCTGGCGCGCCAGGCCCAGCACATGGTCGTAGCGGCCATAGTCGGGCAGCACATGGACGAAGGGCAGCGACAAACCCCAGCCCCGCCCCCACTGCGCGCGCAGCAGCGCATCGCGCGTGGCTGCATCGCGCAGGCGCAGCAGCAGTACGGGCCAGACGCCTTGCGCACCCGGCACGGTGTCACCCACCACCTCGATCCCATCGATGGCCGACAGCCAGGCGCCGCGCTCACGGGCCTGGCGCTGCAGTTGCTGCTGGAAATCCGCCAGCCGCGCCAGTGCGCGCCGGCCCACGCGGCGGCGCCAGGTGCCCAGTTCATGGCGGGCAATGGCGTCGTCGAAATCATCGCCGGCGGCCTGCACCCAGTCGCTGCGCGACAGCGCATCGCGCAGGGGTCGGCCATAGGCCAGGTCCAGCCCGGCGGGGCGGTACAGCGCCGCATAGCCCAGCAGCTCCAGGCTGCGGCGCAACTCCCAGCCCCGGTCCTGGCGCACGCTGGCCGCATGTGTCTCGCGCAGTGCCTCGCGCAGCGCGGGGTCGCGCGCCAGCAGCACGCCGCCCTCGAAGGTGGTCAGGCCCTTGCCCACGGCCAGGCTGTAGAAGCCCACATCGCCCTGCCAGCCCACGGGCTCGCCGCGCAGGCGCGCGCCCAGGGCCTGGGCCGCGTCCTCCACCACCCAGGCGCCCACGGCGCGCGCGCAGTCCACGGCCGTGGCGACGTCGGCCACGCGGCCGCACAGATGCGTGGGCAGCACGGCCAGGGTGCGTTCGCTGCACAGGGCGCGCAGGCGCGCGGGGTCCATGTCCAGCGTGTCGGCATGCAGATCGCACAGGCGCAGTTGCAGGCCGCAGTGCGCCACGGCCAGGGCCACCAGCGGGCAGGTATAGGCGGGGGCGATGACTTCGCTGCGGCCCGGCGCCAGGCGGCGCAGGGTCTGCAGCGCCACCATCAGCGCCGAGGTGCCCGAGCATTCAAGCTGCACGGCGGGCACGCCCAGCCATTGCGCCAGCGCCGTCGCCAGGTCCGCATCGCCCCAGGGCAGCAGGTCGGCCGCGCGCAGCGGCAGGCCCGCCGTGGGCGGCAGCACGAGTTCAGCCACGGTGCGAGCCGTGCTCGGCCGAGGCCGCCAGATGCGCGGCGCCCGCGCTGGCCGAGCCCGCGCCCGGGTTGCCGCCCGCATGGCCCGGCGTGTCATCGTCTGCGCCGGGCATCTCGGCCTCCTGCGTCTCGCTGACGGCCAGGCAGGCGATGCCGGCCACGATGAACAGGCAGCCGATGATCTGGGGCATGCCTATGCGCTCGTCGAACAGCCAGTACGACAGCGCCAGCACGGAAAGAATCTCCAGGTGCGATGCCGCAAAGGCCGGGCCGATGGGCGCGCGCTTGAGCAAGGTCATCCACGAGAAAAAGGCGCCGATGTAGCCCACGAAGGCGCCATAGATCCAGGGCTGGCCGAACACGCGCGCCAGCCAGGCCGTGGAGAACTCCAGCGGCAGCGCCGCATTGCCGGCCTGCTTGAAGCTCAGCTGGGCCAGCGTGTCGAAGGCCATGAGCACCAGAAAGCCGATGAAATAAAAGCGCTTCATTTCAATGGAGGCCCACGATGGCGACGCCTATGGACACGAGGACAATTCCGGCGACCCGCATGGGTGCCAGCTTCTCGGCAAACAGCAGCCGGCCCGCGATCATGATGGCCACGATGTTGATGGAGCCCAGCAGCACGCCTTCGGACAGCGGCACCAGCGAGAGAAAGGCCAGCCACAGCACGAACTCGGCCACGTAACAGCCCACGCCCAGCCACAGCCAGGGCCTGGAGGCCATGAAGCGCCAGCGCGCCAGGCCGTCGAGGTCACCGGGCTGGCTGGCGGCGGCCTTGAAGGCCAGTTGGCCCCCGCTGTCCACCAGCACGTTCAGCACCCACAGCGTGATGACCAGCGGCGAGAGATCACTGCCCATGCCGTGCGGCCTCCGCAGCCCGCACCTCGCGGGGGGCGGCACCGCTGGCGATGCGCGCCACGAATTCGGTGGTGCGCGCGATCACGGTGCGGCGGTCGCGGTCGATGGTGACCATGTGGTAGCTGTTGTCCAGCAGCACCAGCTCGACATGGGCCTGGCTGGCGCCATGCACGATGTCATGGGCGTTGGCCACCGAGGAGATGTCGTCGTTGCGCGCATGGATGACCAGGCAGGGCGAGCGCAGCTGGGGCAGGCGCGCCAGCACATGGGCCGAGAGGCGGCGCAGCTCGATGATGGACCACCAGGGATTGCCCGGCAGGCCGGCCGCCGCGCTGTCGCCCGAATGCATTTGCTCGACCACGCGCGCGCGCAGGGCCTCGTCCTTGATGCCGTAGGGCGGCTGCTCCATGAACACGCTGTGGCGGCCAATGCCCAGCGCGCGGAACAACGGCAGCAGGAAGGCCAGGCGCGTGTAGAAGGGAATGCTCCAGCCGTCGTAGCGGAAGGTGGTGGACAGGGCGCAGACGCCGTCCACCTTGTCGGGGTGGCGCTGGGCCACGGCCAGGGAGAGCACGGCGCCCATGGACAGGCCGCCGACCACCACATGGTCCATGTGCTGCGACAGTCGCTGCAGCCCGGCCTCCACGCTGGCCAGCCAGTCGGTCCAGCGCGTGTCCACGAGATCTTCCATGCTGCCGCAATGGCCGGCCAGCTGGACCGCATAGACGGTGAAGCCCTGCTTGTTCAGCCCCTTGGCCAGCAGGCGCATCTCGGCCGGCGTGCCCGTGAGCCCGTGCACCAGCAGCACGCCGGTGCGCGCGGCCACGCCCGTGCCGGGCATGACGAATTCATGCTCGGTCACGCAAACGTTGTCCAGCCCCGTGGCAGCAGCCTGCTCGCTGTGCTGAACCAAGGAGAGCCCATCACTCAAATTCATGTCAATTTTCCATGACGCTGCGCGTCGCCCTCTGACCGTGAAACTGGCGTGCCCTGAAGCCAGAGACACCGAGGAAGGGCCTTGGCCGGCCGCGCCGCCCCGCACCGAAGGTGTCGTCCCCCTTGGGGGGCGCCGTGCAACGGGAAGGCGCGAAGCGACTCAGGGGGTGGTATGTCATGCCATCACCTCCAGGCCCAGGACCACCTTGTCGAGGAGGGCCGTGGCTTGCTCGAAATGCTCGAAGGGCGCATGGGCGATGCCCCGGCTTTCGCAGTGGGCGATGAGCTTGTACTTGGCCAGCACGAAGTCGGCCCGGCCCGAGACGCAGAAGTCCGAGGTGCTGTCGCCCACGTAGAGCACGCGGCCGTGCAGGGCCTGCTGCTCGGCCAGGCGCTCGCACTTGCAGTTGCCGCTGGCGCGCGCGCACTGCGCGCTGGCCCAGGGAGAGTCCAGGCGCCAGCTGCGCTCGCCGGTCTGCACCAGGCGGTTGGCGATGACCTGCAGATGGCCCAGGCCATGGCGCTCCAGCACATGGCGTATGGCGTAGTCGATGCCGTCGCTGACCACCTGCACCACCATGCCGTGGGCCTGGGCGGCCGCCACGAAGCCGGCAAAGCCGGGGTCGATCTCGATGGTGTCCAGGTGGGCGCGCAGCTCGGCCTCGTCCATGTCCAGCAGCGCGACCTGGCCCTTCATGCATTCGCGCGAGCCGATCTCGCCGCGCTCCCAGGCGTCTTCCAGTTCCTGCCAGCCGGGCTTGCCGAAGCGGTTGAGCAGGGTGTCGGTCACGTCCAGCAGGCTGATCGTGCCGTCGAAGTCGCTTTGCACCATCCAGCCGGGGGCGGCGGTGTCCAGATACAGGGGAATGCGCTTATTCATGAAACTGCACCCTTACGTTTTGACCCACGCGCACGGCGGCGGCGGGAGCTTGCTCGAAGACCAGCACGCACTCGATGACACGCACCGGCCCGCGCTGCTGGTCGTCCTGCAGCCGCGCCGTGCCATAGACGGGGCTGATGCGCAGCACGCGTGCCGAAGGCAGCTGCTGCTGTGAGGCGCCATCGGCGTCCAGCGTCACCGTGGCCTGCATGCCTTCGCGCACGGCGGGGGCGAAGCTTTCGTTGATTTCGGCGCGCACCTGCAGCGGGCGCTGCGGCAGCAGCACCACGGCCGGCGTGCCGGGCACGGCCTGGCTGCCCGCATGGGTGGCCAGGCGCACCACGGTGCCGGCCTCGGGCGCGCGCAGTTCCTGGCGCTTGTGCTGGGCGCGCAATTGTTCGAGCTTGCGCTGTGCCACCTGGGCCTCGGCCGCGGCCACGTCGATCTCGGCCTGGGCATCGCGCAGCGCCTGCGCGGCCTCGTCCACGTTCTGCGCATCGGCGGCGCCCTCGCGCGCTGCGGCCTGCCAGCGCGACAGGGTCTGCTTGAGCTGGGGCAGGCGCGCGGCGCGTGCCTTCTGGCGGGCCTTGGCCAGCTGGGCCTCGGACTCGGCCACGGCCAGATCGGCCTGGCCCGTATCGTCGGCCAGCCTCAGCAGCAACTGGCCGCGCTGCACGGACTGGCCTTCCTTGACGGACAGCTGCTGCACCACGCCGGCCACGGCGGGCGACAGGTCCAGCAGGCCGCCTTCCACCTCGATCTTGCCGCGCGCCACGGCCACGGCCGCCGGGCCGTTTTGCTGCGCCTTGGCGCTGGCCTGGCCGGCATTGGCAGGCGCATCGTGCGAAGGACCGCAGCCCGCCAGCAGCGCGGCGGCGGCCAGCGCCGCAGCCAGACCGGCAGTGGACGCGGCAAGGCCGCTCAGGGGGTACTTCATTCTTTTTCCTTCAACGGGGAGGTCTGGCGCCAGTCGCTGCGGATGGCGCCGTCCTCCATGCCGAGCACGCGGTCGGCATGGCGCACCAGGCGCGGGTCATGGCTCACGCACAGCACGGTCGTGCCATGGTTGCGCGCCGCGCGGTGCAGGATGTCGATGACGCGCTGGCCGCTTTCGGCATCCAGCGCACTCGTGGGTTCGTCGGCAAACAGCAGCTGCGGCGCCTTGGCCATGGCGCGGGCGATGGCCACGCGCTGCTTTTCGCCGCCCGACAGTTCGGCCGGGCGCATGTGGGCGCGGTGGGACAGGCCGACCTCGTCCAGCGCCTGCTGCGCGCGGCGCAGGGCCTCGTCGCTGCGCAGGCCCATGTAGCCCAGGGGCAGCTGCACCTGCTCGATGGCCGTCAGCGCCGGGAACAGGTTGAAGCCCTGGAAGACGAAGCCCGTGTGGCGCAGGCGGAATTTCTCCAGCGCCCGCGTGCCCAGCTTGCCCAGGTCCTCGCCCAGCGCCATGGCGTGGCCGCTGTCGGGCGCCTGCAGGCCCGACATCAGCGACAGCAGCGTGCTCTTGCCGCAGCCCGAGGGCCCGGAGATCAGGCTCAGCTCGCTCGGGTACAGCGACACGGACAGGCCTTGCAGCACCTGCACGCTGACCATGCCCGACAGAAAGGACTTGCACAGGCGCACGGCCTCCAGGCTGGGTGCCGTGCGGGGCGCCGCCGTGGGCGCGGGGGAGTGGGCATTCATCACGTTCATGGGGTCTGGCCGTCTTCAGCGCAGCAGCGTGGCCGGGTCGGCACGCAGCAGGCTGCGCATGGCGCCCAGGCCCGACAGCAGGGACAGCACGGCCACCAGCACGGCGCAGGCCAGCACGGCCGATGCGTTCAGCGCCACGGGCACGCGGTAGACCATGGCCAGGGCCAGCAATACGGCGCTGGCCAGCGCGGCCATCACAAAGCCCAGGCCACCGATCCAGCAGGCCTGCTCGACCACCACGCGGCCCAGTGCCGCGCGGCTCACGCCCAGCGCGTTGAGCACGGCGTACTCGCGCGAGGAAGCGGCCACCACGGCCTTGAGCGACTGGCTGGTGACCACCGAGCCCACCAGGCAGACGATGACGGCCATGAACAGCACGCCCGCGCCGGCGCCCGTGTCGAACATCCAGTAGCGCTGCGAGCGCCGCGCGAATTCCCTGGCCGTCCAGGCCTCGTAGGGGCCGAAGCTGGGCGTGGGCTGGTTCAGGCGCTGCTTCACGGCCTTGGCCGAGGCGCCCGGGCGCACGCGCGCCACGAAATAGGTGCTGCCCTGGCCGGGGTCGCCCGCAATCTCGCGGGCCGTGGCCAGCGAGGCCAATACGTTCACGCCGCCCAGGCCACGCAGGCCGTCCACGGCCGCCACCACCTGCACGCGGTGGTTGTTGACCCAGGCCACGCCGCCTTCGCTGGTGCCCAGGGTCTGCAGGTCGGCCCGGTCCACGATCACGGCGCCGGTCTCGCGCAGGCGCTGGCGCTGCCAGGGCTGGAGCACGTGGGAAAACAGCATGGAGGCGTCATCGGTGGCAATGCCCGACAGGTAGACCGACACGCCGCCGCCGTGCTCGCTCGCAGCGCCGCCGGCCGCCGAGTCCGAGCGCCAGTCGCCGTCCACCCAGACATAGGGCTCGACCGCCGCGACATCGGGGTCCATGCGCAGGCGCATGTCCACGTCGCGGCCGATGGTGCGGCCGAAGTTCACGCTCTGCGTGCCCGGGTAGCCGACCCACAGGTCGGCCGAGGAAGCCGTCACATACAGCGCGGCCGATCCGAAGATACCCAGCACCAGCGCGGCCTGCATGGCCAGCAGCACGCCGGAGAAGCCCACGGCGAAGACGGAGGGAATGAAGCGGCGCCACTCGTGCACCAGCGTCTTGCGTGCCAGGGCGATCATGAGGGCGCTCCTTGTGCGAGCGGAGCCAGTGGAGCCATGCCGCTGTCGGCGTCGTCCTTGTCCTCGGCCGGCAGCGGCGCGCCGCCCAGGGCCTTGTACAGCGCCACATAGGCCAGCGCATGGGCAGCCAGGGCCGTGGTCTGCTCGCTGCGCGCCTGCAGCGCGGCGCGCCGGGGCGCCAGGCCGCCGAATTCGCTGTCCAGGCCCAGCTTCAGGCGCTGGTCCTGCACGCGCTCGCGCTCGGCCAGCACCTGCTGGGTGGACTGCAGCGCGGCGATGCGCTCGCGCTGGGCGTCCAGCGCGGCCAGTGCGGACTCGACCTCGGCCACGCCGTCGAGCACGCTCTGGCGGTAGGCCTGGACGGCGGCCTGCAGCGCCAGCTCGCTGGCGTCGGCCTGGGAGCGGCGGCGGCCCCAGTCGAACAGGGGAATGTCGATCTGCGGCCCGAAGGTGGGTGCGTTGTCCTGCGTGGTACGCAGGTTCTGGGTGATGTTGAACGAGTACAGCAGCGAGCCGCCGATCACGAAGCGCGGATACAGCGCCGCATGCGCAATGCCCTGCTCGGCCGCCGCGCGCTCCACGGCGGCCTGCGCCACCTGGATGTCGGGGCGCGTGCGCAGCAGGTCGGCCGGCAGGACGGCCACGCCCAGCGCCTGGGGGCCGGGCAGCGGGGCCTTGGCATCGGCCTGCAGCCACTGCGCATCGGGCCGCGTGCGGCCCAGCAAGGCGGCCAGCATGTGGGCGCTGCGGGCCTGGGTTTCGCGCAGGCTGGCACGCAATGCCGCGCTCTGGCCGGCCTGCAGTTGCAGCTGGTGCACGGCCTCGGCCGTGCCCAGGCGCTGCTGCTGGCGCACCTGGGCCAGTTGCAGGGCACGCGCATCCAGCAGTGCCTGTTCGTCGATCAGGGCGCGCTGGCGCTGGGCCATGCGGATGTCCAGATAGCGGTGGACCACATCGGCCACCAGGGCCACGCGGGCCGCCTGCAGGCGGCCCCGTGCGTCAAGCACGGAGGCGGCGGCATTGCGCTCGCCGGCCTCGCGGGCGCCGAACAGGCCCAGGTCCCAGCTCACGTCGATGCTGGCGTGGAAATACGAGTCGATGGCCGCAATGTCCTGCAGCGTGCGCGCACCGGCCGTGAACACGGGCCGGAAGGCCGAGCCGGCCGTGCCGGCCAGCAGCCGTTGCTGACGCAGGCGCGACTGGGCCTGGGACAGGTCGAGGTTGGCGGCCAGCGCCTCCTCGACCAGGGTGTTCAGGGATTCGTCGCCCCAGGCCTTCCACCAGCCCTGCAGGTCGGGCGCTGCGGCCGAGCCAGGTGCACCCGGCGCGGCGGCGGGCAGGGGCTGCGTCCACTGCGTGGGCACCGAGCCGTCAAGCTGCGCCGGAGGCGGCGAGGAGCAACCGGCCAGCGCCAGGGCGGCGCCCAGGCACAGGCTGGAGAGGCGATGCGTCGCGGCGGCGTGGTTCACGGGATGGGCAGGCGGGAGGGGATGATCGAGGGGGAGGGCCGGGAAAACGAGGCCAGGGAACCATGTCCCCGGATAGCCATTGGACGCGGCCAAGCTTGCGCGAGGTTGCAGGCTTTATGGAGGAAACATGGAGAGCGCAGCGCCTTGCGGGAGCCTCTCTGCCCCAACCCGGGCAAGAGCCAGTTGCGGACCGCCCGATCACCGCGGACTCGGATGATTCCGAGTTTATTTTCAGAACGCTCCAATTCCAATGCCGCATGCAGGTCAGTACATTGGCCGGATATCGCGCCCTATGCCACCCGTCCCAAGGCATTGATCCATATCTTCCAGGCTGGAGTTCACAGCATGTCTTTCACAGCCATCTTGCGCCATGCATTGGCCACGCCTCTCCTCTTGATTTTCTTTATGGCCCCTATTTCATCCTGGGCCCGTTGTTCCTCCCAGGGCTGGAATGCCCAGTTTCCGGGTTCAGCCAACACCCCCACCATCGTCAATGAAAATTATCCGATTGGCAGCGTTGTCTATTCCAGGACAATGAATTTACAAAATACCGGAGCCGGCAGCTACCACATTTCTTGCGACAATGATTTTTATTACATAGAAGGCATTGGAACGGAAAGCGGTGGAATATATTCCACCTCCATCCCCAACCTGGGCATGAGAATCACGTGGGAAAGAGCCGCGCCTTATTCAGGGTCCATGCTGAAACAGGGCATATTCCATTCACTGCCAACCAACAACATGACCCTTGAGCTCGTGAAAACCGGAGAACTCACATCTGGCGGTTCCCTGAATGGCAGCTTCGCACGGATCTACTCAGGGACAAGCAATGCCCGTGACTTGCTGGCCACGGTATTCTTTTCGAGTGGTATCACCGTCAACGTCAGCAGCCGCCCCAGGCCGCCGACCTGCCGGGTGTCCACGGGCAAGATCGACGTGACCATGGCCCCCGCCCCGTTCGCCGATTTCAAGGGAATCGGGTCCGTCACGGCAGCCAAGGACTTCAGCATCGAGTTGACCTGCGCGGGAGGCGAAGCCAATACACGCCTGACCGCCTTCATCACGCTGACGGATGCCACCCAGGCGACCAACCGATCGAGCACGCTGACGCTGGCCCAAAATTCCAAGGCCCGGGGTGTCGGCATACAGGTACTGAGAAACAACGTGCCCGTGAGCTTCGGCCCCGACTCCGGCAGCCTGGGCAATGCCAACCAATGGAATGCGGGCCAGGTCGCACAGGGGCAGAACAGCCTGAAGATTCCGCTGAGCGCGCGCCTGGTGCAGACAGCCGGCAGCGTGACACCTGGCATGGCCTATGGCAGGGCGACCTTCACGATGAGCTACCAATAGCCGCTGATGGGCCCGCAGGAAATGAACAGCGCCAGCCTTGCGCGCGATTGCAGACTTCGTGGAGCCAATATGGAGGGACTGCGGCACGCAGGGCATCGCACCATAATGTGCGCCTGGCCCTGCCAGCTTTCCCATGAACTCCACAGCACAGCCAACGGCAACCACCCCCCTCGTGCTCGTCGTCGAAGACGAGCCCGCCATCGCAAGCATCCTGACGGCCTATCTCGAGCGGGACGGGCTGCGTTCGCGCATGGCCTCGGACGGCCAGGAGGCGCTGCAGCTGTTCCGCCTGCTGCGGCCCGACCTGGTGCTGCTGGACATCCACCTTCCCGGCATGGACGGCATCGACGTGCTGCGCGCCATCCGCGATGACAGCCAGACGCCCGTGATCATGGTCACGGCCTTGGCCGATGATGTGGACAAGCTGCTGGCCCTGCGCCTGGGCGCCGACGACTACGTGGTCAAGCCCTTCAATCCGCCCGAGGTCGTGGCCCGCGTGCGCGCCGTGCTGCGCCGCACCCAGGCACGCAAGAACCCGGCGCCCGCGCCCATCCGCGTGGGCCCCATCGAGATCGACGCCGAGGCGCACAGCGCCGTGGTCTACGACAACGAGGGCCGCGCCCTGCCGCTGCCCCTGACGCTGACCGAATTCCGCCTGCTGGCCTGCCTGGCGGCCCAGCCCCGGCGCTGCTTCTCGCGCTCCCACCTGATCGAGCACTGCCTGCCCGAGAGCGATGCGCTGGAGCGCGTCATCGACTCCCATCTGTCCAAGCTGCGCCGCAAGCTGCAGCTGGCCGGCCAGGAAGGCCTGATCGAGACCGTGCGCGGCATTGGCTACCGGCTATGGCCCTGGGACTGAGGCCCAACCGCATCTGGGTGCGCTTCGGCCTGTGGATCACGGCCACCGTGCTCAGCACCATTGCCCTGCTGGCCATCGGCGTGCTGGTGTTCTCGGAGATCCAGTACCGCGACTTCTACAGCAGCCTGCCGCCGGCCGTGCAGATCGAGCTGGACGAACTCAACGCGCAGTCGCTGGAAGACAGCCCGCGCGCCATGCAGATATACGGCCAGTACTGGACGGGCGATCTGCTGTTCGGCGAGAAATGGTCCCTGGTCATCGGCCTGCTGGTGTGCCTGCCCTTCGGGCTGGCCGTGGGCTTCTGGGTGTCTCGCCTGGTGACGCGGCCCCTGGCGTCCATGGTCGAGGTGGCCAAGCGCGTGGAGCTGGGCGACTTCAGCGCGCGCGCCCTGCCCGGCAAGGCCCATGGCGAGATGGCCGAGATGGTGGTGGCCTTCAACCGCATGATCGATTCGCTGGAGACGCTGGAGGCCGAGCGCCGCGCCACGGCGGCCTCGATCTCGCACGAGCTGCGCACGCCGCTGACCGTGCTGCAGGCGCGCCTGCATGCCATCTGCGACGGCGTCATCGCCGCAGACGACACCGAGCTGAACACGCTGCTGTTCCAGGTCGAGCACCTGGGCCGGCTGGTCGGCGACCTGCACACGCTGTCCATGGCGGATGCCGGCCAGCTGTCGCTGCAAAAGCAGCGCCTGGACCTGGCCGAACTCGTGGCCGAGACGCTGGACCACCTGCACCCCCAGCTCCTGCAGCATGGCATGCAGCTGGAGATGCACCTGCCCGCGCCCAGTGACATCGGCATGGCCGACATCCGTGCCGACGCCGACCGCATGCGCCAGATCCTCTCCAACCTCGTCAGCAACGCCATCCGCCATGCGGCCAGCGGCGCATGGCTGGGCGTGGCGCTGACGGTGGAATCCGATATCGAGGGCCGTGCCTGGGCCGTGCTGCGCATCAGCGATGCCGGTCCCGGCCTGCCCAGCGAGCTGCGCTCCCACCCCTTCCAGCGCTTTGCCCAGGTGCCCGGCAAGCGCCGCCGCGAGGGCTCGGGCCTGGGCCTGTCCATCGTCAAGGCACTGACCGTCTCCCAAGGCGGCAGCGTGGAGGCCGACGACTCCGAGCAGGGCGGTGCCCGCTTCACGCTGCGCTTTCCGCGCGTCTGATCCCGCGCCGCTGGAGGCCGCCGGGGTCCGCTGCGGGGTCCGCTACGCGGACGGAGCCTGCGCCTCGCGCAGCAGCGCATGGATGGCCCAGCCCAGCGGCGCGCGCAGCTGCTGCAGCGTCTGCTGCGGCCCCAGCGCCAGCAGCGACTGCGACACCCAGCCATAGGTCAGCGTGTGCAGCAGCCGTGCCAGGGGGTGGGCCGGCGCGGGCAGCGGCGGATCGCAGTCCTGCAATGCCGTGCCCCACAGCTGTACATAGGCCTGGTAGTGGCGGCGAAAGGGCTCGGGCGCGGACACCTTGCGCTCCAGCATGAACAGCGCGGCCCACATCGGCGCCTCGCGCGCAATGCCGTCGACCAGGGTGTCCAGCAGGCGGTCCACGCGCGTGGCCAGCGGCATGCCGGCACTGTCCTGCAGCGTTTGCAGCCCCTGGGCGTGCAGGGCCTGCACCTGGCGGTGGATGCACATGGCCGCCAGCGTGTCCATGTTGCCGAAGTATTCATAGAAGGTGCCCAGGCCTACGCCGGCCACGGCGGCCACCTCGCGCACCGTGGTGCGCTCGTAGCCCTGCTCGATCACAAGCCGAACAAAGGCGTCCTGCAGCGCCTGCGACGTGGCCTGCGCGCGCGATTGCAGGGGGCGGCGCCGCACTTTGGGCGGCTGCGGCTGCTGCCGTGAAACCCGAACACCTTTGCTGGGCATTTTTCCTAGACTTTTGCGTTGAGACCAACGATCACGGAGACACGCATGAGCACCGGCCAGACATTGCAGACAGGGCACACCTGGAACACGCACGACGTCCTGAACCAGGTCGACGAACTCACCGACTTCAACCTGCTGGAGGCCGACCCTGCCCTGGCCGAGGCCCTTCAGCGCAACGGCGCCGCGCGCCACATTCCGTCGCTGTCGCGCTATGCGCAGCAGCTGGGCGAGCGCGCCACCTGGGAACTGGCCGAGCAGGCCAACCGCCACACGCCCGAGCTGCACCGCTTCGACGCGCGCGGCCGCATCATCGACGCCGTGGAGTTCCACCCGAGCTGGCACACGCTGCTGGGACTATACCGGCAGCAGGGGCTGATCTCCCTGCCCTTCGAGGACAGCAGCGCGGGCCGCTGGAGCGCCTGGGCCGCAGGTTTTTACCTGCACGGCCAGGTCGAACAGGGCACGCTGTGCCCGGCCACCATGACCACGGCCGCCATCCCGCTGCTGCAAAAGGAACCGGCGCTGTGGCAGCAGCTGCAGGGCAAGCTGTTCAGCCACGAATACGATCCGCGCGACCTGCCCGTGGCCGACAAGGCATCGATGTGGCTGGGCATGGGCATGACCGAGAAGCAGGGCGGCTCCGACGTGCGCGCCAACACGACGGTGGCCATGCCGGTGCACGCCGGCGGGCGTGGCGGCGAGTACCTGCTGCGCGGCCACAAGTGGTTCTTCTCGGCACCCATGTGCGATGCCCACCTGGTGGTGGCGCGCATGGGCACGAACGAGGGGAACCACGGTGGCCAGGCCTGCTTCTACGTACCGCGCTGGCGCCCGGACGGCAGCAGGAATGCCGTGCGCGTGCAGCGCCTGAAGGACAAGGTGGGCAACCGCAGCAACTCCAGCAGCGAGGTGGAGTTCGAGGACGCCTGGGGCATCCTGATGGGCGAGGAAGGCCGGGGCATTCCCACCATCATCGAGATGGCCTCCTACACCCGCCTGAACTGCGTGCTGGGCAGCGCCGCCATCCTGCGCTCGGCCACGGTGCAGGCCCTGGCCTATGCGCGCCGGCGCAGCGTCTTCGGCAAGCAGCTGGCCGAGCAGCCGCTGATGCGCACCGTGCTGGCCGATCTGGCGCTGGAAAGCGAGGCCGCGCTGCAGATCGCCATGCGCCTGGCCCAGGCCTATGAGCGTGGAGGCGACGAGGGTGATCCGCTGGAGCGCGCCTGGAAACGCATCATGACGCCAGCGGCCAAGTTCTGGGTCTGCAAGCGCGGCGTGGAGCTGACGGGCGAGGCCATGGAGGTGCTGGGCGGCAACGGCTATGTGGACACGGGCGTGATGGCGCGCCTGTTCCGCGAGGCGCCCGTGAACTCGATCTGGGAAGGCTCGGGCAACGTCATGTGCCTGGACGTGCTGCGTGCCATCTCGCGCGAGCCCGACGGCGCACAGCTGCTGCTGCAGGACCTGATCGACACGGCAGCGGGCGAGCCCGCGTTGCTGCAGCAGGCGCAATCGCTGGCACGGCGCCTGTCCGGCCCGCCTGACCAGCTCGAGGCCCAGGCACGCCGCCTGGTGCAGGACCTGGTGCTGCTGGCCCAGGCCTGCCTGCTGCGCCGCCATGCGCCGCCCGCCATGGCCGACGGCTTCATCGCCACGCGCCTGGGCGCGCAGCAGGGCGCCATGGTGGCGGGAGCCTTCGACCCGGCAGGCCTGGACATCGCCGCCATCCTGCAGCGCGCGCTGCCCGCCTGAAGCGGCCGCCGGCCCACCACACAACAAAGCACAAGGAGACAAGACATGAACCTGCTCGACGCCTTCGACAGCGCCGTGCGCAAGACGCCCGCCAAGGCCTTTCTGCGCGACCGGGGCGCCTCCATCAGCTATGCCGACATGCAGCGGCGCTCGCAACGCGCGGCGGCCGTGCTCCAGGCCCAGGGCGTGGGCCGGGGCGATACCGTGGCCCTGATGTGCCTGAACACGCCGGGCTTTGTCGAAGCCCTGTTCGGCGCCTGGCGCCTGGGCGCCGCGCTGGTGCCCGTCAACCACAAGCTGCAGGCACCCGAGCTGCAGTACATCCTCGACCACGCGCAGTGCAAGGCCCTGGTGTTTGACGCAGCACTCGCGCCCGTGGTCGCCGCCGCGCAGCACCCCTGCGCCCGCCTTGTGACCGAGGCGCAAGAGGCCGTCCCGGGTGTCCAGGACTGGGACACGCTGGTGGCGGCCGCCAGGCCCATGGAAGGCACGCGGCCCGCCGATGGCGACATCGCCCAGGTGCTCTACACCTCGGGCACCACGGGCCGGCCCAAGGGCTGCCTGCTGAGCCATCGTGCCGTCACGCTGGCGGCGATCACGGCCGCACTGGGCCTGTCCATCACGCGCGAGGAACGCACGCTGATGGCCATGCCCATCTGGCATTCCTCGCCGCTCAACAACTGGTTTGGCGGCACGCTGTACATGGGCGGCACCGTGGTGCTGCTGCGCGAGTACCATCCGCAGCATTTCCTGCAGGCCGTGCAGGACGAGGGCGTGACGCTGTACTTCGGCGCGCCGGTCTCCTACTTTGCGCCGCTGCAGATGCTGCCCGACTTTGCCCGCTACGACCTGAGCAGCGTGCGCGCCTGGGTCTACGGCGGCGGCCCCATCGGCGCCGACATGGCGCGCAAGCTGGCCACGGCCTACCGCAGCGACCGCTTCTACCAGGTCTACGGCATGACCGAGACCGGCCCCACGGGCACCACGCTCTACCCCGAGGAGCAGGTGGAGCGGGCCGGCTCCATCGGCCGCGTGGCCCTGCCCGGCGTGGACATGCGCGTGGTGCGCGACGACGGCGAGGATGCCGGCCCGGGCGACACCGGCGAGATCTGGCTGCGCACCGGCAGCGTGATGGACGGCTACCTGCACGACGCCCAGGCCACGGCTGCCGCCTTCGCGCCCGGCGGCTGGTACCGCACGGGCGATCTTGCGCGCCTGGACGACGCGGGCTATCTCTTCATCGTGGACCGGACCAAGGACATGGTCATCACGGGTGGCGAGAACGTGTATTCCAAGGAGGTGGAGGACGCGCTGTCGGCCCATCCCCAGGTCGCCGATGTCGCCGTCGTAGGCAGGCCCCACGCCGAATGGGGCGAGACCGTCGTCGCCCACGTGGTGCCGCGCGGCGAGGCCGCGCCGCAGGCCGAGGCACTGCAGCAGTTCCTGGCCGACAGGCTGGCGCGCTACAAGATCCCGCGTGAATTCGTCTTTGCGGCCAGCCTGCCGCGCACGCCCACAGGCAAGCTGCAGAAGTTTCTGCTGCGTCAGGAGCGCAGCGCCACCTGAGGCGCCGGCCCCCTGCGTGGCCTACTTGGCGGTCTACTTAGCGGCCTACTTCGCTGCCTTGAAATCCGACTCGCTCATGCCGCGCCGCCAATAGGCCACGACCAGCTGCTCGTGCTTTTCCAGACCGCGCTCCTCGCGCGCCCACTGGCGCACGGCCTGGGCGGTGTCGAACTCGCCAGCGGCCCAGACAAAGCGGCTGGAGGGGGAGGCCCCGGGCGAAGGCACGGGCCATTCCACGGCGCGCAGCGCGTCGATCAGCAGCGTGGTGGTGCCGGCCTCGGCAGCGCCGCGGTGCAGCCAGTGCCATTGCAGTCCTTCGGGCGCCTGCACGGGCTGCTCGTCCTGCGGACCCTGGACTTCGGCAAACACATGGCCGCGCGTGTGCGCCGGCAGGGCGGCCGCAATGCGCAGCATGGCCGGCAGGCCGGTGTCGTCGCCGGCCAGCAGCATCCAGTCGGCCGGGGTGGCCGTGCGCCCGCCGGGGCCGGTCATGCCGATGCGCTGGCCCGGCTGGGCGCGCGCGGCCCAGGCTGACCCGGGGCCGGCGTCCTCGTGCAGCACGAAATCCACGTCGATCCATCCGTTGGCGCCGTCTTGGGCCATTCCCATCGCACGCATGGTGTACGTGCGCATATCCAGGCGCCCGTCACCCGCGGGCAGGCGCAGCAGGCCGCTGGCCGACAGCGTGGGCCATTGGGGCTCGGCCACGCCGGGCTGGGGGAACAGCAGCTTGACGTGGATGTTGGTGTCCTGCGCATAGCGCGCCATGTCGTCACAGGCAAAGCGCACGCGGCGCATGTGCGGCGTGAGATCGCGCACGGCCAGCACCCGCAGCTCGCGGAAGGCGGGCGGGCGCTGCAGCGCGGCGCCGTCACCCTCCCAGGCCAGAGAGCCGTCGGCGGCGCCCGTGGCCTCCAGCAGCAGGTGGGCCAGCATGAGCTTCATGTCCTGCAGCAGCTCCACGCCGGGCGCCGCCACCTCGGCATGGACCTGCCGGTCCTCCAGCCACAGCTGGCCCCGGCCGCCTTCGTAGTCGGCCACCCAGCGCGTGCCTTCGCGGCGCACGGTGATGTCGTGCTCCTGCATGTGCCCGACGATGGCGGCGATGGCCTCCTCGGCCCTGTCCATGCGCACCGAAGTGCGTGCCTGCAGCTGTGTCATTGACGGATGTCCTTTCGTTCGGTGATTGCAGCATCGCCCGGCGCACGCAGGGTTTGCGCCAGCCCCGCCGACGTTTGCGCAGCGCGCCCATCAGCCCATACGCCCATACAGCGGCCCTGGCCCTCAGAGCCTGGCGCGCACCAGCTTGGGAGAGATGCCGAAGCGGCGCTTGAAGGCCGTGGAGAAATTGGCGGCGCTGGAATAGCCGGCCGCATGCGCGACCTCGGAGACGCTGCAGCCCGTCTGCTCCAGCGCGGCCCAGGCGCGTTCCAGCCGCTGCTCGCGCCGGTACTCGTCGATGCTCGATCCGTAGGCCAGGCGGAACTGGCGCTGCAGGGCGCTGGCGCTCAGGCCGACCTCGCGCGCGATCTCGGCCAGCGGGCGGCAGCCGTCGCCGCCGCTGTCCAGCAAGGCCTTGAGGCGCGCCATGCGCCGGTGTTCGCGCACGCCCAGCACGCCCGGCACGGTCTGCGCCGGATCGGGCTCGGGCGCGTCGAGCGCCTGCACGGCCTCGTGCACCAGCTCCAGCGTGCGGCTGGCCAGCAGCAGGGGCGCAGAGCCTTCGCGCGCCAGCTGGATGATCTGCTCGGCCACCGCCACGGCGCGCGGCGATGGCTGCCAGGGCTGTATGGCCAGCAATTGCTGCTCCATCCAGTGCCGCAGCAGCGGTGGTGCGACCATGGGCAGGGCCTGGGCGGCAAACCATTGCGGCTGCACGGTGATGCTGAGCTTGCGCTCGAACTTGCCGCGCCGCCAATGCCGCATGAACATGTCGCCGGGCCGCGAATGGATGACGGCGCCGCAGGCCTGCGCATGGGCACCGGCCGGGCTGGCGGGCGCCACCTGCATCTGCAGGCCCTGGCTGCCGAAGGCCACGTCCACGCAGCCCTCCAGCAGCACGACCAGGTGCAGCCCCGGCACGGCAGGCGAACGCGTGCTCATGGTGCGCAGGTCGCGCGCCTCCACGCCATGCAGCCACAGGCCGGGCTGGACCTGCCAGGACTGCAGGTGCCCGGCCAGCAGCGCGTCCTCGGCCGTGACCTCGGCATCGAGGATGCGGTAGTCGGGACCGCTGAAGTCGCAGGCACGCAGCGTGCCCCGCCCCAGCCAGCGCGGAGGGCGTGCAGGTGTTTGGACAGAGGAAAGAGCCATGGCCAGCCGGAGCGGTGTGCGCTCCAAAGACAAGAATGATTCTCATTTTATGGATCGCGCCGGTGCGGCGCTTTCTGCGGGGAATCCATGGCGTGCCCTGCCGCGCGCCCGGGCCGCCGTGCGCCACAATGCGTGATGCTCAGCCTCCAAGACATCCAGAACGCCGCCGACCGCCTGCGCGGCGCCGTGCTCGAAACGCCCTGCGTGGAATCGCGCACGCTGTCCCAGATCACGGGAGCGCAGGTCTATCTCAAGTTCGAGAACCTGCAGTTCACGGCCTCGTTCAAGGAACGCGGCGCCCTCAACAAGCTGGCCCAGCTCTCGCCCGAGGAGCGCGCACGCGGCGTGGTCGCCATGAGTGCCGGCAACCATGCCCAGGGCGTGGCCTACCACGCGCAGCGCCTGGGCGTGCGTGCCGTCATCGTCATGCCGCGCTTCACGCCGGGCGTGAAGGTGGAGCGCACGCGCGGCTTCGGCGCCGAGATCGTGCTGCACGGCGACTCCCTGGCCGAGGCGCGCCAGCACGCCTACACGCTGGCCGAGCAGCAGGGCCTGTGCTTCGTCCACCCCTATGACGATGAGCAGATCGCGGCGGGCCAGGGCACGCTGGCGCTGGAGATGCTGGCCGAGCAGCCCGACCTGGACCAGCTCATCGTGGCCATCGGCGGCGGCGGCCTGATCGCGGGCGTGGCCACGGCTGCCAAGGGACTGAACCCGGGCATCGAAATCATCGGCGTGCAGACCCAGCGCTTTCCGTCCATGTTCAATGCCGTGCGCCAGGCCGGGCTGCCCATGGGCACCTCGACCATCGCCGAGGGCATTGCCGTCACCCAGCCCGGCGCGATCACGCAGGAAGTCGTATCGCGCCTGGTGGACGACATGCTGCTGGTCGATGAAGGCGACATCGAGCAGGCCGTGCTCATGCTGCTGGAGATCGAGAAGACCCTGGTCGAGGGTGCGGGCGCCGCGGGCCTGGCCGCGCTGCTGCGCCATCCGCAGCACTTCGCGGGCAAGAAGGTGGGGCTGATCCTGTCGGGCGGCAACATCGACCCGCTGCTGCTGGCGGCCATCATCGGGCGCGGCATGGTGCGCTCCGGGCGGCTGGCGCGCATCAAGGTCAGCGCACGCGACGTGCCCGGCGTGCTGGCGCGCATCACGGCCACGGTGGCGGCGGCGGGCGCCAATATCGAGGAAGTCCACCACCAGCGCGCCTTCACCATGCTGGCCGCGCAGAGCGTGGAAATCGAGCTGGTGCTGCAGACCCGCAACAAGGCACATATCGAAGAGGTCATCGCTGCCCTGCAGGCCGAAGGCATGCAGGTCAACGCCGTCTAGAGCCCTAGCAGGCCCCTGGCCCCTTGTGTCATGGCTTTCCCCGAAGGCGCTGGCGGGCAGGCCTGCCTAGAATGGGGCATCCCCATTGGCAGCCAGGAGCTTTTGCATGTCGCATGATCCCGCAGCGAACCACGGCGAGCAGTCGCCCCCCGAAGACGCCACCGAGGCCATCGTCCCCTACATGCCCGTCATCCTGCCCCTGGCGGGCGCCGTGATGATGTTTCTGCTGGCCTTCATCGCCGTCAACATGGCCTGATACGGCCCCTTCGCCCCCTGCACCGAGCCCCGCTTTGCGGGGCTTTTTGTTTGCCTATTGCATAGGCAAACAGACAGATCATCTTGCATATTTCAATGCACAGAATGCATAGTTTTTGCCATTCGTTTGCTGACAAATTCGTGACCGCTCCCTAGAATCGAATCCCCAGCCGGTGCGCCGCCAGCTTCCGCCAGCGCCGCCTCGCCGCCCCGAGAAGAGCTTCCTTCGCGCGCCGACTGAACAAGAGCCCGTTTCTCAAAGTTGGTGCGGCAACAGGCGCGTCCCCTTTGAAAAACTGGTTTTTTCAATTGAAGGAAGCTCCGCGATGAACGCACCCGTCATGCAAGGCCTGAACATCCAGGCCCCTGCCTACGTCAAGAACAGCCGACTGATCGCCTGGGTGGCCGAGATGGCCGCACTGTGCAAGCCCGCCCGGATCCACTGGTGCGACGGCTCCCAGGAAGAGTACGAGCAGCTGTGCCAGCAGCTCGTCGATGCCGGCACCTTCAAGAAGCTCGATCCCGTCAAGCGCCCCGGCAGCTACCTGGCCTGGTCCGACCCGTCCGACGTGGCGCGCGTCGAGGACCGCACCTACATCTGCTCGGCCAACAAGGAAGATGCGGGCCCGACCAACAACTGGATGGCCCCGAACGAGATGCGCGCCACGCTGCAGCCGCTGTTCGACGGCTGCATGGCCGGCCGCACCATGTATGTGGTGCCCTTCTCCATGGGCCCGCTGGGCTCGCCCATCGCCCACGTGGGCGTGGAGCTGTCCGACAGCGCCTATGTGGCCGTCAACATGAAGATCATGACCCGCATGGGCCGTGCCGTGTATGACGTGATCGGCGTCGAAGGCGAGTTCGTTCCCTGCGTGCACACCGTGGGCGCGCCCCTGGCCGAAGGCGAGAAGGACCAGACCAGCTGGCCCTGCAACAAGACCAAGTACATCGTCCACTACCCCGAGACGCGCGAAATCTGGAGCTATGGCTCGGGCTACGGCGGCAACGCCCTTCTGGGCAAGAAGTGCTTTGCGCTGCGCATCGCCTCCACCATGGGCCGCGACCAGGGCTGGCTGGCCGAGCACATGCTCATCCTGGGCGTGACCAACCCCCAGGGCAAGAAGTACCACGTGGCTGCGGCCTTCCCCAGCGCCTGCGGCAAGACCAATTTCTCGATGCTGGTGCCGCCCAAGGTCTTCGAAGGCTGGAAGGTCACCACCATTGGCGACGACATCGCCTGGATCAAGCCCCAGGCCGACGGCTCGCTGCGCGCCATCAACCCCGAAGCCGGCTACTTCGGCGTGGCCCCGGGCACGAACTACCACACCAACCCCAACTGCATGGCCAGCCTCGACAAGAACGTGATCTTCACGAACGTCGCGCTGACCGATGACAACGACGTGTGGTGGGAAGGCATGGACAAGGACACCGGCAAGCAGCCCGATCACCTGATCGACTGGCAAGGCAAGGACTGGACGCCCCAGATCGCCCGCGAAACCGGCGCCAAGGCCGCCCACCCCAACGCCCGCTTCACCGTGGCCGCGACCAACAACCCCGCGCTGGACGAAGCCTGGGACGATCCCAAGGGCGTGAAGATCGACGCCATCATCTTCGGCGGCCGCCGCTCCACCACCGTGCCGCTGGTGACCGAGGCCCGCAACTGGACCGAAGGCGTCTACATGGCCGCCACCATGGGTTCGGAAACCACGGCCGCCGCCTTCGGCGCCCAGGGCGTGGTGCGCCGCGACCCCTTCGCCATGCTGCCGTTTGCCGGCTACAACATGAGCGACTACTTCCAGCACTGGCTCACGCTGGGCGCCAAGATCGAAGGCCAGGGCGCCGTCCTGCCCAAGATCTTCACCACCAACTGGTTCCGCAAGAACGCCGACGGCAAGTTCGTCTGGCCCGGCTACGGCGAGAACATGCGCGTGCTGAAGTGGATGATCGACCGCCTCGAAGGCCAGGCCCAGGGCGAGCAGACCGCCTTCGGCATTGCGCCCCAGTACGCCGAGATCAACTGGACCGGCCTGGACTTCTCCGCAGACCAGTTCGCCAGCGTGACCAGCATCGACAAGGCCGCCTGGGCCGAGGAAATGCAGCTGCACACCGAGCACTTCGAGAAGCTGGCCCACAAGCTGCCCCAGGAGCTGCTGGTGACCAAGGCCGAACTGGAAAAGCGCCTGGGGACATAAAGCTCCCCCTGAGCGGCTACGCCGCTTCCCCCTCTCGCTTCGCGGGGGGGACGGCACCCTCGGTGCGGGGCGGCCCTTCCTCGGTGCCCCTTGCTTTGGGCAGCGCCAGTTTCATGGACTGTGGAAGATGCACAGAACAATGAATCCCTGAGTAGCTCTCGACCCATGGAAAAAGCCTCGCACTGCGAGGCTTTTTTGTGGCGTTTCAACGACGCCCCCCAGACAACAAAAAAGCCGCGCCTTGTGGGCAGCGGCTTTTTTGGAGGAGCGCCGCAAGGCGCCCCAGGCAGAAATCAGTTGCCTTGACGATCCATGGCGCGGGCCAGGTCGGCCATCAGGCGAGCGTCCTGCAGGGCGGCATTCCAGATGCGCTCGTCGGCAGCGGCCTGCTGGCGGCTCTCGGTCCAGGCGCGGTAGCCGGCGCGGGCCGTCATGGCAGCGCGGCGGGCGGGAGCGGAGAACAGGGCCAGGCCCATGAAGGCGGCAACCCACAGCACCACCCAGGCGCCCAGCATGTGGCCGTCGGTCCAGTTGTGGGCGACCTCGTTGACCACCACCATCAGCGCGGCCACCAGGGCAGCGAGCAGCAGGGCGCTGGCGCCACGCTTGCCGGAGAAACGCTTGGCAGCGCTCTTGCGGTCATCGGCGGCTTGATAGACATGCACCACACCAGGGTGCTCGACACAGTAGGAGTTGTAAATGAAGTTGCTCATGGCAGATAAACCCAGTTAAATAGCCGCTTTTGACGGCGTGGCGGGCGACTAGGTGTAACTATAGGGTTTACCCTAGAGCTCTTCAAATTTATATCTTGAATCTGTAGCATTCACGCCAGTGATGACTCAGCGCCCGCCGCCATGTCTGCCCTGAACTTCCGCACACTGGATCTGAACCTGCTGCGCGTCTTCGACGAGGTGATGGCAGAGCGCAGCCTGACGCGGGCGGCCCACAAGCTGGCCATCACCCAGCCGGCCGTGAGCAACGCCCTGCGCCGCCTGCGCGAGGCCCTGGGCGACGAGCTCCTGGTGCGCCAGGGCCAGGGCGTGGAGCCCACGCCGCGCGCGCTGGCGCTGTGGCCCGTGATCCGGGAGGCGCTGCAGCAGCTGCAGGACACGCTGACGCCGGGCGAATTCCATCCTTCCACCGCCACCGCCACCTTTGTGCTGGCCATGGCCGACGCCACGGCGGCCACGCTGATCCCGCCCATGTTCAGCCTGCTGGAGCGCGAGGCGCCCGGCGTGGGCATCCGCGTGCTGCCGCTGACCACGCGCGACCCGCGCGGCCTGCTGGAGGCCGGCGAGGCCGACATGGCCGTGGGCTACTTCCCCGCCGCGCTGGCCGACCTGACGGCGCGCGCGCAGTCAGGCGCCCTGGTGGCCTTCGACAGCCGGCGCCTGTATGAAGGCGAGTACCTGTGCGTGATGCGCCAGGGCCATCCGCTGGCCGATGTGCCGCTGACGCTGGACAACTACTGCGCGGCGCGCCACATGCTGGTGAGCTTCTCGGGCCGCTCCTTCGGCTTCATCGACGAGGCCCTGGCCTCGCTGGGCCGCACGCGCCAGGTGGTGCTCACCGTCAACCAGTTCTTCACGGCCGGGCGCGTGGTCATGAACTCCAACCTGCTGACCATCCTGCCGCGCCACTTCGTGCCCGTGACCGGCATGGCCGACAAGCTGGTGCTGCGCGAGCTGCCCTTCGACGTGCAGCCTGTGCATGTGGACGCGCTGTGGCGCCGGCGCGGCCAGCACCCGCAGGCCTATGAATGGCTGCTGCGCACGCTCACGCGCTCGGCCGAGGCCACCTTCCCGCACACCTGAGAGCGTGTTGCGAGGGCGCGCGCCAGCGCAGGTTCTACACTTGGCCGCATGAAGATCCAGCTGCTGTCCGACCTGCACCTCGAGGCCCATCCGCATTTCACCGCCGAGCCCGCACCCGATGCCGACGTGCTGGTGCTGGCCGGCGACATAGGCTCCTACCAAAGCGGCAGCCAGCTGCAAGGCGAGCACTTCGGGCTGGAGCGTTTCTCTCCCCTGCCCCAATACGCGGGCTGGCCCTGCCCCGTGATCTTCGTGCCGGGCAACCATGAGTACGACATGCAGGACTTCGACGCCGCCCATGCCCGCCTGCGCGCCGCCTGCGAGCGCATGGGCATGGTCTGGCTGGAGCGCGAGACCGCCGTGCTGGGCGGCGTGCGCTTCGTGGGCACCACGCTGTGGAGCGACTACGACGCCATGTCCATGCACGAAGGCGTGAGCGACCTGACCCGGCTGCTGAAGCTGCGCGAGAAGGCCTTCCGCGCCGCCAACTTCTACCTGCACAAGACCGGCGGCACGCGCGGCGGCGAGCCCTTTCTGGCCGAGCCCATGCGTGAGCAGTCGCTGGTCTGCCAGCAATGGCTGCGCCAGGCGCTGGCCCGGCCTTTCGACGGCCCCACGGTGGCCGTCACGCACTTCGCGCCCAGCCTGCGCAGCGCCGATCCGCGCTATGGCCTGGTGCCCGGCACGGCCGGCTTTTGCAATGTGCTCGACGACCTGCTGCCCTTTGCCGATCTGTGGCTGCACGGCCACCTGCATTCGCCCAGCGACTATGTGGCCGAGGGCCTGCGCGACGATGGCAGCGCCTGGCGCTGCCGCGTGGTGGCCAACCCGCTGGGCTATGCACGCAAGGGCGAGCAGGAGGGCTTTTTCCCGCGCTCTACCATCGAGTTGCCGGTGCACGTGACCGCAGGGGCGGCAGAGGTGGCAGATGCGCCGGTCCGCGCTTGACCTGGATCAAGCACTCCATCCCGGCTTGGGCTTAGTCTTGGGCCATACCAAAGGAGGACTTTCATGAACATCCTGCTCGCAGTCGATGGCAGCCCCTACACCCAGAAGATGCTGGCCTACCTGACCTCGCATCCCGAGATCCTGGGCTCCGCCCACAGCTACAGCGCCATCACCGTCCAGCCCCAGCTGCCGGCTCGCGCGCGCGCCGCACTGGGCAAGGAGGTGGTGGACGAGTACTACGCCGAGGAATCGACCAAGGTGCTGGACCCCGTGTGCAGCTACCTGGCCGAACACGGCGTGCAGGCCACGCGCCTGAGCAAGGTGGGCCCGGTCGCCGACTCCATCATCAAGGCCGCCGAGGAAGGCAAGTTCGACCTGCTGGTCATGGGCACGCATGGCCATGGCGCGCTGGGCCGCCTGGTCATGGGCTCGGTCAGCACCCAGGTGCTGGCCGGCAGCCAGGTGCCTGTGCTGCTGATCCGCTGATCCGCTGCACCGTGGACATGCGGCGCCCATAACCAGAAAAAGCAAAGCGCAGGCTTCACGGCGCAATGAACCAAAGACGGCTCCCCCGCGGGAGCCGTCTTTTTTTGCATGGCAGCTTGCCGCCATCGTGCATGGCCTGCCGTCACCGGGCTGTCACAGCCGCCTTTTACAGTCGCGCGATTTGTCACACAGGGGATGGTGAGCATGCGCATGGATACTTTGGATTGGCGGCACAAGGCGATTGCAACGGCCTGCTTGGCACTGTGTGGCGCTGCATGGTCCGCGCCCTTCACCCCGGGCAACCTGGTGGCCTACCGCGTGGGCACCGGCACGGGCGCCCTGCCTGTGTACCTGGACGAGTACCGCGTGGACGGCACGCTGGTGCAATCGCTGCCGCTCTCAGGCGGTGCAACGCCGCTGACGGCCAGCAGCACGGGCTCGGAAGGCCTGCTCAACCGCTCGGCCAACGGCCTGTGCCTGACGGTCCCCGGCTATGCGGTGGCACCGGGCGGCGCCGATCCCAAGACGGCGGCGGCACGCGGCGTGGCCTTTGTCGATGCCGACGGTGGGGTGGGCAATGGCACGCGGCTGGGCGGTACGGCCCTGGTCGGCGATGCCTTTCGCAGCGTGGTCAGCGACGACTGCAGCCGCGCCTGGGCCAGCGGCAGCGGCAGCCCCAACGCCAACCGCGGCATCTGGTTCGTCCAGAAAGATGCCACCAGCGCCACCCAGCTGAGCAACAAGAACACCCAGGGCATCACCATGGCCGATGGCCAGCTCTACGCGGCCTTTGCCGGCGGCGACACGCTCAACAGGATCGGAACCGGGCTGCCCACGACAGGCACGCCCGCAGTCAGCGCGCTGCCAGGCCTGGCGGGCAACAACCTGCGCGGCCTGGCCTTCCTCGATCTCGATGGCACGCCGGGCGCAGACACGCTCTACGTGGCCGCCAACAACGATGGCACCGGCACGGTGCGCAAGTACACGCTGGAAGCGGGCACCTGGGTGGCCCGGGGCTCGGCGCCGCTGGCAGGCGCCCATGGCCTGGCAGCCGTGCATCTGGGCCAGGGCGCGGTCATGCTGCTGGCCACCGGCTCCGACGGGCAGTTGTATCGCCTGTTCGATGCCTCGGGCCGCACCGGCACGCTGGCTGGCACGCCGCAGCCGCTGGCGTCGGGCATCGACGGCGTGCTGTACGGCCTGGCCTGGGCACCCGAAGTGTCCCCGCCAGCTTCCGTGCCCGCAGCCCCTGCCAGCGTCAATGCCAGCGCCTCGGGCAACAGCGTGCAGGCGCAGTGGGCCAGCGTGAGCGGCGCGTCCTACTACCTGGTCGAACTGTCCAGCGACGGCTTCGCCACCGTGTCGCACAGCCTGGCGGTATTCGGCACCAGCCAGACCGTGGACGGACTGGCGGCCGGCAGCCACCAGGTGCGCGTGCGCGCGGTGAACAGCCTGGGCGGCGGGGCGGCCGGCATTTCGGCGCCCGTCACCACCAGCCCGCCCCCGACGACTTCCCTGCCCGCGCTGACCGCCTATTCGGGCGTGGTCGGCGATGCCAGCGATGTCCTCGCGGGCACGGGCCTGTCCTTCACCGTCAGCGATCCGGCCGCCACGGTCAGCGCCACGTCCAGCAATCTCTCCGTGGTCGCCGCCAACGGCCTGGTGGCGACGCAAAGCGGTGGCAACGCCGTGCTCAGGATCACGCCCACCGGCGTGGGCTATGCCGACATCACCGTCACGCTGACCAACGCGGGCGGCGCCTCCGTCAGCCGCACCATCAAGTACGCGGCCTCGGCCAACACCGCAGCCAACACCAGCCCGCGCTGGCTAGCCGGGCGCTCGGACGCATCGACGGCCATCGTCATCGATGCCGCCACCATGCTGGTGGGCGACGACGAGGCGCCCGCCCAGGATGCCTCGGGCAATGCGCTGCCGGCCGGCAACTCCTTCTCGGCCTATGGCCCCGCCGGCGGGCTGCCCATCAAGCCGCTGATGCTGGACAGGACCGCCCTGGGCCTGGCCGATGCCGCCGCCTGCACCGCCCCCGGCCTCACGGGCCTGGACAGCTGCAAGAGCGACGAGGAAATGGACATCGAGGCCAGCTTTGCCCTGGGCAGCCGCGTGTACGTGGCGGGCTCGCACTCCAACAACAAGAGCGGCAAGTCTCGCCCCGACCGCTGGCGCCTGGCGGCGATGGATGTGACCGGCTCCGGCGCCTCCACGGCGTTGACCGCCAGTGGCTACTACCGCTGGCTGCGCGAGGACCTGCGCAGCTGGGACGCGGCCGCGCATGACGGCCTTGCCGCCAACTACCTGGGCCTGGTGGCCAGCTCGGACGGCGGCGCCACCAAGGCGCCCGAGGCCGAGACGATGAGCGGTTTTTCCATCGAAGGCATGTCCACCAGCCCCGACAACGGCGCCGCCTGGCTGGGCTTTCGCGCGCCGCTGGTGCCGGCGCCGGGCGCGCCCGCCGTCACGGCCGACGACGCCACGGGCCGCACGCATGCGCTGATCGTGCCCGTGACCAACTTCGCGGCCCTGCCTGCGGCCGATGGCGGCAGCAAGGGCAGCGCCGTCATGGGCCAGCCGATTCGCCTGGACCTGGGCAGCCGAGGCATCCGCGAAATCCGCAAGAACGCGGCGGGCGAGTACCTGATCATTGCCGGCCCCTCGGCCAGCGCCACGGGCACCGCGCCGCGCAACTTCCAGCTCTACTCCTGGGATGGCCGCGTGAACAGCGCAGGCCTGGCCCTGAACCTGCGCCCGCGCGCTGCCGACCTGGCCGCCATCACCGTGCCCAATACCGCCTGCTCGGCCGAAGGCATAGGCGCCATGCCGGCCAGCCTGGACGCAGGCGGCAGCGTGGACATCATCAGCGACTGCGGCGATGCCGATTTCTACGGCGATGGCACCGTGGCCAAGGACCTGCCCTATGCCGCCTGGAAAAAGGCGCGCCTGGACAGCCTGGCGGTGCCGGCGCTGTCCACCGTGGCCCTGTCCGCCCAGGCCGTGGACCAGACATCGGCCGTGGTCCAGGCCACGCCCAGCATGGGCGGCAGCCTGCGCGCCGTGGCCCTGCCCGCCAACGCACCCGTCCCCAGCTGGGAACAGGTCATGGCCGGCCTGGATGCCGCCGGCCTGCCGGCCCCTGCCAGCAACACGGTCAGCACCGCGGCCAATACCGCTGCCACGCTGTCCTTCACCGGCCTGGACCCTGCCGTGAGCTACCGCGTGCATGCGGTCAACCTGCCGGCCTCGGGCACGGCCAGCGCGCCGGCTGTGCTGGCCCTGAGCAAGCCTGTGCCCATCGGCACGCAGATCGGCACGGGCAGCAACACGGCAGGTGTCAGCAACGGCACGGGCAATGTGGGTGCAGACCAATGGCAGTTCGCCTCGAACTCGGCAGGCTTTCAGCCCGCGCCCTCGCAAAGCCCGCTGCCGGGCAACCTGCGCATGCCCTACGGCAGCCTGAGCTTCGTGCTCATGGGCGGCACGCCGGGCTCCATGGCCACCATCCGCATGGACCTGCCTGAAGCCGCACCCGCCCAGGCCACGCTCTGGAAGTACGGCCCCACGGCGGCCACGCCCACGGCGCACTGGTATGAGCTGGCCGCATCGGCCTACCGCTTCGCACCCGACCGCCGCTCGGTGAGCTTCGACATCACCGACGGGCAGACGGGAGACAGCGACCTGACCGTCAACGGCGTCATCGTGGACCCCGTGGCGGTGGCCGCGCCTGCGGCCCTGCCGCCCGGCGCCACGGCCACCCCCGTGCCCGGCCTGTCCACACTGGCCCAGGCGCTGCTGGCGCTGGCCCTGGGCGGCATGGCCGCACTGCGCCGCCGCCGCGGCTGACGCCAGCCCCCGCCAGCACCGGCAGCGCCCGGTGCCCCTTCAAGCCCCTGCACGGTTCGCCGCGCAGGGGCTTTTTGCTGCGGCCTGGGAAAACCCTGAATCCCCCGTGTTGACGGGGCTTGTTGCAAAAACAATAATTACCACGTTAACTAAATCCACACCATGCAGATTCAGCCCTTTCTCCTGGATGACGGCCTTGCGCTGGGCACGGTCTACGGCACGCTGCTCAACCAGCAGGCCACCGTGCAGCGCCTGTCGCCGCAGTTCGACAGCGCGCCCTACAAGGCCGCTCCGCGCGCCCCCGTGCTCTACCTGAAGCCGCGCAACACCTGGGCGCGCGACGGCGCTGCGGTGGCCGTGCCGGCCGATCCCGGCGAGGTCCGCGTCGATGCCAGCATCGGCCTGGTGATCGGCCGCAGCGCCACGCGCGTCAGCGAAGCAACGGCCCTGGACCATGTGGCCGGCTGGCTGATCGCCAGCGACCTCACGCTGCCGCACGAGAACTACTACCGCCCCGCCATCCGCCAGCGCTGCCGCGACGGTTTCTGCCCGCTGGGCACGCTGGTGCGCGGCGCAGGCTTCGATGCGCAAGCGGCAGAACTCACGGTGTCCATCAATGGTGAACAGGTCTGGCAGCGCGGTTTTGCCGACCTGGTGCGCTCGCCCGCAAGGCTGCTGGCCGACGTGACCGAATTCATGACGCTGTCGCCCGGCGACGTGCTGCTGCTGGGCCCGGGCGAAGGCGCGCCGCTGGCGCGGCCCGGGGACCGCGTGGTCATCGAGGTGCCCGGCCTGGGCCGGCTCACGCATTCGGTGGTGGCAGAACAGGGAGCAGCAGCATGAAGCACGGACGCGTCATCCTCGAAGGACAGACCCTGCAGGTCACCGAAGGCCCGCACGGGCAGGTGCAGTTGCCCGATGGCCGCCTGGTGGCAGAGACCGCCGTGCAGTGGCTGCCGCCGCTGCAGTTCGGCACCGTCTTCGCGCTGGGCCTGAACTATGCGGACCATGCCACGGAAATCGCCTTCAACAAGGCGCCCGAGGAACCGCTGGTCTTCCTCAAGGGCCCGAACACGCTGAACGGCCACCGCGGCCGCACGTACCGGCCCGCCGACGTGGCCTACATGCACTTCGAGTGCGAGCTGGGCGTGGTCATAGGCAAGACCTGCCGCAACGTGCGCCGCGAAGACGCCTACAGCGTGGTCGCCGGCTACTGCACGGCCAACGACTACGCCATACGCGACTACCTGGAGAACTTCTACCGGCCCAACCTGCGCGTGAAGAACCGCGACGGCGCCACGCCCGTGGGCCCATGGTTCGTCGATGCGGCCGATGTGCCCGACCCCATGAACCTGCGCCTGCGCAGCTGGGTCAACGGCGAGCTCAAGCAGGACGGCAGCACGCGCGACATGGTGCATGACATCCCCTCGCTGATCGCCCACCTGTCGGGCTTCATGACGCTGAACCCCGGCGACCTCATCCTCACCGGCACGCCCGACGGCGTGGCCGACTCCCGCGTGGGCGACGAGATCGTCACCGAGATCGAAGGCCTGGGCCGCCTGGTCAACACCATCGTCGGCGACGCGCCGGCCGCCTCCTGAACCCACCGCACACGCCAAGGAATCCCCATGCGCATTGACCACCTGATCGACGGCAAGGCCGTCGCCGGCAAGGACTATTTCGAGACCGTCAACCCCGCCACCCAGGAGGTGCTGGCCGAGGTTGCCGCTGGCGGCGAGGCCGAGGTGCAGGGCGCCGTCGCCGCCGCGAAGAACGCCTTCCCGAAATGGGCCAACACGCCCGCCACCGAACGCGCCAAGCTCGTGCGCAAGCTGGGCGACCTGATCGCCCGCCATGTGCCCGAGATCGCGCAGACCGAGACCAACGACTGCGGCCAGGTCATCGCCCAGACGGGCAAGCAGCTGGTGCCGCGCGCGGCCGACAACTTCTACTACTTTGCCGAGATGTGCACGCGCGTGGACGGCCACACCTACCCCACGCCCACGCACCTGAACTACACCCTGTTCCACCCCGTGGGCGTGTGCGCGCTGATCTCGCCCTGGAACGTGCCCTTCATGACGGCCACCTGGAAGGTGGCGCCCTGCCTGGCCTTCGGCAACACGGCCGTGCTCAAGATGAGCGAGCTGTCGCCCATGACGGCCGCGCGCCTGGGCGAGCTGGCGCTGGAGGCGGGCATTCCGCCCGGCGTGCTCAACCTGGTGCACGGCTACGGCAAGGACGCGGGCGAGCCCCTGGTGCGCCACCGCGATGTGCGCGCAGTCTCGTTCACGGGCTCGACCCAGACCGGCAACCGCATCGTGCAGGCCGCCGGCCTCAAGAAATTCAGCATGGAGCTGGGCGGCAAGAGCCCCTTCGTGATCTTTGACGACGCCGACTTCGAGCGCGCGCTGGACGCGGCCGTGTTCATGATCTTCTCCAACAACGGCGAGCGCTGCACGGCCGGCAGCCGCATCCTGGTGCAAAAGGGCATCTATGCGAAGTTCGTGGACCGCTTCGTGGAGCGCGCCAGGAAGATCACCGTGGGCGACCCGCTGGACGAGTCCACCATCGTCGGCCCCATGATCAGCGCCAGCCACCTGGCCAAGGTGCGCCACTACATCGAACTGGGCCAGAAGGAAGGCGCCAGCATGCTGTGCGGCGGGCTCGATGCGCCCGTGCTGCCCGAGCGCGTGCGCAAGGGCAACTACGTGCTGCCCACGGTGTTTGCCGACGTGGACAACCGCATGCAGATCGCCCAGGACGAGATCTTCGGCCCCGTGGCCTGCATCATCCCCTTCAGCGACGAGGCCGAGGCCGTGCGCCTGGCCAACGACATCCAGTACGGCCTGTCCAGCTACGTCTGGACCGAGAGCGTGGGCCGCGCCCACCGCGTGGCCGCCGCCATCGAGGCCGGCATGTGCTTCGTCAACAGCCAGAACGTGCGCGACCTGCGCCAGCCCTTCGGCGGCACCAAGGCCTCGGGCACGGGCCGCGAGGGCGGCAGCTGGAGCTACGAGGTCTTCTGCGAGCCCAAGAACGTGGCCGTATCGCTGGGCTCGCACCATATTCCGCACTGGGGCGTCTGAACGGGCGACCAGCGACAACGACAAAGAGAACCGAGGAGACAAGACATGCAACGCCGCCATTTCCTGCAATCCACCGCAGCCACCACGGCCGCAGCGCTGATGCTCCCGGGCCTTTCCCAGGCCCAGCCCGGTAGCCCGGCCGGCACCTGGCCTGCAAAACCGCTGCGCATCATCGTGCCCTTCACGCCGGGCGGCACCACCGACCTGGTGGCGCGCCTGGTGGGCACCGAGCTGGGCAAGTCCCTGGGCCAGCCTGTGATCGTGGAGAACAAGCCCGGCGCGGGCACGGTGATCGGCGTGGACTATGTGTCCAAGCAGCCGGCCGACGGCTACACCCTGGTGTGCGTGGCCAACAGCTTCACGGCCAACAAGACGCTGGTGAAGAACCTGCCCTACGACACCACGCGCGACCTCAAGCCCGTGGCGCTGATGGGCCTGTCCGAGCATGTGCTGGCCACCCACCCGGGCAGCGGCCTGAAGACGCTGGCCGACCTGCGCAGCCGCGCCAAGGCCAAGCCCGGCGAGCTCAGCTATGCCTCGTTCGGCAACGGCACCTCGGCCCATCTGTCGGGCGCGCTGCTGTGCCAGGAGATGGGCATCGACATGGTCCACATCCCCTACAAGGGCCAGGGCCCGGCGCTGGCCGACCTGCTGGGCGGCCAGGTGGACGTGATGTTCGGCAACTGGCCCGAGTTCCGTGGCCATGTGCAAAGCGGCAAGCTGGTGGCACTGGGCATGGCCACGCGCCAGCGCTCGCAGTTCGCTCCCCAGGTGCCCACGCTGGCCGAGCAGGGCGTGGCGCTGGAATCCAACTCCTGGCAGGGGCTGCTGGCACCCGGCGCCACGCCCGATGCGCTGGTGCAGCGCATCAACGCGGCCGTGGTCAAGGCCCTGGCCGAGCCCGCCGTGGTGGACGCCTTCGCGCGCGGCGGCATCGTCTCGCAGGCCGGCACGGCGCAGCAGTTCTCAGCCTTCGTCACCAGCGAAATCGCCAAGTACGAAGCCATCATCCGCCGCGCCAACATCACGCTGGGCTGAGGCCGACACCGGGAGCCGCCATGAGCCTGTACACCATGCAGAAATTCCTGTTCCAGCTCAACCGCGAGCCCGAGGTGCAGCGGCGCTTTGCCGAGGACCGCGCCGCGCTGCTGGCCGAGTACGCGCTGGACCCCGAGGAGTACGAAGCCATGTTCCAGGGCGACATCGGCAAGCTCTACGTGCTGGGCTGCAACGGCCAGCTGCTGATGCACTTCGCGCCGCTGCTGGGCATGCCCTGGGCCGACTACCTGCAGGCCATGCGCGACGGCGTGCAAAAGCACGGACCGGTGCGCGCGGGCGTCTACGCGATGACGACAGCCACCAACGAAAAGATCGCAGGAGTTTGAGATGAGTCTGGTATTTGCAGGCGTTTGCAGCCACGCGCCCGGCATCACGGGCCGCGCACACCTGGCCGATCCGGCCACCAGGGATGCCTTCCATGCCGCCTTCCGCGACATGGGCGCACGGCTGGAGGCGGCGCGCCCCGATGCCGTGATCGTCATCGCGGCCGAGCACTTCGCCAACTTCTTCATGAACAACATGCCGGCCTATGCCATCGGCATGGCAGACCACTACGAAGGGCCCATCGAGGACCCGGCCTGGCTGGGCATAGAGCGCCACCGCATCCCCGGCAATGCCGAACTGTCGCGGCGCCTGATCACCGAGGTCATGCAGACCGTGGACGTGGCCTTTGCCGAGGAGTGGAAGTTCGACCATGGCATCATGGTGCCGCTGCACTTTCTGACGCCGGCCTATGACAAGGACATCATCCCGGTCAACATCAACTGCCAGGGCCCGCCGCTGACGCCGCTGCACCGCGCCTGGGCCTTTGGCGAGGCCCTGCGCCGCGCCTGCGACAAGGCGCCCGAGCGCATCGCCATCGTGGGCACGGGCGGCATCTCGCACTGGCCGGCCACGCCCGACTCGGGCAAGGTCAACTGGGAGTGGGACCAGCAGTTCATGGACCGCTGGTGCCGCAACGACCGGGACGCGCTGCTGTCGTACACCGACGCCGAGACCTACCGCGACGGCGGCCAGGGCGGCTTCGAGATCCGCAGCTTCATCGCCGTGGCCGCTGCCGCGCGCGGCGCGGGCCAGGTGCTGTACTGCCAGCCCATTCCCATCTTCGCCGTGAGCTGCACGGCCGCCACCATGGAGGTGGCCTGAATGCCGCACGTGGTCATCCTCTACACGGCCAGCCTGGACGCGCACACCGACATGACGCAGCTGTGCCGCGCCCTGGCCGACACCATGCTCACCGTGCGTGCCGAAGACGGCGCCCAGGTCTTTCCCACGGGCGGCACGCGCGTGCTGGCCTACCCCGCGCCGCACAGCGCCGTGGCCGATGGCGGGGCCGCGGGCCGTGCGGCCGGCGGCGATGGCGACTACGGCTTCATCTACATCAACCTGCGCATGGGCCGGGGCCGCTCGGCCGCCGTGCAGCAGCAGGCCGGCGACGCCCTGCTGGCCTGCGCGCGCCGCCATCTGCAGCCGCTGTTCGCGCAGCGCCACCTGGGCCTGACCGTGCAGGTCGATGAAAGCCCGGGCCAGGTGTATGACGGCAAGCACAGCACCCTTCATCCCCTCTTTTCCAGGCCTTGAAATGTTTTCCCAAGAACTGTTGACCCAACTGGCCCAGGAGCTTGACCGCAGCGAGAAGACGCGCGTGCAGGTCGAGCATTTCTCCAAGCGCTTTCCCGGCATGACCGTGGAGGATGGCTACCGCGTCTCGCGTGAATGGGTGCGCCTGCAGATCGCGGCGGGCCGCAAGGTGATCGGCCACAAGATCGGCCTGACCTCGCGCGCCATGCAGATATCGAGCCAGATCGACGAGCCCGACTACGGCACCCTGCTCGACAGCATGCTCTACCGCTGCACGCCGGGCCAGGTGCTGGACATCCCGGCCGCCCACTTCATCGCGCCGCGCGTGGAAGTGGAGCTGGCCTTCGTGCTCAAGGCGCCGCTGCGCGGCCCGGGCCTGCCCGGCGGCAAGGAGATCACGCTGCAGGACGTGCTGGACGCCACCGACCATGTGACCCCGGCCATCGAGATCATCGACGCGCGCATCGAGCAGTTCGACCGCCACACCAAGGCCATGCGCAAGGTCTACGACACCATCAGCGACAACGCGGCCAATGCGGGCATCGTGGTCGGCGCCGGGCAGGCTGTTCCCGGGGTGCTTGACCTGCCCTGGTGCGGCGCCATACTGCGCTGCAACGGCGTGGTCGAGGAGACCGGCCTGGCTGCCGGCGTGCAGGGCCATCCCGCCATCGGCGTGGCCTGGCTGGCCAACAAGCTCTCGCCCTGGGGCGAGGCCCTGGAGGCCGGCCAGACCGTGCTGGCCGGCTCGTTCACGCGCCCCGTGGCGGCCAGGGCCGGCGACCTGTTCGATGCCGACTACGGCCCGCTGGGCCGCCTGCAATTCCGTTTTGTCTAGGCGCCGTCGTCCCGACGCCTGCCCCGCCCTTATTGGAGATTTCCCATGCCGCTTGCACTGCGCGACCCCAGCCTGCTCAAGAACCTCTGCCTGATCGACGGCCAATGGCTGGCCGCCGACGATGGCAGCCGCATCGACGTCCACAACCCCGCCACGGGCGAGTCCGTGGGCCATGTGCCCCGCATGGGAGAGGCCGAGACGCAGCGCGCCATCGCCGCCGCCGAGCGCGCCTTCGCCCTCTGGAAGCAGCAGACCGCCGAGGCCCGCGCGCGCCTGCTGCATCGCTGGTTCGAGCTGATGATGGAGAACCAGGAAGACCTGGCCCTGATCATGACCAGCGAGCAGGGCAAGCCCCTGGCCGAGTCGCGCGGCGAGATTGCCTATGCGGCCTCCTACGTGCAGTGGTTTGCCGAGGAAGCGCGCCGCATCTACGGCTCCACCGTGCCCGCGCCCTGGGCCGACAAGCGCATCATCGTGACCAAGGAGCCCGTGGGCGTCTGCGCCGCGATCACGCCCTGGAACTTCCCGGCCGCCATGATCACGCGCAAGGTCGCGCCGGCCCTGGCGGCGGGCTGCACCATCATCGTCAAGCCCGCGCAGCAGACACCGCTGTCGGCCCTGGCCATGGCCGAGCTGGCCCAGCGCGCCGGCATTCCCGAGGGCGTGTTCAGCGTGATCACGGGCTCCTCGCGCGCCATCGGCGGCGTGCTCACGGCCAGCATGGCCGTGCGCAAGCTGACCTTCACGGGCTCCACCGAAGTGGGCCGCGTGCTGGCCGAGCAATGCGCGCCCACGCTCAAGAAGATGTCGCTGGAGCTGGGCGGCAATGCGCCCTTCATCGTCTTCGATGACGCGGACCTGGATGCCGCCGTCGAAGGCGCCATGGCCTCCAAGTACCGCAACACCGGCCAGACCTGCGTGTGCGCCAACCGCCTGCTGGTGCAGGACGGCGTGTACGACGCCTTCATGGCCAGGCTCAAGGTCGCCGTGCAGGCCCTCAAGGTGGGCAACGGCCTGGAGGCCGGCGTGGGCCAGGGCCCGCTGATCGACCAGGCCGCCGTGGACAAGGTCGAGGAGCTGGTGGCCGACGCCGTGAAGAACGGCGCCGAGGTCGTGCTGGGCGGCAAGCGCCACGCGCTGGGCGGAACCTTCTACGAGCCCACCATCCTGGCCAACGCCACGGACCGCATGCGCATCGCCAGGGAAGAGGTCTTCGGCCCCGTGGCGCCCGTGTTCCGCTTCAAGACCGAGGAAGAGGCCATCCGCATGGCCAACGACACCGAGTACGGCCTGGCTGCCTACTTCTACGCCCGCGATGTGGGCCGCGTGTGGCGCGTGGGCGAGGCGCTGGAGTACGGCATGGTGGGCATCAACAGCGGCATCATCAGCACGGCCGTGGCGCCGTTTGGCGGCGTCAAGCAGTCGGGCATGGGCCGCGAGGGCGGCGCCGCCGGCATAGAGGAATACCTGAGCACCAAGTACCTGTGCATGGGCCACTGAGGCCCGGACAATCACACCATGCAGACACCTGTGAACCGCTTCAAGGCCGCCATTGCGGCCGACCAACCCCAGATCGGCCTGTGGCTGGGCCTGGCCGACGCCTATTCGGCGGAAATCTGCGCGGGCGCCGGCTTCGACTGGCTCCTGATCGACGGCGAGCATTCGCCCAACGACACGCGCACCCTGCTGGCGCAGCTGCAGGCCATCGCGGCCTATCCCGACAGCCATGCCATTGCCCGCGTGCCCATGGGACACGGCGAGGTCGGCGAGATGCTGATCAAGCAGTACCTGGACATCGGCGTGCAGACCCTGCTCGTGCCCATGGTGGACACGGCCGAGCAGGCCGCGCGCATCGTGCGTGCCGCGCGCTATCCGCAGGCCGACGGCCAGGGCGGCATCCGCGGCATGGGCGGCGCACGCGCCTCGGCCTGGGGCCGGCGCGCCAACTACGCCCATGAAGCCAACGCCCAGGTCTGCGTGCTGGTGCAGGTGGAAACGCGCCAGGCGCTGGCCCACCTGGACGCCATTGCCGCCACCGAGGGCGTGGACGGCGTCTTCATCGGCCCGGCCGACCTGTCGGCCTCCATGGGCCACATCGGCAACCCCGGCCATCCCGAGGTGCAGGAGGCGATTGCCGACGCCATCGCTCGCATACGCCGCGCCGGCAAGGCGCCCGGCATCCTCACGCCCAACGAGGCCCTGGCGCGCAAGTACCTGGAGCTGGGCTGCACCTTCACGGCCGTGGGCCTGGACACCAGCGTGCTGGTGCAGGCCACCAGCGCGCTGGCTGCGCGCTTCAAGCAGGCAGCGGCCCCCGCGCCGAAAAGCCAGACCTATTGAGGCCCCGGCCTGACAAGGCGCCCGCAACGCCGCTCCGGGGAGGGAGCGGCGGCTGCATAGAATCCAGCCGACAGATGCTGCCGAACATGCCCCAGACCACGCCCTCTTTTGCCCCCGAGCCGCTGCGCGCCTTCTCGCGCTCCCTGCCCATGGCGCTGCTGCGCGCCCGCGAATCGGTCATGGTGCGCTTTCGGCCCATGCTGCGCGCCCATGGCCTGACCGAACAGCAGTGGCGCGTGCTGCGCGCCATGGCGGCGGTCACGCACAGGCTGCGGCCCATGGAGCTGTCGCAGGCCACCTACATCAGCATGCCCAGCCTCTCGCGCCTGCTCAAGACGCTGGAAGGCCGGCAGCTGGTGGAGCGCTCGCGCCACGCCAGCGACATGCGCGGCGCCGAGTTCGAGCTCACGGCGGCCGGCCACGCCATCGTGGCCGAGATCGCGCCGCATTCCTCCGAGACCTATGCCGAGATCGAGCGCCTGGTGGGCCATGAAGAGATCGAGCAGCTCTACGCCCTGCTCGACCAGGTCGTGCAGCGCCTGGGCGCGGCCGACGGCAGCCAGGCCGAGGAATAGCCGCCCCGGCACGCCGGTCGGGCACTGCCGGGCACAATCGCCCCATGCCGCAGCCGATTGCCGTCATCGACTTTGAAACCACGGGCATGGCGCCCGCCCAGGGCGCGCGTGCCACCGAGGTCGCCATCGTGCTGATCGAGGGCGGCCAGGTCGTGGACCGCTTCCAGAGCCTGATGCGCACGGGCGCCTGGATACCGCCCTTCATCACGCGGCTGACCGGCATCACCAACGCCATGGTCGCAGCCGCGCCGCCCGCCGAGGAGGTGATCCGCGATGCCGCGCGCTTCGTGGGCAGCGCCCCCATGGTGGCGCACAACGCGGCCTTCGACAGCAAGTTCTGGCAGTCCGAACTGGCCCTGGCCGGCGAGGCCGCGCCCCAGCCCTTTGCCTGCACCGTGCTGCTGTCGCGCCGCATCTACCCGGAGGCGCCCAGCCACAGCCTGAGCCGGCTCACCGCCCACCTGGGCCTGCCCGTGGCCGAGCGTGCCCACCGGGCGCTGGCCGATGCCGAGATGGCCGCCGCCCTGCTGGCGCGCATGCAGCAGGACCTGTGCCTGCGCCACGCGCTGGCCTGGCCAGAGCATGCCCTGCTGATGCAGCTGCAGCGCTGCACGCGGGCCCGCATGAAGGCCTGGCTGAACGAGAACGCCGCGCCCGCCCAGATGAGCATGGCGCTGTGAGCCGGCGCCGGGCACACAGGGCAAAGACCTCCCTGGCAGAGGCCCCATCGGCCGCTTCTGCCGGCATCCGCACCCATAATGCAAGGTTGCTGCCCGGCTCCGGGCGCCCGTCCCAAACGCTGCAGCCCTGCTGCGGCCTTGCTGCCGCCTGGTTCTTGCACCCGTGAATTCCGCACTGCCTCCCGCCGCCATGGCCGCCCTGCCTCCACAGTCCCCGTTCTCGTCGCGCGAGTTCCGCGACGCGCTGGGCCAGTTCGCCACGGGCGTGACCATCGTCACCGCACGCAGCCCGCAGGGCCATCCGGTGGGCGTCACCGTGAGCTCGTTCAACTCCGTCTCGCTCACGCCGCCGCTGGTGCTGTGGAGCATGGCGCTGTCGGCGGCCTCGCTGCCCGTGTTCCAGCATTGCTCGCACTACGCCATCCACGTGCTGTCGGCCTCGCAAAAGCCCCTGGCCGAGCTGTTCGCGCGCAAGGGCGTGGACCGCTTCGCCAACACCGCCTGGCGCAGCTCGGCCCAGGGCGTGCCGCTGCTGTCCGAAGCCACCACCGTCTTCGAGTGCCGCAACCGCCATCGCCATGAAGAAGGCGACCATGTGATCTTCATCGGCGAGGTCGAGCAGTGCAGCCACCAGGCCGGCCACACGCCGCTGCTGTACCACGCAGGCCGCATGCACACGGGCGGCCTGGGCTGAGCCCGGGCCCGCGGCAGCACTCCCGTCGCCTCTTTCGGCGACTCCCCCATTCCCGTTCCTTCCCGCCTCCGGGTAATCCCCGGTCCGGGAAATTGCTGTCTGCGCATATTGTATATACAGGCTTATACATCTGATCACAGACCCATCCGCAGGCTGATGAAGCCTGTGGATGCGGCAGCCATTTCACCAATGACGGGGGGAGACAGCGCATGAGTTCACCATCTGCAGGCAGCCTGCACCGAGGGCTGTCGGCCCGCCATATCCGCTTCATGGCACTGGGCTCGGCCATAGGCACGGGGCTGTTCTACGGCTCGGCCAAGGCCATACAGCAGGCAGGCCCCTCGGTGCTGATCGCCTACCTGCTGGCGGGTGCGGCGGTCTACATGGTGATGCGCGCGCTGGGCGAGATGGCCGTGCACAACCCCGTGCCCGGCTCCTTCGGCCAGTACGCCAGCGATTACCTGGGGCCGTTCGCCGGCTTCGTCACGGGCTGGACCTATACCTTCGAGATGGTCATCGTCTGCCTGGCCGACGTGACGGCCTTCGGCATCTACATGGGGTTCTGGTTTCCCGAGGTGCCGCGCTGGATCTGGGTGCTGTCCATCGTCTGCTTCATCGGCGCGCTCAACCTGTGCTCGGTCAAGGTGTTCGGCGAGATGGAGTTCTGGCTGTCCCTGCTCAAGGTGGCGGCCATCATCGCCATGATCGGCGGCGGCCTGGGCATCATGGTGTTCGGCTTCGGCATGGCGGCCGATCAGGCGCCGACCGGCGTGCAGAACCTGTGGGTGCACGGCGGCTTCATGCCCCATGGCGTCTCGGGCCTGATCGCCTCGCTGGCGGTGGTGGTGTTCGCCTTCGGCGGCATCGAGATCATCGGCATCTCGGCTGGCGAGGCCAAGGACCCGGCGCGCGTGATCCCGCGCGCCATCAACGCCGTGCCGCTGCGCATCCTGCTGTTCTACGTGCTGACGCTGTTCGTGCTGATGAGCATCTTCCCCTGGCCGCAGATCGGCAGCCAGGGCAGCCCCTTCGTGCAGATCTTCAGCGGCCTGGGCATTTCCTCGGCCGCCACCATTCTCAACATCGTGGTGATCTCGGCGGCCGTGTCGGCCATCAACAGCGACATCTTCGGCGCCGGCCGCATGTTGTACGGCATGGCGCACCAGGGCCAGGCCCCCGCCGGCTTCGGCCGCGTCTCGCGCCATGGCGTGCCCTGGATGACGGTGGTGGTGATGGCCGTGGCGCTGCTGGCCGGCGTGGTGCTGAACTACCTGATCCCCGAGGACGTGTTCCTGCTGATCGCCTCCATCGCCACCTTCGCCACGGTCTGGGTCTGGCTGATGATCCTGCTGTCGCAGTTCGCGGCGCGCCGCCGCATGAGCCCGCAGCAGGTGGCCGCGCTGAAGTTCCCGGTCCCGCTGTGGCCCGCCGCGCCGCTGGCCGCCATCGCCTTCATGCTGCTGGTGCTGGGCGTGCTCGGCTACTTCCCCCACACCCGGGCAGCCCTGGTCGTGGGCGGCCTGTGGATCGTGCTGCTGGGCGCCGCCTACCTGCTGTGGGTGCGCCCCGCCGCCGCGCGTGCGCAAAGCGAGGCCATGCTGCCTGCGGCGGAGTGAACTGCTGCAGGCCCCCGGGTGGACAATCGACTACCGTATCCAGAAAGCCCGAGCATGCAAATCTTCCAATGGGGCGAAAGTCTTGCCGCATGCCAGCCGGACTGCGTTGGAGCCGCGATGAATCCAATGCAAGAGACTGAGCAAGCACTGTGACCAGGCCATCGGCAGCCTGGCCATCCGCAACCCTTTCAGGATTGCATGAAGCCACGGCCCCGGGCCGTGGCGGCGCTCAGCGCGAGGCGTCGGGCAGTTCGATCTTGACTTCGAGCACTTCCAGGTTTTCCTGGCGCTCCAGATGCACCTTGATGTCGTTGACGTCGATGTCCACGTACTTGGAGATCACCGCCATCAGCTCCTTTTGCAGCGCAGGCAGGTAGTCGGGACCGCCGCCGTTGCCGCCCACGCGTTCGCGCGCGAGGATGATCTGCAGGCGCTCCTTGGCCACCGAGGCCGTCTTCTTCTTTTCTCCGAGCAGGAAAGAGAGCATGGACATGGCCGCTTACCTCCCCCCGAACATGCGTTTGAAGAAGCCGGGCTTTTGCGCTTCGGTGAAGCGCATGGGCTTTTCCTCGCCCAGGAAGCGTGCCACCACGTCCTGGTAGGCCTCGGCCACGTCCGAGCCCTGCATGTGCACGGCGGGAATGCCCTGGTTGGAGGCCTGCAGCACGGTTTCGGATTCGGGCACGACGCCGATCAGCTCGATGCGCAGGATGTCCTGGATGTCCTCCAGCGACAGCATCTGGCCGTCCTGCACGCGGTTGGGGTTGTAGCGCGTGATCAGCAGGTGTTCCTTGACGCTCTCGCCCGCGATGGCGCGCGCGGTCTTGGAGCTGAGCATGCCCAGGATGCGGTCGGAGTCGCGCACGGAGGAGACTTCCGGGTTGGTCACGACCAGGGCCTCGTCGGCGAAGTGCATGGCGATCAGGGCGCCGCTTTCGATGCCGGCCGGCGAGTCGCAGATGATGTACTCGAAGTCCATGCCCGCCAGGTCGTCCAGGATCTTCTTGACGCCGTCCTGCGTCAGCGCATCCTTGTCACGCGTCTGGGAGGCGGCCAGCACGAAGAGGTTGTCGCACTGCTTGTCCTTGATCAGGGCCTGGTTGAGGTTGGCCTCGCCCTGGATGACGTTGATCAGGTCGTAGACCACGCGGCGCTCGCAGCCCATGATCAGGTCCAGGTTGCGCAGGCCCACGTCGAAATCGATGACGGCGGTCTTGTGCCCGCGCAATGCGAGGCCCGATGCGAAGCTGGCGCTGGTGGTGGTCTTGCCCACGCCACCCTTGCCGGAGGTCACGACGACTATTTTGGCCATGTTTGCACGGTTCCTTAAAGACTGGAGAGCAAAGAAGAGGGGGCCGGTGTCATACCGGCTCGATGAGGATTTTCTCGCCGTCGAGACGCACCTTGGCGGGCCTGGCAGCCACGTCCGCCGGGAGATCGGTCTCGATTGTGCGATAGATGCCGGCAATCGACAGCAGCTGTGCTTCCATGCAGGTGCTGAAGATGCGCGCCTCGGTGTTGCCGCGTGCCCCGGCGATGGCCCTGCCGCGCAGCGGCGCGTAGACATGGACATTGCCGTCGGCGATGACTTCGGCACCATAGCTGACCATGGCCAGCACCACGATGTCGGTGCCGCGCGCATAGACGCGCTGGCCCGAGCGCAGCGGCTTGTCCACGATGAGGGCGTCGGCCTGGGGAGCAGGCACCTCGCGCACCACCTCGACCTCGCGCACGACTTCCTGGATCTCGATCTCGGGCACCGTGGGCCGCACGGGTGCGGCCTCGGGCGCGGGCGCCAGGCCTGCGGCACGCGCCGCCTCCATCTGCGCCGGGCTGCCACCGCGCACGGCCACGGGCACGGTGCGGTGAAAGCGCAGCGCCTCCACGAGCACGGCGAAGTCGATGGCCTCCTCGGCATCACGCACATGGGCCAGGTCGATCAGCACGGGGTCGTTGTCGAAGAAATCCGGGTCGTCGGCCAGGCGCTGGGCCAGGTCGGCCACGAGCGCACGTACGTCGGTATCCCGCAGGGTCACGGCCACCACGGGCAGCTGCGCGCTCTTGAGGTCGAAGCTGGGGCGGGCAGTACTCGTCGTTTCAACGGCCATGGGACTGGGAGTGCGGTGGATGGGAGAGTTGCCTCTCGACGCGCAAAGTGTACTGTGTGCGCAGTACATGGGCGCCCACTCCCGCCGGGAGGCCGGCACCGGGGAGTGTCCATTTGTGTTGTGTCACATACGGCCCATGCCCCCGTGGCGGGGGCCGGGCGGGCCCGGTCACTGAAACCGGGGCTTACGCTTCTCCACGAAGGCCATCACGGCCTCGCGGTGGTCGGCGGTCTTGTGGGCCAGGGCCTGGTAGCCGGCGGACAGCTCCAGCAGCGACTCCAGCGTGCTGTGCTCGCCCTCGCGCAGCAGGCGCTTGGTCATGCGCATGACGGCGCCGGGGTTGGCTGCGATCTTGTCGGCCAGCGCGCGCGCCGTGGGCAGCAGCTGGTCGGCGGGCACGACGCGGCTGACCAGGCCGCAGGCCAGGGCCTGCTGCGCGTCGATGGCCTCGCCCGTGAACGCCATCTCGGCCGCCTTGGCGCGGCCCACGGCGCGCGGCAGCAGCCAGGCGCCGCCGTCCCCGGGGACGATGCCCACGCGCACGAAGCTCTCGGCAAAGGTGGCCGTCTCGCTGGCGATGCGGATGTCGCACATGCAGGTCAGGTCCAGCCCCGCGCCGATGGCCGGGCCGTTGACGGCGCAGATCACGGGCACGTCCAGCTGGTTGAGGGCGCGCGGAATGCGCTGTATGCCCTGGCGGTACTCCTCGCGGATGGCGTCGGGCGTGAGCGCGTCGTCGAAGAAGCGCTGCATGTCCTTGACGTTGCCGCCCGAGCTGAAGATGGGGCCGGCGCCCGTGAGGATGACGGCCTTGACCGAGGCATCGCGCCGGATCTCGTCGCAGACCTGCACGAATTCCTCCACGGCCGTGTTGCCCGTGAGCGCATTGCGCGTCTCGGGCTGGTTCATGGTGAGGGTCCAGATGGCGCCGTCGCGCTCGATGTTCAGAAAGGGCATGGATGGGGTTCCTTCGAGAGCCTGTCAGGCGGTGATATCGGCGGTGATATCGGTGGTGGAGCGGATCAGATCCAGGGTGCTGCCCGCGTGGCCATGGACCAGCGCGGCGCCTGCCACACCGTGCCAGTACGACTCGGAGCCCGCCGTCTGGCGCCAGGCATGCAGGCGGCGCGTGAGCAGTTGCAGGTCGTATTCCTCGGTGAAGCCCATGGCGCCGTGGATGGCGTGGGCCGCCTCGGCCACGGCCAGCGCGGCCTGGCTGCAGCGCGCCTTGGCCACGGCCACGCGCAGCCGCTCAGGGAAGATGCCCTGCCCCGCGCAGCCCAGCCGGGCCGCCATGCGCGCGGCGAAGACATGCTCGCTCATCACCGCCAGCTGGTGCTGAATGGCCTGGAACTTGCCGATGGGGCGCCCGAACTGCTGGCGGTCATTCGCATACTGCAGCGTGCGCTGGAACACCTCCATGAGCGCGCCCGCGAGCTGCGCCGCCACCAGGCCGGCCTGCAGCGTGCGCAGGTCCAGCCCATCCGGCAGGGCGATATCGGGAGCAGATGCTGCGCGGACCTGATCGGCGCTCCAGCGCAGGTTCACGTCCAGGCAGAAGGCCGCCGGCTCGGACTGCGCCTGCGCCACGGGCAGCAGGCTCCAGCCCTGCGCATGCTGCACCAGCACGCTGTCCGCCACCGCTCCCAGGCGCACGGGTGCGCAGTGCAGGCTGCCATCCGCCTGGAGCAGGCCTTGTGCCAACGCGATGGCGCCTGGTGGACGCTCCGCCCCCGCGCCCGCCAGCAGCGCGCGCGCCAGCATGGTCTCGCCCAGCGGCACGGGCAGCGCATGGGCGCCGGCCTGCGACCACACATCGAACAGCTGCGCCAGCGCCAGCCCCGCGCCGCCCGCGTGCTCAGGCACCAGGGCATCGGCAAAGCCGGCCTGCTCCAGCGATTGCCACAGCGCCCGGGGCGAGCCCCCGGCCTCGATGGCGCGCACCTGCGCGGGCGTGCACTCGCCCTGCAGCAGCTGGCGTGCGGCATCGGCAAACAAATCGTCTTCCATGTCTCTCTCCATTCATGACACATGACGCCAGGCCTTGGGCGTTCCGTTTGAAACTGGCGCACCTTTAACACCAGGGACACCGAGGAAGGGCCTACGCCGGCCGCGCCGCCCCGCACCGAGGGTGTCGCCCCCCCGCGAAGCGAGAGGGGGCGCCGTGCAACGGGAAGACGCGCAGCGGCTCAGGGGGCGCTTCGTGTCAACGAAGCCCCAAACCACGCGCGATCATTCCGCGCAGGATGTCGCGCGTGCCGCCGCGCAATGAATACGAAGGCGCAACCTCCGTCACGTAGTTGAGGGTGCGCAGCAGCTCCAGCGGAACCTCGGACGCCTCGCGTGCGAACAGGTCGTCGGCGATGGCGGCGGGAATGGACTGCTCCAGCGTCGTGCCCAGCTCCTTGACCAGGGCCGCCTCGACGATGGGGCTTTCGCCGCGCACCAGCTTGTCCTGCACGGCCACCGACATGGCGCGCAGCGGGGCCAGCTCGGTGAACACGCGGCCGGCCAGGCGCAGCGCGCCTTCGCAGCGCTCGCCCGTTGCACGCAGCCAGGCCAGCCATTCGTCGAACAGCACGATGCTGGAGAACAGCCGCTCGGGCCCGCTGCGCTCGAAGGCCAGCTCGGCCGTGACCTGCTCCCAGCCCTGGCCTTCCTGGCCGATCAGGGCGTCGGGCTGCAGCTGCACGTTGTCGAAGAAGACTTCGCAGAAATGGCTGTCGCCCGAGAGGTCGGTGATGGGCCGCACGGTCACGCCCGGCAGCGACAGGTCCACGATGACCTGGGACAGCCCCTTGTGCCGGTCACCCGCCTCGCCCGAGGTGCGCACCAGGGCGATCATGTAGTGGCAGTGGTGGGCGTTGGTGGTCCAGATCTTCTGGCCGTTGAGCACGAAGCCCTTGTCGTTCGGCACGGCGCGCGTCTTCACGCTGGCCAGGTCCGAGCCCGCGCCGGGCTCGCTCATGCCGATGCAAAAGAAGGCCTCGCCCCGGCAGATGCGCGGCAGGTAGAACCGCTTTTGCGCCTCGGTGCCGTACTTGAGGATCAGCGGGCCGCTCTGGCGGTCGGCAATCCAGTGCGAGCCCACGGGCGCGCCGCAGGCCAGGTATTCCTCCACCAGCACGTAGCGCGTGAAGGCGCTGCGCCCGCCGCCGCCGTACTCGCGCGGCAGGGTGACGCCTATCCAGCCCTTTTCGCCCAGTTGCCGGCTCAGTTCGGCGCTGTAGCCGCCCCAGGAGCGCGCGCGCACATGGGGCGGCAGGCCGCTTATGGCCTGGGCGAGGAAGGCGCGCACCTCGGCGCGCAGGGCTTCGTCCTCGGCGGGGATGCGGGTCAGGGCAAGGGAATCAAGCACGCTCATTGCAGGGCTCCATGGTTGGACCCCACTCTAGGCAGCCGGTCTGTCGCAGTCCAATATTAAAAACCGAGCCACTGATACCGTTTGAATATCAGGCAGCCTGTGCCTTGGCATGCTGCGCCGCAAAGCCCACGTACCAGTCCAGGCAGCCCGGGTTGGCCATGGCCTCCTTGTTGACCACCTTGTCCAGCGGCTGGCCCAGCATCAGCTTCTTGATGGGCAGCTCCTGCTTCTTGCCGCTGAGCGTGCGCGGGATCTCGGCCACCTGCACGATCTCGTCGGGCACGAAGCGCGGCGACAGGGCCTGGCGGATGGCGCCCTGCAGGCGCGCGCGCAGGGCGTCGTCCAGATCCACGCCCGGGCGCAGCACCACGAACAGCGGCATGTAGCTTTCGCGGCCCAGGTATTCGAGGTCCACGACCATGGAGTCCAGCACTTCGGGCAGGGCCTCGACGGCGCTGTAGATCTCGCTGGTGCCCATGCGCAGGCCGTGGCGGTTGATGGTGGCGTCGCTGCGGCCGTAGATGATGCATCCGCCCTCCGGGAGGATGCGTATCCAGTCGCCGTGGCGCCAGACCGGGCCCATGGCGGCGGGGCCGTCGCCGCCGCCGGGCGCGCGGCCATGGCCGGCCGGGTACATGTCGAAGTAGCTGGACAGGTAGCGCTTGCCGTCCGCATCGCCCCACAGGTACAGCGGCATGGAGGGGATGGGCTGGGTGCAGACCAGCTCGCCCACCTCGTCGATGACGGGCTGGCCCTGCTCGTTCCAGGCCTCCACGGCCGCGCCCAGCTGGCGGCACTGCATGATGCCCGGCTGCTGGGGCAGCTCGCGGTGGCCGCCGATGAAGGCGCCCGCAAAGTCGGTTCCGCCCGAGATGTTGTTCCACCAGATGTCAGGCCGCCCCATGCCTGCGAACTGCGCCGTGCCCCAGCTTTGCACCTCCGGCGACAGCGGCGAGCCCGTGGTGCCCAGGCTGCGGATGCGCGACAGGTCGCCGCACTGGGCCAGGTCCACGCCGGCCTTCATGCAGTTGGCGTAGAAGGCCGCGCCCGAGCCGAAGCTGGTCACGCCGGTCTCGGCCGCGAAGCGCCACAGCACGCCCCAGTCGGGCCTGTCCTTGCTGCCGCCGGGGCTGCCGTCGAAGATCACGCAGGTGGTGCCGCCCAGCAGGCCCGAGACCTGGGCATTCCACATCACCCAGCCCGTGGAGCTGTACCAGTGGTAGCGCTCGCCCCAGCTGTTGGGGTGGTAGCTGCAGCCCACGTCGTTGTGCAGGGCCTTGAGCTGCAGGGCCACCAGCACCATGCCGCCATGGCCGTGGACGATGGGCTTGGGCAGGCCGGTGGTGCCGCTGGAGTAGACGATCCACAGCGGGTGGTCGAAAGGCAGCCATTCGGGTTCGAAGGCCGCCGTGGCCGCGTCATCGCGGGCCGTGACCTGGCCGTAGTCGGCGGCATCGGCCAGGCTGGCCTGCAGATCCAGGTTGGGCACAAGGACCACATGCTCCACGCTGGGCAGGCCTGCGCGCAGCTCCGCCAGCACGGCCATGCGGTCGATATCGCGCCCGGCGTAGTGCACGCCATCGACGGCGATCAGCGCCTTGGGCGCGATCTGGCGGAAGCGGTCCAGCACCGCGTTGGTGCCCATGTCGGGCGCGCAGATGCTCCAGACGGCGCCCAGGCTGGCCGTGGCCAGCAGGGCGACCATGGCCTCGGGGATGTTGGGCAGGTAGGCGGCCACGCGGTCGCCGCGGCCCACGCCCTGGGCCTTCAGGTGCAGGGCCAGGGCGGCGACCTGCCGGCGCAGCTCGGGCCAGGACAGTTCGCGGTGGCGGCCCGTCTCGTTGCGGCTGACCACGGCGGGCATGCCTGCCGCATGGGCGGCATCCACATGGCGCAGCGCCTGGCGCGTGTAGTTGATCTGGGCACCCGGAAACCACTGGGCGCCGGGCATGGTGTTGCGCTCCAGCACGGCCGTGTGCGGCGTGGGCGATTGCAGCGCGTTGTAGTCCCAGATGCTTTGCCAGAAGGCGTCCAGGTCGGTCACCGACCAGCGCCACAGCGCGTCGTAGCTGTCGAACTGCAGGCCGTGGCGCTCGCGCAGCCAGTCCTGGTACAGGCGGATCTGGGGGATGAAGGCAGGGGTATGGCTCATGACCGGCCACGGTACGCGCGCGCTGCCCGCGAGCCCAGACGGGAAAGCCACTAGCCTGGCACCTGGGCGACAAAGTCTGCGGGCCGGATCGCGTATCTCCGCACAAACACTGGGAAAAAATTTCCGCTTCACCCCACCTGCCAGAAAACAAATGCCTCTAATATCGCGCCAATTTTTTACAAGGAGCGATGCCACATGGGCCTTTTCCAATGGACGGAAAAATCCGCCAACCAGCTGCAACGGGGAGGCGTGATCGGCCCCGATGAGCGCCTGCCCTGGCCCCAGACCGGGCTGATGGGCATACAGCACGTGATCGCCATGTTCGGCTCCACCGTGCTGGCGCCCATCCTCATGGGGTTCGATCCCAACGTGGCCGTGCTCATGAGCGGCATTGGCACGCTGATCTTCTTCCTGATCACGGGCGGCAAGGTGCCCAGCTACCTGGGTTCGTCCTTTGCCTTCATCGGCGTGGTGATCGCAGCCACGGCCTATGGCGGCAAGGGCGCCAACGGCAACATCGGCGTGGCGCTGGGCGGCATCATTGCCTGCGGCGCGGTCTATGCGCTGATCGGCCTGGTGGTGCAGATGGTGGGCACGCGCTGGATCGAGCGCTTCATGCCGCCCGTGGTCACGGGCGCCGTGGTGGCCGTGATCGGGCTGAACCTGGCGGCCATACCCGTCAAGAACATGGCGGCCAACAACTTCGAGTCGTGGATGCAGGCCCTGACCTTCGTCTGCGTGGGCCTGGTGGCCGTGTTCACGCGCGGCATGGTGCAGCGCCTGCTGATCCTGGTGGGCCTGATCGCCGCCAGCCTGCTGTACGGCCTGTTCACCAACGTGCTGGGCATGGGCAAGCCCGTGGACCTGTCGGGCGTGATCAACGCCGCCTGGTTCGGCCTGCCCCAGTTCCACGCGCCCGTGTTCAGCGGCCCGGCCATGGTGCTCATCGTGCCCGTGGTCATCATCCTGGTGGCCGAGAACCTGGGCCACATCAAGGCCGTGACCGCCATGACCGGCAAGAACCTGGACCAGTACATGGGCCGGGCCTTCATCGGCGACGGCGTGGCCACCATGGTCAGCGGCGCGGCCGGCGGCACCGGCGTGACCACCTATGCCGAGAACATCGGCGTGATGGCCGCCACGCGCATCTACTCGACGGCCGTGTTCTTCGTGGCCGCCGTCCTGGCCGTGCTGCTGGGCTTCTCGCCCAAGTTCGGCGCGCTGATCCAGGCGATCCCGTTGCCCGTGATGGGCGGCGTGTCCATCGTGGTGTTCGGCCTGATCGCCGTGGCCGGCGCCAAGATCTGGGTGGACAACCGCGTGGACTTCTCGCAGAACAAGAACCTGATCGTGGCGGCCATCACCCTGATCCTGGGCACGGGCGACTTCACGCTCAAGTTCGGCGACTTCGCGCTGGGCGGCATCGGGACCGCGACTTTCGGCGCCATCATCCTCTACGCGCTGCTCGACCACGCAAGGGATGACCAGCAACTCATTCATTGAATGTGAGCACACGCAAACATTCTTTGAGCCTTTGACTGCGCGGCAGGGCCTTTACGGGGAAACCCGAGGGCCGCTGCCAGCGCTGCTACCATCGGTTTCCGGAGATATACCGCCCTTGCGTTCTTGCATGGGGCGGTTTTTTTTAGGCTTGCAAGCCAGCGCTGCGGCACCCTGCCGGCTGGCGCGAGCCGTCAGCCGGAGCCATAGATGTCCCTCGCAGACCGCGTACGTTTCCCAGAATTCCTTTCGCGCACCATGACGGCCGAGCAGGCCGCCGCCCTGATCCCCCACGGCGTCAACGTCGGCATGAGCGGGTTCACGGGCGCGGGCTACCCCAAGGCCCTGCCCCAGGCCATCGCCCAGCACGCCAAGAGCGAACACGCGGCCGGCCGGCCCTACAAGATCAATGTCTGGACCGGCGCCTCCACGGCCGCCGAGATGGACGGCGCCCTGGCCGAGGCCGGCGCACTGGGCCAGCGCCTGCCCTTCAACACCGACCCCACCTGCCGCGCCAGGATCAATGCCGGCGAGATCGACTTCATCGACATGCACCTGTCCCACGTGGCCCAGCATGCGTGGTTCGGCTTCCTGGGCCCCATGAGCGTGGCCGTGGTCGAGGTGCTGGGCGTGACCGAGGACGGACGCCTCATCCCCTCCACCGCCGTGGGCAACAACAAGACCTGGCTGGAGATCGCCGACAAGGTGATCCTGGAGGTCAACACCAAGCCGCCGGCCAAGATGGAAGGCATGCACGACATCTACTACGGCACGGCCATCCCGCCGCGCCGCGTGCCCATTGCCCTGACCCATGCCGATGACCGCATCGGCGAGCCCTACCTGCGCGTGGACCCGGCCAAGGTGGTCGCCGTGGTCGAGGCCCACAAGGGCGACCGCGACAACGTCTTCGCCCAGCCCGACGCCAACTCCAACCTGATCGCCGCGTCCATCATCGACTTCCTCGCGCACGAGATGAAGATGGGCCGCCTGCCCAAGGAGATGCTGCCCATCCAGTCGGGCGTGGGCAACGTGGCCAACGCCGTGCTGGCCGGCCTGCTGACGGGGCCGTTCGAGAACCTGCTGGGCTTCACCGAGGTCCTGCAGGACGGCATGCTGGACCTGCTGCGCGCGGGCAAGATGAGCCGCGCCTCGGCCACCTCGATCTCGCTGTCCGGCAGCGCCTACAGGGACTTCGAGGAGAACATCGACTTCTACCGCGAGCGCATCATCCTGCGCCCACAGGAGATCAGCAACCACCCCGAGCTGGTGCGCCGGCTGGGCGTGATCGCCATGAACTCCATGATCGAGGCCGACATCTACGGCAACATCAACTCCACCCACGTCATGGGCACGGGGATGATGAACGGCATCGGCGGCTCGGGAGACTTCGCGCGCAACGGCTACCTGTCCTTCTTCGTCACGCCCTCGGTGGCCAAGGGCGGCAAGATCAGCTGCATCGTGCCCATGTGCTCGCACGTGGACCATACCGAGCACGACACGCAGATCATCGTCACCGAGCAGGGCCTGGCCGACCTGCGCGGCCTGTCGCCGCGCAAGCGCGCCCAGGTCATCATCGACCGCTGCGCCCATCCCGACTTCCGCCCCCAGCTGCAGGACTACTTCGACCGCGCCCAGCACCAGGGCGCGCTGCACACGCCGCACATCCTGGGCGAAGCGCTGAGCTGGCACCAGCGCTTTGTCGAAACGGGCGACATGCGCGCCTGAACCGCGCAAGCGCGCCAGCGCGCAGTCTCCTGGGCTACAGGCAGCCATCGGCATGGCTGCCTGGACTGGCGTAGCATGCAAGGACGGCCCACGGGGCCGTCTTTTTCGTTGCACCCACAGGACTTCTCCCATGCCGATCTGGAAGCGCAGCTTCACCCTTGAAGACATCACCTCGCTGAGCGCCGACACGGCTGTCTCGCACCTGGGCATCGAGTTCACCGAGATCGGTGACGACTTCCTGCGCGGCCGCGTGCACGTGGACCAGCGCACCTGCCAGCCCTACGGCATCCTGCACGGCGGCGTGAACGTGGTGCTGGCCGAAACCCTGGGCTCGGTGGCCGCGGCCTGCTCCATCCCCGAAGGCTGGCGCAGCGTGGGCCTGAACGTCTCGGCCAACCATGTGCGCGCCGCGCGCCAGGGCTGGGTCACGGGCACGGCCCGCCCCGTGCACCTGGGCCAGACCACCCATGTCTGGGCCATCGAACTGCACGACGAAACCGGCCGCCTGACCTGCACCTGCAGCCTGACCATGGCGCTGCTGCCGCCGACCCACGCCCAAAACGTCAAGCTTGCCGCGCAGCCGCCGGTGGCGGCCCAGCCCTGATCAAACCCCCAGCAACTCCGACAGGCGCTCCGGCTGCGCCAGCAGCTCCCGCGAGTCGGCCTGCAGCGCCAGCCGGCCCTTGGCCATGACCACGGCGCGGTCGGTGTGGGCCAGGACCTTTTTGTAGTCGCGGTCCACGATCAGGGTGGAGATGCCGGTGCTGCGGATGGCGGCGATCACGCGCCAGATTTCGGCGACGACCAGGGGGGCCAGGCCTTCGGTGGCTTCGTCGAGGATGAGCAGGCGCGGGTGCGTCATCAGCGCGCGGCCTATGGACAGCATCTGCTGCTCGCCGCCAGAGAGCTGGTCGCCGCCGTTGGCCAGGCGCTCCGCGAGCCGGGGGAAGGTGTCGAGCACGCGCTCCAGCGTCCAGTGGCGCTCTCCCTGCAGGCCGGGGCGGGCGCTCATGACCAGGTTCTCGCGCACGCTGAGGTTGGGGAAGATGCCGCGCCCCTCTGGCACATAGCCAATGCCCAGCCGCGCCATGCGCTCGGGCGGCGCGCCCGTGCAGTCGCGGCCATCGGCGCGCAGGCGGCCGCGGCGCGCGGGCACATAGCCCATGAGTGTGCGGATCAGCGTGGTCTTGCCCATGCCGTTGCGCCCCAGCAGGCCCACGGCCTGGCCCGCGCCCAGCGCCAGGCTCACGCCCTGCAGGATGTGGCTGTCGCCGTAGTAGGTATGCAGCTCGTCGATGGCGAACATGGGCTCAGTCATCGTCTTCTCCCAGATACGCAGTACGGACCACGGGATCGACACGGATCTGCGCTGGCGTGCCCGTGGCCACCACGCTGCCGTTGACCATCACGGTGATGCGGTCGGCGATGCGGAACACGGCGTCCATGTCGTGCTCGACCAGCAGTACCGCATGGCCGCTCTTGAGCTCCTGCAGCAGGGCCAGCATGCGCTCGGTCTCCTCGGCGCCCATGCCGGCCAGCGGCTCGTCCAGCAGCAGCACGCGCGGGCCGGTGGCCAGGCACATGGCCACTTCCAGCTGGCGCTTGGCGCCATGGCTCAGCGTGCCGGCCACGGCCTGGGCCTGCCCGGCCAGGCCCGCACGCTCCAGGGCTGCATGGGCCTGGCGCAGGCTGGCCGCGCAGCGCTGTGCGGACAGGCCCAGCTGCCAGGGCCTGAGCGCCATCTGCGCCTGGGCCGCGAGCCGGCAGTTCTCCAGCGCCGAGAACTCGGGAAAGATGGTGGTGCGCTGGTAGCTGCGGCCCACGCCGGCACGCGCGCGCCGGGGCTGGGGCATGCGCGTGACGTCCTGGCCCGCGAGCGCGATGCGCCCCGCGCTGGCCGCCAGTTCGCCCGAGAGCATGTTGACCAGGGTGGACTTGCCCGCGCCGTTGGTGCCGATCACGGCATGGACCTCGCCCTCATGCAGGTCCAGGTCCACGTCGCCCACGGCCGTGAGCCCGCCGAAGCGGCGCGTGAGGCCGCGCACCGAAAGCAGTGCCGCATCAGCCATGTCCGGCCTCCTTGTGGTGGACCTCGTTGTGCACTCCAGCGCGTTGCCGTGCAAGGCCCGCCAGCCCGATCAGCCCCATCAGTCCTTTCGGCAGCAGGGCCACGAGCACGATGATGGCCAGGCCCAGGCTCAGCTGCCAGTGGTCGGCCATGGGGCCGACGATGGCATGCGTGGACAGCACCTCCTTGAGCGCGATGAAGGCCACCGTGCCCAGCACGGCACCGCGCAGCGAGCCCAGGCCGCCGAGGATGACCATCAGCAGCACCTCACCCGAGTGGTGCCAGGACAGCAGCTCGGGGTTGACCACGGCATCGCGCACCGCCAGCAGAAAGCCTGCCACGCCGGCCAGCATGCCGGCCAGCACGAAGGCCGCGAGCTTGTACCCGTAGGTGGTGAAGCCGGCTGCACGCATGCGCTGTTCGTTGACGCGTATGCCCGCCAGCGCCGCGCCGAAGCGCGACTGGCGCAGCCCGGCCAGGAAGGCATAGACCAGCACCAGGGCGGCCAGCACCACGTAGTACTGCACGCGCGGGATTTCCATGTCGATGGCGCCCAGCGCGGGCCGGGCCATCAGGTAGATGCCATCGCTGCCGCCGCCGATGCCCGTGTCGTGGACCACGAAGTAGGCCATCTGTGCGAAGGCCAGCGTCACCATGATGAAGTAGATGCCGCGCGTGCGCAGGCTCAGCAGGCCCACCAGCAGCGCATAGCCGCCCGAGGCCAGCAGCGCCCAGCCCAGCATGGCCGGCAGGCTGCCGCCCTCGTTGCCTGCGGACAGCACGGCGGCATAGGCGCCCAGGCCCATGAAGGCTGCATGCCCCAGGCTCACCAGGCCCGTGCCACCCACCAGCAGCTGCAGGCTGAGCGCGAAGATGGCCAGGATCATGGTCTTGACCACCAGGCCCGACAGATAGTCCGACCACCAGGGGCCGGCCAGCGCCAGCAGCGCCACGCAGGCCAGCGGCACGGCGCAGGCCTGCCATCGGCAGGCGCGCTGCGGCATCTCTACGGGCTGCACAGGCTGCAGGGGCTGCACGGCGGCCGCCAGCAGGGCAGGAGAAGGATTGGATACGGCCATTGTTCAGCTCCTTTGCCCCATCAGGCCCTGGGGCCGCCACACCAGCACCACCGCCATCAGCAGGTAGACGCTCATGCCGCTGAGCTCCTGGAAGAACAGCTTGCCGAAGGTATCGACAAAGCCCACCAGCAGCGAGGCCAGCAGCGCGCCCGTGATCGAGCCGATGCCGCCGATCACCACCACCACGAAGCAGATGATGAGCACGTTGCCGCCCATGCCCGGATAGACCGAACTCATGGGCGCGGCGATCATGCCTGCCAGTGCCGCCAGCGCCACGCCGATGGCGAAGACGATGCGGTACAGGCGCTTCACGTCGATGCCCAGGCCGCGCACCATGTCGCGGTTGCTGGCGCCCGCGCGCACCATCATTCCCAGGCGCGTGCGGTTGACCACCCAGTACAGCGCCAGCGCCACCAGCAGGCACACGCCCGAGGCGAACAGCCGGTACCACGGATAGCTCATGAGCCCGCCCAGCGAGAAGCTTCCCGACAGCCAGCCGGGCAGCGGCACGCCATGCACGTCATTGCCCGCCAGCAGCGAGCGCAGCTCCTCGAACACCAGGATCAGCCCGAAGGTCATCAGCACCTGCTGCAGGTGCTCGCGCTCGTAGAGGTAGCTGAAGAAAGCCCACTCCAGCGCATAGCCCAGCACCACGGTCAGCGCCACGCCCGCCAGCAGCATGGTGATGAAGTGCTGGCCCAGCAGCGGGGACAGCGCAAAGGCCATGTAGGCGCCGATCATGTAGAAGCTGCCATGGGCCAGGTTGATCACGCCCATGATCCCGAAGATCAGCGTCAGGCCCGAGGCCAGCAGGAACAGCAGCAGCCCGTACTGGATGGCGTTCAGGCACTGCACGAGAAAGGTGGCAAGGTCCATGGCGATGTCAGTATGCGTCCGTATATGAGTGCGCCCCGCGCCTCACATGCGGCAGCCGCGGCCGGTATCGCCCAGGGCCTTGATGGCCACGCCCATGCGCTGGTTCTCCTTGCCCACGACCTTGCGCAGGTACATGTCCTGCACGGGGTTATGCGACTTGCTGATGGTGAAGTCGCCGCGCGGGCTGGGGATGGTGGCCTTCTCGATGGCCTGGCGGAACTCGGCCTTCTTCGCGATGTCGCCGCCCGCCGCCTTCAGGCCCACGCCCAGCATCTGGGCGGCGTCGTAGCCCTGCACGGCATACACATCGGGCATCAGCTTGTAGGCCTGGGCATAGGCGGAGCGAAAGCGCCGGTCGCGCTCCGTGCCCAGCTCGTCGGCGTAGTGCAGCGTGGTCAGCACGCCCTGGGCGGCCTCGCCCTGGGCCTCCAGCGTGCCGTCGGTCAGAAAGCCCGAGCCGTACAGCGGGATGGTCTTGTGCAGGCCGGCCGCGTGGTAGTCCTTGACGAACTTGACGGCGCCCGCGCCCGCGAAGAAGGCAAACACCGCATCGGGCCTGGCCGCCGCGATCTCGGTCAGCAGGGCCTGGAACTCCACGTTGGGAAAGGGCACGGTGAGCTGCTTGCTGACCTTGCCGCCCTCCTTCTCGAAGCCTTCCTTGAAGGCATTGGTCATCTCCTCGCCGGCCGCGTATTTCCAGGTGATGGTCATGGCGGTTTTCCTGCCTTCCTGCCTGGCGGCCACCACGCCCATGGGATAGGAGGACTGCCAGTTGGAGAAGGACGAACGGAAGATGTTGGGCGCGCACATGGCGCCCGTGACCGCATCGGCGCCCGCATTGGGCACGATGAGCACGGTGCCGCTTTCCTTGGCCGCGCGCGCCATGGCCATGGCCACGCCCGAATGCACGGTGCCCACCAGCACATCGACCTTGTCGCGCTTGATCAGGCGGTTGACGTTGTCCGTGGCCTTGGCCGGATCGGACTCGTCATCGACCTTGAAGAACTCGATCTCGCGCCCCCCCAGCCTGCCGCCCTGCTCGTTCACGAACATGCGAAAGCCGTTCTCTATGGCCGAGCCCAGCGCCGCATAGGTGCCGCTGTAGGGCAGCATGAAGCCGACCTTGATCCTGTCCTGCGCATATGCGCCGCAGGACAGGGAGGCCGTCAGGGCGAGGACGGCCCAGTGTTTGCGATCGGTGTTCATGCGTGTCTCCTTGTGGTGGATGGGTCTTGCTTTTGTCAGGGGAATCGGAAGGGGCTGTTCAGCCGACGCTGGCTTCGCGTTCACGCAGGCGGAAACGCTGGATCTTTCCGGTGGCGGTCTTGGGAAGTTCGTCCACGAACTCGATGAAGCGCGGGTACTTGTAGGCGGCCAGGCGCTGCTTCACGAAGGCCTTGAGTTCGGCCTCGGTGGCGCTGCAGCCGTCCTTGAGCACGACGAAGGATTTGGTCTTGAGCAGGCCGTCGGCGTCGGTCTTGCCGATCACGGCGGCCTCCAGCACGGCCGGGTGCTGCATCAGCGTGGCCTCGACCTCGAAGGGCGAGACATAGATGCCGCTGACCTTGAGCATGTCGTCGCTGCGCCCGGCATAGGTGTAGTAGCCATCGGCGTCGCGCACGTACTTGTCGCCGCTCTTGAGCCAGCCGCCCTGGAAGGTCTCGCGCGTCTTGTCGCGGTTGCCCCAGTACATGAGGGCGGCGCTGGGGCCCTGGATGAACAGGTCGCCCACCTCGCCATCGGCCACGGGGCGGCCGTCCTCGCCGCGCAGCTCCACGCGGTAGCCGTCCACGGGCTTGCCCGTGGTGCCGTAGCGGATGTCGCCGGGCCGGTTGGACAGGAAGATGTGCAGCATCTCGGTGGAGCCGATGCCGTCCACGATGTCGGCGCCGAAATGCGCCTTGAAGCGCTGGGCGATCTCGGCCGGCAGCGCCTCGCCGGCCGAGGAACACATGCGCAGGCTGACCTGCTCGCGTGCGGGCAGCAGGGGCGAAGCCAGCATGCCCGCAAAGCCCGTGGGCGCGCCGAAGAACACCGTGGGCCGGTGCTGCACCCAGCGCGCAAAGGTGGCCTCGGGTGTGGGCCGCTCGGCCATCAGCAGCACGGTGGCGCCCACGCTCAGCGGAAAGCTCAGGGCATTGCCCAGGCCGTAGGCGAAGTAGAGCTTGGCGGCGGAAAAGCAGATGTCGCCCTCGCCCAGGCCCAGCACCGGGCCGCCATAGAGTTCGGCCGTCCAGTACGGATTGGCATGCGTGTGGACCGCGCCCTTGGGCTTGCCCGTGGAGCCCGAGGAATACAGCCAGAAGCCCGGGTCATCGCCGAGCGTGGGCGCCGGTGCGGGCAGCGGCGGCTGCGCCGCCAGCCAGGGCTGAATCGGCGCAAAGCCTGCGGCGCGCGCGGCCGCTTCGTCGCCGGCCACCCAGACATGGCGCACCTCGTTGGGCGCCCGGTCCATCGCCTGGCGCAGCAGGGGCAGCAGCGCATCGCAGGTCAGCACGGCCTGGGCGCGGCTGTGGCCCAGCATGTAGGCGTAGTCGTCGGCCGTGAGCAAGGTGTTCACCGCCACCGGCACCACGCCCGCATACAGCGCGCCCAGAAAGGCCACGGCCCATTCATGGCGGTCGTGCATGAGCAGCAGCACGCGTTCCTCGCGGTGGATGCCCGCCGCCAGCAGGCCGCTGGCCATGCGCTGCGCCTGCTGCTGCAGCTGGCCGTAGCTCAGCGTGCCGTGGTCGTCGATGTAGGCGATCTTGCCGGGCCGCCCCTCATTGAGCGCGAACAGGTGCGCGGCGAAATTGAAGGGCTGGGTGAAGTCGATCATCGGGGTCTCCTTCGACATCGGGCATCCGGCCCGACTTGTGATCTTCCGCTCAACATGCAATATTGTGCGTGCATCAGAAAGATAGTTAGAACACCATCGAGCGTCAAGCACTATATTGCATGGCTGGTGTTAACCCCGACTGTTTATCATTCACGCCCTCTTCAAGGAAACTCTATGGACCAGTTCGAGACGGCAGCCCAGTCCGCCGGGGCGGCGGATTCCCTCTCAGAAGCCCCCAGGAACCAGGTGCTGCAGGCGCTGGGCGAGCGTGTGCGCAGCCTGCGCTCGCGCCGGGGCATGACGCGGCGCGCCCTGGCGGCGGCGGCCGATGTCTCGGAGCGCCACCTGGCCAACCTCGAATACGGCACGGGCAACGTGTCGGTGCTGGTGCTGCACCATATTGCACAGGCCCTGCAATGCTCCATGGCCGAGCTGCTGGGCGACGTGACCACCACCAGCGCCGAATGGCTGCTGATCCGCGAACTGCTGGAAGGCCGCAATGAAGAGGATCTGCGCCGCGTGCGCCTGGCCGCAGGCGAGCTGTTGGGCACGGCGCCCAGCGACCGCCAGCGCCACACGCGCATTGCCCTGATCGGACTGCGCGGCGCGGGCAAGTCCACGCTGGGCCGCATGCTGGCCGAGCAGCTGGGCGTGCCCTTCCTCGAACTCAACCAGGAAATCGAGCGCATTGCGGGCTGCAGCGTGCGCGCCATCCACGACCTGTACGGTGCCAACGCCTACCGCCGCTACGAGCGCCGCGCGCTGGAGGAGGCCGTGCAGATCTACAGCGACGTGGTCATCGCCACGCCGGGCGGCATCGTCTCCGACCCGGCCACCTTCAACGAGCTGCTGTCGTACTGCACCACGGTCTGGCTCAAGGCCCAGCCCGAGGAACACATGGCCCGCGTCGTGGCCCAGGGCGACACCCGCCCCATGGCCGCCAATCCCGAGGCCATGGACGATTTGCGCAGCATCCTCGAAGGCCGCGCTGGCTTCTACGCCAAGGCCGACCATGTGGTGGATACCAGCGGCCAGACGCTGGAGCAGAGCTTCGATCAGTTGAAGGCACTGTTCCTGCCCGCACGCTGAGACGGCGGCAGCAACCTACGGCATCCAGGCCCCAGGCCTGGATTTTTTTCGCCTGTGCTGGCTGGTGTTTACCCTGGATATGGCCCAAACACGCACTATTGTGCGTGTTGCCGCGTGCATTTTCTGAATGAATCTGCATAATTGTGCCTGCACCGTATCTGCGACTGCACTATTTTTCATTCAAGAGGCCGTCCATGCACCCGTCCAGCCCCACTGTCGATTACCGCACCGAGCCCGCCCAGTACCGCCACTGGTCGTTCACCGTCGAGGGCGCCATCGCCCGCATGCAGCTGAACATCGCCGAGGACGGCGGCATACGGCCCGGCTACAAGCTCAAGCTCAACAGCTATGACCTGGGCGTGGACATCGAGCTGCACGACGCGCTCAACCGCATCCGCTTCGAGCATCCGCAGGTGCGCACCGTCATCGTCACCAGCGGGCGCGACCGCATCTTCTGCTCGGGCGCCAACATCTTCATGCTGGGCGTGTCCAGCCATGCCTGGAAGGTGAACTTCTGCAAGTTCACGAACGAGACGCGCAACGGCATCGAGGACAGCTCGCGCCACTCGGGCCTGAAGTTCCTGGCCGCCGTCAATGGCGCCTGCGCGGGCGGCGGCTACGAGCTGGCCCTGGCCTGCGACGACATCGTGCTGATCGACGACCGCTCCTCCTCCGTCTCCCTGCCCGAGGTGCCGCTGCTGGGCGTGCTGCCCGGCACGGGCGGCCTCACGCGCGTGACCGACAAGCGCCATGTGCGCCATGACCTGGCCGACATCTTCTGCACCAGCGTGGAAGGCGTGCGCGGCCAGCGCGCCGTGGACTGGCGCCTGGTGGATGCCGTGGCCAAGCCCGCGCAGTTCGAGGCCGTGGTGGCCGAGCGCGCGCAGCGCCTGGCCGAGGGCAGCACGCGCCCCGCCAATGCGCAGGGCATCACGCTCACGCGCCTGGAACGCGAAGCCACGGACGACGCGCTGCACTACCGCCATGTCAGCGTGCAGATCGACCGCGCGCGCCGCAGCGCCACGCTGACCGTGAAGGCGCCCACGCTTGGGCAAGGCCCGCAGCCGGCCACCATCGAAGCCATCGAGCAGGCCGGCGACGCCTGGTGGCCGCTGGCCATGGGCCGCGAGCTGGACGACGCCATCCTGCACTTGCGCACCAATGAGCTGGACGTGGGCACCTGGCTGCTCAAGACCGAAGGCGATGCCGCCGCCGTGCTGGCCGCAGACGCAGCCCTGCTGGCCCACCAGGACCACTGGCTGGCGCGCGAGACGCTGGGCCTGCTGCGCCGCAGCTTTGCGCGGCTGGATGTGTCCTCGCGCACGCTGTTCGCGCTGATCGAGCCCGGCTCCTGCTTCGTGGGCATGCTGGCCGAGCTGGCCTTCGCGGCCGACCGCGCCTACATGCTGGTGCTGCCCGATGACACCGAGCGCGCCCCGCGCATCCAGCTGGACGAATTCAATTTCGGTCTGCTGCCCCTGGTCAACGACCAGTCGCGCCTGCAGCGCCGCTTCTACGAGGAGGCCGCACCGCTGGAGGCCGCGCGCGCCGCCACGGGCCGCGCGCTGGACGGCGACCAGGCCCTGGCCCTGGGCCTGGTCACGGCCGCGCCCGACGACATCGACTGGGACGACGAGATCCGCATCGCCATGGAAGAGCGCGCCGCCATGTCGCCCGATGCGCTCACGGGCCTGGAGGCCAACCTGCGCTTTGCCAGCCGCGAGAACATGGTCACGCGCATTTTCGGGCGCCTGTCGGCCTGGCAGAACTGGATCTTCAACCGCCCCAATGCCGTGGGCGACAAGGGCGCTCTCAAGCTCTACGGCACGGGCCAGAAGGCCGGCTTCGACTTCAACCGCGTCTGACCGCAGGCACGCCCCGAAACATCCACGGAGACCCCACCATGAGCGCCATCAACTACAGCGAGAAGATCCCCAACAACGTCAACCTCGGCGAAGACCGCACCCTGCAGCGCGCGCTGGAGAGCTGGCAGCCCAACTTCCTGAACTGGTGGGGCGACGTGGGCCCCGAAGGCTCCACCGACTACGACGTCTACCTGCGCACCGCCATCAGCGTGGACCCCCAGGGCTGGGCCCAGTTCGGCCACGTGAAGATGCGCGACTACCGCTGGGGCATCTTCCTGAACCCGGCCGAGGCCGACCGCAAGGTGCACTTCGGCGACCACGCGGGCGAGAAGGCCTGGCAGGACGTGCCCGGCGAGCACCGCGCCAACCTGCGCCGCATCATCGTCACCCAGGGCGACACCGAGCCCGCCTCGGTGGAGCAGCAGCGCCACCTGGGCCTGACCGCGCCGTCCATGTACGACCTGCGCAACCTGTTCCAGGTCAACGTGGAGGAAGGCCGCCACCTGTGGGCCATGGTCTACCTGCTGCACAAGCACTTCGGCCGCGACGGCCGCGAGGAGGCCGAGGCCCTGCTGGAACGCCAGTCCGGCGACGAGAACAACCCGCGCATCCTGGGCGCCTTCAACGAGAAGACGCCCGATTGGCTGTCCTTCTTCATGTTCACCTACTTCACCGACCGCGACGGCAAGTTCCAGCTGGCCGCGCTGGCCGAAAGCGCCTTCGACCCGCTGGCGCGCACCACCAAATTCATGCTGACCGAGGAGGCCCACCACATGTTCGTGGGCGAGTCCGGCGTCTCGCGCGTGCTGCAGCGCACCTGCCAGGTCATGAACGAGCTGCGCACCGACGACGTGGGCCGCCTGCGCGCGGCCGGCGTGATCGACCTGCCCACGCTGCAGCGCTACCTGAACTTCCACTACAGCGTGACCATCGACCTGTTCGGCGCCGACCAGTCCAGCAATGCCGCCACCTTCTACAGCAGCGGCCTCAAGGGCCGCTACGAGGAAGGCAAGCGCGCGGACGACCACCGCCTGCACGACCAGCACTACAAGGTGCTGGAGGTCGTGGACGGCAGGCTGCAGGAAAAGGAAGTGCCCATGCTCAACGCGCTCAACGAGGTGCTGCGCGACGACTACATCAAGGACTCCAACGCGGGCGTGGGCCGCTGGAACAAGGTCATGGAAAAGGCCGGCATCGATTTTCGCCTCACCGTGCCGCACAAGGCCTTCAACCGCCAGATCGGCGCGCTGGCCGGCGTGCGCATGAGCCCCGACGGCCGCGTGGTCAGCGAGCAGGAATGGCGCATGCGCGAGGACGAATGGCTGCCCACGGACGCCGACCGCGCCTTCGTCGCCTCGCTCATGGGCCGCTGCGTGGAGCCGGGCCAGTTCGCGGGCTGGATCGCGCCGCCGGTCATGGGCATCAACCGCCAGCCCGTGGATTTCGAATACGTGCGCTTCAACTGAAGCGCCGCGCCAGCAGGGAGTCGCCCATGACAGTCGCCTTGGTAGAACACGGCATCCTCACGCAGCACCTGATCGACCCGGAGATCTGCATTCGCTGCAACACCTGCGAGGCCACCTGCCCCGTGGGCGCCATCACGCACGATGACCGCAACTACGTGGTCCTGGCCGAGCAGTGCAACGGCTGCATGGACTGCGTCTCGCCCTGCCCCACGGGCGCCATCGACAACTGGCGCAAGGTGCCGCTGGCGAGCGCCTATCCCGTGGCCGAGCAGCTGCTCTGGGACGAGCTGCCCGAGGAGCTGCCGCCTGAGGCGCTGGTCCAGGCACTGGTTCAGGCACGGACCCAGGCACAGGACGCAGTGGACGCACCCGCCGCCGAGGACCTGAGCCAGGCCCAGGCCGTGATCGCGGCGGCCGCCACGCGCGGTGCGGATGCGTCCCGGCCCGACGACCAGGTCGATACCCAGGTGTTGCGCAGCGCCAGCTACGGCGCCACCGTGCCGCCCTGGTCGGCCGCCCATCCGTACACCAACCTGCATGGCCCCAGGAGCCCCGTCACGGCCACCGTGGTCGGCAACCTCAACTGCACGGAGGCGGGATTCGACAGCGAGACCCACCACATCGTGCTGGACTTCGGCAGCCAGCCGTTTCCCGTGCTCGAAGGCCAGTCCATCGCCGTCATCGCGCCCGGCACCGACGCCCAGGGCCGCCCGCATGTGGCGCGCCAGTACTCGGTGGCCAGTGCGCGCAATGGCGAGCGGCCCGGCTACAACAACCTGGCGCTGACCGTGAAACGCGTCACCCAGGACCACCAGGGCCGTCCCGTGCGCGGCGTGGCCAGCAACTACCTGTGCGACGCACGCATCGGCGACAGGGTCCAGGTCATAGGCCCGTTCGGCCAGTCGTTCCTGATGCCCAACCATCCCCGCTCGCACATCGTGATGATCTGCACGGGCACGGGCAGCGCCCCCATGCGCGCCATGACTGAATGGCGCAGGCGGCTGCGCAAGAGCGGCAGGTTCGAGGGCGGCAAACTCATGCTGTTCTTCGGCGCGCGCACGCCGCAGGAGCTGCCCTACTTCGGCCCGCTGCAAAGCCTGCCGCGCGACTTCATCGACAACAACCTGGCCTTCTCGCGCGTGGCCGGCCAGCCCCGGCGCTACGTGCAGGACCTGCTGCGCGAACGTGCGGCCGACCTGGCGGCCCTGCTGCGCGACGACAACGCGCACTTCTACGTCTGCGGGCTCAAGAGCATGGAGGAAGGCGTGGTGCTGGCACTGCGCGACGTGGCGCAGCAAGCCGGGCTGGACTGGGAACAGATCGGCACACGCCTCAAGCGCGAAGGCCGGCTGCACCTCGAGACGTATTGAAACACCCCCTGAGTCGCTTCGCGCCTTCCCCCTGAAGGGGGACGACACCCTCGGTGCGGGGCGGCCCTTCCTCGGTGTCCCTGAGTTGAGCCGCGCCAGGTTCCTAAGCAGTTATTGAATGGCGCGCAACACCTTAAAAACTAATGCGCTGGAGCTCGGACCTGTCCATAGGCATCGCCGGCCAGGGCCTGGGCCAGGATCCAGGCCGGGTCCACCAGCTCGGCACCGCGCGCCAGCGGCGACTGCGGCAGGGCCAGCGGGATCTCGGTGCAGCCCATGATCACGGGCACATCGCCATGGCGCTGCAACAGCGGCGCCAGCACCTCGCCGAAGCAGCGCGCGGCCAGGTCCATGTCGCCCTGCTTGACGCCGTCGTAGATGCCCTGCATCAGTCTCGCGCGGCCCTGCGCATCGGGCTGCAGCGCGGTGATGCCGCACTCGGCCAGTGCCGCGTCGTACAGGCCGCTGTCATAGGTGCCCTGCGTGGCCAGCACGATGGCCTGCTGCGCGCCGCCGGCCTGCAGGTGCAGGGCAGCCTGGCGCGCGATGTGCAGCACATGCAGCTGCGGAAACAGCGCCTGCAGCTGCCCATGCCAGGCATGGGCCGTGTTGCAGGCCAGGGCCACGCTGCGCACCCCCAGCGCCGCCATGCGGCCCACGCCCTGCAGCAGGTGCTGGGCCGGCCCCGTGGGCGACTGCGGGTCCGCGCGCAGCGCCGCGCTGCGGTCGGGCATGGGCAACTGCACCAGCCAGTGCTCGGGATAGGCCTGGTCATGCACGGGCAGGCCCTGCTGCTGCAGGTGCGCCGTGCAGGCCTGCACGAACAGGCGCACGAAATCCGCGCCTGCGGCCGGACCCATGCCCCCGAGAATGCCCACCGCGCGCGGGGGCTGAAGCTGCTGCTGCATGCTGCGATCCGAAATCAAAAAGCGGGTTTGTCGCTGAGGTCCTGCAGGTTTTTCTGCAATTGCTCGCTCATCGGCAGGCCCAGGGCCACGTTCCTCGGGGCAATGGGCTGCATGAACCACTTGTCATACAGCCTGGCGAACGCGCCCGACTTCATCATGTCGCCGATCACGCCATCGACCAGCTGCTTGAACTGGGCATCGTCCTTGCGCAGCATGCAGGCATAGGGCTCGACCTGCAGCGAGTCGGCCACCACCTCGAAGTCGCCGGGGTTCTTGGCCGTGGGGATCAGGCCGAAGAGCAGGATGTCGTCCATGCCGAAGGCCGCGGCGCGGTCGTTCTCCACCAGCAGAAAGCCGTCCGCATGGTCCTTGGCCATGACGATGTTCATGCCCCAGGCCTTGTCGGCATTGGCCTTGCGCAGCACCTGCAGGTTGGTGGTTCCCGTGGTGATGGCCACGGTCTTGTCCTTGAGGTCGGCGTAGTTTTTGATGCCCGAACTCTTCTTCACCAGCAGCCGCGTGCCCGTGTAGAAATGGTTGATGGCAAAGGCCACCTCCTTGCCGCGCACCGTGTTGTTGGTGGTCGAGCCGCATTCCAGATCGATGGTGCCGTTGGCCAGCAGCGGCATGCGGTTCTGCGAGGTCACGGCCTGCCACTGCACCTTGAGATCGGGCCGGTTCACCGCCTTCTTCACGGCCTCGGCCACGGCCTGGGACATCTCCACCGTCATGCCGATGGGCTTGCCGTTGTCCAGGTAGCTGAAGGGCACGGAGGACTCGCGGTAGGCCAGCGTGATGCGGCCGCTGTCGCGCACCTTGGCCAGCGTGTCGGCATGGGCCGCAGCCAGGCCTCCCAGGGCCAGGGCCGCGCACAGCGCGGTGGTGTGAAGTTGCATGCTTGTCTCCTCGTCTTTGGTGGATGTGCAGCCAGTGTAGGAAGGGCTGCGGCCTTTGCGGAATGACAATATCGGGCCGGTCCATGCCCGCCGGTTATGGGCTGGCCGCCTGCCCGCAGCAGCAGCCCCCGGCCATAACCTGCGTGCATGGCCCGTGTGCCAAATGCCATGGCGCAGCCTGCCGCGCGCGGCCTACAGTGCGGCTGCATGGAGAAACGATCAATGCATGTCTGCATCGTGGGCGCCGGCATCGTCGGCCTGGCAACGGCCTGGGCGCTGCAGCAGGCCGGCCACCGCATTACTGTGCTGGACCGCGCACCGGGCCCCGCCCAGGGCGCCAGCGGCGGCAATGGCGCGCAGCTGAGCTATTCCTACGTGCAGCCGCTGGCCGATCCCGGCATCTGGAAGATGCTGCCCCGCCTGCTGCTGGAAAAGGATTCGCCGCTGGCCTTCCGCCTGCGCGCCGACCCCGCGCAATGGGCCTGGGGACTGCGCTTCCTGGGCGCCTGCAATGCCCATGCCTCGGCCGAGGGCACGCGCGCCCTGCTGGCCCTGGCTGCCGAAAGCCGCCAGGCCTTCGAGTCGCTCCAGGCCAACGAAGCACTGGCCTGCGACCTGCACACGCCGGGCAAGCTGGTGCTCTACCCCACCCAGCAGGCGCTGGATGCCGCCGCGCAGCAGGTGGCACTGCAGGCCGGCCTGGGTGGCGCGCCGCAGCGCATCGTCAACGCCGCCGAAGTGGCGCGCATCGAACCCGCGCTCGCCGGCTACGCCCAGCGCATTGCAGGCGCCGTGCACACGCCCAGCGAGGCCGCAGCCGACTGCCGCCTGCTGTGCGAGCAACTGGCCGCCCGGCTCGCCGCACGCGGCGCCGAACTGCGCTACGGCGTGGAGCTGCAGGGCTTCGAGCGCGAAGGCGACGCCATCACCGGCCTGCGCACCGCCGCAGGCCCGTTGCCGCTGCGCGCCGACCACTACGTGCTGGCCAGCGGCTGGGAAAGCGCGGTCCACGCGCGCCAGCTGGGCCTGCGCATTCCCGTCTATCCGCTCAAGGGCTACAGCATCACCGCCGATACCGCCGCGCAACTGCCGCACGCCGCGCCCCGGGTCAGCGTCACCGACACCGCACGCAAGGTCGTCTTCGCACGCATCGGCGAACGCCTGCGCGTGGCCGGCATGGTGGAGATCGTGGGCCGGGACACGCGCACCGACCCGCGCCGCATCGCCAGCCTGCGCCGCTCCACGCAGGAGGTCTTCGCCGACCTGCCGCTGGACGGCAACCTCCACCCCTGGACCGGCATGCGCCCCGCCACACCCACCGGCCTGCCCCTCATCGGCCGCCAGCGCGGCGGTCCGCGCAACCTGTGGCTGCAGACAGGGCATGGCGCGCTGGGGCTGACGCTGGCGTTCGGGTCGGCGCAGAGGCTGGTGGGGCAGATGGAGGAGGCCTGAAACCCGCAGGCCTCAACCAGCCAGCAACTCGCGCAAGGCCTTGCGCATTTCCTCGGTCATTGCCCGCGCCAGCACCGACCCCGGCCGCTGGGGCAGGCTGAGTGCATTCACACCCACCGTGATGCGCGGCAGCAGGGGCACGACATGGACCTTGCGGCGGTCGGCGGCCAGGGCGGTGCAGCCGTCCATGATGGCGGCGCCCAGGCCGTACTCGGCCATGGACAGGGCCGCGTGGTAGGTCTGCACGGTGACCACGGGCGACAGGCCCACGCCGTGCTCGCGGCAGGCCTGGCCCAGGCGCATGCCCAGCGGGTCGCGCGCATCAAGCGCGACCACGGGCAGCTCGGCCAGATCCTTGAGCTCCATGCCCTCTTCGCGCACGCGCGAGGGCGGCAGCAGGCCCTTGGGCAGCACGCAGAACATGTCCACCTCGGCCAGCAGTTCATGCTCCAGCGCGGGCTGGCCCACGGAGCTGATGACGAAGCCCACGTCGGCCTCCTGCAGCAGCAGGGCCGAGACCACCTGGGGCGTGTGCAGTGCCTGCACATGGACCTGCACCTGGGGGTGTCGGCGCCGAAATCCGGCCACGGCGCGCGGCAGCACCTCGCGGCTGAGCGCGAAGACGGTGAGCACCGTCAGCCGGTCCGCCGCCTGGCCATGGCGCAGGTTGTCGGCCAGGCGCTGGACCTCGTCGAGCTGCTCGAACAGCTTCTCGATGTGGGGGAACAGCGCCAGCGCCTCATTGGTGGGCGTGAGCCGCCCGCGTGCGCGCTGGAACAGCGCAAAGCCCAGCTGCAGCTCCGCGTGCTGCAGGGTGCGGCTGACGGCCGGCTGGGTGATGTTGATCAGCCGTGCGGCAGCGCTGACGCTGCCGGTCTGCATGACGGCATTGAAGACCTCGATGTGGCGCAGGCGCATGGGCCGTCCTAAACGCGGGATTGGCGCGGGATTAGCGCAGGTTCACTCTTCGGCGGACTGCGCGCGGGCCATCCGCTCGCTCTTCCAGTAGACGTCGTCGCCGCCATCCATGCGGTTGAGCACGCGCGCCAGCACGAACAGCAGGTCGGACAGGCGGTTCAGGTACTGGCGCGGCGCGGGCCGCATGGCCTCGCCCTGCTCCAGCGCCACCACCATGCGCTCGGCGCGGCGTGCCACCGTGCGGCAGACATGGGCCTGGGCCGCGGCGCGGCTGCCGGCCGGCAGAATGAATTCCTGCAGCCGGGGCAGCTGCGCGTTGTAGTGGGCCAGCGCTTCATCGAGCTGCAGCAGAGCGTCATCCTTGAGCAGTTCATAGCCGGGAATGGACAGCTCGCCACCGAGGTTGAACAGCTGGTGCTGCACATCGACCAGCAGTTCGCGCACGTCGTCGGGCAGGGCCTCGCACAGCAGCAGGCCGATGTGGGAATTGAGCTCGTCCACATCGCCCATGGCGTGCGGGCGGCCGCTGTTCTTGGAGACGCGCGTGTTGTCGCCCAGGCCCGTGCTGCCGTCGTCTCCGGTGCGCGTGGCGATCTGTGTCAAACGGTTGCCCATGGGCGTTCTCCTTGGCGGTGCGGGGGTGGAAAGCTGGACCCGTAACGGCCCAACACCCAATTGTGCGTTACAGGCGGCACGCAAATGTTGTAGCAGGCAACAGCCGGCAAAAGTGCTGGCCCTGCTGCGCTGCAGCAGGTGGAATGCAGTCATGTTCCACGTTCGACAAGGAGTTCGACACATGACCTCTCAACTGCGCAAAGTCTCTGGTTTTGAAATCCGCAGCGTGATGTTGTTCGCGGCCATTTCGCTGGGCAGCGTTGCTGCCATGGCGCAGACATCTACTCCCGCTGCGCCTCCTTCGCAGGCCTCCTTTGGAGCCGGTAGCGGCCCTGCAACTGGTGTGCAAGCCGCACCCACTCCATCGTCGGCCGGCGCCAACGACGTGCAAGCCGCATTCGACCGCGCCGACACCAACCGGGACGGCAAGCTGAGCAAGAAGGAGGCCGAGGCCCTGCCCGCCGTGAGCAGCAATTTCGCGCAGATCGATGCCGACAAGAACGGATCGCTGTCGCGCGATGAATTCAGCAAGGCTGTCCAGCCGCGCTGACACCCGGATGCTTGGCGGCTGACCCACACGGTTGGGCGGCAGGGCCGGTGGTATTCTTTCCAGTTCCCCCTGGAGAACACCGATGAACGCCCCTGTCGCCCCCGTCCGCCTGCAGCCTGACTTCGCTCAGCGCTCCATCCCCGAAGCCTTCCTCCAAGCCCTGGCCCAGCGTTTCGGCGCCCAGTGCTCCACGGCTTTGGCGGTGCGCGAACAGCACGGCCGCGACGAGGGCGCCATCCAGGCGCCCCCGCCTGCGGCCGTGGTCTTTGCCGAAAGCACGCAGGACGTGCAGGACGCGCTGAAGCTGGCCGACCAGCATGCCGTGCCGGTCATCCCCTACGGCGCGGGCTCCTCGCTCGAAGGCCATCTGCTGGCCGTCGAGGGCGGCATCAGCCTGGACCTGAGCCGCATGAACCGCATTCTCTCGGTCAACACCGAGGACCTGACGGTCACCGTGCAGCCCGGTATCACGCGCAAGCAGCTCAACGATGCCATCAAGGACACGGGCTTCTTCTTCCCCATCGATCCTGGCGCAGATGCCTCCATCGGCGGCATGACCGCCACGCGCGCCAGCGGCACCAATGCCGTGCGCTACGGCACCATGCGCGAGAACGTGCTGGCGTTGGAACTGGTCACGGCCAGCGGCGAGCTGATGCGCACCGGCACGCGCGCCAAGAAAAGCAGCGCGGGCTACGACCTCACGCGCCTGATCGTGGGCAGCGAAGGCACGCTGGGCGTGGTCACCGAGATCACGGTGCGCCTGTATCCGCTGCCCGAGGCCGTGAGCGCGGCCATCTGCTCCTTCCCCAGCATCGAGGCCGCCGTGCGCACGGTCATCCAGACCATCCAGATGGGCGTGCCGATTGCCCGCGTGGAGCTGGTGGATGTGAACTCGGTGCGCATGGTCAATGCCTACAGCAAGCTCACGCTGCGCGAGGAGCCCATGCTGCTGATGGAGTTCCACGGCTCGCCCACGGGCGTGAAGGAGCAGGCCGAGATGGTGCAGGACATTGCGGGCGAGTTCGGCGGCAATGCCTTCGAATGGGCCGAGCGTCCCGAGGACCGCACGCGGTTGTTCACGGCCCGCCACAACGCCTATTTCGCGGCTGTCTCCAGCCGCCCCGGCTGCCGCTGCATCACCACCGATGCCTGCGTGCCCATCAGCCGCCTGGCCGATGCGCTGCTGGACTCGGTGCGCGAGGCCGACGACAGCGGCATTCCCTACTTCCTCGTCGGCCACGTGGGCGACGGCAACTTCCACTTCGGCTACCTGATCGACCCGGACAACGAGGACGAGCGCTCGCGCGCCGAGCAGCTCAACCACCAGCTGGTGTCGCGCTCCATTGCACTGGGCGGCACCTGCACGGGCGAGCACGGCGTGGGCATCCACAAGATGGATTTCCTGCGCGAGGAAGCCGGCGACGGCGCGGTGCAGATGATGCGTTCCATCAAGCAGGCGCTGGACCCGAAGAACATCCTGAACCCCGGCAAGATCTTCAGCCTCTGAGTCCCTCCGCCGCGGCCTTCTCGCGCAGGAAGTCGATCAGCGTGGTGATGGCCCGCGTCTGGTAGTGGGACGGCATGTACAGCAGGTACTGGCGCGTGGCCAGAAAGTCCAGGCTGCCCGGCGGCAGCGGCAGGCGCTCAAGCGCGCCGCTGGCCAGTTCGGCCGCCACCATGTAGCGCGGCACCACGGCCACGCCCAGGCCCTGCAGCACGGCATCGCGCAGGAAGTGGAAGTTGGGCGACATCAGGCGCGGGCGTATGCGCAGCTCGGTGGGCCGGGCGCCGTTCATGCCCGCCGTGCGCAGCTTCTGGCCCGTGAGCGCCGAGGTGATCAGCGGCACGCGCTTGAGCGCCAGCAGCGAGTCGGGATGGCCATGCTGCGCCAGGAACTGCGGCGTGGCGCAGGCCTCGTAGAGCACATCGCCGAGCTTGCAGGCCACCAGGCTTTCGGGCGGCTCGGTCATCACGCGCACGGCGAAGTCCACCGCGCCCTGCATCAGGTCCTCGATGTCGTTGTCGAAGATCACCTCCAGCGTGATGCCCGGGTGCATGCGCATGAACTCCGTCAGCCAGCCCGACATCTGCAGCTGGCCGTAGCCGCTGGGCACGCTCAGCCGCACGGTGCCCTGCAGGCTCTGGCCCAGGCTGTCCACCGACTCGTCCGCCGCCATGGCTTCCTGGCGTATCGCGCGGCCATGGGCATACAGGCGCAGCCCCAGCTCGGTGGGCTCGACCTGGCGCGTGGTGCGGCGCAGCAGCTGCTGGCCGATCTGGCGCTCGAACTGGTTGAGCCGGTGGCTGACGTTGGCGCGGCTCATGCCCAGGCGCACGGCGGCGCGGCTCAGGTTGCCGGCTTCGATGATGTCCACCAGCAGGGACAGTCCGCCCAGATCCATTGTCAAACCTCAGTACACACAATGTCCATTTTTTAGCACGATTGTCAAAGTCCATAAACGAATGAAGAATGCGGGCCTGCCCGGGCTCTGGCCCGTTGCGGTTTTCGTGGTTCGACAAGGTTTCGCATGAGTGCTCTCCCCTCTTCCCTGCCGCTGGACGGCGTGCGCGTCCTGGATCTTTCGCGCGTGCTGGCCGGCCCCATGTGCGCCATGGCGCTGGCCGACCTGGGCGCCGATGTCGTCAAGGTCGAGCACCCGGGCCGCGGCGACGACACGCGCGACTGGGGCGTGCGCGTGGGCCAGCGCAACACCTCCTACTTCAACAGCGCCAACCGCAACAAGCGCTCGGTCACGCTGGACCTGCAGGCCGAAGAGGGCCTGCGCATCGCACGCGAGCTGGCGGCCGACAGCGATGTGGTCATCCAGAACTTCAAGGTCGGCGGCGCCGAGAAGCTGGGGCTGGGCTACGAGCAGCTGTCGCAGCTGAACCCGCGCCTGGTGTACTGCTCCATCTCGGGCTACTCGCGCAGCGGCCCCGAGGCCACGCGGCCCGGCTACGACCTGGTGGTGCAGGGCGAGTCCGGCATCATGGCCATGAACGGCGAGCAGGGCCAGGGCCCGCTGAAGTTCGGCGTGGCCGCCGTGGACATGTTCACGGGCATGTACTCGGCCCAGGCCATCCTGGCCGCGCTCTACGAGCGCGAGCGCAGCGGGCGCGGCCGCCATGTGCAGATGGCCCTGTACGACTGCGGCCTGATGATCACCAGCTACTACGGCATGGAGGCCTTGCTCAAGGCCGGCGACCCGCCCAAGTTCGGCAACGCCCATCCGTCCATCGTGCCCTACGGCGTGTTCGAGGCGGCCGACGGCCCGCTGGTCATCACCGTGGGCAACAACGGCCAGTTCCAGCGCTTTTGCACCGACGTCATCGCCAAGCCCGAGTGGGCCGCCGACGAGCGCTTTGCCACCAATACCGCACGCTCGGCAAACCGCGATCTGCTGATGCCGCTGGTGCAGGCCGAGCTGCTGCGCTTCACGCGCGCCCAGCTGCTCGAATGCCTGACGGCCGCGCAGATTCCCTGCGGCGAGGTGCTGGGTCTGTTCGAGGCCCTGAACTCGCAGCGCACGGCCGATGCAGGCCTGCTGCACCGCTTCGAGGACAGCGAGGCCGGCAGCCAGTCCGTGCTGGCCCCGCCCTATGCGCTGGACGGCCAGCGCCTGCCCGTGCGCCGCCCGCCGCCGCACCAGGGCGAACACACCGACGAGGTGCTGCAGCAGCGCCTGGGCCTGGACGAGCAGGCCCGCGCCGCACTGCGCGCCAAAAACATCATCTGAGAGCGCGCAGACGTTCCCACCCAGACCGCTCCACGGCTCTCATTTCCACCCCTTCCCGCTTGAGGAGACATATGACTTCCACCCCCTTCCAGGCCTCGCGCCGCCAGATCCTTTCCGCCGCCTGCGCCACCGCCATCGCCACGCTGGCCCCCGCCGCACGGGCCCAGAGCCAGTGGCCCGACAAGCTGATCAAGCTGACCGTGGCCTTCCCGCCCGGCGGCCCCACCGACACGGCCGCGCGCATCGTCGCCCAGCGCCTGACCGAGCGCCTGGGCCAGACCATCGTCATCGACAACCGCCCCGGCGCCTCGGGCTCGGTGGGCACGGCGGCCTTCATCAAGTCGCAGCCCGACGGCTACTCGCTGTCCATGTTCGGCATGCCCGCGCTGCTGGCGCCCATGCTGTTCAACAACAACCTGTACGACGTGCGCAAGGACTTCCTGCCCGTGGCCACGGTCTATGACCTGCCCATGGCCATCGTCATCAACCCGCGCGAGCTGCCGGACGTGACCAACCTGCAGCAGCTGATCGAGCATGCCAAGAAGGCCAAGCCCGCGCTGAACTACACCAGCTCGGGCACGGGCAGCTTCGGCCACCTGTCCATGGAGCAGCTCAAGGACCTGGGCGGCTTCGACATGCAGCACGTGCCCTACCGCGGCAGCGCGCCGGCCGTGACCGACCTGATCGGCGGCCAAATCGCCGTGATGTTCGCCGACGTGGTCGCGGCCCTGCCCCACATCCAGGCCGGCAAGCTGCGCGCCATTGCCGTCAGCTCGCAAAAGGCCAAGCAGCTGCTGCCCAATGTGAAGTCGGTGGCCGAGCAGGGCTTCCCCGGCTTCGACGCCGACACCTGGGGCGGCCTGATCGCCCCGCTGAACACGCCGCCGGCCGTGGTCCAGCGCCTGAACCAGGAGCTCAAGCTCATCCTGGCCGAGCCCGAGCTGCAAAAGAAGATGCTGGCCGCAGGCGCCATCGCCACCTACCAGGACGGCGCGGCCATGAAGGCGCGCCTGAATGCCGACTTCACGCGCTGGAGCAAGATCGCCAAGGACAAGAACATCTCTTCGCAGTAAAGAACACAGAGCGCCCCACGATGCGCCTTCAGGGCATGCCGCAAGGCATGCCCTTTTTTGCTTTTTGACCCCGCCATCCGCAGAGTGCGCCAGGTTTCGCCGCCGGGCCGCCCCAAGGCGAAACGCGGCCCCCTCGGGGGGCGCCCGGCCAGGGGCAGCGGACCATGCGAAGCAGGGGAGCGTGGGGGCTACTTCGACAGATCCATGATCATGCGCGTGGCCAGGTACAGGCGCGGCACGATGGTGTTCAGCTGCACATACTCCGCATCATTGGAGTGCGCGCCGTAGCCGCTCAGGCCAAAGCCCTCGATGACCGCACCCTTGGCCTTGAGCGCCGCAAACGCCGCGTCGGTGCCGCCGCCCGTGGCCTTTTCCATCACGCTCATCTTCAGGCCCAGCTCATCGCTGTAGATGGTCTGCGCCTGTTTGGCCAGGCTGCGCGAGGCCTCGTTGGCCTCCAGCGGCGGGCGGCGCACTTCGAACTTGAGCTGCACCTTGCTGGCGTCCAGCAGCTTGTGGCCCACCTTGGCCTGCATGGCCTGCTCCAGCGCCGTGAAGTCGGCCACGCGCAGCGCGCGGGCGTCGGCCTGGGCCGTGGCCTCGGCGGGAATGACGTTGCGGTTGGTGCCGGCCTTGGCCACGGTCCAGTTGAGCTTGAGGCCGGTCTCGGGCTTGGACAGGTCCTTCATCTGCAGCAGCTGGTGCGACAGTTCGTACAGCGCGTTCACGCCGTCCTCGGGCTTGGCGCCCGCGTGCGAGGCCTTGCCCTCGACCTTGAGGTAGGCCGCGCCGATGCCGCTGGTGGCCAGGCGCACGCCGCCGTCGGTGCCGCCGCCTTCGAACGAGAAGACCGCATCCTGCTCGGCGCCCATGCGCGTGATGGTGCTGCGCGCGCCGGGCGAGCTGATTTCCTCGTCGCTGTTCATCAGCACGGTCAGCGTGCCGTAGTTGTCGAAGCCCAGCTGGCGCAGCATGGCCACGGTGTGCAGGATCAGGGCCACGCCCTGCTTGTCGTCGGCAATGCCCAGGCCGTAGGCGCGCTCGCCGTCGATGCGAAACGGCTGGTCCTTGAGCATGCCGCGCAGGTAGACCGTGTCCATGTGGGCGATCAGCATGATGCGGCTGGTGCCCTTGCCCTTGAACTCGGCATGCACCATGGGACCGATCTTCTCGGGCGTGTCACCCAGCCGGTAGACGTCGGTGGGCTGCAGGATCTCGACCTTGCCGCCCTGCTCGCGCAGCTTGCCGGCCACGTAGTTGGCGATCTGTTCCACGCCCTCCATGTCCTTGCTGCCCGACTCGATGTGCACCAGGTCGCGCAGCGTGTCCAGCAAGGGCTGCTGGTGCTTTTGCGCCAGCGCCTGGATATCGGCCTTGGGCGCAGCCAGGGCACTGCCGGACAGGCCGGCCATGGCAAGGGCCAGCGCCAGCGGGGCGCTGCGGAACATGAGGGAAAGCGGTGCGAAGGCGGAACGCATGGACAGGTCTCCTGTGTTGAAAAAGTTGTGCCTGCACGATAGCAGGCGCCGCGCAGGGCGCACGCAATTGCCGTGCCTGTTTTGTCCATCTCACCGCCCAAAGCAAAGGCCCCGCAAGCCTTGGCTTGCGGGGCCTTGTGGGGAGCGAGACCCGGGATCAGCCCGCGCTCAGCGCCATGCCGCCCTTCTTGCTCACGCCATCGCCCACGACCACGGCCGACACCACGCTCAGCACCAGGGCAATGGCCGATCCGTAGAACACGCCGTGGCTCATGCCGTGGTCCAGCATGTAGCCGAACACCGGCGCGGCCAGGCAAAAGCCCAGGTCCAGGCCTGAATACACCGTGCCGTAGACGCGGCCGGTGGCGCCGGGCGGGGCGGCGCGCTTGATCAGCATGTCGCGCGAGGGGCCGGCCAGGCCCGTTCCCAGGCCCGCGATGGAGGCCACGCCCACGGCCGCCATGGCCGGCAGCCAGCCCGTGCCGACCAGGAACAGCGCAACGCCCGAGCCCAGCATGCAGATGGAGATCACCTTCTCCAGCCGCTGCACGCGGCCCACGAGGAAGCCGCCGGCCAGCATGCCTGCCGCGCCGCAGAGCATGTAGCCCGTGACGATGAGCGCCGTCACGCTCAGCGGCAGTCCGTACATGGACTGCATGGCGGGGCTGGCAAAGCTCTGGATGGCGCTGAGCGCGCAGGTGCTCCAGAAGAAGAACGAGAAGCACAGCCAGACCGAGGGCAGCTTCAGGAAGGCCATGGGATGCTCCTGCGGCACGGCGGCCGCAGCGGCGCGCGCCGCGGGGGCGTGGGCATCGGCGGCACGGTCGTCCAGCGCCTCGCGGTTGAGCACCATGATGGTGAGGATGACGGCGGCCAGGGCCGCGCCGCACAGGCAGGCCAGGCGCCACGAGCCCGTGGCCGTGGTGATGCCCGCCATGAACAGCGGCGCCAGCGCCCAGCCGATATTGCCCGACAGGCCGTGCACCGAGAACGCATGGCCGATGCGCTTGGCCGACACGCGCTTGTTGAGGATGGTGAAGTCCACCGGGTGGAAGGGCGCATTGCCCAGGCCCGCGAAGAAGGCTGCCAGCAGCAGCATTCCATAGCCCTGTGCCAGGCTGGCGACCACGCCCGCCACGGTGAAGCTGCCCAGCGCCGCAAACAGAATGGGGCGCGCGCCGAAGCGGTCCACGGCAAAGCCGGCCATGGCCTGTCCCACGCCGGAGACCACGAAGAACAGCGACACCATCACGCTGAGTTCGGCATAGCTGTAGCCGAACTCGGCGATCAGCCATGGAAACAGCGGCGGCAGCAGCAGGTGGAAGAAATGCGAGGAACCATGCGCCAGGCCGATCAGGCCGATGGTGCGCACATCGCTGCGCAGCGGGTCCGGAGCCACGGCGTCCGGCATGGAGGAAGAAGAGGCGGTCATGGGCCGCATCTTAGGCAGCAGCGTTTCGTCTTGTATGCGATAGTCTGCCAACTTCTGTCGCAAACATGCCAAAGCCTGTCTCCACGCCCGGCACCCCTGCCCACACCCTTGCCGACACTTGTGCCGACACCCTGCCCAGCGCCTGTCCCGCAGCCGCGCTGCGGTCGGTGCGCAGGGCCCGGCCGATGGAGCCGGTGGAGGCCCTGCATCCGCACCTGTTCGTGCCCACGCCCCAGCGCCCCGTGCGCGCCAAGCAGCACCGCCTGTCGGCACGCACGCGCGTCATACCGCACAGCCACAGCTGGGCACAGATCGCCATCTCGCTGGACGGCGTGCTGCACCTGTCGGCCCCCCAGGGCACGCTGATCGCCCCGCCGTCCAAGGCCGTGTGGATTCCGCCCGGCCTGGTCCACGCCGTGGCCATGGTCGAGGAAGCCGATCTCGTCTCCATCTACGTGCTGCAGGACGATCCGGCCCAGGGCCCCGTACTGCCGGACCTCCCTTACTGCGGCGTGGCCTGCAACCCGCAGGACTGGGCACGCTGCCGCGTGCTGGAGGTCTCGCCGCTGATGCGCGAGCTGATCACGGCCCTGCCCAAGCAAAGCGATGACCAGCCCGCACCCGACGCCGCCACCCTGCAGCGCGAGCACCATCTGAGCGCCCTGCTGCTGGAAGAACTGCGCCGCGCCAGCGAAGTCCACCTTGGCGTGAACATGCCCCAGGACAAGCGGCTGCGCATGCTCTGCGAAGCCGTGGTGGCCGACCCCACCCAGCACGAGAGCCTGGCCGACTGGGCGGCCGACACCGGCGCCAGCCCGCGCACCGTGGCCCGGCTGTTCCAGCAGCAGCTGGGCTGCAGCTTCACCACCTGGCGCCAGCAAGTGGTGCTGGCCCATGGCCTGAGCCTGGCCGCGCGCGGCCTTCCCATACAGCAGATCGCCGCCGAGCTGGGCTACAGCCCCAGCGCCTTCAGCGCCATGGTGCACCGCACGGTGGGCATGCCCCCGGCACGGTTCTTCGGGCAGCAGGCTGGTTCCGCTGCCCACAGAGTCGGAACAGGCGCTGTATCGCGGCCGACCAGGGAATGACAGGGAGCCATCGCCTCTTCGCGATAGCGGATCCGATATAGGGTTTGCCGATGGGCAGGCCATGGAATGCGGCGGCGCCCTGCGTGCTCTTATGCCGCATGATCTCCACCGCCGAGTCGCGCTACAACCAGTGGGTGCGCGAGCACTACCGATTCCTGCTGCGCAGCGCCTGGGCGCTGACCGGCTCGCGCGCGCTGGCCGAGGATGTGGTGCAGGACTGCTTCACCAGCGCCTGGCGCTTTCGCCACCAGCTGCGCGAGGCCGCAATGGCGCGGGCCTGGCTGTTCCAGATCATGCGCCGCCATGCCTTCCGGCACCTTGCGCCATCGGCCCATCTGGTCAGCGATGACGAGGCGCTGGACCAGCATCCCGCCCCCTCGCCTTCGGCGCTGGACGACCGGCTCGACGTGGTCAAGGCGCTGTCGCGCATCGCGCCCATCCACCGCGAGGTGCTGGTGCTCTATTACTTCGACGACATGCCCACGGCCCAGATGGCCGAGGCCCTGGACATTGCGCCGGGCACGGTGCTGTCGCGCCTGTCACGCGCCCGCGATGCGCTGAAGGCGGCCCTGGAGCAGGCCGCCCCGGCGCCTGCTCCAGAGACTGCCAGCGTGATCCCGCTGCGCCCCACCCCGCTGCGCGCCACACGATACCAAGGCTTGAAATGACTGCCCCGGACACGACCGACGAATCGGCCTTCGACCTGCGCGCACGCGCCGAACTGGCCCTAGCCTTCGACCCCGGGCCGCACGGCGAGCCGCCCGCCCATCTGCTGCGCCACACGCCCTGGCATGCGCGCAGCGGCGTGCGCCGGCTGATCGCCGCGCTGCTGGTGGGCAGCTCGGCCGCCACCGCCGTGTTCGCCATGCGCCCGCCCGAGCTGGTGCGCGCCGCCATCGAACACGAGTACTACGAGCGCACGCTGCGCGGCAGCTTCATGCCCGAGGCCGAGGTCGCGCGCCGCATGGACCTGCCGGCCGGCGAGAAGCTGCCCGGCTACACCCAGCTGATGCGGCCCTGCGACATCGACGGCACGCGCGCCTACCACCTGACCACCTTCTTCGAGAAGGGCGGCATCGTCACCGTGCTGGCCTTCGACCAGCCCCAGCGCCTGGCCGATGGCCAGGGCTGGTGGGCCAACATGCACTGGCAGGTCGTTCGCTCGCGCGAAGGCCGGCCGCTGGTGCTGGTGGCCCAGAAGAAACAGGCCCTGGCCGTGGCCAGCAAGGCCCTGGGCACCCCTGCCCCATGAGACGCCATGACACGCCCCCTGACAACCACCACGAGGAGACAACCATGAACCACTTGCCGCAATCCCCCACCTCACCCGCGCGCCGCAGCCTGCTGGCCGGCAGCGCCAGCGCGCTGGCCGCAGCTGGCCTGGCCGGCCTGCACCAGGGCGCATTGGCTCAAGCACCCGCAGCTGCGGCGGCACCAACAGCCCCGGCGGCCAAGCCCCTGCCCAGCTACGCGGGCTGGAAGAAGGCCGATGCCCTCATCGTCCACAGCTCCACCACCATAGAGACGCGGCGCGGCGCCTTCGGCACCAGCGTGATCACGCCCAGCGACCAGCTCTATGTGCGCAACAACCTGCCCACGCCGCCCGAATCCATCGTGGCCGACCGCGATGCCTGGCAGCTGCAGGTGGAGGGCGTGCGCCAGCCCCGCAGCCTCAGCGTGCGCGAGCTCAAGTCCCTGGGACTGGAGACCGTGGCCATGGTGCTGCAGTGCTCGGGCAATGGCCGGGCCTTCTTTCCCAGCAAGCCCAGCGGCACGGCCTGGACCGTGGGTGCGGCCGGCTGCGTGGTCTGGAGCGGCGTGCCCGTGCGCGAGGTGGTCAAGGCCCTGGGCGGGGTGTCAGACGGCGGTCTCTACATGACGGGCACGGGCGGCGAGGTGCTGCCTGCGGGGCTGGACCCCAAGAGCGTCATCGTCGAGCGCTCGGTGCCGCTGTCGGCCATGGAAGACGCCCTGCTGGCCTGGGAGATGAACGGCGAGCCCATCCCGCTGGCCCACGGCGGGCCGCTGCGCCTGATCGTGCCCGGCTACACGGGCGTGAACAACATCAAGTACATCAAGCAGCTGGCCTTCACGCCGCGCGAGAGCGAGGCCCACATCATGTCCCACGGCTACCGCATCTCGCCGCCCGGCAGCAAGGGCGATCCGAGCCAGCCCTCGGTGCAGGAGATGAGCGTCAAGTCCTGGATCAACTCGCCCCTGCCCGGGGACGCACCGCAAGGCGCCGGCCTGGTGCAGATCCACGGCGTGGCCTTTGGCGGCATGGACGCCGTCAAGGGCGTGGAGGTGTCCACGGACGGCGGCAAGAGCTGGCAGGCCGCGCGCCTGGTCGGCCCCGACCTGGGCAAGTACGCCTGGCGCCAGTTCGTGCTGCAGGCGCGCCTGCCCAAGGGCACGCATGTGCTGGCCAGCCGCGCCACCGACGCGCGCGGCCGGGTCCAGCCCGAGACGCGCGGGGAAAACCAGAGTGGCTACAACAACACCAGCTGGGCCGACCACGCCGTGACCGTCACCGTGGCCTGAGCACCGCCCGCGCGTTCATCCCGCCACCCCTTCTCTTCACTCCCCGCACACGGCGCCAGACCGTGGCGGGCCCGTACCCCCATTGCCATGTTCACGATGAAACACCTGATCCACACCGCCCTGCTGGGCAGCACTTTGCTCGGCAGCGCCCTGCTGTCCGCCCCCGCCTTTGCCGATGAAGCGGCCCAGATGGCCCTGGGCAAGAAGCTGTTCGCCACGGCCACGCCCGCCTGCGCGCTGTGCCACACGCTCAAGGACGCGGGTGCCGAGGGCGCCATCGGCCCCGTGCTCGACGAGCTCAAGCCCGATGCCGAGCGCGTGGCCCGTGCCCTGCGCGACGGCATAGGCGCCATGCCCTCATTCAAGGCCACGCTCAGCGAGGCCGATATCGCCGCGCTGTCGCTCTATGTGAGCAAGGCCAGCGCGAAGAAGTAGGCGGCACGGCCCCTCACCGGCGTTCCTGCAGCTCCCGCCGCGCCTTTTCGTAGGGCGTCTCCTCGGGCTCGGGCACATGCACCACGGCCTCGCCGGCACCGCCCAGCGGCATGCGGTAGACCCAGAGGCTGTGCCGGCCCGGGCCCTGGCGCTGCCAGGAGGGCTCCACGCCGGGCAGCGCAAAGTCCAGGCTGACCAGCCAGGCGCCCTCAGGCAGCTCCGTGGCGGCCTTGACGGCCGCACGGCCCATGCTTTCGGGGCGCTGGAACAGGTAGACCATCTGGTAGCCGCTCCAGTCGGCCAGCCAGATGTCGGCACGGCGCACGCGGGCCCAGGGGCAGCGCAGCGCACACAGCCAGCGCAGCGGCCAGCTCCACTCCATGCCGTTGAGCCGCGCCTGCGGGTACTGGCCGCGCAGCGCGCGCAGGCCGTCACCCAGGCCGCAGCCGGCATCCAGCACGGCCGCGCCATCGGGCAGCGGCGCGGCATCGGCCAGGCCTTGCAGCGCATCGGTCGGCGTGGGAAACAGCGGCGCATCGCGCCAGGCGTTGAGCGGGTAGACCAGGGTCAGCAGACCCAGCGCCGCCAGCCACAGCCAGGGGCTGATGGCGGCCAGGCCGCCCGGCCCCCACAGCATCAGGCAGGACAGCGGAAAGCCCGCCGCCACGGCCAGGCGCCGCCACCAGGGCGTGGCCAGCAGGCTGGCGAGCACGCCCAAAAAACAGGCCGCCAGCCAGGCGGCCAGCGGCCCTAGGGTCGATTGCAGCGCGGCGTAGACAAGCCAGGCGCCCGCCCAGGCAAGAAGGGCCGGGGCCGGCCAGGGAAGGCGCCGCATCATGCGCGCCCTCCTGCCGGGAGCCGCTTATTGCTGTTGCAGTGCTTGCGAGGTGGCACGGTCGAGGCGGCCGGTCTGCGGCAGGCTCTGGTCGCGCTGGAACTCGCGCAGGGCGTTCTGGGTGTTCTTGCCCATGGAGCCGTCAGGCGTGCCTGCGGTGTAGCCCAGGGCATTGAGCTTTTGCTGCGCGGCGCGCAGCGACATGCCGGCGGCATTGGCGCCCGGAGCCGATGTCTGCGACGGTGCGGCACCGCCGTCCACGCCCAGGCGTCCACCGCCGCCCAGGCCCTGGCCCTTGACGGTCTGCGCCTTGTAGTTGCGCAGCGAGCGCACCATCTGGTTGTAGGCGTCCATGAAGGCGGCGGCGATCACCTTGCCTTCGGCCGTGCGTGTGTAGCCGCCCAGCGAGGCGCCGGCAGAGCCGCCGAACAGCGCGCCCATGCCGCCCCAGTCGGTCTTGGAGGACGAGCCTTCGGAAGCCGACACCTGCACGCCCGAGCGGTTGTCCACCAGGGCCAGCATGACCGAGGCCTCGCGCGTCTTGGTGGCCGCAGCCAGCGCGCCGAAGATGCCGCCTGCGCGGCCGCCGATGGCGCCGCCCATGCCGCCGGCATCGCTCTGGTTGAAGATCACTTCGGGGGACAGGCCGTAGTCGGAGGCCACCATCTGGCCCTTGCCCAGGTTGCTGCCGCCGCGCATTTCGCCCGAGTCCATCAGCGCGCGTTCACGCGCCATGGCGCCCATGCCGGCCGCGCCGCGTTCCACGACGATGAAGCAGTTGGACTGCTGGATCATCAGGCGCAGCAGCTGCGAGGTGGGCGGCAGGCGGTACTGCTGGGTGAGGATGGTGTACCAGCCCGCGGTCTGGTTCTCGACCAGGGAGATGGTGCCCAGCGAGGAGTCGCAACGCTCCAGCTCGGTGTTGGCGTTTTCGGCGCTGGCACCGCCTGCGGCGCCCGTGGCCACGGTCTTGGCTTCCGGCGAACCCATGCGCATGTCGGTGGTCACGCAGCCGGTCAGCGCCACGGCAGCGATGGCAGTCAGGGCAAGATACTTCTTCACGTTGTAATCCTCTTGGTCTGGTCTAGGTGAATCAGCGCCAGGGCAATGGGCGTCCACGCACTGGCAGCGTCGCCAGTCAGCGATTACACACAATTACCCCGCATAACAGCGCGCAAATATACCGGGATTCACCCTTGCGAAAAAGCGCTGCATTGCTGGAGAACGACAGATCACAGACGGTTACAAGCTGTTGTCATCACTCGGGTGCATCGCCGCGCAAACGTTCGATCAGCCCGTTGAGCGCATCGAGCGAGCCGAACTGGATCGCCACTTCACCCATCTCCTGCAGCTTGCCGCCACGGCGCACGGACTTCTTGATGCGCACTTCGACATCGGCCATGAGCAGGTCGGACAGCTCTTCTTCCACGCGCTTGATGTCGCGCGACTTGCCGTCCTTCTTGGACTTCTGGCGCACCAGGCTGAAGTCGGCGCCGATCTTCTTGACCAGGGCCTCGGCCTCGCGCACCGACAGCTTCTTGGCCGCGATCTGGTTGCCGGCCGTGATCTGGGCCGCGCGGTCCAGCGACAGCAGGGCACGCGCATGGCCCATGTCGATGTCGCCGGCCATGAGCATGGTCTGCACCGGGTCGGCCAGGTTGAGCAGGCGCAGGATGTTGGTGGCCGCGCTGCGCGAGCGTCCCACGGCCTGGGCCGCCTGCTCGTGCGTGAGGCCGAACTCCTTGACCAGGCGCGACAGGCCCTGGGCCTCTTCCAGCGGGTTCAGGTCCTCGCGCTGGATGTTCTCGATCAGCGCCATGGCGGCGGCGGCCTCGTCGGGCACCTCGCGCACCAGCACCGGCACCTCGGCCAGGCCGGCGATGCGGGCCGCACGGAAGCGCCGCTCGCCCGCGATGATTTCGTACTTGCCGGCGTGGTCGCCCTTGGCCAGGCGGCGCACCAGGATGGGCTGCATGATGCCCTGGGCCTTGATGCTTTCGGCCAGCTCGTAGAGCGCGCCCTCGTCCATGTGGGTGCGCGGCTGGTACTGGCCGGGCACCATGACGTCGAGCTGCAGGATGCTCGGCAGGCCGGTCTCGGCCACCGGGCCGCCGCCCTCTTCCTTGTCGTGGACCTTGGGTCCGAGCAGGGCTTCCAGCCCGCGTCCCAGTCCCTTGGGTTTCTTGGTCACCATGGTGTTGTCCTTGTCAAAGCGATGCCAGCAGCGCGTGTCCGCTGTCCCAGTCGCCCAGCCCGCTGGCCGTGTTGAGATGGCCCGAAGGCCCTGCGTCGACGAAGCGTGCGCCCCAGGCATCGGCCATGGCTTGCACGCGCTGGGCGCTGCAGTAAATGTCGTTGTCGCTGCCGACCACGATGGAGGCAAACGGCAGGCGCTGCATCATCACGGGCGACCAGCCCGGCAATTGCTCGCGCAGCTGGGGCTGCTCGGTATCGCCGGGGGCCACCAGCAGCGCGCCGCGCACCTTGCGGGCGGCCAGCGGCGAATGCGCCGCCCACCAGGCCACAAGGATGCAGCCCAGGCTGTGCGCCACCAGCACCACGGGGCGCGGGGCGTCGAGCACCGTCTCCTGCAGCCTGGCGCTCCAGTCGCCGCGCAGCGGGCGGTCCCAGTCGTTTTGCTCCAGGCGGCGGTAGCCGTGGCGCTGCTCCCAGCGGCTTTGCCAGTGGTCGGCGTCCGAGTTCTGCCAGCCGGGCAGCAGCCAGACGTCCTCGGCAGCAACGCCCTGCCCCGGCGTTTCATGTGGCACCTGCATGGCTCTTACATCTTCTTGATGCGGCGCACCATCTCGTGCGCGAAATCGATGAAGGCCTTGCTGCCCTTGGCGCCCGGATCGAAGACCACGCCGGGCAAGCCATAGCTGGGCGCCTCGGCCAGGCGCACGTTGCGCGGGATGACGGTGTCGAAGACCTTGTCGCCGAAGTGCTCCTTGAGCTGGTCGCTGACCTGCTGCTGCAGCGTGGTGCGCGGATCGAACATCACGCGCAGCAGGCCGATGATCTGCAGGTCGGGGTTCATGTTGGCATGCACCTGCTTGATGGTGTTGACCAGGTCGGTCAGGCCTTCGAGCGCGAAGTACTCGCACTGCATGGGCACGACCACGCCATGGGCCGCGCACAGACCGTTCAAGGTGAGCATGGACAGGCTGGGCGGGCAGTCCACCAGCACGAAGTCGTAGTCGGCATCGACCGCCTTGAGGGCGCCCTTCAGGCGATCGTTGCGGCGCTCCAGGGTGACCAGCTCGATCTCGGCGCCGCTGAGTTCGCGGTTGGCGCCCAGCACGTCGTAGCCCACGGCCTCGGAACGCACGGCCGCTTCCTTGACGCTGGCGTTCTCCAGCAGCACGTCGTAGACCGACAGCTCCAGCGCACGCTTGTCCACGCCCGAGCCCATGGTGGCATTGCCCTGCGGGTCCAGGTCGATCATCAGCACGCGCTGGCCGACCTTGGCCAGGCCCGCTGCAAGGTTGACGGCGGTGGTGGTCTTGCCGACCCCGCCCTTTTGGTTGGCGACACAGAAGATTTTGGCCATGGTATTTACACGCTTATTTGGCGATGGCCAGCTTGAGGCCAAAACCGATCAGGAACACGCCCGCAGTCTTTTCGAGAACCCGGGAAACCGCAGGATTGGCGCGCATGCGCTCGGCCAGATGCGCGGTCAGCAGCACCACGATCAGGCAATAGAGAAAGGTCAGCGCGGCCACCGTGGCCGCCATCACCGCGAACGTGAGCAGGCCCTGGTGGCTTGCGGGATCCACGAACAGCGGGAAGAAGGCCATGTAGAACACGATGGACTTGGGGTTCATCAGGGTGATCAGGCCGGCCTGGCGAAAGTAGTGGCGCGGCTCGATGTGCAGCACGGGCTTGTCGCCGGGCTTGGCGGTGAGCATCCTGAAACCCAGCCAGCCCAGGTAGGCGGCGCCCAGCCACTGCACGGCATGGAAGGCCGTGGGATAGGAGGCCAGCAGTGCGGCCACGCCCGCCACGGCCATCCAGATCAGCACCTGGTCGGCCGCCAGCACGCCGGCGCAGGCCGCCATTCCGGCACGTATGCCGCCCTTGCCGGTGGAGGTGATCAGCGCCAGATTGCCCGGCCCCGGAATCAGCAAAAACAGAAGAATGGCAACAACGAATGCGCTGAAATCGGAGATGCCGAACATGCTGACCCCTGAGCGATGAAAGCTGGGAGTTTATGCGAGGGCCATGGCCAGCGCATGTGGAACATGGCCCCGCCGCAACGCGGCAGTGTGCCATTCGGTAAAAAAATCAGGCGCAAACGCGCAGCCAGAGGATGCAGCGCTCGGCATCCAGGCCCGGCACCTTCAATGGTTCCACGTGAAACACCTGCACGTCGGCGGGCAGCGCGGCGATTTCATCGTCGGGGTGCTTGCCCTTCATGGCCAGCCAGGTGCCGCCCTCCTCCAGCGCCTGGCGCGACCAGCTGGTGAAGTCCGCCAGCGAGGCAAAGGCACGGCAGCTGATCAGCGGATAGCGCGTGGTCAGCTGCTCCACGCGGCTGTGGATGCCGCGCAGGTTGGACAGGCGCAGCGTGGCCGCTGCCTGCTGGATGAAGGCGGCCTTCTTGCCCACCGTGTCCACGCAGTGCACGTCGATCTGCGGGCAGCAGATGGCAAAGACCACGCCGGGCAGGCCGCCGCCCGAGCCCACGTCCAGCATGGCGGTGCGGCCTTCGCGCGCAGGCATCTGTGCCAGATGGCGCTGCAGCGCCGGCACGGCAGCCAGGCTGTCGAGCAGGTGATGGGTCAGCATCTCCTGCGGATCACGCACGGCCGTGAGGTTGTAGACCTTGTTCCACTTGCCCAGCAGGACCTGGAATTCCATCAGCGTATCGATCTGGGCGGGGGTGAGGTCCAGCCCCAGCGCCTGCAGGCCGGCTTCGAGCGGAGCGCGCAGTTCCTGGCTCATGCGGATGCCTCCTCGCCCTTCGCGTCAGCCGCATCCGGTGCAAAGCCCCGAAAGCCCCCCTTCTTCAGGTGCACCATCAGCAGCGAGATTGCCGCCGGCGTCACGCCCGACATGCGCGATGCCTGGCCCAGCGTCTCGGGCCTGTGCTTTTGCAGCGACTGGCGCACCTCGAAGGACAGGGCCGGCACCTGCATGTAGTCCAGCTCGGCCGGCAGGCGCAGGTTCTCGAAGTGGGCGGCGCGCTGCACCTCGTCCTTCTGGCGGTCGATGTAGCCCGCGTACTTGGCCGCGATTTCCACCTGCTCGACCACGGAGGCGCTGAGATCGCCCAGCACCTCGGGCTGCACATCGGCCGAGGCATAGCGGCCCTCGTTCAGGCTCATCAGCTTGCCGTAGCCCACGTCGGGCCGGCGCAGCAGGTCGAACAGGTTGTACTCGCGCTCGATGGACTTGCCCAGCACACGCTCCGACTCCTCGGGCGTGACGATGCGCGGATTGACCCAGGTGGACTTCAGGCGCTCTGTTTCACGTGAAACAGCATCGCGCTTGCGGCTGAAGGCATCCCAGCGCGCATCGTCCACCAGGCCCATGGCGCGGCCCGCTTCGGTCAGGCGCATGTCGGCGTTGTCCTCGCGCAGCTGCAGTCGGAACTCGGCGCGGCTGGTGAACATGCGGTAGGGCTCGGTCACGCCCTTGGTGATCAGGTCATCGACCAGCACGCCCAGGTAGGCCTCGTCGCGGCGCGGCAGCCAAGCTTCCTGGCCACGGCACTGCAGCGCGGCGTTGAGGCCGGCGAACAGGCCCTGGGCTGCCGCTTCCTCGTAGCCGGTCGTGCCGTTGATCTGGCCCGCGAAGAACAGGCCCTGGATCTGGCGCGTCTCGAAGCTGCTCTTGAGCGAGCGCGGATCGAAGTAGTCGTACTCGATGGCGTAGCCGGGGCGCAGGATGTGCGCGTTCTCCAGCCCCTTCATGCTGCGCACCAGTTCGTACTGGATGTCGAAGGGCAGGCTGGTGGAGATGCCGTTGGGATAGAACTCGTTGGTGGTCAGGCCTTCGGGCTCCAGGAAGATCTGGTGGCTTTCCTTGTCGGCAAAGCGGTTGATCTTGTCCTCGACGCTGGGGCAGTAGCGCGGGCCCACGCCCTCGATCTTGCCCGTGAACATGGGGCTGCGGTCAAAGCCGCTGCGGATGATGTCGTGCGTGCGCTCGTTGGTGTGGGTGATCCAGCAAGGCATCTGGCGCGGGTGCATGGCCGCATTGCCGATGAAGCTGAACACGGGCAGCACGCCTTCGTTGACACCACCGGGCATGCCGTCGCCGGGCTGCTCCTCGCACTGCGAGAAATCGATGCTGCGGCCATCCAGGCGCGGCGGCGTGCCGGTCTTCAGGCGGCCCTGGGGCAGCTGCAGCTCCTTGAGCCGCGACGACAGGCTGACGGCCGGCGGATCGCCCGCGCGGCCTGCCGCGTAGTTGTTCAGGCCCACATGGATCTTGCCGTCCAGGAAGGTGCCCGCCGTGAGCACCACGGTGCGGCCGCGAAAGCGCACGCCCACCTGGGTGACGGCACCCACCACGCGGTCGCCCTCGACCATGAGGTCATCCACCGCCTGCTGGAACAGCCACAGGTTGGGCTGGTTCTCCAGCATGTCGCGGATGGCGGCCTTGTAGAGAATGCGGTCGGCCTGGGCGCGCGTGGCACGCACGGCCGGGCCCTTGGAGCTGTTGAGGATGCGGAACTGTATGCCGCCGATATCGGTGGCCAGCGCCATGGCGCCGCCCAGCGCATCCACTTCCTTGACCAGATGGCCCTTGCCGATCCCGCCGATGCTGGGATTGCAGCTCATCTGGCCCAGGGTCTCGATGTTGTGGCTCAGCAGCAGCGTCCTGCAGCCCATGCGCGCAGCCGCCAGCGCGGCCTCGGTGCCGGCGTGGCCGCCACCGACCACGATCACATCAAATTCCTGTGGGTACAACATGCTTATCACTCCGGGGGCCTGCCCGGCCCAAGCCCCCGACACGGAGCACTCACGCTCCGGCGCTCATGGCAGGCGGCCCTCGTTCATGTAGCGAGGGGAACCCAGCGGGGAACCCGCGATTTTCCCACCTTTGCCGCACCAGTGCCTTGCAAGGGGTCGGCCGGCCCTGCCACCGGGCCGGCACTGTGCCGGTGTTCCACGTGAAACAGTGCGGCGGACACAGCGTGTGCACCGCAGGATGCTGCGCGCCGCCACCCGCAGGGCGGCCCGCTTGCAAGAAACATGTGCAGGGCCTGTGATGCAATGGCGGCCATGCAGATCCTCATCTTCGCGGGCAGTACCCGCCAACAATCGCACAACCGGCGCCTGGCCGCCGCCGCCGCCGACATGGCGCGCGAACTGGGCGCCCAGCCCACGCAGCTGGAGCTGTCGGATTTCGACATCCCCATGTACAACGCCGACCTGGAGGCCAGCGGCACGCCGCCCGACGTGCTGCGCTTCAAGGCCGCGCTGCACAGCCACCCGGCCTGGCTGATCTGCTCGCCCGAGTACAACGGCAGCTACCCTGCCCTGCTCAAGAACGCCATCGACTGGGCTTCCAGCCCCGTGGACGGTGATCCGGTCTGGTCCGATGGCACCCTGCCCTTTCGCGGCAAGGTCGTGGGCATGGCCAGCGCCTCGCCCGGCGGCCTGGGCGGCCTGCGCGCCCAGTCGCACCTGGCGCCGCTGCTGCTGAACCTGCAGTGCTGGCTGGCCCCCGTGAGCCACGCCGTCGGCCAGGCAGGCCAGGCATTCGACGACGCCGGCCGCCTGCAGCGCCCCCAGGACCAGCAAGGCATGAAGGCCGTGCTGGAACAGGTGCTCTGGGCTGCACAGCGCCTGTCGGCCTGAACCCTGCCGCCAGCGCGGTCCCATCATGCGCAGCCCCTGCACATGGAGTTAGCATGGGCGCTTGTCTTTCTTACCCTGATCGGAAGCCATCCACCATGAAGCTCTACTACAGCCCTGGCGCCTGCTCTCTGTCTCCCCACATCGTCCTGCACGAGGCAGGCCTGGCCTACGAGCCGGTCCTGGCCAGCACCAAGACGCACAAGCTGCAGGACGGCACGGACTACTACGGCATCAACCCGCTGGGCTATGTTCCCTTCCTCGTGCTCGACGACGGCGACACGCTGCATGAAGGCCCGGCCATCGTCCAGTACCTGGCCGATCTGGTCCCCGAGAAGAAGCTGGCGCCTGCCAACGGCACCATGGCCCGCTACCACCTTCAGGAGTGGCTGAACTTCATCGGCACCGAGCTGCACAAGGGCTTCGGCCCCCTGTTCAACCCCGCCACGCCCGACGACTACAAGCCCGTGGTGCGCCAGCGCGTGCTGGACCGCCTCAAGTGGGTGGACGGCGAGCTCAATGGCCGCGACTACCTGATGGGCGAGCAGTTCACCGTGGCCGACGCCTACCTGTTCACCGTGACGGGCTGGGCCCAGTTCGTGGGCGTGGACATCTCCGAGCTGACCAACCTCCTGGCCTACCGCGAGCGCGTGCTGGCCCGCCCTGCCGTGCAGGCCGCGATGAAGGCCGAAGGCCTGCTCAAGTAAGCAGCGCCGAGCCCGGGCTCGGCGGCACAAGGGGCCGGCTGGTGTGAACCAGCCGGCCCTTATCTTTTGCGCGTGCGGATGCGCTGCTCTATCTGGGCCGCCGCAGCGCGCACCTGCTGGGCGATGCGCCGCACGCGCGCCGCCGTCATGCGCTGGGTCAGCGCGGCCACGCTGACCGCCCCCATGGCCTGGCCCATGCTGTCGCAAAAATGCGCGCCCACGGCCGTCACGCCCAGGCTCACGCGGTTCTGTATCACGGCCACGCCTGCGCGGGCCGTTTCCTCGCAGGCCAGGCGCAGCCCCGCATCGGTGAGCTTGCCAAAGGCCGGCAGGGCGGGCGCCACGCGCTCGATGATGGCCTCGCGCTCCTCGGGCGCAATGGCGGCCAGCACGGCCAGTCCCCCGGCGCCCACGCCCAGCGGGCGCCGGCTGCCGACCTGCAGCACCAGCGTGCGTATGGGGAAGTCGCCTTCGAGCCGGTGCAGGCACACGGCCTCGAATCCGCTGCGCACCACCAGGTAGGCCGTGTCCTCGGTTTCACGTGACAGCGCCGCCATGGCCGGCTCGCACAGGTCGCGTATGTCGTGCAGCATCGACCCGGCCAGGCCCAGCTCGAAGGCCAGCGGCCCCAGCCGGTAGCGGTGGGTCTGGGCGTCGTGCACCACCAGGCGCTCGGCAATCAGCTGCTTGAGGATGCGGTGGGCCGAAGGGTGGGGCACGCCGGATTTTTCGGCCAGTTCGCTGAGCGGGCAACCGCGCGCGCCCCCGGTCGCCAGCAGCTTGAGAAAGGCCACGCCCCGCTTGAGGGAGCCGGCATCGGACGATGAGGTCATGTTCGTTTATCGGACAACTGAGTGGCGCCGCCGGGCGATTTGAAAACAATCGGAATGGCCGATCAACCACGGCCCGGCCAGGGCACGGCAAGGCCGGGCACCACGGATTTCCGAATGATGCAACTCTCCCATCCGCCATTGCAAGACAGAATCGCCGTCGTCACCGGCGCCAGCAGCGGCATAGGCGCCGCCACGGCGCGGGCCCTGGCCCGCGAGGGCGCCACCGTCGTGATCGGCTACCACCAGGGCCGCGACCGCGCCCAGGCGCTGCGCGAGGAACTGCCGGGCAGCCACCACACGCTGCAGCTGTCGCTGCAAGACGAGGCCAGCCACGCCACCGCCGCCCAGTGGCTGCAGCAGCACCTGGGCCGGGTGGACCTGCTGGTCAACTGCGCGGGCTTCACCGAGCGCATCGCGCACGCGCAGATCGATGCGCTGGAGCCCGCTCTGTTCAACCGCATCCTGTGCGCCAACGTGGGCGGCACCTATGCCGTGACGCGGGCCCTGCTGCCGCTGCTGCGCGCCTCGCAGGACGCCGCCGTGGTCAACGTGTCCTCGGTCTCCGCCTTCACGGGCCTGGGCAGCAACATGGCCTATTGCGCCGCCAAGGCCGCGCTGGACACGCTGACGGTGTCCATGGCGCGCGCCTTCGGCCCGGTGCGCTTTCTGTGCGTCTCGCCCGCCGCCGTGGACACGGGCTTCGTCGGGGGCCGCAGCCGCCAGGAGCTGGAGAAAAAGGCCGCGCACACGCCGCTGGGGCGCGTGGTCGAGCCCGGCGATGTGGCGCAGGCCATCCTCGCCTGCGCCACGCATCTGCGCACGGCCACGGGCACGCGCATCGTGATCGACGGCGGCCACAGCCTCGGTTGAAGAAGGCACGTCATGCTCGTCGAACAACGCACCTACACCGCCCACCCCGGCAAATGGCGGGACTACCTGGCGCTCTACCAGGCCGAGGGCCTGGAGCTGCAGCAGCGCATTCTGGGCCGCATGGTCGGCTACTACACCAGCGACTCGGGGCCACTCAACCAGATCGTCCACCTGTGGGCCTATACGGACCTGAACGAGCGCGCCGAGCGCCGCGCGCGCCTGCTGGCCGAGCCACGCTGGCAGGCCTATGTGGCGCGCATGCTGCCGCTGCTGCAAAGCCAGGAATCGAAGTTCCTGGTCCCGGCCCCCTTCTTCCAGCCCCAGTGGAGCGGCTGCCAGGAGCCGCTCCACGGCGCCACAGGCCCCGCGTCCACTTCCGGCCCCCTTTCCACCGACTGACAGGAGACACATCCATGCTGTGCAAAAAGCTTCACCACGCTGCCTACCGCTGCAAGGACGCGGCCGAGACCGTGCGCTTCTATACCGAGGTGCTGGGCCTGCGCTTCACCCACGCCATGGGCGAGGACCATGTGCCCTCCACGGGCCAGTACAGCCCGCACATCCACATCTTTTTCGAGATGGAGGACGGCAGCTCCATCGCCTTCTTCGAGTGCCCCAGGGACCCGGGCCAGATGAAGGACATGGAGTCGCCGGGCTGGATACAGCACTTTGCCTTCGAGGTCGCCGACGTGGACACCGTGCTGCGCGCCCGGCAGGACCTGCTGGACCGGGGCATTGACGTGGTGGGCCCCACCAACCACGACGACTTCATCACCTCCATCTACTTCTTCGACCCTTCGGGCCACCGCCTGGAGCTGACCGCACGCACGGCCGACGCGGCGCGCCACCAGGTCTTCGAACAGGAGGCCATGCAGGTGCTGGCCCTGTGGAACGAGACCCACGACTGGTCGCAGCGCGAAAAGCTCTACGGCGCCCAGACCGGCTACGCGCGCGCAGACCGCTAGCCGCAACGCCAGCGAGGCCAGCGAAGCCACTGGACACGTCCGCAGCGCGCAATACAAAAAAGGAGATACGACATGACTGCCATCACCCGACGCACGGCCCTGCTTGCAGGCGTCGCCTCACTCGCCCTGCCCACGGCCCGGGCCCAGGGCGGTTTTCCCAACCGGCCCATTCAATTGATCCACGGCTTTGGCGCGGGCGGCAACGCCGACGTGGTGGCCCGGCTCGTGGCCCAGAAGCTGCAGGAATCGCTCAGACAGCCCGTGGTGGTGGAGATCAAGAGCGGCGCGGGCGGCTCCATTGCCAGCAACTTCGTGGCCAAGGCGGTGCCGGACGGCTACAGCCTGGTCATGCTCACGGGCGCGCACACCGTGTCGGCCGCGCTGCGCAAATCGCTGCCCTACGACGCGGTCAAGGACTTCGCCTTTGTCTCCACCGTCTCGTCCTTTCCCTTCGTGGTGGCCGTGCGCGCCGAGCATCCCGCCAGGACCCTGGCCGATCTGCTGGCCATGGCGCGCAAGGAACCGGGCCGCATCACCTTCACCTCGGTGGGCGTGGGCTCCACCCAGCACATGGCCGGCGAGCTGCTGGGCTCCACGGCAAAGGTACAACTGCTGCACGTGCCCTACCGGGGCGGCGGCGCACCCGTGCAGGCCGTGATAGCGGGCGATGTGGACGTGCTCAGCGACACGCTGACCGTGGCCATGCCGCACATCAAGTCGGGTCGGCTGCGCGCCCTGGCCGTCACCAGCGCCCAGGCCTGGCCCACCCTGCCCGAGGTGCCGCCGGCCTCGGCCGTGCTGCCCGGCTTCGAGGTGCGCTCCTGGCTGGGCCTGGCCGCGCCCGCAGGCACGCCCGCCGACGTGGTGCAAAGGCTGGCCGCCGAAACCCACAAGGCCCTGAAGGAGCCCGACCTGCTCCAGGCCCTGGCCAGCGCCGGCAGCGCGGCCACGCCCTGCAGCCCCGAGGAGATGCGTGGCATGGTGGGCGCCGAAATCGCGCGCTGGCGCGGCGTCATCCAGCAGGTCGGCATTCCGCTGCAGGCCTGACGCCATGGACATCATCGGCCTGTGCGGCAGCCTGCGCCGCCATTCACTGAACCGCATGCTGCTGGAGCTGGCGGGCGAATGCCTGCCACCCCAGGCCACGATGCAGGTCTGCGACTGGCGCGCGCTGCCGCCGCTGGATGCCGACCTGCTGGCCACGGGCATGCCCGAATCCGTGCACCAGTTGCGCGAGCGCATCCGCCGTGCCGACGCCGTGGTGCTGGCCACTCCCGAGTACAACTTCTCCATTCCAGGCATGTTCAAGAATGCGCTGGACTGGATCTCGCGTGGCGACGACCAACCCTTTCGGCACAAGCCCGTGGCCCTTGTCTCGGCCTCGCCCGGCCCGCTGGGCGGGGCGCGCGTGCAGTACGAACTGCGCAAGGTATTGCAGTGCATGGAAGCCGACGTGCTGGCCCGGCCCGAGGTGTTCGTGGGCCAGGCGGCGCAGAAATTCGACAGCCAGGGCCTGTGCACCGATGCCGCCACGCGCAGCTTCGTGACGGCGCAGATGCAGGCGCTGGGCCGACTCGTGGCACAGCACCGTCGCCTGCACGACAGCGCGCAAATCCCTGGCCTGCACGATTGATTCCATGGGCGTAATCTGTGCCGTACGCCGCGCCGCCCGCACGGGTGGCGCTTTTGCTTCACGCACAGAAAGCCCCGTTGCATGACCTCTCTGTTCGAACCCATACAGGCTGGCGAACTGCGCCTGCCCAACCGCATCGCCATGGCGCCGCTGACGCGCAACCGCGCACCCCAGGCCCTGCCCAACGACATCATGGTCACCTACTACGCCCAGCGCGCCAGCGCCGGCCTGCTGATCAGCGAAGGCACGGCCATCAGCCACCAGGGACAGGGCTATGCCCATGTGCCGGGCCTGTACGGCAGCGAGCAGCTCGACGGCTGGAAGCGCGTGACCGACGCCGTGCACAAGGAGGGCGGGCGCATCGTCACCCAGCTGTGGCATGTGGGCCGGGTCTCGCACACCTCGCTGCAGCCCGAAGGCCAGGCGCCCGTGGGGCCGTCCCCGGTGGCGGCCAAATCCAAGACCTATGTGATCGACGAGGACTCGGGCAAGGGCCAGTTCGTGCCCACCTCCGCGCCGCGCGCGCTCGCCCAGCACGAGCTTCCCGCCATCGTCCACAGCTTCGCCGTGGCCGCGCGCAATGCCGTGGAGACGGCCGGTTTCGACGGCGTGGAGCTGCACGGCGCCAACGGCTATCTGCTGGACCAGTTCCTCAAGACCGGAGCCAACCAGCGCGATGACGACTACGGCGGCAGCATCGAGAACCGCGCCCGCCTGCTGCTCGAATGCACGCGCGCCGCCGCCGATGCCGTGGGCGGCGGCCGCGTGGGCATCCGCCTGTCGCCCGTGACGCCGGCCAACGACATCGCCGATGCCGACCCCCAGCCGCTGTTCGAATACGTGGTGCGCCAGCTGGCGCCACTGGGCCTGGCCTACATCCACATCATCGAAGGCGCCACCGGCGGCCCGCGTGAATTGCCCGACCGGCCCTTCGACTACGCGGCCCTCAAATCCGCCTACCGCCAGGCCGGCGGCCAGGGCGCTTGGATGGTCAATAACGGCTATGACCGCGACATGGCGCTGCGCGCCGTGGAAAACGGCCACGCCGATATCGTGGCCTTCGGCAAGGCCTTCATCTCCAATCCCGACCTGGTCCACCGCCTGCGCGACGACCTGCCGCTGAACCCCTGGAACTCCAGCCTTTTCTACGGCGGCGGCGCAGAGGGCTATATCGACTACCCGTTCGCGCGCCAGGCCTGATTTGCGGCCGCACAAACAAAAAGCGGAGTGCATCGCACTCCGCTTTTTTTATTCAGACGATCCACGTGGAGCAGGAGTCAGGCCCCTGTCCCTGCGTCCGCTATCTCATGCGTGTTCCAGCAGCTGGGTCTCGCGCGTGTCCCGGCCAGAGGCCAGCGAGGCGCGGCCTGCAGCCGGCGCCAGGCTGGGCTGGCCCTGGGAGGGACGGCCATAGGAAGCATGCGAGCCCATGGACGCCACGGCCGCACCGGCAATGCGGAACTGGCCCACCACCTGCGCCAGGCGCGCGGCCTGCTCGCGCAGCGACTCGGCAGCGGCAGCCGATTCCTCGACCAGGGCTGCGTTCTGCTGCGTCATGCGGTCGATATCGCCCACAGCCTGGTTGACCTGGCCGATGCCGCCCGACTGCTCGCTGGAAGCCGCCGTGATCTCGCCAATGATGTCGCCCACGCGCTGCACGCTGTCCACGATTTCCTTCATGGTCTTGCCAGCATCCTCGACCTGGCGCACGCCCACGTCCACGGCCTGCACGCTGGTCTGGATCAGCGCCTTGATCTCGCTGGCCGCCTGGGCCGAGCGCTGGGCCAGGGATCGCACCTCGGCCGCCACCACGGCAAAGCCGCGGCCCTGCTCGCCGGCGCGTGCCGCTTCCACGGCGGCGTTCAGCGCCAGGATGTTGGTCTGGAAGGCGATGGAGTCGATCAGGCCGATGATGTCGCCGATCTTGCGGCTGGAGGTCGTGATCTCCTGCATGCTGACCACGGCCTGGGCCACCACGTCGCCACCGCGCGTGGCCGTGGTCGAGGCAGAGGCCGCCAGCTGGTTGGCCAGCTGCGAGGACGATGCCGTCTGCTGCACCGTGGCCGTGAGCTGGGACAGCGAGGCCACGGTCTCCTGCACATTGCTGGCCGTCTGCTCGGTGCGCGAGGACAGGTCCTGGTTGCCCGTGGCGATCTCCTGGCTGGCCGTGGCGATGTTGCCGCTGGCGTCGCGCACCTGGGTCACCATGGAGCCCAGGCTCTGCTGCATCTGGTCCAGCGCGCGCTGCAGATCGGCCACCTCGTCCTTGCCCTCCACCTTCACGCTCTGCGACAGATCGCCCTGGGCAATGGTCAGCGCCGTCTGGCGCGCCTGCACCAGGGGGCGGCAGATGGACAGCATGTTCATCAGCGTCAGCGGCACCACCACCAGCACCGTGAGCACCACGGCCGCCACGAAGATCCACTGCGTCTGCTCGGCCACGCCCTGCTCCTCCGCGGCCATGGCGTCGACCTGCTGGCGCAGCAGCTGGTCGAGCTGTGCGATGAGCTTTTCGACCTCGGCCACCTCGGCCATGGCCTTGCCGCTCATGCGGTTGGCCGTGGTCGCCGTGTCATAGCCACCGGCCTCCAGCTGCCGCGCAATGTGCTCGAACTGCTGGCGGTAGCGGTCCACGCGCTCGGAGATGCCGCTGACGATGGCATCGTCGGCCGGGTCCTCGTCCTTCAGAAAGCGCTCGGCCACGGATTTCACGCGGTCGATGGCGGCCAGCCACTGGGTGTGGGCCTTGCGCACCTCTTCGGCACGCTCGTACTGGATGATCATGTCCTTTTCATGGGCGCGCACGGCACCCAGCTCGGCGCGCAACTCCACCATGTAGCCCATCTTGGCGTACGAGGTATGCATGAACTGCTGACTCATGCCATGGATGCGGAACATGCCCAGCATCCCGGCTCCGCCCAGCAGACCCAGCAGTACCAGCACCATGGCGATGGCACCCAGCATCCGCGTGCGGATCGTGAAAGCCCGCATCATTCCCAACAAGTTCATGACCGTTTTCCTCTCTGTCAGTCAAGGCGCCCGCACGGTCTCCAAATGCATAGCGCCAACGTAAATACAAATTGTTGCAGTTTGTCAGATGATCGCCAATGGCCTATGACGGTTTTTGCCTATTCACGGCTCTTTTCGATCTATCGGCCATTGCAGCGGATCATTGAGCCGGCCGACTCACATCGAATTGGGCCAAATCAACCCTTGTCCAGCCAGACGCTTGACCTTGCCATGGTGTCAGGGTTCAACATGCCGTCCATGGCTTGCGCCACTTCGGCGCGCCCCAACCAGGAGCGAGAGATGCAACATGTTTTCACCGTGCAGGGCATGACCTGCGGCCACTGCGAACGCGCCGTCACCCAGGCCGTGCAGGGCGTGGATGACCAGGCCCAGGTAAAAATCGATCGCGCAGCCCAGCGCGTGGAAGTCGACAGCAGCGCCAGCCGCGAGGCACTGGGCGCCGCCATTGCCGAAGAAGGCTACAAGGTCGCCTGAGAGACACCTCAAAGACACCCGAAGGCATCCGAAAGGCACGCACCATGTCCGCCCACCCCGCACAGCACTGGCCCGTCTCCATCGGCGAGGCCGCGCGCCGCGCCGGTGTCTCGGCGCGGATGGTGCGCCACTACGAAGCCCAGGGCCTGCTGCCGCCCATGCACCGCACGGACGGCGGCTACCGCCAGTACGCCGAGGCCGACGTGCACGCCCTGCGCTTCATCCGCCGGGGGCGCGACCTCGGCTTTTCCATGGACGAGATCGCCACCCTGCTCGGCCTGTGGCAGGACAAGAGCCGCGCCAGCAGCCAGGTCAAGGCCATCGCCCAGCGGCACATCGACGAACTGACCGAGCGCATCGCCGCCATGCAGGCCATGCAGCGCACGCTCAAGACCCTCGTGCACTGCTGCCACGGCGATGACCGGCCGGACTGCCCGATATTGGATGATCTGGCGGCGCAGGAGAGTACGGCGCCGTAGCGTGGCTCACGGCAGGGAACGGCGCTTCAGCCGCCCGCCTTCGCACGCTTTGCAGGCTTGCCCACCTTGGGTGGCTTGGATAACTTGGGCGTATCGAGAACATCCGCCCGCCGCAACACGCCCCCCATCAAGGTATCAATGCACTGCTGCGCCACTTCCTCGGCCGAGTACTGGCCGCCAGGCTGGTACCAGCGGCCTATCCAGCTGAGCGCGCCGGCGATGACAAACGCGGTCATCTTGGGGTCGCAGGGGGCCAGCGAGCCCTCCTGCACGCCAGCGGCCACCAGGCGGCGGAAGGCCTGGTCTATGGCGGCCTTCTGGCGGCGCAGTTCGCGGCGGCTGTCGGGGGGGACCTGTTCGTCGCCGACACGGATCAGGCACATGCCGAAGTCCATGGTGACGATGCGCGCATAGACCTGCATGCAGGCGCGCAGCTGGTCCACGGCCTGGCCGCCCCCGCGGCGCGAGGCCTCGATGCCTTCCAGCGTCATGGCCAGGCCCTGGTTCACGCACTGCAGCAGGATTTCATCCTTGTTCTTCACGTAGTAGTACAGCGTGGGCTTGCTCACGCCCAGCCGTGCGGCGATGTCGTCCAGCGAGGTGGCGGAGAAGCCGCGCTCGTTGAACAGCTGCGCGGCGGCCTGCAGCACGGCCTGGCGCTTGGCCTCGCGCTGCTGCTCGCGGTCGGGCGTGCCGCTCCAGGGCGAGTCCACGGAGGGCGCCGCACGGCCTTTGCCGGCGCGGGTTCCGGGGCTGGGGCTGGGTCGGGTCTTGGTTTCAGGGCTCGATGGCTTCATGGCGGCGGGTGCACCGGGGAAATCACCGATGCTGCATGCGGTGGGCGACAACCAGAATCTACTCCAAAGTAAACAGCCTACGCATCAGTAGGCTCCTGCCCGGCTCGACGAACCAACGCACGAGAGCGCCATGGAGACACACCCCGACGGCGGCCCGCCCGCCCCCTTGCTGCAGGTCGATGGCGTCACGCTCGCCTTTGGCGGCGTGAAGGCGCTGTCGGGCGTGGGCTTCGATGTGCAGCCCGGCTCGATCACGGCGGTGATCGGCCCCAACGGCGCGGGCAAGACGTCGCTGTTCAACACCATCTCGGGCTTTTACCGGCCCACGGGCGGCTCCATCCGCTTCCAGGGCGAGGACATCACGCGCATGCCGGCGCCGCGCCGCGCGCGGCTGGGCCTGGGGCGCAGCTTCCAGAACATTGCGCTGTTCCGGGGCATGACGGTGCTGGACAACATCAAGCTGGGCCGCCACGCCCACCTACGCACCAACGTGCTCGACGCCCTGCTCTACCTGGGCCGCGCGCGCCGCGAAGAGGCCGAGCTGCGCCGCGACATCGAGGAGCGCATCATCGATTTCCTGGAGATAGACCACATCCGCCATGCGCCCGTGGCCGCCCTGTCCTACGGGCTGCAAAAGCGCGTGGAGATGGCGCGCGCCCTGGCCATGCAGCCGCGCATCCTGATGCTGGACGAGCCCGTGGCCGGCATGAACCGCGAGGAGACCGAGGACATGGCGCGCTTCATCCTCGACGTGCGCGCCGAATGGGGCGTGACCGTGCTCATGGTGGAGCACGACATGGGCATGGTCATGGACCTGTCCGACCATGTGGTGGTGCTCAACTTCGGCCAGGTCATCGCCCAGGGCACGCCCGCCGTGGTGCAGGCCGATCCCGAGGTGAACCGGGCCTACCTGGGCGCCGGTGATGTGGGCGAACTGCGGCGTCGGCTGCGCGGCGCAGCCGCACGGCCAGCGTCTGCCGGGCACCTGCCCGCCATGGCACAGAGGGCCGCATGATGGACTGGGCCTACCTGTTCGAGATCGCCCTCACGGGCCTGGCCGCAGGCGGCCTGTATGCGCTGGCCGCGCTGGCCTTCGTGGTGGTCTACAAGGCCACGCGCGTGGTCAACATCGCCATCGGCGAGCTGCTGATGGTGGGCGCCTACCTGTTCTTCACCTTTGCGGCCATGTTCGCGCTGCCGCTGTGGCTGGCCATTCCCGCCGCCGTGCTGGGCACGGGGCTGCTGGGCGCGCTGATCGAGCGCACGATGATCCGGCCGCTGCTGGGCGAGCCGCCGATCTCGGTGTTCATGGTCACCGTGGGCCTGGCCTCGGTGCTGGTGGGCCTGGTGGAGCTGATCTGGACGGCCGACCAGCGCCGCCTGCCCGAGTTCATGCCCACGCAGCCCGTGATGATCGGCGAGGCCTTTCTCGCGCCCAAGGTGGCCTGGGGCGCAGCCGTGGCCGTGGTCTTCATCGCGGCCGTGCTGCTGGTGTTCCGCTACTGGCGTGGCGGCGTGGCCCTGCGCGCCACGGCCAGCGACCAGGCAGCGGCCTATTCGGTGGGCATCAACGTGCCGCGTGTGTTCTCGCTGGCCTGGGTGGTGTCGGCCATGATCGCCGCCGTGTCGGGAATCATCGTCGGCTCCATCGGCGGCATCTCGTCGAGCATGGGCGTGTTCGGCCTGTCGGTGCTGGTGGTCGTCATCGTGGGTGGGCTGGACAGCGTGCTGGGCGCCCTGGTCGGCGGCCTGTTCATCGGCCTCGTGGAGGCGCTGGCCGGCGCCTACCTGGGCGGCGAGTACAAGCTGCTGGCCACCTTCATCGTGCTGGTCGTGGTGCTGATGCTCAGGCCCTACGGCCTGTTCGGCACGCACGAGATCGAGCGGCTCTAGACAGCTTCAGAAAGACGGCAGCATGCGCATAGGCACCCTCAAGGAAAGCTACATCGCCGATGCGGCGCTGTTCGACTCCCGCACGCAACGCATCTGGCTGGCCATGGCCGGCGCGCTGCTGCTGCTGTTTCCCTTCATGGCCAGCGACTACTGGCTGTACCTGGCCTGCCTGGTCAGCATCAACATGGCCGGCGCCACCGGGCTGAACATCCTCACCGGCTACACGGGCCTGGTGAGCCTGGGCCAGGCCGCCTTCATGGGACTGGGCGCCTACACGGTGGCCATCGTGCAGGCGCGCTGGGGCACGCCCGTGCTGTTCAACCTGCTGGCGGGCGGCTTGGTGGCCATGCTGGGCGGCATCGTGGTGGGCCTGCCCTCGCTGCGCGTCAAGGGCCTGTACCTGGCGATTGCCACCATCGCGGCCTCGTTCATCGCCCATTTCCTGTTCGCCAACCTCAAGCTCACGGGCGGCACGGCGGGCCTGACGCTGCAGCCGGCCACGGTGTTCGGCGTGGCGCTGGACACCTCGTTCCGGCTGTACTGGGTGATCGTGCCCGTCACGCTGCTGATGCTGCTGGGCGCGGCCAACCTGTTTCGCACGCGCATAGGCCGCGCCTTCATCGCCATCCGCGACCGCGACATCTCGGCCGAGGTGCTGGGCATACCGCTGCTGCGCTACAAGCTGCTGTCGTTCGGGCTGTCCTCGTTCTACGCAGGCGTGGCGGGCGGGCTGTGGGCGTACTTCTTTCGCGTGGTCACGCCCGAGAGCTTTCCCCTCTTGATGTCCATCTTCTTTCTGGCGGCCATCATCGTCGGCGGCATGGGCTCCATCCTGGGCGGCATCCTGGGCGCGGTCTTCATGACCATGGTCCCGGAGCTGCTCAAGCTCATCGTGGACCTGCTGCCCGGCGGCTCCGAGCTGGCCGTCTTCCTGTCGCCCGTGCGCACCATGGTGTTCGGGCTGCTGATCATCGTCTTTCTGGTCTTCGAGCCGCAGGGGCTCGCAGAAATGTGGCGGCGCTTGCGCCGCTTCTTCCACCTGTGGCCCTTCCGCAATTGAGGCGGCGCCGCGCACGACAAGCAAAAGGAGACAAGCAATGCAGCAACACCCGACCTCCTCGCGCCGCCGCAGCCTGCTGCTGGCGGCCGGCGCCAGCCTGGCCGCACCGCTGGCCGCCCGCGCCCAGGCTGGCGGCGAAGACATCGTGATCGGCGGCTCCATCCCCATGACGGGCGTGTTCGCCTTCGCGGGCGTGGGCATCAATGCCGGCATGGGCGACTACGTGAAGATGGTCAACGAGGCAGGCGGCATCAAGGGCCGCAAGGTCCGCTACGTGCCCGAGGACACGGGGTACAAGGTCGATGTCTCGGTGGCCGCGTTCAAGAAGATCACCAGCCAGAACAAGGTCAACCTCTACTACGGAGACTCCACGGGCTTTTCCAAGACCATCAACCCGGAGCTGGACCGCAACGGCGCCATCCTCATGGCGGGCGCCTCCTTCGCCACAGAGCTCAACAACCCGGCCAAGTACCCGAACCAGTTCCTCGTAGGGCCCGACTACACGGAGATGTTCGGCATCCTGCTCAAGCACATCGCCAAGGAAAAGCCGGGCGCCAAGGTGGCCTTCGTCTACTCCGACTCCGAATTCGGCCGCGACCCCATCGAGGCCAGCGAGGCGGCCGCCAAGAAGCTGGGCCTGAACGTGGTGGCCAAGCTGATGACGCCGCCCGGCAGCGTGGACGTGTCCACCGAAGTCATCAAGCTGCGCCGCGCCGCGCCCGACTACACCATCTTCCACGGCTACATCCTCGCGCCCATTCCCGAGTTCATCCAGCAGGGCAAGCAGATGGGCATGACCAGCCAATGGATGGGCACCTTCTGGACCATGGACAGCTCCACCGTCATGAAGATGGGCGAGGCCGGCGACGGCTTCATGGGCGTCATGCCCTACCGCTACTACTACGACACCTCGGCCAAGGCGCCCATGCTGGACAAGATCCGCGCGCTTCGCCCCGAGTACCAGAGCACGGCCTATATCCAGGGCTTCCTGGCGGCCATGCTGTTCGTGGAATCGGCCAGGCGCTGCCTGGACGCTGGCAAGCCGCTCACCGGCCCCAACCTCAAGGCCGCGCTCAATTCCATCAAGGACTTCGACACGGGCGGACTGATCGGCGTGCCCATCACCATCAAGGGCAATTCGATTCCCGTGGGCCGCGTCTACAAGGCGGATATGAAGGCGCAGAAGATGCTCCCAGCGTCCGACTGGATAGCGCTCTGAATCCCGTGGCGCCATGACCCAGACTGCCCAGGATCTGGTCCTCGAAATCAACAACATCGAGGTCATCTACAACAAGGTCGTGCAGGCCCTGCGGGGCCTGTCGCTGGCCGTGCCGCGCGGCCAGATCGTGGCGCTGCTGGGCAGCAACGGCGCGGGCAAGAGCACCACGCTCAAGGCCGTCTCGGGGCTGCTGGCGCTGGAGGACGGCCTGCTGGCCAGCGGAAGCGTGCGCTACAACGGCCAGTCCACCGCGCAGTACGCGCCCCAGCAGCTGGTGCGCCTGGGGCTGTCGCATGTGATGGAGGGCCGGCGCGTGTTCGAGGACCTCACGGTGGAGGAAAACCTCGTGGCCGCCACCTACGCGCTCACGGGCCGCAATCAAGTCAAGCCCGACTTCGACCTGGTCTACAGCTACTTCCCGCGCCTGCATGAGCGACGCAAAGGCCTGGCCGGCTACCTGTCGGGCGGCGAGCAGCAGATGCTGGCCATTGGCCGCGCGCTGATCGCCGAGCCCCAGCTCATGCTGCTGGACGAGCCCTCGCTGGGCCTGGCGCCGAAGCTGGTGGAGGACATCTTCACCATCATCGCGCGCATCAATGCCGAGCGCGGCACCTCCATGCTGCTGGTCGAGCAGAACGCCACCGTGGCCCTGGCCGTGGCGCACAGCGGCTACATCATGGAGAACGGCAAGATCGTCATCGACGGCCCGGCCGAACGCCTGGCCCAGGATGCCGACGTGCGCGAGTTCTACCTGGGCATGGGTGGTGGCGGCGAGGCAAAAAGTTTTCGCGACCTGAAGCACTACAAGCGCCGCAAGCGCTGGTTGTCATGAAGCACCCCCTGAGTCGCTTCGCGCCTTCCCCCTCTCTCCCGCTTCGCGAGGGAGGGGGACAGCACCCTCGGTGCGGGGCGGCCCTTCCTCGGTGCTCCCGTGTGGGGGCACGCCAGTGTCACAGGCAGCGCGATGGGTCATTGATATGAAGAACCTTCCCGAACTCACCCTGCCCCAGATGCTGGCCGAACGCGCGCGCAGCGATGCCCAGCGCGTGGCCATACGGCAAAAGGACTTCGGCATCTGGAAGCCCACCAGCTGGGCGCGCTACCACGAGCGTGCCAGCCACTTCGGGCTGGGCCTGGCGCAGCTGGGCCTGCCGCCAGGCGGCCACATGGGCGTGATCTCCGAGAACCGCATCGAGTGGGTGCTGGCCCAGATGGGCGCGGGCCTGATCGGCGCCATCACAGTGGGCGTGTACCCCACCAGTCCCACGCCCGAGGTCGCCTATGTGGCGGGCCATGCCGATGTGGACATCATGGTCTGCGAGGACCAGGAGCAGACCGACAAGCTGCTGGCCGCTCTGCCCCAGCTGCCGCGCCTGAAGAAGATCATCGTCATGGAGACCAAGGGCCTGCGCAGCTTCGCGCCCGAGGTCCGCGCCCTGATCGCCACCTTCGACGAAGTCGAGCGCCTGGGCGCCCAGGCTGCCCAGGCCGCCAGCCGCGCCCCCATCGAACAGGCGCTGGCACGCCAGACGCTGGATGACGTGGGGCTGATGATCTACACCTCGGGCTCCACCGGCAAGCCCAAGGGCGCCATGATCACCTACCGCAACATCCGCGGCGTGGTGCCCGGCATTGCCGAGCGGCTGGGACTGGATGGCGGCACGCGCCACCTGTCCTACCTGCCGCTGTGCCACGTGGCCGAGCAGATGCTGACCAGCTTCGTGCCGGTCTACCTGGGCTCGCAGGTGCACTTTGGCGAGTCCATCCGCACGGTGCAGGAAGACCTGCGCGAAGTCGCGCCCAACATGTTCCTGGGCGTGCCGCGCATCTGGGAAAAGCTGCATGCGGCCATCAGCATCAAGATGCAGGAGACCGGACCGCTGCGCCGCGCGCTCTACCGGCGCGCCATGGCGGCCTGCGCGCCGCTGGCCGAAAAGCCCCGCAGACAGTGGAGCCTGGCCGAGCGCCTGGCCTGGGCCGCCAGCTACTGGAGCGTGCTGCGCGCGCTGCAGAACTTCATCGGCCTGCGCGAGGCGCGCGTGGCGCTCACCGGCGCCGCGCCCATACCGCCCGACGTGGTGCGCTTTTTCCGCACGCTGGGCGTGCCGCTGATCGAGGTCTACGGGCTGACCGAATCCACGGGAATGGTTACCGGCCACCGCCTGGACGACGTGGCCGTGGGCACCGTGGGCGTGGCCACCGAAGGCGTGCAATGGCGGATTGCCACCCATGCCCGCCCCGATGAGGGCGACGGCAGCGGCGAGCTCCAGATCAAGGGCGACATGGTCTTCGCGGGCTACTACAAGAACCCCGAGGCCACGGCGCAAAGCCTGCAGGACGGCTGGCTGCACACGGGCGACGTGGTGCGCGTGCAGGGCGGCCAGCTGCGCATCGTGGACCGCCTCAAGGACATCATGATCACCGCCGGCGGCAAGAACCTCACGCCCTCGGAGATCGAGAACACCATGAAGTCCAGCCCCTTCATCAAGGAGTGCATCGTCGTCGCCGAAGGCCGCAAGTTCGTGGGCGCGCTGGTGCAGATCGACTACGAGACCGTGGGCCAATGGGCCCAGGCGCGGCGTATCCCCTTCACGCATTTCCGCTCCCTGGCCGAGATGGCCGAGGTACGCGCGCTGATCGATGCCGAGATCGCGCAGGGCAATGCGCGCCTGGCCCAGGTCTCGCATGTGCGGCGCTTCCATCTGCTGACCAAGGAACTGGACCACGACGATGGCGAAGTCACGGCCACGATGAAGGTGCGCCGCTCGTCCATCTACAAGACCTACGCCGCCGAAATCGACGCCCTGTACCACTGATCCGCTCCCATGACCGACACGCAAGACACCCCGCTGCTGCTGCAACGCGAAGGCGCCATCGCCACGCTGACCTTCCACCGCCCCGCCGCCCTCAACGCCATCGATGTGCCGATGGCGCTGGCACTGCGCGACGCCGTGCGCACCCTGGCCCAGGACCGCGCGCTGCGCTGCGTGGTGCTGAACGGCGCGGGCCGCGCCTTCATGGCGGGCGGCGACCTGGACACGCTGGCCGCCGACCCCGTGCGCGGCGCCGCCGAGCTGCTGGCGCCGCTCAACGAGGCCGTGGCGCTGCTGGGCCAGCTCGATGCGCCCGTCATCGCCAAGGTGCATGGCGCGGCGGCAGGCGCAGGCCTGTCGCTGATGCTGCAGGCCGACTTCGTCTACGCGGCCGAGGGCACGCGCTTCAACCTGGCCTACATCAACCTGGGCGCCAGCTGCGACGTGGGAGCCTCCTGGGCGCTGCCGCGCATCGTGGGCCTGCGCAACGCGCTGGAGATCGCCATGCTGGGCGAGACACTGGACTGTGCCGAGGCGCAGCGCCTGAGCCTGATCAACCGCGTCCTGCCGCCCGCCGAACTCGACGCCGCCGTGCAGCAGCTGGCCCAGCGCCTGGCCGCCGGTCCCACGGTGGCGCTGGGCCATATGCGCCGCCTCATGCGCGCGGGCCTGGACCGCAGCCTGCGCGACCAGCTGGCCGCCGAGGCATGCGCCTTCGATGCCTGTGCGCGCACGGCCGACCTGCCGCGCGGCATTGCGGCGTTCCACGCCAAGCAGGCGCCGCAATTCGAGGGACGTTGACCTGCGCCCGGAACTGACGCCGAGGCGGCTGCGCTGCCTGCCGCCTGCCCGGCACAATGCACTCCATCCCCCGTGTTCATCGCTTCGAGGAGCTTCACCATGACCCCACGCGACGTCTTCGTCGTCGGCACTGCGCGCACCGCCATCGGCACCTTCGGCGGCAGCCTCAAGGACGTACCCAACACCCAGCTGGCCACCACGGCCGTCAAGGCCGCCATCGAGCGCGCGGGCCTGGCGCCCGACGCCGTCGGCCACGTGGTCATGGGCAATGTGATCCCCACCGATACCAAGGACGCCTACCTCTCGCGCGTGGCCGCCATCGATGCGGGCTGCCCCATCGAGACGCCGGCCTTCAACGTCAACCGGCTGTGCGGCTCCGGCCTGCAGGCCATCGTCTCTGCCGCCCAGGCCATTGCGCTGGGCGACTGCGACGTGGCCATCGGCGGCGGCAGCGAGTCCATGAGCCGCGGTCCCTACTTCGACCAGGCCGCCCGCTGGGGCGCGCGCATGGGCGACGCCAAGAGCATCGACTACATGCTGGGCATCCTGCACGACCCCTGGCAGAAGATGCACATGGGCATCACGGCCGAAAACGTGGCCGAGCGCTACCACATCAGCCGCGAAATGCAGGACGAACTGGCGGCAGCCAGCCACCAGCGCGCGGCCGCTGCCATTGCGGCCGGCCACTTCAAGGAGCAGATCGTTCCCGTGGAAATCGCCACGCGCAAGGGCGTCGTGGTCTTCGATACCGACGAGCATGTGCGCGCCAGCACCACCATCGAATTGCTGTCCACCATGAAGCCCGCGTTCCGCAAGGAAGGCGGCAGCGTGACGGCCGGCAATGCCTCGGGCATCAACGACGGCGCCGCCGCCGTGGCCCTGGCCGCAGGCGATCGCGTGGCCGCCCTGGGCCTGAGGCCGCTGGCGCGCCTGGTGGGCTACGCCCATGCCGGCGTGGACCCCGCCTACATGGGCATAGGCCCCGTGCCGGCCACGCAGAAGGTGCTGCAGCGCACAGGCCTGAAGATTGCAGACATGGACGTGATCGAGGCCAACGAGGCCTTCGCGGCCCAGGCCTGCGCCGTGATCCAGCAGCTGGGCATGGACCCGGCCAAGGTCAATCCCAACGGCTCGGGCATCTCGCTGGGCCACCCCGTGGGCGCCACGGGCGCCATCATCACCACCAAGGCCATCGCCGAGCTGCAGCGCACGGGCGGCCGCTATGCGCTGGTGACCATGTGCATTGGTGGCGGCCAAGGGATCTCGGCCATCTTTGAAAGAGTCTGAGCGCCGCCTGAGCGTGGCGATGTTTCACATGAAACATCGCCACCGCAGCCGCCTGCCGGCCTAGAAAGGCGCTTCTTCAGGCGCCGTATCCACGGGCGCCAGGGCCGGCCCCGTCAGTGCACCACGGCCCGATGCCGCTGCACGCGGTGTCGCTGCGGGAGTCTGGGCAGCGGGCGTCTGCAGCGATGCCGGTAGATCCTGGCCCAGGCCCGTGCGCCCTTCCCCACCCAGCGCCTCGATCAGATCGGGGATGAGCTTGGACAGCTCGCCCGTGGCAATCGCCACATCGGCATCGAAGCCGCCGTCGTCCTGCGACTGGCCTTCCATCACGGCATCGAGCAGCGCGATCTTGCGGATCTGCAGACCCTCCGTCAGCACAAAGCTCACGCGGTCATCCCAGGTCAGCGCCAGGCGCGTGGGCAGCTTGCCGTGCTCGATGTGCTGGCGCACCTCGTCGATGTCCAGCGGATGGCGCGCATAGCGCACCACGGCCTTGGATTCGTCGGCGGCCTTGAGCTCGCATTCACGGTCAATCGAGAAGCCGGCCGGGCTTTCCTGCGTGGTCAGCCAGTGCGCCATGGCAGCCTGGGCGCTGGTCTGCGTATCGACCAGGGCCAGCGCAAAGCCAGTGAGGCCCTCCACCAGCGAGCTGACCACCTCATCGGCGCGCGCCTGGCTGCCGGTGTCCAGCACCAGGGTGCGGGCCTGCGGGTCCAGCCAGACCCACATGGCGCCCTGCTTGGTGAAGGCCATGGGCAGCAGGTCCAGCTTGGCCTCGTCCTTGAGGTCCTTCTTTTCCTTCTTGCCGGGCTTGCGGCCTTCGGTGGCCTCGATGTGGGCAGCCTTTTCGTTGACGCGGCGGTTGAGCACGCTGGCCGGCAGCATCTTGGCCTCGGTCATGAAGCGCATCACCCACTGATTGGCCACGGACTCGGCCAGCGGGCCATGGGGCTCGCCGCGCGGCGGCACCCAGCCGGCGCTGCGCTCCTGCGTGGCGCCGCACTCGGCAAACGGGCTCTTGCCCAGGGCTTCTTCAAGCTGCTGCAAATCGCCCTGCCAGCTCTCGGCAATGCGATAGACGATCATGTTTTTGAACATAGCGAACCTTTGCTCGGACGGACTGCGGCTGCGCCGCAGCAGGGGTGTGCAACACCGGGCTGCGTCGCCTCCATCCAGAGGGAGAAAACAGAAAAAACAGCAGGGGCGCCATGCCTTGGCGCCCCGCCCGGTCATTGTGCATGCCTGGCACCGGACGGCGCTGCACAAGCTTGTCAATTCTTTACAAGCCGTGCGCAAAACCTCACTGCCCCGATACATCGGACGACCACACTTCAATCATCCGCTGCACAGGGCTCGCCAAGTGCCTTGACGGCGGCCTTCAGTCACCCTCTCCAGAAAGGATTTTGGAATGACCACCACCTTCCGCCGCACCCTCGCCAGCGCCGCTGCTACCACCGCCTTGCTGGCATCGTTCGCCCTGCCCTCGTACGCCCAGACCGCCGCGCCGGCAGCCCCCGCCGCCGCCGCTACCACCACAGCGCCCAAGCCCGATCGCGCCATGCACAAGCACGGCGACCGCATGGAGCACATGCAGCAGCGCATCGCCAAGCTCAAGGCCGACCTCAAGCTCACGCCGGCCCAGGAAACCGCATGGAACACCTATGCGGCCACCTTCAAGCCCGGCGAGCGTCCCCAGCGCATGGAGCGCGAGGACTTCGCCAAGCTGACCACGCCCCAGCGCATCGACAAGATGCGTGAAATGCGCGCCCAGCGCGCGGCCGATGCCGATCGCCGCGGCGAAGCCACCAAGGCCTTCTACGCCCAGCTGGATGCCAGCCAGCAAAAGACCTTCGATGCCGCCACGCTGCACAAGGGCCACCCCGGCCACCACGGCATGGACCACGGCCCGCGCCATGACCACAAGAGCGGCCAGGCCCGCCCTGCCCCGGCACCCGCCCAGTAAGCAGCCACCTGGCCTGCCCGCCACCAGCGGGCAGCCGGATTGCTCGCGCCAGCCCTTGCACGGACGCCTTGTCAGGCGGCCGACAGTGCAAGGGCTTTTTTGCTGACTCCCCGATCTTCCCCGGACTGCCTAGAGTGGAACAGGCACAGCATTGTGTGCTACCCCGGAGAAGATCATGGCCCCCAAAAACACTCAAACGACGCCATCCAGCTGCCAGAACCACGCAACGGCACGTAAAAATCCACCAGAACGTTCAGGGCGACCAGAGCGACCAGGACGACCCGGAAGTTTTGCCGCCGTGCTGCTGGCCGGTGCAGCGGCCGTCCTGCCCCTGGCGGCGCAGGCGCAGTCCACGCCGGAATCCTCCCCCTCCATGTACCTGCAATACGGCGCGGCCGAGCACAGTGCCGACAGCTGGACCGTGGGCGTCACCGTGCCCTGGCGCAACTGGCGCCATGCGCTGTGGGGCGGCCAGCTCAGCGGCTACTGGGATGTCTGGGGCGCCCGCTGGTCGGCGCCGCTGGAGGGTCGCGATCGCGGCACCTGGGTCATCGGCGTGAATCCCACCGTGCGCTGGCGCCCCAGCAACGGGCAGTCGCCCTGGTTTGCAGAAACCGGCGTGGGCCTGAGCTGGGCGCTGAACCGTCGCTACGTCACGGACGAGAAGGAATTCCCCACGCGCTACAACTTCGCCACCCATATCGGCGTGGGCTATCTGTTTGGCAGCCAGGGCCAGCATGAGCTGGTGCTGCGGCTGGAGCACCATTCCAACGCAGGCATCAAGAAACCCAACCCCGGCGAAAACTTCCTGCAGCTGCGCTACGCCCACCATTTCTGATCACGGTTGCGGATCCCGGCAAGACCACCTTCGAGGTGGTCTTTTTTTGTCCTCAGCCGCCCTGTGGAAAAACCTGGGCATAAAAATCTCGTAAATCCCTGCTTATCCACAAGGAGGATGCGCCATGGAAAGTTGTGCCCAAAACGGGTGCAGCAGCGAAGCAGCATCCACCACAGGGTTTGGAGTGTCTTAAGTTGTTGATTTTTATAAGACAAATTCAGTTATCAACAATTAAGCACTTCACTTACTACTACTACTAATTAAAAAATAAGAGAGATAGGAATAACAGCCAAGGGCGGTTTTTCACAGCGGCAAGACCGTTCTGGATAAAAAAAGGCAGCCGGTCCATCAGAAAAAAAGGCCTGTCAACAGGTCACAGCACTGCCAGACCATGTGCTCATCCATGTCTGGCAAGCCTTCTTTTCATCTGGGTAAACAAAAAAAACCTTATAGATCAACAACTTGAATTGCAATAAAGGGAAAAATGCACCTCGCACAAAACTGTGGATAGATGAAGACCAACTCAACAGTTATCCACAGAAAAAATCGAAACAGGCAAACTATCCCCGTTCGGGAGACACCGGGAACAGGGCTTTGATCACATGTTTTTCAATCGGGCAAGACATTGTTTTTTTTGAGGAATAGTGAGTTATCCACAGAGATGTCATGCCTCTACTACTACGACTATTCTTTATAAGAAGATCAAAGAACAACCGAAGGCGAAGTCACGCGGGAAGCGAAGGCCGAACGGTTTTTCAAAAAAACAGACGTGCCAGGTTGTCTGGAGCCTGGGCATGTCCAGACGAGGGACTGCTCCAGCGAAATTGGCGCGCCTGTGTTCAAAAAAATTCCGGATCGGTTCGCTCGCCATGGCCGTATGGACGAAGACGCACGAAGACAAGACTTCCTCGCGGCCTCGCAGGAACGCTGTGGAACGGGCGCTTTTCCACAACGGGCTGTGCACTGGACGTGGAAGACTTCAGGAAAACGCGGACGCAAGCGGATGCGCCAGAGGCAGTGTTCGGCCATTCAAAAAAATTCAACCCCTTGTTGCCAGCCTGCAAGAGGACTGCGCATCCAGATCAGGAGCAGCAGATCCAGTCCAGGCAAGGGCAATCACGAAAAGTGATGGCTGCTGGCGCACCAGGGCAAGAGGACGTGAATCAGCCCGAGCGCTTCAGCGGCCTGCAGAGGACCGTGGAGGCTTGGCAGCTGTCAGGCCCTGGGTTGCCCGCGCCAGCGCGTCCTGGGCGTTCTGCTGGCCCGTTGGCGGGGTATGGAGGGTATGGCCGGGCCGGGGAGCAGGCACGGTCTGCGAGATCCAGCGGTATCCCGCGGGATCCGGGGACCGTGCTGCACAGGCATGCAGGGAGATGCGGGAGCCGGGAAATACGGTTGCCCACAGGCTGTGTGCAAGTGGCCTGTGGGCAATCGGCAAGCTCGCTGATTGAAAAAATCAGCCGTGATCAATGACTTGCGTATGCAAAGGAATGTAGTGGCGACAGGGTACTACCTGTTTTTCGCATGCTTTCCACAGGGTCCGGTTCAGCGTGCCGGGCGGCGCTGCAAGGCAAAGGGCGGCAGGCCCTTGAGCAGCTGCTGGCCATAGCTGGTGTTCACCAGGCGCCGGTCATAGCAATACACATGGGCCTGGTCTTCCTCGGTGCGTATGGCGCGGCCCACCCACTGGGCCAGGCGGATCGCCGTGGCCGGCACCACCAGCTCATTGAAGGGGTTGCGGCCGCTGCTGCGCAGCCATTCGGCCCGGGCCTCGCCCACGGGGTCATCGGGCGGGGCAAAGGGCAGCTTGGTGATGAACAGGGACTCGCACAGCGCGCCGGGCAGGTCCAGGCCCTCGCCGAAGGACTGCATGCCGAAGATGATGGAGGGCTCGCCCATCTCCACGGCATCGCGGTGGCGGGCCAGCAGCAGGGCGCGGGGCATGGCCGTCTGCACCAGCACCTGCGAGCGCATGGCCGTGGACAGCGCATCCACCGCCAGGCGCATCTGTTCGCGCGAGGTGAACAGCACCAGGGCGCCGGCCTGCACGTGGGACAGGTCGCCCAGCAGCGCGTCCACCATCTCCTGGGTGAAGCGGGCGGCCTCCTTGGGGTCGGCCACGGTTTCGCGCGCCACCAGGGTGCCCTGGCGCGCGTAGTCGAAGGGGCTAGGCACTTCCAGCGTGGTCACGGCCGCATCGTCGTGCAGGCCTGCTTCGCGCAAAAAGAAGTCGAATTGTCCACAGCTGGTCAGGGTGGCCGACGTGAGCACGGCACCGCGCACCTGGGACCACAGATGGTGGCGCAGCGTGGCTCCGGGCAGGATGGGGCTGGCATGGGCCTTGACCACGATGTACTCGCCATCTGTCTCCAACGTGAACCATTTGGCATTGGGCACGCGGCTACTGTCGTCATCCTGCGCTGGTTGCTGCATCAGCAGCTGGGCCGTGTCATAGACGGATTCCAGGCGGGGTGCCAGTGCGCCAACCTGTGCATAAGCTGTAGACAGCCTGCGTGCTTCCTCTGGATTGTCCTTGATGGCGGCGCGCAGTGCCTTGGAGATGGCACGCAGCGCGTCCAGAAAGCTGTTGGCATGGTGGGCGGCCTTGCCCAGAGGCTCCAGCAAGGGCTCGGGCAGCATGCCGCGCGGTGCACGCACCCGCGCCGGCCCCCAGCTGTCCTTTTGCGACTTGAGCGTATCGCCGTACAGCTCCATCACCAGGCGCGCCAGTTCCTGCAACTGCTGGCGCAGCTGGCTGGCATGGGCTGGAAGGTCTGCCAGTTCTTCGACCTCGACCATAGTGTTCACGCGCAGGGCGCGGCTGGTCAGCTTGTCTATCCAGCCCAGGCGGCTCAGGTCCATCTCGCCAGCGAATTGGCCCAGCGCCGTGGCGGGCAAATGGTGGGCTTCGTCCAGCACCAGCAGGCAGTTGTCCAGCTCGGGCAGCAGCCGCGCGCCCAGGGAGGACAGCAGCAGATCGTGGTTGGCCACGATGACCTGGGCGGCCACCAGGTCCTTGCGGCGCTCGTAGTAGACGCAGTTGCTGAAGGCCGGACAGTGCTTGCCGGTGCAGGACGAGGATTCGGCCGCCACGGGGCTCCAGGCCTCGGCCTCGGGCGGGGTCTCCAGAGAGTCGCGGTCGCCGTCCCAGGCCTGGGACGCCAGCGCGTTGGCCATGCTTTTATAGAACTGCATGCGCGCCTCCAGCTCCTGGGCCGGGCGTGCCACGCGGCTTTGGGCCTGCGCCTTTTCTTCGGCGAACAGATCGTCCAGATCCTCGTCCTGGGCCTCGCCGGTGCTGGCCAGCCGCTCCAGCTTGAGCTTGCAGACAAAGCGGCCCCGCCCCTTGGCCAAGGCGAATTTGAAGGGCTGCTCCAGCTGCTGGGCCAGCGCGGGCAGATCCTTGTTCACCAGCTGTTCCTGCAGGGCGACGGTGGCCGTGGAAATCAGCACCCGGGTGCCGCGCGCCAGCGCCATCGAAATGGCGGGAATGCTGTACGCCAGCGATTTGCCCACCCCCGTTCCGGCCTGCACCACGGCAATGGACCGGGTGGGCTCCGGTGCGCCCTCATCGATTTTTCCCAGCTGGGCCTGGCTGAAGGTTTGCGCGATCTGGGCCGCCATTTTTCGCTGCCCCTCACGATTTCGGAACCCTGGGATGGCCCCGACCACGTCATCAAAGGATTTCAGGGCCTGATCAGCCCATTTTTTTTCATGCATTTCGGCGTGTTTTGATCAAATGGATCATCTTGGTCCATCTGTTTATAAAGATTCGTACAGTGATATGTATTAAATAAGATGCGAAATCTTATGAAATACAGCGCACAAAGCGCGTTTTTCGTATGCCGTACAGCCTACAAGCTGCCCGTCATATGGATCACTGAACCCGCCAATCGCATGTGTGCACAGGTGGGTATCGGTCACCGGGATGGACATCTGTCCACCGGCTGTTCCTGGATTGTTTCCATGGCCGTTGATGGCCATGCGCGTGGCCGCATCCACAGTCTTGCCCACAGCGGCCAGGGCGTTCGGCCTGTGATCAATCCTGTGCGCATGTTGTTGGCATGCTTGTGGATTGATTGGGTAATTGTCGCCATTCACCGTTGATTTGCAACGGATTTTTCATGGGTTCAGGTTCCCCGCGATTTCCAGAAGATGGTGGAAGTTGTCACCACTGTGGAAAACAGGGCCTGTGCAGATCTTTGGCTTTGCAGAGCGCGTTTTTCCCGGGGATATCCACAGGTCTGTGGCCGCTGCGGCTGGGGCCTTGGTGCACCGCCAGGCGGCGGCGCAGCGGATCGCGCTGGATCTCGAAAAAGCGCAGCGATCCCTGCCGTGGAGCGGCCCCGGGCGCCGGCCCAGGTACGCGAATGTCTTACCAAACGGTAATGAAGGCTTCACGCACGCAGGAAGGTGCGTTTTCTAGCATCTGTTTCATCTCAGGAGACAAGGGTCGGCTCGCTGCAGTCCCTGCGCTCCAGGCATGGATTGAAGGGGCAAGAATGATCAAGACATTTGCGGGCCTGCCCAAGGCAGCCCGGTTTCCGGCGGCATCGGCATGCGCCGTCATCGCCGTGGCCTGCCTTGTGGCGGGCTGCGATGCATCCAAGGCATCGGCGCAGAACGAACCTGCCGCGCAGGCGCCCGCGCCGGCCGGCGTGGTGCGGGTCAAGCCCGAGTCGCTGAAGATGCTGGACATCGCCGTGGTGGCCGATCCGCAGGGCACGCAAATGGCCTGGGCGCCCGCGCGTGTGGCCTTTGCCGAGGACCGCGTGGCCACTGTCTCGGTGCCGCTGGCCGCGCGCGTGGTGTCGGTTCGTGCCCACGTGGGTGACATCGTCAAGGCCGGCGACGAGCTGGCCACCCTGGTCAGCCCCGAGGCGCTGCGCGTGCGCTACGAGGTGGAAGCTGCCCGCAGCGCGCATGACGTGGCAACCGTGGAAGTGCGGCGCCAGCAGACCATGGTGGACAAGGGCGTGGGCGTGGAAGTGGATCTGCGTGCGGCCCAGGCCAAGCTGCGCGAGTCGGCCCAGGAGCTGGCGCGGGCCCAGGGCACGTCGGCGCTGCTGGGGCAAGGCGGTGGCGACCGGCTGGTGCTGCGTGCGCCGCGCGCCGGCGTGGTGGCCGAGCGCAAGGCCGTGGTCGGCGCCTCGGTCGAGCCCAGCGGCGAGCTGTTCCTGATCGGCGATCCCGCCGCCATGAACGTGGTGGCCGATGTCTTTGAAAGCGATCTGCCCGGCATCCGCCTGGGCAGTGCCGTGCAGGTCGATGTGCCGCAGCTGCCCAAGCCCCTGACCGGCACGGTGCGCCACCTGGGCGCCACGCTGGACAAGGAGTCGCGCCGCGCCTCCGTCATCGTGCAGCTCGATGCGCAGAACCCCGTGCTGCGTTCCGGCATGCAGGCGCGCGTGGGCCTGCAGGTCTCCAACGAGCACGAGATGCTGATCCCCGTGACGGCCGTGCTCATCAAGGATGAAAGCCGCAGCATCGTCTTCGTACAGACCGGCGAGCAGCAGTTCGAGGCCCGCACCGTGGTGCTGGGCCGGCCCTCGCGCGGCATGGTGCCCGTGGTGTCGGGCCTGAAGTCGGGTGAAAAGATCGTCGTGCGCGGTGGCCTGCTGCTCGACGGCGCAGCCAGCCAGCTGCTCTGATCGCGGCCAGGAGACTCATCAATGCTGCGTTCCCTGATAGCGTTTGTGGTGCACCGGCGGCTCGTCGCCCTGTGTGCCACCCTGATCATCGCCATCTATGGCGTGTATTCATACCTGCACACGGCCATCGAGGCCTATCCCGATGTGACCAATGTGCAGGTCGGCGTGATTGCCCAGGCGCCGGGCCTGGCCCCCGAGGAGGTGGAGCGCCAGATCACCCAGCCGCTGGAGCGCGAGCTCAACGGCACGCCGGGCCTGGTGTCGCTGCGCTCGGAGAGCTACTTCGGCCTGGCCATGATCAACCTCGTCTTCAATGACGATGCCGACAGCTTCCATGCGCGCGCCGAGGTGTCGCAGCGCCTGCCCCAGGCCAATCTGCCCGACGGCGTCACGCCCGAGATGGCGCCCGACTACACGCCGCTGGGCAAGATCTTCTACTACCGCCTGAAGAGCGACCGCCACACGCTGGCACAGCTGCGCACCGAGCAGGAATGGCGCGTGGTGCGCACCCTCAAGCAGGTGCAGGGCGTGGCCGACGTGGTCAGCATCGGCGGCTTCGTCAAGGAGTACCACGTCGAGGTGGATCCCGAGAAGCTGTATGCGCTGGGCCTGTCGCTGGAAGACGTGAGCGATGCCCTGTCCAAGTCCAACCGCAACGTGGGCGGCGGCCTGATGCGCCGCGGCGAGCAGTCGCTGATCATCCGCGGCATCGGCCTGCTGCGCACGCCGCAGGAGATCCAGGGCGTGGTCGTGGCCATGCGTGGCAGCGCGCCCGTGACCATTGGCGACGTGGCGCGCGTGGTGCAGTCGCACACGCCGCGCCAGGGCTCGGTGGGCATGGACGATGCCGACGACGTGGTCCAGGGCATCGTGCTGCTCAAGCGCGGCGAGAACCCCTCTGTGGTGCTGGACCAGATCCATGCCAAGGTGGCCGCGCTCAATGACGGCGGCCTGCCCGAGGGCATGCACATGGAGACCAACTACGACCGCTCCGACCTGGTCGGCCACACGCTGGGCACGGTGCAGCACAACCTGCTGTTCGGCGCCACGCTGATCGTGGGCGTGCTGTGGCTGTTCCTGCGCAGCCTGCGCGGCTCGCTGATCGTGGCCACGGTGATCCCGCTGTCGCTGCTGGTGGCCTTCATCGGCCTGCACCTGCTGGGCATGCCGGCCAACCTGATCTCCATGGGCGCCATCGACTTCGGCATCATGGTGGACGGCGCCGTGGTGCTGGCCGAGAACATCATCCGCAACGCCCGCCTGCGCAAGCCGCAGACGCAGGCGGACATGCGCCACATCATCATCGACTCGGCCGTGGCCGTGGCCAAGCCCACGCTGTTCGCCATGGCCATCGTGATCGCGGCGCTGATCCCCGTGTTTTCGCTGGAAAGCATCGAGGGCCGCATCTTCCGTCCGCTGGCCATGACCTACAGCTTCGCGCTGCTGGGCGCCCTGGTCTTCGCCATGGGCCTGGTGCCGGCGCTGTGCGCGCTGTTCCTAAAGCCCCAGCACGTGATGGTGGAAGAGCCCAAGATCTTCGACCGCGCGCACCACGGCTACCAGCACTGGATCGGCACCCTGCTGGGTGCCGGGCGCCGCCGCGTCATCGTCATCGTCGGCTCGCTCGCCATCCTGGTGGCGGCCGGCCTGTCGGCGGCCTGGCTGGGCACGGAATTCCTGCCCGAGCTCGATGAAGGCGATGCCTATGTGCTGGTGCAGATGCCCGCATCGATCTCGCTGGAAAAGGGCCAGGAAGTGCTGCGCGACGTGCGCCTGCGCCTGAAGACCTTCCCCGAGGTGATCACCGTCACCACCGAGCAGGGCCGGCCCGAGTCCGGCACCGACAACGAGACGCTGAACCTGGCCAAGGTGCTGGTGCGCCTGAAGGGCCACGGCGAATGGCGCAAGGGCCTGACCAAGCCCCAGCTCATCGAGCAGATGCGCGCCACGCTGGGCGAGATTCCGGGCGTGTCGTTCAACTTCGCCCAGCCCATCCGCGACAGCGTCGAGGAATCGACGTCCGGCGCGCGCGGCCAGGTGGTGCTCAAGGTCTTCGGCCCCGACATTCCGCAACTGCGCGCCATCCTGCAGCAGACCGTGGACCTGGTGAAGGACATCGACGGCGTGGTCGATCTGGGCCTGTACCGCGATGCGCCTGCACCCCAGGTCCACGTGGAGTTCGACCGCCAGTCGCTGGCGCGCCAGGGCATTGCCATGGAGACCGCGCAAAAGACGCTGGAGGCGGCGCTGGCCGGCAACATCTCCACCACGCTGTGGGAGGGCGAGTACCCCGTGCCCGTGCGCGTGCGCCTGCCCTATGTGGACCGCATGGATGAGGAGCGCATCCGCAACATCGCCATCCCGCTGCCCAACGGCGGCTCGGTGCCGCTGCATTCGGTGGGCCAGGTCGCCATCAAGATCGGCAACTCCTCCATCTTCCGCGAAGGCAATGCGCGCTACATGGCGCTCAAGTTCAACGTGGAAGGCCGCGACATCGGCTCCGTGGTCAAGGACACGCTGGCCACGTTCAAGAAGAACGTGAAGATCCCCGAGGGCTACCAGGCCGTCTGGGGCGGCGAGTGGGAGAACCAGCAGCGCGCGGCCGCACGCCTGAAGATCGTGGTGCCGCTGTCGCTGATCATCGTCTACGCCCTGCTGTTCGGCGCGCTGGGCCAGGCGCGCAGCGCCGGCATCATCTTGCTGTGCGCGCCCTTCACCATGGTGGGCGGCATCGCGGCCCTGCACTTTGCGGGCATCGAGCTGTCCATCAGCGCGGCCATCGGCTTCATCGCGCTGCTGGGACAGGTGGCGCTGGCCGGGCTGCTGGTGATCTCGGCCGTGGAGGAGCTGCGACGGCAGGGCATGCCCATGATGCAGGCCCTGGTCGAGGGCGCTGCCGAGCGCATGCGCTCCATCGTGCTCGTGGCGCTGCTGGCGCTGCTGGGCCTGCTGCCCATGGCACTGTCCACGGGCGTGGGCAGCGAGACGCAAAAGCCCTTCGCCTCCGTGATCGTGGGCGGCATGGTGGTGCTGCCCCTGGTGGCCCTGGTGCTGCTGCCCGTGCTCTATGCGCTGCTGGGCCCCAAGAACATGTTGACGCAGGAAGAACTCGATGAAAAAGAGTGATAGCCCCCTGAGCGGCTTCGCCGCTTCCCCCTCTCGCTTCGCGGGGGGGACGACGCCCTCGCCGCGAGGCGGCTCTTGCTCGGCGTCCCTGGCTTTTGGTCGCGCCGGTTTTGCAGGCAGCGCCTGTTATCGGGCCCTGTTTGTGGCTGTGGCGCTGTGCTGCGGGGCGGGTTCTGCGCTTGCGCAGCAGGCTGTGCCCGCTGTGCCGGCCATCACTGCGGCGCCTGCCTCCGAGGTGGCTCCGGCGGCGGCGCCGCAGCAGCCGGTGGGGATGCAGGAGTATCTGCAGATGGTGGTGCGCAACCAGCCCCAGCTGGCGGCGCAGCGGCTGCAGATCGGGATTGCGCAGGCGGACAGCCGCACGGCGGCGGCGTTTCCCAATCCCACGGCGTCGTACAGCAGCAAGCCGGGCGAGAAGCAGTGGGGCATCGAGCAGCCGCTGCCCATCTTCGGCCAGCGGCGTTTGCGCATGGAGAACGCGCGCAAGGGCGAGACGGCGGCGCGTGCCAATGTCGAGGTGGCCGTGGCCACCACGCTCAACGATGCAGCCACGGCCTTCATCGACCTGCTGATGACGCAGCAGCGCCTGAAGGTGTGGGAAGAGGCGCAGGAGTCGCTGAACGGCGCAGGCAATATCGTGCGCGGCCAGATCGAGGCCGGCGCGCGCAGCCGCTATGACGGCGCGCGCCTGAGCCTGCAGCAGGCCCAGATGGCCATGCAGGTCAGCCAGGCCCAGTCGGACTGGCAGGACGCCGCCTCGCACGCCGCCGCCCTGGCCGCCCTGCCCCAATGGGCGCCGCGCGCCACGGGCAGCCTGCAGGCCGTGCCCGTGGGCCAGCTGCTCAACGAGCAAGAGCTGTGGGAAGCTGCGCGCCAGCGCCTGCCGGTCCTGGTCGCTGCCCAGGCCGAGCTGGACCAGTTGCGCCACAAGGTCGACCTGGAACGCCGCGAGGCCCTGCCCACGCCCAGCGTGAGCGTGGCGCGCGTGCGCAACCGGCTTGACGGCAACTACAACCAGATTGGCGTGTCGGTGGAGCTGCCGCTGTTCGACCGCCGCGAAGGCCCGATCGCCCGCGCCCAGGTGGAGGCCGAACAGGCCCAACTGCGCTACGACGCCGCGCTGATCGAGGCGCGTACCGAGCTGCAGCGCGCCATCAAGCAACTGAAGCTGCGCCGCGATGCCGTGCGCGCGTACGAAAAGCAGGGCCTGGCCCAGATCGCGCCGCTCAACCAGATGGCCCAGGACGCCTACAAGCTGGGCCAGGGCTCCATCCTGGAGCTGATCGATTCGCTGGGATCGATCAACGAGCACCGCCTGGAGCACCTGGACCTGGTCAAGGAAATGATGCTGGCCGAGTGGCAGGTGCGCGTGGCCAGCGGCGATCTGCCGATGTGGGCAGCACCCTGAGGCGCTTGACGCCCTTCCCCTCCTGCTGTGCGGGAGGGGCGGTCGGACCCTGGGTGGCACCCCGCGGTGTGCCTGGTCCGGATCACGCCAGTTTCATGCGGTGCGATGCCGCGCAGCGCAGCCCAAGGCTGAAAAGAGGTGGTAAACATGCCGGCACCCCCACCGATATCGGCGGAGTCTGGCGCGCCGTATAGTGTCTGCCTCAGTTTCGAGTCAGGCCCTGCCGCCCGCATGTACCGCTATCTCATCATCGAAGACGACGCGCTGAACGCGCGCTACATCGCCGAAGGCCTGCGCCAGCAGGGCGCGCAGGTGGCGGTGTGCAGCGATGGTGTGCAGGGCATCGCCATGGCCGTGGGCGAGAGCTGGGATGTGATCATTCTCGACCGCATGCTGCCCAACGGCTTCGACGGCCTGCAGATCCTGCAGACGCTGCGCTCCATGGGCAAGCAGACCCCGGTGCTGGTGCTCAGCGCCCTGTCGGCCACGGACGAGCGCGTGCGCGGCCTCAAGGCCGGCTGCGACGACTACCTGACCAAGCCCTTTGCCTTCTCCGAACTCTCGGCGCGCCTGGAGGCCCTGGTGCGCCGCGCCCAGATCCCGGCCCCTGCGCGCGAGATGCGCCTGGCCGACCTGCGGCTGAACCTGCTCACGCGCAGTGCCGAGCGCGCGGGCCAGCCGCTGGCGCTGCAGCCGCGCGAGTTCCGCCTGCTGGCCTTTCTGATGCAGCACGCGCACCAGATCGTCACGCGAACCATGCTGCTGGAGTCGGTGTGGGACTACCGGTTCGACCCGCAGACCAATGTCATCGACGTGCACATCAGCCGCCTGCGCGGCAAGGTGGACAAGGGCTTCGAGCCCGCGCTGATCCACACCGTGCGCGGCGTGGGCTACAGCCTGTCGGACCGGCCGCAGGACCTGCCGCAGGTGGCCTGATCCCATGTCGCTGGCCAAGCCCTGGAGCTCCACGGCCTTCCGGCTGGCGCTGACCTACGGCGTGCTGCTGGTGCTGACCATGTCCATCGTGCTGTCGGTGTTCTACGTGCAGACCGTGGGCGTGCTGCGCATGCGCATGGACCGGCAGGCCGAGAACCACATGCGCCGCCTGGTCGAGCACCGCGACAAGTACGGCGAGCCCGCGCTGGAGGCAGAGATCCAGCAGACCCTGCTGGACGGCGTCAACACCGATACCGAAATCCTCATCCTCATGGATGGCGACGGCAATCCCATCATCGGCAACGCCGACGTGGTGCCCGCACGCCGCCTGACGGAGATGGGCGTGCGCGATCTCAAGGTGCGGCGCAACGGCCGCATCATCGCGGGCCGCGTGGCCGTGGCCCAGCTGTCCGACGGCAAGCTGCTGGCCGTGGGCAGCGACATGCAGGTGCAAAGCGATGTGGAGGAGCTGTTCGGCCGCGCAAGCCTGCTGGCCGGCCTGGTGGCCCTGGGCATGGCCGTGCTGGGCGCCGGGGCCTTCCGGCGCGTGGTGGAAGAGCGTGCCGCCGACATCCGCAGCACCATGGCGCGCGTGGCCACGGGCGACCTGCGCCAGCGCATTCCGGTCACGCGCCGCGACGATGAGTTCACGCTGCTCAACCGCGACATCAACACCATGCTGGACCGGCTGGAGCTGCTGATGGACGGCATACGCCACGTCTCCAACACCATCGCCCACAACCTGCGCACGCCGCTGACGCGCATCCTGCTGCGCCTGCGCAATGCCCAGCAGGCCACGCCCGAGGAAAAGAACGAGACGCTGGCGCTGGTGGCCCAGGAAGTGGCCGAGCTGGGCGTGGTGTTCGACAAGCTGCTGCAGATCGCCGAAGTGGAAAGCGGCGCCAGCCGCAAGAACTTCGCGCCCGTGGACCTGCGCGCCCTGCTGGTCGACGTGGTGGAGTTCTACGAACCGCTGGTCGAGGACGCGGGCGGCGTGCTGCGCCTGGAGGTCGAGGGCACGCCCATGGCGCTGGGTGACGGCGACCTGCTGGCCAGTGCCGTGGCCAACCTCGTGGACAACGCCATCAAATACGGATCACTGCCCGACAGCGACCACGGCGCCGACATGCTGCTGCGCGCGGGCGTGGCCCACGAGCACGGCATGGACGGCGGCGCCTGGGGCGTGGAAATCATCGTGCAGGACCGCGGCCCCGGCGTGGACGCGCAGACGCGCGAGAAGATGAGCACCCGCTTTTACCGCGCCGAATCGGACCGCGAAGGCTATGGCCTGGGCCTGGCCAGCGTGCTGGCCATCGTGCAGCTGCACGGCGGCAAGCTGGGCTTCGAGAACATGCATCCGGGCCTGCAGGCAAGGATCTGGCTGCCCGGGTTGCCCACGGCCTGAAGCCGTTTCAGCGGTCCTTGTGACCGTAGGCGCAAAAGCCGGGCTTGGGGCCCTTCTTGGGGTGCAGGCGACAGGTTTCGGGCCGCTTGTCGTAGACCGTGCAGCGCCGCGACTTGGCATCCAGGAAATTGCAGTCCCCGCTGGCGCGCCGCGCCATGGTGAAGATGTTGTGCTTGGGGTTGTAGTGGTCGATCAAGCGCATCTTCATCAGCCGTTTGGCGATGAGCTTGGGCTCCACGTTGTCCACCTCGAACGGATCCACCAGCTCCAGCCGCACCAGATCGGGCAGCTGCACCTCCAGCGGCATGGTGCAGCAGTTGGCCGCACAGCTGTCGCACATGCCGGGCTTGTATTTGCTCCAGGAGTCGAGGCGGTCGACGTCGACGATGCTGATGGGGGATCTCATGGTGGGGGATGGGCGTGTGCAGGGCCGCTATTTTTCGCCAGAAAGCCCGGCGGCGGTTGCCGCGCCGGCGTAGCCAAGCGAGGGGGCGGGTCTTTGGGGGACGCTGCCCCTGCATCCATCCCCTGGCCTTCAGGCCGGCCGCTTCCTCAACAGGTATTTCTGAAACCCGTCCGACACCCGCTCGTCGCGCTGGTTCAGCACCTCGGTGGCCAGGGTCAGCACGCCCGTGGTGTTGCCGGGCTTGAGCTCGGACACCGTCAGCGTGCAGTACAGCGTGTCGCCCACATGGACGGGGGCCAGGAAGCGGCTGCCCTGCTCCAGAAAGCCCTTGAGCGATTCCTCGACCATGTGCGGGAACAGGCCGGCGCCTGCCGCCGTCTGTATGGCCACCTGGTAGCCGTGGGCCAGCATATGGGGCATGCCGCGCGCACGGCAGTACTCCACGTCGTAGTGCACGGGATGGTTGTCGCCGCTGGCCAGCTGGAAGGCGGCGAACAGGGCATCGGTCATGGTGCGCGAGGGCAGGGCGAAGACCTCGCCCAGCGCGAAGTCTTCAAAGTAGCGCTGGGCGCACAGGGATGGGTGGCGTGGCATGGCGACTCTCCTCAGTTCGCGCTCATGTGGGCGGCCCGGGCGACCTTGCCCCATTTGTCCAGTTCCTGCTTGAGGAAGGCGGCCAGAGCCTGGGGGCGCGGCTGCTTTTCCAGCACCAGGCCCATGTCGTAGGCCTTTTTCTGCAGCCCGGCATCGTCCACCGTGGTCTGCAGGCTGGACTGCAGGCGGGCAATCAGCGCTGGCGGCGTGCCTGCGGGGGCGAACACGGCGTTCCAGGTATAGGCCTCGTAGCCGGGCACCTGCTCGGCAATGGCAGGCGTGTCGGGCGTCTGCGGCAGGCGCTGGGCCATGGTGGTGGCCAGCAGGCGCACCGTGCCCGCCTTGACCTGGGCCAGGCCCGTGGGCGCGCTGTCCAGCATGAAGGCCAGGTGCCCGCCGATGAGGTCCTGTATGGCCGGCGCGCTGCCCCGGTAGGGCACATGCTGGGCCCGGGTGCCCGCCATCAGGTTCAGCAGCTCCGCACCCAGATGCGGAGCGCTGCCCACGCCCGCCGATGCATAGCTGACCTGGCCGGGCCGCGCCCGCAGATAGGCCAGGAAATCCGGCAGGCTCTGCACGGGCAGCCGCTTGTCCACCACCAGCACCAGCGGCGCCCTGGCGAGCAATCCCACGGGCGCGAAGTCTTCCTCCGTGCGGTAGCCCAGCTTGTCGTGGATGTAGGGATTGACGGCATGCGCCACCGTGGTCAGCAGCAGGGTGTAGCCGTCAGGGGCTGCCTTGGCAACCGCCTCCGTGCCCACCAGGGTGCCGGCGCCCGTGCGGTTCTCGATCACCACGGGCGTGCCCAGCTTCTGGCTCCAGACATCGGCCATGGCGCGGCCAAAGGTGTCGGTGGGGCCGCCTGCCGCATAGGGAATCACCAGCTTGATGGGGCGCGCGGGATAGTCCTGCGCTGCGGCCGCGCCGGCGGCCAGAAGCAGGGCGGTGAGAAGGGTTTGGCGTCTTGCCGTCTTGAAGTCCATAATTTTCTCCGTTGTCTCCTGGCGCCGACTATAGAAATGGGTTGCCAATGCGGCCAGTCGAATCATTGATAGGGCGGTTAGAAACCGTCTAACACCAAGGAAATGCTCCCGGCGGGCATGCAACGGATGCGATATGAATTGACGGATCTCAGGGTTTTCCTTGCCATTGCCCAGGCCAAAAGCCTCAGCGCAGGCGCGGCTGAAATGCATTTGACGGCGCCATCGGCCAGCTACCGGCTCAAGAATCTGGAGCAGGCCATGGGTGCATCGCTGTTTGAAAGAACGTCCAAAGGCATGGTGCTGACCCCGGCGGGAATGACGGTCAAGAAATATGCCGATTCCATTTTCGGCAGCGTGGACCGCTTGCACGGAGAAATGCAAAGACACATCAACGGAATATCGGGACATATCCGCGTCTTTGCCAACAGCAGCACGCTGACGGGAATCGCGCCCGTGCTCAGCCGCTATCTGGCCCATTATCCGAACGTCAATGTGGACCTGGAGGAGCGCCTGAGCGAAGACACGGTGCGCGCTGTGCTCGACGGCAGTGCCGATGTGGGCCTGGTGGCCGGCCAGATCGATCTGCATGGCCTGCATGCCATCACCTATGGCCACGATGAACTGGTGTTTGTGGTGCCCGCTGGCCACCCCTTGGCCGCCAGCAGCAGGGTGCCGCTGGAAACCGCGCTGACCTACGACCTGGTTTCGATCGGCCGCAAGACCAGCAACTTCCTCTACCTCCAAGGCATGGCTTCCAGGCTGGGCATGAATCCCAGGGTACGTGTGCACGCACCAACATTCGAGGCCGTGCTGCAGTGCGTGCAGGAAGGCGTGGGCATTGCGCTGGTGCCACGCTCCATTGCCCGGCCGGCGCTGCAGGCGCGCCGGCTGGCTGCCGTAGGCCTGGACGAGGCCTGGGCGCAGCGCGAGCAGAAGGTGGTCACGCGCGAACCCGAAACCCTGCCCGCCTATGCCCGCGATTTCGTGGCCTATGTGGCGGCCCAGCCTTTGCCCGAGGAAGGCGCCGTGCAGGAATCCCTGCCTTAGAAGATTTGAAATTCCGCTTAGAAAATGCCGACTGGCTGGGTGATGGTCGCACTTCTAGAATGCGGCGAATCGAATATTCGCCTCGTTCAAGAAAATGCAGACACGCCCATTGGATGGTTTGACGGTATTGGCCATGGAACACGCCGTGGCAGGGCCTTTTGCCAGCCGGCAGCTGGCGGACCTGGGGGCCAGGGTCATCAAGCTGGAGCGATTGCCCGATGGGGATTTTGCACGGGGCTATGACGACAAGGTCCATGGTGAATCATCCTTTTTTGTCTGGGCCAATCGGGGAAAGCAAAGCCTGGCCGCAGATATCAAAACCGCCGAAGGGCAGCATATCGTCGGGAAAATACTGGAAAAGGCCGATATCCTGATCCAGAACCTGGCCCCGGGTGCCATGCAGAGAATGGGCATGGATTTCGACAGCCTGCATGAGAAATATCCGCGTCTCATCGTCTGCGATATATCGGGCTATGGCGAGGGCGGCCCGCTCAGCGACAGGAAGGCCTATGACCTGCTGATCCAGGCGGCAGCTGGCCTGATCTCGGTCACGGGCATGCCCGACCAGCCCGCACGCGTGGGCATTTCCATCGCCGACATCGCGGCCGGCATGTATGCCTACTCGGGCATCCTGTCTGCGCTGCTGCAGCGCGCCCGCACGGGCCGGGGCCTGCGCGTGGAGGTGTCCATGCTGGAGGCGCTGGCCGAATGGATGTCCTACCCGCTGAACTTCGCCCACTACGGCGGCACGGCGCCTGCGCGCAGCGGGCTGACCCATCCTTCCATCGCGCCCTATGGCCAGTACACGGCCGGTGACGGCCAGAGCCTGATCTTCGGCCTGCAAAACGACCGCGAATGGCACAGCTTCTGCATCCATGTGCTGCAGCAGCCCGCGCTGGCGCAGGACGCGCGCTTTGCCACCAACCTGCAGCGTGTGGCGCACCGTGCGGAACTCGATGCGGTGATCGTATCGGTGCTGGCCCACCTGAGCCGCGAACAGGCCATGCAGCGCCTGGATGCAGGCGGCATCGCCAACGCGCCGCTCAACGACATGCACGCGGTCTGGAACCATCCCCAGCTGCAGGCGCGCCAACGCTGGCGCGAAGTCGCCACGCCCGCCGGCAGCATCCAGGCCCTGCTGCCCCCGGCCACGCTGTCGGATGCCGAAGCCGCCATGGGCGCCGTGCCCGCGCTGGGCGAGCATACGCAGGCGCTGTGGGAGGAGTTTGGCGGGCGGTGAACATGGCCAGGGGGGCCAGGGTCCGGCCATGAAAAAAGCGCTCCTTGCAGAGCGCTTTTTGCAGTGTGCCGTTCGGCTGGATCACACGTCGATATTGCCCGCCCGCAGCGCATTCGTCTCGATGAATTCCCGGCGTGGCTCCACTTCATCGCCCATTAGCATGGTGAACACGCGGTCGGCCTCGATGGCGTCGCCGATCTGCACCTGCAGCAGGCTGCGCACGGAGGGGTCCATGGTGGTTTCCCACAGCTGCTCGGGGTTCATTTCGCCCAGGCCCTTGTAGCGCTGGCGGGCCGTGGTGCGTTCGGCTTCGTGCAGCAGCCATTGCATGGCCTGCCGGAAGTCGCCGGCCTTGTCGCTCTTGGCCTTTTCGCCCTCGCCACGCGTGACCTTGGCGCCTTCGCCCAGCAGGCCGTTGAAGTTCTGGGCTTCGTCGGCCAGCGCGGCGTAGTCGTGGCTGCGCACGAACTCCTGGGTGAGGATGGAGCTCTTGATGTTGCCGTGGTGGTGGCGGCTGATGCGCAGCACGGGCTTTTCGGAGACCGGGTCGATTTCGGCCGTGACCTCGGCGGGCACGCCCGTGGTGGTCAACTCGCGCAGCTTGGCCTCCAGGATGGGGGCGCAGGCCTGGGCCGCCTCGATGCTGTCCAGCGTGATCTGCACGCCGTCGGCGATGGCGCGCAGGGCCTCGGCATCCATGAAGTTGGACAGGCGGTCGATGACGGTCTCGGCAGCCAGGTGCATGTTGGCCAGCTTGGCCAGTTCCTCGCCGTCCAGCGTGCGCGGGTTGGCTCCGCCGGTGCTGACGCTGGCGTTCATCAGCGCGATGCGCAGCAGGTACTGGTTGAGCGCGGGGCCGTCCTTGATGTACAGCTCTTCCTTGCCGTTCTTGACCTTGTACAGCGGCGGCTGGGCGATGTAGATGTGGCCGCGCTCGACCAGGTCCGGCATCTGGCGGTAGAAGAAGGTCAGCAGCAGGGTGCGGATGTGGGCGCCGTCCACGTCCGCGTCGGTCATGATGATGATGCGGTGGTAGCGCAGCTTGTTGGGGTCGAAATCGTCGCTGCCGCTCTTGCCCGATTCGGCCGTGGCCTTGCCGATGCCGGTGCCCAGGGCCGTGATCAGGGTGACGATTTCGTTGCTGGTCAGCAGCTTTTCGTAGCGGGCCTTTTCCACGTTCAGGATCTTGCCGCGCAGCGGCAGGATGGCCTGGAACTTGCGGTCGCGCCCTTGCTTGGCGGAGCCGCCGGCGGAGTCACCCTCGACGATGTAGATCTCGCACAGCGCCGGGTCCTTTTCCTGGCAGTCGGCCAGCTTGCCGGGCAGGCCCATGCCGTCGAGCACGCCCTTGCGGCGCGTCATCTCGCGGGCCTTGCGCGCGGCCTCGCGGGCACGCGCGGCATCGACGATCTTGCTGCACAGGATCTTGGCGTCGTTGGGCTTTTCTTCCAGGTAGTCGGTCAGCGCCTTGGCGACGATGTCCTCCACGGGCGCGCGCACTTCGCTGGAGACCAGCTTGTCCTTGGTCTGGCTGCTGAACTTGGGCTCGGGCACCTTGACGGACAGCACGCAGCACAGGCCTTCGCGCATGTCGTCGCCGCTGACCTCGACCTTGGCCTTCTTGGCCAGTTCGTTCTGCTCGATGTACTTGCCGATCACGCGCGTCATGGCGGCGCGCAGGCCCGTCAGGTGGGTGCCGCCGTCGCGCTGCGGGATGTTGTTGGTGAAGCACAGCACCTGCTCGGCATAGCTGTCGTTCCACTGCATGGCGACTTCGACGCCGATCTCGGTGCCGGGGATGCCGCCGTAGCTTTCCGCAGGACGCGTGCCGTTGGCGTGGAAGGCCGTGGGATGCAGCACCTTCTTGTTGGCGTTGATGAATTGCACGAAGCCCATGACGCCGCCAGCGCCGGAGAAGTCGTCCTCGCGGCCGTCGCGCTCGTCCTTGAGGCGGATGCGCACGCCGTTGTTCAGGAAGGACAGTTCGCGCAGGCGCTTGGCCAGGATCTCGTAGCGGAACTCATGGTTCTGCGTGAAGATTTCCGTGTCGGGCAGGAAGTGGACCTTGGTGCCGCGCTTGTCGCTCTTGCCGACCACGCGCATGGGCGAGACCTCGACGCCGTCCACGATCTCGATCGGGCGGTTCTGCACGTGGCCGCGCGAGAAGTCGATTTCGTAGACCTCGCCATCGCGGCGCACGTTGAGCTTGAGCCAGATGGACAGCGCGTTCACGCAGGACACGCCCACGCCGTGCAGGCCGCCCGAGACCTTGTAGCTGTTCTGGTTGAACTTGCCGCCTGCGTGCAGTTCGGTGAGGGCGATCTCGGCCGCCGAGCGCTTGGGCTCGTGCTTGTCGTCCATCTTCACGCGCGTGGGGATGCCGCGGCCGTTGTCGATGACGGACAGGGAGCCATCGGCATGGATGGTGACCAGGATGTCGTCGCAGTAGCCGGCCAGGGCTTCGTCGATGGAGTTGTCCACCACTTCGAAGACCAGGTGGTGCAGGCCCGTGCCATCGGAGGTATCGCCGATGTACATGCCGGGGCGCTTGCGCACGGCCTCCAGGCCTTCGAGGATCTGGATCGCACCTTCGCCATAGCCGCTGGAGTCTGAGCCTTCGGGGGCAATGGTCTGGTTTTCTGGCTTGTTCTCGTCGGTCATGGAAGGCCCTGGGGTAGTTCCGTCGGAAGCTGTCGCTTCGCTTGAAAATGTTCGATTCGGCCGCTGGCGCGGTGCGTAGGGACGCGCGCTGCGGGCTACGAGTCGGGTAGGGTGGTTGCGCACCGTGCACCGGCTTGTGCCACCGGGCGGCGGGTGCAGGGGCTGCGCAATGTGTCAGGCATCGGTGTCGTGTGGCGCGCGGTCAGATGCGCATCGGCATCACGACGTACTTGAAGCTGTCGTTCTCGGGGATGGTCAGCAGGGCCGAGCTGTTGCCGTCCTGCAGGTCGATCCTGATCATGTCCTGGCTCATGTTGGACAAGGCGTCGATCAGGTAGGTGACGTTGAAGCCGATCTCGATGGTGTCGCCACCGTAGTCGATGTCCAGCTCGTCCATGGCCTCTTCCTGCTCGGCGTTGTTGGACGCCACGCGCAAGGTGCCGGGCTCCACCGTCAGGCGCACGCCCTTGAACTTGTCGCTGGTCATGATGGCCGTGCGCTGCAGGCTGGCCAGCAGCGGGGCGCGGCCCAGGGTCACGCTGTTGGTGTGGTTGCGCGGGATGACACGGTTGTAGTCGGGGAACTTGCCCTCGACCAGCTTGGTCACGAACTCCATGCCGCCAAAGGTGAACTTGGCCTGGTTGTTGGCGAACTGCATCTCGATGTGGGGCTGGTTCTCGCCGCCGGCATCCGACAGCAGGCGCTGCAGCTCCAGCACGGTCTTGCGCGGCAGGATCACTTCCTGCTTGGGCACTTCCACGTCCAGCTGGCTGCTTGCAAACGCCAGGCGGTGGCCGTCGGTGGCCACCAGGGACAGCTGCTTGCCCTCGGCCACGAACAGGATGCCGTTGAGGTAGTAGCGGATGTCCTGCACGGCCATGGCGAAGGAGACCTGGCCCAGCAGGTCCTTGAGCACCTTCTGCGGCACGCTGAAGGAAGGGCCGAAGGCCGCAGCCTCCTGCACCAGCGGGAAGTCCTCGGCCGGCAGGGTCTGCAGCGTGAAGCGGCTCTTGCCGCCCTTGAGCACCATCTTGGCCTGCTGGGTCTCCAGGCTCACGGTCTGGTCGCCGGGCATGGTCTTGAGGATGTCGATCAGCTTGCGCGCGCCCACGGTGGTGGTGAAGTCGCCGGTGTCGCCGCCGAGCTCGGCGGTGGTGCGGATCTGGATTTCCAGGTCGCTGGTGGTCAGCTGCAATGCGTTGCCGGTCTTCTTGATCAGCACGTTGGCCAGGATGGGCAACGTGTGGCGGCGTTCGACGATGCCGGACACCGATTGCAGGACCGCGAGAACTTTGTCTTGTGTGGCTTTCAGGACGATCATGTCAACCTCTGATTTAAGGATGCGGGTCTCGGTAGGAGCGGCGGCTCACAAATGAGCCCCCTCTTGCCGCTCGAATCCCCCATTTTGCCGCGTACATACGACCAGAACGGGGGAGTTTTCATCAACCTTTGAGAGTTTGCTCCAGCACGTGCAGCTGCTGGTTCAGCTCGGTCAGTTGCTGGCGTTCGCCGGCGATCTTGCGCACCGCGTGCAGCACGGTGGTGTGGTCGCGCCCGCCGAACAGCTCGCCGATCTCGGGCAGGCTCTTCTGGGTCAATTCCTTGGCCAGGTACATGGCAATCTGGCGCGGCCGGGCGATGCTGGCCGGGCGCTTCTTGCTGTACATGTCGGCCACCTTGATCTTGTAGTAATCGGCCACCGTCTTCTGGATGTTCTCCACACTGATCTGGCGGTTCTGGATGGACAGCAGATCACGCAGGGCCTCGCGGGCCAGCTGGATGGAGACTTCCTTCTGGTTGAAGCGCGAATAGGCCAGGATCTTGCGCAGCGCGCCTTCGAGCTCGCGCACGTTGGAGCGCACGTTCTTGGCCACGAAGAAGGCGACTTCCTCGGGCATCTCGGCGTTCTCGGCGCGGGCCTTGTTGATCAGGATGGCCACGCGCATCTCCAGCTCGGGCGGCTCGATGGCCACCGTCAGTCCGGAGTCGAAGCGCGATACCAGCCGCTCGTGGATGTTCGCCAGACCCTTGGGATAGGTGTCCGAGGTCATCACGATGTGGCTCTTCTTGGCCAGCAGCGCCTCGAAGGCGTTGAAGAACTCCTCCTGCGTGCGGTCCTTGTTGGCGAAGAACTGCACGTCGTCGATCAGCAGCAGATCCAGCGAGTGGTAACGCTCCTTGAATTCGTCAAAGGTGCGGCGCTGGTAGGCCTTGACCACATCCGAGACGAACTGCTCGGCATGGATGTAGAGAACTTTGGCGTCGGGCTTGTCGGCCAGCAGCTTGTTGCCCACGGCATGCACCAGGTGGGTCTTGCCCAAGCCCACGCCGCCGTAGATGAACAGCGGGTTGTACAGGTGCCCGGGCGAGCCCGCCACATGCATGGCGGCCGAGCGTGCCATGCGGTTGGCCGTACCTTCCACCAGGGTCTCGAAGGTCAGCGCGGCGTTCAGGCGCGTGCGAAAGACGGGCGCTGCCGCGTCTTCGCTGGTGACCGTGGGCACCGAGGTGACGATGGTTTCCGGCGGGGCCGAGCGCTCGCTGGAGGAGGGGCGGACGTAAGTCCGCACAACGCTTTCCCGCTGAGCAAGTGCCAACTCAAGCGTCACCGGCTGGCCATAGAGCGACTCCAGCATGGCCGAGATGCGGCCTGCATATTGGGCGCGGATCCAGTCGAGCTTGAAGCGGTTGGCCACGTAGACGGTGACTTTGGAGAAGTCTTCGGCGACGTGCGCGGTCAGGGGCTTGATCCAGGTGTTGAACTGCTGTTCGGGCATTTCCTGCCCCAGTTGCTCAACGCAGACTTGCCACAGGCCCTGGCCTGCATCGTTCGTAGGTTCCTCTGTCATTGTCGAAGTCTAGTTGTGGATAGGAGGAACTGTTGCGAGGCTGCCATTGTAGCTTTTGCGGAAGTTATCCACAAAATATCAGGAGCTTGTCCTCCGCCTTGTCGCAAAATGGGCAGGCATCCTTCGGGTTCGAAGGGCATTGCATCAAGTGGACAACGCTGTGATAATCGCGGGTTTCCCTGAATGTGTTCAGGGTGATATGTCCCGCCCGTCTGCATCGGGTCTGCATGCTGCCGCTGGCGGCCTTGGGCGAAACCTCTCGGGGTTGCTCCTTGGGCTGCACATGGCAAGTGCATCGTGCAGATTTTTGGCAGGTGGCCTGGCGGTTTGCCTTTGTGGCGGCTGCTGGCTGCACTGCGTGTAGCGTGCCGGATACGGGACCGGTGCAAAACTGAACCTTCTCTAGGAACCAACATGAAACGTACTTACCAACCCTCCAAGACCCGTCGCGCCCGCACCCACGGCTTTCTGGTCCGCATGAAGACCAAGGGCGGCCGCGCCGTGATCAACGCTCGCCGCGCCAAGGGCCGCAAGCGTCTGGCCGTCTAAGGCCAGCCATTGCTGGGCGGTTTGCTCGCTGCACTGAACCCCTGAACGGGGGGCTGGCATGCAACGGCTGAAAACACGTCCGCAGTTTCAGGCCGCCATGGCTGCCGGTACGGTATCGCGTACCGCGCATTTCGCCCTGCACCGTCTCGTTCTGACGGAGCAGGGCGGCGCCATGGCGCCACCGACAGGGCCCGGGTCGCAAGACCCGCAGGCCCTGTTCGGCGTTGGCGCCGTGCGCCAGGATGCCTGGCTGGGCGCCATGGTGCCCAAGCGCTGGGCGCGCCGCTCGGTGACGCGACACACCATCAAGCGGCAGATCTATGCCGTGGGCACCGAGCATGAGACCCTGATGCTCCAAGGCGCCCATGTGGTGCGGCTGCGCTCGGGCTTTGACCGGCGCCAGTTCGTGAGCGCCACTTCTGATGTGCTCCGGCAGGCCGTGCGCGCCGAGCTGCAGCAGTTGTTCGCCTATGCGGCGAAACGCCTGTCGCAGCCTGCGCCCGAGCTGCCGCAGCCCGCACAGGAACGCGCCGCAGCCGCTGGCGAGAGCATCGGGGTTGCGCCATGATGCAGCGGCTGCTGATGGCGCTGGTGCGCGGCTATCGGCTGATGCTCAGTCCCTGGCTGGGCTCGGCCTGCCGCTTCACGCCCACCTGCTCGGCCTATTCCCTTGAAGCGTTGGAGCAACACGGCGCTGCGGTAGGCTCCTACCTGACGCTGCGCCGCCTGGCGCGCTGTCATCCGTGGTGTGACGGGGGGCATGACCCTGTGCCAGAGCAAAAGCCCAGGCTGTTCACCAGCCTGACGGCTGCGCCCGAAAACACCCAACCTTCCTCACCTAAGAAGTCTTCATGAACGATATTCGCCGCACCATCCTGTGGGTGATATTTGGCTTTTCGCTGGTCTTGCTATGGGACAAATGGCAAGTACACAGCGGCAAGAAGGCCACTTTCTTCCCCGCGCCTGCCGTCGCCACGGCCCCGGCACCTGAAACGGGCAAGGCGCCCGGCGATGCCAGCGTGCCCTTGGCGGCTGCTGCGGCAACGGCCGGTGCCGGCGAAGTGCCTGGCGGCGCTGCCGCCGCGCCCGAGGCAGCCCCGCGCCAGAACGTCACCATCAGCACCGACGTGCTGCGCCTGACCTTCGACAGCCAGGGCGGCACGCTGCGCCATGCCGAACTGCTCAAGTACGCGGATTCCGTGCACAAGGACAAGCCCGTGGTGCTGTTCGACGAGAGCGTGCACCGCGTGTACCTGGGCCAGTCGGGCCTGATCGGCGGCGGTTTCCCCACGCACAAGACGACCATGACCGCGCTGCCCGGCGCGCGCGAGCTCAAGGACGGCGAGGACCAGATGGAACTGCGCTTCGAGTCGCCCGACATGGGTGGCGTGAAGCTGGTCAAGATCTGGACGCTCAAGCGCGGCGCCTATGACATCGGCGTGCGCCATGAAGTGGTGAACACCGGCACGGCGGCCGTGAGCCCGCAGCTGTACCTGCAACTGGTGCGCGACGGCAACAAGCCCGAAGGCGAACAGTCCACCATGTACTCCACCTTCACGGGCCCGGCCGTCTACACCGACGAGAAGAAGTACCAGAAGGTCGAGTTCAAGGACATCGAGAGCGGCAAGGCCAGCGTCGAGAAGTCGTCCACGGGCGGCTACGTGGCCATGGTCCAGCATTACTTCGCCAGCGCTTGGCTGCTGGCCGAAGGCATCCAGCGCGACAACTTCCTGCGCAAGGTGGACAACAACCTCTACGCCGTCGGCATGATCACGCCGGTGGGCACCATCGAGCCTGGCCAGAGCAAGAGCGTGGAAGCGCGCCTGTTCGCCGGTCCCCAGATCGAAAAGCGCCTGGAATCGCTGGCGCCCGGGCTGGAGCTGGTCAAGGACTATGGCTGGCTGACCATCCTGGCCAAGCCGCTGTACTGGCTGCTGGACAAGCTGCACGGCTTCCTGGGCAACTGGGGCTGGTCCATCGTGGCCCTGGTGCTGCTGCTGAAGATCGCCTTCTACTGGCTCAATGCCAAGGCCTACTCCTCGATGGCCAAGATGAAGGCCATCAACCCGCGCATCATGGAAATGCGTGAGCGTCTCAAGGACAAGCCCCAGCAGATGCAGCAGGAGATGATGCGCATCTACCGCGAGGAAAAGGTCAACCCCATGGGCGGCTGCCTGCCCATCATCATCCAGATCCCGGTATTCATCGCGCTGTACTGGGTGCTGCTGTCCAGCGTGGAAATCCGCAACGCGCCCTGGATCGGCTGGATCACCGACCTGTCGGCCAAGGATCCTCTGTTCATCCTGCCCGTGCTGATGACACTGTCCTCGCTGCTGCAGACCGCGCTGAACCCCGCTCCGCCGGATCCGATGCAGGCCAAGATGATGTGGATCATGCCCCTGGTCTTCAGCGTGATGTTCTTCTTCTTCCCGGCCGGCCTGGTGCTGTACTGGCTGACGAACAACATCCTGTCCATTGCCCAGCAGTGGATCATCAACACCCGCATGGGCGTGCCGCCGCAGTTCAACCTGCCCAAATTCGGCAAGTCCACGCCGGCCAAGTAAGCCTGCGAAGGCCTTTGCTCCAAAGCCCGCTTCGGCGGGCTTTTTCATGGGCGGCCTATCATCGGCGGCCTGAAATCCCTCCCAAGAAAGCTCCATCCATGCTGCCCCGCCACAACGACCCCATCGCCGCCATCGCCACCGCCCCGGGGCGGGGTGCCGTGGGCATCGTGCGTGTGTCCGGCAAGCGCGTGGCGCCGCTGGTGCGGGCGCTGTGCGGGCGCGACCTCAAACCGCGCGAGGCCACCTATCTGCCGTTTCGCGATGCCCAGGGCGGCCCCATCGACCACGGCCTGGCCCTGTTCTTCCCGGCGCCGCACAGCTATACCGGCGAGGATGTGCTGGAGTTGCAGGCCCACGGCGGCCCCGTCGTTCTGCAACTGCTGCTGGCGCGCTGCCTGGAGGCTGCGCAAGCCTCTGGCGAAGACCATCGCAGCGTGCTGCCGGGCCTGCGCCTGGCCCAGCCCGGTGAATTCACCGAGCGCGCCTTTCTCAACGACAAGATCGACCTGGCCCAGGCCGAGGCCATTGCCGACCTGATCGACGCCAGCACCGAGGCCGCAGCGCGCAGTGCGAGCCGTTCGCTGTCGGGCGCTTTTTCCGAGGAAATCCATGGCCTGCGCGACGCGCTGGTGCACCTGCGCATGCTGGTCGAGGCCACGCTGGACTTTCCCGAGGAAGAGATCGACTTCCTGCAAAAGGCCGATGCCAGCGGCCAGCTCGCGCGGCTGCGCGGCAAGCTGGACCAGGTGCTGTCGCGTGCCCACCAGGGTGCGCTGTTGCGCGAAGGCATCAAGGTCGTGATCGCGGGCCAGCCCAACGCGGGCAAGAGCTCGCTGCTCAACGCGCTGGCCGGTGCGGAGCTGGCCATCGTCACCCCGATTGCCGGCACCACGCGCGACAAGGTGCAGCAGACCATCCAGATCGAGGGCGTGCCCCTGCATGTGATCGACACGGCAGGCCTGCGCGAGAGCAGCGACGAGGTCGAGCGCATCGGCATCGCGCGCGCCTGGGACGAGATCGCCGCGGCCGATGCCGTGCTCTTCCTGCACGACCTCACACGCATGGGCGAGCACGACTACCTGGCGGCCGACGCCGCCATTGCCGAAACCCTGGCCCAGAAGCTGCCGCGCCAGGTGCCCGTCATCGACGTCTGGAACAAGACTGATCGCGCGGAACCCGCCCAGATGCAGGCGCATGGCGGCCGTGAAGGCAGCGTGGCACTGTCCGCACGCACGGGCGACGGCCTGGATGCCCTGCGCCGGCGCCTGCTGGACGTGGCCGGCTGGCAGTCGGCCCCAGAAGGCCTGTACCTGGCGCGCGCGCGCCATGTGGAGGCACTGCAGGCCGTGGCCGCCCACCTGCAGGAGGCAGAGCTGCAGCTGGCGGCCCAGGCCGCCCACCTGGACTTGCTGGCCGAGGAACTGCGCCTGGCCCAGGTCTCACTGAACTCCATCACCGGGGAATTCAGCTCCGACGATCTGCTGGGCGTGATCTTTTCCAGCTTCTGCATCGGCAAGTGACCGGGCTGCCGGATGGCCCTGACCCCATTCGCACAGCCAGCAGAGTTGCTGCAATACTTATCTTTTGCTACAAAATTTGCCGCCGAAAACCCGCTTGCCGGCATTGGCGTGCCCGCTGCCGTCGCTTAGCATGCGGCGTGCCGCAGCGGCCCTTGTCGCTGCCTGCCGCCGGGCGCAGCCCTGGCGCGGGTGCGCGGCCCAATTCGAACCGGATCCGCCATGTCTTCTTCCTCCCACAATGATTTGCGGCCACTGGCCCAGGCCATGTCGTCGGCCGTGGCTGTCGATGGTGTGCAGAACGCGCTGACCTTGGAGCAATGGGATCTGCTGGCGCCCTACCTGGTGCCGGTCACGCTGGCGGCGGGCGAGCTGCTGTTTGCCGAAGGTTCGCTGGACCGCAATCTGTACTTCGTGGAGTCCGGCAGCCTCAGCGTGCACTACCAGGATGCGAAGGAGCGCATCCGCCTGGCCATCGTCGGCCCGGGTTCCATCCTGGGCGAGGGCGCCTTCTTCGCCCACCGTGCGCGCCATGCCACCGTGCAGGCGGCTGCGCCGGGACGGCTGTGGTGCCTGACGGCCATGCGCTTCGCCGAACTCAGCAATCGCCAGCCCGGTGTGGCGCTGGCCCTGGTCATGGCGGCCGGCCAGGTGCTTGCCCGCCGTGCGGTGGACAGCCGCCGCCGGGTGGCCAGTACCTGAACGGCTCCCGAGCCGCACCTGGGGCGGGGCGCTCTGCGGGTGCGGGGCGGTGACAGGCCGGCCTTTGCGCTGCGACAAATTGATACAGCGGTTTTGCTGCGCCCGTGCTCGAAATGTCGCAAAGTTGCAGGCACAATGCCGCGAGTTTGTGACTATTCGTGACAATGAGAGCCCCCATGTCTGTGTTCAACTGGTTTTCCCGCAAGCCTGTGCCGGAGCAGGGCCGTGGTTCGCCCGGAGACGATGGCCAGGCCAGTGCCGTGGCGCGTCGTGAAGCAGGGCCCGGCGGGCGCCGCAGCGAGCGTTCCGAGCGCCGTGAGCAGCTCTACGGTGTGGTGCGCGATGTCATGGTGCGTGCCGGTGTGTTGTCGGCCAGCTACAAATTCAAGGTGCTCTCGCTGGACAACGTGGGCCAGCGCTTCGTGGTGATGATGGACCTGGCGCGGGCCTATGCCAGCGAAACCGCGCGGCTCAGCGAGATCGAGGCCATGCTGGCCCAGGCCGCCAAGGCCCGCATGGGCGCGGTCGTGACGGCCGTGTACTGGCGGGTCAGCGACCAGAACGCTGCAGCCCAGGCCCAAGCCCAGGTGCATTCCGCGGCGACGCGCGCACCGCGTCCCGCCCCGCCCATGGCCGTCCCGGTGGTGGCCGCGATGGAGGCGGCAGCGCCCCAGCGCCGCAGGCAGGATATGGCGCCGTTCGAACCCATAGACGATCAGGAAATGGCGGCCTTCAAGCTCGCCGTGGCGGCCATGCCCGCAGCCGGGCGGGGTGCCGGCTCTGCTGCAGCGGCTCCCGCTGGTGTGCGCCGCTCGGGTCCCTTGCTCGGGCCGGGCGCAGGCGATCGCGGTGCGGACTTTCCCCACAGCACGCTGGACCATCTGGACCTGGGCGTCACCCAGTACGGCGAACTGCGCTGACCGGGCTGCGGCCTGGCTCAGTGGCCGGCGAAATCCACCAGCGTGAACAGCGGCAGTCCGCTATCGCGCAGCAAGGTGGAGCCGCCCAGCTCCGGCAGGTCCACGATGGCTGCGCCCTCAATCACGGTGGCGCCGAGTTTTTCCAGCAGCCGCTTGCCGGCCATCATGGTGCCGCCGGTGGCGATCAGGTCGTCGATCAGCAGCACGCGGTCGCCCGCCTTGACGGCGTCGGTGTGCAGCTCCACGGTGGCACTGCCGTATTCGAGTTCATAGGTTTCCTCCACCGTGGTGAAGGGCAGCTTGCCCTTTTTGCGGATGGGTACAAATCCCACGCCCAATTCGTGGGCCACCACGGCGCCCAGGATGAAGCCGCGCGCATCGAGCCCGGCCACCACATCGGGGCGCATGCCGCGCTGCATGTAGCGGTGCACGAAGGCGTCGGTCATCACGCGAAAGACCTGCGGGTCCTGCAGCAGCGGCGTGATGTCGCGGAACTGCACGCCGGGCGCCGGCCAGTCGGGAACGGTACGTATGTGCGTGCGCAGGTAGTCGTTGACGCTGGGGGTGGTATGCATGGCGCTGGATCGGGGGCTGGAGAAGACGGGCCAGTGTACCCAGGCGCCCGATGGCGACCGCCGCCGCCGGATGGCCAGACCGCCTAAAATCATCCAGATGAATTCTGATGCTGCCACCCTGGATGCGCTGGACACGCCCCGTGCCCTGCGCCTGGCCCGCGACACCCTGGGCATCGAGGCCGATGCCCTTCAAGCCATGTCGCAGCGCCTCGATGGCGTGTTCGGCGAAGTGGTGCAGCGCATCCTGCGGCTGTCCGGCCGCGTCGTCGTGATGGGCATGGGCAAGAGCGGCCATGTCGGGCGCAAGGTGGCCGCCACCCTGGCTTCCACGGGCACGCCTGCGTTCTTCGTGCATCCGGCCGAGGCCAGCCATGGCGATCTGGGCATGGTGACCGGCATCGACCTGGTGCTGGCGCTGTCCAACAGCGGCGAGGCCGATGAGCTCGCTGCGCTGCTGCCGGCCATCAAGCGCCAGGGCATTGCGCTGGTGGCCATGACCGGCGGCGCGCAATCCACGCTGGCCCGCCATGCCGACTGGGTGCTGGACACCCGTGTCGAGCGCGAGGCCTGCCCCCTGAACCTGGCGCCCACGGCCAGCACCACGGCGCAGATGGCCATGGGCGACGCCCTGGCCGTGGCCCTGCTCGATGCGCGCGGCTTTGGCGCCGAGGACTTTGCGCGCTCCCATCCGGGCGGTGCGCTGGGCCGCAAGCTGCTGACCCATGTGCGTGATGTCATGCGCAGCGGCGATGAGCTGCCGAAGGTCGGGGCCGATGCCAGCTTTGTCGAACTGATGCGCGAGATGAGCGCCAAGGGCCTGGGCTGCTCGGCCATCGTCGATGCGGCAGGCGTGCTGCAGGGCATCTTCACCGACGGAGACCTGCGCCGCCGCGTGGAGGCCGGCACCGACCTGCGCGCGCTACAGGCCGGCGATGTCATGCACAAGGGGCCCCGCACCATCGCCGAAGACGCGCTGGCCGTGGACGCCGCCAGCATGATGGAGGAGCACGGCATCACCGCGGTGCTGGTGGCCGATGCGCAGCGCCAGCTGCGCGGCGTGGTCCATATCCGCGACCTGATGCGCGCCAAGGTGATCTGATGGCACGCGCTCCTTTGACGCCCGTGCAGAACTGGGACGCACAACTGCTGCTGCTGGCACAGGACGTGCGGGTGGCCTTCTTCGATGTCGATGGCGTGCTCACCGATGGCGGCCTGCTGTTCTCTGGCGAAGGCGAGGTGCTCAAGCGCTTCAACACGCTGGATGGCCATGGCCTGAAACTGCTGCAAAAGGCCGGCATCACGCCCGCCGTGGTGACGGGCCGCGATTCGCCGGCCCTGCGCCTGCGGCTGAGCAACCTGGGCGTCACGCATGCGCGCTTTGGCACGGAAGACAAGGTGCCTGCCGCCGAGGCCATTCTGGGCGAGCTGGGCCTGCAGTGGCACCAGGCGGCAGCCATGGGCGACGACTGGCCCGACCTGCCCGTGATGCGGCGCTCCGCCTTTGCCTGCGCGCCGGCCAACGCCCATGACGAGGTGCTGGCCGTGGCCGACTGGATCACGCCGCGCAGCGGTGGCGAAGGGGCGGTGCGCCAGCTGTGCGACCTGCTGCTGGCCGCGCGTGGCGCCTATGCCGGGCTGCTGGCGGAATACGCATCATGATCCAGGCTTGGCGCCGCGTCGGTGACCGGCTTTCCCTGTACCTGCCCGTGCTGCTGATGGGCCTGCTGGCGCTGGGCACCTGGTGGCTGGTGCGCAATGCACCGCAGCCCGTGGCCAGCGGCACCGAAAAGGCCGTGGCGCATGAGCCCGACTACTTCATGAAGGATTTCTCGATCAAGAGCTTCGACGCCACGGGGCGGCTCAAGAGCCAGATCGAGGGCAGCGTGGGCCGCCACTATCCGGATACCGACACCCTCGAAATCGACAACGTGCGCATGTTCGCGGTCTCGCCTGAAGGCCGCATCACGCGCGGCAGCGCCAAGCGGGCGCTGAGCAATGCCGATGGTTCCGAGGTGCAGATGTTTGGCAATGCCGTCGTCACGCGCGAGCCATTTGTGACAGCAGGTAAGCAACCGCAGCCGCAGTTGCAATTCCAGGGCGAATTCCTTCATGCCTGGCCCAACGAGGAAAGAGTGAGTTCCAACCAGCCCGTGGTGCTGACCCGTGGCAACGACCGTTTCACGGCCGACAGCATGCAGTACAGCAACCTGGATCTGGTGATGAAGCTGCAGGGCCGCGTGCGCGGCACCCTGCAGCCGTCCAGGACCAAGTAAGGCGCCAGCGCAAGCGCAGGCCTGCCGATGGAGAACAAGCCATGACGACATCCTCGCGCAGCCCGGCACCCCTGGCCTTCATCACCGGCGCATCCAGCGGCATAGGCCAGGCCCTGGCCTGGCATGCCTACCAGCAAGGCTGGTCGCTGGCACTGGTTGCGCGGCGTGGCGATGTGATGGCGCAATGGGCTGCGCAGCAGGGCCTGGAGGCGTCGCGCTTCGCCATCTACGAGGCCGATGTGGCCGTGCCCGACAGCATCATCGCTGCCGCCCGGCGCTGTGAGCAGCAGCAGGGCCTGCCCGATGTCGTGATTGCCAATGCCGGCGTCAGCTGGGGTGTGGACACCTCGATGCGCGAGGATATCGACACCATGCAGCAGGTGCTGGCCGTCAACACCATGGGCGTGGCGGCCAGTTTCCATCCCTTTATCGCGCCCATGGTGCGGCGTGGCAGAGGGCAGTTGGTCGGTATCGCCAGCGTGGCCGGGCTGCGCGGCCTGCCGGGACATGGTGCTTATTGCGCCAGCAAGGCTGCAGTCATTGCCTATTGCGAAAGCCTTCGCGGTGAATTGCGCAGTAGTGGCGTAAAAGTCACTACATTGCTTCCTGGTTATGTAGATACACCCCTCACACGCGGTAACCGCTATGGCATGCCATTCCTATTGCAGCCCCATGAGTTTGCTGCAAGGGCTTGGCGTTCCATTGATGCCGGGCGCAGCCTGGCCATCATCCCCTGGCAAATGGCGTGGGTTGGCCGTTTGATGAAAATTCTGCCAAACCCCTTGTTTGATCGGCTGCTTGTAGGACGAAAGCGCAAACATCGTCATTCGAAAAATCCCTGAAGTTCGTCGTGCTCAGGGAATATGTTCATGCATAAACTTGCACCCGCAAAAAAGGCTCCCTGAAGGAGCCTTTTCTTGTTTGGGAGAACATGGAGACCGGGGTCTCATTCTCCGTTGTTATTGTTGTTTCCCCAGCCGCCGCCACGGCCGCCATTGCGGGGGCCGGAGCCATAGGGGCTGCGGAACCCACCATCGCCACGGCCGCCGTAGCCGCCGCCTCCACCGCCGCCTCCACCGCCGTCACCACGGCCATAGCCACCGCCGCCGCCGCCATCGCTGCGTCCGTAGCCTCCGCCATCACCGCGGCCACCGCCGCCGCCCTCACCACGGCCATAGCCGCCACCACCGCCACCAAAGCCGCCCGAGCGCGGGGGACGAGGCTCCATGGGGCGCGCTTCGTTCACCACGAGGCTGCGCCCGCCCAATGGCTGGCCATTCATGCCTTGAACGGCTGCCTGTGCCTCGGCATCGCTGCCCATTTCGACAAACCCGAATCCCTTGGAGCGGCCTGTGTCGCGTTCCATCATGACCCGGGCGCTGGTGACAGCGCCGAACTGGCTGAATGCCTGCTCCAAGTCGTTGTCACGCACACCATAGGGAAGGTTGCCGACGTAAAGCTTATTGCCCATCAAAAACTCCTCAACTCCTCAATGCTCACTGGTTTGCGCTCGGCTTCAGGACGCACAGACATCAGGTTCTTTGTATACAAGAGCCTGTCCAACCTTCCTAAACACATAGCGTTCGAACGGGTCTGCCCGAAACCAAATTATGAAGCACAAAAATCAAAAAGATAAATGCTCGAAAACACAAGCTGATAACGTTTGGCAACAAAAAAGGGGCCCGAAGGCCCCATTTTTTTGCTAACGCAAGCTCTAAGCGAGTACTTAGTAGCTGTTGCGACGGCCACCGCCACCGCCGTAGCCGCCGTCACGGTTGCCGCCGCCGAAGCCGCCGCCACCGCCACCACCAAAGCCGCCGCCGAAGCCGCCGCTACGGGGAGCGCGGGGCTCCATCGGACGGGCTTCGTTGACCACCAGGTCACGGCCGCCGCGGTTTTGGCCGTGCAGGCCTTGGATAGCAGCTTGTGCTTCGGCATCGCTGCCCATTTCGACGAAGCCGAAACCCTTGGAACGGCCGGTGTCGCGCTCCATCATCACTTTGGCGCTGTTGACGGCGCCGAATTCGCTGAAGGCTTGCTCCAGATCGCTGTCACGGAAGGTGTACGGCAGGTTGCCGACGTAAAGCTTGTTGCCCATGGAGGACTCCTGAAAAAACTGGAAAACGCGATGGAGCCCTAGGGAGTCAACACGGGATGACAACGTTAGAGACGCAAACGCACTCGCCCTCATTGAGCCGAAGCCCGAACGAAAGCCTGCCCATTATGTGGCAGAAGTTTTCGCACGTTATTACTGTTTCGCAAAAATTCGTCGTGCCCGCCACAGAATGCCCCTGGGAGTAACCCTGAAATTGCGGCAGCGCATAAGCAAGTGCCGTGGCGGCAGTGGTGGTCGGGATGCGGATCGGGGTGCTGCTATGATCGCCGCCTCAGTCTTTGGGGAGTAGATCGTTCGGCTCAGTAGCCGGATGCATGCGTCAACAAACTTGGGCCTTCGCTGGCCTATGGCGTATGCGGCGCGCAGTGCAATGCTGCGTGTGACCGATCGAGACCATTGACCGCGCACCGATCCAAAGGCCGGAGTCGGAGCGTGGTCAATGCGTGCTCTATCCGGCCGGATAAATCCCCACACCATGGAAGCCTTCCTGATTTCAACCTCCGTCGTCGCACTTGCCGAGATGGGGGACAAGACCCAGTTGCTGTCGCTGGTGCTCGCCGCGCGTTTTCGCAAACCCTGGCCCATCGTTGCGGGCATTTTCGTGGCCACGCTGGTCAACCATGCGCTGGCCGGTGCCGTGGGCGCCTGGATCACCAGCTACCTGGGCGAGAACGCCATGCGCTGGATCCTGGGCCTGTCCTTCATCGCCATGGCGATCTGGATGCTGATCCCCGACAAGCTCGACGAGGACGAGGTCTCCGGGCATTCGCGCTGGGGCGTCTTCGGCACCACGCTGGTGGCCTTCTTCCTGGCCGAGATGGGCGACAAGACGCAGATCGCCACCGTGATGCTGGCGGCCAAGTACAACGCCTACCTGTGGGTGGTGGCCGGCACGACGCTGGGCATGATGCTGGCCAACGCGCCTGTGGTGTGGCTGGGCGACAAGCTGGTCAAGCGCGTGCCCATACGCCTGGTGCATGTGGTCTCGGCCGTGATCTTCCTGGTGCTGGGCGTGCTGGCCCTGTTCCTTCCGGGGACGGGCGTTTTGGCATAATGAGCCTTCATGCGCCGATTTGCTTCTGCTTGCGGGCGCTTTATAAATCCTGCTAAAGACGACACCAGAGAACCCGGCCTCGTTTTTAGCGATGCCGGGTTTTTTCATGTCCTTCATCGCCACACCACAAACCATGCACTTCGACGAGCCCCTGCCGCTGCAGGGCGGCGGCTCGATCCGGGACTACGACCTCGCCTACGAGACCTACGGGCAGCTCAATGCCGATCGCAGCAACGCGGTGCTGGTCTGCCATGCGCTCAATGCCTCCCACCATGTGGCAGGCGTCTACGAAGGCCAGGCCAAGAGCGAGGGCTGGTGGGACAACATGATCGGCCCGGGCAAGCCCGTGGATACGAACCGGTTCTTCGTGATCGGCGTGAACAACCTGGGCTCGTGTTTTGGCTCGACGGGCCCCATGCATGCGCATCCCGACACCGGCAAGATCTATGGCGCCGACTTCCCCGTGGTCACGGTGGAGGACTGGGTGGACGCCCAGGCCCGGCTGCTGGACCGGCTGGGCATTGACCAGCTGGCCGCCGTGCTGGGCGGCAGCCTGGGCGGCATGCAGGCGCTGTCGTGGTCGCTGCGCCATCCTGACCGCATGCGCCACGCCGTGGTCGTGGCCAGCGCGCCCAACCTCAATGCCGAGAACATCGCCTTCAACGAGGTGGCGCGCCGCGCCATCGTCACCGACCCGGATTTCCATGGCGGGCATTTCTACGAGCACGGCGTGGTGCCGGCGCGGGGCCTGCGCATCGCCCGCATGATCGGCCACATCACCTACCTCAGCGACGATGTGATGAACCAGAAGTTCGGCCGCCAGCTGAGGGAGGGGCTGGACCTGAAGTACAGCACGCAGGACGTGGAGTTCCAGATCGAGAGCTACCTGCGCTACCAGGGCGAGAAGTTCAGCAGCTACTTCGACGCCAACACCTACCTGCTGATCACGCGTGCGCTCGATTATTTCGACCCGGCGCGCGCGCACGGCGGCGACCTGACCCGGGCGCTGTCCGTGGCCAAGGCCGGCTTCCTGCTGGTGAGCTTCACCACCGACTGGCGCTTTGCCCCCGCGCGCAGCCGCGAGCTGGTCAAGTCGCTGCTGGAGAACAACCGCGACGTCAGCTACGCCGAGATCGACGCGCCCCACGGCCATGACGCCTTCCTGCTCGACGACCCCCGCTACATGAAGGTGATGCGCTCCTACTTTGACAACATCGCCCAGGAAACCACGACAGCCGCCAAGGAGGCCGCATGACCGAGCTGAACACCATGCAGGCGATTGCGCGCCTGATCCCCAAGGGCTCGCGCGTGCTCGACCTGGGCTGTGGCGATGGCGCCCTGCTGTCGCACCTGCAGCGCGAGCGCGGCTGCACCGGCTACGGCGTGGAGCTGGACGACGCCAATGTGCTGGCCTGCGTGCGCCGGGGCGTGAACGTGCTGCAGCTGAACCTGGAGGACGGGCTGGCCATCTTCCAGGACAACAGCTTCGACGTGGTGCTGCAGATCGACACGCTGCAGCATCTGCGCAATGCCGAGACCATGCTGCAGGAGACGGCGCGCATAGGGCGCGCGGGCATCGTCGCCTTCCCCAACTTCGCGCACTGGCCCAACCGCCTGTCCGTGCTGCGCGGGCGCATGCCGGTGACGCGGCGCCTGCCCTACCAGTGGTATGACACGCCCAATATCCGCGTGGGCACCTACAAGGACTTCGAGGTGCTTGCCACCCGGAACCGGCTGCGCATCCTGGACTCCTTCGGCCTGCAGGATGGCCGCAGCGTGCGCACCCTGCCCAATCTCATGGCGGGCACGGCCGTCTTCCATTTCGAGCACGCCTGAGCGGCGGTCCGGTCCATGCCCGTGTCATGGGTGGCGCGCACAATCGACGGATTGCGAACCCGAAAGGCAGACATGAACCGCTTCCCACGCCGCCGCGCGCTGGCCCTGGCCGGCGCGGCCGCCGGCCTGCTGCTGGCAGGCTGCGCCACGCCGCAGGCCGCCAATTCCCCATCGCAGGCCGCGGACTGGCCTCCCCGGCCCGCGCTGATCGCGCACCGCGGCGCATCGGCGCTGCGGCCAGAGCACACGCTGGAGGCCTACCGGGAGGCCATACGCGCGGGCGCCGACTTCATCGAGCCCGACCTGGTCATCACGCGTGATGGCGTGCTGGTGGCGCGGCATGAGAACGCCATCGCCATCCTCGCGGCCGACGGCAGCCTCAAGGAGGCCACGACCAATGTGGCCGACCGTCCCGAGTTCGCGGCGCGCAAGACCACCAAAACCATCGACGGGCAGGCGATCACGGGCTGGTTCGTGGAGGATTTCACGCTGGCCGAGCTGAAGACGCTGCGTGCGCGTGAACGCATCCCGGCAATCCGCCCGGCGAATGTGCAGTTCAATGACCGTTTCGAGGTGCCTACGCTGCAGGAGGTCATCGACCTGGCCCGAGCCGAGAGCGTACGCACGAACCGCACCATAGGCATCTATCCCGAGACCAAGCACCCGAGCTACTTCCAGTCCATCGGCCTGCCGCTGGAGCCCGTGCTGCTGAAGCTGCTTGCGGACAACGGCTGGAACCATGCACAGGCGCCAGTCTTCGTGCAGTCCTTCGAGGTCGAGAACCTGCGCTGGATCCGCGCGCGCAGCAGCCTGCGCCTGGTGCAGTTGCTGGCGCCCAAGGGCAAGCCCTATGACAGCGTGGCACGCGGCATGGATCCCGGCTATGCCGACATGGTCACGCCCGCAGGCCTGGCCGAGATTGCGCGCTACGCCAACGGCATCGGGCCGAGCAAGAGCATGGTGATCCCCGTGGTGCAGGGTGCGAATGCCGCGCCCACGGCACTGGTGGCCGATGCCCACCGTGCTGGGCTGCTGGTCCATCCCTGGACGCTGCGGCCCGAGAACGCCTTCCTGCCCCTGAGCCTGAAATCGCCGCCCGCACAGGACGGTACCCGGCGCGGCAATGCACGCGCCGACATGGACGATTTCCTGCGCACGGGCATCGATGGCATCTTCACCGACGATCCGTCGGTGGGGCGCGCGGCCATCGATGACCTGCTCAAACCGAAGCTTTGAGACGACGCGCCGCCGCGCGCTTGCCTGCTGCCTGCGCCTGCTCCAGCCACTGCTGCACACGGGCGGCCTCGGCGCCGAGCACGGGGCCGAAGCTGTGTATGCGCACGGGCCGGATGCCGCTGAATTCCAGGATGGCGCGGCGCATCTGGTGGTGCCCCGGCATGTGCGCCACCCAGCGGTAGTACCAGGGCGGTGAATCCATGCTCACCAGCAGGTCGGCCGTGCGGCCGGCCAGTAGCCGGTCCCACAGCATCGAGCCCTTGCGGTACTTGAAGGCGAAGCCCGGCAGAAAGATGCGGTCGATGAAGCCCTTGAGCAAGGCCGGCAGGCCGCCCCACCAGGTGGGATAGGCCCATGCCAGGTGGCTGGCCCACAGGATGTCGGCCTGGGCCCGCTGCAGGTCAGGCTCCAGGGGCTGGTCCTGGCGGTAGCCGGCATGCAGCAGCGGGTTGAAGTCCAGTTCGCCCAGGCGCAGCAGGCGTACCTCGGCGCCGCTGTCGCGTGCGCCCTGTGCGTAGGCGTCGGCCAGGCCTGCGCACAGGCTGCTGGCCGACGGGTGGCCGAGGATGATCAGGATGCGCTGGGGATGCGTATCGGCAGGAGGGCGGGAGGTGCTTGGAGACATGGCACCCATGTTCGCCTTGCCCCTTGGGGCAGGGTCAAGCCCCGTGCTCAGGCCCCGGGCTCAGGCCCCGGGCTCAGGCCAATGCGGGTTCGCAGGCGCCCTGGGTACCTGCCGTCTCCAGGCTGCATTCGAGCAGTTCGCGCTCCAGCGCCGCCAACTGGGACTGCTGTGCCTGAAGGCGCCGGATGTCCGCCTGAACCTGGCTGCTGCGCTCGCGCAGCAGCCGGGCCAGGGCTTCCCAGCTTGCGGCCTCATGGATGCGGTGCAGGCCGTGCAGCTCGTCCAGCCGAAAGCCCAGTCCCAGCGCCTGGCGGATGCGCTGCACAAGCACCAGGTCCTGCTCGCCATAGATGCGGTAGCTGCCTGCCCGTGCCACGGCGCCGAGCAGGCCCCGTGATTCATACAGCCGGACGGCCTTGGGCGAGCAGCCGGCGCGTCGGGCGAGTTCTCCGATATACATGGCGCGATCGTAGTCGTTGGCGGCGGGGTGTCCGGGGTCCGTGCCGCCTTGGCGCACAATGACCGGATCGCGGCGCTGGCTTCGCTCGAACGGTGCGCCGACCCATGACACGAGGACCCGCCATGAACGCACGCACCCCTTCGCAGCTACTGCAGCCCGCAGCCGCGCTTGACCAGATCAGCCGCTCCTGGGACGAGCGCATCGTCCCGGCGCTGACCGAGTACATCGCCATTCCCGCCAAATCGCCCATGTTCGCGCCCGACTGGGAGCAGCAGGGCCACCTGGAGACCGTGCTGCGCAATGCGGCCGACTGGGTGCTGGCGCAGAAGGTGGCGGGCCTGACGCTGGAGATCGTGCGCCAGCCGGGCCGCACGCCGGTGCTGTTCTTCGAGGTGGAAGGCACGCAGGACAAGGCGGCCTCCAGCCCCACGGTGCTGATGTACGGCCACCTGGACAAGCAGCCAGAGTTCGACGGCTGGCGCAGCGACCTGGGCCCGTGGACGCCCAAGTACGAGAACGGCAAGCTCTATGGCCGTGGCGGCGCCGACGACGGCTATGCGGTCTACGCCAGCATCGCGGCCGTGCAGGAGCTCAAGCGCCAGGGCGTGCCGCACCCGCGCATCCTGGGCCTGATCGAGACCTGCGAGGAAAGCGGCTCGCGCGACCTGTTGCCCTATGTCGATGCCCTGCGCCCGCGCCTGGGCGATGTGGGCCTGGTGATCTGTCTGGACAGTGGTGCCGGCAACTACGACCAGCTGTGGCTGACCACCAGCCTGCGCGGCATGGCCAGCGGCACGCTGAAGGTGGAAATCCTCACCGAGGGCGTGCATTCGGGCGATGCCTCGGGCGTCGTGCCGTCGTCCTTCCGCATCCTGCGCCAGGTGCTGGACCGGCTGGAGGACAGCAAGACCGGGCGCCTGCTGCCTGCCAGTTTCCACTGCGAGGTGCCGGCCGAGCGCATGGCGCAGATGCGCGATACGGCGGCCATCCTGGGCGAGGAGACCTATGCCCGCTTCCCCTGGGCGCACTACGACTGCGGCGGCTCCACGCTGTTCGCCCTGCCCACCACCACCGACCCGGTCCAGGCCCTGGTCAAGCGCACCTGGGAGCCCACGTTGAGCGTGACCGGCGCCGAGGGCCTGCCCGCGCTGCAGGACGCCGGCAACGTGCTGCGCCCCTATACCGCCTTCAAGCTCAGCCTGCGCCTGCCGCCCCTGGTCGATGCCGCTGCCTGCGTGCAGGAAATGAAGGCGCTGCTGGAGGACAACGCGCCCTACCAGGCCCGTGTGACCTGGCAGGGCCTGTCGGGCGCCAGCGGCTGGAATGCGCCGGCCATGGACGGCTGGTTCGAGGACGCTCTCAACGCGGCAAGCCAGGCGCATTTCGGCGCCTCCTGCGGCTACATCGGCCAGGGCGGCACGATTCCGCTGATGAACATGCTCAGCCAGGGCTTTCCCAAGGCCCAGATGATGGTCTGCGGCGTGCTCGGTCCCAAGAGCAATGCCCACGGTCCCAATGAATTCCTGCACGTGCCCTATGCCAAGAAGCTCACGGCCGCCGTGGCCCAGGTGATCGCCGCCATGGCCGGAGCGCAGGCAGCCGCCGAGGCGGGCGCTGCTGGCGTGGCGTGATGGCAGCGCCGGCCCCCGCACCCGTTCCCGCACCTGCCTCGCAAGGCCAGGTCACGCGCCTTGCGTCCAGCGACGGCGCCGAGCTGTCACTGTGCGACTGGCCCGTGGACGGGGGCCAGGCGCGCGCCACCGTGCTGCTGGTGCACGGCCTGGGCGAGCACATCGGCCGCTATGAGGCGCTGGCCCGGCGCCTCAATGCCTGGGGCTATGCGGTGCGCGGCTACGACCAATACGGCCATGGGCGCTCGGCAGGGCCGCGCGGCGGCTTGACGGCCGATGGCCGGCTGCTGGATGACCTTGCGGCCGTGGTCGATGCCACGCGTGCCCAGCAGCCCGCTGGCCAGCCGCTGGTGCTGCTGGGCCACAGCCTGGGCGGCCTGGTGGCTGCGCTGTTCGTGGCGCGTGCCATCCGGCCTGTCGATGCGCTGGTGCTGTCTTCGCCGGCCCTCGACGTGGGCCTGTCGCCCATCCAGAAACTGCTCGTGGGCACGCTGCCTCGCCTGGTGCCCGACCTGCGCGTGTCCAACGGCCTGCAGATTCCCTATCTCTCGCATGACGCGGCGGTCTGCGATGCCTACCGTGCCGATCCGCTGTGCCATGACCGCATCTGCGCGCGGCTGGCGCGGTTTCTGGCGCAGGGCGGCCCGCAGGTGCTGGCCCGCGCGGGGCAGTGGGGCGTGCCGAGCCTGCTGATGTGGGCGGGGGACGACAGGCTGGTGGCACCGGCCGGCAGCCAGGCCTTTTCCGACCGTGCGCCGCCAGCCGTGGTACAGGCGCAGTGCTTTGACGGCGCCTACCACGAGCTGTTCAACGAGCGCGATGACTTCGCCGCGCCCGTGTTCGCGCGGCTGCGCGACTGGCTGGGCCGCTTCAGGCCAGCGTGAGCGCCGCCAGCGCGGCCAGGGGCGCGGTTTCCGCGCGCAGCACGCGTGGCCCCAGCGTGACGGGGACAAAGCCCTGGGCACGGGCCAGGGCCTCCTCGGCAGGCGACAGGCCGCCCTCGGGGCCGGAGAGAAAGACCACGGGTGCATCCTCGGCCGTGGCATCCAGGATCTCACCCAGCGGCCGCGTGCCCTCGCCCAGCGACAGCAGCAGGCGCAGCGTGCCGGGCGGCAGCTGTTTCGCACCGCCCTCCAGCCAGTCCTCCAGGTCTGCCGGGGGGTGCAGCGGGGGAACGCGGTTGCGCGTGCACTGCTCGCAGGCCGATACGGCCACGGCTTGCCAGTGGGCGAGTTTTTTCTCGGCGCGCTCGCCCTTGAGCTTGAGCACGCTGCGCTCGGCCACCAGCGGGGTGATGCTGGCGGCGCCCAGCTCGGCCGCCTTCTCCACCAGCCAGTCCATGCGTTCGTTGGCCGTGATGCCGGCCAGCAGGTGCACGGGGCGCAGGGGCTCGCGTTCCACGGCGTGGTGCGCGCCTATGCGCACGGCCACGTCGCTGCGGCCCATGCGCAGCACGGTGGCCTCGAACTCACCGCCGCTGAAGCCTTCGCCGGCGCGGCCTTCGAAGAGGGTGATGCCGTCGCCAGGCTGCAGGCGCAGCACCTGCACATGGCGCGCCGCGCCGGGCGGCAGGTCGATGTCGGCGCCGCTGCGCAGCGCAATGGGGCAGTGAAAGCGTGGCATGGCGTATCCGTTCTCAGACGCGCCCGTAGGCCCAGCCGACCTGGGGCTGGATGTTTTCGATCTGGTCCACCAGGCGCAGCAGCGGCGTCAGCTCGCGGTAGCGGCTGCAGGTGGAGCGGATGTAGTGGATGAAGCGCGGCGCGTCGGCCAGGTAGCGGGGCTTGCCGTCGCGCAGCGTCAGCCGCGCGAAGATGCCGGCCACCTTGAGGTGGCGCTGCAGGCCCATCCACTCCACGCCCCGGTAGAACTCGCCGAAATCGTCGCCCCAGCCGCTTTGGCTGCGCGCGCCGACCAATCCCGACTTGCGCGCCTTCTCCCAGTAACGCACGGTAATGTCGATGACAAAGTCCTCTTCCCAGCTGATGAAGGCATCGCGCAGCAGGCTGGCGATGTCATAGGTCACCGGGCCATAGACCGCATCCTGGAAGTCCAGCACGCCCAGCGGGCCGCTGGCGGTCACGGGCTGCATGAGATTGCGCGTCATGAAGTCGCGGTGCACGAAGACGCTGGGTGCCGCCAGGTTGTGGGCCACGATCTGGTCGAAGGCCTTGGTCAGCGTGGCCTGCTGCCTGTCGTCGAGCACGGTCTCGCGGTGGCGCGCGATGTACCAGTCGGGGAACAGCTGCAGCTCGCGGCGCAGCAGCGCGTCGTCATACGCGGGCAGCACATCCGGGCGCGAGGCGGTCTGCCAGGCCAGCAGCACCTCCAGCGCCGAGCGGTACCAGGCTTCCGCGTCCTGGGGCTTTTCCGGGTCCAGCGCCTCGATGACGGTGTGGCCGCCCAGGTCGGACAGCAGCATGAAGCCGTGCGCCGCATCCCAGTCCAGGATCTGCGGCACGGCCAGCCCGGCCGAGGCCATCAGCGCCTGCACCTTGGCGAAGGGCGCGCAATCTTCCTTGTCCGGCGGGGCATCCATGACGATGAGGCTGGCGCCCGCGCTGGTGTTCAGGCGCAGATAGCGGCGAAAGCTGGCATCGGCCGAGGCAGGGCGCAGTGTTTCGGGGCGCAGCGCGTGGCGGGCGGACAGCGGGGCCAGCCAGGCGTCGAAGGCGGCGTGGCGGGCGGGGTCGGCCCAGACAACGCCGGCCGTGGGGGTGTTTGGATGGCTCATGGATAATCGCGATTCTACAAACCGCCACCCCGGCGAATGCCCGGCGGTGATGCTAGGCTTGCGCCTTTGTCCACCCGCCGCTGTTGACCACCGTGTACCTCCGACCGCCGCTCCCCGATCCGCTGGCTGCCCGCGCGCCCGCGCGCCCCGCTGTACGCCCGCTGGCCTGGCTTGTGGCTCTCGCATGGGCCGGTGGCTCCACGATGGCCCAGGCCCAGCCCGCTGCAGCCGACGAAGGCCGGCTGCAGCAAGTCCGCCCGCTGCGCCCCAGCACGCTGATGCAGGAAACCTATCCCGAGGCGGTGCGCTCCCAGCAGCCCGTCTATGTGCGCGGTGACGCGCTCAGCGGCCAGCCGGACATCAACTCGGTGGTCGAGGGCAATGCCGAACTGCGCCGTGGCGACACCATGATCCGCGCCGACCGGCTCGAATACCAGGTGCCCGACGACCGCGTCAATGCCTCGGGCGCGGTGCACATCAACCAGGCCGGCAATGTCTACGAGGGCACGCAGCTGGACCTGGAGGTCGATGCCTTCAAGGGCTTTTTCGACAACGCCGGATATCGCTTCCTGGCCAATGGCGCCTACGGCAAATCCTCGCGCGTGGACTTCATTGACCGCGACCATGCCGTGGTCCACGATGCCACCTACACCACCTGCCAGCGTGACGACGAGGCCAGTTGGGAGCCGGCCTGGATGCTGCGCGCCCGGACCCTGCACATCGATATGGCCGAGGAAGTGGGCGTGGCCGAGGGCGCGGCCCTGCAGTTCAAGGGCGTGACCGTGCTGCCCGTGCCGCGCATGAGCTTTCCGCTGTCGGACAAGCGCAAGTCGGGTCTGCTGCCTCCCACCATGGGCCTGGACAAACTCAGCGGCATCGAATACACGCAGCCCTACTACTGGAACCTTGCGCCCAACCGCGACATGACCCTGTATCCCTCGGTCATGAGCAAGCGCGGCGTCAACCTGGGCGCCCAGTTCCGCTACCTGGAGCCGACCTATTCGGGCGAGGCCTATGCGGCCTACATGCCCGGCGACCGCCAGCGTGACCGGGACCGCTGGGCCTACTCGCTGCAGCACCGGGGCGTCATCGACTCGCCCATCGGCGGCCTGGGGTTGAACATGAACCTCAACCGCGTCAGCGACGACAACTACTGGCGCGACTTCCCGCTGGCCGCCAAAACGCTGCGCGAGCGCCTGCTGCCCAACGATGTGAACCTGTCCTGGGCACGTGGCGACAATGTGCTGACCCTGCGCACCCTGTACTGGCAGACCATGCAGGATGTATCGGCGCCCATTGCCCCGCCCTACGGCATGAAGCCGCAGCTGCAATGGCGCTACACGCCGCTGGACCTGCCGCACGGCCTGGACTTCAGCTTTGTGGCCGACACCACGCGCTTCGAGATCGACAAGCCCCTGGCCGGCATGACCTACAACAACGGCCAGCGCAGCTACATGCTGGCCCAGGTGAGCCGCCCCTTCCTGTCGCCGGGCGCCTTCATCACGCCCAGGATCCAGTTGCACACCAGCAACTACCAGGTGGACAGCCTGATGAGCAACGGCAGCCGCAATGCCTCGCGCACGCTGCCCACGGTCAGCGTGGACAGCGGGCTGGTGTTCGAGCGCGACACCACGCTGTTCGGCCGCCAGCTGCTGCAGACCTTCGAGCCGCGCGCCTTCTACACCTACACGCCCTACCGCGACCAGAGCTTTCTGCCGCTGTATGACACGGCGCGCAACGACTTCAACTTCGCGAGCATCTACTCCGAGAACGACTACAACGGCCAGGACCGCATTGCCGACAACCACCTGCTGACCCTGGGTGCGACCACGCGCCTGATCGACGGGACCACGGGTGCGGAAAAGGCGCGCTTCGGCATTGCGCAGCGCGTGCGTTTCTCCGACCAGAAGGTCATCTTGCCCGGCGAGGTGCCGGCCACCAGCCGCCTGTCCGACGTGCTGCTGGGCGCGGCCATCAACTGGACCGATGCCTGGTCCACCGAAGGCACGACCCAGTACAACCGCGACCTCAACCGCTCGGTGCGTACTACCTTTGGTGCGCGCTACAGCCCCAGCTCGTATCGCACGGTGAACGTTGCCTACCGTACCCAGTACGACACCGTGGCGCGTACCGACGCCAGCAAGCTGGTCGATGTGGGCTGGCAATGGCCCATCAACGACCTGTGGGGCGACAAGGGGCGCGACCTGGGTGCCGGCCGTGGCCAGGGCGGCGGGCGCTGGTACACGGTGGGCCGGTTGAACTACAGCCTGAAGGACCGCAAGCTCGTCGATACCGTGGTCGGGCTGGAGTACGACGGCTGTTGCTGGATTGGCCGCGTGGTGCTGGAGCGCCTGCAAAGCTCCATCACCCAGTCCAACACCCGGCTGCTGTTCCAGATCGAGTTCGTCGGCTTCTCGCGGCTGAGCCTGGGTGCAGACCCGCAGCGCAGCCTCAAGCAGAATGTGCCGCGCTACCAGTACCTGCGCGAGTCCGTGACGCCTCCCAGCCGCTTCACCAACTACGATTAGAGCCAACGCTCCAAACACGCTTTTTGCAAGGCATCTCTCCCATGCGTTTTCTTTCCCAGACCCATTGCTGCGCAGCTGCCGCTGTGGCGCTGGCCTTGCTGGCCACCACAGCCCAGGCGCAAGGCCTGCGTGTTCCGGGCCAGTCCAGGGCGCCCCAGGCCGGCGATGCCTCCGTCTCGCGTGCGCTGGACGCCACCAACCTGCCCTCGTCGCGCGATCGCGGCGCCAAGGCTGGCGTGCGCTCGGCCGATTACATCGTCGCCGTGGTCAACTCCGAACCGGTGACCAACAACGAAGTGCGTGCCCGCATGGCGCGCGTGGCGCAGAACATCGCCGAGCAGGGCGGCCAGATGCCGCCCGAGGCGCTGCTGGCCCGCGAGGTGCTCGAGCGCCTGATCGTCGAAAAGGCCCAGCTGCAGGAAGCCAAGGACACGGGCCTGCGCGTGGATGACTACGCCGTGGACCAGGCGCTGACCAATGTGGCGCGGCAAAACGGCCTGGACAAGGCGGGCCTGCAGTCCCGCCTGCGGGCCGAAGGCGTGAACGAAAAGCAGTTCCGCGAAGAGCTGCGCCGCCAGATCACGCTGCAACGTCTGCGCGAGCGCGATGTGGACGGCCGCGTGCGCGTCACCGATGCCGACATCGATCGCTACCTGGCTGAGCAGCGCAGCGGCGGTGCCGACAAGGCACCGGCCGCCGTGAACCTGGGCCACATCCTGATTTCCGTGCCCGAGAACGCCAGCCCCGCCGAAGTGGCCGAGCGCGAGGCCCGCGCCAAGCAGGCCGCCGAGGCCGCCCGCACGCAAGGCGACTTCCTGGCCGTGGTCAAGGAGTTCTCCGATGTGCCCGACGGCCAGGGCGGCGGCGCCATGGGCATGCGCCCGCTGGACCGCTATCCCGAGCTGTTCACCAAGGCAGTGGGCCAGACGGCGCAGGGCGGCATCGTCGGCCCCTTCCGTTCGGGCGCGGGCTTTCACGTGCTCAAGGTGCTGGAGAAGTCGCAGGCCGGCATGCCGTCCGTGGTCACGCAAAACCATGCGCGCCACATCCTGCTGCGCATTGGCGACCAGATGACCGAGGCCGATGCCGCCAAGCGCCTGGCCGACTACAAGCGCCGCGTGGACAGCGGCCAGGCCAGCTTCGAATCGCTGGCCCGCGAGTTCTCGCAGGACGGCAGCGCGCGCAACGGCGGCGACCTGGGCTGGGCCTCGCCCGGCCAGTTCGTGCCCGAGTTCGAGCAGGTGCTCAATGCGCTGCAGCCCGGCCAGGTCAGCGACCCGCTGGTCTCGCGCTTCGGTGTGCACCTGATCCAGCTCATCGAGCGCCGCCAGGCTGCGCTGACGCCCCGCGAGCAGCGCGACATGGTTCGCAACGTGGTGCGCGAGCGCAAGCTCGAAACCGACTACCAGACCTGGCTTCAGGAGCTGCGTGGCCGCGCCTACGTCGAGTACCGCGAGCCTCCGCAATAAGACACCCCCCGAGCAGCTGCGGCTGCGGCAGTCCACAATGGAAGGCGGTGCCATGGCGCACCGCCTTGCTTTTTCTATGAAACACATTCCTCGCAAACGCTTCGGCCAGAACTTCCTGACCGATGACGGCATCATCGACGGCATCGTGAGCGCCATCGACCCCCGGCCGGGCCAGTCCATGGTCGAGATCGGGCCGGGCCTGATGGCCCTGACCCAGCCCCTGGTCGAACGCCTGGGCCGGCTCACCGTGATCGAGCTGGACCGCGACCTGGCCGTGCGCCTGCGCCTGCACGAGCAGCTCGACGTGGTCGAGTCCGACGTGCTCAAGGTGGACTTCCGTGCCATTGCCGCGCGCCTGGGCGTGCCCAAGCTGCGCATTGCGGGCAACCTGCCCTACAACATCTCCAGCCCCATCCTCTTTCACCTGCTCGAGCAGGTGGACGTGGTCGAGGACCAGCATTTCATGCTGCAAAAGGAGGTCATCGACCGCATGGTGGCGTCGCCCTCCACGGCCGCCTATGGGCGGCTGACGGTCATGCTGCAGTGGCGCTATGCGATGGAGAGCGTGCTGTACGTGCCGCCCGAGAGCTTCAATCCGCCGCCCAAGGTGGACAGCGCCGTCGTGCGCATGGTCCCGCGCGAGTCGCCGGCGGCCCTGGACGCGAAGCTGCTGGAGGAGATGGTGCAGGTGGCCTTCAGCCAGCGGCGCAAGATCCTGCGCAACACGCTGGGGCGCTGGCTGGAAGCCAAGGGCTTTGACGGGGAATTCGACCTGCAGCGCCGCGCCGAGGAAGTGCCGGTGTCCGAATACGAGGCACTCGCCGCCCGGTTCACGCGCGCCTAGCTAGGCACAGGCGCCCAGCGACTGCAGCGCCCACAGCACCCGATTGGGCGCTGTGGGCTCTGGGCAATCAATGTCCTGCGCTTACAGGAACGAGTAGAAGCAGCGGAACGGAATCTTGCGCTCGGCCCAGTACTCGGCCGCGTCGCGGAAGCTGTCCAGCAGCTGCTCGCGCACTTCCTTGTCGAACTTGGGCGTGGTCGGGATCTGGTCGAGCACGAGCACAAAGCCCGGCTGCGGGCCGGCCTTGTGGATGGGGTCGGTCAGGCAGTCGTAGAGCGCGTCGAAGTTCTTGCCGAAATGCGCGGGGAAGAAGAACTGCGTGGCCAGCAGTTCCAGGATATCGGCCTTGGTCTGCGCATGGGCCAGGTTGGCATACAGAAAATGGCACCCCAGCGTCTCGGCCGCCTGTTGCAGATCCTCCACCCTGTAGGCGCGGATCGACTGCACGATGTTGGCGCGCACGTTCCGCAAAGGGGTGTCGGGGATCTTACGAAGTGGTGCATCCATCTCCGTGGCTCTTTCTCTAACGTGGATGTGGCCTGCGGGGACGGGCTCATGGCCTTCGGCATCCCTGGGCTGTGGATGAAATGCAGACCCCTGCCAGCGCACTGCGTCGGACACGGAGGGTCGAACTGGCTGTAGAGACTGGGTCGAGGTCATTCGATGATCTTGCGAAAGCTGCTGTAGTGGTCGCTGGTGTAGTAGCAGGCATCCGGCTGCTGGGGCTCTCCGCCGCAGACGATGCGGCGGGCTCCACGGTCACGCGAACCGGGCGTGCGCACCGTGTACTCACGGTAATAGCCGCGCGACTGGCGCGGCAGGATGCGCTCGCGGTTGCCGAACACCGTGCCGTCCTTGTCGTGGGCAAAAGGCCCGCCGCGCAGGATCAGCGTATACGTGGAACGGCCTTCGCGCGGCAACTCGGACAGGGCGACGGTGGCCACGGCCGCCGTCGTCTCCACGCTCTCGGGCGCCGAGCGGCGCGCATCAGCGAGCGAGGGCGACAGCACAAAGGCGGCCCCGACGATGAGCGCTAGACCGGACTGGTACGCCTTGGCGGCGGCTGCCTTCAGCATCAACTACACCTTTCAGAAATCCAGGGAAGCCCTGAAATCTCGACCCGCTAGTGTGACGGAACACCCCTCAAAATGCAAGTTCTGCCCAAAAAACAGGCAGCTTGACCAAGGAAATGTCTGGGGATTGAACAGTGAGAAGGCAACTCTGCGCCTGAGTTGCCTGCTATTCAATGCAAATGCCGCCCGTTGTCAAAAAAAGCGCGCGCGGCCAAAAAACCAGGGGCGCCGAGCAAGAGCCGCCTCGCGGCGAGGGCGCCGTCCCCCTCCCCCGCGAAGCGGGTAGAGAGGGGGAAGCCGCGAAGCGGCTCAGGGGGAGCCTCAACGGTTAGCGTTAGCGTCCGCCACCGTCAGCGCCGTCATGTTGACGATGCGGCGCACCGTCGTGCTCGGCGTGAGGATGTGCACGGGACGGGCGGCGCCCAGCAGCACGGGGCCGATGGCAATGCCGCCGCCAGCGGCCTGCTTGAGCAGGTTGTAGCTGATGTTGGCCGCGTCGATGTTGGGCATGACCAGCAGGTTGGCGTTGCCCAGCAGCGTGCTGTTGGGCATGAGCTGGGCGCGGGCCTTGCCGTCCAGGGCCACGTCGCCGTGCATCTCGCCGTCCACTTCCAGCCACGGGGCCTGCTCGCGAAGCAGCTCCAGGGTCTGGCGCATCTTGACGGCGCTGGGCTGGTTGCTGGAGCCGTAGTTGGAGTGCGACAGCAGGGCAGCCTTGGGTTTGACGCCGAAACGCATCATTTCCTCGGCGGCCATGATGGTGATCTCGGCCAGCTGCTCGGCCGTGGGGTCGTAGTTGACGTGGGTGTCCACCAGGAAGACCTGGCGGTCGGGCAGCAGCAGGCCGTTCATGCAGGCATAGGTCTGCACGCCGGCGCGGCGGCCGATCACCTGGTCCACATACTGCAGGTGGTGCGATGTCTGGCCCCAGGTGCCGGTGATCAGGCCATCGACTTCGCCCTTGTGCAGCAGCATGGAGCCGATCAGGGTCAGGCGGCGGCGCATCTCGATCCGGGCGATGGGCACGGTGATGCCCTTGCGCTCGGTCATGCGGTGGTAGGTCTGCCAGAAGTCGCGGTAGCGCTCGTCGTGCTCGACGTTGACCACGTCGTAGTCCGTGCCTTCCTTCAGGCGCAGGCCGAATTTCTCGATGCGCTGGGCAATGATGGCCGGGCGGCCGATCAGCGTGGGGCGCGCAATGCGCTCGTCCACGACGATCTGCGTGGCGCGCAGGATGCGCTCTTCCTCGCCCTCGGCGTAGGCCACGCGCTTCTTGGCGGCCTTCTTGGCCGCGGCGAACAGCGGCTTCATCATCGTGCCCGAGGCGTAGACGAAGGTCTGCAGGTGGGCGCGGTAGGCATCCATGTCCTGGATCGGGCGCTGGGCCACGCCGCACTCGGCGGCAGCCTGGGCCACGGCCGATGCGATCTTCATCATCAGGCGCGGATCGAAGGGCTTGGGGATCAGGTACTCAGGGCCGAAAGTCAGTTGCTCGCCCACGTAGGCGGCCGCCACTTCCTCGCTCTGCTCGGCCTGGGCCAGCTCGGCGATGGCGTGGACGGTGGCGATTTCCATCTCGGTGGTGATGGTGGTCGCGCCGCAGTCCAGGGCACCCCGGAAGATGTACGGGAAGCACAGGACGTTGTTGACCTGGTTGGGGTAGTCCGAGCGGCCCGTGGCGATGATGGCGTCGCTGCGCACGGCCTTCACGTCTTCGGGGATGATTTCGGGGTTGGGGTTGGCCAGCGCGAAGATCACCGGACGCGCGGCCATCTTGACCACCATGTCCTGCTTGAGCACGCCGCCAGCCGACAGGCCCAGGAAGACGTCGGCGCCTTCAATGACCTGGCCCAGCGTGCGCAGCTCGGTGGCGCGCGCGAACTGGGCCTTGTCCTCGTCCATCAGCTCGGTGCGGCCCTCGTAGACCACGCCGGCCAGGTCGGTGACGAACACGTTCTCGCGGCGCAGGCCGACCTTGAGCAGCAGGTTCAGGCAGGCCAGGGCAGCGGCGCCCGCGCCCGAGGCCACGAGACGGACCTCCTCGATCTTCTTGCCGGCCACCTTGAGCGCGTTGACCATGGCCGCTGCCACGGTGATGGCCGTGCCGTGCTGGTCATCGTGGAAGACGGGGATCTTCAGGCGGCGGCGCAGCTCGCGCTCCACGAAGAAGCACTCGGGTGCCTTGATGTCTTCCAGGTTGATGGCGCCGAAGGTGGGCTCCAGCGCGGCGATCACATCGACCAGCTTTTGCGGGTCCTTCTCGTTGATCTCGATGTCGAAGACGTCCACGCCCGCGAACTTCTTGAACAGGACGGCCTTGCCTTCCATCACCGGCTTGGAGGCCAGCGCGCCGATGTCGCCCAGGCCCAGCACGGCGGTGCCGTTGGAGATCACGGCCACCAGGTTGCCGCGCGCCGTGTACTTGAAGGCGGCGGCCGGGTCCTTGACGATCTCTTCGCAGGGCGCTGCCACGCCGGGCGAGTAGGCCAGGGCCAGGTCATGCTGGTTGGCCATGGGCTTGGTCGGCACGATGGTCAACTTGCCGGGCTTGGGAAACTCGTGGTATTCGAGTGCGGCACGGCGCAGCTGGGCACGTTTATCGGAAGGGGTCGGGGCCGTGTTGTCGGACATCAAGCGTCTCCAGCGAAGGCATGGCCAACGCACGCGCGGATCAGCCCGCGTGCCGTCGGCCGAGGTAGGGGGGAACCGATTGTAGGCCGACAGGCAATAGCCGGGCCCTGCTGTGAAACTGTTGTGATGCCTGGTTGCCCAATGCCCCGCGGCGGCGGCGGTCTTTGCTTGCGCGCCGCCGCAAAGCCGGGCAATCACATGGCGTCCATCAGATGGCGTCCAGCGGAAACACCGGGCGGCTGACCCGGGCGAACGGAAAGCGCGAATAGTCCGAGGTGGTCACGCCGGGGCTGTCGCACTCGACCAGGCCGGCGGACAGCGGCACGAAGACGGGTCGGCAGTACATGCGCGACTTGAGCAGCACGAAGCGAAAGCGCGTCGGGTCCATGCCCACGCAGTGGAACACGCCCAGGTCCCAGGGCTCGTGCGTCTGCTCGGTGATCACGATCTGCGCTGCGCCCGTGTCCAGGCAGACCGTGCGGCCCATGTGGCAGCGCTGGCCCGTGTAGATGGGGCCGCTGACCGTGTAGGCGCCGTCGCTGACGGCGCGCACCGTGCCGCGCAGCCGCAGCGGCTGCTTGTGCAGGCCGATGCCTTCGAGCGACACCTTGTTGCCCAGCGCGATCTCCACCTCGGCGCCTTCGCCCGCCGCCGTGAGCGAGGCAACCGCTTCGGGGTCGCACAGCGGGCCCACGGCAATGCCTGACAGGCCCAGCTCCAGCGCGGTCTGCAGCACGTCCATGGTGTCGCAGGTGCCGCCGGACATGCAGTTGTCGCCATGGTCGAGCAGCAGCACGGGGCGGTCGGCGCCTTCGGCCAGGGCCTGGGCGCGGCGCAGCGAATCGGCCAGCGGCTCGCTGCGGTAGATGAAGTCGGCGCGCCGCTGCCAGATCCGGGCGGCTAGCGCGTCCACGCTCGCCTGGGTGGCCGCGCGCTCGTCGGTGCGACAGGTGGCGACCACGCTCACGCAGGGCGCGGCGATGTCGGCCAGCGAGAAGCCGCCGAACACCGAGACCGCGGGCAGGCCCTCCGCTTCCAGGGCGCGCGCTGCGTTCACGGCGTCCAGCATGGGGCCGTCCAGCGTGGTGCTGCGCAGCGTGTGGCTCATCAGGGGCAGGCGGTGCCAGCACACGGCGTAGCGCGCGCGGCCGGCCAGCATGTCCAGCAGCAGGCGGCCCGCGTGCTCGCCGGTCTCGTACATGTCGATGTGCGGATAGGTCTTGAAGCCGACCATCACATCGGCATTGCCCACCATTTTTTCGGTGATGTTGCCGTGCAGGTCCAGCGCCACGCCAACGGGCACGCCGGGCGCGGCGGCGCGCACGCGTTCGAGCAGGTCGCCTTCGCCGTCGGCGCTGTTCTCGGCCACCATGGCGCCGTGCAGGTCCAGCAAGATGGCATCGCAGCCCGGCGCGGCCGCCACGATGCGGTGCGTGAGTTCGTCGTAGGCGGCCGCATGCACGGGGCCGCTGGGATTGGAGGTGGCCGATACCGGCGTGACCAGGGTGGCGCCCGCCGCCTCGGCCAGGTCGATGAAGGCGGCCATGGCCGTGCGCATGCCCTTGTTGGCCGAATAGGCCGCCTCGCCATAGGTGGGCGCAAACGCCTCGATGGGCGTGGGTACGGGCGAGAAAGTATTGGTCTCGTGGTTGAGCCGGGCAATCAGGATCTTCATGCCGGCACCCCGCCGTCCGCTGCCTGCACCACGCCCGCGGCCGCCAGCATGGCGCGCAGCAGCACGTTGCAGCCGGCCTCCAGGTGGGCGGGCTCGGCATCCTCGATCTCGTTGTGGCTGATGCCGTCGGCGCAGGGCACGAAGATCATGGCAGCAGGCGCTACGCGCGCCAGGTAGACGGCATCGTGGCCCGCGCCGCTGACCACGTCCATGGCGCTGTAGCCCAGGTCGGCGGCATTGGCGCGCACGGCCTCCACCAGGTGCGGCGTGAAGGGCTGGGGCGGGAAGTAGACGACCTGCTCCACGCCAATGGTTACGCCACGCGCGGCGGCAATGCGCTCGCAGGCCGCGCGCAGTGCGGCGTCCATGTCCAGCAACTGGCCGTCGTCCGGCGCGCGCAGGTCCACGCTGAGCTTGACCCCGCCCGGGATCACGTTGCGCGAGTTGGGAAACACCTCCAGCGATCCCACGGTGCCGCGTGCGTGCGGCAGGCGGTCCAGGGCGATGCGGTTGACCTCGGCCACGATGCAGCTGGCGGCCAGCAGCGCGTCGTGGCGCAGCTCCATGGGCGTGGGGCCGGCATGGGCCTCCATGCCCTGCACGCTGACGTCGTACCAGCGCTGGCCCAGCGCGGCGCTGACCACGCCGATCACGCGTTCATGGTTTTCCAGCACCGGGCCCTGCTCGATATGGGCTTCGAAATATGCGCCCACCGCAGGCGCCGGGCCGGCCGGACCGGCATAGCCGATGGCGCGCAGCGCCTCGTCCACGCTCACGCCCTGGGCATCGCGCTGGGCCAGCGCATGCTCCAGCGTGAAGGCATTGACGAACACGCCCGAGCCCATCATCACCGGCACGAAGCGCGAGCCTTCCTCATTGGTCCACACGGCCACTTCCACCGGGGCACGCGTGCGCACGCCGCCATCGTTGAGCGTGCGCAGCACCTCCAGCCCGGCCAGCACGCCGTAGTTGCCGTCGAACTTGCCGCCTGTGGGCTGGGTGTCGATGTGGCTGCCCGTCATCACGGGCGGCAGCGCATCGTCCAGGCCCGCGCGGCGCGCGAAGATGTTGCCGATGGCATCGACGCGGATGCTGCAGCCGGCCTCGCGCGCCCACTGCACGAACAGATCGCGCCCCTGGCGGTCCAGGTCCGTCAGCGCCAGGCGGCACACGCCGCCCTTGGGTGTGGCGCCTATGCGCGCCAGGTCCATCAGCGATTGCCACAGGCGGGCGCCGTCGGTGCGCAGCCCGGCCGCGACGGCGGTGGCTGCAAGAGGGGTACTGAGATCCATGAATGACTCCTGGGAATGCGAAAAGCAGTGGATCAGGCGATCCCTACACCGAGATACCGGTCCTTGATGGCGTCATCGGCCAGGAAAGCGGCATTGCCTGCCTCGTGCGCAATCGCACCCTGTTCGATGATGTAGTGGCGGTCGGCCAGCTGGGTGCAGACCTCCAGGTTCTGCTCCACCAGCAAGATCGCCACGCCAGCGGCCTTGATGGTCTTGAGCTGGGCCACGATCTCCTCCACGATCACGGGCGCCAGGCCCTCGACGGGCTCGTCCAGCATGAGCAGGCGCGGCGCGTTCATCAGGGCGCGGCCTATGGCCAGCATCTGCTGCTCGCCGCCCGACAGCTGGCCGCCGCCGTTGCCGCGCCGCTCCTTGAGGCGCGGGAAGATGCGGTAGATGTCGGCCAGCTGCCAGGGCGAGCGTTTGCGCTGGCCCAGCAGCAGGTTCTCCTCCACCGTGAGCAGCTTGAAGATGCCGCGGTGCTCTGGCACCAGGCAGATGCCGCGCTGGGCCACCTGGTGCGTTGCCAGCCGGTGCACGGGCTCGCCGCCGAAGCGGATCTGCCCCTGCGAGGGCTGCATCACCCCCGCGATGGACTTGAGCGTGGTGGTCTTGCCCGCGCCGTTGCGGCCCAGCAGCGTGACCAGTTCGCCGTCCTGCACCTGCAGCGATACGCCCTGCAGCACATGGCTCTTGCCGTAGTGGGCGTGTATGCCCTCGACCGAAAGCAGGGGACCGCTCATGCCTTTCCTCCCGTGATCATGTTGCCCAGATAGGCGCTGCGCACGCGCTCGTCGGCGCGGATCTCGTGGGGCAGTCCTTCGGCCAGCACGCGGCCTTGCTGCATGACGGTGATGGTGTCGGAGATGTCCATAACGATGTTCATGTTGTGCTCGATGAGGACCACGGTGTGCTCGTCCCTGAGGCCCTGGATCAGGCGCTTCATCTCGTCCAGGTCGTCGATGCCCATGCCCGAGGTCGGCTCGTCCAGGAAGATGGCCTTGGGCCGTGCGGCCAGGGCCATGCCCACCTCCAGCCGCCGCTGCTGGCCGTGCGAGAGGTTGCCGGCCGGCGTGTCCGCGTGGCGCTCCAGGCCCAGGCGCGAGAGCACGCTGGCCACGGTATCGGCCAGGGCGCGAGCACCCACGGGCGCGTTCCAGCAGTCCAGGGCCCTGGCGGGGGCCACGCCCTGGGCGGCCAGGCGCAGGTTCTCGCGCACGGGCAGGGTCAGGAACAGGCTGGTGACCTGAAAGGACCGTGCCATGCCACGGCGCACGCGGCGGTGGTCGGGCTCGCGCGTCACGTCGTGGCCGTCGAAGACGATGCGCCCGCCGCTCACGCTCTTGGTGCCCGTGAGCATGTGGAACAGCGTGGTCTTGCCCGCGCCGTTGGGGCCGATCACCGAGTGCACGGTGTGGGCGCGCACCTTGAGGTCCACGCCGCCCAGGGCGACGAACTTGTCATAGCGCTTCTCGACGCCCACGGCCTCGAGCAGGATGGGAGATGCTGCGGCGCTCATGCCTGGCCTCCTTTGGTTTCTGCAGCGGCCGCCTCGGCATCTGCCGGCCCTTTGCGGCGCACCAGGGCCCACAGGCTCTCGCCAAGGCCCCACAGGCCGCGCTGCAGGCCCAGGCTCACGATCATCAGCACCACGCCCAGCAGCAGCAGCCAGCGCGGCCACAGGGTGGACAGCCAGTCGCCCAGCAGCACATAGAAGGCCGCGCCCAGCACCGAGGCCAGCAGGTTGCCCGTGCCACCGATCACGGTCATCACCAGGATCATTTCGCTGGTGTGGTACTCGGCGTTGGACAGCGGGGCGATGCCCGTCATCATGGCGTGCAGCGCGCCGGCCAGGCCCGTGACCGCGCCCGAGATCACGAAGGCCTGCAGCTTCAGCAGCCTCAGGTCGTAGCCCACGGCGGCGGCGCGCTCCTCGTTGTCGCGCACGGCCAGCAGGGTGCGGCCGAACATGGAGTCGCAGACGCGGCGCAGCAGCCAGAACACCACCAGAAAGAGCACGGCCACAAAGCCGTAGTACTGCCAGGGCGTGGCCAGCGGCCACAGCGTCTGGCCGGCCACCGCGAGGGCGGGGCGGGGCACATCGAGCAGGCCGTTGTCGCCGCCGGTGATGCCCGTGGCCGAGTAGGCCAGAAAATAGAACATCTGCGCAAAGGCCAGGGTCAGCATCACGAAGTAGGTGCCACGCTGGCGTATGGCCACCCAGCCGACGATGGCCGCGCCCACGGCGCCCATGGCCGTGGCGGCCAGCAGCGCCAGCGGCATGGGCAGGGGCCAGCGCGTCAGCAGCAGGGCGATGGTGTAGCTGCCCAGGCCGAAGAAGATGCCCTGCCCGAAGGACAGCAGCCCCGTGTAGCCCAGCAGCAGATTGCAGCCCATGGCCGCGAGGCCGAAGATCAGCACCTCGCTGGCCAGCGAGCCCGACTGCATGCACAGCGGCATGGCCACCACGATGGCCAGCGCGAGAAGGAGATGGGAATGCCTGGTCATGGTCTTCATCCTTTGCGGCCCAGCAGGCCATGGGGTCGCAGCAGCAGCACGGCGGCCATGGCCACGTAGATCATCAGGCGCGCGCCCTCGGGCCACAGCGTGCTCATCACGCTTTGCACGATGCCGATCAGCAGGCCGCCGACCAGGGCGCCGCCGAAGCTGCCCAGCCCGCCCACGACCACGATCACGAAGGCCACGCCCAGCGCCTCCACGCCCATGAAGGGCTCGGCGCCGCGTATGGGTGCGGCCAGCACGCCGGCCAGCGCCGCCGTGGCCGCGCCCAGCGCGAACACCAGGCTGAAGATGCGCAGCACGTTCACGCCCAGCAGGGACACCATCTCGGTCGATTCGCTGCCCGCGCGCACCGCGCTGCCCAGCCGCGTGCCCTCCAGCAGCCACCACAGCAGCACGGCCAGCACGGCGGTGAAGCCGATCACGAACAGCCTGTACTTGGGATAGACGAAGCTGCCCCACATCACCACGCCCTGCAGCAGATCGGGCACGGCCACGCTGTCGCCCAGCGGGCCCCATTGCACGATCACCAGCTCCTGCACCACCAGGGCCAGGCCCACGGTGACGATGATGTGGAACTCATGCGCCTTGGCATACACATGGCGCAGCATGAGCTTTTCCACCAGCCAGCCCAGCGCGCCCACGGCCAGCGGCACCACGACCAGGGACAGCCAGAAGCTCATGCCCCAGCGCGTCATCTGGTAGCAGAAATAGGCGCCCAGCAGGTAGAAGGCACCGTGCGCGAAATTCACGAAACGCAGCAGGCCGAAAACGATGGACAGGCCCACGGCCAACAGGAAATACAGCATGCCTATGCCGATCCCGTTGATGGTCTGAAGCAGATAGATGCTCATACAGGGTCCGAAACGATGGACGAAGAAAGCGGCGCGGAATGCGCGATGGTTTGAACCCCGTGAGACACAGGGCTGAGCCCTTGAACTGGCACGGCCCAACTCGGGGACACCGAGCAAGGGCCGCCCCGCCGCGAGGGTGTCGTCCCCCTCCCGAAGGAGAGGGGGAAGGCGCGCAGCGCCTCAGGGGGTGCCTTTCATCTCAGACCAGCTTGCAGCCGGTCTGATCGATGGGCAGGAAGGACTTGCCGGAGCTGACCACATCCACGTAGTCGTCCTTGTTCTTCATCTTGGACTTGGCCTTGCCCTTGAGCAGGTAGTAGCTCTTGAGCACCTGGTGGTCGGCCTTGCGCACTTCTTCCTCGCCCGTCAGGCCCTGGTACTTCATGCCTTCCAGCGCGGCGACCACGGCCTTGGGGTCGGCCGTGCCGGCCTTGATGATGGCGTCGATCATCAGCTTGGTGCAGATGTAGTGGCCGGCCAGGCTGTAGTTGGGATTGGCCTTGAACTTGTCGTTGCAGCGCTGCACCAGATCGCGGTTGAGCGGCGTGTCCACCGTGTGCCAGTACTGGGCGCCGAAGTACACGCCGTCGCACAGGTCGGCGCCCAGCGATTCGAACTGCTCCAGCCCCGAGGCCCAGGCGATCAGGATGGTCATGTTCTTGTTCATGCCGAAGCTGATGGCCTGGCGCAGCGTGTCCGAGGACTGGGCGCCGAAGTTCAGCAGCAGCAGCACGTCGGGCTTGGCGGCCACGGCATTGGTCAGGTAGCCGCTGAACTCCTTTTCGGTCAGCGAGTGGTAGCTGTTGCCCACATGCTCGATGCCCTTTTCCTTGAAGATGTTCTTGGCCGCCGTCAGCAGGCCGTCGCCGAACACGTACTGCGGCGTGATGGTGTACCAGCGCTTGGCCTTGGGCAGGGATTCGACCAGCGGGCGCACGGTCTGCTCGATGGCGCCGAAGGTGGGCGCCGACCAGCGGAAGGTGGCGCTGTTGCAGTCCTTGCCCGTGATCTCGTCTGCGCCTGCGGTGGTGATGAAGATGCCGCCGGCCTTCTCGGCCTCCTTGCCCATGGCCAGCGCCTCCGACGACAGGATGCCGCCTGCGAAGAAGCGCGTGCCCTGCTGCTGCGAAGACTCCTGCAGCTTGCGCACGGCCGTGGCGGGCTTGCCTTCGGTGTCCAGCACGGTGTAGGCCAGCGGCCGGCCCAGCGCCTTGCCGTATTGCTCTATGGCCAGCTTCATGCCCAGGTCCGCATACTTTCCGTTGGCCGCGAAGGCGCCCGACATGGGCACGGGGCAGGCGAACTGGATGCTGTCCTTGGACTGCGCCCAGACGCTGCGGCCCAGGCCCAGCGATGCGGGCAATGCGCCCAGTGCCGAGAGTTGCAGGAGGTGACGACGTTGCATGGGATCTCCGTGATGGGGACTGAAGGCGCGGCGGCCCGGGTACGCTTTTCAGAGCAAGTTGCATGCCAGTCGAAATGGGTGCGTGCAGGCTCCTTGATTCATATTTATAGTGATAAATAGAAGAAATAGGGCGCGTGCTAACCCTAGGCGGGCACGGCCACGCGCCATGGCGGTGCATACTGCACCAAACCCGCATGCAGACTGGGCGCGGACACGATCCGGTGCCCTTCCGGAGAACACAACAATGGATACACCCAAGTGGCCCTCCCTGGCAATCCGGCAACTCAAGCGCCCGGATCTCGTGGCCCAGGAGATCAAGCGCCTGATCACCGAAAAGAACCTCAGCCCCGGCGACCGCCTGCCGCGCGAAAGCGAGCTGCAGGCACAGTTCCAGGTCAGCAAGGGCACGATCCGCGAGGCCCTCAAATCGCTGGAAGTGCAGGGGCTGATCACCATCTCCACCGGCCCTTCGGGCGGTGGCACGGTCGTCGAGGTGCCGCTGGACCGCACGCTGCAGTTCATGCAGAACTACCTGTTCTTCCAGGAGGTGACCATCGACGACATCTACACGGTGCGCCAGATGCTGGAGCCCGAACTGGCGGCAGGCGCCGTGCCGCATCTGACCGAGGCGGATTTCGACGCGCTGGAGCACAGCATCGCCTGCTGCGACCCCACGCAAAGCAGCGAGGACCTGGTGAGCCAGCGGCGCGAGGACGTGAACTTCCACGACATCCTTGCAGCGGCCAATCCCAACCCCTTCCTGCGCTTCACCTGCGAGCTCATCAACGAGATGATTCGCCAGCTCATCGTCTTCGCCAACCGCACGCCCCAGTCCGAGCACCGGCGCTTTGGCGAGGCCAATGCCCGGATCCACCGCGACATCGTGCAGGCCGCACGCGAACGCGATGCCGTGAAGGTGCATGCACTGATGCAGCAGCACATGCGGGATGCGGCCAGCAGCGTCAAGCGCATGAAGGGCCGCATCCAGGGGCGGCTCATCCTGGATGCCGACAGCCTGCGCAGCCCGCGTCCGCAACGCGCCGTGCAGCCGGTGGAAAAGCCTGCGATGGCAGTGCCGAGGGCTGCACCAAAAAAGGCATCGAAACCGGAAGCAAAAGCAGCGCCAACAACAACGGCAAGGCCGGCCGCGAAGACCGCCGCAAAGGCGGCTCCGAAGGCGCCCGCCAAGCCACTGTCGGCGCGTCCCGCCGCCGCACGCAAGCGCGCGGCCTCCTGAACTGTCCCGCGCCGGTCATTGCCGCCCCGCGCCACGCGTTTCGCGCCGCCCGCTGCTGGTATGCTGCCGCGCGCTCGGCCTTCACGCATTCCACCCCCTCACGAGACAACAGCATGAGACAAACCCCTTTCGCATCTTCCCGAACCCCTGCCCTGTGGCGCGCCCTGGCCGGCGGCCTGGCGCTGGCGGCCACGCTGGCGGCGCCCCTCGCCCATGCCCAGGGCGCAGGCAGCTATCCGTCCAAGACCATTCGCCTGGTCGTGCCCTTTGCGCCTGGCGGCTCCACCGACATCCTGGGCCGCCTGCTGGCGCAAAAGATGGGCGAGAGCATGCACACCACGGTGGTGGTGGACAACAAGCCCGGCGCCAACGGCACCATCGGCTGCGACCTGGTGGCCAAGGCGCCGGCCGACGGCTACACCGTGGTGCTGGGCGATGTGGGCTGCATGGCCATGGCCAAGGGCCTGTACACCAAGCTGCCCTATGACCCGCTGCGCGACTTCGCGCCCATCAGCCTGGTGGCACGCAGCCCGCTGGTGCTCACCGTGGGCGCGCAAAGCCCGTTCCACTCGCTCAAGGAGCTGACGGCGGCGGCCCAGGCCCAGCCCGGCAAGCTCAACTACCCCTCGTCGGGCACGGGCGGCCCCAACCACCTGGGCGCCGAGCTGTATGCCATGCAGGCCAAGGTCAAGATCGGCCACGTGCCCTACAAGGGCAGCGCGCCTTCGGTGGTCTCGCTGGCAGCCGGTGAGACCGACTTCGGCTTTCTCACGGCCGTGACGATTGCCGCGCAGCTCAAGGCCGGCAAGGTGCGCGCGCTGGCCGTGGCCCACAACGAACGCCTGCAGTCCATGCCCGACGTGCCCACCATGTCCGAGGCCGGCCTCAAGGACTTCACGGCCGATGCCTGGTTCCTCGCGGCCGTGCCCGCAGGCACGCCCAAGCCCATCGTGGACAGGCTCTACGCCGAGATCGCCAAGGCCCTGCCCGCGCCCGAGGTCAAGGAAAAGCTGGATGCCATGGGCGTGCTGCCCTCGGGCCTCAAGCCCGATGCCTCGGCCCAGTTCCTGCGCGTGGAAGTGGACAAGTGGCGCGATGTGATCAAGAACGCGGGCATCACGCTGGACTGATTTCGCAGCCTTGCCGTTGCCAGGTAAAAAAGCCCCTGCGGCCTCACGGCCCAGGGGCTTTTCTCATGTGCCGGAGATGCTCAGTTCGTTTCCGTCAGGGCATCGCCCAGGGCGCTGACCAGCCGCTCGATCTCGGCCTTCTCGCTGATGAAGGGCGGCGCGATCTGGATGGTGTCGCCGCCGTAGCGCACGTAAAAGCCCTTGTCCCAGCACTTCATGGCGATCTCGTAGGGACGGCGGGCCGGCTCGCCGGGCAGCGACTCGATGGTGAAGCCCGCAGCCAGGCCGAAGTTGCGGATGTCGGCCACATGCTTTGCTCCCTTGAGGCTGTGCACGGCCTGCTCGAAGAACGGGGCCAGCGCGCGCACGCGGCCTGGGCCGTCCTCGCGCTGCAGCAGGTCCAGCGCGGCCACGCCCGCCGCGCAGGCAATGGGGTGGGCCGAGTAGGTATAGCCGTGCGGGAACTCCAGCATGTACTCGGGGCCGCCGGCTGCCATGAAGGTGTCGTAGATCTCCTTGCTGGCCACCACGGCGCCCAGGGGCTGGGCGCCATTGGTCACCTGCTTGGCGATGTTCATGATGTCGGGCGTGACGCCGAAGGCCTCGGCCCCCGTCATGGCGCCGCAGCGGCCGAAGCCCGTGATGACCTCGTCGAAGATCAGCAGGATGTTGTTCTGCGTGCAGATCTCGCGCAGGCGCTGCAGGTAGCCGGCCGGCGGAATCACCACGCCGGCCGAGCCCGAGAAGGGCTCGACGATGACGGCCGCGATGTTGCTGGCGTCATGCAGTGCGATCAGGTCCAGCAGCCGGTCGGCCAGCGCGCGGCCATCGGTGGTGGGCATGCCTTTGTGGAAGGACCCCAGCGCCGGCTGCGTGTGCGGCAGATGGTCGGCCTCCACGCCCTGGCCGAAGGTCTTGCGGTTGCCCACCATGCCGCCGACGGAGATGCCGCCGAAGTTCACGCCGTGGTAGCCCTTCTCGCGCCCGATCAGCCGGGTCTTGCCGCCCTGGCCCTTGGCACGCCAGTAGGCGCGCGCCATCTTCAGCGCCGTGTCGGCCGCCTCCGAGCCCGAGCCCGTGAAGAACACATGGTCCAGGCCTGCAGGCGTCAGCTCCTTGATCTTGTTGGCCAGCGCGAACGAGGCCGGGTGGCCGAACTGGAAGGCCGGCGCATAGTCCAGCTGCTGGGCCGCGCGGCCGATGGCTTCGGCGATCTCGCGGCGGCCATGGCCCAGGCCCGAGCACCACAGGCCCGACAGGCCGTCGAAGATCTTGCGGCCGTCGGCATCGGTGTAGTAGGCGCCCTGGGCGCCGGTGATCATGCGCGGGCGCGCCTTGAACTCGCGGTTGCCGGTGAAGGGCATCCAGTGGGCGTCAAGCCAGGCGGCATCGGTGCGCGTGGCGGCTGCAGTGCCTTGTTCGGTGGGAACCAGGGTCATGGTGATCTCCTCGGGCCGGGAAAGAAAAAAGGAACCGGCCCATTGTGATCGTGTCTTTTGATTTCTCGAAGTGCGTGATATCGAGGTTCACTTGCGGATTCCTGCAAGTGAGCAGGGGCTTGCCGATCCGGGCCCGGAGAGCGCGCATTGTGGGAATCCATGGCCGTCTCCGCCCTGGTGCTCGCCTATAGTGGCTCCCCTGTAGTGGTGGCCGGTTCAGGCGGGCACCGGGAGGCGAAGGGCGATGGTGGATTTTTCGATGGACAGCACCCCAGGCCGCCCGGCGCGGGACGGGCGCGCGCGGGCCGCGCTGGGCCAGTTGGGCGACATGGACCTGCGCCTGCTGCGCGTGTTCAAGGCCGTGGTCGAGTGCGGCGGCATGTCGGCTGCCGAGCTGGAGCTGAACATCGGCAGTTCCACGCTGAGCCGCCATATGAAGGACCTGGAGGAGCGCCTGGGCCTGACGCTGTGCCGGCGCGGGCGCGCGGGCTTCGCGCTCACGCCCGAAGGCCATCGCATCTACGAGGCCACCTTGCAACTGCTCGGTGGCGTGGAAGGCTTCCTGGGCCAGGTGGACGACATCCATGGCCGGCTGGCCGGCACGCTGGACGTGGCGCTGTTCGACAAGACCGTGGGCAATCCGCAGTCGCGCATACCCGAGGCGATCGGCGTTTTGCACGACCAGGCGCCGCAGCTGCATCTGCGCCTGCATGTGGCCTCCATCCAGGCCATCGAGCGCGGGCTGATGGAGGGGCGCTGGCAGGTGGGCGTGCTGCCATCGGCACCCAGTTCGGGCGCGCTGGACAGCGCCCGGCTGTTTGGCGAGCGCATGCAGCTGTATTGCGCTCCCGGCCATCCGCTGCATGGCGCCGACCATGGCGGGCTGGACTGGGACAGCCTGGGTGCGCATGCCTTCGCAGGCCTGGGCTACCAGTCGCCCAACATGGCGCTCAGCCACCAGGCCGGCCTGCAGCGCCAGGCCACGGGTTTTGACCAGGAGGCCATTGCCATGCTGGTGCGATCGGGCCGCTACCTGGGCTTTCTGCCCGATCACTATGCACAGGCCATGCAGGACCAGGGCCTGCTGCAGGCCGTGGCACCGCACCGCTTTTTCTATCTGTGCGATTTCTTCGCCGTCTGGCGCAATGCCGTGGCCCCTGGGCGTGCAGCCCGGGTCTTCATTGACGCCCTGCTGGCCGTGCACCATGGATGAACGGGTTCATCACAGCCTTGGAAAGAGGAAATTCACAGGTTTGATATCAGGATGTGCACAGGTTTTTGCACAGCTTGTGCTCAGGTTTTTGCAGCGTATGCGCTTGACAATGTTTGGCATTGTGGCTGGTGCCAGGGCTTCAGTCCGCCCCGATTGCGCCGACATGCATGCATGGATTCCGTGTCGGCCCTGGGCCGTACGAGCAGCGCCTTGATACCAACGATTTCGCATTTCCCGGGTTCTTGCCACCATGCGCCGCCATGTCCACCTCTCTTGCCGCCACGGCAGGGCCGGGTTTCAGCCCGTGCCGCCATCGACCATCCTGGCCAGGGTCTCGGCCAGCCATTTCCCGAATGAGTCTGCGCCAAGGGGCTGCATGGGTGTCGGCATGGGCATGTTCATCTCCGTGCTCCCGGCAGGCTCAGGCTGCAGCCGTGGGCGGCGCCATCGCGGCGGCGGCATCGGCACGGCGGCGCAGGCCCCGTTCCCAGAGCTTTTCATGGAAGAAGAAGGCCACGGCCTGGACAGTGGGCTCCAGCAGGCTGAGCGTCAGCGCGGCCCAGAGGTTGCGGGTCACGGCATAGGCCACGGCCGCCGCCACCGTGACGTGGATGACGTAGTAGCTGGCGGTTTTCATCAGCGTGTGGCGGTGGTGGTGCAAGGTCTGGCGAATGCGGGTCATGGTGCTTTCCTCGGGGCTTTTCTCGTGATGAGACTCCATGCTAGGTGTGATTAATAGCTGCGGCCAATCGAAAATGAATATCAAAGACATGAAGACTATCGATGGCGGGCAGGCAGGTGCCGTGGCCCTGTGCCATTCAGGGGGGGCGCCATGAATTGGGACGAGATCTTCGTGCTCGGATGGGCACCCCATCCGCAGTGGTTCCAGTGGCTGCATCCGGGCCTGGTGGCGCTGTCGGTGGGGGTGGCCGTGGCCACGTCGATGATGGCCATGCAGATCGCGGGGCTGGCGCGCAATGCCGCCTCGCCCCGGATACGCCGCACCGGCGTGCTGACCGGCGCCTTCTGCCTGGGCGCCGGCATCTGGGCCATGCACTTCATCGGCATGCTCGCCTTTGTGCCCTGCACCTTCGGCGACTACGACCCCTGGATCACTGCGCTGTCCATGCTGCCCAGCATGCTGGCGTCCTGGCTGGCGCTGACGTTGATGGTGCGGCCCCGGCTGTCCGCCCAGGCGCTGGTCGGCGGCGGCGTGCTCATGGGGCTGGGCATTGGCTCCATGCACTACATCGGCATGGCGGCGGCCCAGACCTGGAGCCTGATGCTCTACGACCCCTGGGGCGTGCTGCTGTCGGTAATCGTGGCCGCCACCATGGCCATGCTGTCGCTGTGGGTGCGCTTTCGGCTGGGCAACACGGGCCGCCTGTGGCCCACCCTGGTGGCCGGCATAGTCATGGGCCTGGCCATTTCCTGCATGCACTATGCGGGCCTGTACGCACTGCGCCTCAAGCCCGGTATCGATGCGCTGGCGCAGCAGCAGGCGCCCACGCATGCGCTGCTGGTGTTCTCCATCGTGGGCGTGGTGGTGCTGATCTTCGGCCTGGTGCTCGCGGTCAACATCACGCTGCGCTACCGCCAGATCTACCGGCAGGTCCAGCGCAGCGAGTCGCGCCTGCGCGCCGTGGTGGATACGGCGGTGGACGGCATCGTGATGATCGACGGGCGCGGCAGCATCGTCTCGTTCAACGGCGCGGCCGAGCGGCTGCTGGGCTGGACGGCGCAGGAGGTGCTGGGCCGCAGCGCCAGCCTGCTCATGCCTGCGTCGGGCTGCGATGGTGAGGGCGGCTCGCTGGAAAAGCAGCTGGCCGCAGGCTTTGCAGGCCTGCTCGGCTCCAGCCGCGATGTCCATGCCCTGCACAAGGACGGCACGCAGATTGCCGTGCGCCTGGCCGTGGGCCGGGTGGCGATTGCGGGCGATCCGCTGTTCGTGGGCTTTGTGACCGACATCCGCGAGCGCCGCCAGATGCTGCAGTCGCTGCGCCGCAGCGAGGAGCAGTACCGCACCCTGATCAACAACGTGCCGGGCACCACCTTCCGCTGCCTGTACGACGGCAAGTGGACGCCGCTGCTGCTCAGCCGCTCCATCAAGGAGCTGACCGGCTGGACGGAGCAGGACTTCACGGACGGACTCACGGGCTGGGACCGACTCATCCATGCCGAGGACCGCGACCGGCTGGAGGCTGCGGTCTCGCATTCGCTGTCACGGCGCCAGACCTACAACGCCGACTACCGCCTGCTGCACCGCGACGGCAGCACCCGCTGGGTGTCCGAGACCGGGCGCGGCGTCTTCAACGAGCACGACGAGCTGACCTGGATCGACGGCGTGATCATGGACCAGACGGCGGCGCGCGCGCGCAATGCCGAGTTCGAGGGCACGGTGCGCGCCATCGACCTGTCGCTGGCCACCATCGAGTACGACCTGCTGGGCCAAGTGCTGCGCGCCAACCGCAATTTCCTGGACCTGTTCGGCTACCGGCTCGACGAGGTCGCGGGCCGCCACCACGGCATGTTCTGCGAGCCCGGCTATGCCCACACGCCCGAGCATGTGCAGTTCTGGCGCCGCCTGGCCGAGGGTGAGTTCCAGGCCGGCGAATTCCTGCGCTGCGGGCGCGAGGGGCGGCGCATCTGGGTGCAGGCCACCTACAACCCCATACGCGACGCCGACGGCCGGCCCTACAAGATCGTCAAGCTGCTCACCGACATCAGTGCCCAGCGCAAGCTGGCCCAGGAGCTGGTGCTGGCCAAGGAGCATGCCGAGGCGGCCGCCGCCGCGCGCAGCACCTTCCTGGCCAACATGAGCCACGAAATCCGCACGCCCATGAACGCCATCATCGGCTTCACCGAGGCGCTGCGCGAAACCGCCCTGCAGCCCACGCAGGCGCGCTACCTGGACACGGTGCACTACGCGGCGCGCTCCATGCTGCGCCTGCTCAATGACATCCTGGACACGGCCAAGCTCGACAAGGGCGCGGTGGAGCTGGAGATCGAGGATTTCTCGGTGCGCGAGCTGTGCCAGCAGATCCTGGCGTCGCTGCGCATCACGGCCGACCGCAAGGGCCTGGACCTGCGCCTGGACTACGACCCGCACACCCCGGCAGCCCTGCGTGGCGACGGCATGCGCGTGCAGCAGATCCTGGTGAACCTGCTGGGCAATGCCGTGAAGTTCACCGAGCGTGGCCATGTGCTGCTGCGCGTGCGCTACGAGCAGGGCGTGCTGCAGCTCGATGTGCATGACACGGGCATCGGCATCGCGCCCGAGAAGATCCACCGCATCTTCGACCCCTTCGCCCAGGCCGATGCCTCGACCACGCGGCGCTTTGGCGGCACGGGCCTGGGCACGACCATCTCGCGCCAGCTGGCCGAGCTCATGGGCGGCAGCATCCAGCTGCACAGCACGGTGGGCGTGGGCACGGTGTTCGAGGTGCGCCTGCCCCTGCCGGTCGGCGAGAGCCCGCTGTCCGAGCGCGGCGCGGCCAGCCGCGGCCTGCCGCCGCTGCACATCCTGGCCGTGGACGATGTGCCCGAGAACCTGGAGCTGCTGCAGATCAACTTCTCCAGCCAGAACCACCAGATGGCGCTGGCGCATGACGGCGCCGAGGCGCTGCGCTGCGTGCAGGCGCAGGAGCCGCCCTTCGACGTGGTGCTGATGGACCTGCAGATGCCGGGCATGGACGGCCTGGCGGCGGCGCGCGCCATTCGCGTCTGGGAGCGGCAGCTGCAGCGCCGGCCCGTGCCCATCGTCGCGCTGTCGGCCAGCGTGCTGGAGAAGGACCGCAGCGACGCCAGCGCCGCCGGCATGGACGGCTTTGCCTCCAAACCGCTGGACATGGCGCGGCTGCAGGCCGAGATCGCGCGGCTGCTGTCGCTGCAGGTGGCGCTCAAGGAGGCCAGGCCGCCCGCGCCCGCCAGTGCCCAGGCGGGGCTGCCCGATGTCACGGTGGACTGGGCCTCGGGCATTGCGCTGTGGGGCCGGGTCGATCCGCTGGTGGCCGCCATTCGGCGCTTTCTGAACGAGCAGCTTGATCTGGCCGATCGCCTGCGCCGCGCCCTGCAGCGCCCGGGGACCGAAGCCCTGGTGGGCCTGGCGCACCGCGTGCGCGGCGCGGCAGGCAACCTGGGGCTGCAGGCCGTATACCGCCTGGCATCGCGCCTGGAAGGCCATGCGCAGGATGGCGCCCCGCAACCCCAGCTGCTTGCCCTCATCGACCAGTTGCAGCAGGCGCTGGATGCGGTGACGCAGGAGCTGCGCCAGCGCCATCCGGCCGCCATGCCGGTGGCCGAGGTCGCGGGCCAGGCGCTGCCCGGCGGCACGGCACCGGCGCCGCCCGTGGCCGATGCCGGGCCGCAGGGCGGCGCGTCCTGCCTGCCGGCCGATGCCCGGCCCTGGCTGGAGCGCATCGTTGCCGCATTGCAAAGCGGGGAGCTGGACGGGCAGGCCATGCAGGCCCTGGTGCGCATGCTGACGGCCGAACAGCTGCAACCACTGCAGCAGGCACTGGATAATTTCGACTTCGAGCGTGCGCAGGAATGCGCCCAGCAGCTGCAGCAGCAACTGCCCTCGATCGATGGAGACAGAGCATGAATGCGCCCAATCTACTGGCAACGGACAAGCGCCCGCGCCTGCTGCTGGTCGATGACGACCCGACCAACCTGCATGTGCTGCGCCAGATCCTGGGCGAGGACTACCGGCTCTCGTTCGCCACGGACGGGCGCAAGGCACTGCAGCTGGCACAGCACCAGCCGGACCTGATCCTGCTGGACATCATGATGCCCGAGCTGGACGGCTACGCCGTGTGCCGCCAGCTCAAGGCACATGCCGACACCGCCCGCATCCCGGTGATCTTCATCACGGCCCTGTCGGACGGGCAGGACGAGGCGCTGGGCTTTGCCTCCGGCGCGGTGGACTACATCGTCAAGCCCGTGCGTGCGCCTGTGGTGCGCGCGCGGGTGCGCAACCACCTGTCGCTGGTCAAGCTCGACGAGTTGCGCAGCACCCGCCTGCAGATCGTGCAGCGCCTGGGCCGCGCGGCCGAGTACCGCGACAACGAAACCGGCATGCACGTGATCCGCATGAGCCACTACGCAAAGACGTTGGCGCTGGCGGCGGGCTGCACGGACGAGTGGGCGGACGACCTGCTCAACGCCGCGCCCATGCACGACGTGGGCAAGATCGGCATCCCCGACGCCATCCTGCTCAAGAACGGCCCGCTGACGGCCGAGGAATGGACGGTCATGCGCCGTCATCCGCAGATCGGCGCCGAGATCATTGGCGAGCACGACTCCCAGGTGCTGCAGATGGCCTACAGCATTGCGCTGACCCATCACGAGAAATGGGACGGCACGGGCTACCCGCAGGGCCTGGCGGGCGAGGACATTCCGCTGGCCTCGCGCATCGTGGCTGTGGCCGACGTGTTCGACGCGCTCACCACGGAGCGCCCCTACAAGCACGCCTGGACCGTGGACGACGCCATGGAGCACATAGAGCAGCAGGCCGGCGCCCACTTCGACCCGCGCCTGGTGCCGCTGTTCATCGGCCTGCGCCCGCAGCTGGAAGACATACGCGAGCGCTGGAAGGATTGACTGCACCGGCAGCACCGATTCCGGCAGGGCATGCTGGGGCATGGGCCATCGCTTACCCTGGCGGGCCTGCCATCACCGCTCAAATGACCTCTCCATGTCTTCTCCCCCGTCCCTCGCTGGCCGCTTCCATGTCCGCGCACTGACCGCTGCCGACCTGTCCGATCTGCTGCACATCCAGCTGGCCTGCTATGGCGCGGACTATGCCGAGAGCGGCGAGGTCTTTGCGCGGCGCCTGGCCAGCGCGGCGAACTGCTCGCTGGCGCTGGAGCAGGGCGGCCGGGTGCGCGCCTACCTCGCGGCCTACCGCAGCCGGATGGCCAAGATCACCCCGCTGCACGGTGACTTCGAAGCCGTGGAGCAGGCCGACACCCTCTACCTGCACGACATGGCCGTGCACCCCGACGCTGCAGGCCAGGGTCTGGCGCGCGCGCTGCTGGCGCCGCTGTGGGACAGGGCGCGTGCCGAGGGCCTGCGCCACACGGCCCTGGTCTCGGTGCAGGGCTCACGCGGCTACTGGGAGCGCCATGGCTATGCCGTGCAGGCGCTGGTGAACCCGCTGCAGCAGCAGCGCCTGGACAGCTATGGCGACGGTGCGCTGTACATGGTCCGGCCGCTGTAGGGCGCGGTGTCGCGTGGGTGGCCGGCAGGGCGTGTTGATGGGGTTTTGGCCGGGGACGTGGTGGCCGCCTCTGGTCATAATGCGCGCCATGCCCGATCGCTGGAAACCCAATGTCACTGTGGCGGCCATCATTGAGCGCGATGGCCGTTTTCTGCTGGTGGAAGAAGACACGGCCGATGGCGTGCGCTACAACACGCCCGCAGGCCATCTCGACCCGGCCGAGTCGCCCATCGCCGCCTGCGTGCGCGAGGTCGATGAGGAAACCGCGCACGACTTCGTGCCCACGGCCCTGGTCGGCATTTACCTGAACCGCTTCGTGCGCACGCGCACGGGTTCGGACATCACCTATCTGCGCTTTGCATTCACGGGCGAGCTGGGGGACTTCCGGGCCGGCCAGCCGCTGGATGACGGCATCCTGCGCACGGTCTGGATGACGCTGGACGAACTGAAGGCCTGCGCAGCCCAGCACCGCAGCCCGCTGGTAATGCAAAGCATCGAGGACTACCTGGCCGGCCGCCGCTACCCGCTGGAGCTGATCCATACCGATCCCAGCGTGATGCAGGCTCCGCAGCCCCACTGAGTCACCAAGGCACCGAGCACCATGCCGGCCCTGTCTGTCACAAAACGCCACGCTCCCGCGTCTTGATGGCATGCAGACCTCCTCCGCCCCTGACGATCCCCTGGCGCTGTTCGAACGCCACCGCCCGCGCCTGTTCGGCCTGGCCTACCGCATGCTGGGCCAGCGCGCCGATGCCGAAGACCTGGTCCAGGAAGCCTGGCTGCGCTGGCATGGCGCCGAGCGCGCCGGCATAGAGCAGCCCGAGGCCTGGCTGGTCTCCGTGACCACGCGCCTGGCCATAGACCGGCTGCGCCGCCTGCGTGCCGAGCGCGAGCACTACCAGGGCTTCTGGCTGCCCGAGCCCCTGGTCCAGCCCTGGGCCGAGGAGGCCGCCCCCTCGGCCGAAGACCTGCTGGAGCGTGCCCACGACGTGTCCACGGCCCTGATGTTCGTGCTGGAGCAGCTCACGCCCGACGAACGTGCGGCCTTCCTGCTGCGCGAGATCTTCGATGCCGACTATGCCGAGGTGGCCCAGGCCCTGGGCCGCAGCGAGGCCGCCTGCCGCCAGCTCGTGCACCGCGCCCGCAGCCATGTACAGGCCGGCCGCCCGCGCTTTGCGGCGCCGCCCGAGGCGCATGCCGCGCTGCTGCAGCGCTTTGCGCAGGCCGTGCAGGGGGGAAACTTCGCGCAGATCCAGGCGCTGTTCGCGCCCGATGCCGAACTCATCAGCGACGGCGGCGGCAAGGTGCCCTCGTTCGGCCGCGTGCTGGAGACGGGCCGGCGCCTGGCCCTGCTGTACTTCGCCACCACGCGCCGCATGCGGCGCAACGGCCAGCAACAGAGCCTGCATCTGGCGCGCGTCAACGGCCTGCCGGGCCTGCTGCGCTGCATCGACGGCGAACTGGAGTCCGTGCAGACGCTGCTGGTCGAGGACGGCCTGATCCGCTGCATCTACACGCTGCGCAACCCCGACAAGCTGGCCGGCGTGGCCGTGCCGGCGCCATTGCCGTTCCCGGCAGGCCCTGCAGCGTAGTCAGAGGGTCAGATGAACTGAAGATCGCGGGGCGTGACGCCCTCGAACACGCGCTGCAGCTGGGCCGGGCTCAATCCATACATGCGCTGGAACAGGCCGCCCAGCACGGCGCGGTATTCGTTGAGCACGGGATGGTCGCGGTTCTGGAACAGGTTTTTCTGGTTGACCTCGACCTGCTCGCCCACGATGCGCCCGCCCGCATGCGAGGACAGCCCGCCGCCCAGCAGCCAGTAGGTCGTGCCGTGGCCGTGGTCCGTGCCCTTGTTGCCGTTCTCGCGGAAGGTGCGGCCGAACTCGCTGATCACCACCACCACCGTATGCCGCCAGGCCTCGGGGCCGATCTCCTGGGCAAAGCCGGCCAGGCCCCGGCCCAGCTCGTCCAGCCGCCCGGCCAGCGCACCCGTGGCGCCGCCCTGGGCCACGTGCGTGTCCCAGCCGCCCACATCGACGAAGCCCAGGTCGAAGCGCTCGCGCATCAGGGCCGCCATGCGCTGCGCCACCAGGGCAAAGCCGCGTGCGCTGATGGCATTGCGCCCGGCCTGGTCCATTTCCTCCTGCACGCTGCGCTGCACGGCATCACGCACCGCAAAGCCCTCCTGCACGGCCGGGCCCAGGGCCGTGCCCGCATACATGGCGGCAATGGCCTGGCTGCGGCGATCGTCCAGGCCGCCCTTGCCCACGGATGCCAGCGCCATGTTGGCGGCCGGCAGGCTGCCGCGCAGCAGCAGCGGAAGCTGGGGCGTGAAGGCCATGGGCGATACCGCCGTGCGGCCATCCTGTCCCAGCACCTGGGCCAGCCGGTTCAGAAAGCCCGACTGGTAGCTGCGGCGCCCGTCCAGGCCCTGGCCCAGCTCGATGGAGTCCTGCGTCTCGAAATGGCTGCGCGACAGGTCGTGCGTGCCCGCAAAGGGCACAAAGCAGGCCTGGCCTGCCTGGAACAGCGGGTGGATGCTGTCCTGCAGCACCGGGTGCAGGCCCCAGCGGTCGTCCAGCGCCAGGGCGCCCCGGGCCTCGCCGGGCCGGGCAATGGCGATGCTGGGGCGGGCCTCGTAGTAGAAGTCGCTGTGCGTGGGCACGAGCAGATTGCTGCTGTCATAGGCGCCGCGCAGGAACACCAGCAGCAGGCGCGGCGTGGCTGGCCGGGGCGTGGCGGCCTGCAGCCGGCCCAGGTGGGCGGCAAAGGGCAGGGTGGAGGCCAGGGACAGAAAGTGGCGTCGCTGCATGGACAGACTCCCGGGGGTCAGCGGAACATCATTTCGGGGGCGGACAGGAAGTAGGTATTCCAGTCCGCCGGATTGCGGGCCTGGGCCAGTGCCGCCTGCGTGGCCTGGCTCCACTGCGGCAGGCGCTGGCGCACGCTGGCCAATTCCGACAGCGTGGGGTAGGGCGGCTTCTCCAGCGCGTCTGCGGGGTCGGTGCGGAACAGCACGGCGCTGCGCGTGGCGATCTGGCGCGCCACCTCGAAGCGCGCCGCCATCTGGCCCGAGCTGGCCCAGTCGGACTGCATCTGCGGATAGCCGTCCGGCGTCTCGTGCGCATAGAGGTTCTGCCCCAGCCGGTTGACCCAGCCCAGCACCGGCGCCACGTCCGCCGCCACGCGCTGGTCCACCGACAGCCGCGTGGCGGCCAGCACGTAGTGCAGCGGATCGCGGAACTTGCGGCCGAAGGGGGCGGCCTCGGGATTGGCCAGCAGCGTGGCCACGGTGGCCGCGATATCGCCCCGGCTGCGCGTGAAGGCCTGGGCCGTGCGCTGCACCAGGGCAGGCGGCGGATCGTCGGCAATGAAGAACACCGCCAGCTTGCGCGCGATGAACTGCGCCGTGGCCGGCGAGGCGACGATGCGGTCCAGCGCCTCCTGGACCTCGGCCATGCCGCGTGCGTGCATGGGCTGGCCCAGGAAGGTCTTGGGGCCGTAGTCGTGCCGGTTGGGGTTGAACTCGAAAAAGCCCGAGCGCAGGTAGTCGCCCTGGCGCTCGGGGCGCATGCGCGGCGGCGGCGTGCCGGCCGGCTGCAGGCTGATGCCCACGCCGGTCAGGATGCGCGCCATCTCCTGCACATCGGCCTGGGTGTAGCCGCTGCCCACGCCCATGGTGTGCAGCTCCAGCAGTTCGCGCGCGTAGTTCTCGTTGATGCGGCCTGCCGCATTGCTGGCGTTGTCCAGGTAGCGCAGCATGGCCGGGTGGCGCAGCGAGGCCTCCAGCAGGCTGCGAAAGCTGCCGAGCGCATGCGGGCGTATGGCCTGCTCCTCGTAGTCGCCCACCCAGGCGCGGATATCGGCCTTGCGCAGGCTGACGCTGAAATGGTTCATCCAGAACCAGGTCATCTGCTCCTGCAGCTGCGCCGGCGAGTACAGCGCGCGGATCACGAAGCGCTTCTGGGCATCGTTGCCCAACTGGTTCAGCGTGCGCTGGTAGGTCTGCTGCAGCGCGGCCTTTTCATCGGCCGATGCCGCCTCCTGCACGGCCTTGCGCTGGGTCTCCAGTTCCAGCAGCACCTCGTTCATGGGGCGCTGGCTGATGCCCAGCTGGTCAATCCGCTGCTGCGCCTGCGGCGGCAGCGGCCGGGGGCCGGGCTGCAACTGCCGGGCCAGCCAGGCTTTGAGGCCCAGGCGCTGCAGCTGTGCATCCTCGCTGTCGGTGGCGCCCCAGGTCACGCGGTCCAGCCATTGCTGGCGCTGCGCGGCGGTGAGGGGCGCATCGGGCAGGGTATGGAGTGCAGGCGTTGCGGAGGAGGGCGGCGCCTGCAGGGGCGCGCAGCCCGTGGCCAGGGTGATGGCGCAGAACGTGAGAGCGATGGCGAACGGCGATGTGCGGCGCATGGTGTCTCGGTGGGTAGGGGGCATCCATTGGACGCCAGCATCCTCCGCCCATGTGCTTCGCCCTGTAAAGCGCCGGTAGCAAAAAGTAAAAGGCAAAAAAAAGCGGAGTGTGAAGCACTCCGCTTTTTCTGAGGAACCCGGCCTTACTTGGTTGCCCGGCTTGCGCACTCCGCGCAGTGTCCGTACAGGGCCATCGAATGGTCCTGGATCACCCAGCCCTTGGCCTTGGCGATCAGGTTCTGGCGCTTTTCGATATCGGGATCGTAGAACTCCTCGACCTTGCCGCAGCTGGTGCACACGAAGTGGTCGTGGTGCTGGCCTTCATTGAGTTCGTAGACGGCTTTGCCGCTCTCGAAATTGCTGCGGATGAGGATGCCGGCCTGCTCGAACTGCGTGAGCACGCGGTAGACCGTGGCCAGGCCGATGTCCGAGCGTTCGTCCAGCAGCACTCGGAACACGTCTTCGGCCGTCATGTGGCGTTGCGCACCCGTCTGGAAGATCTCCAGGATCTTCAGGCGGGGAAGCGTGGCCTTCAGGCCGGTACTCTTGAGTTCGTCGATGTTCTTCATGTCTGGGTCTTTGGCAGAGACTGCCCGCTGGACTGCCACCATGGCAGGCGCGGGGCGGCGAACAAAATGGCCCTGGTGCCAGGGGCGTCGCATGATCGCAAGCCCTAGGGACCAGCCGCTACAATGATCCACGATCATATCCCTATGCTGATACCAATGCATGTTCAAGCCCGTTGCCGCACGAGTGCGGCCCTGATGCTGTCGATCGGGGTGGCGCTGGCAGGCTGCAGCAGCCTCGATGGCGCCGCGCACCGAGTCGCCAATGTCGTCACTCCCTACAAGGTCGAGGTCGTCCAAGGCAACTTCGTCTCCCGTGAACAGGTCGAGGCCCTGCAGCCCGGCATGAGCCGCCAGCAGGTGCGCGACATTCTCGGCACGCCGCTGGTCACCAGCGTATTCCACGCCGACCGCTGGGAATATGTGTTCACCATCAAGCGCCCCGGCGTCGATTCTCAGGTGCGCAAGCTGACCGTCTTCTTCAACGGCGACCTGTTTGCCCGCTCCGAAGGCGATGAGATGCCCACCGAGGCCGAATTCGTCGCCAGCCTGGGCTCCAAGAAGAAGCTGGGCAAGATTCCTCAACTGGAAGCCAGCGAGGAGCAGCTGTCCAAGTTCCCGGCCGCCAAGCCTGTGGAGGAGCCCGTGGCCGCCGAGCCGCCGGCCGCAGCGGCCAGCTACCCGCCACTGGAATCTGGCGCCCGTTGATATCGCCGCCCGCGCGCCGCAAGGCATGCGGGCGTTTTTCCGTGGATGAAGGCCGCCGCAGTGCCTGTCTGGCGCCGCTTTTGCCTGCTGTCCATGCATTGAGCTTGTGCATCCCTTTCCCGACATGAACGCCACGACTGCCACTTCCTCCAGCAACAACCAGCGCCTGCGCGTGGCCGTGGCCGGCGCCTCCGGCCGCATGGGCCGCATGCTGATCGAGGCCATCGCGCAAAGCGATGACCTTGCGCTGGCCGCCGCGCTGGACCGCGCCGACAGCCCTTCGCTGGGCACCGACCCCTCGGCCTTCCTGGGCCAGCCCAGCGGTATCGCCATCGAAAGCGATGTGCGTGCCGCGCTGTCCAAGGCCGATTGCCTGATCGACTTCACGCGCCCCGAAGGCACGATGGACCACCTGGCCATCTGCGCCGAGCTGGGCGTCAAGCTGGTCATCGGCACCACGGGCTTCAGCGACGAGGAAAAGGCCCGCATCGCCGAGTACGCCCAGCGCACGGCCGTGGTGCTGTCGCCCAATATGAGCGTGGGCGTGAACGTCACCTTCAAGCTGCTGGAGATGGCGGCCAAGGCGCTGTCCAGCGGCTATGACATCGAAATCGTCGAGGCCCACCACCGCCACAAGGTCGATGCCCCCTCGGGCACGGCCCTCAAGATGGGCGAGGTCATCGCCGAAGCCCAGGGCACGAAGCTGGCCGACCGCGCCGTCTACGAGCGCTTCGGCCACACCGGCGCGCGCGAGGACAACACCATCGGCTTTGCCACCGTGCGCGGCGGCGACATCATCGGCGACCACACGGTGCTGTTCGCGGGCACGGGCGAGCGCATCGAGATCTCGCACAAGTCCAGCAGCCGTGCCGGCTATGCGCAGGGCAGCCTGCGGGCGGCGCGCTTCCTGGCTGGCAAGGCAACGGGGCAGTACGACATGAACGATGTCCTGGGTCTGTGATGGCACAGACCCTGGGCCGTAGCGCCGCATACCTCTCTTTGGCCATACGGGCGAGATAAATACCATGACCGGTCCACTCTGGCTCTGGTGGCAGCAAGGCGACGCCGTGGCGCGCGGCACGGCGCTGCTGCTGCTGGCGCTGTCGGTGGCCAGCTGGGTGGTCATCGTCTGGAAGATCTGGTTCATGGCCGCCAGCCGCCGCCGCGTTCCACAGGCCATTGCGGCCTTCTGGAGTGCGCCGGACCTGGCCACGGGCCAGGCCCGCATGGCCGAGGGCGATCGCCAGCAACTGGTGGCGCCCATGGCCGGGGCCGTATCCCAGGCCCTCGCGCCCACGGGCAGCAGCGGCATGGCGCTCTCGGGGCGCGCAGCGCGCTCCGTGCGCCTCACGCGCGGCCTGCGCCAGGCGCTGCAGTCGGCCAGCCACCAGCTTCAATGGGGCCAGACCCTGCTGGCCACCGTGGGCGCCACGGCGCCCTTCGTCGGCCTGCTGGGCACCGTCTGGGGCATTCACCACGCGCTGGCCACATTGGCCGGCAGCGGACAGATCGGCATCGAGCAACTGGCCGGCCCTGTGGGCGAGGCCCTGGTGATGACGGCAGCCGGCCTGGCCGTGGCCCTGCCGGCCGTGCTGGCCTATAACCTGCTGGGCCGCGCCGCCGCCCAGATGGAAGCCCTGCTCGAAGGCTTTGCCCATGACCTGCAGGCCATGTTCGGCCTGGAGCAGCCCGGGCAGGCGCAGCCGGATGACGGCATGCCCGTCGCCGGCCTGCCGGCCGGCCCCATGGACGCACCCTGACCGGGCGGCCAGGCAGGAGCGCACATGGCCTTCGGACGACTGAGCGGCAAGGAGAGCGCCCCCCAGCCCATGCACGCCATCAACGTCACCCCGCTGGTGGACGTGATGCTGGTGCTGGTGGTCATCTTCATTCTTGCGGCACCCATGCTGGCCGCCTCCCTGCGCGTGCAATTGCCCCAGGCCCAGGGCACCCAGCCCATGGCGGCAGCGGGCGAGGACGATGCGCTGCTGCTGGAGGTCGATGCGCAGGGCGCGCTCTGGGTGCAGGGCCAGCCCACCACGCCCGAGGCACTGCGCGAGCGCCTGGCCCGGCTTGGCGCCCGCAATCCCCAGGCCGAGCTGCAATTGCGTGCCGACCAGGCCGTGCCCTATGGCCGCGTGGCCGAGCTCATGGGCTGGGCCCACGCGGCGGGCCTGACGCGCATGGGCTTCGTGGCGGAGCCTGCGCGAAGCCAGGAGGGCCGGTCCGCCGCCGTCCTGGGCCCCTCCGGCGCCGGGCGCTGAAGCGCCGCCGGGCCTGCGCCCGCGAACCTACTCCTGTCCTTCGGGCCAGCGCTCGCTGCCCGCCAGCCGCAGATGCTGGCCATGGTCCGAGGAACGCTGGTACAGGCTGAGTCCGAACAGGGGCAGCATGCCGATCAGGTGGTCGAAGATCGCGCCCTGTATGGCCTCGTACTCCACCCAGACCGTGGTGCTGGTGTAGCAAAACAGCTCCAGCGGCACCCCCATGGGCGAAGGCTCCATGGTGCGCACCAGCAAAAACATGTTCGGCGTCTTGTGGATGTGCGGATGGCGCAGCAGGTAGGCGTATGCATAGGCCTTGAAAACGGCCAGATTGCTGAGTTGCTGCGCGGCCATCTCGCTGCCTGCAGGCGCGTCGGCCATGCGCAGGTCGCCGCTGCGGGTCCAATGGTCCTTCAGGGGCTCCAGCAGCGCCAGTTTCTGCCGCTGCTCGGGCGTCAGCAGGCGGATGGTGTGGGCGTCTATGTGCAGCGATCGGCGGATGCGGCGCCCGCCTGACTCGAACATGCCGCGCCAGTTCTTATAACTGTCGCTCATCAGCCGCCAGGTGGGAATGGTGGTGATGGTCTTGTCCCAGTTCTGCACCTTCACCGTGTGCAGCGCGATGTCGATCACGAAGCCATCGGCGCCGACCTGGGGCATCTCTATCCAGTCGCCCACGCGCAGCATGTCGTTGGAGCCCAGCTGCACGCCGGCCACGAAGGACATGATGGTGTCCTTGAAGATCAGCATCAGCACGGCCGAGGCCGCGCCCAGGCCCGACAGCAGCAGCAACGGAGAGCGGTCCACCAGGGTGGCGACGATGAGCACGATGGCGATCAGGAACACCAGCAGCTTGCCCAGCTGCACATAGCTCTTGATCGAATGGGCCTGCGTGGCCTTGCGCTCTTCCTTGAGCTCGTGCGCCTCGTTCATGGCGTTGAGCAGGGCGCTGATCACGCGGGCCACGTGGTAGATGGTGCAGGCGATGGCCAGGTTCAGGATCAGCGTGGCCCACTGCGGCTGCAGCTGCGGTATGGCCTGCACGCCCGACTGCATGACCAGCGAAGGCACGGCCTTGGCCAGCCGCTGCAGCACGCTGTCGTGCAGCAGCACCTGCGCCCATTCCATCTCCACCAGCGTGCTGCGCATGCGCGGCAGCACACGCAGCAGCAGCCATTGCACGACAAACCCCGCCGAGCGGGCCAGCAGCACCAGCGCGCACAGCGCGGCCAGGGCCTGCATGACGGGATCCCAGCCGGAAATCAAAGACCAGTTCAGCAAGAAAAACTCCAGGGCATTGCAGTGCCGGCCTGCCTGCGGCCGGCACCATGAGGCCGCGCGCGGTGGCGGCATGCCCGGGAGATGCGCATCGGTTCCTGCGCAAGCCCGGGCTGGCGATGGAGGAACGCCTGCGGCATGGCGCCGCAGAGTTGGCAAGCATACGCAGTGCGGCTTTTCCCCGTGCCACAGGCGGGCAAGCGGCCGCCGATGACGCAGTACCGCCTGCGGGCTTGTGGGCGGCTTCGGGCACGGCCGGGCCGGGGGCCTAAAATCGCCGGTTGATTCCGGCAATCCACCTTGTCAGGCCCCTGGGCCGCAGCACCATGCAAGAGAAATACAACCACATCGACGTTGAGCGCGCAGCGCAAGACCACTGGTCCGCCCGCGACGCTTACCGCGTGACCGAAGACCAGGCCAAGCCCAAGTTCTACGCCTGCTCCATGCTGCCCTACCCCAGCGGCAAGCTGCACATGGGCCATGTGCGCAACTACACCATCAACGACATGCTGACGCGCCAGCTGCGCATGAAGGGCTACAACGTCCTCATGCCCATGGGCTGGGACGCCTTCGGCCTGCCGGCCGAGAACGCTGCGCTCAAGAACAAGGTGCCGCCCGCGCAGTGGACCTACGACAACATCGCCTACATGAAAAAGCAGATGCAGGCGATGGGGCTGGCCATCGACTGGAGCCGCGAGATCGCCACCTGCGACCCCGACTACTACAAGTGGAACCAGTGGCTGTTCCTGAAGATGCTGGAAAAGGGCATTGCCTACCGCAAGACCCAGGTCGTGAACTGGGACCCGGTGGACCAGACCGTGCTGGCCAACGAGCAGGTCATCGACGGCCGCGGCTGGCGCACGGGCGCGCCGGTCGAAAAGCGCGAAATCCCTGGCTACTACCTGAAGATCACCGACTACGCCCAGGAGCTGCTGGACCATGTCCAGGTGGGCGGCGACAAGGCCACGCTGACCGGCTGGCCTGAAAAAGTCCGCCTGATGCAGGAAAACTGGATCGGCAAGAGCTCCGGCGTGCGCTTTGCGTTCACCCACGACATCCGTGGCGCCGACGGCCAGCCCATCCAGGACGGCCGCCTGTACGTGTTCACCACGCGTGCCGACACCATCATGGGCGTGACGTTCTGCGCCGTGGCGCCCGAGCATCCGCTGGCCCTGCACGCCGCCGCCACGAGCCCCAAGCTGGCCGCCTTCATCGAAGAGTGCAAGAAGGGCGGCACCACCGAGGCCGAACTCGCGGTCAAGGAAAAGGAAGGCCTGCCCACGGGCCTGTTCGTCACGCATCCGCTGACGGGCGCCCAGGTCGAGGTCTGGGTCGGCAACTACGTGCTCATGAGCTACGGCGACGGCGCCGTCATGGGCGTGCCCGCACATGACGAGCGTGACTTCGCCTTTGCGAAGAAGTACGGCATCGCCATCCGCCAGGTCATCGCGGCCGAAGGCGAGACCTTCAGCACCGAGGCATGGGCCGACTGGTACGGCGACAAGCAGCGCGCAGTCTGCATCGAATCCGGCGAACTCGACGGCCTGGCCCATGTGGCGGCCGTGGACAAGGTGGCCGAGCTGCTGGCCGCCAAGGGCCTTGGCGAGAAGAAAACCACCTGGCGCCTGCGCGACTGGGGCGTGAGCCGCCAGCGCTACTGGGGCACGCCGATTCCCATCATCCACTGCGAGGACTGCGGCGCCCAGCCCGTGCCCGCCAAGGACCTGCCCGTGGTCCTGCCCCAGGACCTGGTGCCCGATGGCTCGGGCAACCCCCTGATCAAGAGCGAAGCCTTCCACGCCGGCGTGGTCTGCCCCTGCTGCGGCAAGAGCGCACGCCGCGAGACCGACACCATGGACACCTTCGTGGACTCGTCCTGGTACTTCATGCGCTATTGCGACGCCAGGAACAGCGAGCAGATGGTGGCGGAAGGTGCCGAGTACTGGATGCGGGACCAGAATGCCGCCACCGGCGGCAGCGGCATGGACCAGTACATCGGCGGCATCGAGCACGCCATCCTGCACCTGCTGTACGCGCGCTTCTGGACCAAGGTCATGCGTGACCTGGGCCTGGTCAAGGTCGATGAGCCCTTCACCAAGCTGCTGACCCAGGGCATGGTGCTCAACCACATCTACAGCCGCCGCACGGCCAAGGGTGCCAAGGAGTACTTCTGGCCCAAGGATGTCGAGCATGTGTTCGACGAGACCGGCAAGATCGTGGGCGCCAAGCTCAAGGCCGAGGTGGACAGCGCCGATGGCCTGCTGCCCGTGGGCACGGACATCGACTACGAGGGTGTGGGCACCATGTCGAAGTCCAAGAACAACGGCATCGATCCGCAGGAGCTGATCGAGAAGTACGGCGCCGACACCGCGCGCCTGTACACCATGTTCACCGCGCCGCCCGAGCTGACGCTGGAGTGGAACGATGCCGCCGTCGAAGGCAGCTACCGCTTCCTGCGCCGCGTCTACAACTTCGGCGCCAAACTGTCGCAGATGGACATGGCCGGTGCCGTGCAAAGCGTGGCCGGCGCCAAGTCGCTGGACGACGTGGAGTTCGGCAAGGCCGCCAAGTCCCTGCGCCTGGAGATCCACACCGTGCTCAAGCAGGTGGAATACGACTACCAGCGCATGCAGTACAACACCGTGGTCTCGGGCGCCATGAAGATGATCAACGCGCTGGAGGACTTCAAGTCCTTCGACGACGCGGGCGCCCAGGTGGCGCTGATCGAAGGCTTCGGCATCCTGCTGCGCGTGCTCTACCCGGCCACGCCCCACCTGGCCCATGCGCTGTGGAGCGAGCTGGGCTACGCCGCCCACCTGGGCGACGTGCTGGATGCGCCCTGGCCCCAGGTCGATCCGCAGGCACTGGTGCAGGACGAGATCTCTCTGGTGCTGCAGGTCAACGGCAAGCTGCGCGGGGCCATCCTGGTGTCCTCGACGGCCGACAAGGCCGAGATCGAGCGCATCGCCCTGGCCAACGAGGAATGCCAGAAGTTCACCAACGGTGCCGTGCCCAAGAAGGTGATCGTGGTGCCTGGCCGCCTGGTCAACGTCGTGGTCTAGGCCATGGCATGCCCCCTGAGGCGCTGCGCGCCTTCCCCCTCTCGCTTCGCGGGGGGGACGACACCCTCGCTGCGGGGCGGCCCTTGCTCGGTGTCCCTCGTTTTGGGCGCGACCGTTGCAAGGGCTGTGAGTGGCGCAAGCGCCTTGGAGAACTGATATGCAAAAACGTACCCTGCTCACCGCCCTGGCCCTGGCCCCACTGCTGGGGGCCTGCGGCTTTCGCCTGCGGGGGGTGCCGACCTTCGTGTTCCGCTCGCTCTACATCCAGGCGGGCCGGGGCTCTCCGGTAGCGCGGGAGCTGTCGCGCAATCTGGCCAGTGCCAGCGACAAGCTGACCGTGCTGCGCGATCCGGCGTCGCCCGACGATGCCGAAGTGATCTTCCAGATCGTCAGCGAGCGGCAGGAGCGGGTCATCGTCGGCATGAACGCGCTGGGCCAGGTGCGCGAGTTGCAGCTGCGCCTGCGCGTGCGCTTCAAGCTGCGCACGCCCAATGGCGACGAGCCGATTCCCGAGACCGAAATCCTGCAGCAGCGCGATGTGACGTACAACGAAACCAACGCGCTGTCCAAGGAAGCCGAGGAAGCCATGCTCTACAAGGACATGCGCACCGACATCGTGCAGCAGTTGCTGCGCCGCCTGGCCGCTGTCAAGAGCCTGACCTGAGTTCCATGCAGCTTGCCCTGAACCAGCTTGGCGGCCATCTGGCCAAGGGCCTGCGCCCGCTCTATGTGCTGCACGGCGACGAGCCGCTGCAGCAGCAGGAGGCGGCCGACGCCATCCGTGCCGCCGCGCGCGCCGCGGGCTACACCGAGCGCAGCAGCTATACCGTGGCCGGCGCGCATTTCGACTGGAGCGCCGTGCTGGCGGCCGGTGGCTCGCTGTCGCTGTTTGCCGACCGGCAGATCGTCGAGATCCGCATTCCCTCGGGCAAGCCCGGCAAGGACGGCGGCGCCGCGCTGCAGCAGATCGCCGAGTCCGCGCGGGGCAACGACAGCACGCTTACCCTGGTCCTGCTGCCGCGCCTGGACAAGGCCACCAAGACGGGGGCCTGGTTCAGCGCGCTGGAGGCCCAGGGCATGACGCTGCAGATCGATCCCATTGAGCGCGCCCAGTTGCCGGCCTGGATTGCCCAGCGGCTGGCGGCCCAGGGCCAGCGCGTCGCACCCGGCGAGGAAGGGCAGCGCACGCTGCAGTTCTTTGCCGACCGCGTCGAAGGCAACCTGCTGGCCGCGCACCAGGAAATCCAGAAGCTGGCACTGTTGCATCCCGAGGGTGAACTGAGCCAGGCCCAGGTCGAGCAGGCCGTGCTCAATGTGGCGCGCTACGACGTTTTCAAGCTGTCGGAGGCCGTGCTGGGCGGGCAGCTGGCGCGCGTCTCGCGCATGCTCGATGGCCTGCAGGCCGAAGGCACGGCCGAGGTGCTGGTGCACTGGACCCTGGCCGAGGACATCCGCGCCATCTGCCGCGTGAGGGACGCCATGGCCGCAGGCCAGCCCCTGCCGATGGCGCTGCGCGCCCAGCGCATCTGGGGCGTCAAGGAACGCTTGTTCGAGCGCCTGCTGCCGCGCATCACCGACGCCCAGGCCGCGCGCCTGCTGCAATCGGCCCACGCGGTGGACGGCATCGTCAAGGGCCTGGCCTTCGAAGGCTGGCCGCGCGACGGCTGGCAGGCCCTGCGCCGCCTGGCCGTGGACCTGGCCCAGGCCGGCGCCAAGGGCTGACGTACCGTTCCTAGCGCGTCTTTTCCAGCTGCGCCTGGGCCTTGGTGGCCCAGGTCTCAAGGTTGTCCAGCAGGTCCTTCTGGCTGAAGGAGCAGCTTTCCTCGCTGAACAGCGCGCTGGACTCCAGTCGGTCCAGCAGATTGAGCAGCACTTCGCCGTAGCGCGGCGGCAGGGCCTGCAGCAACTCCGATGAGGCCCTGGCCTGCTGTCCGAGCACGGCGGCCGACAGCTGCTGCTGTGCCAGTTGGGCGAAGCCGGCGTGCAGCTGGGCGAGCTGCTGGGCGGCGAGAAGAGTGTCGTGGCTGGTGGACATGGCGGGAAACCTCTGCGTACTGGGCAGCAGTGTAGGGTGGCCGCGACATCCTGCCGGCCGCCGCAACGCGGGGTTTGCCCTCTGGCGGCCGTGCGCAGACGCATCTCGGCCGCATCGCAGCCGCATGTCGGCGCGGGGCATGCCCGGTCCCGGTGCGCAAATGGGCGCAACTCGGCGAGAATCTCGGAATGAACGCGCTCAATATCGTCGAATACACCCACAACCTGGGCGTTCAGGCCAAAGTGGCCTCCGCCCAGATGGCCCGAGCCTCGGCTGCCGTCAAAAGCCGCGCCCTGCTGGCGCTGGCGCGCCTGCTGCGGGAGAACGTGGAGCCGTTGCAGACCGACAACGCCCGTGACCTCGACCGCGCCGTGGCCAACGGCCTGTCCGCACCCATGGTGGACCGCCTGCGCCTGACGCCCAAGGTGCTTGAAACCTGTGCCCAGGGCTGCGAACAGCTGGCATCCATGGCCGACGTGATCGGCGAGATCACCGGCATGAAGCAAATGCCCAGCGGCATCCGCGTGGGCCAGATGCGCGTGCCCATCGGCGTGTTCGGCATGATCTACGAGAGCCGCCCCAACGTGACCATCGAGGCGGCCAGCCTCAGCATCAAGAGCGGCAACGCCTGCATCCTGCGCGGCGGCTCGGAAGCCATCGACTCCAACAAGGCACTGGCCGCACTCGTGGCCAGGGCGCTGGCCGAGGCCGGCCTGCCCGAGCACGGCGTGCAGCTGGTGCAGACCACGGACCGCGAGGCCGTGGGCCAGCTCATCGCCATGCCCGACTACGTGGACGTCATCATCCCGCGCGGCGGCAAGGGCCTGATCGAGCGCATCAGCCGCGAGGCCAAGGTGCCCGTCATCAAGCACCTGGACGGCAATTGCCACACCTATGTCGATGATCCCTGCGACATCGCCATGGCCGTCAAGGTGGCCGACAACGCCAAGACCAACAAGTACAGCCCCTGCAACGCCAGCGAGAGCCTGCTGGTGGCGCGCGGCGTGGCCGCCGAGTTCCTGCCGCAGATCGGTGCCATCTACGCCGCCAAGGGGGTCGAGATGCGCGGCTGCCCCGAATCGCTGGCCATCCTGAAGTCCGTGGCCGGTGCCCAGCTGGCCGAGGCCACCGAGCAGGACTGGAGCGAGGAATACCTGGCGCCCATCATCAGCGTCAAGATCGTCGCGGGTGTGGACGAAGCCATCGCCCACATCAACCGCTACTCCAGCCACCACACGGATGCCATCCTCACGCGCGACCACATGCATGCCCAGCGCTTTCTGCGCGAGGTGGACTCGGCCAGCGTCATGGTCAATGCCAGCACGCGCTTTGCCGATGGCTTCGAGTACGGCCTGGGCGCGGAAATCGGCATCAGCACCGACAAGTTCCATGCGCGCGGTCCTGTGGGCATCGAAGGTCTCACCTCGCTCAAATACGTGGTGCTGGGTGAAGGCGAAGTCCGCACCTGACCGGACCGTGCTGCGCGCCGGCAGGCACCCGGCCGCCCCGCGCCGGGATGCCCCGCGCCGGCACCGCAGCACCGCAATGAACCCATGAAAATCATCATTCTTGGCGCCGGCCGTGTGGGCTACAGCGTGGCCGAAAGCCTGGTGTCCGAACGCAACGACATCACGGTGATCGACACCGATGCGCGCCGCCTGCGCGAGCTGGAGTCGCGCTTCGACCTGCGCGGCGTCGTGGGCAACGGTATCGATCCCCAGGTGCTGGCCGAGGCCGGAGCCAAGGACACGGACCTGCTGATCGCCTGCGCCGCGCTCGACGAAACCAACCTGGTGTGCTGCAAGCTGGCCCAGGTGCTGTTCGAGATTCCCACCCGCATCGCGCGCGTGCGCTCCTCGGGCTTTGGCGATGACGAGACGCTGCTGGGCAAGGAAGGCTTCGGCGTGGACCGCATCATCTGCCCCGAGGAGTCGCTGACCAACTACATCAGCAAGCTCATCGAGTTCCCCGAAGCCATGCAGGTGCGCGCCTTCGCGGGCGGACGCGCCGCGCTGGCCTCGGTGCGTGCGCGCGACGGCGCCCCCGCCGTCGGCAAGCACATCGGCGAGCTGCGCGACTGCATGCCCGAGCTGGCCATGCGCATCGTGGCCATCTACCGGCGTTTCCTGGAGGAGCCCGACCGCTTCGTGCGCTGCGACGGCAACACCCGCATCGAGCCCGGCGACGAAGTCTTCATCCTGGCCGCGCGCGAGCATGTGGCCGAGGTGCTGCGCGCCATCCACCAGCCCGCGGGCCGGCCTTCGCGCCCTGTCTACCGCATCATGATCGCCGGTGGCGACCAGGTCAGCCTGCGCCTGGCGCTGCAGCTGTCGCGCGTGCCGGGCCGCTTTCACATCAAGATCATCGAGCCCGACGAGCAGCGCTGCCAGGACCTGGCCTCACTGCTGCCGGCCGAGGTGCTGGTGCTGCACGGCGATGCCACCGACGAAGACCTGCTGGCCGATGAAAGCGTGGAGGACGTGGACCTGTTCCTGGCCCTCACCGACGACGACGAGAACAACATCATGGCCAGCCTGCTGGGCAAGCGCATGGGCGCGCGGCGCGTGCTCTCGCTGATCACGCGGCGCGCCTATGCCGACCTGATGCACGGCACGCAGATCGACATTGCGCTGTCGCCGGCCCAGGCCATGCTCGGCGAGCTGCTGGCCTATGTGCGCCGCGGCGACGTGCAGGCCGTGCACAGCCTGCGCCGGGGCGTGGCCGAGGCGCTGGAGATCGTGGCGCGCGGCGACCGCAAGAGCTCGCGCGTGGTCGGCCGCAAGGTCGAGGACCTGCGCGTGCCCGAGGATGCGCACATCGGCCTCATCGTGCGCGGCATTCCTGAAGGCGTGCCGGCCGACGAGATCGCGGCCGGCGCCGAGCCCGAGGTCATCATCCCGCGCGGCAACACCGTGATCGAGAGCGGCGACCACGTGGTCTTCTTCCTGCCCCACAAGCGGCTGGTGCGGGACGTGGAAAACCTGTTCCGCGTCAGCGCCACCTTCTTCTGAGCCCATACCCATGCGCGACCTGTTCCCCGTCCTGCGCGTGCTTGGCATGCTCATGGTCATGTTCGCGCTGTCCATGCTGCTGCCCTTTGCCGTGTCCTGGTTTGCCGACGACGGCATCTGGCGCATCTACCCCTGGGCCATCGGCATCACGGCGGCGGCGGGGCTGTCGCTGTGGGTAGGCCTGGACCATTTCCGGCGCGAGCTGCAGCCGCGCCACGGCGTCATCCTCGTCACCCTGGTCTGGGTGGTGCTGCCGCTGTGCGCCATGCTGCCCCTGGTGCTGGGCCTGGGCCATGTGGGCCTGAGCATCAGCTTCACCCACGCCTATTTCGAGGCCGTCTCGGGCCTGACGACGACGGGCGCCACCGTGCTCACGGGGCTGGACGCATTGCCCGTGTCCATCAATGTCTGGCGCACCTTCCTGCAATGGCTGGGCGGCATGGGCATCCTGATCCTGGCCGTGGCCATCCTGCCGCTGCTGGGCGTGGGCGGTGCCCAGCTGTTCCGCGCCGAGGCCGCCGGCCCCATCAAGGACACCAAGCTGACGCCGCGCATGACCGAGACCGCCAAGGGCCTGTGGGGCGTCTACGGCGTGTTCTCGCTGGCCTGTGCACTGGCCCTCTGGGCCGCGGGCATGGAGCCGCTGGATGCGCTGATGCACATGTTCGCCACGGTGAGCCTGGGCGGCCTGTCCTCGCACGACGCCAGCTTCGCCTACTTCGACTCGCCGCTGATCGAGCTGATCGCCCTGGTCTTCATGCTACTGGCCAGCTGCAACTTCGCGCTGTACTTCGTGGCCATGCGCAAGGGCCGCTGGGACGGCTTCTGGCGCGACCCCGAAATGCGCGCCACGCTGGCCGTGCTGCTGGGCGGCGGGCTCATCGTCGCGTTGCTGCTGTGGGCCAAGGGCGTGTACGGGCCTGTCGAGGCGCTGCGCTACGGCATCTTCCACGTGGTCTCGGTGGCCACGACCACGGGCTTCACCACCGTCGACTACCTGAGCTGGCCCGTCTTCGCGCCCGTGCTCATGCTGCTGCTGTCGGGCGTGGCCACCAGCGCGGGCTCCACGGGTGGCGGCATCAAGATGGTGCGCATGCTCATCCTGCTCAAGCAGGCGCGGCGCGAGCTCACGCGGCTCGTGCACCCGCGCGCCATGCAGCCCGTGCGGCTGGGCAACGGCGTGGTGGACGACCGCATGATCTTCTCGGTGCTGGCCTTCATGCTGGTCTATGGCGCCACCGTGATCACGCTCAGCATGGTGCTGCTGCTCACCGACCTGGACCCGGTGACCGCCTTTTCCGCCGTGCTGGCCAGCGTGCACTGCATGGGGCCGGGCCTGGGCGCGCTGGGGCCGAGCTCCAACTATGCTGTGCTCACCGACTTCCAGACCTGGATCTGCACCCTGGCCATGCTGCTGGGGCGCCTGGAAATCCTCAGTTTCATGGCGCTGCTTTCCCCGGCTTTCTGGCGCCGATGATGCCGAAGAGACTAGGGAAAACACTTAGACCATGGTCCAATCTCTACAATTGCCCCCCACCGCCGTACCCAGAGGGTCTTTATGGTTCCACATCTCATCACGGCCCTGACAGGCCCGATCAACGAGCTTGAGCAGCGCATCCTCGACTCCATGCCGGCGATCGAGCGCTGGTTCCGGCTCGAATGGATGGAACACACGCCGCCTTTCTATTGCTCGGTGGACATCCGCAACGCCGGCTTCAAGCTCGCGCCCGTGGATACCAACCTGTTTCCTGGCGGCTGGAACAACCTGACCGACGAAATGCTGCCGCTGGCCGTGCAGGCGGCCATGGCGGCGATCGAGAAGATCTGCCCCGAAGCGCGCAACCTGCTCATCATTCCCGAGAACCACACGCGCAACACCCATTACCTGGCCAACGTGGTGCAGCTCAAGCGCATCTTCAACATGGCCGGTCTGAATGTGCGCATCGGCTCCATCAGCCCCGATGTGAAGAAGACCACCACCGTCACCCTGCCGCATGGCGACACGGTGACGCTGGAGCCGGTGATCCGCAGCAAGCGCCGCATCGGCCTCAAGGATTTCGATCCCTGCACCATCTTGCTCAACAACGACCTGTCCTCCGGCGTGCCGGGCATCGTCGAGGAGCTGTACGAGCAATACCTGCTGCCGCCCCTGCATGCAGGCTGGAGCGTGCGCCGCAAGAGCCGCCATTTCCAGAGCTACGAGGAAGTGGCCAAGCGCTTCGGCAAGCTGCTGGGCATCGATCCCTGGCTGATCAACCCGTTGTTCGGGCGCAGCGAAGGCATCGACTTCGCCAATGGCGTGGGCATGGAAGGCCTGGCCGAGCAGGTCGATGTGCTGCTGGCCAAGGTGCGCCGCAAGTACAAGGAATACGGCATCAAGGAAAAGCCGTTTGCCATCGTCAAGGCCGACAACGGCACCTATGGCATGGGCGTGATGACCGTGCGCGACGCCAAGGAACTGGCCGAGCTGCCTCGCAAGAGCCGCAACAAGATGGGCATGATCAAGGACGGCCAGACCGTGCACGACGTGATCATCCAGGAGGGCGTGCTCACCCAGGAGCGCATGAACAACGCTGTGGCCGAGCCCGTGGTCTACATGATGGACCGCTACGTGGTCGGCGGCTTCTACCGCATGCACCCCGAGCGCGATGTGGACGAAAACCTCAACGCGCCCGGTGCCGGCTTCGTGCCGCTGGCCTTCCAGCACAGCACCCAGCTGCCCCAGATCGGCGCCCGCCCGGGTGCCAGCATGCCCAATCGCTTCTACATGTACGGCGTGGTGGCCCGGGTCGCCATGCTGGCGGCCAGCTATGAGCTGGAGGCGACCAACCCCAACGCGGAAATCTACGACTGATCGGGGTGCTGTCCGATGCGCTCGTCATCAGGACAGCGGACAATGCCGGCATTTCAATTGACTGAAGCCATCTCCCCACGGGATGGCGCATAGACCTGTGCAGAAAACCAAATCTTCGTTGGCCGCGCTCACCCTGGGCGCCATCGGCGTGGTCTATGGCGATATCGGCACCAGCGTGCTGTATTCGGTCAAGGAGGTGTTCGGCTCCGGCCATGTGCCGTTCACCCAGGAGAACATCTACGGCGTCCTGTCGCTGCTGTTCTGGACGCTGACGGTCATCGTGTCGCTCAAATACGTGGTCCTGGTGCTGCGCGCCGACAACAACGGCGAAGGCGGCCTGGTCGCCATGCTGGCCCTGGCCTCGCAGACCGTCAAGGACAAGCCGCGCCTGCGCAGCGTGCTGCTGCTCATCGGCATCTTCGGCACCTCGCTGTTCTATGGCGACGGCGTGATCACGCCGGCCATCTCCGTGCTTTCGGCCGTCGAGGGCCTGGAGGTGGTGTCCCCGCACTTCACCAAGGCCGTGATCCCGCTGACCCTGGTCATCCTGTTCCTGCTGTTCTGGTTCCAGAAGCACGGCACGGCAGGGATAGGGCGCTTCTTCGGCCCCATCACCCTGGTCTGGTTCGCCACCATCGCCGCGCTGGGCATACACCAGATCGCCGGCCATCCGGAAATACTGGCGGCCATCAGCCCGCACTTCGCGGTGCGCTTCATCTGGGACAACCCCGGCACCAGCTTCATCATCCTGGGCGCCGTCGTGCTGTGTGTGACCGGGGCGGAAGCGCTCTACGCCGATCTGGGCCACTTCGGCAAGAAGCCCATCCGCCTGGCCTGGTTCTCCGTGGCCATGCCTGCCCTCACGCTCAATTACTTCGGCCAGGGTGCGCTGCTGCTGGCCAACCCGGCCGCCGTGAAGAATCCCTTCTACATGATGGCCCCGGCCTGGGCCCTGCTGCCCCTGGTGCTGATGGCCACCATGGCCACGGTCATCGCTTCGCAGGCCCTGATCACGGGCGCCTTCAGCGTCACGCGCCAGGTCATACAGCTGGGCTATCTGCCGCGCCTGGAAGTGCGCCACACCAGCGTGCGCGAGGCCGGCCAGATCTATATGCCCCTGGTCAACTGGAGCCTGTTCGTGGCGATTGCGCTGGCCGTGGTGCTGTTCCGCTCCAGCGGCAACCTGGCGGCCGCCTACGGCATTGCGGTGACGCTGGACATGCTGATCACCACCACGCTGACCTTCTTCGTGATCCGCTACCGCTGGAACTACCCGCTGGCCCTGTGCATTGCCGCCACCGGCTTCTTCTTCCTGGTGGATCTGGCCTTCTTCTCGTCCAACCTGCTCAAGCTGTTCGATGGCGGCTGGTTCCCGCTGCTGATCGGCGGCACGGTGTTCTCGCTGATGATGACCTGGCGCAAGGGCCGCGAGCTGCTGCACCAAAAGCTGCAGGCCGATGCCATCGACCTCAAGAGCTTCCTCGAATCGGTCTGGCGCCATCCCCCGGCGCGGGTGCCGGGCACGGCCGTCTTCCTGTCCGGCGAGCCTGGCACCGTGCCCAACGCCCTGCTGCACAACCTCAAGCACAACAAGGTGCTGCACAGCCAGAACATCTTCGTCACGGTGCGCAACCACGAAATTCCCTGGGTGGGCCTGGACAAGCGTACCGAGATCGAGGCCCTGGGCAGCGACTGCTGGCAGGTCATCATCAACTACGGCTTCAAGAACGAACCCGACGTGCCGGCGGCGCTGTCCCTGCTGCGCCCCCGGGGCTGCCAGCTCGACGCCATGGAGACCAGCTACTTCCTGTCGCGCGATGTCATCATCCCGCGCATCAGCCACCGCATGGCGCCCTGGCGCGAAAAGCTGTTCGCCCAGATGCACCGCAACGCCAGCCGTGTCTCCGACTTCCTGCACCTGCCCAGCAACTCCGTGGTGGAGCTGGGCTCCAAGATCGAGTTGTAGGCGTCGCCCGCGCATCGCACGATCCGCGTCTGTGGTGACAGAATCGCGCGATGCGCTTTCTCCGTGACTTGAGTCCCTCCGCCTTTGCGGCCGGCTTCGTGGCCGTGCTCGTGGGCTTCACCAGCTCGGTGGCCCTGGTCTTCCAGGCCGCCCAGGCCTTTCATGCCACTCCTGAGCAGATCACCTCCTGGGTCTGGGCGCTGGGGCTGGGCATGGGCCTGTGCTCCTTGCTGCCCTCGCTGATACTGCGCATGCCCGTCATGGTCGCCTGGTCCACACCAGGCGCTGCCGTGCTGGCCACGGCGGGGCTTGCCGGAGGCTTTTCCATGGGCGAGGCCGTCGGCGCCTTCATCATCAGCGCGGGGCTGATCATCCTGGTGGGTGCCACAGGCTGGTTCGAGCGCGTCATGAACCGCATCCCCATGGAAATCGCTGCCGCCCTCCTGGCGGGCGTACTTGCCAACTTCGGCATGCAGGCCTTTGCCGCCGCCAGGCACGCGCTGCCCCTGGTGCTGGTCATGCTGCTGACCTATCTGCTGTCGCGCCGCCTGGCACCGCGCTATGCGGTCATCGCCACGCTGGCGGTCTCCATCGCCTGGGTGGCGCTCACCGGCCAGATGCAATGGTCTGCCGTGCATGTCGGACTGGCTTGGCCGGTCTTCACCATGCCCGAGTTCTCCGTGCCCGCCCTGGTGAGCCTGGCTTTGCCCCTGTTCGTCGTCACCATGGCCTCGCAGAACCTGCCCGGCGTGGCCGTCATCCGCGCCACGGGCTACAACCTGCCCATCTCCCGCATCATCAGCATGACCGGCATCGCCACCCTGGTGCTGGCCCCCTTTGGCGGATATGCGCTCAACCTCAGCGCCATCACCGCCGCCATCTGCATGGGGCCGGAGGCCCATGAGGACAAATCACGCCGCTATACGGCAGCGGCCGTCTGCGGTCTCTTCTATATAGTCATCGGCATCTTCGGCGCCGTGGTCACAGGGCTGCTCACCGCCTTCCCCAGGGAACTGGTGGTCTGCATTGCGGGACTGGCCCTGCTGGGCTCCATCGGCAGCGGCCTGGCCACGGCCCTGCAGGGAGAGGAGCACCGGGAGGCGGCGCTGATCACCTTCCTGGTCACGCTCAGCGGCGTGGTGATAGCCGGAGTCGGCTCGGCGTTTTGGGGCGTGGTCGCAGGCAGCCTGGCGCTATTTGTGCAACATTACCGACGTGCACGGGCCAGCTGACATGCGGCCCAGGCCCGGGCACCCCCTTTTGCTTCCTATATATAGGCGAGGCACGGGCCGCCGCCTTCCGCACACAAGCCATGCAAATCCTCTTCGTTGCCGATCCGCTCGAATCGTTCCAGACCTACAAGGACACCACCTTCGCCATGATGAGGGAGGCACAGCGGCGCGGCCACTCCATCGTGGCCTGTGAACCCAGGCAGCTTTCCTGGCAGCGTGGCGGCAAGGTCGTCGCCCATGTGCGGCACATCCAGCTCACGGGGGATGCGCAGCAGTGGTTCGAGACAACCCAGGAGGGCCTGGCTGAACTGGCAGGCTTTGACGCCATCCTCATGCGCAAGGACCCGCCCTTCGATTCCGAATACTTCTATTCCACGCACCTGCTCGAACAGGCCGAGCGTGAAGGCGCCAAGGTCTTCAACAAGCCCAGGGCGCTGCGCGACCATCCGGAAAAGCTGGCCATCCTCGAATTCCCGCAATTCATCGGCCCCACCCTGGTCACTCGCAGTGCACAGGACATCCGTGCCTTCCATGAAGAGCACCAGGACATCATCCTCAAGCCGCTGGACGGCATGGGCGGCATGGGCATCTTCCGGGTCGGCGCCGATGGCCGCAACCTGGGCAGCATCATCGAAACCCTGAACCAGGGCGGTGCCAGCAGCGTCATGGTGCAGAAGTTCCTGCCTGAGATCACCCAGGGCGACAAGCGTGTGCTCGTCATCGGAGGCAAACCGGTCCCCTACTGCCTGGCACGCATTCCCCAGGGCAACGAAGTGCGTGGCAACCTGGCAGCGGGCGGCAAGGGCGTGGCCCAGCCGCTGAGCGAGCACGACAAGGCCATGGCCGAAGAGATCGGTCCCATCCTCATGGAGCGTGGACTGCTGCTGGCGGGTGTCGATGTCATCGGGCAATGCATCACCGAGATCAATGTGACCAGCCCCACCTGCTTCCAGGAGATCTACGACCAGACCGGCTGCGACGTGGCCAGCCTCTTCGTCGATGCCCTGGAACAGGCTCTGGCGACGGCCTGAAAAAATCCTGGCGGATGACGCCAGTCATCCGCCAGGATTGGTGCTAGAATTGCGCCCCTGCACTCGATGACATGCAAATGTCTGAAAAGTGAAGCTTCCAGGGTTTTGCAAGAACGTCAAAAAACGTGCTACAATGCAAGGCTCTGCTGAAGAGAAGCGATGCAGATCGCTGGTGTTAAAGAGATCGAAGAAATTTGATTGCAACGACGCTAAAAACTGTGCTAGAATTCAAGGCTTCGCTGATCGCAGCGAGTCGGAAGTAAAGAAGAAATTCTCTGCTTCGATCCTTAAAAATATACAGCCGATAA